>JAABUL010000181.1_pt1 | contig 130156 bp, 154 predicted proteins | sample 5559151 | NCBI WGS metagenome assembly JAABUL01 (sample SAMN10711876, study PRJNA513368) | rock metagenome | isolation source: Antarctica rocks | place: Antarctica: Victoria Land, Pudding Butte sud | reverse complement strand
AGCAGCCGCACAGCCTCTTGGCGGAACTCCAACGAGTACGGCGGGATCTTCGGCATATGAGGACATCCTCTCGGGCTGGCCAAACGGCTCAGCCATCAGGTGTCCACGAAACCGGGGGAAGACCAGGCCTGGCTGGAAGAGCACCCGCGCTGGCAGATGGTCTTCACCCCGAAGCACGCCTCCTGGCTCAACCAGGTCGAGATCTTCTTCTCGATCCTCACCCGCCGCCTGCTCAAACACGGCCAGTTCAAAGACACCGACGACCTCGCCACCCAGATGCTGGCGTTCGTCGAGCATCACAACCTCACCGCCCGGCAATTCAAATGGACATACACCGGCAAAGTGCTCGCCGGATGAGACAAACAACTAACCGGACCGACCACTAGGAGATCATCTGGCAAGTCGCGAATGGGCTCGTAAGCCATTACAGGAAAGGTTAGGCCAGCCGTCGGTCGGGCCTGGCCGCTCCGCCCTTTGGCAACAGGCTGTCGGTCGCTCGTTGTGCCAGGCCTGTGCGCACTTCGGGCGAGGTGGCGCCAGCGATTGCCGCGTTGCTGGAGCGAGCGAATGGCTAAGCAACGCAGCGGGCGCGGGGCAGGAGGAACCGCCAGACCCGGGCGCGCGTGCCATCGAGCATGGTCGCGATCACTCCGTTAGGCCCCTGAGCTCGATCCCCTCGTCGACGGCGGTGCGCACGGTGCGCAGCGCGGCGCGCCTGCGCTCGAGCTCCACCGGCGTGTAGCAGTGGACGTCGGCGGGGGCGCCCATCTCCGCGGCGTCCCACAGCGAGCCGCACTGGTGGACCCGCTCGAGCCACGGCACGCCGTCGAAGGCGTCGGAGACGAGGACGACCACCCACTCCGGGCCGCGCTCGCGCTGGGGACCCGCCCCGCGCGCGTCCGCGACCTGCGCCCCGCCGACCCAGGCGCCGGAGATCGGCCACCGGTCGGACACCCGCCGCAGGTAGCGATCGAGCTCGCGCCGGGCGACCCCCTCCATGCGGCGATCATCCCACGAAGTCGCTCACCTCATGCGGGCCGACGCACGCGACCGCGAGCTCGGCGGGCACCTCGCGGGCGATCTCCGCGACCTCGTCGTAGGTCACCGCGTCGAGGGCGGCGATCGTGCGGTCGGGATCGACCTCGTCGCCGAAGATGACGGCCTGGCTCGCCGCATGGCGCGCCACGGCGTTCGTGTGCTCGAAGGCGAGCACCAAGCCCCCGGCCGCGTAGGCGCGGGCGCGCTCGACCTCGGCCTCGGTCGGGCCGTCGGAGCGCAACTCGTTCACGATCTCCCGCATCCGGCCGTAGGCCTCCAGGCACTTCGTGGAGTCCAGCCCGGCCGAGAGCTGCAGGATCGCCACGTCGCTCGCGGAGTGGGAGAGCGCGTAGACCGAGTAGGCCAGGCCGCGCTGCTCGCGGATCTCGTCGAAGAGCCGGGAGCCCATGGAGCCCCCGAGCAGCGTCGCGTAGATCGCCAGCGCGGCGCGGCGGGCGGGGTCGCGCACGTCGAGGGCGAGCATGTGGATCATCCGCAGGTGCGACTGGTTGGACTCCCGCTCCTCCACGAGCACCTCGGGCGCATGGCGCGGGGCGGGCTCCACCGCCCCGGGCGCGGGGAGGTCGGGGAAGCGGCCGAACGACTCCTCCACGCCCGCGGGGACGTGCTCGAGGTTGCCCACGAGGAAGGCGCCGGCGCGCCGGCCCGACCAGCGGCGCTCCCGGAAGGCGACGATCGCCTCGCGCGAGAACGTCCGCAGGTGCTCCTCGGGCCCCAGGACCGGACGCCCGAGTGGGTGATCGCCGAAGGCGGCGCGGTCGATGAGGTGCTCGGCGAGGACGGCGGGCTGGTCCTGGGCGCGGGCGATCTCCTGGATGACCACGCCGCGCTCGCGGTCGAGCTCCTCGGCGTCGATCCGCGGGCGGGCCACGAAGTCCGTGAGCAGGTCGATCGCCTCGGGCGCCCGCTCGGCCCGTGCCGTTATGTGAAAGGCGACGAGGTCGTGGTTCGTGTAGGCGTTGAGCTGTGCGCCGATCCGCTCGGCCGACTCGTTGACGTCACGGTAGGTGGGGTAGGACTCGCCGCCCTTGAACACGAGGTGCTCGAGGAAGTGGGCCATCCCGTTCTCCTCGGCGCTCTCCGTGCGGGCGCCGGCGTCGAAGGCGACGAGCACGGTGAGCGCGCGCGTGCCGGGGATGGAGATGCGGTGCAGCGGAAGGCCGTTGGGCAGCGTGGTGGCGGAGGCGATCGTCACGAGGAAGGACCCTAGCCCCGGACGGCGAACCCACGCTCGACATGGCCGTATCCCAGCTGCCCCAATGGAGAACCAGGCGTCCGACCGCGGCTTCCCCCCCGCCCGCCGCGCTGGCTCCCGTCGTGGAGCTCCGCGGCGTGCGGATGGAGTACCCGAGTGGCGACGCGGGGCTCGACGGCGCGACGTTCACGGTCCGCCGCGGGGAGCTCCTGTTCCTCATCGGCGCCACGGGGTCGGGCAAGTCGACCGTCATGCGGCTTCTCATCAAGGAGATCGAGCCGACGCTGGGGACGATCCGCGTCGCCGGCCGCGTGCTCGAGGCCATGCCCCGCCGGCGCGTGCCGCTCTACCGCCGCAACCTCGGTGTCGTCTTCCAGGACTTCAAGCTCCTCCCCGACCGGACCGTCTACGAGAACGTGGCCTACGCGCTCCAGGTCACGGGCGCCTCCCGGAAGGAGATCCGGGCCAAGGTGCCCGACATCCTGCGCCTCACGGGGCTCTCGACGAAGCTCCACAACGTCCCCGGGCAGCTCTCGGGCGGCGAGCAGCAGCGCGTCTCCATCGCCCGCGCCTTCGTGAACCATCCGCCGCTCCTGCTCGCCGACGAGCCCACGGGCAACCTCGATCCCGAGACCTCCATGGGGATCATGCAGCTCCTGCACCGGATCAACCGGACGGGGACGACGGTGATCGTCGCCACCCACGACGTGGACATGGTCGACCGCATGCGCCGGCGGGTGATCGAGCTCGTGCAGGGCCGCGTGGTCCGCGACGAGGCCCTCGCGGGCTACCTCGCGCGATGAGGCTGGGCTTCTTCACCCGCGAGGCCGGGCGCTCCCTGCGCCGCAACGCGGCTCCCAGCTTCGCCGCGCTGGCCACCGTGCTCGTGACGATGCTCATGGTCGGGATCTTCATCCCGATCGTCCAGGCCGCCACCGGGGCGGCGAACGACGTACGCCGCCGGGTCCTCGTCGACGTGTTCCTCAAGACCAGCGCGAAGCCCGCGGACGCCACGCGCGTGCGGGGGCTCCTCGCCCAGAGCCCGCACGCGGGGGATGTGCAGTACGTCTCGCGCGCCGAGGCCTACGCGCAGCAGCGCAAGCGCCACCCCGAGCTCTACGACCTGCTCGGCAAGAACCCGCTGCCCGACACCTTCCGGGTCACCCCCGACCCCCCGGACGCGGCGAGCGCCCTGCGCAACGACCTGCAGGGGCTCCGGGACCGGTCCGTCGACCAGGTCAAGAACCGTCAGGACGACACCCAGAAGATCCTCACGGTCACCCGGGTCGTGAAGATCACCACCGCCGGGCTGGCCGCGGTCCTCGTGCTGGCGTCGATCCTGCTCATCGCCAACACGATCCGGCTCTCGCTGTTCTCGCGGCGGCGTGAGGTCGAGGTGATGAAGCTTGTGGGCGCCACGGACGGCTTCATCCGCTGGCCGTTCGTGATCGAGGGCCTGATCGTGGGCGCGCTCGGATCGCTCGGGGCGATCGCGCTGCTCGCGGCGTTCAAGTTCGCGGTGCTCAACGCGTGGGCCGAGAAGTTCACGCTCATCGCCGCGCCGAAGACGATCCCGTTCGGGGTGCTCGTGGCGGTGATCCTCGCGGCGGGGGCCGCGCTCTCGGCCGCCGGGTCGGGGCTGTCGCTGCGCCGCTTCCTGCGCGTGTAGCGTCGTCAACGCTCGTTCACTCCCAGCGGTTGATGCGTTAGCATCAGATGCATGCGCACCACCCTCCGAGTAGACGATGACGTCCTGTTCGCCGTGCAGGAACGGGCCCGGCGCGAGAAGCGCACGGCTGGGCAGGTGTTGTCCGATCTCGCCCGCCAAGCACTGACGGGGCAAGGCCGGCCACCGGAAAGCCAGCCCGACGCCGGGCACCACGGCTTTCAACCCCTACCGCGCCGAGGCGCCGTGATCTCAAATGCGCTCATCGACCGGCTCCGGGAAGAGGAGCCCGAGTGACGCGGGCGCTGCTCGACATCAACGTGCTCCTGGCGCTGCTCGACAGCGACCACGTCGACCACCGCCGAGTCCACGATTGGCTCGAGGACGGAATCGGGGACGGGTGGGCATCGTGCGCGATCACCGAGAACGGCTTCGTGCGCATCATCAGCCAGCCTCGCTACCCGAGTCCTGTCTCGCCTGCCAAGGCCATCGCCGTCTTGAGGCAGGCGTGTGACAGCGGCCCGCACGAGTTCTGGACCTGCGATGTCAGCTTGCTGGACGCTCGACTCGTGGACGGGACCCGTCTGCACGGGCCGCGTCAGGTAACCGATGCGTACCTGCTTGCCCTGGCCACGGCGCGTGATGGGCGCTTCGTCACCTTCGACCGCTCGCTGTCCATCGCTCCGGTCAAGGGCGCCGGCAAGGACCATCTGACAATCCTGTAGACCCTCCTGCTCCATCGCTGCGTCTCGCCGGCAACGACGAAGATCACACCCCTGAGCGCCCGTATCCTCGACGGGTGTGGCCTTCCGCCGCCGCATGTGGGTCCCGTACGCCGTCCTGCTCGTGCTCGTGCTCGTCACGCTCGCGGGGGGGATGTGGCTGGGCGCGCACCCCACCCATCTTCCCGGCTTCGTACGCGACGCGGTGGGCGCGAGCGGGGACACCCAGCTCGTCGACGAGACCCTCGACGCGATTGGGTCGGACTACTACCGCAAGGTCGACCGGACGACGCTCGTCAACCGCGGTCTGGAGGGTGCGGTCCGCTCGCTGCACGATCCCTTCTCGGACTACTACGACCCCAAGGCCTACCAGAACTTCTCCGCGGAGACCACCGGGCGCTTCGCGGGCGTGGGCATCATCTCCAAGCCCGACAAGCGCGGCCTGCGGGTCGTCCGCGTCCTGCCGGGCACGCCGGCGGCGCGCGCGGGTATCCGCCGCGACGACGTCATCAACGGCGTCGACGGGCACTCGATCGCCGGCAACCCCGCGTCGACCTCGCTGATCCGCGGCGACCCGGGCACACGGGTGACGCTCCTCGTGCTCCGCGCCGGCGGCAAGCGGCGCTTCCGGCTGACGCGGGCGCCGTTGCGCGAGGAGAACGTCCACTCGCGGATGCTGCGGGCCGGTGGTGAGAAGATCGCCTACGTCCAACTCACGCAGTTCTCCCCGGGCGCGCACGCGGAGGTCGGCGCCGCCCTGCGCAGGCTGCTCGATCGGGGGGCGCACGGGATCGTCTTCGACCTGCGCGGAAACGGCGGCGGCCAGCTCGACGAGGCGCAGCTCGTCGGCTCGCTGTTCATCGCCAAGGGAACGATCGTCTCGGTGGCGGGGCGCTCGCGTCCCAAGCGCGTGCTCTCGGCGGAGGGTGGCGTCATCGCCGCCAAGCAGCCGCTGGTGGTGCTCATGGATGGCGACACCGCCTCGGCGTCGGAGATCGTCGCGGGCGCGATCCAGGACCGAGGGCGCGGAAAGCTCGTCGGCACGAACTCCTACGGCAAGGGGGTCTTCCAGGAGGTGAAGAACCTGTCCAACGGCGGGGCCCTGAAGATCACCGTCGGCGAGTACTTCCTCCCGTCGGGGCGCAACCTCGGGGGGGGAGGGGTGAAGGAGGGGCGGGGCCTCGTCCCCGACGTCCGCGTACGCGACGATCGGCGGACCCGCCGCGACGAGGTCCTCCGCGCCGCGCTGCGCATCCTCGCGGACTCACGGTGAAGGAGGGGCGGGCGGGGCCGAGTTCCGGCGACCATCTCGTCGGCGTCCTGGCCCGGCGCGGGCGCTTCCTCACCGCCGAGCCGTTCTTCGCCCGCGGGCGCTCGATCACGCTCGACAAGCCCAAGGGCCGCGCGGGGGACGGGGACCTCGTGCTCGTGCGGATGGGGGGTCGCAACGAGCGGGGCCGGGGAGTGGTCGAGCGGGTGGTGGGCCGGGCCGACGTCGCGCGCGACGTGCTCGAGGCGCTCATGCTCGACCGCGGGCTGCGCCGAGGCTTCGACCCTGCGGTGGAGCGGGCGGCGCGGCTGGCCTCGCCGGAGGATGCCGAGCCGGCCGCCCGGCGTGACCTGCGCGAGCTGCCGACGTTCACGATCGATCCCGCGACCGCGCAGGACTTCGACGACGCGGTGTCGGCCGAGGAGCTCGGTCCGGGCCGGTGGCGGGTATGGGTCCACATCGCCGATGTCGCCGCACACGTGCCGCCGGGGTCGCTCGTGGACCGGGAGGCCTACCGGCGCGGGACGAGCGTCTACGTCCCGGGGGCGGTCGAGCCCATGCTGCCCGAGGCGCTGTCGAACCGCTCGTGCTCGCTGCGGCCGGGGGAGGACAGGCTCGCGGTGACGGTGGAGATGGAGCTCCGGGGCGCCGACGTGGTGCGCGCGTCGTTCGCGCGGACGCTCATCCGCTCCGACGAGCGCCTGGACTACGACCGGGTGGACCGGATCTTCGCGGGGGAGGAGCGGGCGCAGGAGCCATGGGCGGCGCCGCTCGAGGCCGCGCGGGCGGCGGCGGCGGCGCTGGCCGAGCGGCGGGCGTCGCGGGGCGCCCTCGTGGTCGAGACCGCCGAGCCCGAGTTCTCGTTCGACGACCGTGGACACGTGGTGGGGATGACGCGCGTCGCGGGGACGGAGTCCCACCGGGTGATCGAGCACCTGATGATCGCCGCCAACGAGGCGGTGGCCGCGCGGTTGGAGGCCGGGAGCGTGCCGGCGCTGTACCGGGTGCACGAGCGGCCGCAGCCCGCTGCCGTGCAGCGGCTCGTCGACCAGCTCGCCACGCTCGACGTGGCGACCCCGCCCCTGCCCGAGCACATGAGCCCCTCGCAGGCGGAGGACGCGGTGGGGGAGATCTCGCGGCTCGTGGACGCCGAGGTCCGGCGCCGTGGCCACGGGCGCCGCGCGCTGACGACGCTGGTGCTGCGGGCCCTCAAGCAGGCGCGCTATGACCCGCGGAACCTCGGCCATGCGGGGCTGCGCTCGCCGCGGTACTGCCACTTCACCTCGCCCATCCGGCGCTACCCGGATCTCGTGTGCCACCGGGCGCTGCTCGCCACGCTGTCGGGGGCCGAGCCGGTGCCCGACCCCTCGCGGCTCGAGGAGACGGCGACGTGGACCTCGGCGCGCGAGCGGGCGGCGATGCTCGTCGAGCGCGACGCCGATGACGTGGCGCGGTGCTTCGGGCTCGAGCGCGACCTGTTCACCGGTGGGTGGCAGCGCGACTGGGCCGGCGAGGTGATCGGGCTCGTGGGCTCGGGGGCGTTCGTCGCGTTCGGCGACGGCTACCAGGGCTTCCTGCCGGTGCGGCGGCTGCGCGGGGAGTGGTGGGAGCTCAACGAGGAGGGCACGCTGCTCCTGGGCACGACGAGCGGCCGGACGGTGCGCCTCGGCGACCCGGTGCGGGTGGAGGTCGAGCGGGTCGACGCCCCGCGCGGCCGCGTCGACCTGCTACCAGTGGAGGTCTGATGGCCAAGGGCTCGGGAAAGCGCAAGACGGCGCCAGGCGACGTCGCCTCCAACCGGCAGGCGTCGTTCCGCTTCAACCTATTCGACCGGATGGAGGCGGGGATCGTCCTCCAGGGCACGGAGGTCAAGGCGCTACGCGACGGCGGCGCGCAGCTCAAGGACGGCTACGCGACCATCGACGCGGGCGAGGTGTGGCTGCACAACGTCCACATCCCCCCGTACAAGCCCGCCGCGCGCGAGAACCACGAGCCCGAGCGCCCGCGCAAGCTGCTGCTGCACCGCTACCAGATCGAGCGTCTCGTCGGCCGCGTCAAGGAGCGCGGGCTCACGCTGGTCCCCACCCGGCTCTACTTCTCCGACGACGGGCGGGCGAAGGTGGAGATCGCGCTGGCCCAGGGCAAGGACCGGTTCGACAAGCGCGAGGCGATCAAGGAGCGCGAGACCAAGCGCGAGATGCAGCGCGCGGTGCGTGATTTGAGGCGGTAGTGGACTAACCGGACTAAGCTGGTACCGTCGAAGCATGGACGCCGTCTCCATCCACGAGGCCAAGACCCACTTCTCCCGCCTGGTCGCCCGCGCCGAGGCGGGAGAGGAGATCATCGTGCGCCGGGGGAACAAGCCCGTCGCGAAGCTCGTGGGGTACGAAGAGCCCAAGAAGAAGCCTCGTCAGCGCGGTCGCCTCAAGGGCCAGATCTGGATCGCCGACGACTTCGACGAGCCGCTCGAGGACTTCGCCGACTACATGTGATGGAGCGGGTGCTCGTGGACACCCACGCCCTGCTGTGGTGGTTGTACGACGATCCCGCCCTTCCCACCGACATCGCGCTGCTGATCGACGACCGCGGCACGGACGCGGTCGTGAGCATCGCCTCGGTCTGGGAGGTCGCGATCAAGCGGGGCCTCGGGAAGCTCGAAGCGCCGGACGATCTGCCCGGCGTGCTCGAAGGCGAGGACTTCACGTTGCTCCCCATCACGTCCGCCCACGCCTGGGCCGTCCGCGAGCTGCCTCACCACCACCGCGACCCGTTCGACCGGATGCTCGTCGCCCAGGCGATCCTCGAGGGCATCCCGCTCGTGAGCGGCGACCCGCGGTTCGCCGCCTATGACGTCGAAGTCCGCTGGGACTGAGGCCGATGGCACACCGCCTCGACGTTGTGCCCGTCGGGATCGAGCACGAAGGCGCCGTAGTACTGCGGGTGGTAGATCTCGCGGACCCCCGGGCCGCCGTTGTCCTTCCCGCCGGCCGCCTGTGCGGCGGCGTAAAAGGCGTCGACCGTGGCGCGGTCCGGACTCGAGAAGGCGACGTGGGCCGGGGCGGTCTGCTCGCCCTCGCGCAACCAGAAGCCGGGCTTGCCGGCCTGGCCGTAGCCGATCACGCCGGGGAACTCGAGCAGGCGCTCGTGGCCGAGCGGCGCGAGCGCGGCGTCGTAGAAGCTCCGGGCACGCTCCAGGTCGCCGACGAGGATGACCACGTGGTCGATCACAACGTGGCCGCCCCGCCGTAGGTCCCGAAGGACCAGTGGTTGCCGTCGAGGTCCTTCGCCGAGTAGTCGCGCGAGCCGTAGTCCTGCTCGGTGATGTCCGAGACCTCGGCCCCGGCCGCCTGAGCGCGCTCGCGGTGGGCGTCGGGGTCGGTCACCACGACGTAGAGGTGGCCGGCGCCCGGCTCCGGGTGCGCGCCCTCGGACCACTCCCCGAGCATTATCCCGGAGTCGCCGAGGGAGAGCTCGGCGTGTTGGATGTGACCGTCGTCGCCCTCGTAGACGGCGGCGCGCTCGAAGCCGAAGGCGCGCTCGAGGAAGTCGATGGCCGCCTTCGCGTCGCGATAGCGGATGACGGGGAAGATCGTCTGGCTCATGAGCGCCAACCTACGCCGCCGCGAGGGCGCGGTCTTGGAGAATGTGACCGGCGTCGGGCCACCCAGGGCGCGGAACTCCCGGTTGAGGTGCGGCTGGTCCGCGTAGCCGCTCTCCGCGGCGACTCGCGCGAGCCCGACGCCGCTGGTCGAGGAGCGCCGTCGCACGGCGGAAGCGCAGGATCCGGGCGTAGGCCTTGGGTGCGAGCCCGAGCTCGGAATGGAAGGAGGCCGACAGGTGGCGGCGCGAGCAGCCCAGCTCCGCGGCCAGGGCTGCGATCCGCAGCGACCCGTCCGTGGCCACCAGGCGGGCCAGGGCACGCGCGACGTCCGGGCGGGGAGGTGTCGCGGTGGCGGCGCGACGCAGGAGCATGGCGTCGAGCGATGCGCCAGCCCTCGGCCAGGTCGAGCACGACGACGACGTGCGGCGAGGCGAGCTCGAGCTGCGCCACGGGACCGGGCGCCCGCGAGGAGAACGCGGCGTAGTCCGACACGAGACCGCGCAGCCGCGCGTCCGGCGCGCGCCGGGTGATGGAGTACTCAGTTGAGCGGGACCGGGATGGGGAGGCGGCGGCATTCGTTGCGGCACTCCCACCCGGCCTCCGGGCCGGCGAGGGCCGTGCTCGCGGGCTGGCCGCAGTCGGGGCAGAGGGGGGCGCTCACCGCCGGGTGATCCTAACCCGGCGGTGAGCGCTGGGCTCGGCGAGCGGCAACCCGAGAGCTCAACCCTTCCGGACGTGGTAGCGCAGGTGCACCACGCGGTCGCCGTGCACCACGACATGCGGGTCCTCGAGGAGGACGGGCCCCTCGGCGAACTCGCCGAAGAACCGCACGCCCTGGCCGAACACCACCGGGACGAGCGCCATCTCGACCTAGTCGACGAGCCCGGCCGCCAGGGCCTGGCCGGTGAGGTCGCCCGCGGTGAGCGAGACCTCCCGGTCACCGGCGAACGTCCGGGCCTGCTCGATCGCGCTGCCCAGTCCATGGGTGACGAAGGTGAAGGGCGCGTCGGGGTGCGGCCAGTCGGTGGGGGCCTCGTGGGTGACCACGAAGACGTGATCACCGACCGCGGGCCGGCCGTGCCAGCCGTCGGTCAGGTCGAACAACCGGCGGCCGATCACGGCCGCCCGATCCGCGGCCACGCCTCCCGCAGGTGGTCCGCGCTGGCCGGGGACGTGTGGAAGACCCGCTCGGGATCGCCCGGGGCGAGCGCGACCTCGCCGTTCGAGTACCGGTCGAACAGCGGCCCCACCGTGTCGTCGGGAAAGGCGACGAACCCGTCGAGGGACACCGCGGCCTCGGCGACGACGGCGCTCATGCCTTCCGCCTCAGCACCTCGTCGAGCCGGTCGTAGGTCTCGTTCAGTCCGCCCTCCATGCCCGAGGCGAGCATCCCGTCGCGCTCCTCGGTCGTGTGGAACACCGAGACCGTGGTGACCTTCGTCTGCTCGCCGAGGTCCTGGAAGGTCGCGGTCTCCACGGACACGTGACCGGGCATGCCGTCCCACTCGAACGTCTGCACGATCCGCTCAGGTGGCGTGACCTCGCGGTAGGCGCCGCGGAAGCCCGTCTGCGTGCCGTCCGAGTTGCGCACGACGAAGCGCCAGCGGCCGCCCGTCTGCGCGTCCATCTCCTCGACGACGGCCGTGGTGCCCCGCGGGCCCCACCACTCGGGGATGAGCTCCGGGTCGGTGTAGACCGCGAAGACACGGTCGCGCGGGGCGTCGAAGACCCGCTCGATCCTGATCTCGCGCTCCGTGGGGGTGCTGATGTTGGCCTGCGTCATCATGCTTCTCCTTCCGTGCGTTCGAGGAGCTCCCCGAACCGGTCGAGGCGTTCATTCAGCATCCGCCGGTGGGTCTCCATCCACCCGAGCGCCGCGTCGAGGCGCTCGGGGCCGAGGCGGCAGCACCGCGTCCGGCCCACCTTCTCGCTGGACACGAGCCCGACGTCCTCGAGCACCCGGACGTGCTTCTTCATCCCGGTGAGCGAGATGTCGAAGGGGTCGGCGAGCTCGGAGATGGTCGCGGGGCCGCGCCCGAGACGCTCGAGGACGGCCCGACGGGTCGGGTCGGCCAGCGCGGCGAAGGTGCGATCCACCGACTGATACTTAACCATCAAGTTCAGTTTAGCCACTGTTTCGCTGCCACCGCGCGGACCGACAACCACATGCCGCGCGCGGAGGCGCTGGCGGCGGGCACGGTGCGGGTGGGCGACGACTTCTTCAGTGGCCCCCGGCGCCTGACCCCCGGGCGGCGCTGGCAACCAGCCGGACCGGCCGGATTCCCGCCCGGGAGACCTACGTGGAACCGGGCCGGCGCCCCGGCTTGCCGTGCAATCACTTGAGTCTCCCGGGGGCCAGGTTCACGCGACCGAGCGGCGGCGCGGCCGCGCTTTCGCTAGGCGTGAACGAACCGCCCCAGGGGCAGCTCGGCGAGGTTGCGGATCGTCGGCGGTCGTTCGTCGGTCGGCTCCGGCAATGGGAGCGCGCCGAGCTCGGCGTCGGTGGCGAACGGGGGCCGGGTGTCAGCGGGCGACCAGCGCGTGCCGAGCCAGAACTGCTTGGTCCGCGGCAGGTAGCAGGTCGTCGACGCCGATCGGGTAGGTGCGCACATCCTCAGAGCCCGACGCGCTCGTCGTCTCGGGCGCCGAGCGCAGTCGCGCCTCGGTGGTCACGAAGGCGTTGCGACGTGAGCGGCGCCGAGTCGTCGCGGCGCGAGACGCCGAGATCCTGGCGCGCACCGGACGCGACCCCGAGCTCGAAGGACTCGCTGAGCACGCCGCGGGCTTGTCCTCCGCCGTCGACTGATGCGCCCCATTCACATCGCGCGACTGGACAAGACGCGCCCCGTCCTCGTGCTCACCCGACAACTCGTCCGAGCGCACCGGGGGACGGTGACCGTCGCGCCGATCACCACGACCGTCCGCGGCCTGTCGACCGAGGTGGGCGTCGACGCGGCGAACGGGCTCGGAGCCGCATCGATCGTCAGCTGCGACAACATCACCACGATCCCCGTGGACGCCCTGGGCGAGCAGATCGGCGGCCTTCTCGACCGTCACGAGCAGGCCCTCAGCGACGCGATTCACGCGGCATTCGACCTGGACTGAGGACAGCGCCGCGAGCGCCCGGAACTTGCTGCAGTCCGTCGTCCGTCCCGGATTGGCGAGGCCGTGCACGGTCGAGCCGACGAGCGCGCAGGATCATCCCGCGCTCGGCGATGCTCCCCGCGCTGGGCGTCGGGCTCGAGTGGGTGCACGCTTCCCGGTCACGCCGCCACCCTAGATGACTGATTCCGTTCCGGGTTGTGCCGGGGACGGGGTCGAGGAGACATAAGAAGGGTGTCGAAGGTCGGCGTTGCTTTCGCCAACGTCGACCATGGAGCTGGCCGCGTGACCGCCGATCTCGACACCCTCTTGACCGCACTTTACGTGCTCGCCGACGAAATCCTGCCGCGCCGGCCGCGTGCCCGGCGCCGTCCGCAGATCACCGACGTCGAGCTGGTGTGCCTGGCCGTCGCGCAGATCCTGCTCGATTGCCCGAGCGAGCGGCGCTTGGCGCTTCGCGATGACCCGGCTCGGGCACCTGTTTCCCTACCTGCCCAAGCAGCCGGGCTACAACAAGCGGATGCGGGCGCTGGCCCCGCAGATCGTCAGGCTGCTGACCACGATCGCGCGCCTGTCGCCGTCGTGGTGTGACAACATTCGCCTGCTGGACTCCACCCCGGTCCCGTGTGGCGCCTCGCGCGAGACCGTGCGGCGGTCGGAGTTCGCCGGCTACGCGGCCTACGGGTACTGCGCCAGCCATTCCCGCTTCTTCTGGGGGTTTCGGCTGTATCTGCTGTGCGCGCCGGACGGCATGCCCATCGCCTTTGAGCTCGCGCCCGCCAACGTGCCCGAGCGCGACGTCGCCGCCGAGATGCTCAGAAACGTCGACCTGCACGGCTACACCGTGATCGCCGACAAGGGCTTCGCCGGCGAGGACTTCGAGACGCTGATGCGCGAGCTGGGAGCGATCTTCCTGCGCCCCGACCGCAAGAACGACCCCTCCGCGTGGGCAAGCTCGGCGGCGTGCGCCAATGGATCGAGTCGATCATCGACACCCTCAAGGGCCAACTCTTCCTCGAAGACCACGGCGCGCACCATGCCCGGCCTCATCACCCGTACCGCCCAACGCCTGCTCGCCCTCGCCGCAGCGATCTGGCACAACTGGCAGCTCTGGCAAGCCAGCGCCATCGACACCCCCGGCCGCAGCCTCATCGCCTACGACCACTAGACCCACCAGACGGAATCAGTCATCTAGGCGCGTGGTGCCCCCGGCTTCCGCGCCGGCGCGGTGCCCGGCTCCACCGCCGCCGACGGAGGTGGACGAGCAGCGGCAGGTCGCGCGTGGCGCCGGTTGCTCATGGTGCGGGCGCCGACGGTGTTCATCAAGCCGGTGACCCTGCCGATGCCGCGGGCGGGGCCGGTCCGCATTGGATTGACCGCTGGGACGACCCCATCCAGGCTCAGTTCGAGCGGCGCCCGACCACGTGGGCGCCCCAGCGCGGAGCGTGGTCAGTACCGCCGGTTTCGAACGCAAGCTCGACGTCGTCAAGGCCTGGTTGACCCCGTGCCGGACCGTGCTGGGCAACCGCGACCGCACTCAACCGGCTGTTGCTGCAGATGCAACTCCAGCTCAAGCGACCAAGCCGACGAGGCCCGCTTACGGCGGGCCGCCTCCGCGACTGCGGGTCATCCGCGACCGGGGCCGCTACGCGTCGCTGCGGAGCCCCTGAAGGGGCGGGGGTGCGCTTCGGGTGCAGGTCGTCCTACGGTGCTCCTTCCATCCAGAAGGACACGGAGTACCGGTAGTCGGCGCCAGCCTTCGGGCATGCAACGGCCGCGGGCGGGCATCGTGCAACGGCGGAGATGGCTAGAGCGTTCCTCGTTGCCTGCCGTCAGATCCGCTCAGGCAATTGGTGCCCCGTCGCGGCATCGGGCCGCCCTCCAGACATTCGTGCCTCACCACGAACGGCCCCGGCCCCTACTCGGTGAGGCGCGAGATTCGCTTGCCGCCTTCGGACGCAAACACGGCCAGCGGGGGCTCTGGATTGTCAGCGTCCCAGACCGGTAGATCGTCGAGCGCTCTCTCGGACGCAGCGCCGAGCGCGCTGGAGAGGATCGCCGCGTCTTTGGCCAGCAGCTCGAACACGCGCCACTCCCGGCAGAACTCGGCGAACAGCGCCGCAGCCTCGGCGGGCAGGAGCTCCCCCTCGACTGATCCGACCCGGTCCACGGAGACCACGAGCATCTCGAGGTCGCGCATGAGATGCAGGAACGTCTTGCTGCTCATGCACACGAGCGCCGGATCGGTGGAGCTCGGGACCTCGTCGAGCTGGGCAGCGTCCCGGCCTGGCGCCGGGGGATGCCGACGATCGTGCTTCCAGTAGACGACATCGGCCATCTCCGCCTCGAGCCAGTCGTCCACGTCCTCGCCCACCGGCGCAGAGAGAAGGGAACGGGCGCGCGCCAGCCGACGGGAAAGCTGCCAGCTCAACGTGAGGTCACTGAGCATGAGTGCGTACCACTCCCCACCCTCATCCTCACCCTCGGCGGCGACCTCAGCGGCCATCGCCTTTTCCGACTCCACCAGGGTGACGAAGTCACGCAGCACCCGGACAACCGTCTCCTTCGGCCAGCAATACTTCGGGCTCATCTCTATTGACATTTTCCGCTCGGGTTGCGCAGCGGTACGTCACCCTTGATCCGCAACTCTGGGGCACCAGTCCGCGGATTCTTGACGCGAGTTATCCGCCCCTTCGGTACGTCGGTCTCGATGTAGTGATTGCCACGACCCTTCCCAAGTTGATAGCGCTCCTCTGCCTCACGAGGCGAAAGCGGCCGGTTCCTTGCGTTCTGGCCGAAGACCCGGCCCTTGTCGCGGCGCGGATCAGCCCGTCGCGCGCGATCCGATCGAAGCCCGCTTTGTTGGTGTAGTGGCGAATCCGCGTGTATCCCTGTGGCGTCGGGGCCGCTGGGGCAGTCGGAACGGCGACTGCGGCGTGCGCCACGTGCAAGGCAGCGCTCGCCTGCATCGGACCGGCCGCAACGAGTAGCGATGCCGTCACGACCAGGATGCTGAGCGCACGCGCCAGTGTTCTCATGGCTATACGCGACCGGGTGATGCGTTGCTCCTGGATCATGGGAAAACGCTAGCACGAAGAGGAAGAACCCAACCCCAGGCGGGTTGGGTTCCTCCGTGCACGCGCGGGACTCCGTCCAGGTGCCCCCTTGAGGCGGGCTCGTCTGACTGGCCGCTCCAGACTGCGGGTGGCTGGCTGGGAAGATGTGCAGGGGATGGCGCTGGCGTTGCCGGAGACCAGTGAGCGGCGTGGCCCACGCGCTCCGCACCGGCGAGCGAGCTGGCGAGGCGGGCTGGAAGCCGAGCTGGCGCGATGCGCGTCAGGGGGTGAGTTGCAGCCAGAGCTCTGGGTCGACGACGTTGCGGCCGCCGTGGAGTTCTACGGGCGCGCGCTCCGGGCGGTCGTCGAGCATCGCGTCGGGGAGCCCGATGATCCCGAGGGGGTGGCTCAGCTCTCGGTGGCCGGCGCGAGCTTCTGGGTGTCGGATTCGTCTCGGCGCTTGGGCCGCTTCAGTCCGGGGATGATCGGAGGCGGGACGGGAAGGGTCCTGCTCGTATCGAGGATCCCGAGGCGCTGCTCGATGCGGCGGTCGCGGCGGGCGCAAGCAAGACGAGCCCGGTCGCCGACGAGCACGGGTGGCGGTTGGGCCGCTTTGTCGATCCGTTCCGGCACGAGTGGGAGGTCGGCCATCCGGTCGGCGCATGGCCGCCCGGCTCGCGGTGAAGGATTCCGCGAGGAGCGAGCGCTCCTCTGTGCGCGTGCTCTGAGAATCACCAGGCCGCGCGGTACGTCCCGACCAGGAAGGAGTCGACCCGCGCCGCGTCTCCCTGCGCGGGCAGGGTGCTCGCGTCGGTGAGCGTCCGCAGCCGGCGTGTCACGTCGTCGAGCTCCGCGAGCACGTCGGCGAGCGGCACCTCGCCTGCTCGCACGGCGCGCAGGAGCGTCCGCTCGGGCTCGGGCACCGGAAGCGTCATCGGTCCCGTTCCGAGCAGCTCGAGCCCCTGCACGCCGATCCGGAGCGCGTGCATCGCGTATTTGGTGTCGTAGCCGTGGTGCGAGGAGAGCTCGCGCGTCCGGGTGGCGTGGCGCTCGTCGACGAGGCCGCGTCGCTGCGCGTCGAGGTAGCCGAGGAAGGCTTGTCCGGTGCGACGGGAGAGGAAGGCGGGGGCGAGCGCTCGGAGGTCCTCTCCGGGCGCGGTCTGAGTGAGGAGGTGCTCTCCCTCGACGAACAGCAGCAGGAGGACGGTGGGGCTTCCCTTGAGGGCCAGCGAGCAGAACTTGCGCAGTCCGTAGACGGTGAGGTCGAGATCACCGGGGGCTCGAGGGGACGCCGTCGGGTTGCGTTCGCGTGACGAAGTGCTCGAAGCGGCGCAGGCCGAGCACGTACTCAGGGGGCTCGACGCAGACCCCCCATCTCGTCGCGGTCGTCCGTCCCGGGATTGGAGATGCCGTGTACGGTCGAGCCGACGAGCGCGCGCAGGATCATCCCCTGCTCCGCGATGCTCCGCGCGCGCTCGGCGTCGGGCTCGAGTGAGTGCAGGCTCCCGGTCACGCCGCCACCCTAGGCCGGGTCGTGCCCCGGCCTCCGCGCCGGCGCGGACGGCTCGGCGCTCTGCTCCACCGCCGCCGATGGAGGTGGACGAGCAGCGGCAGGTCGCGCTTGGCGCCGTTGCACCGGGCGCAGGCCCCCACCGTGTTCACCCAGCCGGTGACCGTGCCGATGCCGCGCGCGGGCCCCGACCGCGGTTCGACGTGGTCGACCGTCCCGCCGGGACCCGAGCAGTACGCGCACGGGTCGCGACGCAGGAGGGCGAGCCACGCCTCGTGGTGGCTCTCCCCGTCGGCGCGCAGGGGCGACCCGCTCGGCATGCCACCGCCGAGCGGGTTGCCCGCGTCGTCGCGCACGAACGTCATGACAAGCTGATCGTTCACAGGCGGTCGCCCCACGTCACGGCGGCCCGCGCGACGCCGGCCAGCGCGTCCCGCAGGGCCAGCCGGTCGCCGTCCGCCCGCGCCGCGGCGAGGGCGCGGACGCTTTGCGCCATCACGGCCGGGCCGCTCGGGCCCTCGGCCCGCAGCTCGGCGAGCTCGACCGGGGTCAGCCGGCGCGGCTCGCCGCGGATCGCGGCCACGGTCTCCCGGAGCTCCCGCTCCGCCCGGGCGGCGCGCTCCTCGGCGTCGGCGACCGCCCGGCGGGCGCGCGCGGCGTCGGTCCGCGCGGTGCGCACCTCGGCCGCGCCGGGCGCGGGCTCCCGCACCGTGACGACCTCGGGTGCGGCCTGCTCGACGGCGTCCGCCCGCGCACGCGCGAGCATCCGCTCGCCGGCCACGAGGCGGTCCTGGCCCTGCTCGACTTCGGTCTTGAGCTCGCGCCGCTCCTCGCGCAGCGAGGCGATCGTCGCCTCGGCGCGCTCGAGACGGGCCGCCAGCTTCTTCGCGGTCTGCCGCGCCTCGGCCGCATCCATCCGCGCGGCCACGACCTGCTCGTGGGCCTTTGCCCGCGCGGAAGCCGCGCGGCGGTCGGCACGGGCCATCGCCGCGTCACCGGCGACGCGTTCACGGACGACCTTGGTCGTCGTCGCGGCCGGCGCAGGTCGGGCCGTCGCCGCCCGGGCGAGCCGGCCCTCGAGGACGGTCACGCGCCGCTCGGCCTCGCGCGCCTGGGCGAGCGCGGCGGCGACCATCGCCCGGCCCTCCGGGGACATGACCGCACGGCCCGCCTGCGCGGGATCGACGTCGGTGCGCCGCACCGGTCCCGGCCGCGCGGGCGCGAAGCCCGCGGCCCGGACGGCGGCGGTCAGCGACCCGCCGAACGGCCGCTTGGCCGCGTTCAGCGCCGGCCAGGGCGAGCCGTCGGCACGGCCCGCGCGATAGCGCGCGACGCGCCACAGCTGGCCCGACCACTTCGCCGAGGACGGGTTCCAGTCGGCCGCACGAGGAGGCTCCCCGTATGTGGCCACCCATTCCTGGATGGCAGTGATGATCGAGTCGCGGTCCCATCCGCCCCGCCGGCCCGACCGGACCTGGGGCGAGACTCCCGCGAGCGCCGCGGGAGTCATGGTGAGACCTCCCGCTAGGCGCCGACGAGGCTGTCGGTGAACCGCTGCCCGCGCAGAACGGGCAGCCAGCACGACCCGCCGGCGCCGTTGACGGCGCCGGGCTTGTGCGGGCTCGGGATGGAGACGATCCGGATCATGTGCGGCAGACCAAGGTAGACGCTCTGCGTGGCGGCGACAAGGTCTCGCCACCGCTCGGCCGGGTTCGAGTCCTTCGGCGCTCGGGGGCTCGCTCGCGCCACCATCTGTCTATGACCGGGATCCCGATCACCGTCCGCGGGGACGTCGAGGAGCGCGCGGTGGAGCAGCTGCGTCGCTGCGCCGAGGCGGGTGACGCGGTCGCCGGGGTGCTCTGCGCCGACGGCCACGTCGGCTACTCGCAGCCCATCGGGGGCGCGGTCGCGTACCCCGATCACATCTCGCCCTCCGGTGTCGGATACGACATCGCGTGCGGCAACAAGGCCGTGCGGACCGACGTCCGGGTCGACGCCCTCGGTGACGACGTCCCGCGGATCATGGACGAGATCTTCGCCCGCATCTCCTTCGGTGTCGGCCGCAACAACGCAGAGCCCGTCGATCACCCGGTCCTCGACGCCATTGCCCGGACGGAGTTCGGCCCGCAGCGGCGCATGGTGCAGATGGCTCGCAACCAGCTCGGCACGGTCGGGGCCGGCAACCACTACGTCGACCTCTTCGCCGGCGAAGACGGCTTCCTCTGGGTTGGCGTGCACTTCGGCTCGCGCGGGTTCGGTCACAAGACCGCGTCGGGCTTCCTCGCGCTCGCGGCGGGGCGCGAGTTCGACGAGCGCGGCCCCGACGGCGAGATGGACGCTCCGCCGGTGCTCTTCGCGGTCGACTCCGAGCTCGGCCAGGAGTACATCGCCGCGATGGGGCTCGCGGGCGACTACGCGTACGCCGGACGCGACGTCGTCGTCGCGAAGGTCCTCGGGATCCTCGGCGCCGAGGCGACCCATGAGGTCCACAACCACCACAACTTCGCCTGGCGCGAGCACCACCTGGGCACGGACGCGTGGGTCATCCGCAAGGGCTGCACCCCGGCGTTTCCGGGTCAGGAGGGCTTCGTCGGCGCGACGATGGGCGAGCCGTCGGTGATCCTCCGCGGCACCGAGGCCTCCGCGGGCGCCGCGCTCCTGCGCTCGACGGTGCACGGGGCAGGCCGCGTCATGTCCCGGACGAAGGCCGCGGGGCGGATGGGCAACCGTGCCGAGTGCACCCACCGCGACTGCTCCTTCTGGGTCAGCTGGGCCCAATACCGCCACGAGCGCGACCGGGCCGGCGTGGGAGCGCAGGAGGCGTTCACCCTGTGCCCGCTGCACCCGGACGGGACGATGGTCAAGCGGCGCGGACGGGTCAAGGAGGGGCTGATCGACTTCGGCGCGGTGCGCGACGGGCTCCGGGCGGCGAGGATCGAGCTGCGCGGCGGTGCCGCCGATGAGGCTCCGGACGCCTACAAGCGACTCGACAGCGTCCTCGCCGCGCACGGCGACACCATCGAGGTGCTCCACCGGCTCACGCCGATCGGCGTCGCGATGGCCGCGGCCGACACCTTCGACCCCTATAAGGACTGACGTGTGCTTCGCTGACGGCTCGCTCTGCGCTGGCGCGCACGCCTGCTACGCGCCCGAGCGTTCAGTGCGCGATCCTGATGGGGGTGGGCAAGCCCGCGGAGAGCGACGATCGGCTCTGGATCAGCCTTGCGGCCTGTCCCGCTCGTGACTTCCTCGTCGGCAACTGTCACACCTTTCCCGGTCGCATGGCGGCGTACTGCCCGCATCGCGATCAGGGGTTCTGCGTCTCTCTCGCCGAAATCGAGGAGATGTCCCCCGAGGCGGAGCGGTGGGTACGCGGATTCCTCGCCGGCAACGAGCCCGAGCCGGAGCACATGTTCGGTCCGAGCATCCACGACGCCACCGATTCCGATGATCGCTGGCCCCGCTGGCGCGAAGCGGTAGCGAACTTCCGACGCACGGGAGACTGGGAACCCGAGCCGTGGCGCGAACTGGCGGTACTGCCGCCCGACGCGTCCTTCACCGTCCAGCCGTGGACCGTGATCGCCGACGAACTGAGGCAATGGAACGGCATCGATTGGCACTGCAAGGCGCCCGGACCGGCGCGGGAGCGAACGTTGCTTCTCGGGTCCGTCTGCCACGAGCGTCGCCACCATGACCTGACGGTCCTCGCCGAAGGCGGCGCGATCTGCGACGACTGCGGCTACTACGCCCCGGGGGTGAATGGCCCGAGCGCCGTGGAACCTCATTGTTCTCAGAGCAAGACACGCGGCGACTCCGGGCGCCGCGTCCCTGCTGCCGGCTGAGGGTGAGGTCAAGCGTGAATCGCCACGAGGCCGATCACCCCGACCGCGTACAGGATGAGGACGACTAGCGAGTCGAGTCCCATGCCCGCGATCCGGCGCTTGGGGCGCAGAATCAGCCCGACGAGGTAGACCGCCGTGAGCAGGATTCCGAGCCCGGTGAGGTAGATGTCGCTCGGCTGGGCGAGCGGCAGGATCGACTTGCCCGAGATCAGGCCGGCGAGGAGGAACAGGACAGGTAGGAAGGCGTTGCCCCCGAAGATGTCGGAGAAGGCGAGCTTGTAGTCGCCGAGCTTCGCCGACGCGAGCCCGGTGGAGAGCTCCGGCAGCGACGTCGCGGCGGCGAGAATCGTGGCGCCGAAGAGCACGCCGCCGATCCCGATTTTCTGCGCGATCTCGTCGCCGCTCTGCTCGAGGATGACGCCGCCTGCGAGCGTCACGAGGGCGGCCGCGCCGAAGACCGTGGCGGCGCGGGCCGTGCCCACGCGCTTCGTGTCCGCGTCGGCGGCGTTCGCGGCCCGCGAGTGGCCGGCGGGCTTCTTCTGGCTCTCGGGCGCCTCGCCCCGCTCCTGCCAGGGGAGGCCCTTGCCGGCCTGGCGCACGAGCAGGAGGCTCCCCACCCACAGCGCGGCGATGAGGACCTCGCCGGGTGCCAGGCGCCAGACCACGAGCGACTGGAGCTGGTTGCCCATCACGACGACGGAGAGCACGGCGATCACCGCGGCGGCCTCGAGCACGAGGATCAGGGACGCGCCGCGGTAGGAGAGCGGCCGGCTCCCGCGGGTGCCGAAGGCGTCGAGAGCCACGAGGACGACTGTCTGGATCGCGATCCCGCCGAGGATGTTCCCCGTGGCGATGCCCACGGCCCCGCTCGCCGCGGCGGTGACGGTGATGGCGATCTCGGGGAGATTCGTCGCCACCGCGAGGAGGATGAGACCGCCCAGCGCCTCGCCGAGGCCGAGCCGGGAGGAGAGGACGTCGGTGGAGTCCGAGAGCTTGATGCCGGCCATCCACACGGCCGCCGCGGCCGCGGCGAAGAGCGCGATGTCGGCGACGAGGGGGAGCGAGTCGAACACCGGAGCGCGGTACCCGGGGCGCCGGTGGCGCAACCGCACGTGTCCGCCGACGGACCTGCCCGGCAACATGCGATTGCTGGGAGCGGGCGGGTTTGGCCCGCTTCAGCGGAGGATGTCCACCGGCGTCCCCAGCGGGACGCGGTGGGCGAGGCGGGTGATCGTCGTGTTGTCCATGCGGATGCAGCCGTGGGAGACGTTCGTCCCCAGGACGGAGGGGTCGTTCGTCCCGTGCAGGCCGACCTGGCCGTCGCCGCCGGCGAACGACGTGAGGACGGGGGAGTAGGCCGACAGGCCGAGCGCCCACGGGCCGTAGAAGCCCTTGGGGTCGGTGGGGCGGAAAACGTCGGTGACGTAGTAGCGGCCGTTCGGGGTCGGGGTGACAGACTTCCCGAGGGCCACGGAGCGGCGCAGGATCACGCGACCATCGCGGAACGCGACGAGGCGGTGGCGGCGCTGCTGGATCTCCAGGCGATAGGCCGTGGCGGCCACGCGGACGTCGCGGGCACGGACCCAGGCCCGGGACTTGTTCGGGCGCACGGGAAGGAGGACCTGGAGCCACCCCGGCCGGCGCTTGGCCACGAGGAAGGCGAGGGGGATGCGCTGGCCGTCCACCCGGCGCTCGCTCAGGGTGCGGTAGGAACGCCGGGCACCACCCGAGCGGTAGAGCGCGACCCGGGGGCCGCGCGCATGGGCCACCACGCTGACGCCGCGCCCGAGCGCGGCCTGCGCGGACTCGGGACGGAAGGACCGGCCGGAGCGGCCGGGCCCCGTGGGAAAGCCTCGCACCGCCGGCGCGCCCGCGTCCCCGCCGCCGTCCTTCCCGCCGCCGCCGAGGGCCGAGGAGACCAGGAGTCCCACGGCCATCGCGGCGACGAGGAGGCCGGCGGCGAGGAGCGCGCGGCGCATGGACTCCTCCTAGCCGGTCATGGCCGGCTGGCCCGTGACCGCCGACCCAGAGCCGGCCGAGGCCGAGCCCATCGTCCGGATGAAGCCCGTGCCCTGGACCGCGGCGAGGACCGCGGACATCGTCTTGGCGGGCTCGAACGCGTTGGGGGCAGGGGCGCTGCCGGCGATGTCGCGGACCCACGCCGCATGGCGCGCCTCGACGGGGAGGATCGACAGCGCGGCCTTCGCCACCGCGGGGGTCTTGATGTTCCCCGCCTGGCCGAGGTAGGCGCCGACGCCCGTGTCCTCGAGCACCGCGGAGGTGGCCGAGAACGTCGAGGACGAGCCCGTCGTGCCCTTGAAGTCGAAGGCGGGCTTCTTGACCGCCTTGGACCCGAGCGCCTTCTTCAGCGCGTCCACGTGGGCCGCCTCGTGCTCGGCCACGACGCTCGCGAAGTTCGCGAGCTCGCCCTTGAGCGCGCCCTTGCTCTTCGCCTCGGCGTAGAACGCGGCCTCGAGGTACTCGAGGGTCAGCGCGTAGTTCAGGATGGCCACGTCACCGCTCGTCTGCGCCGAGGCGATGCCCGGCAGGACGGCGCCGGCGGCGAGACCGCCGCCGAGCAGCGCCGCCGTGCGGCGCATGAACGCGGCCCGGGTGACGCCGTCGACACGCGAGGCGGCCTCGCGGATCGCGCCGTCGCGGTCAAGCTCGTCGAGAGTGGGATAGGGGTTGGAATCGTGCATGGTGTCGGTTCTCCTCGCGGGCTCTAGGACTTGATGAAGCCGGTCGACTTGACGGCGGAGAGGACCTGCGACATGGACTTGGGCGCGTTGAACGCGTCCGGGGCCGGGACGGGGCTCTTGCCCGCGCCCTGGATGTTCCGGATCCACGACGCGTGCCGGGCCTCGATCGGCAGGATCGACCCAGCGGCCGCGAGCACCGCGGGCGTCTTGATCATCGGCGCGGCGCCCTGGTAGGCCGAGACGCCGGTGTCCTCGAGCACGATCGCGGTCGCCACGAACTTGCCGGGGTCCCCGGTCGTGCCCTTGAAGTCGAACTTCGGCTCCTTGACGGCCTTCGATCCGAGGGTCTGCTTCAGCGCCTGGACGTGCGCCGCCTCGTGCTGGGCCACGACGGAAGCGAACTTCGCCGCGCGCCCGTTCAGCTTGCCGTTCGACACGGCCTCCTTGTAGAAGGCGGCCTCGAGGTACTCGAGGGTCAGGGCGAAGTTCAGGATGTCGATGTCGCCCTTCGGAAGCCCGCCGCCCTGGGCGACGGCCGCGGCGAGCGGCACGGCCCCGATGAGCAGGCCCCCTCCGGCGATCGCGCCGCGACGGAGCAGCTCGTTACGGGTGTCCCCGGCCTCGGCGGCCTGCGCGGCGGTCTCGCGCAGCGCCCCGTCCCGGTCGAGCTCTTCGATGCTCAGCGGCTCGTTCATTCGAGTCGTCCTCCTCATCGCACGATCACTCGGCCGTGCATGTTGGGGTGGTAGGTGCAGTGGTAGGCGAAGGTGCCGGCCTTCGCGAAGGTGTGGCTCCCGCGTGCGCCGGCCGAGATGTTCCCGACGTCGAAGGACTTGTCGTCGGCGGTGACGGTGTGGTTCGTCGAGTCCTTGTCGGTCCAGGTGATGCGCGTGCCCACCTTGACCGTGAGGGTCTTGGGGTGGTAGTTGAAGCCCTTGATCTGCACGGCGGTCGTTCCGCCCTTCTGGGGGGCCGGGGTGGCGGCCTGCTTCGTCGCCTTCGGGGCGGCGGGCTTGGTCTTGGCCTGGTCGCCGCTACTGCTGCTACCGCAGGCGCCGAGCGCGACGGTGATGAGCAGAACCGGGAGGCTGCGCAGACGGGGCATCGGGAGTGAATGCGCCGCGCAGCGACCGGCGGATCAACCGGGGCGGAGCGAGCCCGAGGACTTCTCGGCCGCGGAGTAGCCGACCTGCAGGGCGTCGGCGCCCGCGTGGGCCGCGAGGACTCCGGCGAGGAAGCGGGTCGTCCGCGGGGCGGCGACCATCCCCGCGCCGATCGCGCCCGTGGACCAGAGGCCCAGGCAGTAGGCGCAGATGATGAGATCGCCCACCGCCTTGCAGGCCGCGGCCGCGCGCCTTCTCCTCGACCTCGCCGTGACCCGCCCGCTCCTGGTACTCGGTGAAGGGCGCGCGGATCGTGCTCGTCACGCGGTCTGAGCCGATGAGCCGGGAGAGCTTGTGCCCGGCGACGGTGGTGAGGATGAGATCGCGCGCCCCGAGCCCCTGGTCCGGAAGCTCGTCGCCCTTCCACGCGAGGAACCCGGCCATCGCGGCGCCCCAGACCGCCATGAGCGCGCCGTAGCCGCCGAGGGGGTGGTGCTCGTCGTCGTCGTAGCCCGCGAACGGCGGAGTGTCCTGGAGTGGCGTGGTCGACATTGCCTGGGGGTACCCCGGGGACCATGCTCTGGTTCCTGCTTTCGCTCATCCTCGGCGGCCTTGTCCTCGGGGCGCTCGCCCGCCTCGCCCTTCCGGGCCCCGACCCGATGACGGTCCCCCAGACCATCCTGCTGGGGATCGGGGGCTCGCTCATCGCCGGGCTCGTGGTGTACGCGATCTCGGGCGGCCGGTACGTCGCCGGCTTCCTCGGGGCCTTCACGGCGACGTTCCTCCTGCTCTACATCATCCGTCGCCGGCGGGGAGGCTCGCTGACCCGCCCCGCCCCCCGCGCGTAGCGTCGGAGGCGCCGTGACCCAGTTCTGCCGCCACAACCGCCTCACGCACGCGTGCCCGATCTGCTCGCGCGAGCAGGCGGCGCCCGCGCCGCCGCCGCGGGTCCGCGCCCGCCGGGCGTCATCGCCGGCCCGGCCGACGCGCTCCCGGGGGCTGCGCGTCCGGCAGATGTCACGCGGGGCGGAGGACGGCTACGCGAACGGCCTGCTGCCCGGTCTGCGCTCCTCGGCCGACGCTGGTCGCCTGGCCGACGAGCTCGCGTGGGCGACCGGCCGGCTGGCGGCGCTGGCGACGGATCCTCCCGGGCTCTACGGGGAGGCGGCCGCGGAGACCGATTCCACCGCCGCTCTCGAGCTCGCCTTCCTCATCGCCGCCCTGGGTCCGCTCGAGGGGAACGGTGGCGGCGCGTCCTCCGATCCGTGGGCGGGGATCGAGGAGGCCCGGCGTGACCCCGCCGCGCTCGCGGCCGCACCGCGCGGGCCGCGGGCCGCGCCCGAGCCGGCGCGCGCGCACGCCGCCTTCCGCGCCTGGGTCGAGCGCGCCGGCGGTGTGGTGGAGGGCTTCCGGGGCGATGCGACCTGGGCCCCGGCCCGGCGGTTCGCCCGGCTCTGGGAGCGGCTCGCCCTCCCCGGCCTGGGCCGCGACGCCCGCTATGAGCTGCTCGTCCTCGCCGGCCGGCTCGGCCTCGTGGAGCTCGAGGAGTCGACCCTCGGCGTCGGGGGCGACGACGAGGTCACCCGCGCGGCCAAGCGCGCCTTCGGGATCGGCGATCCGCTGCTGCTCGAGCGCCGCGCTCGCGCCCTCGTCGACGCGGCCGCGATCCCGCTGGCCGCCCTTGACCTCGCCCTCTGCTCATGGGAGCGGGGCGCGCGGGTACGCACCGGCTTCACCGACGACGTGATGGACATCGGCGCGCGCGAGCGCCTCTCCGGCGCGCTCGGGCTCGAGGACGAGTGACGTGAGGGCCGCGGCCCTCGGCCTCCTCACGGGCGCCTCGACGTGCGCGCCCTTCCCCAGATGAAAGACCCGCCACCCGGCGGGGGCTACGCCCCGACGACCGCCGCCACCGCCCGCGCCTCCAACCCCACCGCCTCCGCGATCAACTCGTACGACCGCCGCCGCGCCTCGTGCGCGTGCGTGATCGTCACGACGATCACCTCCTCGGCGCCGTAGTCCGCGGCCAGCCGCTCGAGGCCGGCCCGGACCTCGCCCGGGGTACCGAGCACCATGCGCCGGCCGCTCCGCCCCACGCCCTGCGCCTCGAGCCATGCGACGGCCTCCTCCACGGGCGGGACGGGGATGAGCTCGCCGCGGCGGAGCTTGTGCATCGCCATGCGGCTCGAGGAGGCGAGGCGCTCGGCCTCCTCGTGGGTGTCGGCGGCCAGGGCCCAGACGGCCACCGCGGTGCGTGGCGCTCGCAGCCGCCCCGCGGCGACGGCGAAGCGCGCGCGATAGTGCGCGGCGATGTCCGCGCCGGCGAGGTTGATGAAGTCCGCGAACGCGTAGGGGAGTCCGCGGTGCGCCGCCCAGATCGCGCTCTGTGATGAGGAGCCGAGCAGCCAGGGCTCGGGGGTCTCCGGTCTCCCCGGAAGCGTCGCGACGACCCGATTGAGGGGATGGTCGGCTCCGAAGCCGTCCTCGAGCCAGGCCAGCAGCTCGTCGAGCTGGTCGCGGAAGTCGTCGGGCGCCGCCTGCCGGCGGTCGCGCTGGAGCGCGTAGGTCGTCATCACGTCCGTCCCCGACGCGCGCCCGAGCCCGAGGTCGATGCGCGCGGGAAACAGCCCCGCGAGGGCCGAGAACGACTCCGCGACCTTCAGCGGCGAGTAGTGCGGGAGCATCACGCCGCCCGACCCGACGCGAATCGCCGAGGTCGCCGCGGCGATCGGCCCGATCAGCACCTCCGGGCTCGGCCCCGCGAGCATCGGGCCCCCGTGGTGCTCGGCCACCCAGTAGCGGTGGTAGCCGAGCGCGTCGGCGAGCCGCGCGAGGTCGAGCGTGTTCGCCAGCGCCTCCGACCCACTCATTCCCGCGGACACGGGCGACTGGTCGAGGACGCTCACGCGGAACGGGGGAGCCACGTCCTGAGTGTGCCCAGCTATCCGGCAGACGCCGTTCGCGGTCGTGGGCGGGACTGCCACTGTGCGTCGACGGCTGCCCCGGCACGTCGAGCAAGCCGATGGGAGGGACGCTCGACGACCCGGTAGAAGGCTTCGGCGACGAGCAGCGCGACGGGTATGCCGAGCGCGCTCTGCATTGGCACCGATGGATGGCCACCGAGAGCGAACGCGAGGGTGACGATGACGGGAACGTGCACGAGGTAGAGGCTGAACGACCGTGATCCAGCCCATTGCACAGAGCGCCAGGTCAGCGTCTTCGCCACCGCACCGCACACCAGGGGAAGCGCGACGGCGACGCCGGCACCCAGGAGGACGAGCAACGCGCCGACATGATCCCCGAGAGCGGCGCGGTGCCCGGTGAGCGCATAGTCGTCGATCCGAAGCCACCACTGGGCGGTGAGCGCCACGGCAACACAGGTCAGGCCCAGCATCGCCACCACTCTCGACTCGCCGAGTCGAGCGCGGAGGTGGCCAAGCCAGGTGGCGTGCATCGCGAGCAGTGCCCCGATGAAGAACGGTGGCATGTAGCGCGCCACTGATCCGGCTGGCGACGAGAACACCGCAGACGCCCACGGCCAGCAGCCCGTGGAGTCGCCTGAAGCGGACGAGGATCAGGACGACGAGGGGCAGGATCAGCGAGAACACGACCTCCCAGTGCAGGGACCACAGCGCGGGATCAAGCTGCCAGTTCAGCCTGCTGACCAGCAGCCCGAAGTCTTGGATTCCGGCTCTCGCGCTGAGCGGGACGGTCTGGAAGGTCAGCCACCACGTCGCGCCCGCGTGCGGTTCGCGGTCGACAACCACGCGGAGCGCGAGGGCGAGTAGGAGGACCCCCCAGACCGGCAGGTAGAGGCGGAAAAGCCGCTGCGGGTAGTAGTAAGAGATCGAGCGACGCGTCCTGACGGTCATCTGCCGCGTCAGCACGAAGCCGCTGAGGACGAAGAAGACGACGACCGCCTCCTGCCCGGCGTGAAAGATGTGCAGCGGCGTGTAGCTCACCACCCAGCCCAGCCCGTGGCCCCGATCGCTCCATTGGGAATAGCTATCCGCGATCTGACTGCTGCTCGAAACGAGCACATGGTCGAGCAACACCACGAGCGCCGCGAGGCCACGCAGACCGTCCAACTCGGCGCCGGCGGTGCGGCGATCGAGATCGGCGAGGAGTGCGAGCGCTGGACCCCGGTGCTCTCCGCGGACGCATCGCTCCGACGGGAAAAGAGCGCAAAGTGCGCCACTTCTCCGCCGCGAGGGGGGTGAGGCGCTTCTTCTCGCGCCTCTTGAGGGCTAATGGACAGCGCGATGGGTCGATCGAAGCGGGGCCAGGAGCGGGTCGTCGAGATCGTGCGCGAGCATGCGCCCGGCCTGCTCGCCCTCGCGCGCAAGCACTCGTTGTGCGCCGACGACGCGCACGATGCCTATCAGCGGGCGCTGGAGATCCTGCTCAAGCGGATCGACACGCTCGCCCCGGAGACGACGGTCTCCTGGCTGCGGACCGTCGTCAAGCACGAGGCCTACGCGGTCCGGGCCCAGCGCCAGGCGCTCGTGGCGCGGGAGGAGCCCGAGCTCGACGGCGCCGCGGCTGCGCTCCCCGACGACGACGAGCGGATCCTCCGCTTCGACCGCCTCACGCGGGCCGCCGAGGCGCTCCAGCGGCTCAAGCCCCACGAGGTCCAGGCGATGCTGCTCAAGGCCGAGGGCCACTCCTACGAGGAGATCTGCTCGATGACCGGCTGGAGCTACACGAAGCTCAACCGGTGTCTCAGCGAGGGCCGCCGGGCGTTCCGCGACCGCTACGCGACGATCGAGACCGGCGAGGAGTGCGCGCGGTGGGCGCCACTGCTCTCCGCGGTCGCCGACGGGGAGGCCACGGCCGAAGACCTCCTCGCCCTCCGGCCCCACCTGCGGGCGTGCCCCGCCTGCCGCGCCACGCTCCGCACCTACCACGACGCGCCGAGCGAGGCCGCGGCGCTGCTGCCGCTCGGGCTCGTGCTCGCGCCCGCCGCGGCGGCGGTCGCGCACGGTCCCCGCCTGCCCGGCCTGCCCGGCTTCCTGACGCGCGCCCACGAGGTCGTGCTGTCGGTCTCCCCGGCGAAGATGCAGGCCGCGGTGGACGCCGCCTGGAGCGGAAAGGCGGCGGCGCTGGCGGCGTCGACGGTGGCGCTGGCGGGAGGCGGGGTCGCCGTGACCAGCGAGATCCTCGAGCATCCGCTGGCCGCCCCGCCCCATGCGGCTCGCCCGTCCGTCCGCGCCCGGACGGTGGCGCGCCACGCGCTCCCCGCGCGGAGCATCGCCGCTTCCGGCGCTCCGGCGCCGGCCTCGCCGCGGCCCGTCCCGAGACCGCAGCCCGCCCCGGCGAGCACGCCGGCCCCGAGGCCCAGGCCGGTGACCGCCACCCCGGCGGTCCACCGGCCGCCGCCCGCTGCCACCGAGTTCTCGCCTGAGGCGACACCCGCGCCGCCTGCCGCGTCGTCCCCCTCGGAGTTCTCGGCGGCCCCCGCCCCGACCCCGGCGCCCACGCCTGCGACCACCGCGTCCGCCTCCCCGCGCGCGGGGGCGCCGTCCGAATTCGGCCCCTGAGGTCCTCAGCAGGGAAGCGGCGGCCCGGCCCGGCCCGGCGCCCAGTCCACCGAAGAGGACGCTGGGCTGGCCGCGCCGACCGGGTGGAGGCGAGGAGGCCAGACGCGACGGCGCGCCATCACCGCGGCACGGACGAGCGCGGCGGCGCCGACACCGGCGACCACGCTCAGGAGTCCCGCGGCCGGGAGCATGAACCGCGTCTCGCCCGGCAGGCCGAGGGCGGCGATGAGGACGTCGAGCCCGATCCACCCCGCCGCGGCGCCCGCGAGCACGAGCACAAGGCGGCCGTCACTTCGCAGCGCCCGCGCGACACCGGCCGCCACCGCACCCCAGAGCGGCGCGAGGAGGAGCCCGGCGGCCAGCCCGAGGGTGTAGCCCGGCACGGACCCCGCGGCGCGTTGGGCCGCCGCGTCGGGAGCCTGCCCCGCGATCACACCTCCGTGGATCGCGCTGCCGGAGCCGATCCAGTCCCCACCCAGCCACGCCACGGGGACGACCGCCAACAGGCCGGCGGCCACGGGCACGAGGCGGCGGTCCTCCCGCACCAGCCACACCGCGTAGAGCGCGAGAAGGGGCCACGCCTCCTCGCGCCCGAGGGCGACGAGCGCGCCGAGCACGAGCGCCTGACGCGGCCGGCCCGCGGCGTGGCGGTCGAGCGCGAGCAGCGCGAGCGCGAGCAGCGCCGGCTCGATCTGCCCGCCGAGCAGCGTCGCCCACCAGCCCGGGGCGAGCACGAGCGCGAGCAGCGCCACTCCCGCCGCCACGACCCCGCCGAGCCGGAACGCCAGGCGGCAGGTCAGCAGCAGCGCGAAGAGCCCGCCCACCCGCATGAGCACGAGCCACAGGTCGGGGGCCGCGGGGCCCGTGAGCGCGAGCGGTGTCGTCAGCAGCGCGGCGAGCGGCTTCCACGACGGGTAGCCCGCAGTGGAGAACGCACCGTCGCCGAGGGCGAGCGAGCGGCCCCACTGCAGCCAGCCGTGTGGGTCGGCCTTGAGTGTGTTCTCGACGAGCAGCGAGAGGCCCGCCGCCACCAGGGCAATGGCCAGGACGAGTGCGGGATGCGGGCGGTGGAGGTAATGGCGTCGCATGTCGGAGGGCCGCCGCGAAGGGCGACCAGAGGCGGCCCGGCACGACGGCGTCACCCCGAGGGCCTACCCGCTCGCTCCGGGGCCGAACGCCACGGGTCAGGCGTCACGCCCGTGCCGTCCGGGGTCAGGCTCATCCTACGGGTACATGCCCCTCTGCTTCATCGAGCCGCACGACGCCGTCCGGGTCATCGCGCAGTCCGTGGGCCGGGAGGCCCGCCGCCAGCTCCTCGGCGAGGTCGTGCGCGCCTGGGTCGACGAGATCCCCGAGCCCGAGCTCGCGTCGCACTACGCGAAGGCCGTCGACGACCTCGACGAGCACGACCTCTCGATGCTCGCGGCCTGGCACGCGTCGCTCGAGGTCGGCCATCCGGTCCCCTCCAAGGAGTTCCTCGTCCGGGTCTTTCCCACGCTCGGCGAGAACCGCCGGGAGGCGCTGAAGATCGCCGCCGGGTTCCGGGGGGAGGACGCCTTCGACGCCGGCGTGACCGAGGACCAGGCGCTCGACACCGTGCTCCCGTGGCTCTCCCGGGACCGGTGCTCGGAGCTCGCGGCCGAGTGCCTGGAGCTCTACTGCTGGGACCGGCTGGGCTGCGACAACTAGACGGCGCGGAGGGGCCTTCCGGTCATCCGGCCAGGGCGGCCTCGATCTCCCCGCGGGCCTGCGGGGTCGAGGTGAACACCACTCCCGCCATCCCCAACGCCCGCGCCGCCTCCACGTTTTGCTCGAGGTCGTCGACGAACACGACCTCCTCGCCCCGCAGCCCGAGCCGCTCCAGCGTGAGCCCATAGATGCCCGGGTCGGGCTTGCGGATGCCCACGAAGCCGGAGTCGACCACGACCTCGAAGAGCTCGTCGATCGGGAGCAGCGTGCGCCACCGCGGCTCCCACTCGCGCACGTTGTTCGTGCACAGCGCGAGCCGCACGCCCCGCCCCCGCAGCTCACGGAAGTAGGCGAAGAGCTCCTCGTTGGGGTGCAGGGCCGCGAAGAGGCGCTCGGCGAAGCCGTCCATCCTCACCTCGCGCCCGAGGTCATCGCTCAGCGCGGCCCCGAGGCGGACGACGAAGTCCGCCCAGGTCAGCCGCCCGGTCTCGAGCTCGAACAGCGGGTTGGCGCCGTCACGCTCCGCGACGGTCGCCAGCGCGCGCCCGAGCGCCTCGAGCGGTATCCCGTCGGCCTCCTGCACGGCGAGGAACGCGCCCATGAGCGGGGACGTGAGCACGCCCCCGAAGTCCGACACGACGGCCCGCCTCATGCGCGGCGCAGCACGTCGTAGCGCCCCACGCCCCGGTGCCCGTCCATCGTCCAGGCGAAGAACGCGGCGTCGAGTCGCCTCGCGCCGAGATCGAGGGAGGTCCGTCCGCGCGCCTCGCCTCCGATGCGACGGGGGTAGGGCGAGTCGGGCAGCAGCCACAGCTCGAGCCCCGCGCGCAGGGGTCGGCCGTCGCCGTCGTAGGTCGTCGAGAGCCGCGCCTCGTCGACCCGTACCGGGTCGGCCTCCTCCGGAGTCACGACCCACGCCTCCACCTCCTCGTCGGCGTGGCCCTCGGCGTCCTCCGGGCGCGCGGCGCTGAGGGCGACGAAGCGGTCGGGGGCGAGCCAGGCCGAGAGCGTGCGCGCGAGGGTCCGGCCCTCCAGGTCGGCCCGGTCGGGGGCGTCGCCGCGCTGGCCCAGGCAGTCGACGGTCACCCGCCGCGCACCCGCCCGCACCGTCCCCGTGACCCGGCAGCCCTGCTCGGAGCCCCCGACGTCGACGGCGAGGGGAGGGGTCAGGGCGACGAAGCTCAGATCCCAGCCGCCCTCTTCGCCCTCCCAGCGGACCTGCCACGATTGGTGCGTGGCCTCCACCGTGGCCGCCGCGTCCGCGCCCACCGCGGTGGCGATGGCCGCGCCCCCGGCGAACAGGAGGGCGAGCCCAGGGCCCACGGAGCCGAAGAGCTCGGCGTTCGGATCCCCCCACGAGAACGTCCCCGCGCTCACCGCAGCCGCCGTGGCGGCTCCGGACGGGCACCGCCGGCGGAGCCGGTGGTCGAATCGGCGGCCGTCCCGTCCACGTCGTCGCGCCGGGGGCGCCGCCCCGGCCGGCCCGCGACGCCGCGCAGCAGCCGGCTGCCCACCCGCCGCACGAGCGCCGTCCGGACCAGGGCGCGCGTCGGCGGCAGGAGCAGCACGAGCCCGAGGACGTCGGTGAGGAAGCCCGGCGTGAGCAGCAGCGCGCCCCCGAACATGATGAGCCCGCCGTCGAGCACCTCGCGCGCCGGCGGGCGTCCCGCGGCCAGGGAGGCCTGGAAGCGCCGCCAGGCCGCCCGCCCCTGGGAGCGCAGCAGCAGCGAGCCCAGCACGGAGTCGGCGACGAGGATGGCGATGGTCGCCAGCGCGCCGATCTGCTCGCCCACCTGGATGATCACGTAGAGCTCCGCGATCGGGACGATCACGAACAGCAGCAGGAGCGGCGCGAGCACCACTCCGCAAGCCTAGATGACTGACTCCGCGACCCCCGCTGGCCATGAGCTCAGACGCCCCCGTGGGCGTGCGCTCAGGCCGCCAGGGCCGCGCCGCCGTCGAGCCGCACGCCGTCGAGGCGGTGCAGGCCGACGAGCTCGATGAGCCGCGTGATCTGCGGCTGCGCGCCCCGGAGCCACAGCTCGGCGCCGCGTCGCCGCAGTCTCCGCGCGAGCATGGCGAGGTCCACCATGAGCGAGGGGTCGGCGAAGTCGAGACCGCCGAGGTCGACCACGACGTCGGCGCTGGCCTTCAGGGCCCGGGAGATCGCACCGCGCCGGCGCCCCTGTGTGGCGCGATCCTCATCTCCCCAGCACCGGAGGACGAACGAGGTGGAATCCCAGGTGACGATGCGCTGGAACCTATCGATCATCCGTCCACCCGGCAACCCGATGACGGAGCTCTAAGCTGATCGCATGTCCCTACCGGACCCCGACGACATCACCGAGGCGCTCTCCAACGTCATCGACCCCGAGCTCGGACTCGACTTCGTCGAGCTCGGCCTCATCTACGACGTCGAGGTCGCCGCGGGCGCGGTGAACGTGACGTTCACGCTCACCAGCCCCGGCTGCCCCATCGGCCCTCAGGTCAGCGAGCAGATCCAGGAGTTCGTCGGCGAGCTGGAGGGAGTCGAGAAGGTCAACCCCCAGCTCGTCTTCCAGCCCGCCTGGACCCCGGAGCGGATGTCCGAGGACGCGAAGTTCGCGCTGGGCTTGTAGCCGCCGCCCTCGCGGCGCTCCTCCTGGTCCCGGCCGGCGCCGGGGCGACGGTCCCCACCACGGGACGGATCCTCGTGCTGCTCGCACCCGGGGCGCGCGCGGCGTCCGTGCAGCGTCTCGCCCGGACGCGCGCGAACGGCCCCGACGTCCCCCAGATCGGGTTGGTGACCGTCACCCCTGCCGCGGGCCGGTCGGTCGCCGACACCCTGGGTGCGCTGCGCGCCCTGCCGGGTGTCGCCTCGGCCCAGAGCGAGCACCGACTCTCCCTGCGCGCGACGCCGGACGATCCGGCGCTCACGACCCCGGAGACCACCCCCGGCACGGCCCCCGGAACGCCGCTGGAGTGGTGGCCGGCCCGCGAGGGCTTCCCGCGGGCCTGGAGCCACACGCGGGGGATGGGCGCCCGCGTGGGGATCATCGACACGGGCGTCGACGCCGGACACCCCGAGCTCCGCGGCAAGATCGCCGCGGCCGTCGACCGCGACAGGACGGCCGGACACGGCCCGGCGACCATCGACGAGATGGGACACGGGACCCACGTCTCGTCCCTCGCCTGCGCGGCGACCGACGACGGGGTCACGCTGGCCGGGGCGGGCTGGGGCTGCCGCATCGTGATCGTCAAGAGCGACCTGACCGACGGGAGCATCGCCGCGTCGATCGTCGACGCCGTCGACCACGGCGCCCGGGCGATCAACATGTCCTTCGGGGACGACTCCCGCGCGCCCACCCCCGCCGCGATCGAGAAGGCGATCAGCTACGCCGTGGGCCACAACGTCGTGCTCGTGGCCGCGGCCGCCGACGAGAACACCACCGAGCAGGGCTACCCCGCCAACGCGCTCCAGCCCGCGGGGACGGGGCCCGACCTGGCCCGGGGCCTCGGCCTCTCAGTCACCGCCGCCGACCACACCGACGCCCGCGCCTCCTTCGCGGGCCGCGGCTCGGAGATCTCGCTGGCGGCCTACGGCACCTACGACTCCACCGACAGCGCGCTGTCCCCGTCCCCGCCCGCGGGCCCCGTCGGCCTCTTCGGCGCCTTCCCGCGGGCGAGGACCGAGATCGAGTCCGACCCGCTCTTTCCCTGTGGCTGCCGGATCGGGTCCTCGCCCTACGCCTACCTCGCCGGGACCTCGATGGCCGCGCCGCAGGTCACGGCCACCGCCGCGCTCGTGCGCACGCTGAACCCCGACCTCACCGCGGCGCAGGTCGTCCGCCTGCTGAAAGCCACCGCGCGCCGTGCGGCGGGCGCCGGCTGGGGCCCCGAGCTCGGCTGGGGGATCCTCGACGCGGGCGCCGCGCTCGACGCCGCCGCGCGGATGGACCGCCGCCCACCGCGGGTCCGGGTGCAGGCGCGCCGGCGCTCCGGCGGGTTCCTGCTGCGCTACTCGGGCTCCGACGCCGCGCCGCGCGGGGTCCGCCGCGCCGGCCTGCGCTCCGTCGCCTTCTTCGCGCGCACCGGCGGCGGCCGCTCCCGCCGCCTCGCCGTCCGCGCCGACCGGCGGCCGGTGACCTTCCGTGCCCGGCGGGGCCGCTCCTACGCGTTCTACGCCCTGGGCACCGACCGGGCGGGCAACCGCCAGCGGCGCCCCACGTTCACCCTGCGGGCTCGCGGGTAGGCCGGCGTCTCGCGCGCATCTCGGACCCCGGCCCGGCCTCGGGTGCGGTGTGACCCCGCGGCGCGGCGGGCCCCTCCTCCGCCGCACCGTCCGCCGCGGCCCGGAGCTCCGCCAGGGAGTCCTCGAGCGCGGAGGCGATCACGTCGAGGTCGGGCAGGGCATCGTAGTCGGCGAGCAGCCCATAGCCCAGCCCGCCGTCGTAGGACATGATCGCCACCGCGAGCGCGTGGTCCTCGGGGAGGAAGGCGATCGGGAACAGGTCGTCGAGCCTGCGGCCGAGGACGTAGAGGGGGAACTGCGGCCCCGGCACGTTCGTGACGATGAGGTTGAACAGCCGCGTGGAGAAGTTCAGGCGCGAGGCCTGCGCGAGCACGGTCGGGGGTGCCAGGTTCTGCACGGAGGCGAGGACCTCGGCCCCCACGGCCTGCTTGGACTCCTTGAGGCCGTCCATCGCCTGACTGACCCAGCGTAGGCGCGCGACCGGATCCGAGATGAAGACGGGCAGCGGGCCGCGCATCGCGGCGATCCGGTTGCCCAGGCTGCCCCGGTCGTCCTCCGTCCGGATCGAGACGGGCACGAGCGCCCGCATCTCCAGCCCCTCCGTGCGCACCCCGCGCGAGTGCAGCCAGCGCGCGAGGGCGCCCGACACGACGGTCAGGACGACGTCGTTCACGGTTCCGCCCAGGGCGTCCTTGATCGCCTTGTATCCGGCGAGCTCGTGGCGCACGACCGCGTAGCGGCGGTGGGGGCCGATGGGCACGTTGAGCAGCGTCGGCGGCGCGGGATTCAGCCCCGCCCAGACGATCTCACCCACGCCCTCGGCGGCGTCGCGGACGACCCGCAGCGAGGTCTGGGGGCGCACGGCGGCGCCCAGGGCGCGGGTGGCGAGCCCGAGCCCGCCGCGCACGGCGCCCAGCACCCCGGCCGCGACCAGGTCGGCGGTCGTCGGCTCGGGCCGCGGGGTCCACGCCTGCAGGCCCTCCTCGACGGGCGGCGGGTCTGGACTGAGGTCGAAGAGGACCGTTGCGAGGTCCACGCCCGAGACTCCGTCGACCAGCGCGTGGTGGGTCTTGAAGATCAGCGCGAAGCGATCGCGTTCGACGCCCTCCACGCGCCAGCACTCCCAGAGCGGCTTGGAGCGGTCGAGCTGCTGGGAGTGGATGCGTGCGGCCAGCCCGTAGAGCTGCGCCTCCGTGCCTGGAGCCGGGAGCGCGGTGTGGCGAACGTGGTACTCGAGGTTGAACGACGGGTCGTCGGCCCACACCGGGCGGCCCGTCTCGAGCGGGGGGAGCGTGAGCTTCTGGCGGTAACGCGGGACGAGGTGCAGCCGCGAGCGGATGTGGTCGGCGAAGGCGTCGTAGGCCGGCGCCGGCCCCGCGAAGAACAGCACTGCGCCCACGTGCATGTGCGAGGCCTCGTGCTCCTGGGCGAGAAACGACGCGTCGAGGGCCGTGAGCCGGTCGAGGTGGGCTTGTGGCATGGGGTATCACTACCACGCAGGCCATGAGCCTTCGCCTCCTCAGCTTGGCGCTCGCGCTCCCGCTCGTCGTCGCGGGGATGCTGATCGCCGCCTTCCGGGGCGGCGACGAGCGGGTCACGGTCCGGCCCCGGACCGCGCTCTTCGACGGGCGCGCGGCGTTCTCAGAGCTCCGGACCGAGGTCGCGCTCGGGCCCCGGCCCGCGGGCTCGCCGGTCTCACGACGGCTCGCGGAGCGCCTGCGGCGGGAGCTCCCCCGCGGGCACTTCGAGGAAATCGGCCCCGCCAATCCCGGTCTCCGCAACATCGTCGGCGTCCTCCCGGGCCGGAAGCCGGCGATCCTCGTCGGTGCCCACTACGACACGAAGGACCTCCCCGGCTTCGTGGGCGCCAACGACGGGGCGGGGGGGACCGCGGTGGTGGTCGAGCTCGCCCGGGTGCTGGGCCGGAAGTGGCAAGGCCCCGAGCTGCGCTTCGTCCTCTTCGACGGCGAGGAGTCCCCGCGCGGCACGCCGGACTCGCGCTTCGCCCTGCGCGGGCTGCGCGGCTCGAAGGCCTATGCCCGCCGGCATGCCCGTGAGCTCCGGGCGATGATCCTCGTGGACTTCGTCGCCCAGCGCGGTCTCTCGCTCCCGCGCGAGGCGGGCTCGGATCCCGCGTTGTGGGGGCGCCTGCGCGCCGCGGCTCGGCGCGTCGGCGTGGGCGCGGCGTTCCCCGCCACGGAGAACTCGGAGATCTACGACGATCACACGCCGTTCGCCCGCCTCGGGGTCCCGAGCATCGACCTCATCGACTTCGACTTCCCCTGCTTCCACCGCCCCTGCGACGATCTGGGCGCGGTCTCCGAGCGCTCGCTCGACACCGCCGGTGAGGCGCTCGCGCAGCTGTTGCGGTCCTACACTCGCTGAGAAGATGGCCGCTCCCGAGCGCATCCTGCTGGCCTCGCCCCGCGGCTACTGCGCGGGCGTCGACCGGGCCGTGCAGACCGTGGAGCGCGCGCTGGAGCTCTACGGCGCGCCGGTCTACGTCCGCAAGGAGATCGTCCACAACAAGCACGTGGTCGCACAGCTGCGCGGTCGCGGCGCGATCTTCGTCGAGGAGGAGACGGAGGCGCCCGAGGGCTCCACCGTGGTGTTCTCCGCGCACGGGGTCTCACCCGCGGTGCACGCCAACGCCGCGACCCGCGGGCTCCAGACCATCGACGCGACCTGCCCGCTGGTCACCAAGGTGCACCGCGAGGCGGTGAAGTTCGCCTCCGAGGGCTACACGGTCGTGCTCATCGGCCACGCGGGCCACGAGGAGGTCGAGGGGACGATGGGGGAGGCCCCGGAGCACATCGTGCTGATCGAGACCGAGGCCGATGTCGACGCGCTCGAGGTTCCCGACCCCGACCGGATCGCCTACATCTCCCAGACCACGCTGTCCGTGGACGAGACCCAGGCGATCATCGTCCGCCTGCGGGAGAAGTACCCGAAGATCACGGGGCCGCGCACCGACGACATCTGCTACGCGACGACGAACCGCCAGGCGGCGGTCAAGCAGCTCGCGGGCGAGTGCGACCTGGTCCTCGTCATCGGCTCGTCGAACTCCTCGAACTCCAACCGGCTCGTCGAGGTCGCCCGCGAGTACGGCGCCGACTCGCATCTCATCGACAACGAGGCGCAGGTGCAGGACGCCTGGCTCGAGGGCGTGGAGACCCTCGGCATCACCTCCGGCGCCTCGGCCCCCGAGGAGCTCGTCCAGCGCCTCGTCGACTCGTTCCGTGCGCGCGGAGAGGTCGAGGTGTCCGAGCTCGAGGTGATCTCCGAGGACGTCCGCTTCATGCTGCCGAAGTCGATCCGTCAGGCCCTGGCGGCGACCGCCGGCTAACTCTGCGCACCCTCGTCGTCTCCGACCTGCATCTCGGCTCGCGCGACGGGGCCGACACCGCGCGGCGGCCGGCGATCCGGCGGCGGTTCGTGGAGGCGCTGGGCGACGTGGACCGGCTCGTGCTGCTGGGCGATCTGCTCGAGCTGCGCCACGGGCCGGTGTTCGAGGCGCTCGGCGCGGCGGAGGCGTTCGCCCGCGACGTGGGGGAGGCGATGGCCGGCCGGGAGATCGTGCTCCTCGCCGGCAACCACGACCGGGCGCTGCTCGAGCCGTGGTTCGAGCGCCGCCGGCGCGAGGGATGGCCACCGCCGCTCGGCCTCGAGGAACGCGTGGAGATCGGCGCCGACGGGGCGCTCGCGACGCTCGTGGCGGGGTTCAAGCCGGCCGAGGTCCGCGTCGCCTACCCGGGGGTGTGGCTGCGCGACGACGTCTACGCCTTCCACGGCCACTACCTTGACGTCCACTTCACGGTCCCGACGTTCGAGCGCCTCGCCGCGGGGATCATGCGGTGCGTCGAGGGCGAGGTGCCCGAGCGCGGCGCGGGCCCCGATGACTACGAGCGCATCCTCGCCCCTCTCTACGCCTGGCTCCACGCGGTCGCCCAGGCCCATCCCCCCGAGCGCGGGGTGGCCAAGGGCCAGCAGACATCGGCCAAGCTCTGGCGGCGGCTCACGGCGGGATCGGCGCATGCGCCGCTGCGCTCGCGCGTGCTGCGGCTGGGCTTCGGGACCGCGATCGCCGCCCTGAACCGCACGGGGATCGGCCCCCTGCGCTCCGAGGTCTCCGGCGCCGAGCTGCGCCGCGCCGCCCTCGTGGCCGTCGGCGGGGCGGTCGCCCGCCTCGGGATCGGCGCCGACCACGTGCTCTTCGGGCACTCCCATCGCTCGGGCCCCTGGCCGGGCGACGACCCGGCCGAGTGGCGCACGCCCACCGGCGCCCGGCTCTGGAACACCGGCACCTGGGTGTGGGAGCCGAACTTCGTCACCCACCGCCCCAACGAGAGCCCGTACTGGCCTGGCGCCGGCGTCCGCCTGGGCGATGCAGGTCCGCCCGAGCCCGTCCGGCTCCTCGCCGACGACGCGGCGGAAGACCTCAGGCCCGCCCGGGCGTGAAGCAGGTGGCGTGGACCTCGATGCCCGGGCCTGCCTCGAGCGCGAGCAGGCCCTCCGTATGGCGCTCGTGCTCGACCAGCAGCACGCAGCCCGGATGCTCGGCGGCCACCTCGCTGCCGTTCACACGCAGGACTCCGCCGCCCGACGTCACCGCCCACGCCGCACCGGCCTCGTAGGGCCCGGAGTACGCTCCGGGCTGGTCGGCGGTCTGCGCGGGCAGGAGGACGCCGGGCGCGTCCTCGGGGCGGACCGGGGCCACGAGCTCGCGCTCCACGCCGAGCAGCTCCTGGATCGCGCGCTCCGTCTCGTCGTAGGCGCCCTCGCCGTAGTGGAAGTCGTGGAGGAGGCCCTTCGGGTCGAACAGATACCGCGCCGGCCAGCCCGCGTTCTCGTATTCGAGCCAGATGGCGTGGCCCTCGTCGACGACGACGGGGTGCGTCACCCCCAGCCGGGCGCAGGCGGCGCGGACCTGGTCCGCGTCCTCGGAGGGCGGGAAGCCGCCGGAGTGCACGCCGATCACCCGCAGGCCGTCCTTCTCGTAGCGCTCGTGCCACGCGCGGAGGTAGGGGAGCGTGCGCAGCGAGTTCACGCGGCAGAAGTCCCAGAACTCGACGAGGACGGGGGAGCCGAGCAGCTTGTCCATCCGCAGCATCGCCACGTTGATCCACGGCAGCCGCGGGGGGAAGGGCGGGGCGGCGATGTCGTCGACGGGCGGGCGCACGCGCCTACGATTGGAGCACGCCGACCACCGCAACTCCTGTGCCCGGCTCCGGTTTCAGTCGTTGCGGGTCTCGTAGGCGGGGGACCTGAAGGGCGACCCTTCTGGTTCGCGTCATTTCCAGCAGGAGGAGACTGTCTCACTTACGCGCAAGAAGCGCGTAGTCGCGCTCGCCGGGGTCCTCGCTCTCGCTCTCGCCCTCGCCGGCATCGCCCTCGCCCAGCAGACCCAGTCCGCCACCATCACGCTCTCGTCGCACAAGGCGGGTTCCGGGACGAATGTCATCGCGGTCTTCAAGGTCGCGGACCCGGCGAACGCGACGCCCGGCCAGGAGGGCAAGCCGACCCGGCACATCCAGCAGGTCGACATCCAGTTCCCGCGGGACATGAAGTTCAACGACGGCGCCCACCCGAAGTGCTCCAAGGCCCAGGCGGTCCCCGGCGCGCTCAAGGCGGGCGCGTGCAAGTCCTCGATCATCGGTCGCGGCTCGACCATCGTCGACGCGCGTGGCACAACGCTTGGCATCCTCAACGCGGACCTGACGGCGTACAACGCCGAGCGCGGGCTCTTCATCCTCCTCCGGGTCAAGCAGAACCCGGCCCTCGACCAGGTCCTCAGGGCCAAGCTCACCCGCTCGAACACGCTGGTGACGGTGCTGGACGACTCCCTGCGGGGGATCAGGGCCGAGCTCACGAACTTCCGGCTGGTCATCAACCCGCAGGCCGGGCGGCTCAAGGGCAAGAAGACCCCCTACGCGGTGCTTCCCAAGAAGTGCCCGAAGAGCGGGAAGTTCATCATCAGGACGAAGTACTACTTCCAGGACTACGTCACGCAGAAGCGGACGGGCACGTCCACGACCTCGGGCACCGTCAACAAGTGCAGGAAGTAGTCGGGCCCTGCGCCTGAGCTGAGGGACGAGCGGTCCCGCCGTGAGCGGGGCCGCTCTCGTCTCGAGCGAGCGCCGCGAGGTCGGCGAGCTGGGCCTCCTCGGCACCGGGTTGGACCCGGCGCACGTCCAGATCCTCCATCCGTACGTAGAACGAGTCATGAGTGCTGCGCGCGAACACCCAGGCCAGGAGCGCCGTCCGCGCGTTCCCGACGTGCAGGGCGCCGCTGGGCCGGGCGCGAACCGTCCATTCCTCGATGCTCTCATCTTCTGTCCGACGCTCCCGATGAAGTTCTCCACACCATGAACCGCCCTGTCGCCTACGTCGATCCCCCCGACTGTCCCGAGGGCATGACCCTGCGTGAGTGGCACCGGCTCCGGCATCCCGTCGTCCGGTCCCGGCGCCGCCGGCTGATGGACCGCCTGCGCCGCCGTCCCCGCACCGAGCGGCGCCGGGCCTAGCCCCTTCCCGGCCTAGCCCTTCCGGGCCAGCTCCGCCAGGTCGTGGGCGAGGGCCTCCGCGGAGAGGTCGTCGACCCCGAACCCCACGCGCTGGCGGCCCCCCCGGTCGATCAGGACCACGGAGACATCGTGCTCGCGTTGCCCCTCCGGCCCGACCCCGAACTGCCGCCACACGCCGGCGAGCCGCGCCCGCGTGCCCACGAGGTAGGGCACCCGGCCGGCGAGACGCTGCTCGCGCAGGAACGTGCGCACGTGGGCCCGCGTGTCCGCGCGCGGATCGACGGAGACCGCGAGGGCACGCGCGCCCCTCACCCGGTCCAGCGCTCCCCGCACCTGCTGCGCGGTGAGCGGGCACGTGTCCCGGCACGTCGAGTAGACGAACATGATCGCGAGCACCTTGCCGCGGAAGTCCCGCGCGCGCACCGTCCGCCCACGCTCGTCGCGCAGGGCGAAGGCGGCGGGGGGGATACCGGGCGGGCGGACGGCGCCGGCCCAGCCCGTCGGGCCGACCGGACCGGAAGTCGATCCCGTTCCGCGGGTGGCCACGAGCAGGGCCACGGCGACGAGCGCCACCAGGGCGCCCACCCCGGCGGCCATGAGCAGGCGGAGGCGCATCGCGTCTGAAACGCTAGGGCTCGACCAGCCAGGGGCGGAGCGCACGCCTCGTCGCGCCGGGGCTCGCGCGACGCTATACTTTCGATAGTCATGGCTTCCAGCGCTGAGCTCCTCCGATCCGTCAAGGACTCCATCTCCGAGGTCGACCCCTCCGAGGTCCGCGAGCAGTTGCACAACGGCGCGGTCGTGGTCGACGTGCGCGAGTCCGAGGAGCTCAACGCCGGCAAGCTCCCCGGCGCCCTCCACGTTCCGCGGGGCTACCTGGAATCCCGCATCGAGGGCACCGTCCCCGACCGCGACGCCCACCTCATCCTCTACTGCGCCTCGGGGAACCGCTCGGCCTACGCCGCCCGGACCCTGCGCGAGGATCTCGGCTACGAGCACGTCGCGTCGATGACGGGGGGGATCACCCTCTGGAAGGACCGCGGCTATCCGGTCGAGGTGCCCAAGGCGCTCACCGCCGAGCAGCGCGATCGCTACTCGCGCCACCTCCTCCTGCCCGAGATCGGCGTCGACGGGCAGCTCAAGCTGCTCGACGCCAAGGTGCTCCTGCTCGGGGCCGGGGGCCTCGGCTCCCCGGCCGCGCTCTACCTCGCCGCGGCGGGGGTGGGGACGCTCGGGCTCGTCGACGACGACACCGTCGACCTCTCCAACCTCCAGCGGCAGGTCATCCACACGACCGATCGCGTAGGGGTCCGCAAGGTCGACTCCGCCGAGGAGTCCATCCACGCGATCAACCCCGACGTGGCCGTCGTCAAGCACGCCGTGCGCCTCGACGCGACGAACATCATGGACATCCTCCCGGGCTACGACATCGTCGTCGACGGCCTGGACAACTTCCCCACGCGCTACCTGCTCAACGACGCCTCGGTGCGGCTGCGGATCCCCGTGGTATCGGCCTCCATCCTCGGCTTCGACGGCCAGCTCTCGGTGTTCAAGCCCTACGACGGGCCGTGCTACCGCTGCCTGTACCCGGAGCCTCCGCCGGCCGAGCTCGCCCCGAGCTGCGGCGCCAACGGCGTGCTCGGCGTCCTCCCGGGCACGATGGGGCTCCTGCAGGCCACCGAGGCGATGAAGCTCATCCTCGGTCAGGGCGAACCGCTCGTCGGGCGCCTGCTGCTCTACGACGCGCTCTCGACCTCCTTCATGGAATTGAAGGTGCGCCGCGACCCCGACTGCCCGATCTGCGCGCGCGATCCGGGGTCGATCACCGACGAGGAGATGGGCGTGTTCCCCGACTACGAGGCGTTCTGCGCCGGCGCCGGCTGAGCTGATGGCCACCGTCAAGATCCCGCCCGTCCTGCGCCCCTCCACCGGAGGAGAGCGCGAGGTGGCCGCGTCCGGGGCGGACGTCGGTGCCGTGCTGCGCGCGCTGGCCGACCAGCACCCCCAGACCCAGGGCCAGCTCTTCGCCGGCGACGGGGAGCTCAACCGCTACGTCAACGTGTACCTGAACGACGAGGACGTCCGCGTCCTCGACGGCCTCACCACGCGGGTGGGGGAGAGCGACACGCTCGTCATCCTGCCGGCGATGGCCGGCGGGTCCTAGTCGCTCCCCTTCACTACACTTCCTGAAGTAATGCCGGAGGTCCTCCTCCCCAACAAGCCCTGCGGGGGTCGCTACGGCGACATCGTCCAAGCCATCGGCAACACGCCGCTCGTCGAGCTCAAGCGGCTGTCGCCGAAGCCCGGCGTGCGGATCTGGGCCAAGCTCGAGTCGCGCAACCCGACCGGCTCGGTGAAGGACCGCGTCGCCCGCGCGATGATCGAGGACGCCGAAGAGAAGGGGCTCATCCGCCCCGGGCAGACCATCCTCGAGCCCACCAGCGGCAACACCGGGATCTCCCTGGCGCTGATCTGCTCGCGCAAGGGCTACCCGCTCAAGGTCGTGATGCCGGAGAACGTGACGCCCGAGCGTACGCAGCTCCTGGAGATGTACGGAGCGAGCATCGTCTACTCGGAGGGAGCCAAGGGCTCGAACGGCGCGGTCGAGCAGGCGCTCGCGATGGCTCAGGATGACCCGTCCTACTACATGCCCTACCAGTACGGCAACGAGGCCAACCCGCTCGCCCACTACAACGGCACGGCGCTGGAGATCCTCGAGGAGCTCGACGAGGTCGCGGCCTTCGTGGCCGGCCTGGGGACGGGCGGGACGCTCATGGGCAACGGGCGCCGCCTGAAGGAGGAGCTTGGCGACGCGGTGAAGATCGTCGCCGCCGAGCCCATGCCGGGCGAGCCCGTCCAGGGCCTGCGCTCGCTCGACGACGGGTTCATTCCGCCGATCATCGACCTCTCGCTCCTGGACCGGAAGATCGTCGTCACCAACCGTGACGCGATCCTGTGGACACGCAAGCTGCTCGACGAGGAGGGGCTCTTCGCGGGCGTCTCCTCGGGGGCGATCGCCCGCGTCGCGCACCGCATCGCGGGGGAGCTCGACGAGGGCAACGTCGTCTTCATCGTCTGCGACGATGGCTGGAAGTACCTCTCCTCGGGGATCTACACCAAGCCGGTGGACGAGATCGTCGACCTCGAGTCGACGGTCTGGTGGTGATCCGCCCGTCCCGCTGAGCCGCAAGCCCCTTACACCGAGAGCCTGAGGGGGCGACCATTGGAGGGCACCGAGGTCCTGCCGGACCCGGCGACACGCAGGGCGTTCCTCCGCACGTCGGGGGTCACCTTCGTGGGCGGCTCTGCGACGTTCCTCGTCGCCTGCGGCGATGACCCGACGAAGACGCGCGCCGGCCCGGCCGGCGGCGGCGGGACCAGCGACGTCGACATCCTCAACCAGGCGCTCGATCTCGAGAACACGGCGATCGCGGCCTACACCGCCGGTGCCAAGCTGCTCACGGGCGAGGCGCTCACGATCGTCCGGAAGTGCCTCGGGCAGGAGCAGGAGCACGCGGCGGGGCTCGAGCAGGCGATCAAGCAGATGGGGGGCACGCCGCACGTGCCCAAGCAGAGCTACGCGGAGGTCATCGGCGATCCGAAGTCGCAGGCCGACGTCCTCAAGCTCGGGAACGTGATCGAGAACGCCGCGGTGCAGGCGTACGTGGGGGCGATCCCGAAGCTCACCGATCCCAAGCTGCGGGCGACCGCGGCGGCGATCGTGACCAACGAGGCCGAGCACATCACGCTGCTGCGCCGCCTGCTCGGGTTGACCCCGGTCCCCTCGGCCTTCGTCGACGGGACGGAGGCGTAGAGCCGTGGCTCCCGAGCGGCTGGTCATCCACGACGACGCCGATGTCCCCACGTCGCAGATCGCCGAGTACGAGTCCACCCGCCGTGACCTCCTCCGGCGCGGTATCGCGGTCGGCGGCGCCACCGTGGCGGCCTCGAGCGTGCCTCTGCTGCTCGGCGTGCGCAACGCCTTCGCCCAGGTCGGCGGGGACAGGGCGATCCTCATGAGCGCCATCGGCCTCGAGCAGGTCGCCGTCTTCGCCTACCGCGCGGCGATCGGGTCGGGCGCGCTCGACCCCGCCACGAAGAAGGTCGCCGCGCGGTTCAAGACCCAGGAGCAGGAGCACGCCGACGGGCTGAGGACGGCGCTCACGGGGATGGGCGGCACGGCCCCCGCGGCGCCGCAGAGCGCCGGGGAGGTCGACAGAGCGCTCGGGTCCCTCGGGATCCGGACGCCCCTGGGGTCGCTGAAGCACCAGAAGCAGATCCTGATCTTCGCGATCGAGCTCGAGACGGCGGCGGTGGCGGCGTACTACGACGCCCACCAGAAGCTCGAGAGCCCGAAGCTCCTGACCACCGGCGCCCAGATCATGGCCAACGAGGGACAGCACCTCGTGATCCTGCGCTCGGCGCTCGGGCGCGACCCGCTGCCCAACGCGTTCGAGTCGGGCGAGGCCTCCGCGTGATCGCCACTACTGTGTCTTCCACCTCTTCATGGAGGGAACGGTCTCGCGAAGCAAGGAGCGGATTTCAGTGTTCGGACCCCAGATCGGACCGATGGAGATCATCCTGGTCCTCGTGATCGCGCTCATCGTGCTCGGGCCCAAGAAGCTGCCCGAGGCGGGCCGCTCGATCGGCAACGGCTTGCGGGAGTTCAAGGACTCCATCTCGGGCGCCTCGAAGCACGATGAGGACCCCGAGCTCCACTAGGAGAATGTGTCGCTATTCGCGACTGGGGACCCGCCTCCGGCGGGCACCCCTAGCCGCGTAGCCTGCGCGGGGTGATCCTGCCCCGCGCGGTCCACGACGAGATCCTCGCCCACGCGCGCGAGGACGCGCCGCTGGAGTGCTGCGGGATGGTCGGGCATCGCGACGGCGTCGCCGTCCGCGCGGTGCGCGTGCCCAACGAGGCGCGCAGCCAAAGCCGCTTCCAGATGGAGGGGCCGGAGCAGCTGCGCGCCTGGCAGGCCCTCGAGGACGGCGGCCTCGAGGTGGCCATCTATCACTCGCACACGGTCTCGGCCCCCTACCCGTCGGAGACCGACAAGAACTTCGCGCGCCTGTGGCCGGGGACGTTGTGGCTCATCGCCGGGACTCAGGAGCCCGCCCACGTGCGCGGGTACTGGATCGAGGACGCGGACGTCCGCGAGGAGGAGCTGGACCTCGGATGAGCCCGCTCGTGTGCCCCAGGTGCGCCGAGAATTCGGTCCCGCCCACCCTCGAGGAGCGCTTCTGCGCGGCGTGCGGGATGCCGCTCGTGCACGCCGGACCGTCCGTCGCGCCCGAGCCCGACGAGTCCGGTGCGCGGGCCCGGAAGATCAAGCCCCAGCTCACGGAGGGCGACCTCGTCCGGGTGGCCGGGGGGCGCAACCAGGCCGAGGCGGAGTTCATCCAGGGGATGCTTCTCGAGGAGGGCGTGCCGAGCGTGCTGCGGCGCACGGCGGGCTTCGACGTGCCGGACTTCCTCGCCGCGGGGCCGCGGGACGTGCTCGTGGCGGAGTCCGGCGCCGCTGTGGCGCGGGAGGTCCTGCTCGAGGCCGAGCTCGGGGCGAGCGACGGCGTGGTCGCGGGGCCGCGGCCGGGGCCGCTGCTCGTCGGGCTGCTCGCAGCGGTCCTCGTGGTCGCCCTGATCGCCTGGATCGGGACCCAGCTCGTCTCCTGAGTCACGGCCGACGCACGAGGTGCGCGCGCCACGCCGCCTCCGTGTGACTCAGAGGCCGGCCGGCGAACGCCTCCTCGAGCACGGTGCGGGCGTCGTCGCGGGCCGGTGGCCGCTGGGCGAGGGCGAACGCGGCGTCGACGCCCGCCTCACGGGCCAGAAGATCGAACACGGTCCCCCCGAGCAGCGCGGCATCGGGGCGGGCCGGCGGGAAGGCGGGCGCCGGGCCCTCACGCAGCCGGCGGACGATCGCCGGCCGCGCGTGCTCGACCTGACCGCCGAGCCACGCCGCCGCGCCCTCGAGCAGCCACGCCCACCGCAGCCCGGCGCGCAGGCGCCGGGGGGTCGGGGGCGGCGGCAGGGCGGGGTTGACGTGGGCGACGGCCAGGCGGGCGTAGAGGGCGCGCGGCGCGTGCAGGAGCATCTCGAGGGAGGTGGACCCGCCCGCCCCCCCGGACGCCCGCTCGCGCAGGACACGCGGCGCGAGCACGTCGAGCCGGCCGGCCGCGACGGCGCCCACCCGGTAGCGCCGGGCCGCGGGCGCGTCGAGGCGGCGCAGGAGAGGCAGCGCGGGCTTCGAGAGATCCAGGGCCGCCGCCGAGCGATGGAAGACGACGGACACGTCGCCGGGGGTGGCGGCGAACCGGCGGTCAAGCTCGTCGCGGAGACGCTCGAGGTCCTCGAGCGTCCGGGACACGTCCTCCGCGTCGGCTGACTCGTGGCGGGCGCGGAACGAGGGGGAGACGGACTCGACCCAGGCCACGGCGCAGAGGACGGTAGGGGCACACTGTGCCCGTGCTCCGCGCGCTCGCCGACCACGCCGTCGCCCACCCCCGGCGGGTCCTGGTCGGGGCCTTCGTCTTCTTCCTCGTCGCCGCCGGGCTCGGCGGCCCCGTGGCCGGACTGCTCTCGGATTCGGGGGCGTTCGAGGTGCCCGGGTCCTCGAGCCAGCGCGCGGTCCGGAGCATCGAGCGCGCCACCGGGCGGGAGGCGGAGCCGGGCATCATCGCGCTCGTCCGCACCCCCGGCGGCGCCGGCGCCGCTGCGGGCCGGGCTGCCGCCGCCCGCGTGGCCCGCACGCTGCGCGGCGATGCCGGGATCGCGGTCGTCGCCCGGCGCCCCGCCGTCTCCCGGGACGGCCGCCGCGTGGCGCTCTTCGCCTCCCTGAAGGCGGGTGCCGGGGAGCACGGCGTCGTCGCTCGGCTCGACGCGCGCTTCGCCCGCGACCCCGGCGTGACCCTCGGAGGCGGGGCCGTGGTGGGCCGGCAGGTGGGTGACCAGGCGAACGTCGACCTGGGCACGGCCGAGCTCCTCGCCTTCCCGTTGCTCGCCGCGCTGTCGCTGCTGTTCTTCCGCGGGGCCCGGGCGGCGGCGCTGCCGCTGTGCGCCGGGCTCGTCACCGTCCTGGGGACGTTCCTCGCGCTGCGCGCCGTCAACACGGCCTACTCCCTGTCGGTCTTCGCGCTCAACGTGGTGATCGGGCTCGGGCTGGGACTCGCCATCGACTACTCGCTGTTCCTGCTCTCGCGCTTCCGCGAGGAGCTCGCGGCGGGGGCGGAGCCGGACGCCGCCGTCCGGACGACCATGACCCACACGGGCCGCACGGTGATCTTCAGCGCGCTGACCGTCGCCGCGGCGCTGTCGACCCTCGTCCTCTTCCCGCAGCGGTTCGTGAAGTCGATGGGGATCGGGGGCGCGGTGGTGGCGCTCGTCGCCGCGGCCGCGGCGCTCGGACTCACCCCGGCGCTGCTCGTGCTCTGGGGCCGGAAGCTCGCACGGGCGCCGCGGGAGCATGCGGGGCGCTGGGAGGGGATCGCCCGGATCGCGATGCGGCGCGCGGGCCTCGTCGCGATCCTCACCACGGTCGCGATGGTCCTCGTGGCGCTGCCGGCGCTGCGGGTGGAGTGGGGTGGGGTGGACGCCTCGGCGCTCTCGACGAGCCACTCGGGGCGCCAGGTCGCCGACGCCCTGGCCCGGGACTTCCCGCGCGACGACTCGAGCCCGGTGACCGTCGCCGTCCACCGCGCCTCCGGCCCGGGGGTTGCGGCCTACGCGCGGGAGCTCGCCGCCCTGCCGGGTGCGCTGCGCGCCTCGCCGCCCGCGCGGCTCGCGCCGGACCTGTGGCGGATCGACCTCGCGGCCCCCGGCACGACGACCGGCCCGCGCGCGCAGCGACTCGTCGCGGCGGTCCACACGTTGCCCGCCCCCGGCCCGGTCGACGTGGGGGCGGGGCGGCGTCGTTCTTCGACCAGCGCGCGGCGATCTCGGCCCGCGTTCCGCTCGCCCTCGGCGTCCTCGTCGTCGCCACCCTCGTGCTCCTGTGGCTCATGACGGGCTCGGTCCTGCTGCCCCTCAAGGCCCTGGTCATGAACCTCCTCACGCTCGGGGTGGCCACGGGCGTGCTCGTCCTCGTCTTCCAGGACGGCCGCGCGGAGGGTTTGCTCGCCTACACCTCGCAGGGCTCGATCGAGCAGTCGGACTTCCTCGTGCTGGTGGCCGTCGGCTTCGCCCTGTCGACGGACTACGGCGTGTTCGTTCTCAGCCGCATCAAGGAGGAGCACGACGCGGGGCAGAACGACCGCGAGGCGGTGGCCCACGGCATCGGTCGCACGGGCGGGCTGATCTCCGCGGCCGCGTTGCTGCTCGCGGTGGCCATCGGGGCGTTCGCCACCTCGCAGCTCATCTTCCTCAAGGAGGTCGGGGTGGGCGCGCTCGTGGCCGTGCTCGTCGACGCCTTCGTGGTCCGGGCGCTGCTCGTCCCGAGCCTCATGGCGCTGCTCGGGCGGGCGAACTGGTGGAGTCCGCCCGCCCTGCGCCGCCTCCACGCGCGGGTGGCACCGGCCCCGGCCTAGCGATCCGCGAAGCCCTCGGGACCCTCAGGCGAGGGCGGGCTGGCGATCGCCGGCCGCGACGATGGAGGCGATCTCGTCCGAGGCGCGCTCCCACTCGGAGTCCGAGAGCACCGGCGTACCCTCGAAGGGCAGGTCGCGCGCGAGCTCCAGCCAGGAGCGGCACCCGCCGTACTCGTCCTTGACCCGGACGGTCACCGGGCGGGGGATGCGGTAGGTGCGCAGAAGGATGACGTGGAGGGGATGGCGCCGCTTCCAGGCCAGCCGCTTCTCAGCGTAGTCCGGGGTCCAGACGTAGTAGGGCGACAGCGCGTCCACCGCGCGGCGGTCGGTGACCGTGAAGTGCCCGGACACCTCGGCCCAGGCGCGGATCCGCACGCGGTCGGGCTGGGGGATGCCGCCGTCGCGCTCGAGCGCGCCCTCGGGTGGCTCGCCGTCGGTCCACACGCCCTCCTCGAGCGCCCGGGCGAGCTCGGGGCGGTGCGAGGCGCGCACGAGGTCCGTGCGCTGGTGGTCGAAGGTCGGGTAGAGGAAGAAGCGCTCGTGGTCGAGCCGGAAGTGCTTGCCCTCCTCTCGGATCCCTCCCTTGCGCAGGGTGACGAGCTGCTCTCCCTCCGCGAGGGCGCGGACGGTGACGGCCCACTCCTTGAACGCAATCGGCATGAAGGCTCTCTGATCGGTGGATCCGGGGCCGATCCGGCGTACCCGGCGGCAGATGCGGAATCGTACGCGACAGCCGGCCCTACGCCAAGGGCAGTTATCCGCCCAGTCGCCGGCCGGCGAGGCCCTCCACGGCCTCGAGGAGCGCGGCGAAGTCCTCGTCGCCCCGGCCGCGGGCGACCGTGGCCAGGAGGAGGTCCCGGGCCTGGGCGGCGGCGGGGAAGGGGACGCCGGCGCGCTCGGCCTCGGCGAGGCAGTGGGCGACGTCCTTCAGCATGTGGGCCGCCTTGAACAGCGTGGTGTAGTCGTGTTCACGCATTGGCGTCGCCTTGAGTGCCAGAATCGCCGAACCTCCCGAGCCGGCGCCCATGACCTCGACGAGCGCGTCGAGGTCGAGCCCCTCGGCGTCGGCCACGAGCAGCGCCTGGGCGAGGGTGGCGGTGTTGGCCGCGGCGACGGAGTTGTTGATGAGCTTGATTCCCTGCCCGTGGCCGAGCGGCCCGGCGTGGACGATCCGCTCGCCCATCGCCGCGAGCAGAGGGCGGGCGCGGGCGACGTCCTCGGGCGCGCCGCCGGCCATGATCGTCAGGGTCCCGTCCTCGGCCTTCGGGGAGGAGCCGGTGACGGGGGCGTCGACGAAGGCGATCCCCTGCGCGTCGAGGCGTGCGGCGATGTCCCGCGCCGCGGCGGGGGCGATCGTCGAGCAGTCGACGCAGAGGAGCCCGGGGCGCCCCCCCGCGGCCACGCCGTCCTCGCCGAGTAGGACCTCCTCGACCTGGGGGCCGTCGACGACCATGGTCACGAGGACGTCGGCGGCGGCCGCGCACGCCGCCGGGGAGTCGGCGACGTCGGCCCGGTGCTCGCCCGCCCACGCGTCGGCGGTTTCGCGGGTCCGGTTCCACACCGTGAGCGGGAATCCCGCCCGCACGAGGTTGGCGGCCATGCGCGAGCCCATGATCCCCAGCCCGCAGAAGCCGACCCGTTCAGCCATGCCCACCTCCGCCCGGGGTCTCGATCCGCAGGCGCTGGCCGGGCTCCAGCCGTCCGCGCGCCTTGGGCCCGAGCTCCTCGGAGTCGAGGAGGTTGCGGCCCCGGGCGCCGTCCCCGCCGCCCTGCGCCCCGGGCGGGGCGTGGCGGCGGCGCTCGGTGAGCAGGGAGAACTCCATGGGGGCGAGGGCCTCGAGCTCACGCACGACCCCGTCGCCGCCGCGGAAGCGGCCCTCGCCGCCGGACCCGCGACGCACCGAGTACTCCCGGGCCCGGAGGGGGAACTCGAGCTCGAGCGCCTCGACGGGCGTGTTCAGCGTGTTGCTCATGGCGACGTGGACCGCGCTCGGCCCGGCCGCGTCGTGGCAGGCGCCCTGGCCGCCGCCGAGGGTCTCGTAGTAGGTGAAGTCCTCGGAGCCCAGGGTCAGGTTGTTCATGGTGCCCTGCCCGAGGGCGCGGCCGAACGCGCGCAGGACGAGGTCGGCGACCCGGGAGGAGGTCTCCACGTTGCCGGCGACCACGGCGGCCGGGGCCCGCGCGTTGAGCAGCGAGCCCTCGGGAGCGAGGACCCGGACCGGCCGGTAGGCCCCGGCCGAGGGCGGGATGTCGGGGTCGGTGAGCACGCGCAGGGCGAAGTAGCAGGCCGAGCGGGTCACGGCCTCGGGGCAGTTGAGGTTGCCCGGGTGCTGCGCGGCCGAGCCGGAGAAGTCGAGCTCGAGCCCGTCGCCGGACACCGTGGCGCGGAGGCACAGGGTGAGGTCGCCCTCCTCGGCCTCGAGGACGTCCCGGGCCTCGTGGACGCCGTCCTCCATCGCCTCCAGGCAGGCGCGGGTGCGGCGCTCCGCGTATTCGAGGACCTCGGTGAACGCCTCCCGGAGCGCGTCGGGACCGGTTCGATCGCGCAGCTCGAGCAGCCGGCCGGCGCCGGCGCGGTTGGCCGCGAGCTGGGCGCGCAGGTCGGCGCGGCGCTGGGCGGGCTGGCGCATGCCCTCGACGAGGGCGTCGAGGTCGTCGGGGTCGACCGGCCGGGGGGAGATGACGACGCCCTCGTCCGCGAGGGTCTTCGAGTCGGCGGGCATCGAGCCCGGGGTGGGGCCGCCGACGTCGGCGTGGTGGGCGCGGCACGCGGCGAAGCCCACCAGCTCCTCGTCGGTGAGGACGGGGGTGACGATCGTGATGTCGGGGAGGTGGGTCCCGCCGCGGAAGGGGTCGTTGAGGATCCAGGGGCGCCCGCCGGAGTGGTCCTCGTGCAGGACGGCGGCGACCGCCGCGGGCATCGCCCCGAGGTGGACGGGGATGTGCTCGGCCTGCATGACCATCTCCCCGTGGGGGTCGAAGAGCGCGGCCGAGGCGTCCCGCCGCTCCTTGATGTTCGCCGAGTGGGCGGCCCGGACAAGGACGGCGCCCATCTCCTCGCAGGCGGCGCGCAGGGCGCCGAGGACGATGCGCAGCTCTACGGGATCCACAGCGTGAGGGCTCCGCTCTCGTGGATCTCGCCCTTCCACCCCGGCGGGACGGCGACCGTCGCCTCGGGCAGCTCGCAGATCGCCGGGCCCGAGACCGTGGTGCCCTGGGGCAGGTCGCCGCGGAGGATGCGGGTGGACTGACGCTCGCCCGCCCAGACGACCTCGCGCTCGGCCTCCTCGACCTCGCCCGCGGCGGCGACGAGCGTGAGCTCCGGGCCGGGGACCGTGGCCGTGACGCGGGCCGTGACGAGTTCGAGCACGCCCTCGGGGTCGCGGTGGCCGTACAGGCCCTCGTGGGCGTCCTCGAAGGCCTCACGGAGGGAATTCGGGTCCCACCCACCTCCCCGGCAGCCGGGCTCTCCGCCGACCGTCAGCTCGAACGCCTGCCCGCGGTAGCGCAGGTCCCACTCCGTGCGCAGCTCGGCCTCGGGCGCGTCGAGCGCGTCGCGGGCCGCCTCCCCGAGCGCCTCGGCGGCTTCCCGGGCCGCATCGGCGGTGAGCTCGTCGCCCGCGAGCAGCAGGGAGCGCTGGGCGTCCCGGCGGCCGGGCGAGACGGCCAGGCCGAGGGCGGAGAGGACCCCGCCGGCGCGGGGGCAGAGCACGCGTTCGGCGCCGAGCTCGGCGGCGAGGTCGGCGGCGTGGAGCCCACCCGCCCCACCGAAGGCGAGCAGTGCGTAGCGGCGCGGGTCCACGCCGCGCTCGACGGTCATCACCCGCAGCGCGCGGAGCATCTCCGCGCTGGCGACACGGAGGATCCCCTCCGCGCACTCGTCGGGTTCGAGCCCGAGCTCGTCGGCCAGCGCCGTCACCGCCCGCCGCGCCGCCTCGTGGTCGAGCTCCACTCCGCCCGCCAGTCCACCCCCGAGCCGGCCGAGGACGACGTGGGCGTCGGTCACCGTGGGCTCCTCGCCGCCGCGCCCGTAGGCGGCGGGACCGGGGTCGGCGCCCGCCGAGCGGGGACCCACCCGGAGCGCGCCGCCCGGGTCGCGCCACGCCACCGACCCGCCGCCCGCGCCGACGGTGTGGACGTCGAGCATCGGCAGGGCGAGGGGACGACCGCCGACCTCGCGCCCCTGGGTCTCGCGGACCCTCCCACCGTCGACCACGCAGACGTCGCACGAGGTGCCGCCCATGTCGAAGCACAGCGCGTCCTGCACCCCGGCCGCGCGGCCCGCGTAGGCCGCGCCCGCGGCGCCTCCCGCCGGGCCCGAGAGCACGGTCCAGCTCGCGTGACCGGCCGCCGCGCCAGCCTCCACGAGGCCGCCGTTGGACTGCATGATCCCCGGCGCGGGCAGACCCTCCTCCGCGGCGCGGGAGACCAGCGCGCGCAGGTAGCGGGCGAGCAGGGGCGACAGGGCGGCGTCGACCTCGGTGGTCGCGGCCCGCTCGTACTCGCGGAAGGTCCCCGTGACCTCGTGGGAGAGCGAGACATGGAGATCGTGGTGGGCGAGCGCCTCGGCCAGGGCGCGCTCGTGCTCGGGATGGCGGTAGGCGTGCAGGAGGACGACCGCGACGGCCTCGGCCCCGTCCCCGGCGATGCGCGCGGCGAGCTCGCGCGCCGCCGTGGGCTCGAGGGCCTGCTCGACGCCGTCGGGCCCCATCCGCTCGGGCGCCCCGTAGCGGCGCTCGGGCGGCACGAGCGGGGCCGGACGCCCCGCGCACAGGTCATAGAGCGCCGGGCGGTCCTGGCGCGCGAGCTCGACGACGTCCTCGAAGCCCGCGGTGGCCACGAGCGCGGTGCGGGCACCCTTGCCCTCGAGCAGGGCGTTGGTGGCGACGGTCATCCCGTGGGCGAAGCGCTCCACGTCCTCGGCTCGCGCCCCCGCGCGCTCGAGCGCCTCCCGCACGGCCGCGAGCACGCCCTCGGACTGGTCCTCCGGCGTGGAGGGGGCCTTCGCGGTGACCACGCCGTCCTCCGTGGCCAGCACCGCGTCGGTGAAGGTGCCGCCGACGTCGACCCCGAGGACCATGCCCGGGATTCTCCTCCTACGCCGCGATGGGTGCCGCGTCCTCCGTCTCGGCGAGGTGCTGGTGCGACGGGCAGTAGCCGTTGCGCGGCAGCGGGATGCGCTGGCACGGCGTACCGCGGCGCGTGGTCGCCTTGCAGTGCAGCGGGTTGCCGGCCGCGTCGTAGCCGCTACGGGGCAGCTTGGAGAGATAGTCATCCGCGCAGCTGACGTATCGATCGACGACCCGGAGCACGCGATGCTGCGTGTGCACTCCGAAGTGCGAGCGGATGTCGTTGAACAGGGTGCGCGTGGGCCGGGCGAAGTAGGTGCGGTCGAGCGCGAGCCGCTCGACGGTCCTCTCGCAGGCCTTGAGCACCTTCTCGTGCTCGCCGTCGACGATGTCGTGGGCGAGCTCCCGGTAGATGGCACGGCTGAAGCGGTACATCTCTCCCTGGGTCCTTCCTCCCGAATCGGTCCCTCGTCGTGCTTAAACGCACCCAGTGTTGAGGACGTGTTAAGGCGCGACTGATCAGGACCAGCGCTGCGCGAGGGGCGCCTCGTCACCCGTGAGGACGGCGTGGTGCCCATCCCACGCCGGGTCGAGCGCGGGGTGGTCGGAGCGCACGTGGGCGCCGCGGGTCTCCTCACGGTCCAGCGCGCAGCGCGCCACGAGGCGCGCGAGGGGATGGGTGTCGCCGGCGAGCGCGGCGAGGCCCTCGGCGTCGCGCTCGAGCCCGGCGCGTCGCCACAGGGCGTCGCGGGTCGCGGGAGTGGGAGGGGCGAGCGTCGCGGGCGGGGGCGGGGCGGGCTCGCCCACAGCGGCGGGGGCGGGCTCCTCCAGTCCGGCCCGCGCGGCGCGGGCGCTCCACACGAAGCACTCCGACAGCGAGTTCGAGGCCAGGCGGTTGGCTCCGTGGAGGCCCGTGCACGAGCACTCTCCCACGGCGAAGAGGCCGGGGAGGGTCGAGCGGCCGTCGCGGTCGGCGACGATCCCCCCCATGACGTAGTGCGCAGCCGGCGCGACGGGCACGAGGTCCCGCGCGGGGTCGAGGCCGGCCCCGCGCAGCGCGGTCACCACGTTGGGGAAGCGCTCGTGGTCGACGTGGCGCATGTCGAGGTGGACGACATCCTCCTGCGCCGCGACGGCCCGGGCGACCTCGTCGCGCGGCGCGAGCTCGTCCACGAAGCGCTCCCCGCCGCCGTCGAGCAGCGTCCCGCCCTCCCCCCGGACCGCCTCGGTGACGAGGAAGCCCTCGACCCCGGCGATTCCCACCACGGCCGTGGGATGGAACTGGACGAGCTCGAGGTCGGCGAGCGCCGCCCCGGCCGCCCAGGCAATCCCCAGCCCCCGGCCCGTGGCGCCGGGGGGATTCGTCGTCCGCGCCCAGAGCGCGGCCGCGCCGCCCGTGGCCAGGACGACGGCCCGGGCCGTCAGCGTGCGGCCGTCGTCGGCGTCGAGCCCCACACAGCGGCCCTCGTGGACCCGCAGGGCGATCGCGCGGGTCGGCTCCCACACTTCGATCCCGTCGTCCTCGGCGACGTCGGCCGCGAGCTGCCGGGTGACCCGGCGGCCGGTCGCGGAGCCCCCCGCGTGCACGACGCGCCGCTCGGAGTGCCCGCCCTCGAGTCCGAGCGCGAGCCGTCCTTCGCGATCGGCGTCGAAGCGCACGCCGAGGCCGACGAGGTCGTGCACCGCCCCCGGAGCCTCGACGACGAGCGCGCGGGCGGCGGAGGGCCGGACGGCCCCGCGCCCGGCCCGCAGGGTGTCCTCCAGGTGGCGCTCGGGAGAGTCCGGGGCGGCGAGCGCGGCAGCGATCCCGCCCTGGGCCCAGTAGGAGGACGACTCGGCCAGCGGCGCGGCCGAGACGAGGACGACCCGGGCCCCCTCCCGTGCCGCGCGCAGGGCGGCGTAGAGCCCGGCCGCGCCGGCACCCACCACCGCCAGATCCGCGTGCCCGCTCGCCATGCCGAGGCGGTCTACCGTACGGAGCGGGATCCCGCTCCATGGCCGCCCCCGTCCTCCTCTCCCACCCGTCGTCGCTCGACCACCACACGGAGCCGCACCCAGAGCAGCCGGCGCGGATGGTGGCCATCGACGCAGAGCTCGAGCGCCGCGGCGGCCTGGGCTGGGAGCGGGCGTCCTCGCCCGAGGCCACCTCCGCGGCGCTCACCCGGGTGCACCCCGAGCGCTACGTCCGGGGCATCGAGGAGACGTGCCGGGCGGGCGGCGGCGCGCTCGACCCCGACACCATCGTCTCCCGGGGCTCCTGGCAAGCGGCGCTGCACGCCGCCGGAGGCGCGGTGGCCGTCGTCGACCTCGTACTCGACGGCGCCGTGCCCACCGCGATGAGCGTGCACCGGCCGCCCGGCCACCACGCCGGGCCGGCGCGCGCGATGGGCTTCTGCCTGTTCTCGAACGTCGCGATCGCCGCGCGCCACGCGCTCGACGTGCGCGGGCTCGACCGCGTCCTCGTCCTCGACTGGGACGTCCACCACGGCAACGGCACCCAGGCGGTGCTCGCGGACACGGACGAGGTGCTGTTCGTCTCGATCCACGAGTCCCCGCTCTTCCCCGGGACGGGACGGGCGACGGAGCGCGGGAGCGGCGCGGGCGAGGGCTTCACGATCAACCTGCCGGTGCCCGGGGGATCCGGGGACGCCGTGTGGGCGTCGCTCGTGGAGCACGTCGTGGTTCCCCGCGCCCGGGAGTACTCCCCCCAGCTCGTGCTGGTCTCCGCGGGGTACGACGCCCACGCGGAGGACCCGCTGGCCACCTGCCTCGTCACCGACGAGGGCTTCGCGACCATGGCCGGCTCCGTGCGGCGGCTGGCGGCTGAGCTCGAGGTGCCGTTCGGAACGGTCCTGGAGGGCGGCTACGCGCTGCGCGCGCTGGGGCGCTCGGTGGCAGCGACCCTCGAGGTCATGGGGTCGCCGGAGCCGCCCCCCCACCCGACGGAGCTGGCGCTGCACCCGTTGGCGCGACAGGCGGCGGAGCGCCTGAGCCGGAATTGACCCCGCCCGCCCTGACGAGCTTGGCGTAGGCGCCGCGCGAGCCCATGCCGTGCCAGCCCTGGGCGGCACGCTGGGCGGCGACGAGGGTGTCGTACTGGCCGGAGAAGACGACGACGTAGCCCGGGGTGAGGCCCGGGTGGTCGTCGGAGCGCAGGGTGCCGACGGGCTCACCGCGACTCTTGCTGAGCAGCTTCTGCGCGGCGGCCCGGGCGGCCGTGGGTGACGTGGAGGAGATGAGCACCACGGTGTAGGCCGTCCGGCCGGCGGGCCAGGTCCCGACCGTGCCCGTGGGGGCGGGAGTGGTCGGCGTGGGGGGGGTCGTCGGCGGGAGGGTGGTCGTGGCCGCCGGGGGCGGTGCGGTGGGTGCGGGCGGGGCGGTCGTGGGCGCCTGGGCGAGGCGGGCGGCATCCCCGGCGTCGCTCGAGAGCTGCACGAAGGTGACGACCGCGGCGACGCCGGCGAGGAGCACCACACCGACGACGATCGCGATCGGGAGCTTCCAGCCGCGGGCGGGGAGGATCTGGGTGCGGGCGGCCTCGCCGCACTCGAGGCACCAGTCGCGCTCGGGGGGGACCTCCGCGCCGCAGCGTGGGCAGGCGACAGCCGGGCGGGTGGGAGGCTGCTCGACGGTGGCGCTCACCCGTTCACCTTCCGCCCCGCCGCGACGTTCTGCCCGCAGGAGGCGCAGAAGGCGTCGGCGCTGCCGTGGACGGCGCGGCAGTGCGGGCAGGAGCCGCCGACGCCGGGCTCACGGAGCTCGAGCAGCGTGGCGGGATCGCCGAGGATGCCGTCGAGCGCGGTGAGCTCGGTGGACGTCGCCCGGAGCGCATCGAGCTTCTGACGGACGAGGTCGCCCGGCTCGCGCCCGGCCCGGTCGAGCTCGAAGACGAGGCCGCCGAGGTCCCGGAGCTGCACCTCGCGCCCGCGGCGGAGGTAGCGCGCCCGGCGGCGCAGGCGCGCGCGGTGGCGGAAGGAGGGGCGGCCGTCGGCGTCGTCCCTGGGAGCCGGGGCCTCGGACTCCGCTGCGGTCGGGGTGTCGGGGGCGACCGGCGGCAGGGTGCGCGTAGGGGGCTCGGGCTCGGCCGGCGGTGACATCGGCCGGGAGACGGGCTCCGGGGCGGGGGCGATCTCCCCCGCGAGGGGGCGATCCGGAGGCGCCGTGGGCTCGGGCGTCACGGGGGGCGGGGGGGCCGGGGGCGCCACGGGCTCGGGCGTCACGGGGGGCGCGGGAGCCGGAGGCGCCGCGGGCTCGGGCGTCACCGGGGGCGCGGGGGCGCCGTTCCGGCTCCCCCAGCCCGGCGCCGAGGGGCGGGCGGTCGCCTCCGACGAGCGCTCGAGCCAGGCGGAGACCGGGGAGTCGGGCACCGTCGCACGCTCGGGACCGGGAGCTCTGGGGGGGGCGGCGCGGCGTGTGATGCGAGAGAACAGGCCGGCCATGAAGGAGCCGCGCCGACGTGGCGCGGAGCAATCAAGTATAGAAACGGTCCCGGGTGCTCAGGACGGGGTCCAGGCGAGCTCCTCCCAGGCCACGAGCACGCGGTCGGCCATCCGGCGCGCCCCGAAGAGCGCGGCCCGGCGCCGGCCGGCGACGCGCGGGTCCGCCACCGCGAGGTGGGGCGCGAGCGCCCGCCTCCAGACCTCGAGGTCCCACTCCGCGCAGAGCGTCCCGATGACCCCCCGCAGGGCGAGCGGCGCCACCCCGCGGGGCGTCGCGAGCACGGGGACGTCGCAGGCCAGGGCCTCGAGCGTGGCCAGGCCAAAGCCCTCCTCCTCGGAGGGGACGCAGACCGCGTCGGCGGCGTTGACCCACAGCGGCATGCGTGCGGGGTGCTCGGCGCCGAGCGTGAGCAGCTCCGCGCCGGCCGCCGCGGCGAGCGCTCGCGCCCGGTCGGCGCGCTTCACGCGCCGGGCGGGGTCGGTGGGGAGGAGCAGGTAGCGCCGCGCCGGGTCGAGCCCGAGCGCCGCCCGGGCCTCGCCGCGCGGAAGGGGGCGGAAGCGCCCGAGATCGACGCCGCAGGGCAGCACCGCCACCCGCCGCCGGGTGCTCGCCCCCGGGATGCGGGCCGCGAGCGTGGCCGAGACCGCGGCCGGGAGGTCGAGCCATCGCAGCAGCGCCCGGGACACGGGCCCCGAGGCGGGATGATGGAGGTCGGTGCCGTGGAGGGTCACGACGCGGGGCACGTCGCGCACCCCCAGGGCGGCAAGCGCCGATAGCCCGAAGTGCGCATGGACCACGTCCCACTCCCCGCGCCCGAAGCGTCGGCGCGCCTGACCCCACGCCCGGGCGTAGCGCACGCCTCCCGCCTCGAAGCGCCACACCTCGACCTCCGCCCCCAGTGCGCGCAGCGCCTCGACCTGGTCGTGCACGAACGCTCCGAGGGCGGGCCGCCCGGGCGAGGGATACATGTTCGTGACGATCAGGGCGCGCATCCGGCGCACATCCTCCACGAAGCGGTCTGGAGCGGTGGCGGGGGCACGGCGGAGCATCCCCGGCGACCCGAATCCACCATCGTCAGGAGGCCCTCATGTCCCACCGTCTCGCCGGCCGCGCCCACGCCGCGTTTCTACGCCCCGTCACCGGACAGGGCACCGTGGAGTACGTCGCCCTCATCCTGCTCGTCGCCCTCATCCTCGCCGGCGTCGTCGCCGCGTCCAAACACGTGGGCGGGCCGGACATCGCCAAGGTGCTCGTCGCCAAGCTCAAGGAGGCCATCGGCAGCGTCAAGCCCTAGGGCGAGCCCGGAGCCCGGAGCCCGCCCCCGCCCACCCCACGTGGCACCATGCCTCCGTGCCCGGCCGCCGCGATCCCATCGCCGTGTTCGACTCGGGCGTGGGCGGGCTCACCGTGCTGCACGAGCTGCTCGTGTCCCTCCCGGCCGAGGACTACCTCTACCTGGGTGACACGGCCCGCTTCCCCTACGGGAACCGCTCCGCCGAGGAGCTCGAGCGCTTCGTCGTGGAGATCGGCACCCGCCTGCTCCGGGCCGGTGCGAAGCTCCTCGTCGTGGCCTGCAACTCGGCCACCGCGGCCGGGATGCCGGCCCTCGAGCGCCTCGCGGCCACCGGGATCGACATCGTCGGCGTGGTCGCCCCCGAGTCGCTCGCGGCCGTGGAGGCCACGCGGACGGGGCGCGTCGGCCTGCTCGCGACCCCCGCGACCGTCGCCTCCGGCGCCTACGAGCGCGCCCTGCACGCCGCCGATCCCTCCGTGACGCTCTTCGGAGTCGCCTGCCCCGACCTGGCGGGGATCATCCAGGGCGGCTTCCCCGTCGACGAGCACGTCGTGGACACCGTCCGTCGGTACTGCGCCCCGCTGCGCGAGGCCGAGGTCGACACCGTGATCCTCGGCTGCACCCACTACCCGCTCGTCCGCCCGATGCTCCAGCGGACCCTCGGTCGCGGGGTCACGCTCGTGGCCTCGGGCGCGGCCATCGCCCGCCGGATCGAGCACACCCTCACCCTCCGCGGGCTGCTCAACGACCGCGCCGGCGAGGGCGAGTACGTCTTCGAGTGCACGGGGGACCCCGAGGCCTTCCGCGCCCTGGGCTCCCACTTCCTCCAGCTCCCCCTCGGCGAGGTGCGCCAGGTTGAGCTCCGACCCACGGAGGTGCCGGCATGAGCCGCTCGTATGACCGTGGCTTCGACGGGCTGCGCCCCGTCGCGATCCAGCCCGGCTTCGTCGGGCCCGCGACGGGCTCCGCGCTCATCTCCGCGGGGGAGACCCGCGTGATCTGCACGGCGAGCGTGGAGGAGTCCGTGCCGCGGTGGATGGCCGGGCGGGGACGGGGCTGGGTCACGGCCGAATACGGGATGCTCCCCGCCTCCACCGGGCAGCGCAAGCAGCGCGACGCGACACGCGGGAAGCTCGACGGCCGCACGGTCGAGATCCAGCGCCTCATCGGCCGCTCCCTGCGCGGCGTGGTCGACTTCCGGGCCCTCGGCGAGCGCACGGTCTGGATCGACTGCGACGTGCTCACCGCCGACGGCGGTACCCGCTGCGCCGCGATCACCGGCGGCTACACCGCCCTCGCCCTGGCGATGCAGCGGCTCGTGACCGAGGGGAGGCTCGAGCGCTCCCCGCTCACCCAGTCCGTGGCCGCGGTCTCCTGCGGGATCGTCGGCGGCACCCCACTGCTCGACCTCGACTACTCCGAGGACTCCATCGCCGAGGTCGACGCCAACGTGGTCATGACCGGCGACGGCGGGCTCGTCGAGGTCCAGGCCACCGCGGAGCGCACGCCGCTCTCCCGGGCCCACCTCGACGACCTCCTCGGCCTCGCCGCCGCCGGGATCGCCGAGCTCCGGGCCGCGCAGGAGGGCGTGCTCGCGGGCACCGCCGGGTCGAGCCCGGTGGCGGGCACCGCCGGGCAGGGCCCGGTGGTCGAATGAGGCTCGTGCTCGCCTCGCGCAACGCCCACAAGGCCGCCGAGTTCGCGCGGCTGCTCGCCCCCCACGCGGTCGAGCCGTTACCCGAGGACGTCGCCCTGCCGCCCGAGGACGGCGACTCCTTCGCCGCCAACGCCCTCCCCAAGGCCCGGGCCGCGGCCGCCGCCACCGGTCGCCCCGCGTTCGCCGACGACTCGGGCATCGAGGCCGCCGCCCTCGGCGGCCGCCCCGGGGTGCGCTCCGCGCGCTTCGCCGGTGAGGACGCGACGGACGCGGACAATCTCGCGCGTCTGCTGGTCGAGGCGCCCGCGGGCTCGGGCCTGGTCTACGTCTGCGCGCTGGCCTACGTCGACCCCGCCACGGGCGACCAAGCGCTGCTCGAGGGCCGCTGCACGGGCCGGGTCGCCGATGCGCCCCGCGGCGCGGGAGGCTTCGGCTACGACCCCGCGTTCGTGCCCGACGACCTCAGCGACGGCCGCACCATGGCCGAGCTCGACCCGGCCGAGAAGGACGCGATCTCCCATCGGGGTCGGGCCGCCCGGGCGCTGCTCGCGCAGCTCGCCGCGGGGTAGGAGACCGAGACGATGAAGATGCGCGCCGCCGGGCTGTCGGTCGCCTCCAACTCGCTCCTCATCCTGCTCAAGATCATCGCGGGCGCCCTCACGGGCTCGGTGGCGATCCTCACCGAGGCGGTCAACTCCACGCTCGACCTCATCGCCTCGCTCGTCACCTTCTTCTCGGTCCGCAAGGCCGACGAGCCCGCCGACGAGGACCACCGCTACGGCCACGAGAAGATGGAGAACCTCGCGGCGGCGATCGAGGGGATGCTCATCCTCGTCGGCTCGGGGGTCATCGTCTTCGAGGCGGTCCGTCGCCTGGCGATGGGCGGCCGGGTCGAGCGCGTCGGGGTCGGCATCGGGGTCGTCGCCGTCTCCGCGCTGGCCAACCTCGTGCTCTCGACCTACCTTGGCCGCGTCGCCCGGGCCACCGACTCGCCCGCGCTGGCCGGGGACGCCGCCCACCTGCGCACCGACGCCTACACCTCGGTCGGGGTCCTCACCGGCCTCGCCCTCGTGCAGATCACGGGTGCCGAGTGGGTCGACCCGGTGGTGGCGCTGCTCGTGGGTGGGCTCATCGTGCGGGCGGGGACCCGCCTGCTGCGCTCCTCCTCGCGCGTCCTCGTCGACGAGGCGCTGCCCGAGGCCGAGCTCGCGGTCATCCGCGAGGAGCTGCTCGCGTTCGGTCCGCGCGGGATCCTCGGATACCACAAGCTGCGCACCCGCTCGGCGGGCGCCCGGCGCTACGTGGACCTCCACGTGCAGTTCCGATCGGGCACGACGCTCGAGGAGGCCCACGCCACCGCCCACGATCTCCAGGACGGCATCTCCGCCCGGCTGCCCAACGCCGACGTGCTCATCCACCTCGAGCCGTCCGACAAGGTCCGCCCCGGGACCGAGATCACCGCAGGTTGATCGCGGCCGAGAGCCCCACGGCGACCGCAACTATCGCGTAGCCGGCGTAGCCCGACAAGGCGAGGATCAGCGCGGTGAGCAGGCAGGCGAGGACCGTGACGAGCCAGGCGATGCGGTCAAGGGGCACGGTCCCATAGTCTCGCCTCTCGCCGATGGCCGACCCCGCGCTGACCCCCGAGCTGGCCCTGGAGTACCTCGCGGAGCTCTCCACGGACATCCGCGCGGCGGTCGTGCTCGGGGCGGGGGGAGAGCACCTCGCCGGTCCCGGGGCGCTCGCCGCGCCCGCCCGGCAGCTCCTCGCCGCCGCCGCGGGGGCGCTCGTCGAGGTCGACACCCCACGCGGCACGGTGGTCGCCGCCGCGGACGATGTCCACGCGCTCGCGGTGGTCGTCGGGCGCCACGCCCTGCCCGCGCTCGTCCGCTACGACGTCCGCCGGGTGCTGGGGGATCTCGCGGGCGTCGAGGAGCCCGAAGCGGCTTGAGGCGCCGCGCCCGCACCGGGCTCGCCGCACTGCGCACGCACCCGCCCTTCCGGCGCCGCACGACCCAGGTCCGCGTCTACGACGCGCGGGGCCAGGCGCGCCTGCTCGACCCCCACGCCGAGCCCGGCCGGACGCTCGTCGCCCACGCCGAGGAGCTCGTGCGCGCGGCCCTCGCCCCGCCGTCCTAGAGCTTCCGCGCCCAGGCCAGGCCAGGGTGGATAATCGCATCGAGCGGGAAAGTGAACTCACGAGCGTCCGCGGCCGCTGTTAGGTTCGCACGCAGACATCCAGTGAAGGAGGAGACGTGACGAAGTCCGAATTCGTCGAGCAGGTCGCCGATCGCGCCGATCTGAGCAAGAAGCAGGCGGATGAAGCCGTCAAGGCCTTCCTCGAGACCATCGAGGAGACGTTGAAGCGCGGCTCCGACGTGACCTTCTCCGGTTTCGGGAAGTTCCATGTCGCCGACCGGAGTGCCCGGGAGGGGCGCAATCCGTCGACGGGGGAGAAGATCCAGATCAAGGCCTCGAAGGTGCCTCGCTTCACGGCGGGATCCGGCCTGAAGAACTCCCTCAAGAGCTGACCCCCGCTCGCTTCGGCGAGCGACTGGCCCGGGCCGTCACCGCCCGGGAGTCGCCGCTCGTCCTCGGCCTCGACCCGGACCCCGGCCGCCTGTGGCCCGAGGCCCGGTCCGCGGCCGGGGCGGGCACCGCCGCCACGAGAGCGGCGGTGGTCGGTGAGGAGCCGCGAGTCCGCGCGGCCCGGGCCGTCGAGGCGCAATGCCGGGCTCTCGTGGACGCCGCCGGCCCCGCGTGCGTCGCGGTCAAGCCGCAGCTCGCGTGCTTCGAGCGCCTCGGCGCCGCGGGCTGGGCGGTGCTCGAGCGCACCTGCGTCCACGCCCGGGCGGCCGGCCTGCTCGTGCTCGCCGACGCCAAGCGCGGGGACATCGGCATCTCTGCCGCCGCCTACGGCCAGGCGTTCTTCGGTTCGACTCCCACCCCCTGGGGGGATGTCCCCGGTCTCGGCGTCGACGCGCTGACCGCCAGCCCCCTGCTCGGAGCCGATTCGCTCGGGCCCCTGCTCGCCGCCGCCCGCGCGGTCTCCGGCGGCCTGTTCGTCCTCGTGCGCACGTCGAACCCCGGGGCGCGCGACGTGCAGGAGCTCGCGCTCAGCGGGGGCGGCGATGTCGCCGAGCGTCTCGCGATTCTCGTGGCCGCGCACGGTGAGGCCGGCCCCGCCGGTATCGCCGACGTCGGCGCGGTGGTGGGGGCGACCGTGCCCGAGCGCCTGGCCCGCCTGCGCGATCTCGCCCCCGCCGCGCCCTTCCTCCTCCCGGGCATCGGCGCCCAGGGCGGGCGGGTGGAGGACCTCGCTCCGGCCTGGGCACCGGGGCCGGCCGGCGGCCTCGTCACCGCCTCGCGCGCCATCGCCCGCGCGCACGAGGAGCACGGCGGGGAGCCTCGCGACGCGGCCCGCCGGGCGGCGGAGGACCTGCGCGCCCGGGCCTGGGAGCTCGCTCTCAGCGGTGGCGGCGCGCGCCGAGCCGGCTAGCATCGCCTCCCGCGCATGGATCATCGCAGCCCCGCGCGGTTCCTCGCCCCGCTCGCGCTGGTGGGCGTGATCCTCGCCCTCTTCCTCGTGCTCAAGCCGTCCAGCGGACGCGACTCCTCCTCGGCGCGCTCGGCGCGCTCGACTTCGACCTCCTCGACGGGCCCCCGCCGCGGCCCCCGGGCGAAGCCGCCCGCGAAGCCCACCCCGAAGGCGGCGACCTACCGGGTGAAGGCCGGGGACACCCTCCAGGGGATCGCCGCGAAGACCCGTGTCTCCCTCGAGGTCCTGCGCGAGCTCAACCCCGCGATCAACCCGCAGGCGCTCGTGGTCGGCCAGATCATCAAGCTGAAGGGGTGAGGGCGGCGCGCCGGTCGCGCGCCGCGGCGGCCCTCCTCGCCGCCGCCCTCGCCGCCCCGGCCGGTGCCCGGGCGGCCCCGCCACCACGCCTGTCGGCGACCGCCTCGATCCTGGTCGAGGCCTCGACGGGCCGCGTGCTGACGGCCCGGCGCCCCGACGCCGAGCGGCCCATCGCCTCGACGACGAAGATGATGACGGTCCTGCTCGCGCTGGAGCGCGAGCCCCTCCGGAGGGTTCTTGTCGTGCCGCCCTACGCGATCGGGCCGGCCGAGTCGCGCCTCGGGCTCGTCACGGGGGAGCGGATCCGCGTCGCCGACCTCGTCCGGGCCGCGCTGCTGCCGTCGGCCAACGACGCCGCCTACGCCCTGGCGGTGCGGGCCGCAGGCTCCCGCGACGCCTTCGTCGGACTCATGAACGCCCGGGCGCGGCGCCTCGCCCTCGCGCACACGCACTTCTCCACCCCGGTGGGGCTCGACGCGCCCGGCAACTTCTCCTCCGCGCGCGATCTGGCGCGCCTCGCGCGCGTCCTGCGGCACGAGCCCTTCGCCCGGCGGACGATGGACGAGGGCCGGGCGGTCCTGCGCTCGGGGGCCAGACAGCGGGTCGTGCTGAACCGCAACCTGCTCGTGCGCGCGGTTCCGTGGATGAACGGCGTGAAGACGGGACACACGCTCGGGGCGGGCTACGTGCTCGTGGGCTCGGCGCGCCGCGGCGGGCTCGGGCTCGTCTCCGTGGTGCTCGGGACCCCGAGCGAGTCCGCGCGCGATGCCGACACGCTCGCCCTCATGCGCTGGGGCTTTGCGACGTTCCGCTGGGCGCGGCCCGTGCGCCGCGGCCAGGAGCTCGCGCGGCTCGGGGTCAGCGACGGCCCCGAGCACATCGCCCTCGTGGCCCGGAGGGGGATCCGGCGGTTGCTGCGGCGCGCGGACCGGGTCCGCATCCGCGTCCACGCGCCGCGGGAGCTCCTCGGGCCCCTGCCGCGAGGGGCGATCGTGGGCTCGGCGACCGTGCGCGCGGGCGGTCGCGTGCTCGGCCGGGTCGACCTCCTCACCGCGCGCGCGGTGCCCGGGCACTCGGGCCTCGCCCGGGCCGTGCGCTTCCTCGGGCCGCCCGGTATGGTCGTCCTCGTCGTGGCCCTGGTTCTGGCCGCCTTCGCGATCCGCCGTCGCCGCCGTCCCCGCTCCGAGCGGATGCGCACGGCGTGATCGTCACCGTCACGCTCAACGCGGCGATCGACAAGACCCTCGTGGTTCCGAACTTCCGGCTCGGGCGCCGCCATCGCTCCGTCGAGCAGCGCACGCTGCCGGGTGGCAAGGGCGTCAACGTCGCCCGGGCGATCAAGCGCCTCGGCGCGCCGGTGATCGCCACGGGGTTCGCCGGCGGGGCGACGGGCACGCGCGTCGTCGAGGCGCTCACCGAGGAGTCCATCCTCGCCGACTTCGTGCGCATCCGCGAGGACTCGCGGACGAACATCGCGGCGCTCGATCCCACCACGGGGGTGCAGACCGAGATCAACGAGCGCGGGCCCGCGATCACCCCGCAGGAGCTCGAGCTCTTCTCGGACAAGCTGCTCTACCTCGCGCAGGGCGCGTCGCTCTGCGTGTTCGCGGGGTCGCTGCCGCGCGGGGTGCCCCCCGACGTCTACGCGGGCTGGGTGCGCGACCTGCGCCGGGCCGGGGTCACCACGGTCCTCGATACGGACGGCGAGCCGCTGCGCCTGGCCGTGCGGGCCGAGCCCGATGTCGTCTCTCCCAACGTGCTCGAGGCCGAGGAGCTCGTGGGCCACGAGTTCAACGACGACGAGGACCGGACGTTCGGCGTGGCCGAGATGTGCCGGCTGGGGGCCCGCTCGGCGATCATGACCGTGGCCGACGGGTGCTTCGCCCAGATCGTGCAGGACGGGGCGCCGCGGCTGTGCCGGGTGCGGGTGGAGGAGCAGGAGGTGCGGGCGGCGATCGGCTCGGGGGACGCGTTCCTGGCGGGCTACGTGACGAGTCGCTACGGGGGGGCGTCGCCCGAGGAGTGCCTGCGCTTTGGGGTGGCATGTGGCGCGGAGTCGGTGAACCACCTCGGAGCGGGAGAGATCGACCCCGCCGGGGTGGACCGGCTGCTCGGCGAGGTCGAGGTCATCCCGCTCGCGCTCACGGCTGAAGCCGTGTGATGCGCCAGCCCCCGTCCTCGCGCTCGTAGAGCTCGCGGACGGCGAGGCGGCGCTCGCCCGCGGACCAGAACTCGACGACGTCGGGACGCACCCGGACGGCGGCCCAGCCGTCGGGGCACGGTGGCACGGCGCCGTGCTCGGCCTCCGCCGCCGCGAAGTCCCGCGCCAGCCGCTCGGGTTCCGGGAGCGGGGCGCCCTCGTCCGAGACGAGGTCGACGAGCTTCCCGTCCGCGCCCCGCGACGCCCAGAGCGCCTCGCTCTCGGGCCGGGAGCCGGCCCGGGCGCCGCCGGCGATGCGGACCTGCCGGTTCAGGGTGGGCCAGAAGAGCACGAGGGCCACGCGGGGATCGGCGAGCAGCTCGCGGCCCTTGCGGGACTTCAGCGAGGTGCCGAAGACGACCTCGCCGTGGTCGACCGCCTTGAGGAGCACGACCCGCGAGGAGGGCGCTCCCGTGCCGTCCACGGTCGTCAGGACCATGGCCGTCCGGCCCGGGTCGCCGGCCTCCCGCGCGTCGTCTGACCACGCCTCGAGCCGTTCCAGCGGTGATTGCGGCATCGCTAGCCTGAATGCCCCTCCTCGTCCGCCCCGACCCCTAGGGTGGTTTTCATGGAAGTAGAGATCGGCCGCGGCAAGAAGGCCCGCCGGGCGTACGGGTTCGACGACATCGCCATCGTGCCGTCCCGCCGCACCCGGGACCCCGACGACGTCGACGTGTCCTGGACCCTCGGTCCCTACCGCTTCGAGCTCCCGCTGCTCGCCGCGGCGGTGGACGGCGTGGCCTCCCCGCGGACCGCGGGGGAGCTCGGGCGGCTCGGGGGCCTGGCCGTGCTCAACCTCGAGGGGATCTTCTGCCGTTACGAGGACGGGGAGGGCATGCTCGCCCGCATCGCGCGGCTGCCGCGCGACCGCGCCACGCGCGAGATGCAGGCCATCTACTCCGAGCCCGTCAAGCCCGAGCTCATCGCCCGGCGGATCGGGGAAGTGAAGGAGCAGGGCGTGGTGGCCGCCGCCTCACTGACCCCGCAACGCGTGCGTACGCACTACGCGGCCGCGCTCGAGGCCGGGCTCGACATCCTCGTCATCCAGGGGACGGTCGTCTCCGCGGAGCACGTCTCCACGCTGTCCGAGCCGCTGAACCTCAAGGAGTTCATCCAGCACGAGGTCGACGTGCCGGTGGTCGTGGGCGGCTGCGCCTCCTACCACACCGGCCTGCACCTCATGCGCACGGGCGCGGCGGGCGTGCTCGTGGGCGTCGGGCCGGGCGCGATCTGCACCACGCGCGGCGTGCTGGGGATCGGCGTGCCCCAGGCCACCGCGATCGCCGACGTGGCGGCCGCCCGCTCGCAGCACATGCTCGAGACGGGTGAGTACGTGAAGGTCATCGCCGACGGGGGCATGCGCAACGGCGGCGACGTGGCCAAGGCGATCGCCTGCGGGGCGGACGCGGTCATGCTCGGCTCCGCGCTCGCGCGGGCGTACGAGGCGCCGGGCCAGGGCTTCAACTGGGGGATGGCGACGTTCCACGCGACCCTGCCCCGCGGGACCCGGGTCTCCACGCCGCAGAACGCGACGCTCGAGGAGATCGTGACCGGCCCCGCGCGCGAGAACGACGGGACGCACAACCTCATGGGCGCGCTGCGGACCTCGATGGCGACCTGCGGCTACCGCGACATCGCCGAGTTCAACCGGGCCGAGCTCATGGTCGCGCCGGCGCTCCAGACCGAGGGCAAACACCTGCAGCGCGAGCAGCAGGTGGGCATGGGGGCGACGGGCCGCGGTGAGGCCGTCCCGGTCCCCGACGCGCCGTCGAGCGCCCCCATCGCGCCGCAGCTCGCCGACCGCATCGAGGAGCCGGTCGGGGCGTGACGCTCGAGGTCGCGCCCGGCGTCCCGCACGCTGCGCACGCGGTCGTCGATCCGGAGCCGATCGAGGCCCCGACGGCCACCGACGAGGTGGTCGTCCTCGACTACGGCGGGCAGTACTCCCAGCTCATCGCGCGCCGGGTGCGCGAGTGCGGCGTCTTCTCCGAGCTGCTGCCCCACCACGTAGGGGCCGAGGAGGTCCGCCGTCGCCGGCCCAAGGGGTTGATCCTCTCCGGGGGGCCCGCGTCGGTCTACGCCGACGGCGCCCCGCGCCTGGATCCCGAGCTGCTCGAGCTCGACGTTCCCGTGCTCGGCATCTGCTACGGGATGCAGCTCCTGGCGCGGGAGCTCGGGGGCCGGGTGGAGGGCGCCGAGGTGGGGGAGTTCGGGCGCTCGCAGCTCACGGTGCGCGAGCCCGGACGGCTGCTCGCCGGGTTGCCGCGCGACCAGACGTGCTGGATGTCGCACCGCGACACGGTCTTCGCGCCGCCGCCGGGGTTCACGGCGCTGGCGTCCTCGACGGCGTCCCCCGTGGCCGCGCTGGAGTCGGTGGAACGGGGGGTGTACGGCATCCAGTTCCATCCCGAGGTCGTCCATACGCCCTACGGCCAGGCGATCATCGAGCGCTTCCTCGAGGACGTCTGCGGCGCCGAGCGCGCGTGGTCGCCGGCGTCGATCATCGAGGAGCAGGTGGAGCGCATCCGCTTGCAGGTGGGCGACGGGAAGGTGATCTGCGGCCTGTCGGGCGGGGTCGACTCTTCGGTCGCCGCGCTGCTCGTCCACCGGGCGGTCGGCGACCAGCTCACGTGCGTGTTCGTCGACCACGGGTTGATGCGCAAGAACGAGGGCGAGCAGGTCGTCGCCGCGTTCCGCGACCACTTCGGGGTGCCGCTCGTCCACGTCGCCGCCGAGGACCGCTTCCTGGCGCGGCTCCGTGGGGTGAGCGATCCCGAGGCCAAGCGCAAGGCGATCGGCGCCGAGTTCATCCGGGTCTTCGAGGAGGAGGCGGCCAAGCTCGAGGGCGCGCGCTACCTCGTCCAGGGGACGCTGTACTCCGACGTGATCGAGTCCGGCGGGGGGACCGGCGCGGCGACGATCAAGTCCCACCACAACGTGGGCGGCCTGCCCGAGGACCTCGAGTTCGAGCTCGTCGAGCCTTTGCGCGCGTTGTTCAAGGACGAGGTGCGGGCGGTGGGCGCCGAGCTCGGGCTGCCCGAGCGCCTGGTCTGGCGCCAGCCCTTCCCCGGGCCGGGGCTGGCGATCCGGGTCGTCGGGGGCGAGGCCACGAAGGAGCGCTTGGAGGTCCTGCGCGAGGCCGACGCGATCCTCCAGGACGAGATCCGCCGCGCCGGGCTCTACCGCGAGCTCTGGCAGTCCTTCTGCGTCCTGCCCGACGTGCGCACGGTCGGCGTGCAGGGCGACGAGCGGACCTACGGCCACGTCGTGGTCATCCGGGCGGTGACGTCCGACGACGCGATGACGGCTGACTGGGCGCGGCTGCCCTATGACCTGCTCGAGCAGATCGCGTCGCGGATGATCAACGAGATCCGGGAGGTCAACCGGGTGGTGCTCGACATCACGTCGAAGCCTCCGGGGACGATCGAGTGGGAGTAGCTGGCGGGAGCCGGACCGCGTCGGGTCACCCCCGGGAGACCTAAGCGGACTCGGGTTGAGCTTCGGGTTGCCGTGTCTTGGTTGGAGTCTCCCGGGTGTGCCCCGCCGCGGTCCGGCTCCCGATCGACGTTGTTTGCGTCTTGGCGAGCGGCGAGCGAGGCCGTTGCTCGGCGCCATCGAAACCGTCGTCCGACGGTTCGGCTCCTTCGTCTCGCCGCTCGCGTTCTCGGAAGTTCTCGCGCCTCAAGAGAGATCGGCGCCGTCGCGCCTGGGTGAAGCTATCGAGGCGACGTCAGCGTGAACCGTCGGGGAATGTCGTTGTAAGGAGGGCACCGTCGGGCGTGCGGCGGGAAAAGCGAGCGTCCGTAGAGCCCCCGCCCAGCGAGACACATCATCGGGCGGGCCTTACGGGATAGTCGTCGCTCTCGGCCGTCCGGAAGCTGTCCTCGCACGGGCGAAGTGCCCGCGACGGGTTCGGCTTGCGAGACGGCGACGGGGTGCTCCCCAAGGTGAGCGCTGGGACGCATCGCGTTAGGTGGGTGCGACCGCGCCCTGGTAGCTTTGGCGCATCGTTCGCGTGAAGCTCGACCGCTGAGCCTCCCCGTCGCGGGGAGGCCCGCTCATCAGCCACCGCCCGCTGCCGGCGGGACCTCGATCGTCGCGTAGGCGCGTCGGTCTGTTGCGGGACGCCGCAACAGCCCCGACCAGCGATCCCCCTGCGGGACTACAGGGGGATGAGTCGCTGCCTCTCGGGCTCTCGGAGACACGGCGACGATTGGCTGCAGCGGTCCGTGCTCCAGCAAGTCGCGGCCGCGGGCTCAGCCGGTCGGTTTGCGCTGACTGATCGCGATGACGCCGCCTTGCGGGTCCGCGAGGGCGGCGCTGCGAAAGCCGGCGCCGTCGGTCGGTGCCAGCAGCACGGTCCCGCCGAGCTCCCGGGTCTCGCTGGCGGTCTCGTCGCGGCCAGCCACCAGGAAGCTGGTGCTCCAGTGCGGCGGGGTCGGCTCGTCCTCGCCGATCGTGGCCGCTACGGCGACGACATCGCGCGGCATGCCCTGGTCGGCCTGCCCGCCGACGTGTCCGGGAAGCCGCCAGTACGCCAACGGCGCATCGGCGAGACGGTCGAGCTTCCAGCCGAAGAGTTCGCCGTAGAACGCCTCCGCCGCATCGAGCGCCGGCGTGTGCAGGGCGCTCATCGTCCATGTCCCGGGCTCGTTGACCCGTTGCGCGCCCGGGCGCTCGCCCGGTTGCCAGATGCCGAAGGCCACCCCAGCGGGGTCGCCGAGCACCGCCAGCCGCCCGTCGCGGCCAGCTTCGGTGGGGCCGACGAGAACGCCGCCTCCCGCGGCGGTCGCGTGAGCGACCGTGCGGCTGACGTCCTCCACGCGGATGTAGGTCGTCCAGACAGCGGGCACGCCCTGCGGCGCCTGGCCTACGCCGGCGACCATCCGTCCGCCCAATCGTGCCACGCGGTACTCGCCGTCAAGACCGGTTGGCATCGGGATGGGGTCCTCGAAGGACCAGCCGAACAGCGCTTCGTAGAACCGCGCGGCGGACTCGGGATCGGGCTGAAAGGTATCGACCCAGCAGTGTGCGCCTGCGGGGTAGTCGTCGATGCTGCTCATCGTTGGTGTGCTCCTGTGCGTGAGCCCTCGGTCAAACCCGAGAGCGGGGGTCTATGTGTCGGCCGCTCAGAGCGAGCAGGCCGACAGCCGATCGGCTTGCGCGATGACGGCTTGCGCCTTACCCCTCGCCTCGCCGTGCACGCTCGAGCACCGCCGTCAGACCCCTCACCGGGCCGAGGTGCGCGAGCTTGTCGGGGTTGACGATCGAGCGGACGGACTGGATCCGGTCCTCGGCGATGCCTAGCGACCAGACGCCGATCAGGCCGCTGTTCGCGTCGGTGATCACCGCGCCGGGCTCCCCGTTGACCTCGACCCGCCGGACCTCGAGGCCGCCTGCGCGGCGGCCGAGTCTGATCCAGCTGTCCAGCGTGCGGGCCACGCGGCGCCGGCCATGCAGGGGACGGGCGAGCGCGGGCACGCGACCGCCGCCGTCACCGTGGAGCTCGACGTCCTCTGCGAGCAGGGACTCGAGCGTCTGAAGGTCGCCGTCGCCGGCGGCCGCGAAGAAGCGCTCGGCCAGCTCCTCACGGCGCCGCCGGGAGGCCTCGTAGCGCGGCCTGCGGTCGTCCACGTGTCGGCGCGCGCGTGTGGCGATCTGGCGCGTGGCCGGCTCGCTCTTGCCAACGATCGCCGCGATCCGGTCGTATGGGTAGTCGAACACGTCGCGCAGCAGGAACACCGCCCGCTGCTCCGGCGAGAGGCTCTCCAGGAGGACGAGGAAGGCGAGCGACAGGGAGTCGGCTATCTCCGCGTGGTGCGCGGGGGCGTCCTCGTCGGAGGTGATGAGCGGCTCGGGCAGCCACTCCCCGACGTAAGTCTCGCGGCGCGCGCGAGCCGAGCGCAGCTCGTCGATCGCCAGGCGGGTGACGATCGTGGACAGGTATGCCTTCGGGGACTCCAGCGGCTCGCCGTCTTCGAGCGCTCGGTGCAGGCGCAGGAGCCCCTCCTGAACGAGGTCCTCGGCCTCGCTCACGCTGCCGAGCATGCGGTAGGCGATCGCGAAGGCCCCGGGCCGCAGCTCCTGGTAGAGCCCCTGCGCCGCCACGGTCACTTCATCCCCGTCGCGAAGCCGTCGCGCCAGCTCGCGTGGCGGGGCGTCCAGGCCAGCTCGAGCTTGGCTTTGGCGTTCGACGCGCCGCGCGCCTCGGTCATCATCACCGTCGCGAACTCGCCCGCGAACAGGCGGCCCAGCCAGCGGGGCACGCGCCGCGGGGCGGACCCGCCCCACGCCGCCGCGGCGGCGGGCAGCCACTCGGCGACGGCTGCCGGCTCGTCATCCACGTCGTTGTAGACGCCGCGTCCGCGGCCCTCTATTGCGTTTGCCGTCGCCTCGGCGGCGTCCGCGATGTGGATGAACGACCAGACCCCGCCGGCGTCCCCGACGAGCGGGAGCTTGCGCTTGCGGATGGCCTCCACCATCGTGCCCTCGGGCCCGAAGCTGATGTTGGTGCCGGGGCCGTAGAAGCCACCGTAGCGGAGCACGACGCCCTCGGTCCACGTCGCCCCGGTCACCGCCCGCTCGAGATGCATGATGGCCTCGAGCGTCGTGCGGACCTCTTTCGGAGGGCTCGCATCCACGGGGTCCTGCTCGGCCTTCACCGGGCCGCCGACGCGGGCGAAGACCGCCGGGGCGTAGCTCTGCGCCACGAACCGGCGCACGCCCACGGCGCGGCCGGCGGCCAGCAGGTGATCCGTGCCTTCGGTGCGCAACCGGTTGGTCTGGGCGAAGTCACGCGCGAAGTGACGCATGTCGAGCGCGTGCGGGATAGCGGTCAGCTGGTGCACGATCACGTCGGGCTCGGCCCGAGCCACGGCGTCGGCCACCGACTCGGGGTCGAGCGCGTCGGCGACCACCGGCCGCCCGCCCAGCTCCTGAACCAGCTGCTGCTTGGCCTCGGTGCGGGTCATGCCGGTGACGTCGTGGCCGCGCTGCACGAGCAGGGGGAGCAGCTGGCGGCCAAGTGCGCCTGTTGCTCCTGCGAGGAAGATCTTCATGGTCGTCTCCTTTCGGGTCTCTCACCAGAACAGACGAGATGGCTCACCGTGCTGTGACAGCCGCCGTGCGCCGCCTCAGACCCATACAAGGAAAAACACCCACACCGCACCGGCTCGAGCAGTTCGCCCCGCCGCGGCGACGGCTCGGCGATGAGGCGATCCCCGATGCCAGGGAGGAGTGGTCCCGGCTCTGAGAACGGGCGCACGCTGTCGACACCGTGCCCATCCGACACCAAAGAGCCAGGCCCACCCCGCGATGGCCCGCCTTGCGTGGGGCGCTCCCCCTCACGTGCCGCGCGACCGCGGCGAGGTCCGCCGCGGAGAAGCGCATCGCGTGCGGGACGATCACCGAGCCTGCGGTGCTGTCGTCATCGCACGACCAGCAGCGTCTTGCCGAGCGTCGCGCGCGCCTCGATGGCCGCGTGCGCCGCGGCCGCGTCGGCCAGCGCGAACTCCTGCCCGATGAGCGGGCGCAGGCGTCCGGCGGCGGCCTCGTCCAGCGCGTTACGCGTCAGCGCCAGGAGCTCGTCCGGGGTCGGGACGGCGCCGTGGAGCACCGCGACGCCGCGGGCTTCGGCGTCCTCGGCGTCGATCGCCGTAAAGGTGCCGCTCGCCATGCCGAAGGGGCAGAACCGCCCGCCCGCGCTCAGCAGGCCGAACGCGGCCGCCCCGATGCTCCCGCCGACGCCGTCGAAGGCCACGTCCACCGCGCCGACGGCGTCGCGCACGCGCTGCGACCAGCCGTCGTCGCGGTAGTCGACGGTCACGTCGGCGCCGAGCTCTCGGGCGAGCGCCAGCTTGGGCTCGCCGCCGGCCACGGCCACGACCCGCGCGCCGGCGTTGCGCGCGAGCTGCACGAGCAGCGTGCCGACGCCGCCGCCGGCCGCCTCGACGAGCACGGTCTCCCCTGCGCGCGGCTGCGCGAGGCCGACGAGCGAGAGCGCGGTGCGCCCGTCGGCTAGCAGCGCAACGGCGTCGCGCATCGTCACGCCGCCGGGGACCTCGACGAGTCGCTGGGCGGCCCCCACCGCGCGCTCGGCGTAGCCGCCCGAGCCACCGAGGCTGGTGACCACCCGCCGGCCCACCGTGTCTTCTCCGACGCCCGGACCGATCGCGGCGACCACGCCGCCGACGCCGTTGCCGAGGATTGCTGGGAGCGCCGGCAGCATCGAGGGATGCGGCGGCCGCCCGGCGCGCACCTGCGTTTCGACGAACGTGATGTTCGCCAGCTCGACGTCGACGACGACTTGATCGTCCCCGGTCGCCGGCTCGGGCGCCTCGCCCGGCTCAAGCACCTCCGGCGGTCCGAACTCCCGCATGATCACCGCACGCACGGCGCCCTCCTGTAGTCGGAGCAGAGCATTCCGCTAGAGACCATAGCGGAGCGAAACGCTCCGCAAGGAAGTACCCTCTTGACGTGCCGTCGCGAGCGCCAAGAACCGCTTCGACCCGTGGCCGGCAGGCGGAGGCGCGCCGCAACGACCTCGCGGTGCTCGAAGCCGCGCGCGACGTTTTCGCCACCCAGGGCGCGGACGCGCCGATCGCGGCCGTCGCCGAGCGCGCCGGGGTCGGGATAGGCAGCCTCTACCGCCGCTATGGCAGCAAGGCCGAGCTCCTGCAGCGACTGTGCGTCGCCACCATGGAGCAGGCGCACGCCGCCGCTGACGAGGCGCTCGCCACCGCGGACTCATGGACCGGGCTCGCGAGCTACGTTCGCGCGTGCGCCGAGCTGCGATCGGGCGCGCTCGCGCCGCTAGCCGGCCAGATCGAGACGACACCCGAGATGCTGCGCGTGTACCGCCAGGGCCGCGGCCTGGTCGAGGAGATCGTCGCCCGCGCGCACCGCAACAGCAGCCTCCGCGCCGACGCGACCGCCCTCGACATCGCCTGGCTGATCGAGCAGTTCAGCCGCCGCGCCCCCGACGCCATCGACGCCAGCGAGGAAGCCCGCATCCGCGCCCGACTGCTGACCATCGCCCTCGACGGCCTCCGCGCACCCGGCACCCAGCCGCTCCCCGGCCGGCCACCCAGCCGCACGCACTATGAAGGGCGCTGGCGACCGCCCTCGTAGACCGGCCACGGACGCCCCATGCGCGACTCGGGCGGCTCAAAGGGGCGGGTCCCGAGCAAGCCTAAGGCCCGTCCCGCAACGAGATCGGCTATCGGCGAGCGTGGGCGATCAGTCTCGCCTCGGGCGACAGGGTCGGCTTGCGGCTTCTCGACCAGCGAAGTCCTCTACGTCACGGTCTGCGATGTGTCGGGCGAGCGCGGTGAGGGCCGCGGCGATCTGCTCGCGGATCTGCGGGTCGGTGATCGTTCCGTCCGGCCCGACGGCGTCTCGCGTGACTGGGACACGCACGCAGGCCGCCTCGACGATGTCGGCATGGACGTAGCCCAGCACCTTGCGCAGGGAGTCATGAGCATCCGCGGCGCCGGTCGGTGCCGCACCCCCGGAGGCGTTGATCCACGCCACCGGCCTTCGATATGTTCCGGCGTCGCCGACCGTCCATTCCAGCAGGTTCTTCAGCGCCCCTGGTAGCGCTCCCGCGTACTCGGGCGTGCAGATCAGCAGCGCGTCCGCTGCCGCGACCTGGGTCCGCAACTCGGCGACCGCGCTGTGAACCGCCTCACCCTCGCGATCATCGTCGGGATTGAAATGCGGCAATCCGGCCATGCCGCCGTAAAGCACCGTCGCGACCCCGTCAGGCGCGAGCGTCCGCGCGGTCTCGAGCACCGCGGTGTTGGTCGAGCCTGCCCGCAGGCTTCCCGAAACGAACAGCAGCTGTAGCGGCCTCTGCATGTCGCGAAGTTAGCCGTAGAGTCGGATGAGACTTCGGGATCGCGCCGCCGGAGGTTCCCCGGAGGCCGATCCCCTACTGACGCTAAGGAGCGCCCTCGCCGTAGCTCATCGACCGCGCTGGGCGGAGAAGCAATCCGGCCACGAACGCGAAGGCCAACGCGACCAGAACCCATACGGCGCACGTCTCCCGGCTGTTCGAGTAGACCGACATCAGCCCGAACAGGGCGCCAGCGAGGAGGCAGATCACGCCCACGCTTGTCGAGCTTCGTGTCCTTGACGCATGTGGCGCGGTGGCAGCCATCGCAAATCTCTCCGAGCAGCGGACGCAGTGAGTGAAGCATGCTAGAGCCCTCGGCCCCTCGGCGTGCGGGCGACCGAGTTGGGGGGGCCGGCAATCGATCTGTCAGTGCGCCCGCGTCCCTCGAAGGCGTCCCCGGCTGAGGATCCGCTACCGGTAAGTCGTGGTCACTGGCCGGCGGCCGCTCCTCTGGCTGGTAGTCGTCGTCCGTCGCGTTCGATGGCGCGATAGACGGTGGACCGGGCAACGCCGAACAGGTCCCCGAGCTCGGCGGTGCTGTGTTCCCCTGCGCGGTGCAGTGCGACCAGATGGGCTTCCTGGCGGGGGTTGAGCTTGGGCTGCTTGCCCCGGAGGCGACCCTTGGCCTTTGCGACCTTCATCCCCTCGCGCGTGCGCAGACGGATGAGGTCTGACTCGAACTCAGCGACCATCGCCAGCACGTTGAACAGCAGACGCCCGACCGGATCAGTCGGATCGTGCACGGAGCCTCCGAGGCTGAGCTTGACCTCACGCTCGGTCAGGTCGTCGAGGATCTCGCGAGCATCGGGCAGCGACCGCGCGAGGCGGTCGAGCTTGGTGACGACCAGCGTGTCGCCGGCGCGGCAGGCGGCGAGCGCCTCTCGCAGTCCGGGACGCTCTCGGTTGGTTCCGGTTAGGCCGTGGTCGACGTAGGTTCGATCGACTGAGACACCGAGGGCGGCCAGTGCGTCGCGCTGGGCGGTGAGATCTTGTTGGTCGGTCGAGACACGGGCATAGCCGATCAGCAGAGCCATGACTTCCTCCTCGAGATGGGGCCATGCAAGCGCGGGGAAAATTGTTGCGCTAAAGAGAAGGGTCAGCCATCAGTCGCGACCGCAGGGCAGATGTTCGGCTCAGCGTCCTTCGGAGCGTCCAGCCGATCAACATCCGACCGGCGGGGCGTGCGCTCGTCAGCCCGTCCTTCGCTGACAACGCGTTGGTTATCGGCGAGCCGGTTCCCCGAAGCGCTCGCGTGCAGCCTGCTTGGTAACGCCGAGCACGGCGGCGATCTGGGTCCAGGTCCGCCCGTTGGCGCGAGCCTTCGCCACCTGGTCGGCCAGGCTCAAGTCGCTGGCGGCGACGGCGTGCAGCGCCTCGCCGATAGCCCGGAGGTCAGCAGCATCTGAGTCCACTGAGGCGACAACTTGGGGGTCAAGGCTCTCAAGCCACGCCTCGGTGTCAGTGAGGGCCTTCTGAAGCTGTGCACGGGTTCGCGGCATGAGTGAGCTACCTGAGGTAGTGCTGGAACTTGGCTCGCAGCGGCATCGCATGAATCACAATCGGCTCCTCGTCAGGGTCATCGTCGAGAACAACGACCTCCAGCAGCCGCCCAGTTCGATCCGCACCGATGATGAGATCTCTGCCTTCGCCGGGAACCACCCGCAGCGGATTTCGGACGGCATGCTCGATGTCTTCGTCGCCGACGCCGTGCCTTCGCGCGCTGTCCGCGACCTCCACCCAGACAAGGTAGCCTTGTCCCGACGGCTCGTCAAGGCACCTTGTCATACTGCGGCCCACAAGCCGCCCGGCTGCGGCACGTCGGAGCCGCGACGAGGTGTCCCGCGGAGGGTTGGGATTGCGGGCTTCGGTTTGATGATCGAAGCTGTGCTGATCTCAGCCGCCGGCGAACTCGATGCGGTTGCCGTCGGGGTCGATGACGTCGAAGGTGCGCTCTCCCCAGTGCCGATCTTTGGGTGGCCCGGCGGGGTTCATCCCGGCGTCACGAAGCTGGAGGTGGAGCTGGTCGACGTCGTCGGCGGAGATCTCGAGGTGGAAGCTCGGCGCTCCGAAGGCCAGGAGTCCGAGACGGGCCTGTCCGATGCGTAGGAGGGCGAACTCCCCAAGCCGGTGGTGCTCGAGCACGGTCCCGGGGATGCGCCGGTAGAAGTTCAGCGATCGCTCGACATCCTCGACTTGCAGTGTGATGCCGTCGAGCCACACTTTCATGGTGTCTGTCGTTGTCATCGTGATGCCTCTCGATTGACGAGCTCGGTGCTCAGGGTCCACAGCCGCGCGGCGGCGCTCTGGTCCTGAGCCAGGGAACTGGGGGTGATGGGGCTGGACTTCGCGTAGTAGCCGCCCGTGTCGCCGGCGGGTTCGGGGGAGGTAGCGAGGTAGACGGGGGTGCTGGCGGCCTTGTCGGGGCTCAGCTGGAAGATCCGTGCGGCCTTGAGGAACAGCCCGAACGCGCCGGGCGCGTCGCGTCCGAGTCCGGTGCGGACGAAGCCGGGGTCGGCTGCGTTGGCGGTCACGCCGGTGCCCGCGAGCTGGCGCGCCAGCTCGGTGGTGAACAGGATCGTCAAGAGCTTGGTGGCCGAGTAGGTCCGCAGGTGGTGGAAGTTCTCGCCTGTGACCAGCCCGTCGCAGTCGATGCGCTTGACGTGCTTGTGGCCGGAGGAGGAGATCGTCACGATCCGTGCGGGCGCCGACGCGCAGAGCAGATCGCGCAGGCGCTGCGTGAGCAGGAACGCCGACAGGTGGTTGGTCGCGAAGTCGACCTCGAAACCGTCGGGGGTGAGCTCGCGCCGTGGTCGCGCCACCCCGGCGTTGAGGATCAGCACGTCGAGTCGGTCCCAGTGCCCCGTGACCCGGTCGGCGAGGGACTCCACTTCGCCCATGACCGACAGGTCCGCGGTCATGACCTCGATGTGGGCGTCGGGCACGGTGCGGCGGATCCGAGCGGCGGCGGCGTCTCCTCGCTCGATGGTACGGGCGACGGCGAGGACTTGTGCTCCTTGCGCGGCCAGCTGGGTAGCGATCGCCTCGCCGATTCCGCTGGTCGCGCCGGTCACCAGGCAGGTCAGATGAGATGAGTCGTTGGTTTTCATATCTCATGTCTATCATGATTTACGACGAGCCTGGATTACGATGGTTCGGTGGCCGCCAGACCCGCAAAGGCCGATCGAACTGCTCGATCCCCCGATGGCGTGAGGCTGGCCTTTGAGGGCGGCACCGGATATCTGCTGTCACGTGCCGGATCAGCGGCCAGGCGTCGCTGGGCGCGCATGCTCGCCGAGCGGGCCCTGACCCCCCACCACTACGGGATGCTCATGACCTTGCACGAGCACGGACCGTCCGGTCAACAACGCCTCAGCGAACTGATCGGAATCGACCCACGCAACGCCGTCCCGGTCGTCGACGCCCTAGCCGAACGCGACCTGCTCGTGCGCGGGGTCGACCCCACCGACCGCCGCCGCCGCGTACTAACCCTCACCGAGTCCGGACGCGACATGGTGCACGAGCTGACCGAGACGGGGGCAGAAATCGAAGCCGATTTCCTGCGGGCGCTCGATCCGGCCGACCAAAAGGAGCTGCACCGGATGCTGCTGACGCTCCTGGCATCGAGCACGCAATCAGACGCCGACGGGTGACGAGTGGCCAGCGACCAGCAGGCGATCGTCACAACCAGAGCATCCTCAACCGGCAGCGTCGCGTCCCGCTGGTCGATCGGCTTGCGGAATGCCTCCGAGCGCTGCCTTCACACGCCGGAGCGCTATGAGCCGGGGCCGGGCCGACCGCGCTGGATGTCGATCACAGCAGCGACGCCGCTGGCCGTCGGGCAGGCAATGGTCCGAGACCAGCGGGCCTCAGCTCCGGCCCGAGCTGCCGGGCTGGCAGCGGAGCCCGAGGCCTCACATGTTGGGGCCGGCATTGCCGGCCCCCTGCGCGCGTCTTGGTGACGGGATGTCTGCGGGTCAGTCGACGGCGGTGGCCTCCAGCAGGACCAGGAACTGCGCGGGAAGGCTCGCGACGCCGAGCACAGAGGTGGCATAGCGATTGCTCCCAAAGCGGGCATTGAGAACCGGGAACTGGTTGATCACCTCCTCGACGTCGGTCGTGTACACGTGGCGAGTGCGCGCGGTGGCCGCTTACGGGACACCCGGCGCTCCGCGTGGTCTGAAGTCGGCCCACTGCAGGCAAAGCGCCCGCAAGGGTTCGGCTTGCGAACGGCTGATAGTAGTGGTGCTGTACGGTGCTACACTCCGTATATGCCGACGTCTCACCCGCGGCACTCGATCACCGAGACTCCCGCGGTTGCGGCTGCGCTCGAGCCGCTTCGCGCACGCTTGGGGGCGAACGCTCCGACGCTCGCCGAGCTCGTCATGCGAGGCGCGGAGGCGAAGCTGCGCGAGCTCGAGGCACAGGATCGCGCCCATGCGCACGCACTCCAGACGTTCGTGGATCGGCTGTGCGCCGGTCGCGAGCCCGACTTCGAGGAGATCGGCAGCATCCGCCACGCCGGCCGGCATCCGTGAAGCGCACGCTGGTGCTGCTCGACGCCAGCGCGTTCTGGCGACTGCGCAGTCGCCAGCTCGACCCGGATCGCCGTCGCCAGGTGGCCGAATGGATCGGGCGAGGCATCGTCGCCGCGAGCACGCCGCTGCTGCTCGAGACACGAGCCGGTCGCGACCTTCCCGGCGTCGATCCGGGCGAGTTGCCGTGGCTGTGGATCACCGAGCGCGCCGAGCGCCGGGCCACCGACCTGCAGCACCAGCTGCGCGCCGCCCACCAGCACCTCGGCGTTCCCCCGCTCGACTATCTCATCGCCGCGGTCGCCGAAGACCATGGCGCGTCGATCCTGCACTACGACGCCGACTTCGAGCGCCTCGCCGCCAACACCGACCTCGCGGCGACGGTCGAAGCTCTCGCACCGCTGGGTTCACTGCCCTGAGCGGCGTCCAGCCGGCCTGAAGGTGCTCAGCTGGGGTTTCGGCTTGCGGGACGCTGCTAGTCCGATCCAGCCCTCTTCGAGGATCGCCGCCGCGTCAAGGCCGGGGCCGAGCTCGAGGGCATCCGCCGCGCGCAGCGCGCCACGGAGGCCCGGGATGGCGGCGGCGGCGGCGCCGCTGCGGGCGGCGGAGGCTGATGGCGGTGGGCTCGTCCTCGACGGCGCGGCCGTGACCTGCGAGCGGGTGCGTGACGTCATCCAGGCGGCGTGCCGCGAGCACGGGGCGCAGGCGAGCGACGACCTCATCGTGCGTCCCGGCAGCCGCGGAGGGCTCGGGCACGACGACGGGTCGGGCCGCTGCCGGCGGGCGAGCCGATCACCCTCGACCTCTGGCCGCGCGACGCCGTCTCGGCCTGCTTCGCCGACATGACCCGCACCTTCGTCGTCGGCGAACCGCCCCCGAGGTGGTGCGCGACCACGAGATCGCACTGGAGAGCCTGGGCCGGGCGCGGGAGGCCGTTCGCCCCGGGGTACTCGGGCGTGACCTCCATGCCCTCGCCTGTGAGCCCTTCGAGGCGGCCGGCATCCCCACCCAACGCACGAAGGCGCCGGGGGAGCGGCTCTCGGAGGGCTTCTACTTCGGGCTCGGCCACGGCGTGGGGCTCGAGGTGCACGAGGCTCCCGCACTCGGTCGCTCCGGCCGCGACCCGCTCGTGGCCGGAGACGTGGTCGCGCTCGAGCCCGGCGCCCTACACCCCAACTTCGGGAGGCGCGCGTCGAGGACCTCGTCCTCGTCACCGAGGACGGTGGCGAGACACTCACGGACTACCCGTACGGGCTCACGCTCTGAGTGCCCGCCACCAGAGCTCGGTAGCGATCCCAGTGTGCATACCAATTCGGTACACTCCGCCCATGCCGCAGATCGCTGTTCGTCTTCCTGAGGGGGATCTCTCTGCCGTCGACGATCTCGTCGAGTCCGGCGTGGCGAGCTCCCGCGCCGACGCGGTTCGTCGCGGCCTGGCGCTGCTGATCGCTCAAGCGCGCGAGGAGTGGATCGCCGAGGAGTATCGGCGGGCCTACGAGAAGCACCCCCAGGGCGAGGAGGAGGCGGCGTGGTCGGCTCTCTCTCTCGACGCCCTGCGGCAGGCGTGATCACTCGCGGGGACGTCTACGACGCGGATCTCGGGCCTCACGGCAACCGGCCGTGCGTCATCGTCACGCGGGACGTCGCCATCCCGGTGCTCAACGCGCTCAGCGCGGTTGCGGTGACGAGCACTATCCGAGGGCACCTCGTCGAGGTCGAGCTCGACGAGCGCCACGGGCTCGACCACGCATGCGTCGCGAACTGCGACGTCGTCGTGAACGTGCCGAAGGCTTTGCTCGGGCGGCGGCGAGGAGCTCTCGACGTGGCGACGCTGCGGCGGATCGACGCCACCCTCAAGGTGTCCCTCGGCCTCGATGGGTGACACCTGGCATCTCGGGCGCGAGGTCACGGCGCCCCCCGCCGCACAGAACGCGCAGCCTGATTGCCGTGGGTTACGGTCCTTGACGTGGTCCGCGCCGGTCTCGTCCTCGCGTCGCTTCTCGTCCTCGTCTTCGCCGCGTGCGGCGGTGGAGAGGGTGGGCCCGCGACTTCCTCCGCGGAGAAGAGGGCGCCGAAGACGGGCTCGCCGTCCCCCGCCCGCTACACGCCCGGCGATCCACAGTGCGACGCCCGCCGTCGCCCGGGCACTGTGGGCGACATCGGCGAGGACGTGGTCGGTCGCAACACGCCGGTCCGGAGCTTCGTCGCCTGCTATGGCCCGCCGGTGGCGGAGAAGCGCAAGGGCGGCGAGCGGTGCCTCTACTACCGCCAGCGCGGGGACCGCACGTACTGGGAGTTCTGCGTCCGGCAGGGTCGCATCGAGAGCGGTCTGGGGAGCCTGCCGGAGCCGCGCGGACCGTGACCCTGCACCCCCGCGCTCAGCGCGGGGCGGCCGTGGCGCGCCCGGCGGCGAGGAGGTCCTCGAGGCGCACGAGCTTCACGCGCGGGCGCCCGTGGGGCTCGCCCGCCGCGCGCTCCGCGGCGTCGACCGCCTGCCAGCCCTCCCAGGTGACCGCGTCCGGCGCCCGCTCGGCGAGCCACGCCGCGGCCTCCTCCGCGCCGGGCACTGCCGGCTCGTTCAGAGCGCCCGCCTCGGCGTCCTCGAGGATCCGCGCCACCGTGTCGGCCGCGTCCTTCTTGTTCGTCCCGATCACGCCGCTCGGCCCGCGCTTGATCCAGCCCACCGCGTACTCGCCGCGGCACGGCCGGTCGTCCTCGTCGCACACGCGTCCGCCCGTGTTGCGCACGAGGCCGCGCTTCTCGTCCCACGGCAACCCGGCCACCGGCCGCCCGCGGTAGCCGATCGAGCGCAGGACCAGCCCGCAGCGGATCGTCTCCTCCTCGCCGGTGGGCACGGCCCGCATCGCGCCATCGGGCCCCGCCTCGATCCCGTTGACCGCGACCCGCACGCCCGTCACGGGGCCGTTCTCGCCCGCGCCGAGGATCTCCAACGGTGAGCGCAGGAAGCGCAGGACGATCCGGTGCGTCGTGCCGCGCGGGGCCCGGCCGGCGTAGTCGCGCAGGTGCTCCACGTTGCGCCGCTGGGTCGCCGTGCCCTCCTCCTCGAGCCAGCGCGCGGAGTGCTCGTCGAGCTCCATGTCGCCGGGGGGGACGTGGACGTCGGCCCGGCGCAGCTCGCCGAGCTCGCGCAGCTCGGGGTTCGTGAACGACGCCTGGGCGGGGCCGCGCCGGCCCAGGAGCACGACCTCCTCGATCCGCGAACCGGCGAAGGCCGCGATCGCATGGTCGGCCGTGTCGGTCGGGGCGATCTCGTCGGGGTCGAGCAGGAGCATCCGCGCGACGTCGATCGCCACGTTGCCGTTGCCGATGACCACCGCGCGCTCGCCCGAGAGGTCGAAGGTCTCGTCCACGGCGTCGGGCTGGCCGTTGTACCAGGCGACGAACCGCGTGGCGGGATGGGAGCCCGGCCGGTCCTCACCGGGGATCCCGAGGCGGTTGTCGTCGGCGGTCCCGAAGGCGTAGACCACCGCGTGGTAGCGCTCGAGCAGCTCCTCGCGCCTGACGTGCTCGCCGAGCTTCACCCCGCCGAAGAAGCGAAAGCCGGGCTTGGCCGCGGTCTTCTCGTAGACCCGGGTCACCGCCTTGATGTTGGGGTGGTCGGGCGCCACCCCGGAGCGGACGAGCCCGAAGGGGGTCGGGAGCCGATCGAGCAGGTCGACCTCCCAGCCCTTGGCGAGGAGCGCGTCGGCGGTGTAGAAGCCGGCAGGCCCGGCGCCGATGATCGCGGCACGCATGCGCTCCACGCTAGAACGACCCCGGCGCCCTCCAGACGAACAGGTCGCCCCGGAGCTTCCCCCTCCAGACCGAGCTCGGCGACCGCCTCGGCGACCCCGGGGTAGCGGGGCGGGGCGCCGTCCGGTCCCGGGCCGTAGTCGTGGAAGGCGACCGCCGCGCCCGGGCGCAGGGCGTCTGACCACGCGCGGACGGTGGCCAGGGTCTCCTCGCGCTCGTGGCCGCCGTCGACGAAGAGGAGCTCGACCCGCGCTCGCCGGCGAGGGGGCCGGCCTCGCCGCCCGCCCGGAGGCAGGTGATCCGTGCCCGCGCCCCCGCCGGCAGCAGCGCGAGGTAGCCCGCGCGCCCGGGCCGCTCCGCGGGGTCGTAGGAGGTCACGTGCGCTCCGGGCAGACCGAGGGCGAGGGCGGCCGTGGTCCAGCCCGTCGCGGTCCCGATCTCCACGGCGGTCCGAGCGCCCGCACCCAGGCGCAGGAGCTCGGCGACCTCCCGCGGACGGGCGGCGGCCCCCGGCGAAAAACGCGTCGCCGGTCCGCCACGCCCGGCCCCGGGCGCGCAAAAGCAGCCCGGCGACCCGCGGCGGCAGCGCGCGGTGATGCGGCGAGAACGCGACTCGGCCCGCTGATGAGCCGTCCCGTATCAGCGGTGTCCGTCCGTTCGCGGGCCCGGGGCCTCCTATAGTGGGCGACGTCGTGCACGCCGTGCGCGGCCGCCTGCCTGCCCAATGAAGACCTACGTCGCCACTCCGTCGGACCGCGAGCGCGAATGGCTCGTCGTCGACGCCACCGGCCAGACGCTCGGCCGCCTCGCCACGCGTATCGCCGACGCCCTGCGCGGCAAGCGCAAGCCCGCCTACACGCCCCACGTGGACACGGGCGACTTCGTGATCGTCGTCAACGCCGAGAAGATCTCGGTGACCGGCTCCAAGCGCTCCTCAAAGCTCTATCACCGCCACTCGGGCTATCCCGGAGGGCTGAAGACCCGGACATTCGAAGAGATGCTTGCGCGGCGCCCGGAAGAGATCATCCGCCTCGCCGTGAAGGGGATGGTGCCCCGCACGCGCCTCGGCCGCAAGCAGCTCACCAAGCTCAAGGTCTACGCCGGGGCCGAGCACCCGCACCAGGCGCAGAAGCCCCAGCCCATGGAGATCCCCTCGTGACCGAGACCCCTGAGACGCCCGACGAGACGACGCCGGAGGAGCCCGTCGCGGCGGACGTCGAGGAGGCCACTCCGGAGGAGCCCGTCGCGGCGGCTGTCGACGAGACGACCCCGGCGATCCCGGAGGAGCCCGTCGAGGCCGATGTCGCGGGCGACGCCGGCGAAGCCTCCGGGCACCGCCGTCCGCCGGACGGTGGTCGGATCGATGTGGCGGAGGACGAGCGCCCGGCGCCGCCCGCGCGCGCGCACGACCCCGAGCCGGTCGGCGAGGGCGTCCCGGGCACCACGCCCATCGGTCGCGGCGAGCCCGAGACGCCGATGGAGGAGATCATGGAGGACACCCCGCGTGTCCGCCCGGAGATCCCCGGCGCCGACCTCATCCCCGACATCGTCCTCGCGGGCGAGGAGGGGGCGTACTCCGAGGACGAGGATGCCGACCAGACCGGGGCGGAGCGCTCCGAGCCCGGGGAGGAGGCCGAGGAGGACGCCGGCCCGATCGCCACGCAGATCGACCTCGCCGCCGGGGCCCGCTACCCCTCGAAGGGCTACATCGCGGGCAAGCGCAAGAGCGCGGTCGCCCGGGTCTACCTCCGGCCGGGCGAGGGCGCCTACGCGGTCAACGGCCGCACGCTGGACGCGTACTTCCCGCGCCAGACCCTCCAGCGCACCATCCGCCAGCCGCTCGAGAGCGTCGGGTACGAGAGCCGGATGGACGTCGTGGCGAAGATCCACGGCGGCGGTGTCTCGGCCCAGGCCGACGCGCTGCGCCACGGCGTCGCGCGCGCACTGCTCGACGCCGACCCCAACCTGCGCGGCGAGCTCAAGCGCCGAGGCTTCCTGACCCGCGACTCCCGGGTCAAGGAGCGCAAGAAGGCCGGGCTGAAAAAGGCGCGCAAGAAGCCGCAGTTCTCGAAGCGGTAGTGGGCGCCACGGAGGCGGCCGCTCGCGGTCGCCGCCTGTTCGGCACCGACGGCGTCCGGGGCGTCGCGGGCGAGAAGCTCACCGCCGAGCTCGCACTCGCGCTCGGCCGCGCGGTCGTCGAGCGCCGGCGGGAGGGGTCCGCGGCCGCCCCGCGGGTGCTCATCATCCGCGACACGCGGGAATCGGGGCCCATGCTCGAGGCCGCGCTCGCCGCGGGGGTCACCGCCGCCGGCGGTGAGGCACTCCTCGGCGGCGTGCTGCCCACGCCGGCCGCCCCGATCCTGCTGCGCCGCCACGGTCTCGACCTCGCCGCGGTCATCTCCGCCTCGCACAACCCCTACTCCGACAACGGCATCAAGTTCTTCGGCGCCGACGGCTTCAAGCTCGCCGACGCCGTCGAGGAGGACATCGAGGCCCGGCTCGAGTGGCCGGGACCGGCGCCCAGGCATCCGGGCTCTGTCCGCGCCCTCCACGGCGCCCTGGAGGACTACCTCCGCGCCCTGCACGAGCGCTTCGCCGGCCTCGATCTCGCCGGGAGGCGCGTCCTGCTCGACTGCGCCCACGGCGCCACGTCCCGCGCCGCGCCCGAGATCTTCCGGCGCCTCGGCGCCGAGGTCACGGTCGTGGCCGACGCACCCGACGGGCGCAACATCAACCAGGAGTGCGGATCCACCCACGCCGAGCGCCTGGCCCAGTCCGCCCGGGAGGTGGAGACGACCTTCGCCTTCGACGGGGACGGCGACCGCGTCCTCGCGCTGGACCGCACCGGGGCGCTCGTCGACGGGGACGAGCTCATCGCCCTCGCCGCACTGCACCTCGGCGTGCCGGGGGTGGCGGTCACCGTGATGACGAACTTCGGCTTCCACACCGCGATGGAGGAGGCGGGTGTCGAGGTGGCCACGACCCGCGTCGGGGATCGCTACGTCCTCGAGGAGCTCGCGCGCCGGGGCTGGACCCTGGGCGGCGAGCAGTCCGGGCACATCATCGACCTGCGCTTCGCGCCCTCGGGCGACGGGATCGCCTCCGCGCTGCTGACCCTCGAGGCGCTCGGCGGCCGGGACCTCGCCGACCGCGACGCGATGGAGAAGCTTCCGCAGATGCTCGTCAACGTCCGGGCCGAGCGCGCGGCGGCCGAGGCGCCCGCGGTGACGCAGGCGATCGCCCACGAGGGTGAGGCCCTCGTCGGCCGCGGCCGGGTGCTCGTGCGGCCGAGTGGCACCGAGCCGCTCGTCCGCGTCATGGTCGAGGCCCCCACTGGCGAGGAGGCCGAGGCCGTGTGCGGCCGGCTCGTCGCCGCGGTGCGCGCCGCGCGCTGACCGGTACCGTTCGCGCCTCATGTGCGGGATCGTGGGCTACGTGGGGGACCGGGCGGTCCGGACGGTGCTCCTCGACGGCCTGGCCCACCTCGAGTACCGCGGCTACGACTCGGCGGGGATCTCGGTGCTCGAGGGGACGGGCGTGGAGTCGGTCCGCGCGGTCGGGCACCTCGTCAACCTCCGCCGGCGGGTCGAGAGCGACGGGAACGGCGGGGTCGCCCTGGCCGAGCGGCCGGCGACTGTCGGCATCGGCCACACCCGCTGGGCGACCCACGGCCGCGTCACCGAGGCCAACGCCCATCCCCACGACGACACCCGCGGGCGCGTGCACATCGTCCTCAACGGGATCGTCGAGAACTTCGTCGCGCTGAAAGGTCGTCTGCAGCGCGAGGAGGCGTACTTCAGCTCCGAGACCGATGCCGAGGTCGTCGCGCACCTCATCGCCCACCACCTGCGGGCCGACGCCGATCTCGTGGAGGCGGTCCGCGCGGCGTTCAACGAGCTCGAGGGCCACTACGCGTTCGTGGCTATGTCCGCCGAAGACCCCGACACGCTCGTCGGCGCCCGCCGGGAGTGCCCGCTCGTGGTGGGCCGCGGGGACGGCGAGCAGTTCATCGCCTCCGCGGTCCCCGCCTTCCTCGCCCACACCCGCGCGGTGCAGTACGTCGAGAACGGCGAGCTCGTGGTCCTGCGCCGAGAGGGCGTCGCCTTCCTCGCGGCCGACGGGACGCCGCTCCAGCGCGAGGTCACGCGGATCGACTGGGACGCGGAGACCGCCGAGAAGGGTGGCTTCGAGACCTTCATGCTCAAGGAGATCCACGAGCAGGCCGACGCGGTGGCCGAGACGATCGCCGACCGCACGGTCCGGGCCGACGGCGTGGACTTCTCCGGGGAGCTCGGGGAGATCACCGATGAGGTGCTCGCCACCTGCCGGCGGATCGTGATCGTGGGCTGCGGGACCGCCTACCACGCCGGGCTCGTGGGTCGGTACGCGCTCGAGGAGTGGGCGCGGGTCGGAGTGGAGATGGACATCGCCTCGGAGTACCGCTACCGCAACCCCGTGGTGGGCCCGGGCGACCTCGTCATCGGGATGTCGCAGTCGGGGGAGACGGCCGACACGCTCGCGGCCATGCGCATGGCCTCCGAGCGCGGCGCCCACGTGCTCGCGGTGACGAACATCCGGGGCTCCCAGGCCACGCGGGACGCCGACGGCGTGCTGCTCACCCGGGCCGGGCTCGAGGTCGGCGTGGCGGCGACGAAGACGTTCGTCGCCCAGGTCGCGGCGATGTACCTGCTCGCGCTCCGGATCGCCGAGCTGCGCGGACAGCTGGGGGCCGAGGAGCGCACGCGACTCGTCGCCGCCCTGAAGCGCCTACCCCATGGGATCGAGGAGGTCCTCGAGCGCCACGGGGCGCGGATGGAGCAGATCGCCGGCACGCTCGCCCACCAGGACTTCTTCCTCTACCTGGGCCGCCACGCCGGGCTGCCGATCGCGCTGGAGGGCGCGCTCAAGCTCAAGGAGATCTCCTACATCGCCACGGACGCCTACGCGGCGGGGGAGATGAAGCACGGTCCCATCGCGCTGCTCGACGAGGCGACGCCGGTGGTCGTGGTGGCCCCGGAGTCCCCCGTGCTCGACAAGGTGATCTCCAACATGCAGGAGGTCCGGGCGCGCGGCGCGCGCGTGGTCGCCATCACCTCGGCGGGCCACGAGGAGCGGATGGCCGCCCTCGCCGAAGAGGTCGTCGGCGTGCCGGATACCGACCCGCTGCTCGAGCCGCTGCTCGCGGTGGTCCCGTTGCAGCTCCTGGCCTACCACATCGCCCGCGCGCGCGGACTGGACGTCGACAAGCCGCGCAACCTCGCGAAGACCGTCACCGTCGAGTGAGCGCGCCGGGCGTCGGGATCGACCTGCTCGAGGTCGACCGGCTCGCCCGGGCACTGGCGCGGCGTCCCGGACTCGCCGGGCGTCTCTTCACTGAGCGCGAGCGGGCGCTGGCCGCCCAGAGCCCGCGGCGCCTGGCCGCGCGCTTCTGCGCGAAGGAGGCGGTGGCCAAGGCGCTCGCGCTCGAGGCGTGGTCGTGGCGCGACGTGGAGGTCCTGGGCGGGGGTGACGGTCCGCCGGAGCTCCACCTCCACGGCGGCGTGGCCGCGCGCGCGGAGGAGCTCGGAGTGGAGGTGGAGATCTCACTCACCCACACGCGGCGCGACGCGGCGGCGGTCGCGCTGGCCCGGCCGCGATGAGCGCCGCCCTGCCGGAGTGGCTCGAGCCACTGCTGGGCCCCGAGGAGATGCGCGCGACCGACGCGTGGGCGATCGCGGACGGGGGCGTGCCCGGAGAGGAGCTCATGGCGCGGGCGGGGGCGGCGGTGGCCGAGGCGGTCGCCGAGCGGGCGCCCGGCGGCCGGGTGGCGATCCTGTGCGGGAAGGGCAACAACGGCGGTGACGGGCTCGTGGCCGCGCGCCTGCTGCGCGAGGAGGGGCGGGACGTCGCCGTGCTCGCCGTGGGGGAGCTCGCGGAGAGCACGGGGGATGCGCGCGCGGCGCTGAGGCGGCTCCCGGGGGCGCCGCCCGTCCCGTTCACCCCCGAGGCGCTGGCGGGTGCGGCCCTCGCCGTGGACGCCGTGCTCGGGACGGGCTCCTCGGGGGAGCCGCGCGAGCCCGCGCGCGCCTGCCTTGCGGCGCTGCTGGCGGCGGGCGTGCCCGTCCTGGCCGTCGACGTCCCCAGCGGGGTGGACGCGGAGACCGGGGAGACGGCCGACATCGCGGTCCGCGCGGACGCGACCGTGACCTTCCACGCCGCCAAGCCCGGCCTGTGGATCTCCCCGGGCAAGGAGCACGCGGGCGAGGTCTCGGTGGTGGACATCGGCATCCCCGCGGGGGCGCCGGTGACGCCGACGGTCGGCCTCATCGGGGCGGGCGCGCTGGCCGGGCTTCCGCGCCGGGCGCCGGGCTGGTCGAAGTTCGACTCCGGCGCCGTGCTCGTGTGCGGCGGATCCGCCGGCCTGACGGGGGCGCCGACCCTGGCCTGCGAGGCCGCGGCGCGCGCGGGCGCGGGGTACGTCACCGCGGCGGTGCCGGCGTCCGTGCAGATCCTCTTCGAGCTGCGGCTGCTGGAGGTGATGACGGTCGGGCTGGCCGACGCGGACGGCGCGCTCGTGCCCGCCGCGGGCGACCGGGTCGTCGAGCGCGCCGAGCGGGCCGACGCCGTGGTCCTCGGCCCGGGGCTGGGGCGGGCGCCGCGCACGCTCGAGCTCGCGCGGACGCTCGCCTCGCGGCTCGACCGGCCGCTCGTGGTTGACGCCGACGGGCTGAACGCCCACGCGGGCGCCCTGGAGCGCTTCGCCGACCGCCTCGCCCCGACCGTCCTCACGCCCCACGTGGGCGAGCTCGCCCGGCTGCTCGGGCGCGAGTCCGCCGACGTGGCCGCCCACCGTCTCGCCGCGGTGCGCGAGGCCGCCGCGGCGGCCGGGGCCGTCGTGGTCCTCAAGGGCGACGACACCCTGGTGGCCGAGCCCAGCGGTCGCGTGGCGGTCTCCCGGGGCGGGGCGCCGGCGCTGGCCACCGCGGGGACGGGCGACGTCCTCTCGGGAGCCCTCGGCGCCTTCCTGGCCCGCGCCCTCGACCCCTTCCACGCCGCCTGCGCGGCAGTGTGGATCCACCTCGAGGCGGGCCGGATCGCCACGCAGACGGTGGGCTCCGCCGACGGCGTGATCGCCTCGGACGTGATCGCCGCGCTGCCCCGGGCCCTCGCGAGCAGCTAGGCCCCCACCCCCAGCGCCTCCACGAGCGAGCCCGCGTCGAAGGCGCCCTCGACAAGCGCACCGTTGGCGAAGAAGGCGGGGGTCCCCGTCGCGCCCGATGCCACCGCGGACTCCGTGTCGCGCCAGATCCGGGGGAGGTGGACGCCGGACTCCACCTCTTCGCGCAGCCGATGGCTGTCGAGCTCGAGTCCATCGGCGTGCGCGACGAGGTCTCCGAGCTCGAGGCGGCCGCGGGCCGCGTAGAGCGCGTCGTGGTAGGCCCAGAACTCTCCCTGGGCCGCCGCGGCCTCGCTGGCCTGGGCGGCGAGCTCGGCGTGCGGGTGGCGCTCGCCGATCGGCAGGTGGCGGAACGCGAAGACCAGCCGGCCCTCCAGCCGGCTCCGCACGCGCCGCACGACGCCCTGGGCCGCCGCGCAGTACGGGCACTCGAAGTCCCCGTACATCACGAGGACGAGCGGGGCGTCGGTGGGGCCGAGGACGTGGTCCTCGGGGCCGACGGGCACGGTCAGGGAGCTCATGCCTAGATTCTCTCAGCACTCTGTGTCCGACCTCGAGTTCCTCTTCGCGCTGCTCGCCGCGGCGGCGGTGCTCGTCCGGCTCGCGGACCTCATCCGCGTCCCCTATCCGATCGTGCTCGTGCTCGGGGGGCTGGCCATCGGGCTCGTGCCCGGCCTGCCGGACATCCAGCTCGATCCCGACGTCGTCTTCCTCGTCTTCCTGCCCCCGCTGCTGCACTCGGCGGGGTGGAGGTCCTCGCCCAAGGAGCTCTGGGCCGAGCGGCGGCCCCTCGGAGGGCTTGCCGTGGGGCTCGTCCTGCTCACGCTCGGGGCCGTCGCCGTGGTCGCCCACGCGGTGGTCGCCGGGCTGAGCTGGCCGGCCGCGTTCGTCCTCGGTGCGATCCTCGCGCCCACCGACGCCGTGGCGGCGATCGCGACCTTCGCCCGGGCCCACGCCCCCGAGCGGGTGACTCTCCTGGCCGAGGGCGAGTCGATGATCAACGACGCCACCGCGCTCGTGGCCTTCCGGGTCGCGCTCGCCGCGGCGGTCGACGGGACGTTCCACCCCGCCGACGCGGCGCTGGACTTCGTGCTCACCGCGGTGGGCGGGGTCGCCGTCGGGCTCGCGGTGGGGTGGGTCGTCCAGCGCCTCCAGCGGCGGCTCTCGGACGCCCCGCTGTCGATCTTCATCTCCCTGCTCACGGCCTACGCCGGGTACATCTTCGCCGAGAGGCTCGGGGTCTCGGGCGTCCTCGGCGCCGTGGTCAGTGGGCTCTACCTCGGCTGGCACCAGCACGACGCGTTCGACGCGGACACGCGCCTCTCCGCCTTCGCCTTCTGGCAGGTGCTCGTGTTCGGGCTGAATGCCGCGCTCTTCGTCCTGCTCGGCCTCCAGTTCCCCACCCCGACGGGGGAGCTCGCCCTCGACGCCCTGCTCGTCACCGCGACGGTGGTCGCCGTGCGCCTGGCGTGGACGCTGCTGCCCGCCACCGGAGCGGGGGACGGGGTACGCGAACGCGCGGTGCTCGGCTGGAGCGGGATGCGCGGCGCGATCTCGCTCGCCGCCGCGCTCTCCGTGCCGCGCAGCGTGCCCGAGCGCCCCGTGCTCATCGCGGTCACGTTCGGGGTCATCCTCCTCACGCTCGTGGGTCAGGGCCTGACCCTCCCGCCGCTCCTGCGCGCCCTTCGCCTGCGGGCGGACCGCGTGTGGTCCCCCGACGAGGCGGTGGCGCGCCTCGAGGCCGCGCAGTCGGCGCTCGATCGTCTCGACGAGCTCGAGGAGGACGGTGCGGCCGCGGAGCCCGTCCGCCGGCTGCGCGAGCTCTACCGCGCCCGCTTCCGGCAGTGCGTCGCGGTGCTGAACGCCGAGGGCGAGCGCCCCCCCGAGCTCGACGACTCCTACCGGTCGTTCTCCTCGCTGCGCCGCGAGCTCATCCGCGCCGAGCGCACGACCCTGCTCGATCTGCGCGGGGACGGGCGGCTGCGGCCCGACGTCCTGCGGCTCATCGAGCGCGACCTCGACCTCGAGGAGGCCCGGCTGCGCGCGTAGGCGAATGGCGATGCGTAGCGTGGTCGATCATGCCCCGGCGCGCGCTCGCCCTCGTCGACCTCGGGGCCGTGGAGGCCAACGCCCGCACGCTGTGCGCGCGCATGGGGGCGGGCACGGAGCTCGGTGCCGTGGTGAAGGCCGACGGGTACGGACACGGGGCGGTGCCGGTCGCGCGGGCGGCGCTCGCGGGCGGGGCGACGTGGCTCTTCGTGGCCACCGCGGAGGAGGCGATGGGGTTGCGCGCGGGTGGCCTCGAGGACGGCCGGATAGTGGTGATGGGAGCGCTCGAGCGCGCGGAGCTCGCGACCGCGGCTGCGGCGCGCGCCGACGTCGTGGCCTGGCGCGAGGACTGGGTGGACGCCCTGCCCCCGGGCCTGCGCGTGCACGTCAAGCTCGACACGGGGATGGGGCGGCTGGGGACCCGCGACCCGGGCGAGGCCGACCGGGTGGCGGAGCGCGCCGCCGCGCGGGCGGATCTCGATCTCGTCGGGGCGATGACGCACTTCGCGACCGCCGACGACCGCGCGGACGGCGGCTTTCTCTCAGAGCAGCTCGGGACGTTCCTCGCGTGGGCGGAGCCCCTGCGTGATCGCCATCCGGGGATCGTCCTCCACGCCGCGAACTCGGCCGGAACGCTCCGCGAGCCCCGCGCCCACCTCGACCTCGTGCGCTGCGGGATCGCGCTCTACGGCCTCGATCCCTTCGGCGAGGACGCCCGTGCCCAGGGCCTCGTCCCCGCGCTCGAGCTGCGCTCCTGGGTCGCCGCCGTCAAGCCCGCTGCGCCCGGCGACACCACGGGCTACGGCCGGACCTGGCGGGCGAGCCGGCCGACCCGGATCGCCACGCTGCCCATCGGCTACGGGGACGGGCTGCGCCGCGCGTTCTCGGACGACCTCGACGTCCTCATCCGCGGCCGCCGCTTCCCGCTCGTGGGCACGGTGAGCATGGACAACATCACCGTGGACGTGGGGGACGCCGGGGTCGAGGCGGGCGACGAGGCCGTCCTCATCGGCGGCGGGCTCACCGCGGAGGAGCTCGCGAAGCGGATCGGGACGATCAACTACGAGATCACCTGCGGCATCTCCGCCCGGGTGCCGCGGGCCTACCGGTGAGCGCCGGCGCGATCGCGGCCGCCCGGGCCGCCCTGCCCGGCGCGGCGGCATGGCTCGTGGGCGGCACCGTCCGCGATGCGCTCCTGCGGCGTGCCACCGCCGATGTCGACCTCGTGCTCGCGGGCGACGTGGAGGCGGCCGCGCGCGCGGTGGCCCGCGCCGCCCGGGCCGCGGTCTTCCCCCTCGGTGAGGAGTTCGGCGCCTGGCGGGTCACCTCCCGGCGGGAGGGCTGGCAGCTCGACCTCGCCCCGCTCTCGGGGGGCACGCTCGAGGCGGACCTCGCCCGGCGCGACTTCACCATCAACGCGATGGCCACGCCGCTGGCGGGGGATACGGCGGGAGGCTCCGGGGGCGGCCGGTCGGCGGTGGCCGGTGCGATCGTCGACCCCTTCGGCGGGCGCGAGGATCTGACGGCGCGCACCCTGCGGATGGTCTCCGAGCAGGCCCTCGGCGACGATCCCCTGCGCAACCTGCGGGCCGGGCGGCTGGCCCTCGAGCTCGGCCTCGAGGTCGAGCCGGCGACCGCGGTGGCGGTCCGCCGTCACGCCCCCGGCCTCGTCGGGGTCGCCGCCGAGCGCGTGTGGGGTGAGCTCCGGAGGATCGTCCGGGCGCCCGATCCGGCCCACGGGATCCGCACGCTCGACGCCCTCGGCGTCCTCGGTGTCGTCCTGCCCGAGCTCGCCGCCCTGCGCGGCGTGGAGCAGAGCCGCTACCACCACCTCGACGTCTTCGACCACACGCTGGCGGTGCTCGGGGAGGTCGTCGCGCTCGAGCGCGAGCCCGCCGCCCTCGGCCCGCACGCCGACGCCGTCGCCGCCCGACTTGCCGAACCGCTGGCCGACGAGCTCTCGCGCTGGCACGCCCTGCGCCTCGGCGCTCTGCTCCACGACGCCGCCAAGCCCGCCACCCGCCGCCTCGCCCCCGGAGGCCGGGTCGGGTTCCCCGGCCACGACGCCGCGGGCGCGGAGCTCGCGCGGGACGTACTCACCCGCCTGCGCACGAGCGAGCGACTCCGCGCCCACGTCGCCGCGCTCGCGCGCCATCATCTGCGCCTCGGCTTCCTCGTCCACGAGCGCCCGCTGCCCCGGCGCACGGTGTGGGAGTACCTGCGCACGACGCAGGGCGTGACCGTCGACGTCACCGTCCTCACCGTCGCCGACCGCCTCGCCACCCGCGGGCGCAACGCCGAGCCGGCGATCGCCGCCCACCTCGGGCTCGCCTCCGAGCTGCTGGGCGAGGCATTGGCCCACGCGGATCGCCCCGCGCCCCTGGTCCGCGGCGACGAGCTCGCCCGGGCGCTCGACCTCCCGCCCGGCCCGGCCATCGGCCGCCTCCTGGCCGAGCTCGAGGCCGCGCGCTTCGCCGGCGAGGTCGCCAGCCCCGAGGAGGCCATCGCCCACGCGCGCCGGTTCCTCGCCGCGCCCGGCCGCTAGGCTCCCGCCGCCGTGGCCGACCCCTGCATCTTCTGCCGGATCGTCGCGGGGGAGATCCCCGCTACGCGGGTGCGCGAGGACGCGCAGACCCTCGCCTTCATGGACACCGCGCCCGCGACCCGGGGCCACGCGCTCGTCGTCCCCAGGCGCCACTCCGAGGACCTCTGGTCCATCGCCCCGGAGGATCTCGCCGCCACCGCCCGGGCCGCGCAGGACGTTGCCCGGCTCGCCCGCGACAACCTCGGCGCCGGTGGGGTCAATCTCCTCAACTCCTGCCGTCCCGAGGCCTGGCAGACCGTCTTCCACTTCCACATCCACGTCATCCCGCGCTACGCCGACGATCCGCTCCGACTGCCCTGGATCCCCGCGCCGGGGGTCACGGACGAGATCGCCCGGGCGGGAGAGGAGCTGCGTGGTGGGTGAGGTGCTGGAGGTGCCGCGACTTCCGGGGCGTGAACGTGTTGAATGACCTCATGCGCCCGCGCGCCACGCTCGCCCTCGCCGGCCTCCTTCTCCTCGTTCCGGGGGCTTCGGCCGCCGCCGACGCCGGCACGATCGAGCTCGGGGCGACCCTGGAGATGCCGCGCCCGGGGTGTCCCGCCGTGAGCACATGCCTCGCGGTGACGAGGACCACGGCCTACCAGTCCCGCGTCGGGGCCGCGGCGGAGCCGCTCACCGCGCCCGTCACCGGCCGGGTCGTCGCCTTCACGCTCTCCCTCGGGGCGCCCACCCGGCAGCAGATCAGCCAGTTCGAGCGCCAGTTCGGCGGCGCGGCGAAGGCCCGGGTCACCGTGCTGGACACCACGAAGCGCCGGCCGCTGACCCGCCGCGTCGCCGCCCAGAGCGGCGTCTTCCGCCTCACCCCCTTCTTCGGCACGACGAACACGTTCGCCCTGGTCACCTCCCTCCGCGTGCGCCAGGGCCAGACGGTCGCCATGACCGTCCCCACCTACATGCCCATGCTCGCCACGGGTCTCTCGGGCTCGAACCGCTGGCGGGCCTCCCGCCGCCCCGGCCACTGCGGCTCGGCCGCCGACCCGAACCCCTTCTTCGAGCAGACGGCGCTCCAGGTGCTCGGCGGCGCGCGGAAGATCGGCTGCACGTACACCCAGGCGCGGCTCACCTACACGGTGACGATGGTCCCCGACGCTCGCGGGCGTTAGTCGTCGCGGGCGTCGATCGCGGCCGCGAGCGCCCGCACGGCGGCCGGAGACCCGTCGCGCCGGCCGGCGAGGATGAGCACGGCCTGGCGGGACAGGAGCTCGGCGCGCGCGAGCGCGTCGGCCGGGAAGACCGCGGTCCCGGCCGAGGCCCGGAGCAACAGCAGCCCGTGGAGGCGGCCGGCGCGCACGAGCGGGATCCCCGCGTAGGCCCCGGAGGGCGCGCCGGCGAGGCCGGTGAGGTGGAAGGTCGAGAGCAGCTCGGGCAGGCGGGTGCGCCACAGCGCCCCCACGTCGCCGCCCGTGCGACCGTCGACGGCGACGAGAGGCTCGGCGCGAAAGGCCGTGGGGGAGGGGTTCCCCGGATGGCGCGCGAACGCCGTGCGCCGCAGGGCGGTCTCGCCCGCGGCCACCTCGTAGAGCGCGCACTCCTCGAGGTCGAGCTGGCGGCGCAGGAGCGGGGGGAGCGCCTCGAGCGCGCGGGCGGGATCGGCGGCGACCGCGTCCCACAGCTCGCGCGCCGGCCCCGGCCCGATTCCCGCGCGGGCCTCGAGCAGCGCGAGCTGCTCGTCGGTCTCGGCGCCGGCCACCGCGACCCGCGCCTTGCCCGAGCGCTTGGCCAGCAGGAGGGCCCGGTCGGCGCGCTCGAGCAGCTCCGCGCCCGTGAGCGGCTCGCACCACGCCGCGGCGCCCACGGAGGCGCCCATGGCCTCCCCGTCCCCCGCACGGCGTCCCACACCGCGCACGGCGTCGCACAGGCGCTCGCCGACCCCGATCGCGTCGGCGACCTCGCAGCCTGGCAGCACGAGGACGAACTCGTCGCCGCCGTAGCGCGCGAGGCCGCCCGCGCCGCGGGCCGCCCCCGCCAGCGCGGTGGCGACCTCGCGCAGGAACCGGTCGCCGGCCTGGTGGCCGTGGCGGTCGTTGAGCGCCTTGAAGTTGTCGAGGTCGATGAGCAGGAGGGTGAGCGGCGTGCCTGCCGTCCGGGCGTTGTCGATCTCCAGCGTGATGCGCCCCTGCATGGCCCCGTGGTTGAGCACGCCGGTGAGCGGGTCGGTCCGCGCGGCGGCGCGCGCCCGGCCGTAGGCCTCGGCGTTCTGGCAGGCGAGCGCGGCGAGCTCGGCGATCGCCTCGAGCACGGCGAGGTCCTCGTCGCCGATCCGCCGCATCCGGTTGAAGGCGACGGACACCGCTCCGCGCAGCTCGCCATCCCAGCGCATCGGGACCGAGACGGCCGTGCGGATGTCTGCGTCCCCGTGCATGTCGGGCCGGCGGGTGTCCCGGTAGTCGTCGGCGAACACGGATCGCCCGGTGACGAGGACCTGCCCCCCGACGCCCTCCCCGGGCTTGATCGTGCGCCCGATCCACTCCGCCGCCACGCCGTGCCCCGCCACCGCGACGCCCCCCCGCTGCCCGTCTCCGAGGTACACGCTGGCCATATCGGCGTGGAGGGCGAGCGCCGCCTCCCGGCAGACCGCGTTCAGCACCGCGTTGAGCTCGAGGGAGGAGGTCAGCGCCCGTGCCGCGCGGGCCACCGCGGCGGATCGGCCGGACTCCTCCTGGCCCCCGCGCACGTCGAGCCGGGCGAGCGCCCCACCGGCCACCTCCGCGAGCGCCTCGCCCGCGGCGATCTCACCGGAGGTGAACGTCCGCGGCGCGTGGGTCATGAGGATCGCGACCGTACGCACCTCTTCGCGCACGCGCACGGGAAGGAACAGCGCGCTCGCACAGGCCCAGCGCTCCACGTGGTCCTGGCGCAGGACGCCCGACGCGTGGGCGTCGGGCACGTGGAGCACCGTGCCGCTGGCCACCACCGCCTCCAGGCCCGACGCGCGCCCGTCGAGCTCCTGGACGTAGCGCTCCACGGGCCGGGCCACCCCGTCGCCGTCGCGGGCGGAGATCCAGCTCACGCCCACGCGGTGGTCCTGGGAGATCTCCGAGAGGTGGACCTGGTCGGGCCCGAGGGCGTCGTGGAACGCCTCCGCCAGGGCGTCGGCCAGTTCGTCGGCGCTCACGGCCCGGGCGGCGGCCGCCGCGAAGCGCCGCAGCGTCGCGACGACGGCCTCGAGCGCGAGGCCGCCGGCCGGGGGGTAACCGGCCGCCGGGGAGGTCGGCGTCGTGCTCCCCATCCCCTGAACCATCGGCAGCAGCAGGCCGACCCGCTCAGCGGGTCAACAGGCGCCGGGGTTCTGCGTGCAGAAGGCGCTCTGTGGGCTCGCCCCACCCGAGGTGGAGGGCGTGGTGGTAGGGGCGGGAGTGGTGGGTGTGGACGTGGGGGTCGGCGTCGCCGTGCCCGAGGCGCCGCCCGCGCTCCCCGACGAGGACGTGCTGGGGGTGGCGCCACCCGAGGACGACGTCCCCGACGGCGAGGTGCCCGACGAGGACGTCCCCGACGACGCGGTGCCCGACGACGATGTGCCCGAGCTCGGGGGGGTCGTCGTGGCGCCGGTCGTCGTGGTGTCGGTGGACGTCCCGTTGGCCACCGCGTCGGCCCCGCCGGAGTTGTGGGGCGGCGGGACGAGGGCGGGGGCGCCGGCGATCGGATCCTTGCGGGCCGTGGGCTTGTCGCTACCGCAGCCCACCATCGCGGCGGCGAGGACGAAGAGGCAGCTCAGGAGGGCGAGGCGGACGGACACCGGCAGGCGGGGCATGGGGGGCGAACCGTCAGCCGCCGAGCGCGGCCATCCGCCGGCCGCACGTCGGGCAGTCGTTGAGGTCCTTCTGGGCGAGCTGGTCGCACCAGTTGCAGAAGCGCAGGTTGTCGACCGACCACGGCAACTCGGAGGGCGTGGGGGCGAGGGGGAGGAGCTCGGCGACGACCTCCAGCGGCTCGCCCGTCGTCCGATCGAGGTAGGTCCGACCGGGCTCGGCCTCCACCACGGTCTCCCGGCCCGAGGAGGGTGCGCGGAGTCGGTACTTCTGGCGCAGCCGCACGAATCGCCATGTTAACAGCGATGAAGGTCATGATCTTCCACGGCTACCTCCTGCGGGGGACCGGCTCGAACGTCTACACCGCCGAGCTCGCGCCCGCCCTCGCGGCCCTCGGGCACGAGGTCCACCTGCTCGCGCAGGACCCCGCCCCGGAGGAGCTCGGATGGGTGGATGCGGTGGGCTCGCGCGTCCTGCGCGAGCCCGTGCGCGTCACGGTCCACCGCCCGCCCCTCGCCGGCGTCCTGCCCGTCTACGTGCGCGACCGCTACGCCGGGGTCGAGGCGCGGGCGTTCGCCGAGCTCTCCGAGGCCGAGCTCGACGACTACCTGGCCGCCAACGTCCGTGCCGTGGCGGAGGTCGCCGACCGCGTGCGGCCGGATGTCGCGCTGGCCAACCACCTCGTCATGGGCCCGGCGATCCTCGCCCGGGCGCTCGGGCCGCGCGGGGTGCCCTACGCGGTCAAGGTGCACGGCTCGGCGCTGGAGTACACCGTCAAGCGTGACCCCGAGCGGTTCCTCCCCTACGCCCGGGAGGGGCTCGCGGGCGCCCGCGGGATCCTCGTGGGCTCGCGCCATACGGCCGAGAGCCTGTGGGCGGCGCTCGCGGATCCCGGGCTGCCCCCGCGCACCCGCCTGGGGCCGCCCGGGGTCGACATCCACGCCTTCCGCCCTCGCCCCCCCGAGGAGGCCCGGGCCGCCCTGGCCGCGCTCGTGGGCGAGCTCGCCGGGACGGCGGCCTCGCCCGGCGACGAGGGCTCGGCCTTCGCTCGCGACCCGGCCGAGGCCGCGCGGGCGCTCGCGGGCGCCGTCGGCGCCGTGGAGGTGGGCGACCCGCTCGTGGCCTTCGTGGGCAAGCTGATCGTCTCCAAGGGGGTCGACCTCCTCCTCGCCGCGTGGCCGCTCGTGCTCGCCCGGGTGCCGCGGGCGCGCCTCGTCGTCGTGGGCTTCGGGGCGCTGCGTCCCGCGCTCGAGGACCTCGCCGCGAAGCTCGCCGTCGGCGATCTGGCCGCGGTGCGCGTGTGGGCGTGCCGGGGCCGGGCGCTCGAGGGCGGGGAGGCCGAGCCGCTCGCCCACCTCCTCGCGTTCCTCGACGCCCTCGACGGCGACCCGGTCGCCCGCACGCGCTACCTCTCCGCCGCGCGCGCCTTGCCCCGGCGGATCGCGTGGACGGGGCGCCTGGAGCACGCGGAGCTCGCGGGCCTGCTGCCCGCCTGCACCGCGCAGGTCGTGCCCTCCACCTTCCCCGAGGCGTTCGGGATGGTCGCGGCCGAGGCCGCGGCGTGCGGCGCGCTGCCGGTCTCCGCGGCGCACTCCGGCCTCGCCGAGGTCGCGGCCACCCTCGCGGCGGCCCTGGAGCCCGGGGACGCCCGGCTCCTCTCCTTCGGGGTCGGCCCGCGCGCGGTGCAGGAGCTCGCGGCCCGGGTGATCGAGTGGCTCGGAACAAGCGCGGAGCGCCGCGCGCAGGTACGCGACCGTCTCGCCGCCGTAGCCCGCGAGCGCTACGGCTGGGAGGGCGTCGCCGAGGGTGTGCTCGCCGCCGGAGCAGGGCGCCTCGATGCGCTACCCCGCGTGCCCGGCCTCGGCTAGAGTGCGCGCCTCAATGAGGAGGATCGGTCCAGTTCTCGCCGCCGGGCTGCTGCTCGTGCTGCCCGGATGCCGCGTGAAGGACACGCCGGGCAACGCGGCCAACGGCAAGCAGCTCTTCGTGCAGAAGTGCGGCTCCTGCCATGTCCTCACCCGCGCGGGAACGAAGGGCGTCCAGGGGCCGAACCTCGACGCCGCGTTCGCCCAGGATCTCGCCGACGGCTTCCACCGTGACTCCATCCGCGGGGTCGTCAATCGGCAGATCCTCTATCCCAACCGCGCCGGGATCATGCCGGGCAAGCTCGTCACGGGCGAGAACGCCTACGACGTCGCCACGTACGTCGCCCAGTCGGTGAACGCGCCGGGCCAGGACCAGGGCGTGCTCGCCCAGGTCGGCCAGGCCGCCCAGAAGAAGACGGTCGCGGCCAAGGGCGGCAAGGTCGACATCCCCACCGACCCCAACGGGCAGCTCGCCTACCTCGTGAGCAAGGCGACGGCACCCGCCGGCAAGCTCGAGCTCGATTCGGTCAACAAGGCGTCGATCGGACACAACATCGCGCTCACCGGGCCCGGGGTGAGCGCGAAGGGCCCGGTCATCAAGGGCGGGGCGACCTCGAAGATCACCGTCAACCTGAAGCCCGGCACCTACACGTTCTTCTGCTCGGTCCCCGGCCACCGACAGGGCGGCATGGAGGGCAAGCTCGTCGTCAAGTAGCGCGCACGGCGGCGGTGCGGTCGGCGTCCTGCGCCGAGCGCCAGAAGAACAGGGTCAGCGCGAAGAACATGATGGCGATGTCGAGCGACATCATCATTCCGCCCGCGAACTGCTGGTCGCCGAGGGGCGAGAGCCCATGCTGCTCGGCCTTCGCGCCGTAGAAGCCCGAGTACCAGGCCGAGTGGGAGAATACGAGGCCGACGCCGAGGAACATGGAGAACATCCGCGCGGCGAAGATGTGCCCGATCTTCCACAGCTCGCCCGGCATCCGGGCCCGCGCGGGCTCGAGCACGACCCACCACACGAGGACGTTCGTGAGCAGGAAGGTCTCGTGCTGGAGGGCATGGACGACCGGGTGGCGCAGCGCGGCGTCGAAGGACCCGGCCACGTGCCAGCCGTAGAGCCCGATCACGTAGACCGCGAGCGCGACGGGCGGACGGCGCACGACCGCGAGCACCCGGCGCAGGCGGCGCCGGCGCGCCACGGCGACGAGCGCGGGCCGCGGGAGCGCGAACTGGAGCATGGGCGTGCGCAGCCCGGCGACGAGCAGCGGGGCGGCGAGGTCGCCGAGCAGAAGGTGCTGGCCCATGTGGGCCACGAAGAGGGAGTCGGCGAGCGGGTCCAGCGGCCCGAGCAGCGCGACGGCCACGAGCCCGAGTCCCGACCACCACGCGGTCTGCTGCCAGCGGCCGACCGGGCGCCCGCGCGCGGCGAGGCGCCGCGCCCCCGACCGGTAGCACGCGCCGGCCAGCAGCAGGAGGGCGACCGCGGCGGGGTCGAGCGACACCACGCCGGCGAGGCTAGTGCCAGTAGGCGGTCAGAGCGCCCGCGCGATGAGCACGATCGCCACGACGGCGATCACCACGGCGAGGACGTAGAGCAGGAAGCGGAAGGCCTCGGCCTCCGAGCGCAGCGGGTTGAGCATCAGAGCAGGTAGACCGTCGTGTACACGATCACCCACATCACGTCGACGAAGTGCCAGTAGATGCCGGGCACCTCGACGCCGCGGTGCTCCTCGGGGGAGAAGTGCCCCCGGAAGGAGCGGACCGTGACCATGCCCAGCAGGGTCAGCCCGATGAAGACGTGCGCGCCGTGCAGGCCGGTGAGCCCGTAGAACACCGACATCTGCGCGGAGTCGTGCGGGGCCGAGCCGAGGTGGACGTACTCGTTGATCTGCACGAACAGGAACGTGAGCCCGAGCAGGAACGTTGTGGTCATCCCCGCCTTGAGCGCCCAGCGGTTGCCGTTCTTGATCCCCGTCAGCGCCCAGTGGATCGTCAGCGAGGACGAGAGCAGGATCGCCGTGTTGAAGCCGGCGACGAGCTTGGGCAGCTCGGCCCCCGGGCCGGGCCACGGGTGGCTCTGCACGACCCGGATGAAGAAGTAGGCGGTGAAGAAGGCCCCGAAGACCATGATCTCCGAGATGATGAAGAGCAGCATCCCGAGGAACTGGGGCTCCACCCGCGACGAGCGGTGGGCCTCGGGCGGCCCGTGCTGATGGTCGTCGTGGCCGGCGGGGTGGGCGCCGACCGAAGCGGCCTCCATCAGGTCCCCGCCTCCTGCTCGGAGGGCATCTGCTCGGCGACGATGTGCTCCACGGGCGCGCTCGTGGCGCGGCGGACCCGCGCGACGAGATCGGCCCGCAGCCACCCCGACCGGGTCTCGGGCAGGGTGGAGATGACGATGTCGTCCACCTTGTAGAACGACAGCGCGTTCATGATCGCCGTGAACGGATCGGGGTCGCCCACCGAGCCGACCACCTCGAGCCCGGCGTCGCGGAGGGTGTCGAGAACCGTGCGCAGGCGCTCGCGCGCCTCCTCGAGGGAGTGCCCATCCTTCCCGCCCTGGGGGATGAGGACGATGAAGTTGCGTGGCCCCTCGGCAGCGCGGGAGCGGAGGTGCTCGATCAGCGCGGGGGTCCCGGCCGTCTGGTTGGCCACGACGAGCGTGTGGCCGGCGCCGCCACGTTCGGCCTCGAGATCGGTAACGACGTGCTCCACGGGCAGGCCGGTCGCGTCGGAGACCCGCTCGAGGAGGTCGCGCCCGAGCCAGCCGGAGCGGGAGGCCGGGTGGGTGGAGATGATGATCTCCGACGGCCTGAACTCGGCGACGGCGTCGAGCACGGCGGAGAACGGGTCAGGGTCGAAGACCTCGCCCTCGGCCTCGATGCCGTCCTCACCCAACAGGGCGATGGTCATGTCGATGCGCGTCTGTGCGGCGTCCCGCAGCACGTCATCGTAGGACACGAGGCCCGAGGCGGCGCGGTTCTGCGGAGCCACGAGGAAGAAGTGCGCGTCGCCCTGCTCGTGGCGGCGGCGGATCGCGTCAACGAGGGTCCGCGACGCGAGCGTCTCGTTGGCGACGACGAGGACGGTGGCCATGGGCGTCAGCTCCTATCCGGAGGCGGTGGTCTTCTGGGGGTCGGGCGAGGAGAACGTGCCGTGCACGGCGCCGGGGACCCCGTACTCGTACGGCCCGCCCACCACCGTGGGGACCCGGTCGAAGTTGAAGATCGGGGGCGGTGAGGACACCTGCCACTCCAGGGTCAGCGCGCGCCACGGGTTCGCCGGGGCGCGCGGCCCGTAGCGCCACGAGGCCACGATGTTGTACAGGAAGATGAGCGCCGAGAGCCCGAGGAAGAACGAGGCGATGGAGATGAGGACGTTGAAGCCCGCGAACTGCTGGGCGTAGTCCGACACGCGGCGCGGCATCCCCTCGATCCCGATCACGTGCATGGGCGCGAAGGTGAGGTTGAAGAAGACGAACGTCGTCCAGAAGTGCAGCTTCCCGAGGCGCTCGTCGTACATCCGGCCCGTCATCTTCGGGAACCAGTAGTAGACCCCGGCGAAGATAGTGAACAGCGATCCGCCGAAGAGCACGTAGTGGATGTGGGCGACGATGAAGTACGTGTCCGACACGTGGATCGTGAACGGGATCATCGCGAGCATCACGCCCGAGATCCCGCCCAGGACGAACATCGTGAGGAAGCCCAGCGCGAAGAGCATGGGCGTCTCGAGATGGATCACCCCTCGCCACAGGGTGGCCAGCCACGAGAAGATCTTGATCCCCGTGGGGACCGCGATGATCGCCGTGGTGATCATCATCGGGACGCGGATCCACCCCTGCATGCCCGAGACGAACATGTGGTGCGCCCACACCGTGAAGCCGAGCACGACGATCGCCAGCAGCGAGAAGGCCATCATGCGGTAGCCGAAGATCGGCTTGCGCGAGCGGGCGGAGATGACCTCGGAGATGATCCCGAAGCCGGGCAGCATCATGATGTACACCGCGGGGTGGGAGTAGAACCAGAAGACGTGCTGGTACATGAGCACGTCGCCCGAGCGATTCCCCAGGCCGGTGTCGAAGAAGTGGAAGCCGAGCGCGCGGTCGAGCAGCACGAAGAACTGCGAGGCGGCGATGAACGGGGTGGCGATGACCACGAGCAGCGAGGTGGAGAAGTTCGCCCACACAAGTAGTGGCATGCGCCAGAAGGACATCCCCGGCGCGCGCATGGTGATGATCGTCACCAGGAAGTTCAGCGCCGTGGCGATGGACGACGCCCCCGCGAACTGCACCCCGATCGTGAAGAACATCTGGCCGACGGGCTGGGTGGTGGAGAGGGGCGCGTAGGCGGTCCACCCGCTCTGGAACGCGCCACCGGGCACGAGGAACGAGGAGAGCATCATCGTCCCGGCGATCGGCAGGAGCCAGTAGGACAGGGCGTTCAGCCGCGGGAAGGCCATGTCCGGGGCGCCGATCATGAGCGGCAGGACGAAGTTCGCCAGCCCGGCGAACACCGGGATGATGAACAGGAAGATCAGCAGGGAGGCGTGGACGGAGAACAGGCCGTTGTAGGTCTGCGAGTCCACGAACTGCTGGCCGGGCTGCGCGAGCTCCGCGCGCATGAGCATGGCGATCAGCCCGCCCACGAAGAAGAAGAAGAACGAGGTCACGACGTACTGGATGCCGATGACCTTGTGGTCGGTGTTGACCTTGAAGTAGTCGCGCCAGGAGCGCGCCCCATGGGAGGCGTGGTCCTCCGCGCGGGAGGGCTTCCCGACCGCCCAGTAGAACCAGTACTCGAAGACGCCGAGCCCGATGAGGAACCCGAAGGGCACGGCGAGCATCGACACCAGCGTGATCGCCTCGCCGGAGATGAGCGGGTGGTAGCCGTACAGCGCGCGGACCCCGACCGTGAGCCCGAAGGCGAAGGCGAAGGAGATGAGGACGCCCAGGGCCGCGCGGTACCACCCGGGCGCCGTCAGGCGATTGCGCGCCGGCGGCGCCGGCGCGAGAGCCGTCGAGGCGGCGGGAGGCGTGATCGTGGACATGTTCAGGGAGTGGGGTCGGGGGGCGAGGAGATGCCGGCGGAGGGCTTCTGACGGGCGAGCCAGGCGTTGAAGTCCCGTTGGGAGACGACGTGCACGGTGGAGCGCATGAGGCCGTGGCCGAGGCCGCAGAGCTCCGCGCAGACCACGGGGTAGGCGCCGAGCTTCGTCGGGGTGGCGCGGAAATGGGTGGTGATGCCCGGCACGGCGTCGATCTTCAGGCGGAAGGCCGGGACGAAGAAGTCGTGGAGGACGTCCTTGGCGTGGACGTCGAATTGGATCTGCTTGCCCGCAGGCAGGTAGAGCGAATTCGTGGTCAGGTCCTTGCCCTTCACGGCCTTCGGGTAGACGTAGTTCCAGGCGAACTGCTGGCCGTAGACCTGCACGGTCATCCGTTCGGCGGGGTTCGCCCGCGCCTTCTCGACGTCGTGCAGCACCGCGTAGGCGTAGGAGCAGAGGGAGACGAGGATGAGCGCCGGGATCGAGGTCCAGATGACCTCCAGGCGCGTGTTGCCGTGGATGGGCGGCCCGTCCTCGAGCTCTTGGCCGGGCCTCACCCGCCACTTCACCACGGCGAACCCGACGACCGTGACCACGAGCACGAAGAACGGCACGGAGCAGATCATCAGGACGTCGTAGAGGGTGTCGATCTTGTGCGCCTCGGCCGAGGCCTGGGTGGGGAACCAGTCGATGATCAGCGCGAGCGCGATCCCCAGGATCGAGGCGACGAGGATGATGCCCACGAGCTGCGCGTACTCGCGCCGACCCTGGCTCTTCTCAGCTGTCCTCTCCTTCTGGGCCAAACCGGCCGCGCACTCTACGCGCTCGGCCGGCTCGTGGTGCCGAAGGGAGCGGAGACGGTGTCAGGCGGCGGCGGCCAGCGCGCCCTGGGTCGCCCGATCCTCCTCACGGACGGGCGGGGCCGCATGCCGGAAGTCCGACGGCGAGACCCCGTAGGCGCGCCGGAAGGCCTTGGCGAACTGGGCGGGTTGGCGGTAGCCCACCCGGTGGGCGACCTCACGGACGGTCATCCGCCGGGCGGAGAGCATCTCCGCCGCGCGCTGCATCCGCACCCGGGTGAGGTCCTCACGGAAGGTGGTGTGGCCGACCTCGGCGTAGGCGCGTTGGAGCTGTCGCCGGGAGGAGGCGACGCGCCGGGCGATCTCGTCGAGGGCCAGGTCCTCACCGAACTCCGCGTCGACGATCGCGCGGGAGTCGTCGAACAGAGCCGTGCGGAGGCGGATGGTGCTGGAGCGCTGGGTGGGCACGAATCGTTCTACGAAGAAGCGGCCCTGTCGGGATGAGGGCGGCGCACCGCCGCTGGTCAGATGGCGCGCAGGCGCTCCTCAGCGCGTCCTTTCGAGGTCGACGAGGCTCGGGCATCTCAGGACATCGGGTCGAGGTAGACGAGGCTCGGGCATCTCTGCCCGAGGCCCGGGGATGATGTTGTTTCGCCGTTCCGGCGGCGAGTCCCGGTATCGATCGCTGCGCGATCTCCCGGGACGGGTGCCGCCGCGGGACGAGCCGGGCGAGCGGATGCGTGGGCTCGGGTCGAGCCTTGCCGCCCTTCCGCCCGGCGGTCCGGAGCCGGGAGCGGCTCCTGTGTGGCCTCGCTCGCGTGCGAGGCGGATCTCTTGGCTGGGGAAGGGCGAGTCAACGCTCCGCACTGCCCCACACCCCCCCGGCAAGCCTGACGTGAGGGGCGCTACGGGCGTACGGGCGCTATAGGCCCCCTTAATCCCCGCACCCCTCGTGGACTTGGGGGTGTGGGACATAATGGGCGCGGACTCCCGCCCATTCGCCTTCACGAGCGCTCGGGACGGGCACGCGAAGGACGACGGGGCGGGGCAATCGGCGGGCGGGATGGCAGCCCTGCGGCCGCGGACAGCGCCGTCCCTCAGCAGCACCTGTCCCGAGGAGATCGCGGAAGCGATCGATCCGGGACTCGCCGCCGGAACGGCGAAACGACATAGTCCGCGGGACTCGGGCAGGGATGCCCGAGCCTCGGCAACTCCTATTCGCCGTGCCGTTCTGGGAGCTCTGAAATGTCACGCCTGGTGTCGGCGATCCAGCGGATCGTCGTGCCCAGGAAGAGCGCGAGCCCGACCACGATCAGTATCGGGGAGATCGTCACCCCGATCACCGCGAGGGTGATCCCCGCCGCGCAGAGGATGGGGATGAGGCTCGGCCCCGGGAGGTGGATCTCCTCCCCGACGGGCGGCGCGGGGTGCTCGCGCTCGACGGCGTCAGCCATGGTTGTAGACCGCCGCGGCCAGGAATGCGAGGCCGAACATGAAGAAGCAGATCGCGGTGACGATGAGGGCCGAGCGCAGGTTCTTGCGGGCGAGCTTGCGGTCCATGGAGGGCTCCCGAGGGTAGGGGTCTAGAGCTTGGCGTCGAGCACCATCGCCCCGAACAGGAGGGCGAGGTAGAGCAGGGAGAAGAGGTACAGGCGCAGGGCCGAGCGCCGGTCGGCGCGCCGCCACAGCACCACGGCGCCGCCGATGAAGGTCGCGCCGAGCGCCAGCGAGGCGACGAGGTACAGCGCCCCGAAGCCCCCGGCGCAGAACGGGAGCTGGGTGACCGCGTAGAGCAGCACGGAGTAGAGGAGGATCTGCCGCCGCGTCTCGCGCTCGCCGCGGACGACGGGGAGCATGGGCACCCCCACGCGCGCGTACTCGTCCTTCATGAGCAGAGACAGCGCCCAGAAGTGCGGCGGGGTCCAGAAGAAGACGATCGCGAAGAGGTAGAGCGCCGTGCCCGACAGCCCGCCCGTGGCCGCGGCCCAGCCCACGAGGGGGGGCACCGCCCCGGCCGCGCCGCCGATGACGATGTTCTGGGGCGTGGTGCGCTTGAGCCACATCGTGTAGACCCCTACGTAGCCCAGGAAGCCCGAGAGCGCGAGGGTGGCGGCCAGCAGGTTCACGGTCGCCGTGAGGAGGACGAAGGAGGCGACGGCGAGGGTGAGGCCGAACGCCACCCCCGCCCGCGGAGAGATCCGCCCGGCGGCGACCGGCCGGTCGGCCGTGCGCGGCATCTGGGCGTCGATGTCGCGGTCCCACACGTGGTTGATCGCCCCGGCGCCGCCGGCCGCCAGGGCCCCGCCGAGGCAGGCCAGCACCACCGTGGAGGCCGCCGGGTCGCCCGCCACCTCCATCGCGGACACCGTCGTGAAGAGCAGGAGCGACTGGACCTTCGGCTTGGTGAGCGACAGGAGGTCTCGCGCCACCGTCCACGCGACGGGGCGGCTCGGGCTGACGACCTCCACGCGGGTCAGACCTTCGCGAACTGCTCGGAGGCCCGCGTCTTCGCGCGCTGCCCGGTCGTCCGCTCGATCTGGCGGCGGATGTCGCGCATCGGCTCCACGGAGCGCACGCGCGGGACGATGTCGAAGTTGTTCACCGGCGGCGGCGAGGAGGTGAACCACTCGAGGGTGTTGCCGCGCCAGGGATCGGGGCCCGCGATCGCGCCCTTCTTGGCCGAGCGGACCGCGTTGAAGAGGGTCACCACGAATCCGAGCGCGAGCATGTAGCTGCCCACCGTGGAGATGAGGTTGTAGGCGTCGAGGCCCATCCCGGCCTTGAACTCGTACACGCGCCGCGGCATCCCCTCGAGCCCGAGCGCGTGCTGCACGAGGAAGGTCACGTGGAAGCCCACGAGGATGAGCCAGAAGGAGACCCTCCCTAGCGTCTCGGACATCATCCGGCCCGTGATCTTCGGGAACCAGTAGTAGAGCCCCGCCATGATCGTGAACACGGAGCCGCCCACGAGCACGTAGTGGAGGTGGGCCACCACGAAGTACGTGTCGGTGAGCTGCCAGTCGATGGGGAAGATCGCCAGGAAGACCCCCGTGATCCCGCCGATCAAAAACGTGCCGATGAAGCCCGCGCAGAACAGCAGGGGCGTCTTGAACTCGACGGTTCCCCGCCACAGCGTGGCGATCCAGTTGAAGATCTTCACCCCCGTCGGCACCGCGATGAGGAACGAGGACAGCATGAAGAAGCCGAGCACGACCGTCGAGGTCGGCGTCGAGAACATGTGGTGCGCCCACACGAGCAGCGCGAGGAAGGCGATCACGACCGTCGATGCGGCAATCGCCTTGTAGCCGAAGACCGGCTTGCGGGCGAAGACGGGCAGGACCTCGGAGACGATCCCGAAGCCGGGCAGGACCATGATGTAGACCTCGGGGTGCCCGAAGAACCAGAAGAGGTGCTGCCACAGCAGCGGCGAGCCACCCTGGGCCGGGTCGAAGAACGTGGTCCCGAAGTGCCGGTCGGTGAGCAGCATCGTCACCGCGGCGGCGATGACCGGCAGCGCGAGGATGAGCAGGATCGCGTAGACGAGGATCGACCACACGAACAGCGGCAGCCGTCCCCAGCCCATCCCGGGCGCGCGCATGTTCACGATCGTCGCGTAGAAGTTCACGGCGCCCACGAGCGAGGAGATGCCGGAGATGTGGATGAGGAAGATCCACGCGTCCTGGCCCCCGCTGGGCGTGAAGGCCTCCGTGGAGAGCGGCGTGTAGGAGAACCAGCCGGCTTCGGGGGGCGAGAAGAAGACCGACGAGTAGAAGACGATGCCCGAGAACAGCAGGAGCCAGTAGGACAGCGCGTTCAGCCGCGGGAACGCCATGTCGCGCGCCCCGATCATCAGCGGGACGAAGTAGTTCCCGAAGCCCGCCATCACGGGGACGACGAACAGGAAGATCATCGTCGTGCCGTGGAGCGTGAAGAGCTCGTTGTAGTGCTCGGGCGTGATGAGGTTGTTCTCCGGGACCGCGAGCTGGGTGCGCATGAGCAGCGCCTCGACCCCGCCGAGCACGAAGAACACGAACGTCGTGACCAGGTAGAGGATCCCGATCTTCTTGTGGTCGGTCGTGGTGACCCAGTCGACCCACTTCGAGCGCTGGCGCTGGCGGCGCACGTCGTGCGCGGCGATCTGGGGAACGGGGCGGAGGGTGAGCGGTGAGGCGGCCATCTAGAGATCACCCTGCTTCTCGAGTTGCTTGCGGAGGGTCTCCGAGTCCTTGTTCGCGGAGGAGATCTCCTTCTTCAGGTTGGCGATGTACGCCTCGTACTGGTCGGGGGACACGACCCGGACCCGGGCCGTCATGTCCGCATGGTTGCGCCCGCAGAGCTCGGCGCACTGGCCCGCGTAGGTCACGCCGGGCTTCGGTGCCTTGAACCAGGTGTAGTTCGTGTAGCCCGGGATGGCGTCGAACTTGCCGCCCAGCGCCGGGATCCACCAGGAGTGGGCGACGTCGGTCGACTCGATCTGGAGCACCACGGTGGTGCCGGCCGGCGCGACCATCTCCTCGTAGGAGAAGGGCTTGCCGTAGGTCTGCTTGCACGAGCCCGCCGCGCCGAGGTAGGTGAAGCGCCAGATGTACTGGCGACCCGTCACGCAGACGCGCAGGGCTCTGCCGTCCGGCGGAGTGGGCTCGTCGGTGGAGGCGACGAGCACGCCGGAGCCGGCGACCTGCGCATTGGAGTCGGAGTTCGGCGGGGTCTGGATCGCGCCGAGCTTCAGGAAGGTCACCACGGCGAGGGCGACGAGGATGACCGCGGCGCCCACCGTCCAGCCGATCTCGAGGTTCGTGTTGCCGTGGATCTGCGCGGCCACGCGCCCCTTGCGCGCCTTGTACTTGAACAGGCAGTAGAGGAGCGAGCCCTCGACGATGAGGAAGATGATCGCCGCGATCACGAGGACGATCTTGTAGAGCGAATCGATGTCGTCCGCGTTCGGCGAGCCGCCCGCCTCGGGGGTCACTGCGTCCGCCAGCGCCCCGGGAGCCAGGACGAGGCCGAGGGCGAGAACGGCGAGGAGGCTCAGCGCGACGGAGCGGGACCGGGTCACGGCGCGGGCGATCATAGCCGTGGGGCGGCCGCCTCCCGCGCCCTCCGGAGCGCCTACGACGCTCGAGGGTGACGGTCGACATGGCTCAGACATTATGCTCTGCGGCTCCGTGCGCTCTCCTCCGGCCCGAGGAGGGCGGCTCATGAAGGCGGCGGCGTGGACCGTCGTCGCGGGCGGGACCGTCGCACCACTCGCGCGTCGCCGGACGCGCGTGCCCCGCGCCGCCGTTCTCGCCCTCGCGGGCGCCGCTCCCGTGGCCGTGTGCGTCGCGCTCCCGCGCACGCGCGCCCGAGATGCCGCGACCGTGATGCTCCAGATGTGGGCCTACGTGGCGGCCTACGAGATGCCCGCCGACGAGCCGGAGGCCCTGGAGCGCCGGGCCCGGATCGACTATCCGGTGCGGGTGGACCGCGCGCTCGGGCTCGGTGTGCCCCCGGGAATCCGCCTCCAGGCGCGCTGGGCCCGGCCCGACCTTCCCTTCCGCCGGGTCGAGAAGGTGCTCGTCTGGTCGCACTGGCTGTGGTTCTTTGTCCCCCACGGGACGGCCGCCTACTTCCTCCTGCGCCATCACGACCGCTTCGAGCGCGCGGCGCTGATGACCTACGCGACCTTCGACGTGGGCGTGATCGCGTACTGGGTCCTCCCCACCGCCCCGCCCTGGTACGCGGCCGAGCACGGGCGGCTGGAGGCCGAGGGCACCCCCGCCCTGCAGCGCATGATGATCCGCTACGGAGAGGAGTTCTGGGCGGACCGCTGGACGGGCCTTTACGATTCTTTAGCTCAGAACCCCCTGGCCGCGATGCCCTCCCTCCACTTCGCCACGTCCGTCACCGCCGCGTCCCTGCTCTCGGAGCTCGGACCGGTCCATGCCCTCGTGGGGTGGACGTACACGCTGACCCTCGGGGCCGCGCTCGTCTACCTCGGCGAGCATTACGTCGTGGACCTCCTGGCGGGCTTCGCGCTCTCCCGGGCCGTGCGCCGGGCCGAGGGTCCCGCCCGGCCCGTCTTCGCGCGCGCATCGCGCGTGCTGCAGGCCCTGGAAGCGCGAGCGAGGAGCTGATCGCGATGGCCGTCGACTCTCCTCAGGTCGGGACCCGTGGGGCCGAGCCCGAGGAGATGCCGCGGGTGGTGCTCACCCGGCGGCGGGTCGTCCTCTTCGTGGTGTTCGTCCTCGCCGCCGTCGCCTTTCTCTACTTCTTCCTACCCAAGCTCGCGGGCCTGCAGGAGACGTGGAACCGGATCAAGGAGGGGGACCCCGCCTGGCTCGGCGTCGCCGCGGCGTTCGAGTGCCTCTCGTTCCTCGGGTACGTCCTGCTCTTCCGGGTGGTGTTCGTGCGGGGGGAGTCGAAGATCGACTGGCGCGAGTCCTACGAGATCACCATGGCCGGGGTGGCGGCGACGCGGCTCTTCGCCGCCGGGGGCGCGGGGGGAATCGCGCTCCAGGCCTGGGCGCTGCGGCGGGCGGGCATGGAGGCGCGCATCGTCGCCTGCCGCCTGTTGGCGTTCAACGTCCTGCTCTACGTCGTCTACATGGCCACGCTCGTGATCGACGGTGTCGGCCTGCGCACGGGGCTGCTCCCGGGCGGACGGACGTTCACGGTCACCGTCCTGCCGGCGATTCTCGGCGCCGTGGTCATCGGGCTGTTCGTCCTCGTCGCGCTGATCCCCGGCGGCTTCGAGCGCCGGGCGCGGCGCTGGGGCGAGCGCCGCGGACGGGTCGCCCGGCTCGCCGCCCGGCTGGCGGCGGCGCCCGCGTCGATGGCCTCGGGCACGCGGACGGCGGTCTCCCTGGTGCGCGCGCGCGATCCGCAGCTCGGCGGTGCGCTCATGTGGTGGGGCTTCGACATCGCCACGCTGTGGGCCTGCTTCCACGCCTTCGGGGGCGCGCCCGCGGTTCCCGTGGTCGTCATGGCCTACTTCGTGGGGATGATCGGCAACCTCCTCCCCCTGCCGGGCGGGGTCGGGGGGGTGGAGGGGGGGATGATCGGAGTGTTCGCCGCCTTCCACGTGGACGGAGGCCTCGCCCTCGTCGCCGTGCTCGCCTACCGCGGCTTCTCCTTCTGGCTGCCGACGGTGCCGGGGGTCGTGGCCTACCTCCAGTTGCGGCGCACCGTGTCGCGCTGGGAGGACCGGCAGCCGGCTCCCGTTTGAGCGGTTGTCGGCCGCACTATGCTTTATAAAGCAATGGAGACGACAATGGAAGACGTGATCATCATCGGAAGCGGGCCGGCGGGCTACACCGCGGCCCTGTATGCCGCGCGCGCGAACCTCGCGCCCACCGTGATCGAGGGCTGGGCGTGGGGCGGGCTGCTCCAGCAGACCACCGACGTCGAGAACTACCCCGGCTTCCCCGAGGGGATCATGGGGCCGGAGCTCATGCCGAAGTTCCGCGAGCAGGCCGAGCGCTTCGGCGCGAAGCTCGTGACCGACGAGGCCACCCGCGTCGAGCTCTCCGACGGCGGGACCCAGCGGGTCTGGATCGGGGACGAGGTCCACGAGGCCCGCGCGGTCATCCTCTCCATGGGCGCCCAGCACAAGAAGCTCGGCGTGCCCGGGGAGGAGGAGCTCTCCGGCCGCGGAGTCTCCTACTGCGCGACCTGCGACGCGGCGTTCTTCCGTGAGCACGAGACGGGCATCGTCGGCGGCGGCGACTCGGCGATGGAGGAGGCGATCTTCCTCTCGAAGTTCGCCGCGAAGGTCACCATCGTGCACCGCCGCGCGGAGTTCCGCGCCTCGAAGATCATGCTCGAGCGTGCGCGCCAGCAGGAGAACATCGAGCTCCTCACCCCCTACGACGTCGTCCGCTTCAACCCGGGCGAGGCCGGGGCGCTCTCCCACGCGATCGTGCGCGACACGGAGACCGGCGAGGAGCGCGATCTGCCCATGACCGGTGCGTTCATCGCCGTCGGGCACGAGCCGCAGTCCCAGCTCGTCGAGGGCCAGATCGAGCTCGACCCCAACGGCTACGTGGTGACCGAGGGGAAGTCCACCAAGACCTCCCTCGCGGGCGTCTTCGCCGCCGGGGACCTCGTCGACCACACCTATCGCCAAGCGGTCACGGCCGCGGGCTCGGGCTGTCAGGCGGCGCTCGACGCGGAGTGGTACCTGCGCGACATGCCCCCGTCGCCCGAGGAGCACTGGGCGTCGACCGAGGTGCTCGAGGAGGCCGAGGCTGCGTCGTGAGGGCGCCGGAAACGCGGTGCCGGGGTCAGCGGAAGGGGATCCCCGCCAGGGCGCGACGGCGTAGCTCGGGCGCCGGTCGGTAGCGCTCCTCGCGGTAGAGCGCCCACAACCCCTCGAGGATCCCCAGGACGTGGTCGGGACCGAGCGCGTCGGCCCACTCAAGGGGGCCGCGGGGGTGGTTGAGCCCCAGCCGCATGCCGAGGTCCACGGCCTCCGGGGTCCCGATCCCCTCTCCGACGGCGAACGCGGCCTCGTTGACGAGCTGGGCGACTATGCGTCCCAGGAGCCCACCCGGAACGGCGGCGGTCCACTCCAGATGGCGGCCCAGGGAGGTGAAGAACCCTTCCGCCGCACTCCGAGCGGCCGCGGACGCTCCGTCCCCCGCGAGCTCGACGAGCCGCGAGCCCGGGAGGGTGTGGAAGCCCAACTCGGGCGCGCCCGGGTCGGGCGTCTCGAGGAGCAGCACCGCCTGGGGGCCGCCCTGGAGCGGGACCGGGTCGGGCTCTTCGCCGCAGTCGAGGATGAGGAACGGGACCTCGCCCGCGGCGTCCTCGGGCAGGCGCACGTCCCAGCCGGCGTGCGCCCCCGCGTCGAGGAGGTCGTCGGCGACCGGCAGCTCGCCGGCCACGACCACGAGACGCCCGTCACCGCCACCCGCCTCCGGCGGCTCGGGATCGTCCTCCCGGTGTGGGCCGTCGGAGTAGTCGTACCAGCCGCGGCCGGTCTTGCGCCCGTGGTGACCGGCCGCGACGAGCCGGGCCACCAGCGGCGAGGGACGCCACCGGGGCTCGCCGTAGGACCGCGCGTAGAACGACTCGGCGACGGCGAGACCGACGTCGACCCCGACGAGGTCCGCCAGCTCGAAGGGCCCCATCCGGAAGTCCCCGCCGAGCCGGCAGACCCGGTCGACGAGCGCCGGGGAGGCGAGGCCCTCCTGCACCAGCCGCTGGGCCTCGAGCCCGAACGGGCGGTTGACGCGGTTGACGAGGAAGCCGGTCACGTCGGCGGCGTCGATGACCTCCTTGCCCAGCGCCCGGCCCGTGGCCCGGGCGAGCTCGAGCGCGTCGGGGGCGGACTCCTCGCCGGCGACCACCTCGAGCAGCTCCATCACCGGCGCCGGGTTGAAGAAGTGCATGCCCACCACCCGCTCGGGGCGGGGAGCGCCGGCCGCCACCGCGGTCACGGACAGCGACGAGGTGTTGGTGGCCAGGACCGCCTCGGGGGCGAGCAGCTCGCCGAGCGCGGCGAAGAGCTGGCGCTTGAGCTCGAGGCGCTCGGGCGCGGCCTCGATGACCAGTCCGCAGGGGGCGAGATCCTCGAGGGCGGCGGCGGCCCGCAGGCGGCCGGCGGCGTCCTCTCCGAGCCGCTTCCGGGCCCGCGCGAGCCCCCTCTCCAGGGCATTGCCGTCGGGGTCGTGCAGGAGGGTCTCGAAGCCGCTCGCCGCGGCGAGCTGGGCGATCTGAGCACCCATCGTCCCGGCGCCGACGACCCCGATCGTCTCAGGCGATGGCATCGATGCCCGTGAGCGCCCGGCCGATGATGAGCTTCTGGATCTGCGAGGTGCCCTCGTAGAGGGTGGTCACGCGGACGTCGCGGAAGTAGCGCTCGACCGGGTGGTCGTCCACGTAGCCCGCGCCGCCGTGCACCTGGATCGCCGTGTTCGCGCTGCGCACCGCGGCCTCCGTGGCGTAGAGCTTGGCCACCGAGGTCTCCGTCGTCGAGGGCTGGCCCGTGTCCTTGAGGTGCGCCGCGCGCCACACGAGCATCCGCGCGGCGTCGGTGTCCACCGCGAGGTCGGCGAGCATCGCCTGCACGAGCTGGAAGGACGCGATGGGCCTGCCGAACTGCTTGCGCTCCTTCGCGTAGCTCACGGATTCCTGCAGGCAGCCCTGGCACACCCCGACGCAGCCCGCGGCCACCGAGTAGCGCCCGGAGTCCAGGGCCGACATCGCGATCTTGAACCCCTGGCCGACCTCGCCGAGCAGGTCGTCCTCGCCCACCTCGACGTCGTCCAGGGCGATGGACGCGGTGTCGGAGCCGTGCAGGCCCATCTTGTGGTGGATGGGGGAGGGCGAGAAGCCGGGCTGGTCGCAGTCGACCAGGAAGGCGGCGAGGCCGCGGTGGCCGAGCTCGGGGTCGGTCTGGGCGAACACGAGCGCCAGGGACGCGACGTTGCCCAGGGAGATCCACATCTTCGCGCCGTTGAGGACCCAGCCGCCGTCGGTCATCTTCGCCCGCGTGCGCTGGTTGGCCGCGTCGGAGCCCGTGTCGGGCTCGGTGAGTGCGAAGCAGCCGAAGGCCGCGCCCGAGCACAGCGGGGGAAGCCAGCGCTGCTTCTGCTCCTCGGTCCCCCAGCGCAGGAGCGCGGAGCAGACGAGCGACGTCTGGACGGAGATCACCGTCCGCATCGCGGAGTCCACTCGGCCGACCTCCTCCACGAGCAGCCCGTAGGTGAGGTAGTCCAGTCCCGCGCCGCCGTACTCGCGCGGGACGATCGCGCCGAGGTAGCCCTGCTCGGCCAGGCGCTGAGCCATCCCGGCGTCGAACACCCCCGTCCGGTCGGCCTCCCGGGCGCGCTCGGCCAGCTCGTGGGTGGCGAAGTCCCGCGCGGTCCGGCGCACGAGCACCTGCTCGTCGGTCAACTCGAAGTCCATGGTGGGGCAGTATGTACGCGATGATCACGCTGCCCCTCGCCGTCGACCCCTTCGCGGTGATCATCCTCGGCGGCGTCGGCCTGCTCCTCCTCGCGCTCATCCTCATCGGGCACTTCTATCCCGGCTCGGGCGCCGATCAGGTCCACTGGCGCTCGACGCGCTCCTACGACCAGCAGGTCATGAACGAGATCGACGACCTCGACCAGATGCTCGAGGCCACGAACGCCCGGCGCCGGCGCCGGGGGGAGCCCGAGCTCACCGAGGGCGGGCTCCACGCGCGCGTCCGCGAGGACATGACCGACGCCGACAAGCGCCGCGAGTCCTACCTCGCCGAGCAGGATCTCGACCAGTTGCTGGAGACGAAGAACGAGCGGCGCGCGCGCAAGGGCCTACCGCCGGTCGCGCTCGAGGAGTACAAGGCCGAGCTTGAGCAGGGCTGAGTGGCCCGGATCCTCATCGTGGGCTGCGGGTGCCGCGGGCGGGAGCTCGCGGCGGCGCTCGTGGGCGAGGGCCATGCCGTGCGGGGCACCTCGCGCGCCGAGGAGAGCCGGGCGGCGATCGAGGCGACCGGCGCGGAGTTCCACCGCGGTGACCCCGACCGGATCGGAACGCTCACCTACGCGCTGGACGGCACGACGATCCTGGTGTGGCTCATGGGCTCGGCGGTCGGGTCGCGCGAGCAGCTCGCCGCGCTGCACGGCACGCGTCTGCAGATGCTCCTCGAGCGCACGATCGACACGACGGTGCGGGGGCTCGTCTACGAGGCGGCGGGCAGCGTGCCCGCCGACCTGCTGGACGCCGGGGCCGACACCGTCGCGAAGGCCTGCGCGTACTCGGAGATCCCCTTCCGGCTGCTGCGGGGCGGTCCGGTCCACGCGGCCGTCCACGCGCTCCTCAACGCCGAGCGAGAGCAGCCGATGCGCGATGTTCCACCTAGACTCGCCCGACGCGCCGCAAAGAGGACCCGCAACAGGAGGATTTGACATGGCCGACTACGCCAACGACGTGCTCGTCGAGCCCGAGTGGCTCGAGCAGCACCTCGACGACGACTCCATCCGCATCGTGGAGGTCGACGAGAACCCCGCCCTCTACGCCGAGGCGCACATCCCCGGCGCGATCGGCTTCGACTGGAAGAAGGATCTCCAGGACCAGGTCAGGCGCGACTTCCTCGGGCCCGAGGACTTCGGGAAGCTCTTCGGTGAGCACGGGATCTCCAACGAGCACACGGTGGTCCTCTACGGCGACCGCAACAACTGGTTCGCCGCCTACACCTACTGGTACCTGAAGTACTACGGCCACGACAACGTCAAGCTGGTCAACGGTCCGCGCGAGCGCTGGATCGCCGAGGACCGGCCGACCACGCAGGACGTTCCGGCGCATCCCGCGGCGACGTTCTCCGCCCAGGAGGGCGACGCCTCGATCCGTGCCCTGCGCGACGAGGTCTTCCAGGCGCTGGACTCGGACAAGAAGCTCGTCGACGTCCGCGCCCCGCAGGAGTTCTCCGGCGAGCTCATCGCGATGCCCGGCTACGAGCAGGAGGGCGCCCAGCGCAGCGGTCACATCCCCGGCGCCGCCTCGATCCCGTGGGCGCAGGCGGTCACCGAGAACGGGACGTTCAAGTCCCGCGACGAGCTCGAGGAGCTCTACGGCGGCAAGGGCGTCCTCTCGGGCGACCCGATCATCTCCTACTGCCGGATCGGCGAGCGCTCGGCGCACACGTGGTTCGTGCTCCATGAGCTCCTCGGCCGGGAGGACGTCAAGAACTACGACGGCTCCTGGACGGAGTGGGGCAACCTCGTCAACGTGCCCGTGGAGAAGGACGTCTAGGGCGAGCCGAGGAGGGGCTCCACGCGCTCGAGGAGGTCGCCTACGATCCGGGCCGTCGCGCCCCAGATGAGGTTCTCACCGACGACGTAGGTGTCCGTGCGCAGCGGCAGGCCGCGGCGCACGAGACGCCGGCGCCCGTAGCCGGCGCGGACGTCGGCGAGGGGGAGCTCGAGCACCTCGGCGACCTCGCGGGGGGAGAGGGTCCAGCGGGTCCCGGGAGCGATGAGCCCGACGAAGGGGTAGATCGCGTAGCTCGTGACGATCGTCGGGGTTGGCTGGAGCGCTCCCACGACCGCGACGGCGTCGCGGGGGAGCCCGACCTCCTCGCACGCCTCGCGCAGGGCGGTGTCCTGGAGCGCCTCGCCCTCGTCGCGCCGGCCGCCGGGAAAGGAGATCTCCCCGGCGTGCTTGGCGAGGTCCTCCCGGCGCCGGGTGAACACGGCGTGGAGCTCACCGGCGGCGTCGCAGAACAGGGGGACGAGCACGGCGGCGTCCGTGCGGCCGTGGGCGTCGAGTGCGACCGCCTCCTCGGGGGCGATCAGGCGCGGCGCGAGCGCGGTGGCGACGTCCATCGGGGTCAGATGAGGCCCTGGCCCTTGACTAGACCCGCTCGACGCGCTCGGAGAACATGACCTCGCCGTCGAGGGTCCGGTGGACCGGGCACTTGGCGGCGATCACCTGCAGGCGCTCGACCTGCTCGGCCGGAAGGTCCTTTCCGAAGCGCAGGACGAGGTCGAACCTCGTCGGCGCGCCACGCTCGGCGGGCGTGTACTGGGCGACGACCTCGACCTCTCCGATGTCCCACCCCTTGCGCTTGGCGTACATCTCCATCGTGATCGCCGTGCACGACGCCAGCGAGGCGGCGAGGAGCTCCTGTGGGCTGGGGGCGGCGTCGTCGCCGCCCGTGTCCGCCGGCTCGTCGGCGGCGAGATGGTGGGTGCGCACGACGATGTCGTGCTTGAAGCTCTGAGTGCGGGTGGCGACGGCCTTCACGAGTCGCTCAACGGGTTGAAGACCATACCCGTGAGGATCTTCGGAAAGAAGTACGTCGACTTGGGGGGCATGGACTCGCCGGCGGCGGCGACGGCCTGGATGCGGGGGACCGGGACCGGGCCCATGAAGAAGCCGCAGTCGTAGGTCCCGTCGTGGAGGAGGGTCTTCGCGCTAACGAGGTCGCGGGCGTAGCCGAAGTGGTGCAGGTGGTCGATGTCGTCGTCGGTGAGCTTCAGCGCGCCCTTGAGCAGGAGCGCCTCGGTGACCGCGGTGTCGAGCGCGCGGTAGGGGGCGGCGTGGTCTGCGAGGGCGCGGTCGGCGATGGCCGGCTCCTTGAGCGTCAGGCGGAACGAGTGCTTGACACGGGAGTCCAGGTAGCCGATGCGGACCCGGCCGTCGCCGGACGGCGCGGGCACGAGGTCATCCTCGGCGACCGGTTCGATGTCCCAGTCGCGGCGGATCGCGGTGGCCAGCGCCTCCTGGGCCTCCGGGGTCGTGCCCGAGACGAGACGATGGGTGGGGAACACGGTGAGACCGGGGTCCTCGAGGGCGACGAGGCACATGAGGACCCACCGGGCGTCCTCGGTGCCCACCTCCTCGGCGTAGACGCGGGCGGTCTCGTAGCGGTGGTGGCCGTCGGCGATCAGGAGCTCGGCGGCGGCGACGGCGGCGACAACCTCGTCGAGCACCGCAGGATCGGCGATCCGCCACAGGCGGTGGCGGGTGCCGTCCTCGTCGGTGACCTCGCCGGAGGGCGGCGCGCCGGCCGTCGCGGGGGCGAGCGCGCGGGCGGCGCGCTCCTCGGGGTCCGAGAACAGCGCAAAGATGGGGGAGAGGTTCACCTGGGTCGCCCGCGTGAGCCGGAGGCGGTCCTCCTTGGGCCCCGGGTGGGTGCGCTCGTGGGGGCGGATGCGGCCGGCCCCGTAGTCCTGGACGCGGACGCGGCAGAGGAATCCCGTGCGGGTCAGCTCCCGCCCGTCCGGCCCCGCGTACGCCTGCTCGAGGACCCAGATCGCGGGTTCGTCGTCGCGGACGATCGCGCCCGCCTCGCGCCAGCGCCGCCACTCCTGGGCGGCTTCCGCGTACGGATCGTTCCCCACGGGGAGATCCACGCGCACGACGTTGTAGGGCGACCGCGCGACCAGCTCGGCGCGCTGCTCGGCATGGATGACGTCGTAGGGCGGAGCCCACAGGTCCGGTGGCGCACCGGCGACGGCCGGGTCGTAGTGCAGGGCGCGGAGCGGGGCGATCTCGGCCACGGCGGGCGCGGAGAGTATCCCTCGCTCCGGCTGGGTTAGGCTTCCACCCATGACCAGTCCCATGCGCGCAGCGACCCGCTCGCCTACTGCGAGGCCTTCGTTCCCGAGCGCAGCGCGAGGCTCCGGGCGAACGGCCGGACCCGCTTCTGCCACGGGGAGCGCTGTCTGAGCAACGGCCCGACGAACGCCTTCACGCTCCGCTACGGCCACTCCGTCCGCGTCGGCCCTTTCCGCTGCTCGCCGTCACGCCGGGGAATGCGCTGCGTGGTGATGCGCTCCGGCCACGGCTTCTTCATCAGCCGCGAGCGGCTGACGCGTTTCTAGGCGCCACTCCTCCGGAGCCGGCGCGACGCGAACGACAGGGAGGCCGGTTCGCTGCGCGCGGATCCGGCTGTAGTCGGGGTGGCCGGATTCGAACCGGCGACCTTCCGCTCCCAGGGCGGATGCTGCTACCAGGCTGAGCTACACCCCGTCAGGGCCGAGTCTAGGGACGGGTGGGACCGCGGCCGCCAAGAGGGATTCTCGGACGTTCGCCCGGGGTACGCGAGGCGACATGGGATTCCAGGTGACCGAAGTGCAGAAGGCCCTCAAGGGCGTCGACTACCCCGCGTCGGAGGACGACCTCGCGCAGAAGGCCGAGTCCAACGGGGCGCCGGACGAGCTGGTCTCGGAGCTGCGCGCGATGAGCAAGGACTCCTTCGACGGTCCCGACGCCGTCATGAAGGAGATGAAGGGCTCCCTGGGCGGCGACGCCTAGGAGCTCGGCTCGCCCTTGGCCGGGAAGCGGGGCTCGGAGCCGGGCGGATTGTCGCCCAGGGAGATGATCGCCTGACGCACCCGGTCGTAGCTGCGGCCCTTCGGCCGGACGATGGCGAGGATGTTCTTGCCGACGACGACGTCACCGGGGAGCTTGCTCAGGGCGGGGGCCGCGTCGTTGGCGGGGTCTTCGGACGGGAACAGCAGCAGCGTGTGGCGTGCCGTCGGCCTCGAACGCCCCGGATTTCTCGTGGGCGGGGAGGCTCCTGCCCGCGACGGCCGCCCGGCCCGTGCGCCGCGCGGTGATCCCCTGCGCCTTGAGCGACTTGATCGCGCCGCGGATGTCGAAGAGGTAGGGACCCATCGTCGGGCGGCCGCGCAGCCCGACCTTGTGACGTCATCTTCTCACAGGGGGCTCGCCTGGGCGCGTCGAACGCCCGACGCCCCCAGCCACCTCAGTCCGCCCCGGGCTAGCCTCCATCGCGCCCGCCGCTCGCCCCCGTAGCTCAGCTGGATAGAGCGGCGGCCTTCTAAGCCGCGGGCCGGAGGTTCGAGTCCTCCCGGGGGCATTTCGCAGGACCGTTCGATCACGTTCAAACCGCAAGCCCGAGATCGCTCAACGTGGTCAGCCCGGGGTGCGACTCGTCAGTAGGACCGAGCTACGCGATGCAGGGCACCCGCCTCTTGCTCACAACTCGCGGGAACGGCTGACCAGGTGTTCAGGCCGCACCGCGCTCGACGATCCAGCGGCTCTCGAATCCGAGGACGGAGGCGAGTCGATCGAAGTGCTCGTCGTAATGCAGAACGCCCACGCCGCGCTCGGATGCGGCCGCCGCGATCAACGCATCGGTGATCGGCACGCGATGATGGAGCGGCCCGATCGCAGCCAATTCGCGCAAGGCCGCAACCGCGACTCGTGCCACAGAGCGACCGAGCGGTGCCTCACGCATGTCGTCAAGTCGCGCCTCGAGATCTGCGAACTCATGCTGGTCGCGGGTGCTGTACAGCAGTTCGAGCTTGACGACCGGGGTCATCCACAGCTGTCCGGCGAGCATGGCGCGCGACCAAGCGGCCGCCGCGGCCCGTCGCGCGCCTCGCGCCCACGCCGACGTGTCGACAACGTAGGGGCGCCCGTCAAATGCGGCCACGTCACTCACAACACGATCGGCAGGTGGTCGTCCTCCGGGGTAGCGAGTGCATCGGAATCCAGAACGCCGTCCAGCCAATCGTGATCTGCCAACTCACCCAGTGCGTGCTGGCGCCGCTCGCGCTCAACGGCGAGCAGCCTCGCACCGTGAATCGCGAGGTCATGCACCAGCGTGGCCTCGGGGGCAGATCCAAGCAGCGTGCGTCCACGATCGAGCGCGTCCGCCAGCGAGAGGTCCTTTGTGACGGAGATCCGAGGACGCGTGGTGGGCATCGGCGCGAAGTCTAGCGGGTGCCGCCATCTGGTGCAGCACTGTCCCCGGCCGGTCTCAAGCGCGTCCGGCGCCAGCAGCGATCCGCCGATCAACCCGTCCACGAGGCTCGATCAGCAGCTCGACGAGCGCCTCGACCGGCGAGTCAGGGTTGATCGTCGTCCACCCTGCTGCGCCTCCCACGCTCCGGTAGGATTCACCGGGCTGGTCTTGGTGGGCGTAGCTCAGCTGGTAGAGCTCCTGGTTGTGGTCCAGGCGGTCGGGGGTTCGAGTCCCCTCGCTCACCCCTAATGCCGCGTATTCGAACCCCGGGCTCCACGGCGAGCGCGACGCGATAGCCAGCCTGACGAAATCCGAGACCGAGTCCTCCGGCGCCGGCAAACAGATCCACGGCGACTGGGCGGGGATCATCTGCCCCCTGCGCCCGCCCGCGCGCGCAGAAGGAGGCGTCGAGTGCTGCCTCGGACCTAACGGAGGGTCGACCGGTCGAATGAGCGCGTCCTGGCCGCCGGATAACGTCTGTTCAATGGCAGAACGAGCGGAGGACCTTGGGCGCGGCCCTCACGCCCCCTGAGTTCGCGACCAAGTGGGCTGGGAGCTCGCGTACCGAGCGCGCCGCCTCGCAGGAGCACTTCATCGATCTCTGCCGCTTGGTCGGTGCCAAGACGCCGAACGAGGCGGATCCGACCGGTGACTTCTACGCCTTCGAGAAGGGCGCGGAGAAGACGGGCGGCGGCGATGGCTTTGCTGACGTCTGGAAGCGGGGCTACTTCGCCTGGGAGTACAAGGGCAAGCGGAAGGACTTGGCCGCCGCCTACGCCCAGCTCCTTCAGTACCGGGAAGCGCTCGACAATCCGCCACTCCTCGTCGTCTGCGACCTCGATCGCTTCGAGATCCACACGAACTTCACCAACACGCCCGCGAAGGTGCATGCCTTTTCGCTCGCGGACCTGCTGAAGGAGCCGAAAGAGCCGCTCCGCGTCCTACGAGCGGTGATGCTTGCGCCCGAAGAGCTCCGCCCTGGAAAGACGCGGGAGGAACTGACGCGCGAGGCGGCCGAGGAGTTCGCCGCGCTGGCGGAGGCGCTTCGCACCCAGGGACACGAGCCGCACCTCGTCGCGCACTTTCTCAACAAGCTGCTCTTCTGCATGTTCGCCGAGGACGCAGGACTTCTGCCGCAGGGGCTGCTCGGTCGTCTCGGAGGGGCGGCGCGCGATGACTCCGCGGTGTTTGCCGCGGGCTTGAGTGACCTTTTCGGGAAGATGTCCGTGCAGGGCGGTCTCTTCGGCGCGGAGAACATCCAGTGGTTCAACGGCGGCCTGTTCGACGCACCGGAGGTGCTTCCGCTGTCGGCGGCGGAGATCCGCACGGTCGAGAAGGTCTCCCGCCTTGACTGGTCGCAGGTCGAGCCCGCCATCTTCGGCACCCTCTTCGAGCGCGGCCTCGACCCAGGCAAACGGTCCCAGCTCGGCGCGCACTACACCGACCGCGACGCGATTCTTCGGCTGATCGACCCCGTACTGATGGCGCCTCTCCGGCGCGACCTCGAGGAGACTAAGCAAGCGGTCAAGGAGCTGCTGGCGGAAGGCTGGTCTTCCCCCGTTTCGGTGGACAGGGGTTGATTAGGCGTTGATGGTCTCGGCTGTTGCCGTGTTGTTCATTGTCTCACTCGCCACGAGCCGCGAAGCGGCGAGCCTCGCTCCAGGGTCGCT
>JAABUL010000179.1_pt1 | contig 130418 bp, 120 predicted proteins | sample 5559151 | NCBI WGS metagenome assembly JAABUL01 (sample SAMN10711876, study PRJNA513368) | rock metagenome | isolation source: Antarctica rocks | place: Antarctica: Victoria Land, Pudding Butte sud | reverse complement strand
CCACGATCCCCGTCCCTGCCCCCGCCCCACCGCCCCTTAGCGGCTTCGCGATGCGACCGAATGGGTTACCGGCAAAGTTGGAAGCCGGAGAGGTTGGGTTGAGGCCGCGGGTGGAGCCCTGTTTGGCGGCTTCTAGGCGTTCTTTTACTGCTAGAAGTTGGGATTCGAATCTACACACACAAAATGTTAGTCATTGAAACTTGATGACGGACCACCTAGCGGGAAAGGGGACGTACTTGTGGTTAGCAGACATAAGCTTATCTTGGCTTTCGGCAACCAACGCCTCCAACCCCCTTATCCGCTCGCCTCTAGCGACGAGTTTGCGCTCCGCGATCGCGACTTCCTTCTTCAACTGTGCGTTCTGCTCGACGAGCTGGCGTTGCACGAGTGTCAGTTGCTCCAGATTCCGTTCCAGGAAGGCAAGTTTCTTCTGCTGTTGCTTGCTGTTCGAGCTGCGCAAGATACTGTTGTACTGCTCCCTTGTGCTGTCCAGCGAGATCTCCAGCTCGACGACCCGCTCGCAGCGATTTTGCAGATCGCGCATGAGAGATTTCTTGATCGTGTCGAAATCGGCGAGTTGTTTGTTCAGGTTTGCGCCATTGGCGCCGTTGACGGTTTGTTTGCGCAGGAGGTCCAGCTCGGTCCGGAGGCGGTCGGCTTCACCTTGTTGTCTGTCGAGTGTGTCTTGGAGGTCGGAGGCCTGGTTGATGCCGTTCTGCTGGGTGGACAAGCTGTCGTAGAGTTGTCGCTTGACGTCCTCCACATCTGCTTCTGATAGCTTCCGCTCCAACACGTTCTGGTATTGCTGTAGCTGCACGAGCTTCTGCTCAAGAACAGCATTCCGCGCACTGTCTGCGTGGCCATTGGTTCCAATATCTGCTTGACGAATCACACCCTGAACCTCCATGAGCCGATCTTTCAGCGCCTGAAGCTCGTCAGGTGCAACAGCCTCCCCGTGGTCAGCTATATCAAGCAAGCTGTCGACCTGCTGTATCATCTCCCGTATCTGAATCTCGTTCTGCGACATCATGCCGTCTCCGAGATCGAAGCTGGCCATCATCTGCGCCATGCGCTCCTTCTTCTGCCGTTCCTTCTCATCATTTGCTTGTGATGACTCCGCAGCAGACATCTTCGCGTCAAGCAGTTGTGCCTTCACGTCATCCAATTCATTCGTAAGCTCGCCATTCGCCTCCTTGAGCGAGTCCATCGTGATAGCCGCCTCCTTCGTCTCGAATTCCAGTTTCTCGAACTGCATGCGCATCCCTTCGATATCTCCTCGTTGTCTGTCGTTATCTCGTGCAATGCCCACATGTGACTCGCGAAGCTCCTTGAGCTCATCCTGCGCACTCTTCAAAGCGCGATCCGCGGCAGCCAGCGCAGACTCCTTCTCAGCCAGCTGATCCTGCAGCTCGTTCTCGCGCTTCAGAAACTCATCCTTCTCGTCCCTCTCCATAGGTATGCTCGGCGTGCTCGCTCTGTCAATATCCATCCTGCTATCGGGGCGAGGTGTACCAGGCGTATCCTGACCCGATCTGAGCCTACTAGGCGTTGCAGATCGTGGTGGCGCTTGTGACCCACTGCCGCCAATCTCCTTGATAGATGGTGTCCATTGCTCTTTCGGCACTGAGTCGCCTTTGCGCCAGACGCTGACCTCGCCTTCGAGCGACTTGATGTAGTCTTCGAATGTCGAGACTTGAGTCTGTGCTTTCCGGAGAAGAGCTTTGAGCTGAGCTGGCGAAAGCTCCTCGTTGATCTTGGCCTTCTGTTTGATCGTCTTTGCGCGCTCGCCGAATCGTAGTGTAGAGAGAGTCTCCGCGTCATTGTAGCTAGACGGGGAGCAGTTGATGATGAGTGTTGTTCTCGAGTTACCACCCAAAGACTCTTGTAGGATCCGCGTAAGTTTGCTGTCTCGGTATGGAACGTGGCTGCTTTTGCCGTCTGTGAGTGCGTTGATGACGTTGCCGAGAGAGGACAAGGATTTGTTGATCTTCTTCGCTTCCTCAAGCGTCTGACCGGACGCGCCAGTCTTGCCAACCTTCTCGGAACCTGCCAAGTCCACCAAGAATAACCGGCCAGACCGCGCAGAGCCAGACTCCAAGTTCTTCTGCATGACCTCAATCACGAAAATCGAGTGTGACCGCGAGGACTCTTGGTTCATGTTGGTCGCGGCCACAGCTCTTGACTGCCCGCCTTTCTCGATGATCGTGTAGACCTCCCCCACAGTCCCCACGTAGAACTCGTTGAGCCCCTTCACGTGCACCCCTCTCTCCTTGTCTTCGTGGATGGGTAAGTTGTCGTTCGCAGGCACCAGCAGATCCCGGATCCTCTCCATATAAATCTCCATGTAGCTGACCTTGACCATGAATTCAATACTGACATCACTCCGTACGATCCGGTCGAAGATCTGCTCAACAATGCGCGGAATGATGCCCTTCTGCTCGTCGTTGCCAATGTCCGCGCCCATCATGGTGAAGGTCTTGCCAGAGCCTGTCTGGCCGTATGCGAAGACGGTACCATTGTAGCCCGCCAGCACATCGTCGACGGTGTTGCGGATGGAGTAGTCGAAGACATCCTGTTGCCGTGTCGTGGTATCGAATACGCGATCGAATGTGAAGGCGCCTGCGGCTTCGTTGGATGTGATGTTGCATGTGTCCTCCCCCGTAAACTCAACGATGGAGTCGCTCGCAGCCGCTTGTTCGATCTTGTTCTGAGGTCGGAAGCGGGCAACGACCTTGATCGTGTTGGTGGAGGCCATGACGCAGTGTGGTGGGTGCACAAGGCGCTGGCCGTAGAGGGGGGCTTCCCAGATGTGCTGTGATGATGCTGATGGTGTTGATGGTGGGTGTTCACAATCACGAATGTGCGCCAGCCGTGGAGAACATTGAGCCTCTCAGCGATTGGTCTCTGACATGGTCACAAATGAAAGATGCTGAATGTCAAAGGAGATCTCCCGCTGTTGTGTCGCGGGAGTTCCAAACAACCAGAAGCAAGCGCAACTAGCGCCAACCTTATCACGGTCTCGGCTGCAGCTGCCTCAAGCCAGCTCTACGTGTAAACAACGTCCTCGAGTCTTCTCTTCCTCCTTCACGAGCATCAAAGGCCAGATAGCATCCTCTTGTGCATTACACACTGAGACAGTACATTCGAGCCACCAACGATACCCCCGGCGCGGCTCCATCAACAACGCAACTTCAACACGTCGCGCTCAACCAGAAGCTCCAGCTATCCGCGAAGCAATTCACCGCGGTGAACAGAACAGACGGTGTAACCATCTATCTCGCAGGCCAGACTTCACTCCATTGCCTGGGAGGTGAGTGGGCGCGCTGCTGACTGATCGTTCTGGCCGCCTAAGACATCGACTTCACTCGCGCACCCGCTTTCTGTGGTCGAAACGGAGCATTATCCATACATTCACTGTTTCGCCAATAGCCGATGCCCATTCAATCATCTGTCTCCTACATGTCACCCTCTCCTAGCTAAGTCACTCCCCTAATCTGCACCTCCACAACATCCCACCAGTGTTGTTAGCAAACTCGTAGACACCACTTCAATGGGGAACACCACATCACATCAGCATCACACGATAGCTGCCAATTCGATGGAGACAGCCACACCAACGGCGCTCACGTCAGAGGGGGTCGCCGAAAGCTCTCTACCGGCGGCCGTCACGCACGTAGGCCTGGCGACGAGCGAGAACCCATCAGTGGCGCCGCCGCTCCTCCCACCTTTGGTTTCTTCACACATCGCCACTGCCAGGCGCGCTTTGCCCGGACATTCCGAAGAAGTGTATTATGACCAGTGCACGCCCGCTCAGCTAAGGCGGATCATCGATAATCGCAGACTGACGGACCCGTACCCAGCTGGGCTCACGCTCTACTATTACTACATCCGCGAGCTTCAGAGAGCCGATCGGTGCTTACACTTTCGATTTCTGGACCTCCCGCTGGAGATGCGGCTCATGGCGTATCGTGAGCTTCTCCAGTTCGATGTCGACGAAGACGACGACTATCGCCCCATCGGTCGCGCCTATCCAACGATCCTGAGGACCTGCAAATTAGTTTACGCGGAGGCTAAGCACATCCTCTGCCTGGAAAACACCTTCTCGGCGGTCTTCAAAGTTCAAGACGGAGAAGTGCACAGGCGAGTCGTTCGAGTGCACAACGACCGCGGTCAAGATGATGAACTCGTGAACGTGAAATATTGTTCACTCCCGAGGGGCATGAATGACTTCCCACGGTTCTCCAGAAGCATCTCAGTGCTTAAGGTAAGCCTGGAGTGGCAGGACATGCCTGAAAAGGTCCCAGGGCTCCATTATTGGGGCGGTGTGTTCAACAATAACCTCCATGCCCTTGCAGCGTTCCTGGTGGATGGCCACAATCTCAAAAGCCTTCACATCAAGCTACGACTCCCCGAACAACTATGCCAGCGCGGCTATGAGTCCACTTTGCATCCTTTGCGCCGGCTACACAACATTCCGGACTTCAAGCTCGATGGCTGCCCATTCCCACGGATCGAGGCCAGGCTCAAGCAAGACTTGCGAGCTACGAGGCCTTCTTTCAACACCTTGGGATACTACCGGCTATTGTACGAAGCGGCGGAGTGGCACACGGATTATCTCCAGGAATTGTACGCGAAGCCTAACGCCCATTACGAGTGTGAGCATTGCGATTGCCACAAGTGCGAGTGCGAGGCATGCGACCGTACGGATGACGGCGGGTGCCCTTGGACTGGCTGTGAATGTGATGACTGCGGCTGCCACCTCTGCCGATGCCAAGCATGCGGCTGCGACGATCGTAACGCACCAGAGCATTTGAGGGAGATTGATGACATCTTCGCAAAGGTATGGTGGCACTGGCAGGGAGACTATGCGTTCAGTTCACGGCTAGAGGATAAATTCCTCGGCTGCTTGCTTCAATTCCGCGACTATCTCATCAAGATCCCCGAGGAGGGGACGAATGAGAAGGTCAGCCGGCACCTCGAGGAGAGTGAAGCGTACCTTGCAAAGAGCGGATTGCTAGAGCAGTGGAAGGGCGAGACAAAGTACCAAGGGATGGGAGAACCCGCAGCTCGTGCGAGCTATGAGCCCCGTTACTACGAAGATGGCGTGGAGTACGAGACAGGAGGCAAGTGGAGCGACAACGAGGAGATTGATCTGCCTCCGACAAGCACAACGCACTAATCGATGGTTCACATATCAGCTATGTGTGTAACAGTACGTTCTGTCCCGGAGAGCAGTGGATGACGCTGTATCCAGCGCTGAAATCGGAAGACATTGACGTCGGGTTTTCTGCTTTTCTGATATCGAGCGTTCGAGCGAAGAATCAATCCCAGCCGTACAATTACGATACTAGCTACGACGGTGAGCTACACGACCCCTCCATCAACTATACTCCTTAGTAACACTCTCACACCACTCCCAAAACTTCTCCGCATTCCCACCCTCCTTCCCGATCTCCACTTTAATATCCTGCCTGAACGTCCCGAATCTCCCCCAGGGGATAACATACTCCCCATTCCTCTCCACTCGCCCCGCCTCCTCGCTCCACCCAGCAAACAGTTCCGTGTACGCACCAAAAACCGCCGGGTACAGAAGCAATTTACTCATGATCCTCGTCATCAAGCCCTCCATATGGCGCGCTAGCTCCGTGCGCAGGCTCCCTGGATTCCAAGAGTTGGTGACAAGGCCGGTTCGCTCGACGGGGTATCGTCGCGCAAACTCTGCAGCAAGAAAGACGTTGCCTGCTTTGCTTGCGCCGTAATCGAGCTGCGTATCCTGCTTGGGGCTGGGAAGGTAGGCTCCGTGGGGGTCGAACGTGACGCCGCCTTTGGGGCTGAAGACGTCGACGCCGATGGAGCCGGCCCAGGTTACTCGTACGCTTCCAGGAGGTGTGTTAGGGGCTTGGGCGGTTTGTTGGAGGAGTGGGGTGAGGAGTTTGGTGAGCAAGAAGGGACCTGTGCAGTTGGTGGCGATTTGAAGTTCGTGGTTTTGGGCGGATAGGCTGCCTTTGGGTGGGAACATTACTCCGGCGTTGTTTGTGAGTACGTCAAGACGGGACTCTTTCGCGAGAAAGGCCGCAACGGCCGGCTTGATCGTTGTGAGATCGGAGAGGTCGAGGAGCATGACTTCCACACGGCCTTTGCTGTCGGGACATGCTGAGCGGATCTCTTGGACTGCTTTGCCGGCTTTGGCTTTGCTGCGGCCGGCGATGTAGACGGTTCCGTTGCGTTGGTAGAGGATCCTGGATAGCTCTTTGCCGCAGCCGGCGTAGCCTCCCGTGACGATAAAGACGCGGCCAATTTGGTCGGGGAGGTTCTCTTCGGTGAGGGTTGGTCTAGGAATAAAGAACGATTGGTCCCAAAAGCGTCGGAGGACGTCCATGGTCGTGGAGAATGAAGTGAAGGGTCATGGAAGTAGGAGCGCAGAGAGTCTAGAAGTGGTGATTGAAAGAGATGAGCAGACCTTATACTTCCCAACACAGTTTCGTATTCGTAGACCTACAATCAGGTTCGCAGGCTCGCCATACACGCCTTGCGCTGTTCAGTGGCATTGACGTGCGGGTTTTCGGGCGACGGCGATGCCATTAGACCGTCTCAGACGGATTCGCGTCGACGTCCCCAGCTATATGTATTTTGAATGACTGTCGATCGTGCCGACACACACCCGCGGCCGACATTATACGAGCGCCGTCCAGCGAAGTCGCTAGCTCTAGCTCTGCCAACAAAGTGCGGCCGTTGGCTCCGCAAAATCGGCAGGTGAAGACGAACCAAGCTGGACAAGTCGAGGATCGCGAATTCTTTGCTACCCATCCATCAGCTGCCTTGCTTACATAGTATTATTGCAACGTTCCGAACTCATACCAGGGCAATGCTCCCCAGTAGGCTGATTCGCGTGGACGAAGCGCTAAAAAGGCGGGATGGTTGAGGTCATCGTACCTTCCCGTTTCGTGATGCGGGGCAGCCAATGAATGAAAGTTCATGTCACGTGCTCTTGTGTCCAGGTTCAAGTGAGCTTGAAGGATGATATGTTGTTGTAATGCTAATTCCACTAATCTTCTCACCACTCCATCGACCTGCACTGCGTTGTAGGCGTTTGTATGCATACGATGACATCGTTGGTGCATTGGAGTGGGCGTCGGTGCCGGCCTGGCGATTCCTCGGGCAAGCATTGACCAGGAACCTACACGCGCCTATGCTAGCACCAACCGTGTCGAATTCATTCCTGCGGCCACGAGACGTGACCTGACAATTCACGCTGACACGCAATGTCTCGAGCTTCCTTATGATCACTGACCATCAGTCCTTCTTTCAAACACCCATATCAGAACGTCAACGCGGTCAGGCGAGCTGAAGCAGGTCTCCGGCCTACTGCCGCGTCCCCAACGTGCAGAAAGCATTGCACGGCACCCTACAGCTCACAGCAGGCATGGCAGACTCTGAGCTACCTGAGAACAACGCGGTGCAGACGGCAGAAGCTAAATATGCAGCAACACGTCGACCATCACTGCTGCCCGCGTGGGAACCATTCTCATCCTCACCTGGCCTGCCACGAGCGGCCAAACGCAAGTTTGACGACATATTAGACGATAGAAAGTACTATCCTACGCCTGTACCGACATCTTCGACTGGTATCCTACCCTCCTCACCTCCAGCGCGTCGAACGCGTCCTGGCCTCCAACGCACCATCTCCACCCTCTCCGAACGCGCTCCTCTAGGCGACGTGCCAACTCTCGACCTTCCTTCCAATGGCGAGCCATTGCTTATGGGTCGTTCAAGCAACTCTTCAGACTTCCAGCTCTCCGCCAATCGCCATATTTCACGCGTCCATGTACGCGCCTCATATCACGCTCCGGATGCCGAGAACCCGGCGGGCAAGGTGGAGGTGGAGTGCTTGGGATGGAATGGGGTGAAGGTGCATTGCAGGGGGGAGGTCGTGGAGCTGCCGAAGGGCGAGCTCTTCACGTCGGACAAGCCATTGGCTCAGATCATGATCGATGTGCAGGATACGCGTGTGATGCTCGTTTGGCCGAAGGAACAGTCACGCGAGCCGCCTTCGGTGGAGTCGAGGTCGCCATGGGCGGTCGAGTCTCCTACAAAGCGTCGTGCCGTCCCGGCACCGGTGTTCGCGTCGAGCCCACCAGCCATGCTGCCACCGCGTCTCCAATCACCAGTATCGCCCTCACCTATACACAATACCTTCTCGTCAACTTTCCATGGCGACCAAGAGGAGGTCAAGGTGTACGAAGACCACGACTCTGAAGAAGACGCACCTCACGATGCCACACCTGAGCTCTTCCCTCTCAACACGCCAGAAGACCCGTTTGTGGAATCCGAAGCCGAAGTAGTCAAGAAGTCTCATTCCTCCGCGCTGTCCGATCCCGAAGAGCTGTCAGAGCACGACGAAGAGAATGATCCAATCGTGCATTCCTTCGGACCGTTCGGCGAGAACATCCTCTCGCGGTTCCAATCATTTCAGCCGACCTCACCGGAACGCAAGCGCAAGCCGCTGAAAACTGCCACAAATTCGCCAGGCCGTGCGGCATCTTGGCCGAAAGCGAGCTCAAGTCCGATCAAGAATCACGTCATCAACCAGCTCGCCTTCTCTCGCGTTCACTCCCTACCGCTCTCCACCATCCACAGCAACCTCCCGTCCGAGCTTCGTGGAGCAATGGCCAAGCCGTCCGATACCGAGAATCGCGAAGTTCTCGCTGCATCGGATTTAAAGACCATTCTCGATGGTATCCCGTGCGTTGGTGAGATCAGCCGCGAGGGCAAAGACGCTGCCGGCAAGCTGTTGGAGAGCGAGTTCTACTATGTGCCGGAGATGGACCTGGACGATCAGCGTCGCGTGACTGTGACCCAGAGTCTCGGCAAGACCTCAATCCGTGCTGCGAGGAAGCAGCATAAGGTATGTCCTCCTACTCATCCTTTTTTACAGCGAAACGCTAACACAGAGCTCGCAGCAATACTACTGGAAGCGTCCGCGCGCTTGAGTACGAGCGCTCTACATCTCAGATCCGTGAATCGCGATGTATGCGATGTCTGTCCAACGAACACTACTGTACTTTTCTTTGGTTATCACGGCCGGCTTCTATTCATGCGTTCAAGCGATCGCAGGCGTTTCGGGAGTGCCATGGAGGCATATGTCGACTGTCAACGTCGCTACGGTCGAGTGTATCGCGGGGTTATCGCGCTCAATCAGCGCTTTGCTTTTTGTACTTGCTGGATTCGGAGTGTTTAGGATAAAAGGATACGAGAGCATCAGATGCGTAGGAGAGGGGAGTGTAAAAGTTGCTTTGTAGTGTCATGAACAACAAGATGGTTTCAATCTCACTTCAATTTCACTTCGATCTCACTTCCCCCACTTCACCCCACTCCGGTGACGTCTGGGCTAAGCTTTCGCCGTTGTAGGGGTGCTTCTCCATGATTGGCTGCGCATAATATAGGCCTCATCATCTTGAGAACGACATATCAAAAGTGTTTCTGTCCTCGAGAACTGCGGCACAACCTTGTAATTATCAACCATGTACCTCCTCAACCTACCGCCCTTTTTGTCACTACTAGCCCTCACAACCGCCCTCCCTCGCCCGCACTCCTCAAAACCACTCCCTCTCCTCATCTGGCACGGCCTAGGCGACCGCTACGACGCCGACGGCCTGCGCTCAACCGGCGATCTCGCGCAGGAGATCCACCCCGGCACCTTCGTGTACTACATCCGCACCGACGACGACGGCAACAACGACAGGACCAACACTTTCTTCGGCAATCTCACAACCCAGCTCGACGACGTCTGCGCGGCTCTGTACAACGAGCCTAAGCTCTTTAACCCGGATATCGCGAGTTTACGCGTAGATGCGCTCGGTTTCAGCCAGGGAGGTCAATTCCTAAGAGGGTTGTTGGAGCGGTGCGATGGGTTGAGTATTAGGAGTTTGGTCACGTTTGGGAGCCAGCATAATGGGATCGCTGAGTTTCAGAAGTGCGGGACCTTCGATCTGCTTTGCAAGGGTGCGACAGCGTTGGTAAAGGGCAATGCGTGGACGGAGTACGTACAGAACAAGGTTGTACCAGCGCAGTACTACCGCCCCCTCAACGCTACGACGGGGATGCCGACGGAGGAGTACCTGGACGGCAGCAACTTCCTCGCGGACGTGAATAATGAGCGTGCGAATAAGAGCGAGGTGTACAAGGCGAAGATTGTTTCGCTGGAGAAGTTCGTGATGGTGGTTTTTGAGGACGATCTCACGGTTGTACCGAAGGAGAGTGGGTGGTTTGCGGCTGTGAATGCTACGAGTGGGGAGGTGACGGCGCTGAGAAACCGGACGATGTATAAGGAGGATTGGCTGGGGTTGAGAGAGTTGGATAAGAAGGAGGGGTTGGTGTTTAGGACGGCGCCGGGAAAGCATATGGAGTTATCGGATAAGGTGCTTAGGGGCGCTTTTGAGGAGTTCTTCGGGCCAGAGAAGCGAGGTGAAGGTGTGGGTCGGGTTATTGTAGCTTCTCCGAACGATGGCAGGGCGGAGATGCGGCATGATGGACAGCAAGCGCCCATCATAGTTTAGTCCTCAAATCTTTCCCAAGCTCTCGATCGAATTCCAGTCGTCATGGCGCGCTTTGTAAATGTTCACAACGTAGTGTGAAATAGAAAACGCGCTGTGTTGCAAGCCGAGTGTATGGTTTCGAGCTTCATTCGTGATTTAGGCTACCATTGTTGGGCTAACGCATCCCTGATAGACTGCATGATTCGCACAGAACGCACGTAGTCCTCGCAACTCCTGCCCCACCCAGTGCTTCGCGTTCCCTCTACTTGATCTTCTTCTTCGGGCGAAGCTGGTTGCTGTGCCCGCACTTCTTCTTCCTGCAGTTGGTCGCACGCGGTGGCAGACGAGCCTGTTCACTCACATATCAGCATCTACACATCCTCACCCCCACGTTCATCCTTGCCCATGTGTAACTTACATAGCACTTGCGGCAAATCATCTTCTCGCAGTTATACTTCGAGGCCAGCGCCTTGAGCGACGGCTCAATGATGCCGCCACGCAGACGGAGCACCAAGTGTAGCGTGCTCTCCTTCTGGATGTTGTAGTCGGAAAGGGTGCGGCCGTCCTCGAGCTGCTTGCCGGCGAAGATCAGGCGCTGCTGGTCTGGGGGGATGCCCTCCTTGTCCTGGATCTTGCTCTTGACATTGTCGATCGTGTCGCTGGATTCCACCTCGAGGGTGATGGTTTTGCCCGTGAGGGTCTTGACGAAGCTGTGAGAGGTTTGTGTTAGTTCGTACAAGGGTATGGTGGCGGAGGAAAGGTGTGCGATCGGTGGACGTACATCTGCACTGGAAAAGGTGTCAGTATTGATTGTGAGTACTTTCTGACGGTTTTGTTATGCGACTTACTGTTTGCGACCTTCGTTGCGGGTTGTGGTGATATGTTCGATGGTGTGAAGTCGAATCTTTGGTGGGCGGTTTTCGGCGGTGGTGCGGCAATCTTTGCCAAGCCGGTCACGTGCACGATTTTCAAATGAGATATACTCCATGAATAATAACAACAGCGCCAGTGAGGAGATAAGTTGTAATTCAACTGTTATGATTCTACTTCTTGACTTTCCCTCTTCTCCAAATAGTACCTCTTCAGCTCATCCGCAAGCTTACCCTCCGTCTCCGCAATGATCGTACAGACCAACGAGTAGTTGTTGTACAAGAACCGCTGCCTCTTCCTCGCCTCGGATATCCCTTTGCTCAACTTCGTCAAGAAGCCCTCAAAGTCGTTCCTCAGCCTACCGATACTGTTCGACACAGGCTCATCATCCCCAGCTTCACTGCTCAACGCCAGTATGCCCTGCACGAAATTCGCGAAGCGCTGAGTGAGCGGATGAGGCGCTGTAGTCGATGCCGCCGGAGAGCTCGTCAAGCTTAGAGCAGACCCTGATGGCTTGCCAGATAGTGAAGTGGTGGCTTTCCGGATCGAGTCGCAGTGACTGTCGATGACAATCTGGAAGCGCGGCCAGAGTAGCATGTTCGTGCTATTGATGTAGCTTTCGCCAGCAGGAACCTTCCGTCTCTGCAACTCAAATGCGAAGTGCTGGTTCAGTCGGACGCATGCAAGTATGCCAAGAGCATCGTAGCTGTGCTCGGTGAGTTGCTTCGTGAGTGCCTGACCGAGTTCGAAGACAGGCTGGAAGATCTCGTTGAACTTTCGATGAGTTGTCTGAAACGGCTGCTTCGCGAAGAACTCGGCCAGGAAGGAATACTCGGCGCAAGCATTGTCAACCAGGGCCAGATTGAAGGCACGGAAAGACACCTCGAGGTAATGCGAGCTCTTGTCTTCTTCAGCAGCGTGTGAGGGTATTGCGGTGTCGTTGGTAGTCCGAAGGACATCCATCCTTCGACCAATTGAGAAAGCATCATATGAAGCACCCTTGCCACCCCTGGTCGAGCCTTCAGTAGCAATAGCGTCATTCTGATCGATGGCGTGAATGTTGAGCTTCTCCAGTGCGGCTTTGTAACGTCCAAAATGACTCGAGTAATACCACCGCATCGTGTTGATATAAGCCTGCGATATCTCCTCCGCCAAACCTGCCTGTCGCTTCGCCAGGAAAGCGAAGACGTCTTTGTATCTCAAGAAGCTGTTGTACTGTATGACCTGCGCATTGATGCTAGGTGACCGCAGCGCCTTGATCTGAGCAACGACATAATCTCGTATGCGCTCAACAGCTTTGTTCGAGACATTATCGATGAAGGGTCGTATATCTTGCAAAGCCTTGATGTCTTTGCCTTCTTTAAGCTTCGCGTCGATCGCTCTCGATCGCTTCTCCAGTTCCTGCAGCGCTTGCACCCAAGAGTCGTCCACCACACCTTCGGTAATCTTCCTCACCACACCTGGAGGTATAGTCATCGCCTCAACCTCAGGCCCGAGAACTTTCTCAACAGCCCGACGATTGTCCAGCTTATTGTTGAGTGATGTAGACCGCGATTGCAGGCTTTCAATTTCTGCTGAGACGTTCGCTAGGTCCGCTCTGAAGCTGGTAAGGTATGTCTCGACAGACTTGAGAACCTCATCGCAAGCTAGGATAGACTTGTGAAGGTCCGCAAACTTGTCCTTCTCCTTCTCAAAGTCCTCTACTACACGCGTGACGCCGTTTGATCGAGCATCCTGCAGGGTAGGAAGCACGATCGGTGCCTTGCTCGCAAATTCCTCCAGACTCAGGTCGCCAAACTCAATATCCGTCTCCAAGGCTTCAGGCCTTTTCCCAGCTTGGACCAAATCCTCCGCCCCGTTGTCGCCATCGATCTTCGCGGTTCCTATAATACTCCGCAAGACTTCGAGCGGGTCCGCTACATCAGCCGCAGGGGAGCCACCCAGCTCATGCTTTAAGCTGGAGCCATTCGGTATGCGCGCCGTCGCCGGCAGGCTCTCCGTGGAGCCATATAATGAGCTTGCTGACAACGATGAAGTCCTCGGACTGAGACCGGGCCTTCGAGGTATTGTACTCGGCCCAAGTTGAACGGACCTGCGTGGTGCTGGTGAGTTGGCGCGGTTAGGGGTGTTTGCTGATGGCGTCGACTGGCTCGTCTGGCCCGAGAAGCGTTCGAGCCACATGCCACGAGTGCATGAGGTGCTACCGTCGTAGTATCATCTTCGTCGCAAATCAGATATGAGCTGAATCAGCATGTGAGGTTGTTGCACGTGCCTTCCATGCTTACCTTAGTCGGAGCCGCCACCGAAAATCAAATATGGCACTAGCTGAAGACCCCACATCTCAACTTGTGATTTTTCGATCTTTATCCGACGAGTGCGCCAGACCTCAACATCGAGTCTTGCATTCTTTTCTCGAGTTCACACCTTTCAAGCCAACCCATACACCCGCTTCACCCACTATGGCGGACAACGAGAACAACGATGCCCAGGTAAGCGAGAACACCCCATGGCAGACTTCCAAGGTCTCATGCTGTGGGGTCAACCGCCGCACATCCTCGATGCCTTGCGCCGAACACGAACACTTGGAGCAGTATGGCTAACGGATCATCTCTCACAGCATGAGCACACCTTCGAGAGCGCCGACGCCGGTGCCTCGACCACGTACCCGATGCAGTGCTCGGCGCTGAGGAAGAACGGGCACGTCGTCATCAAGAACCGCCCGTGCAAAATTGTCGAGATGTCCACCTCCAAGACGGGCAAGCACGGTCACGCCAAGGTCCACATGGTCGCCATCGACATCTTCACCGGCAAGAAGTTGGAAGATCTCTCCCCGTCCACCCACAACATGGATGTTCCCAACGTTGCTCGCCGCGAATACCAGCTTGTGAGTATCACCACATGGACTAAGAGAGATATTGGAGATATGCTGACAGCCGGGGCGTAGTTGGACATCACCGACGACGGCTTCTTGTCCCTCATGTCTGATGACGGCACCACCAAGGACGATGTCAAGGTCCCGGATGGTGAGCCAGGCGACAAGATCACCAAGCTCTTCACCGAGGAGGGCAAGGACACCAGTAAGTTTGTCCCATAACGCTATCCAGTGATACGGTCTACTCACTATATTCAACAGACGTCATCGTCCTTACTGCTATGGGCGAAGAGGCTGCCATCGATGCCAAGGAGGCTCCTAAGAGCTAGAGGCTCTGCAGAGACTGCGGAGGATGGAAGAGATGTGTTACTACTCACGACGGCATGGGAAAACGATGGTCGTGCCGAGGCGGCATAGGCGGTGTTTGCAAAGCCATACCTTTGCTGCTCATGGATATGGTTGTGGAATTTCAGCGAGGCAGATCGAAGCCATGTCGAGTAGTTCTGTCAACTAGACCATGGTCGAAGTTCTCCTCGCAACCGTGATGATTTTTGTTCGTCGCCAGTCTTGATGCTTGTATTGACCCTAACGAGAGCCTGCGGCCGCCGCTACCCCAACCCTAAAGATATACCACATGCTCCAACGCAACAACAATCCCGTATTTCCCTCGCCAGTCCTTCCACAAGACTGTGATATGCATCCTCGGTTTTAGAACCGATGATATACGACGTCCGGTAATAATAAGCCACGACTATGGAGTATTCAGCTCAGTGATCGCGTGGTTTTCAACGTCAACTCGATTTCAAGCGTTCAACCTGTTTGAAAATATCGGATCGTACTAAGAAAGATTTCACCACGACACATATATCCATTTTTGAACTGACAAGATGTCCTCATCTCGCATTAAGAAGAACGAGCCATGCGCATACGAGAACTGTCGATCGAAGCGCTTCCGTCTCGGAGATGATGGCTATACCTATTGTGACAACGGACACCAGCAGCATGAAGTACGTACCGACTTCCACCACCCTTGATACCCTCACTAACGAAGCCGTAGCGTGGCACTGTCATCGCCGAGGACACTGGAGAGTTTGTGCAAGTCGGGCGGACGTCAAGGAAGAGAGATTCGGACTCTGATTCAAGCGCAAAGCGACGTATGTAACTGGACTATGGCGACTTGCGGTCTCGACACAGCTAACCCTGCGCAGCTTCCGGGTTCAGTGGCGCTGAAGCGCTCGAACACTGTCTGCTCTGCTTACAGCTGGTGCTGAGGAAACAGCTGCGATGGCTGATCGAAGTGCAGAAGATGCCGGAGGAACTGGAGGTTGGCTCACCCCTTCACATCGGAAATTGTACGACTTGCTCACACTTTTTAGGTATTGGTGAAAGATCTATGGGCTCTGCGCCTGCAGAAGCTGCAAGGCCGGATATCTTACGAATCAGAAAGCGATACTGAAGCGGCCTCGTCGCAGTTCTTCAGCTCAGAGTCCGAGAGCGAGAGTCAGTCCGCCTCGCAAGCTTCGCGCCGTAATCGTCGAGGTACGCAAAAGTTGAAGGAAGGAACGCCGAACTTGCTGGGTGTACTTTCGCTCTGCTATACTGGTATCCTGTTCCTCCGAAGTCCTGTGACCGCTGCAGATATGCTTGGCTGGGTCAACGACGGCGTGCTCTTGTACTACCGAGCTGGTCGCGAAGTACCTTTCAACCTGAAGGAACGCCTGCCACCGCAGTACCAACACCTACTTGAGCCACAGGAGTTGATCAAGCCGGAAATGTTCCATGAGTGCATACTTGAGACATTATCATTCTTCAGCAACGACTTTGGCATGGCGGTGCCTTCCATCAACATCCCGCTTGTGGTGTATCGCTGGATGAGAGATCTCGCTCTCCCAATCGAGGTGTTCGCAGGTACACAACGGCTGGCGTCGCTGCTGGAGCTTGAGATCGAGTTCGACCTAGCGAAAACCAGTACGAGGACTCTTCTTCGGTATCCAGAAGTGCAGCTCATGGCACTGATGGTGGTGGTCCCGAAGCTACTGTTTCCCATGGACGCACGAGCCTTCAAGACTCAGGCGGCTATAGATCTCTCTGCAGTACAATTCGACTGGAGAGCCTGGGCTGCTTTGCATGAAGGCCGAAAGGAGGATGCAGATGCGCAGGAAAAACTCACATACGCACAAGCCTTCGACTTTACCGAGAGCGACTGCCTCGCCTCGTCAGAGGAACAGCTGGATGCCTACCTGGACTGGTGCGAAGACATGGTAGCCAGCGAAGACATCCGAGAACATGGCCGAGCTGGCAAGGATGCTGTCTTTCGCAGGACTCTGTTCGATATGTTTCCTATACGTGGCAAGCGCCCTGCGGATATCGGCGTGACTCCAGCAGGCTCTGCCTCGTCTGCCATTGGCAAGCTTTCGGTACAGCCTCGCCTGACGGATGAAGATGCTCCAAGAGGGACCCCGAAAGTGGGCGAGTTCTACCGGCGCTTCAGGACCGTGGAGGACCTATCAGGCCCGGCAAAGGTCCTGTTCGAGGAGGCGGCAAGATCTGCTTGTTTGTCGCTTGAAGGGATGGTCCAGGCGGTGTTCCTGGTCGAGAGGAGGTTGCAGAGGGTCGGAGAGCGTCTTCGAAAGGGCTTCAAATCGGGAGATCCATGAAAGCTGTCGCAGCCAGCACCTGGAGTCAGTCCCTCCAGCTTGGCCACTGCGCTCACGACTGATGATATGGGGCCTGTGCATGTGTTTCCTGTCCATCAGAACGTCGAGGCCGGCACGTTTCACCCATCTCCGCTTCGTGGAGTCACTTCGACGTCGACGCTGGTCACAGAGCACGTTTCTCCACCGTGGATATCATGAAGCAATCGGGCGGTTGTGGTCCACATTCTCCAGATTCCCTCCACTTCGATCGTGTTGAAGTAATCGATACACCGTGATCACTTCCACGAGATGAAGAACGTCCGATCAGGAAGCTGTGATATATGCTCGTCTCCGAGAGTGGAACCCCAGCCCCAGCATGGGGTCGGCAGATCATTGAAGGAAGATTAGATTGACCCCGGCGCATCCTGCGCTTGTATACTAGCCGGGGCCTTGCGAACGATGAGATTAGGCTGACTATTGATCAACATCACGTGGGGAAAGTGAATAGACTATTGGATCCGCAGTGGAATCGTACCGGCAGTCATTGACAACGGCGCACCATGCTAGGGTTGTCATCAAACGGTCGATCGAAGAGGAGCGCTGATACGAGGGCTCGCTCGCTGAGGTGTAATATCGATACGCAAGGCAGATATACGCACGTTACACACACCGTCACCTGAACATCTTTCGTCGTTAGCCAGGAGAAGAAGACAGGACTCCGTCGCCATCATCAATACCTTACGGTTGTTCACCTTCAATATCAACGGACAACGGAACTACGTGCCAAATTCGCCGATGCTAAGCTTTGAGCGACACCGGGATGATTCGTGGTCTAGGATCGGGTCTATTGATGGAATCAATTGGTATTGCGGTTCGCAATTTTACGCATGCCGATTCGGTCGTCGTTGAATACTGATGCATACAACTTCTCGTCTGGCACGACTCGGACGGTAGATACCGTCCATACTTGGCCACTCCGAAAATGTCATCGTGCAGAGTTCGCCTTGCTGAAAGACGTGCGGTCGGAAGAAAACATGGCAATAAAGCTGTGACTAGAAATCGGAAAGCGACGAACGAGAGCGCGAGAAAGGCTCAAGAGATCGTACCTGTCGATCAAGGCATCTGCTTGCGTGAAAGGCTTGCCTAATTCGATTGTAGATGGCACATATAGTTACCAGAAGGAGAAGGGAGGTTCATTTCGGTGTCCTCTAGGTGCGCCGTTGGCTAGTTTATTTGGGCTCGAGCTTGCTCCGCCTCCACTCGGCACGCCACTTCCGCCAATCCCAGCGGCCCAGAATAGCAACGCAGCGTGAATACGTGACTTCATCGCATCGCGGTCGGAATCGCTGTTGAGAAGGAGAGGCGTACGGGGACCTGGTAGCTCGAGTCTTGCTGTCGGTTCCTGACCCGACCGTGGCAAGCGCGCCAATGAACGATTCGACCTTGTTCGTCTCTTTTGCTCCATCTGCAGCAGCAAGGGATGGCTGTTCAGCTTCCCTTGTGTACCTTTCTGCGCATCACAATGGTTAGCCGACGGCTTTCCTAAGTGGAACGCCGCAATGGTGCCCGAGAATACCCGCGCGCGGCGGCCGATCGTCCACAATGGCATACCAGGCGCACCGGGGACAGGCCAGAATATTGGATCAATCTTGGTCTGGCGCGCGGGCCTTGATAGTGGCCTCTAGCTTAAGCTTTTTGATGGGTGTACAGTATGTCCGACCAGGGTGACACCTGTTTCCGGCCCTAAAAACAGATAGATGGGTTTCCTGCTGCCAATATGGCTGCTCTGGGGAAGTGCCTCCCATTTCCTACACCCTCGTCGCCGCTATAAGGCGTTGTTCTAACTTTGCGTCATTGAGCCAGTCAGAACAGCAGGGAGCGGTTCTCCTTCTATGTGGATGGCCTCTCTGCAATCGCTTGCTTCTCACTTGGTACTCTGCATAGATCTCCATCTTCTGGTCACTCGCTTGATAACATCTGGACTGCCCGTCGACCTTCTCCGGATTTGTAATTCTCTCCAGCGTGGTTTTTGACTGTGTGCGGCCTTCTGACATATATCAGCCACCTTGAAACGTTCGCCGAGGGGCTTTACGAGACAGTCTGAGACAGCTCCAGTTTTTGACTCCAGAACACCGACACATCGGTCCCATTCCAGGCCATACCCCACGGCCAGGTTACGACACACACCTCGTCTAACGCTAAGGACCCAAACGATCGTTGCCGCCAGACAAAAGCGATTGTTAGTCAAAGTCAACCGTTGTCGACGGTCACGATATCCGAAGCGAACGGCGTTGTTCTTTTTGGCGTTCCGGTGGCGGCTTCCACAAGACGGCAGCCCGAGCAATAGCGTCGGAGCCTCGTGACTTCTGTCACAGACACGCTGTCAGCAAGCAGAAAAGTGAAGACTGACTGTCAAGCCTGAGCTTCAGATCCTCTGACCAATCGATCCACAAGTGAGTTCTCCTTGATCGAAACCCCTTGCATGATTTCTGGTTTGAGGCATTTGAAATTGTGCTGCGCGAACCCAAGCGAGAACCACCGATGTTATGGAAACGATCTGGAGCGCGGCAGATTCAGCCACTGCAATGTCGAATCAGTCAACATCCCTTTGTCTGTTGATGAAGAATCCCATTTTAGCAATTCAGACTCACGGCACTCTTACCTACTGGCCACCAGCTGATATCGATTAGGAATTGGTCTTGCTTCACCCAGATCACTGTCGCTACAGAGGTGCTTGGTTGATACCAAGTTGGAGATTGGCCTCGGGGACGCGCAGTAGCGAGGACGCCAGCGCCTTGGGCTCGTCGTCGGGAAGAACCCTGTAATCTGCTGCGAACGACTGCGAGCGCAGCTAAATCGCAATCGTGCATCTGGACCGTCAGGAAGCAGGAAAGCAGGCGAGATCTGATACTCACATCAAAGCGATTCTTTGTCGTCTGCATGTCTCGTACGGGTAGCGGCCTGACTGCACGGATCAAGCGTTCGTTCGAAATCAGCACCCCTGTCTAACCTTGCATTGCCTCAGCGACTGTACGTCTGATCGTATCTGCGTCGTACAAAGTTGCAGCAGACTGCCTCTGTCTTCTGCTCACTGTTTGACTGAAGTCGTTCTTCGTCAAACTGGCATACTCCAGACGTATGCGTCACCAGGTGCGTCGTTTCTCACGTTTTGCATCACTTGAACTTCACGAGGTCACCGGGAACGATCACAACTGCTGCCTTCGAACTCAGCCACGGTTTTGCTGACTCAGTTCGGCAGGGAGAGAGGAGGGACAGCAAGACGTTTGTTGTTGTTGATGAGGACTGCGGCATACCAGTATCCCTCGTCGAAAGCTTTCGGGCTTACAACGACGTCGGGCAGTTGGTCTATTCAGATCCGAGGAGCGTGCTGTTGTCCATGTCGGACTACGGCCAGAAACAGCATTACGACGATGTGTATGGTAAGTTGTCTTGTTCCTGCCTTACACTTTTCCAGACGGCTGCCTGAGGACCGGGGGAGGCACATCCGAGGCGGCTCCCGCTAGCGTTCGACAGTTGAGCATGTGAAAGCAGGCAGCATGAGCAGATGACTAACGTGGGTGACGCATTCAGAATATCCAACGAGCACAAGACCCGAACACGGGCAAGGCTATCCCACTTACGCAGCCCATTCGACATATACGAACGACTATGTAACGACTCAGGCGGAAATACCTTCAGGGCTGCCACACTACGCACACGCCGCATTCGACCCACTGCCCGCTGCTCAGACTTATGCCTCACATGACACAGCCTACTACCACAACCAGCAGGTCCACTACCCTGCATATGTTGAGACCACTCCCCGTCCACTGCCGGAAATAACGTCCTACTCACCGAATCAAGGCCAACGCGGTACGCGAGTTACTGTCTATCTGCGATCTGTCTACGACCTGGATCTGCCGCAAGTTACACCAGTCATCATGTTTGGCCAGAAACGGTGTCAGAGCATTCTGACCAAGACCGCTCAACAAGGCCAACCGTACCAATATGCACTCTCGGTCGATGCACCTCCTCTCACTCCAACGGCTTCACCGTCTCCACAGCTTCCACTGACTCTGACATTCGACGACAGCTCCGTCACTTGGTCGCCTTCGTCGTTGGAGTTTGGCAACTTCACATACCTGGATCAGCAACCGCTGTATCCCGTCCTGTCGCCTCCAGCTCAGCCAAGGAAACGCAAGCTATCACCAGAAGCATCTCCACGCCGTTCGCCAACGAAGAAGCAGTCACTTCAGCATCTCGCTGGAGCATCAAGCGCTGGTCCACAGTCACCACCATTCCGACGACCAAGTGTTCCGGACCTGTACTCACAGGCACGGCGATTCAGCGTTCCTGAGGTGCCGCAGAGCTACGGACTTCCGCGTGTTCATACTCAGCAGTACTACCCTCAGCAGACGACTCAATCGTTCCAGAGCAGCGACAGCCCATCATGGAGCTACATGCCGAACGTTCGCTCTGTGACACGCAGCCCGTCGTCTGCCAACATGACAGCGGGTGCCAGGGGCTCGATATTGCCATCACCAACGACCAACCCGCCACTGATCCGCACTTCAACGCTGCAACAGTCACCAACCACACCTGCAACCACAATTTCGGCCACACAACCATTCAACCCATACGCTACGTACCCTCCGAACTCGAAGGCGGTGCTGAAGATTGAAGGCGACCTCAGCACGATGGAACACAAATGGACAGCTACTGAGCAGGAGACTGGTCGTCGGCTGGTTCAATTCCGTCGCAGCCAAGCTGGCAGTATCATCACAGCAACCTTCGAACCTGTGACGCTCGAGGATCGCATCCCGAACAGCATCTGCGTTAGCTGCATCTGGTGGGAGGAGAAGAGAGAGTGCTACGTCACTAGTGTGGACACCATCTCGCTGCTGGAGTCTCTGGTTGCAGTTCGCTTCACTGTCGAGGAAAAGAACCGGATCCGTCGCAATCTGGAAGGCTTCCGGCCAGCGACCGTGTCCAAGACCAAGGCTGACAGCGAGGACTTCTTCAAGCTCATCATGGGGTTCCCGAACCCCAAACCAAGGAACATCGAGAAAGACGTCAAGGTCTTCCCATGGCGCATCCTCGCCGGTGCGCTAAAGAAGATTATTGGCAAATATGTAAGTCATCATGATATTCATCATGATATGCAGCCAACATTATGCATCAACGCTGATCATCACACTAGTCTGCAAGCTACTCGTCCACCGCCGGCGCCCTGCACGCTCCCGGCGCAGGCCCCGGCGCGAGCTCCAGCTACTCATCGGCGTCCAGAGCCTCAGATGTCACACTGGACCATCCGCACCAACGGCCAATTGCATCACCGCATTCCACCTCAAGCTCTGCAAAATCGTATGGCAACGCGTACGCAGCCAATACAGCCACTAGCGCGTACGGAGCGTCTGCCATGGGACATACAGGACTCGGCATCGGGCCGTCAGCAGGTCCACCACCAGAGCACCCGCGCTTGACCGTTCCGGTCACCACTCACGAGACGACTTCCTGGCACCAGCCGTCGGCGCACTACTCCACCGACCTCTCCTCTGGGCGTGGGTCATGGGACTACCCACAGACCTACCTCTCCGCCTCCCCGGCGACCGGTCTGCCAAGTTCAGCACAGTCGTATCAATTCCCACCTCGCATCCCTTCCTTATCGGCGCATCCCGGTATAGCTGACACAGCGCGCTTCGTGCCATTGCAGCAATACGAGGATCAACAGAGTCACCCGACAACCACAGGATAAGAAGAACAAGAGAAATCGCCATGGTGAGCCACGGACGTCTCGAGCTCGGAGCTCATTGGCCCCGAGCAAAGGCGAACCATCCGAAAGCCTGCCACACCTTCCCCACACAACCTTGCCTCCGCCACCACAAACGCAGGGGTGCAGCGGTCGCACAGCATGAACTTCTTCGCTCATACCTTGCAGATGATCCACCATCTCATCCAGATCTCGACAAGTGTTCCGACTGGACGCGCACATTTGGAGACGGATGTTTCGTCATACATTCCCATTCTGTCAACTTGATACACGCAATCATGCGGCCTTTCTGGTCGCGCGCATGAGATTGTCTTCAAACCATCGATACCCAACAGCATTTTACACCCCACGCATCGTTACATCGCGACAACGACTTTTCCTTGGTTGCGATAGAGATCACTGCCTTCACGGGACACCACTCGATACCCCACACACCAGCTTTATTCATTGCGTCGGAGTTCTACTGGAAGCGAGGGAGATGATGGAATGGCTGAGCGATGCCGTTGTATGATTATGATTATGGAGCTTGATGGACGTTTGAGACTGCCTCCGTCCTAAGGGTAATATTCTTGCTTGTTGTTTGAAGGATGGAAGATTGCTTTGAGAGGGAGATCCTAATTGCTGCTGACGGCCACTCACTGTGTTCCAAAGCATGGAGACGGAGATGGAGGACTGGATGATACGATACCCCAACGCGCTTGCACATACTGCGCTTTAGCTTAGTCTCAATCCATCAGACTGGTACTGCATCACCTCTTGTCTGCATCTCTGTCTTTGCTCGTTGCCCTACCCTCGCCCATTTGGGAAAATGGTAGAAACTGTCCTTTCGACGCTGGTATCAGTAATCGGTGATGGCGCATCATACACCGCAACTACCTGCTTCTACTGTACTCGTAGTCTACACAATAGCTAGAACGTATCATCCTCATAAGCCCTCCGCACCACACTCGGACTCGGCTCATCAATCACACTCGGATCGTCAATGCCCTCGATATCATCCGTGTTGTTCGCCCCAGCCGTCAGTAGCAAATCATCCACAATCCGCTTACTCGCCTCTCGCGCTGGCGTCTGCATGAGTCGGCTCTGTGGGACGTGGAATTGCATCGTCTTGGGTGGCGAAAGTGCGTCGTACTCATCGTCGTCGTCGTCGTCGTCGCTTGAGAAGATGTTGTGGCTCGTCCGGGTCTTGGTGGTGCTGTACGCTTTATCCTGCGGAGAGAAGAGCTGCCGGCCTGTAGAGGTTGTGGGCGCAGCGTGTCCAGTCTTCCGCGCCGGAGTGAGAACGGACACACCAGGTGTGCGTGGTGCTTTGACGGGCGAGAAGAGGTCGCTGCGGAGTTGGGGAGCTGGAGCGGCTGGGGAGGATTGGGGGGAATCGTCCCATGGTACGCGCTTGGTGGTTGTCGCAGGTGTTTGCTTTGTGGTTGTGGTAGGTCGCTGGCGGCGCTGGGTGTGTGGAGTGGCTTGGATGCGGTAGTTCTTATCCAGTATGCGGTGCATGAGGGGGTCGTTGTTCGGATTCGACCGATGTGCGGAAGGTACGTATGCTGCTGACTCCGGCTCGAATGGCGATGACTGTGCGCCCGCGAAAGTGTGTGGACGCGGTGTGCTTGGGCCTTCTGAACTGCCGAGAGCGATTGGATTCTTGCCAGTATACTTGCGTGGTGATGGCGACCTGAATGCGGCCCCTTTGGTGTTGGTCTTCTTAGCGGAACCAATCTTCGGCGTTGTCTGTACGCCCGTAATTTGGGTGGGAGAGTCGATGCTGAACTCATCCTCCTCATCTTCCCGCTGTTGCCCACCACCCTGCAAATACTCCTCATGGTCCGTCGGTGTCTGCAGGTCCAGGGATGTCTCCTCGGTATGCGTTACATCCTCTTCCGTCGCAGCCTCCTCGTAGCCCGACAACGAGACGTTGGCAGAAGCCTCGAAGAACTGCTTCCAGAACTTGGACCCGTCCCAGACATTGCTGCTGTGCTTCGCGTACTGCTCGACAATCGGGAGGATACTGCTGGTGACGATGCGGTGGGCTTTGCTGAAATTGCTGTCGATCTCTTGTAAGGTCAAGGTAATGCTCTGTTCCAGTCTCTCCAACTCTTCGGGCAGTGTCAGGCTACGCGGAGCTGCTTGTCGCGACATTGTACGGATTTGATTTGCTTGTGAAGACGTTCGTCTGATACCACGTTGTGACGCGTGAGGACGCGCCTGAAAGTGAATGTCCGAGCGGAACTCCACTTCAATGTCCAAAGCTCGACCAGCTCTCCTCTCCGACCAGACTTACTCCTCCTCACCACGATGGAGTCGTGTTCCTCTTCCTGGGGTCCCCGCTTACCCGAGCTGTCGTCAACACGGACAAATGCACAATGATGAACCGAAGGACCACCTTACTCCTCAAGGGAAACCGTCTGATTCAGTAGCTTTCCTCCCATGGTTTCTTAAACCCGCCGTGGATAAGTATAGCCATTCACTCCCAGTAACACTTTCCTTCGTACAAACGTCTTCCTTCTTCTACTTATCTATTCAACTTCTTCCGGAGCCTACAGAACTCCTTAAGCACAACATCTCCGAGATCTAGAGCATCATGGGGTAAGGCCGCTCTCCGCTGGTATTCAGTCCTATCATTCCAGGACTGACAACCCCGGCGTAGAAAGACAGCCATTGTAACAGGCTCAGGCCGAGGCATTGGACGTGCCATAGCCCTGCGCCTCGCAGACGATGGCTACGACGTCTGCGTTAACGATATCCCAGGCAACGACTCCATTGCCGAAGGCGTGGCCAAAGAGATCCGAGACAAAGGCCGGAAATCCTGCATCGCACTCGCGGATGTCTCGAAGCTCAGTGAAGTGCAGAAGATGGTGGAGACCAGCGTCAAGGAGCTGGGCGATCTGAATACCATGTACGACAGACCGGCTCGAGATGGAAGGCCAAAGCTATGCTGATTGCACTCGTAGGGTCGCGAACGCAGGGATCGCACAGGTCAAAGGAATGCTGGACCTGACGGAAGAGGACTTCCAGCGGATGTTGAGTGTCAATATCACGGGCGTGCACAACTGCTACTCTGTAGCGGCGAAGCAATTGATCAAGCAGGGTAACTGCAAGAAGGATGCGCCTGGGAAGCTAATAGCGGTATGGTCATCGCCACAGCCCTGATTGATAGAACGATGTACTGACTGAAGAGCTGCATCTTCTAGGCATCAAGCATCGTCGGCTTCAAAGCCTTCGCTCTCCTAGGCCACTACTCCGCCACGAAATGGGCAGTACGAGGCATGAATCAGGCATACGCTATGGAGCTCGCTGAGCACAATATCACTGTGAGCATAGACCTGAATATCCTCAGTCCAATGTGTAGTCTTGCTAACCTACCTCCTCTCCAACAGTGCAACTGCTACGCCCCCGGCATCGTCGATACGCCAATGTGGGAGCTCATCGACTCCGGGCTCGGCAAGAAGCAAAACAAGGGCAAAGGCGAAGTGATGAAATACTACGTCAAAGAGCTTACAGCCCTTGGCCGGACTTCAGAGCCAGAGGATGTAGCGAGGTTGGTTGCGTTTTTGGCAAGTCAGGACAGCAACTTTGTGACGGGACAGACGCAATTGGTTGATGGTGGTATCGTGTTCACATGATTCCGGACAGAAGAGTAGAGAGGATAGTCCATGGAACGATTCAGTCATACAACCCACTTCCAAACACACACCTTTAATCTACCTCCTTCCTCTCCCTCTCACACTCCCCCCCTCCCGCCTCCACCACAGAATCGAACCATCAAATCCCCCAAGAACACCTTCCCATCCCCAAAACAATCGCAAAGTGGTATATCCCGCGCTGTGACCCTCATCCCTGTCTCATGCCATACCTCGCTTGCTTTTCTTTATCAAATTTTCCAGTCACTAACAAAACTTGCACATGGGTATTGCCGGTCCTAACAAGAAACACCGCAACAAAACAAAAGCAGAATGTTCTCAACGCGGAGGCCCAATAGGGGCCGGGTATCCTGACGAAGAAGAAGGAGCGGAAATCGTCTCGTTCGTGGCCGCCGCGGTGGAGGGGTTGCTGGTGGGTGCGGCGGCGGGTTGGGTGGTCAAAGTAGCGGCGTCAGCGCCAGCGGTGGTGGGAGGTTCTTTGCTGACGCCGTTGTCGAAGGGGCGTGGTGAAGCGTCGAATTTGGGCGTCATGTCGCCCGGGGAACCGTTGATCATGCCGAGGCCTGGGATCATTGGGGTATTCAGGGAGCTGGAAGACGCGTTGCCGTTGACGCCGAACGGGAATTTGGACTCGAAGGCGCCGGAGAGGGAGTTAGAGGAAGTGCTGGGGCGGGTTGCGGAGGTGCCGAAGGAGCCGAAGCCGTTGCCGTGGTTGCTGGGCCCGTTCGAGTCGTGCTCGAGCTCGATGCCGGAGTCGTTCCAGGGATTGCGGTAGCCGGAGTCGCGGGACTCCATGCTGACAAGGGAGGCTTTCGAGGCGTTGTTGGATGCCTGCATGAAGAGCGAGGAGCTGGGTGAGTTGGTGCCGTTCTTGCGGCGGCGCTCAATGAAGGAGCTGAAGGAGGACATGCTGCCGGGCTTGCGGAGCTTGTCGAAGATCGAGCGGCTGCTGCTGTCATCGGCGAAGCTGCCGCGGGTGGGTGACTCTGTCGAAATGGCGGGCTCGGCACGCTGCAGAAGCTTAGACTCGAAGAACGGCATGTTATCCTCGAACGAGTCTGACTTCGGTCGAGGTATCGCGCCCCTGACCAGACTGGAGTCCAAACCACGGGAGATGAACGGCAGGAGCAAGAAGTCGATGGCGTCTTTCAGGCCACCAGCGTTGTTGCGAGTGTAGCTCAGGACCAATTTCTCGATCGTGACCATTTCATCACCCTGCTTCTCCTCGCTTGGCTCGTGGATGGCGACTTCGACGACATATTGGTCCTTGAGCTTCTGAGCGATATCGTTGCTGAACTCGTCGGACAGCATGAAGTTGCGCAGCTCATCGGAAGTCGGGAACTCGATCTCGTGGGTCTCAGGAACCATGCCCTAATCACACATCAGCAAATATCCAAGAACAGAATACCGCGAAGTAAACTCACCAGAAACTCGTCAACCGCCTGTGGAACCTGGTACTCGGGCCCAGAGACCGTGATGATCTCGCTGGCCTGCTCGGCACCAGGAAACGTGACCTTGCAGTTCCACTTCTTCTCAAGCTCTTCAATCTCCTTCATACGCGCAATGAGCCCACGCTGGGTCAGCCGGTCGACAGGTACATGCTCGGAAACGAACTCAGCATCGACCTTCTCAACCATAGCCATGATCTCTTCTTTGACTTGCTCAAGACTATTCGCGTTGCGAGCAGGCGTACGACAAATGACATTGTCGACCTTGATGTCATCGTCGTCCTTACCGATGCCACCTCGATCCATTGCATTCGAGAACTTGACGAAAACCGAGTACTTCTTCATGATACGCTGGATGTGCTGGCCACCGATACCAATAATGCGCTTGTGGTACTGGTCCGGGACGTGGAAGGAGATCGAAGCCGGCATTTCAAGCTCCACGAGGTCCAAGCCATTCTTCGTCGCCTCGTATTGGGCGCCACGCACATCGATGTAGAAGTTGTACTCGTTAAAACCATCGAATACGATCTGAACGTTGCTTTGGCTCATAATCTTGTTGATCTTGCCGTTCTTCTTGCCGCTGACGAACTCCTTGTGCTCGTTCGCAAGCTCGACCTTGACTCGCAGAGTGGATTGCGCCTTCTTGACGAATGGTAGGGTATTGATAATGGCCATTGCAGCTTTGACCGCATCGTCGCTTCCGTTGATGTGGAAGTTGAGTTTCTCAAACGTGATCTCTGCACCGGAATTGATACAGATGTCTGGCAACATCGCACGGATATCGGAAGAAGTCGGTTGACGTTGCGATGAGTCCGGAGACGTCAGCCACCAGGACGCGCTATAAAACTGCCCAGCCAAACCCATGATTTCGCGGACTGTCCTCTCGACATTCAGAATGTCGGTAGCTTGAACACGCAAGATGCCACTGTGGTTGCCGAGCGGTGGGAACAATACGTAAGATCCATTGGCCTCAATGATCTTCCGAATCTTATCGAGCCGCTCGAGCAGGATGTAGTCAACCTTGCTAGTGGTGATCTGAACATCCTTGACGAAATTCTTGGTGTGTAGCACAAGATCATGCAATCTTTGCTTAGCCTGCAGGATGTTATCCATGGTCTCGCCTGTGATGATGATCTCGTCTCGCTCCCGAAGACGAACAGCGCCGTACGTCCCATTGCCGAAGACAGTTGGAAAGAGCGGTGGGAAGTATATGGCGGATCCAGTGGTCGACTCGATCATCTTGATATTCCTCCGATGCCGCCCGGCAATCAGATTGTGCAGAGTCAACTCCAAGCGTATGGAGTCCACGTGTCGCTGCAAAAGCTTGTCAATCATGATGAGCAGCCGAGTCTTTGCATTCTCCGAGCTTTCCATATCACCATAAACTTGTATGCGCAGCTTGTTGTCCATGCTCTTGTCGAGTGCGTTGTTAAAGCTGATCGAGTCCGAGTCCTTCCGCTTCAACTTCGTGTCGAGCAGGAAAATGTCAGCCATGGTCATTTCTGCGATTTCGTCCATATAATGGATGATGTCCTCTCTGGCACCATCCTGGCCCTTGGGGAAGACTGTCTCGCGATCTATGTCGAAGCTCTCACACCGCTATCACCGAGTCAGCTGCGTGTTCCTCCATATTCATGTCCTATCTCTCATACCAGTGTAATAGGCGTCTCCATCAAGATCTTCGCACGCATCTTATGTACCACGTCCGAGTCTCCAGATATACACACGTTCGTGACCAACGCCGTAAGTGGCCCACGCTGCATACCCGGTACCGGCTTTGGCTTGGAAGACGTGACTGTAGCCTGCACCATCTCCCCACTGTTCTCGCTCATCTGCCTGCACAAACTCCTCAACGCCTCCACGTTCCTCGTGTGTACTGGCAGAGCATGATTTGGCGTGTCCTCCGCCGAGCCCTCCGGATGCGTCCATTTCTTTACTGCATTCACACTGCTGTACAGCACATCCTCCCGATCCGGACCCGGCAGGTTCGAGTTGAAGGGCACGTTGAAGGACAAGTTGATGCTGTGGCCGGGCACTGCTGGATTCGGGCTCATCGATGAACCGACCAAGTTCCTCTTCGCGGCTGGCGGAGCGATGGAGAGATCGTGTTGCGGGTGCTGCCTCGAGACGCCGAAGCCCATGGACGGCGTCATCTTCTCCCAGCCATGTCGGGCTGACCCAGTGAAGTTGCTGATCTTGTGCATGGTGACGAATTGAAGATGCACACCTCCACGGCTGACGGCGGAGGTGTTGAAGTAAACGAGGGTGTGGAGTGCCTAAAGAATAACATGGGTTAGACGCGTGAACCAGATCAGAAAAACAAGCGCATCCTGTGGCAGTGGCAGCGTTGGCTGGCAACCTTGGTGTTGGTGGTGAGAACCTGTGATGCAGATAGCAGGTGTGGACCGAACGTCCGGCCTGACACGTGATCACATGCTGGGATTTGCTCGCGATTGTGGCGTCGTAATCAAGAATTCCAGATCACGAGAGCAGCCAAGGTATCGCGGAGATCATAACAAATAAGTGGAAATCGACTACTGTTCAAAGAGGCAAGGATGGTGGAGGATACAAGCCTGCATACTCAGGTTGCAGAACAACAAGCCTACAGCTAGTTCTACAATGATGCTGCAATTCGCTAGAACGATGTGGTTTACAAAAATACAGGTACAAGTAACACCCTTTTCACAGCGTTTCCTTGCAGTCGAACAATCCACGGCTCGTCTTCGAGCCTCAGTCGGTGGTCCCTACACGATCCCACCACTTTCGTATTACTAGTAGCGCATCTCGCTGACCTGCCTCGGAAATACCTCGTTCCCATACTGATCCATATATCGTACACTCTGCTGTGGGGCCTGGCTGTAGGTGCGTTGCGGCGCTGGCTGCGGGGCTTGTTGCGCTGCACTGTGATAGTCCATACCAGGCATGACGCTGGCGGCGCGTGCTTGAGCCGGTGCAGGCTCTTGACGGACATACTGTACTGGTGCGACACTGCCCTGTCTGGCGTATGATGCTGGTAAGTACTGCGGCTCCTCCGGACGTACACTATAACTCCGGGTCGGCGCGTACGCTGGCGATGTTGTGATATTCCTCGCTGGGGGTGGTGGAGGCGGTGGCATTTGCTCGTACCGGAACTGCTGGTACACTGGTGACGTTGGCTCTGCTCGGACATGCTGCTGATACACTGGCGACGTTGGCTCGGACGCATATTGTTGCGGTTCTGGAGCAGGACGATATGTCGGGCCTGGCACAATTGCACCGTTGGCATCGACGTATCGGAACTGCTGTTCGGGTTGCCTTCTTGCTGGGGGTGGTGGCATGGCAGCGTAAGCTGAAGGGTACTGGGGAGCTGCCGGCGCTTGCGGTGCATACGCCACAGACATGCGACTCGGCGCACGCTCAAAGCTCATCTCCGGGTATGCTCGAGTCTCCACTGGAGCCACCGAAGCCCGTGGAGCATATGTTTGAGCTGGTGCCGGGGCAGGTGCCGGTGCTGGGCCAACGTCCATGTACCTGTTGCCGTACTGGTCCACGATGATGCGTCTTGGAGCTTCTGTTGGTGCAGGCGTCGCGGCAGCAGTACGAGCAGCCTGCGCGTACGGGTCCTGGTACTCTTGTACCCGGTACGGGGATTGAGACCTCTCCGTGCGAGGATAGTATCCCGAGCCTGCTGCGTTTGGCTGCTCTACAAACGTGGGTTGTTCGGCTTGTTGTACGACTTGAGCAAAGCGTAGATCTCCATAGGTCATGGAGGTGGTACGGCGCTGATAAGGTCCAACGGGCGAGTATGGTCCAGGTTGTGCAGGAGAGGCCGGTCGCTGGGCGTGATGCATGCTAGCTACCCTGCGAAGATCTTGGGTGTCTCTTTGCACAGGGCGATGGTATGATGGGGATGCTAATCTAACCATAGAGCCTGCAGGCTGGCTGGACTCGTAACGCAAGCCAGATCGAGGTCCTTCGAGCATATATTGGGGTTGTGGACCACGTCTTGGGGTCGCCAGATCTATCTCGATTGGCCTCTGCGCTGCGGCAGATCTTGCGTAGGCAGGAAGGGCGGTCAGACTGTTGAAAGGCGGTGGAGACATCGGCTCATCCTTGATGAAATGTCGCGAATGAGTCCTCTGGGCGGGATCGGCCAAAGGTTCAGGTGCAGGCTCTTGCATTGGCTCTGCTGCGCTCTGCCGTTGCCGCCTCTTTGCACGACCCATCGGCTCGTGGTCGCGCTTCCGCTTCTTGTTCTTCTTGTTCCTCTTGCCAGTGCCGGTATTGCCGTTGCCAGATGGAGATCCCGTGGACGCTCGTGAAGGAACGTATTTGGGGTACTGTTTCGGCTTCAGAACAACCTGAGGAGAGCCATTAATCAACTCCAGATCGTAGCTGGGAGCCTTGGCAGTCGCAAGCGGTGACACTCGATTCGGTTGGGGTGCTGCTATGTGCGTGAGATGATTGCGAATGATCGGTACTTGCCGTGGTGCTGGGGCAGCTTGTGGGGGTGGATAGTTCGGTGTGACAGTACTGTTGTCGGCCGTGATCTCGCCGGGCTCGTAGTCGGAGTTGTCATCCTCAGGGGAAGCAACCTGCTGCGTCGTCGTAGGTACAGCGCACGCTTGAGATCTGCCGAAAGCTGGCACATCTGGCGGCGTGTAATCATCGTCCTCGTCCTCGGGGTCGTACATATCATCATCCTCATCAGCGATTGTGTGCGCGACATTGAGGGAAGAACGAGCTGCACCACGTTCGTACATGCCGACGACCTGCTTTGGACGAGCGAGCGATCCTTGCGGCGCGCCATCGAGACGCTCAAAGTCGCCGGTGAAGGCACCTGCAGCTCTGTCAGAGCCGTTCTTCGAGCTAGCATCAGAGGACCAGTCACTTTGAACTTGACTAGAGTAGTAGTCGTTCTCATCGAATGAGCTGTCCGCATCCACCACTGCTTTCAGTCCGGATACGGGCTTCACGCGCTCCATCGCACTCTTCAGCACAGCATCGACATCGAGCGCATCTAGGCCGGGATCTTTGTCACGTGCATTGTGCTTGGGCTGATCGGCTTGCGTCTGCAGCTCGCGCTCGATCCGCTGGCGCTTCAATTGTCCTTCTGCTCTTACAAGGCTGTCTGATTTCTCCAGGAAGATCGGGTCTAGTCCGGCAGCTGAAGAGGGTTTGGCATTGTATACTTGCGTTGCGTCGCTTATATATGGGGCGCCTGCCACTTTCAAGCCGGGCAGTCCATTTGACGCGGAGTAGGAAGCTGGCTGCGAGCGCTGCGTCTCATTAGTGGCATGTGTCGAACCATTGAGAAGACCGTTTGGGCGAGACGACGAATGGCCGTTTGTAAGAGTCTCGGGCACAAGCAAACTCGCCTTCAGCCGCTCAATCGCGTCAAAGGGTAGCTTGAAAGCATGTTGACCTGACACCACCGCCTGCTTGAGCGCTATGAGTTCGTCCAAAAGCTGGACATCCTCCGCCTGTGAGGGCGAGGCGCCGCCGCTTGCATCCACATCAACGGCCATGCGCGATATCATTGCATTGTGAATGGCGTTGTTGATGGCAAGGAGTCAGAAAAGCGTAGCTTCGAAGGGGAATTGGAAGTCGAGTCAGTTAGGGTTCGGCAAAGTCAGCCGACCTTACTTCGACTTCGACGCCACTGGATGACTACGATCATGATGCTGGCATATCGTCCAGTACGTGACTCAGGGACTGGCAGTTGAACAAATTACCATGGCTTCTGATGCAGCTTGCTACAAGACTCCTTCGCACTCATACTCGACTTGCTAGGCATTTTACTTCTCGAGCACGATCGACCATCACAAGTAAACAGCCTGCAGGTACCGCCTTCAAAGCACTCAGCATGTCGTCCCGGCCGGTGCTCTTCTGTGATATAGACAACTGTCTATACACCAAAGACTACCGGATCCACGAATACATGTAGGCCTCTACCTTTCTCATTGAAAGCTTGAAACATGCTCACGCCTGTCACACATTCAGGGGCGATCTCATCGACGACTACTTCCAACACCACCTCTCCATGAGCAAGGAAGACGCAGCATACCTGCACCAACGCTACTACAAAGACTATGGACTCGCGATTGAAGGACTGGTCCGCCACCACAGGATCGACCCGCTCGAGTACAATGCCAAGGTCGACGACGCATTGCCGCTAGACGACATCATCAAGCCGGATCCGAAGCTGCGCAAACTACTGGAAGACGTCGACCGGTCGAAAGTAAAACTCTGGCTATTCACCAACGCCTACATCAACCACGGACGAAGAGTCGTGAAGTTGCTAGGCATCGAGGACCTGTTCGAAGGCATGACCTACTGCGACTATGGTGCGGAGAGGCTCCTTTGCAAGCCTAGTCCGGAGATGTATGCGAAAGCGATGAGAGAGGCTGGCATCACGGATCCGAAAGAATGCTATTTCGTTGGTAAGCACAATCTTAGTCGAGTAATGCTCGCTAATGCTGACACATAAACCAGACGATTCGGCGTTGAACGCTGCAGCCGCCAAAAAGTATGGATGGAAGGCTGCACATCTGGTAGAGCCAGTCTCACAGCCACCACCTGAGCCGGTTGCGGATCACCAGATCCAAAGTCTCGAAGAGCTACGAACGATCTTCCCAGAGCTGTTCAAAGCATGATTCTTTTCCGCAACACCGCTGGACTTGAATTACGGTTGGCATTCCGGCGATATTGTTACACGAACTGCACGAACGCGCTATGATAGAGCGGACCTGGGTTACATCGTTTACATACACTCTAGATCTAGAGGCCTCATGATTGAGCTGAATTGGGTAGACTTAATGGACACACGTCGCATCACGCAACGACCAAGCTTCAAGGGTTCGCAACATGTGTCGGGATCGGTTCGGGTGCGTCGCCATCGTCTGCCTTCGTTCCGGCCTTCTTCTCGAGTTCTTTGCCATAGTCCTTCCTATATGAAGGTCAGTCTTTTGCCAGCTGACACAGCGGGAACGAACACATACCAAAGATCCTCAACCTTACGTCCGCCGCAGCACTCGCCGAACAGTTTCTCCTCATCGTAATCCTTGCCTCTCAGGCAGCCGTTCATCCTTCGTACTGTGCCCTCTCCGAACCGCTGCTCGAGGTATCTACAGTACAGCGTTAGTATGACATCTCGGATCACAGTGGCACAGTCACCTACTCCAAGAAGTACCCAGTATGCTGATACCCACCATCCCACTTCCCCTCCGCCTCCTGCTTCCAGTGCTTCGCAGACAGGCCAGCTCGAAGCCGCACCCAATCGGCGATCCCTTCGATCAAGCCTCCAGGACAAGTTCCATTCGCTGCCCATTGGAAGCAATGCACTAGCTCATGGCACAGCACGCCGAGGATTTCGTGACGTTTGGGCGATTTGGTGTTGACGATGTAGTCGAGGTTGATGTGCAGCTCCTTGTGGTCGTGGTCGAGGTCCATGCCGGTGGTGTAGGCTACGCCGTTCATGGAGCGCAGGACGATTGTTACGGAGCGGGTGCCTGGTCTGGATGCAGGAGAGGTCAATGTAGGTCGGGATGCTAGTTATTGGACCTAAGAGAATGTTTTGCCACTCCTCGAACCACAAGATTATTCGACATATGGCCGACTCGCTGTGCGACGGCCTGGCCAAAGTTTGGAGAGATGAAGGACTTGCCGTTCGCACTCTGAAGAGTAGAGCAGGTTGAGCATATTCTGAACTTGTGCTTCGATGTCTTCGTTGCCTTTGATGTTCGACAGGAACACGGACTATCGAAGGTGTCAGACAACTATCTACAAATTCCCGTTGTTTCCATTGATTTAGATAGCAGAGCGAGATTGAGAAACATACGCTGCCTTCATGCCCCAGATCGTATAACTTTAGTCGAAGTTTAGGAGTCGGAAACTTGTGCCTTCGTATCGGCAGTACCGCAGTCGGCGCCTCGCTCGGAAGAGATACAGCAGGCATATCTTGCTGGAAGTACGTTGGCGTCGGCGTAGCGGGCACAGTGGAGGTGGTACTGCTACTGGCTGGCACTTTGAACGTTGCGTTGGCAAGGCGCTGGACTCGGAGACTCTCCTCTAATATGGTTTCGGGGGTGAGGATGCGATGGGCCATCGCAGATCTCGATATCGAGTGGAGGTAGGACAGACACCTGTTGCTACCTAAGGTCTTAAGCAAGGCGTTTGTTCGGGTATGTGGGACGGAAATAGAGTTTCGCTTATGCATGGTCTAACGCGGACAACGTCGCGACCAAAACACCAAACACGCTTCGTCACAAGCCTGCATCCGAACATCCTTCAAAATGACGACGATGGACGTGCAAGCGGCGACCTTGCTGAGCACGCTCAAGCGACCAGCGGCGAGCTCGGAGGCGAAACTCGCTGCTCTGAACGACCTCAAGTCTGCGATCAAACACTACCGGGTCCCAGAGAGCGGGCAGGCGACCATCTTCGAATGCCTCAGACTTGCGATCACCCAACAAGCCTCTTCGACCCTCGCCAGCTCGGCCTTCTCGGCGCTCAGCCATCTGATCAAGCGGCTGAAGATCCAAGATGCCTCCGGACACTCCATCTCACAACTTGCGCCTCGGCTGTTCCAAGCTCTTTCGGAACGCCTGGGTGACATGCGCGAACCAGTGCGCATCGCGGCTTCGCAGGCGTTGACGGAGTTGTATCCGTACTGCACAAGTGACGTGGAGGGCATCGTGCGGGACGAGGCTATTGGTGGGAATCATGCGCGCGCGAAGCAAGCAGGCTTGCAATGGGTGGTCAGGATGCACAAGGAGGAGTCGATGCCGTTTAAAGGATATACCCAGGCTATGGTGGCGAGATTGGAAGATGCGGACGGCAATGTCAGGGAGACGGCTAAGCAGTCGCTCATTGAGCTGTTCAGCAATGCGCCTGACGGAGCCAAGGCAGATTTGCGAAAGCAGATGAAAGCATTCTCCGTGAGGCATTCGATCGAGAGCCAGGTACTCGCCCACATCGGTCCAGGCGTGCACGCTGGATCTCGACCACAGACATCTGGACAGCCGGACACAGACATGTCTTCGTCTACGAGATCTCTACCAACGGCTGATCACATGTCCCAACTTGCTGAAAGCATCAACAGCGAGGCCGCGCAGCCACCTGCGCCCGAGGTCGTGCCGATGGACCCCATATATGTTCAGTCAAAGCATGAACTTGAGGATATCTTTCGGGCAATGCTACCTCACTTCGAGGGCAAGGAGAGCGAGGGAAACTGGACGCAGCGCGATAAAGCGGTTCTGCAGATCCGTCGTATGACGAAAGGCAACGCGCCAAGTGAGTTCCATCAGGTCTACATGGCTGGCCTCAAGAGCACAATCGAGGGCATCCTCAAAGTGGCGAACTCGCTGCGAACCACAATGTCGTCCAACGGCTGTCTACTTGTACAAGAACTTGCACGCACACTGGGGCCTGCGTTAGATCCACATGTCGAGATACTCATCCAGTCTTTCATCAAAATGAGCGCGGCAACCAAGCATATCGCATCCGAGAACGGCAAGATCACAGCTGATGCCATATTCCAAAACTGCACATATCATGCCCGGATGATGCAGCATGTGTGGAATGCAGTGCAGGACAAGAACGCTCAAACTCGGCAGTGCGCTTCTGACTGGTTGAAGACCATCCTCAAGCGGGAAGCGGGTTACAAGCACCGGTTCGAGAGCTCTGGTGGCCTCGAACTTGTCGAAAAGTGCCTCAAGAAAGGACTGGATGATGCGAACCCGAAGGTCAAGGAGAACACGAGAGCTACTTACTGGATGTTCGCGAAGACATGGCCGGAGAAGGCCAGCGCTATCTCAGCTTCTCTAGACCCAAAGTCGAAGTCTGCTCTTGACCGTGACCCCAACAACCCGAATGCTGCTCTGTTCAGCTCGCAAACTGCTGCTGCCGTGCCGACCCCCCGCGCTACAGGGGTCGCCAGCAGAAACGCACTTCGAGAGATGATGGCGGAGCAGAGGAAGGCAAAGGCAGCTGGCAAACTACCCGACCGACCAGTCTCTGCCATGGCACAACTATCACCAGCCAAGCCTAGATCGACTACCTCTCGAGCGCCTTCAAACCTGTCTGGTTCTACTAGAGCTGAAACAAGGATAGCGTCAACTGCATCAACGTCCAGCACGCCATCTGCTCCCGATACCGCTCAGCGAAAAGGAAGCTCGCTTATGTCTGGGCCTGTCCGACGACCACGAAGACCAGAGCTGCAACGGCCACAGACAGCAGATCCTTACGCATCGAAGCGGCTACTCCGGCCCGAGACTCCAGCGACCGCCAGCCCTGGTAACAGCCCACAGAAGGGTACTGCCGGATCGAAGACTTCAATACCATCATCAAGTGCAGCAAGGAACCGTGCAAAGACGGCTGCCACTACTGCGGACAGTCCCTCCGGCAGCCCCGCTGGTCGTAGCCCTCGGCCTGGTCATGTCTTACCCGACTCACGCCTTACGAGCAAAGGAAGCGAAGATCTCACAAACGTGCCTGAAGACGACCTCACGATGATTATGCCAAAGAGCGTGGCAAGTGCGAGCAGGCATGCGTTCGCTCCCGGCCACAAGCGGCCGACACTGGGGCAGACAATGTCTGTGGATGCTGGTATGCAGAACATGGTGGAGGACGAAGGCTTCACGATGGTCATCCCAAACCTGCAGCGAGCTAAGTCGCCGCTGGCGTATCGGAGCCCACTCAAAGCCATGTTCGAGGAGGCGCGGGAGAAGGTGGAAAGTATGTCGCCGAAGCAAGAGGAGAGCATTGCGCCTCCCCCACCAGTCGAGCGAGCTGCAACGCCTAGAAGTGCCAGTCCTGCGAAACCAGCCCAACCCGAAGAAGTTCAGATCTACGAGGACCCGTTCGTGGCAGACGAAGCACCAGTCGTTGCCGAGAGGGCGGTGCTGGGCGAGCTACCAGTCAACGAGAATGTCCGCATGCAAAGCCCCACGCAGAGCAACGGCTCCAGCAACAGCCCGGCAGGCAGCCCTCGTCACGCGCCGGCACCTCACTCGCCCATGATCGCATCACCACAAGATCGCGCAGAAGTCGTTCGCAACAAGCGCCTACTCGGCTCAGGCATCGATCGCATCCGAACTAAGACTCTGGATGCGCACGGTTTCCGCCGCGTGCAGGATCTTGCGAAGAGCAATCTCGACATCTGGGAGGGTGGGCGGAAGTATGATGAGCTGATGGGTGTGCTACTGGAGTACCTACAGACTTTCGACCAGGAGCCGAAGCTGACGCAGCAAGCACCTCACAAAGCTGCTGGTCTGAAAGCGCAGGCCTTGGGGTTGGTGAGGGCGTTGCTCTATCTGCACAAAAAGAATGCGATGGCTTGGCATGCGAAGACTCTTGTTACCGTGCTGGCGTGCAGGAAGAACGTAGAGGCAAGCAGCCATGTGCTCGCGGATCTGGAGAAGACTGCGGATGAGATCGTCAAGCAGGCGGCGGCAGAGGGCTGCATCGACGCTATTGTCGAGTACCTCCCTTCGCTGCGCTCCGACCGCGAGGGCAGCAGATCCACGGCTATGGCGCTCGGTCTGCTACGGCAGCTTCTCGACTCGGCGAAAGCTCGCAATGTTGAGCTTGGTGCGGACAGGAAGATCAGGCTCGTGCAGACCACGGCGAAGTATCTCGACGATGCCGATGCGGAGGTGCGGAAGGCGGACGTAGAGCTGGCAAGCGATTTGTTTGAGCTGTTTGGATCGAGCAAGGCGGAGTTCTGGGGTGAGTTCAAGGGCACCGATGAGGGAAGGTTGGGGCTGCTTACTTATTACATTGCGCGGAGGGGGAGAGCGAGGGCGTGATGAGCTTGGAAAAGTCGACTTGGGGTGTATCTGTAAACGAAAGCGATGGCGTTGGTAGTTTTGCAGATGTAGGAGTATGCAGATTTGGTGTACCGATCCGATGCTGGTAGAGTCGAACCAGTCGCTCCTTCCATGCGAAGAGGTAAGTAGGGCCATTTGGCTCTCTTGACACAGTTCGACTCAGTCCTTCTTTCTTTCTTCCCTTCTTCGGTAGCAGCTCATATTGCTGTTCGGTGAACTACACGAGCATCAACAGGGACGGACATCGGACAGAACAGATGACGACTTCATCGGCGGACAGCAACTTGCCGTAATTATCGGTTTCATGCAGGCTATTGAATCGATTGTGAGAAGTGCCCGGCCCACGAGAAGTACAACATCTCATATGTTAGGCTGCTAAAAGAACTAAGGGTCAAGCAGTGGTTCGAGGGATACTTCTCCCAGTTCTCTTGTAACAACCCTAGACGGTAGCCACTATATCGAGTGCTTGTATCAAGGTCGAGGCCATTTGCCGTAGGTGTGTTCCATCGTGACACACTCAGCACATGCACATCTTGGCCGGATGTTTGAGGTTGTACGCAAGCTGGGGTTGTCTATGTTGCTTCCACACTCCTGGGTTACACCCTAGGGCAGCACGTTCAGGCTTTTGTAACGAGATGAATAACTCTTGCTGTACTCCGCACCTACGAAGGAATGTGTCGATGGTCCTGGTCCTGCCGAGCCAATGCGGCCGTGCCTCCGAGGCCCTCGTTCCTCCCACAAATGAGTTGCCCCGGATGAGAAACGTCAATCTCGCTCATTTTTAGCTCCCGACTATGATCGGCCCGCTTGTTTCGACTACGGAGCAGGGATGCACTAACCACTGTTAGCGAGCAGGGGACTTGATGCTCTTGCTCTTGACCTGCCCGCCCCCACAGCATCGCAAAGATGAGTGATGGTGGAAGGAGGAAGGACTAAAGGCTACCGGCGGTGAGCATTGGAAGAGGGCAGCAGTCGTGCCACATCCTCACACGTCGACTCGGTAACGGACGAGACTTGTGCTACGAGCCACGAGGCGACACAATCCGCACGCGGTTTCACCAATAGTCCGCTCAGGTAGCATATCCTCAGCAAAGTAGGATATAGACCGCGCCACCTCACCAAGATGTCGGACATAATCGAGACTGAGTCTTCGCCGCACACAGGCGACGAGGACGATGTCATGTACGTATGTGAGAGACCTCTCGCGCATAGCACGACTGACAATCTCCAGATACCCGTGCAAAGGGTGCAACGAGATCTTGGAAGAGGGCAAGGCATTCGTGAGTAGAGCGAGATGAAGCAGACGCAGTGAACGAGCACTGACGCATACCTCAGGAGCTGGCTGGATCTCGATGGCACATCGATTGCTTCCGATGCAACACCTGTGGTATGGAATACAACTAACAACAAGTCGCATCAAGCACTGACAGACTAAAGGCACTCTGCTCGACTCCGACGCGAACCTCCTCTTACTTGGCGACGGATCCCTCATCTGCAACAACTGCACCTACAGCTGCAATGCGTGCGGCAACAAGATCGAAGACCTCGCGATTCTCACCGGAGACCAAGCGTTCTGCAGCGCCTGCTTTCGATGTCGCAATTGCAAGAAGAAGATCGAGAACCTGAGATATGCGCGGACGTCGCAGGGTATATTCTGCATGAGCTGTCATGAGGCGCTTATGGCTAGGCGGCGGAAGAGGACAAAAACAACGCCGAAACCTGCGACCAATGGCACAGCACAGGTGAAAGAGAAAGCATTGCCTTCTTTGCCTCCTGGCGCTGTGCCGCCAACCGCATTTTCTCCAGAGGCAGAAACGCCGCCAGTACTGGATTCGCAGACTAGCACACCAGGCGTACGGTCGCCACCAGAACGAAAGCAGAGTCGAAGAGAGGCGCCGTCGAACAATCTGAAGCGGGATGTGTCACCTCTCTCAGACGATGCGCGCAGAGGTGGGTTCACATGCGCTCCGTGGCTGAAACAGTTGACCTTTGCTGACACAACATTAGATGGACCGACTCTCCCTGCAAGCACGTACAAAGATACCAAGCTGTCGAATCTGTCTCGAGAACCTGTAGATGACGAGGAGGATGACGAGCTAGGATTTCTGCCGATGGCATTCGACCCCAATCCTGCGCCATTACCACCACCTATCGCGAGGAAGGAAGTTCCACGTCCTCAGGACCCATCACCTCCAGCGCAAGCTGATAGCCGCTCTCGAGACTATTTTGGCAATACTGGTGGGAAGCCAAGTGGGAGGGACCTGCTCAAGGAGGATTCAAGGCCGGTTTCTTCTCGATCAGTGTCCACCGAGCGCGAAAGGGAACGGAATGGAGTACAGGCAAAGGCCAGCCCGCATATATTATCGCAAGCGAAAGCAGGATCGAAGAAGCGGGACGCTTCTGGCAACAATACACCAGCATCTGGCTCTGCGGTCGTTTCTCCTGTTGTGCCCCAGGAGCGCAACGAACGTCCCAAGGTCAGAACGGCAGACTCTGAAACACTCGCCGTCAACCCCAACGAAGGTTTCAAGTTGCAGGAAGCTCCCAAAACAAGGAGGACTGGGTCGCGGACGAGTTCTCAGGTTGATGGCAGGTCACCTACGATCAACTCGCTCAATTCGCCGAAGTATTCGCCGGCATCTTTCTCGCCCATGGAGAGAGAAGGCAGTGACAGGCTGCTATCGCACTCACCCGCGTCGCAAGACTCAGGTGTCAATCCCTTCGACGACCCCAAGCACAAGCAAGGAACTGTCATCGGCGCGGCGCCCGCAGCGCCCAAGCAACCAGCACTCCCTGTGCGCGGAGACTCGCTCGCACTCGCAGGTCGCAAACCTAAACATACGAGTCCCGAGATTCAGACGCCTACGACAGGATCCACACCTTCGCAACCCTTGCATGAGCGGAAAGCGTCAACTTCATCTGTGCCATCGCTTTTCGCAGATGCGCAAAGTACATTGTCGCGCGGCAACAGTCGCAGCAAGACCATTGACTCGCCATCTGCGCGCACTAGCTTCGAAGCGCCTCCACCGCGTGCCTCTAGCCGGACTGCTCCTGTCAACATCGTGCCGACGGAAGAATTTACTGCACCGAGAGCGCCACCGCGTGCGCCATCCTCAACGCACCGAAACAATGAGTCGATCGGTACGATGCACAGCAATGAGATGGGTCAAGATGTTCCACTATCGCCTTCGTTGCGGAGTGCTGGCTTGCCGAAGCAGAGTATGGACAAACCATTTTCGATGGAAGATGAGATGGCGCGCATCCTGCGCGGTGAGATGCGGCGGAGCAATGATGCATCATCGACTTCTGTTTTGCGGAAGGTTTCGAATGCCGTTAAGCACGGCCGCAGCTTCAGCGACAGAGGACTGCATTCTGCTGGGAAGTCTTCCTCGACTGGCCATCCTGAGATCAGTTCACCCATGACCATCAGCAGTCCTATGTCGCCTCAAAGCAAGGACAGCAGCGATCAGCTAGCGGCACAGTTGAAGCGCGCTCAGCAGCGGATCGTGGAGCTGGAATCGGAACTCAATCGCTTGGAGGACCAGGTGAACAGTTCTGCCGAGATCAAAGCGGCGACCAACGAAATCCGCGAGAAGCGAGGGACGATGGTTGTGCTGGACACTCAACGAGAAATGGTCGTTCGCGAGCTGGAGGTGATGACAGAGCATCTATCACGGGCCAAGGACAGCAACAAGCCTCTTGATCTCAATTTGTTGAAGAGCGAAGTGCTCAAGGACTTTGCGGAGTCCCTTCAAAAGCTGAAGGATCAGATGAGCGCACAGATCGAGGATCTCATGCACCGGCGCAACGAGCTCACAGACGAGATTGGCAACCTCATTCAGATGAAGGATAAGGGCTTCCAGGAATACGAGATACTCAGCAGCAAGAACGCACAGCTCGCCGAGATGAACAACAAAATACTGCAGAACATCCAGGACATGTACAAGTCGAATCGTGGATTAAACGGCATAGCACCACCACCAAATGGACTTGGCATCTACCAACCAAACTTGAAACCAGAGATCTCCGGACCTTCAGATGTTCGCCAACTGAGCATGACAACCACGGATTCGTCAATGCCAAATCTGCTGCAAGAAAACGAAGCTGAGCCCGCAACCATACTTACTGCGCCACAAGTGGTCAATATCCGCAAGGGACAACCCAAGAAGTTCAACTGGCGCAAGGGAGGCGAACGAGTGGCCAAGAATGTGACCAAGGGCATCAAAGGCGCTTTCGTGAGCGAGCGCAAAGAAGGCGATCCTCCGTACAATATTGGCATGCCCTATAACAATACGCAGCAGGCTATCGGTGGCAGCGATCAGAATAGCTTCAACGGCGCCAGACAGGGTATTGATGGGAGGCCTGGACAAGCATTTGGCTTCTTTGGACAGAAGGGCAATGCTGGGTTGAAGGCGGGCGGACTTGGGAATATGAAGAATAACAGCAGCACTAATCTCGCGGCTGATGCTTCTGGTGAGCCATTGAAGTCACGCGAGCTCCCCGACTCACACGCTGACACTTTTGCAGTCCTCTTCGGCTCCCAACTCGAAGCCCGATGCGAATTCGAACGCCGAGTGATCCCCAACATCGTCAGCCGCTGCATCGATGAGGTCGAGGCCCGCGGCATGGACATGGAAGGCATCTACCGCAAATCCGGCGGCTCGGGCCAAGTCAAACAGATCCAACAAGGCTTCGAGAAAGACAACAACTTCGACATCTCCGACGAAGACCTGGACATTCACGCCGTTACCAGCGCGCTGAAGCAGTACTTCCGGAAACTACCCACCCCACTCATCACATACGAGGCATACGATGGTTTATTGGAGGCAGGACGGGTACAGGATAAAGAGAAACTACCCTACGCGCTTCGGGCTGCGGTCATGGAGCTGCCGGAACATCATCGGGATTGCTTGGAATACCTGATCCTGCATCTGGCCAGGGTGATGGCGCAGGAGTCGGACAATTTGATGACGCCTTTGAATTTGGCCGTGGTGTTTGCGCCGACCATCATGCGGCCGGGGTCGATTGAGCGCGAGATGAGCGACATGCAGGCGCAGCGGATAGCCGTGCAGGCGATGCTCGAGCACAATCGGGTTGTCTTCCCCGATGAGTGAGCAGGAAGACTGGGATGGACGGCGGAGTGGTGGCACGGCTGATCTACTTTCATGACTATCGTTCAAGCGGATTGGGTTTTGGATACGCGAATTGGATGACACTCGCAAGGCGTTTTTGGCGTTTGGCATAGCGATGCGGTCTTCAGGCACGCTCAGTCACGGCTGGGTGGTGGATTTGGCTTGAGAGCGCTTCACTTCACCACCGAGATTGAAGGGGATTGTTTTTTGAGGTGGAAAGCGGAGGATATACCGCTGGGCTTTGATGTACGTTCGGTTTCAGCGCGATTTAGGCGTCTGCGACGAGAGTCTTGGACACTGTACTATTGAGACGATGTGATCTGATATGAGTATTTTATTCCGATCTTTGCTGGTTCATCTGCGCTATATACAGTGCGATGAAAAGTTTTTGCTGGAAACCGGAAGAGAAGCTCGACGTGAGGCAATGGACCGACTGGCCCCCGACGAGCGCCAATTTGCGAAGTTGCAGCAGATATACAGGTGTTGAAGAGATATCGCGAGTGCACACAGGATTTAAAGCTTCGCCTTGCTCTCTAGAGTCGGCATCATGATGTCGCGGATGTCACCAGCCGCTTCGCTGAGGAAGAAGGCCATGCGCTCGCCGCCGAGGTTCTTGCTGACGATGTTGAATTGTATGCTGTTCTCGTTGATCATGTAGGCCATGCTGTGATGTGTTAGCCTTCGTTTTTCAATGTTAACATGGTTAGATTACTCACCCCCAGCCCTCGTCAATAACCTGCGACCATCCGTAACCGTTGTAAAACTCCGAGCTCAGCTGCGAAGAGCTGATGTACCAGGTGCTGCTGTACGTGTATGCTGGGTCCTTGTACAGTTCTGGCACTTCTTCGCCTTCCTTCAGCAACTTCTTCAGGCCGAAGAGATGTCTGTCGACTCCCTTGCCGTCACTCGCATCGCCAATGTACTTGACGTGTGCGCTGATAGCTTTGGCGAATAGATCCCTGCACTCCTCCTTGGTCGAAAGTGGGTGCGACATGGCTGTGCAGAAGGCAACGCTCTCGTCAGACACGGTTCGGCAAGTCTCTGTCCTGCCTTCCTGGAACCGACGAGTTGCAGCCGATTCGTAGGTCGGCCGGCTCTTGCCGTAGAACTTGAAGTAAGCCAGCTGGATAAGCATCTGCACGTAGGCGTCTGGCGAGCACTTGAACTTCTTCATCAGGCCCTTGCCGTAGCCCTGGTACGCTTCGACTCGTAGTTCTTGCTGGCTCATACGACCAACGTGGTGTGTAGTGGCCAGAGCAAGATCGGCGTGGTTCTCGCCATTGAGATGGAATTTGATGGGAGTTGGGTCTGGAATGTCCGAGCGCTTCTCCGGGTTGTCGAAGTCAAGCTTCTCGTTGAAGATCCAGTTCATCGCGGTATCATTCAGGCGATGAGTAGGAGTGCCGTCCATCATGCTGTGTTCGCCATTGAAGCCAGAGGTGCCGTTGTCGTTGATGATGAATTGAAGCGGCTTATCGAACCATCTGTTCGAGCCATCGCCAACCCAGTACTGGTATGATCGCTCGTGCAGTGTAACGGGTGTCGCATCATCGAGGCACACCACAAAAGACGCAGACTCGATAGTCTCGAGAGTAGCCTTATTGCCCGCGTTGCCTTTGATGAGTCGTTCACGCATGCCAGTCCAGTTGTCGCGGTTTTCTGTTGTCATGATACCGACGCCAGGCTGCTTCTCTGCCATTTGGTACACCTTATTGAATTGCTCTTCCAATTCGGTGGTGTTCAGCTGCTGTCCGTTGTGCTCGTGTGGTACCTTGAAGTAGTTGTTCTTGCGCACCACCAAGATATGCTTGTGCTCGCTCGAGGGGTATTTGACGGGGCGGTCATCCGGCTTTGCGGGTATCCTGCACGTGTTGAACATCCAGTGGTACGAGCTCATGGCCATCGGAAGCTTCTTCATGTACTCAGGCTCAAGCGACCCTTCATCCACCTGCCTCTTGAACTCCAGCACAGCAGTCGAGATCGCAGCAGCTCTCTTAGCAGGGTCCCTTCGCTTCCGGTCATCCCGATGGCTGTAGAAGTAGGAGACGAATGGCGCGATGGGGTCTCGGTAACCCAAGTACGCAGCTTGGTTCCACCACGCGGACAGCCAACTCTTGTTGTCGGGGTCGTTTCGTCGCTCCTCGAGTCTCTTCTGTAATGTGTGGCCGACACTACCAGGTGCAACAAATTCGTTGACAACTTTCTCGGTGTGGTCGTACTCAGTCTGTGATAGTAGAGGATGTACAGATTTGAGATAGCGCTTCGCTGTCTCTTCGAGTGTAGGAACCGGTAGGCGTGGTAGCGAGTCTTCGAACCTGAGCATAGCCCCTTTCGAGTGGTCCTCCTTATATCCTGCTGCGATGTTAGTTGCTGGCGAGAAGCATCCTAGGGCCATGAACCGCGTCGGAAGCGTGCATACCTTCGGGAAGACCGCTCTGTTTCCTCTTCTGAGGAGCCATGATGGGAATCGCGCGGAAAGATTGTTGTGTCTGCGGCGCGTCAGTCAGAGCGAGTCGTTGCCCGTCTTGTTGGACCTACCGGTGTCAACCCTCTTCGACTGCCACTGCCGGCACAGCGAGCGGTAGCTCGGAATATGTTCATAGACGCTGAAGTCTAGGGAGAGAAAAGAAAGGCTCTAGAAATGCCGGCAGTCCCAATGACGATATACCCGTCCGGTGCGTCCCAAAAACGTCGCGCAGCTCGTCAAGATGCAGCAGTAGTTCCAGTCTTCCGAGGTTACCGAGGCTCGTCGGCGCCAATGCGACGGAGTAGACCGCGTCAATGTAGCCGAGTACCTCCGAGTCTTGACCGCAAGGAGAGCACCTTCACATGCGCATGTTATACTTCCGAGACAGCAGAGGATGGCGTCGGCAGAGCAGTTGGACAGAGTTGTACCTTGACCTTCCCCTTGCTGACCTACTTGTCGTTCGACCGCGCCCGCAAAACGTTCCGAAAAGCTTGAGGGTCGGACCGTGTGCTGTTCGGGAATTGCAACGAAACGTTCTCTGTCAAAAAATGTGACGAGGTCTTGAGAACTGCAGTCGGAGCTCTATCAACAGCGACAAGAACGTATAGACCAACGGAAACCCTCGGATACAGCCTGGGAAGAGTTGTGGCGTCCTGGATCCGCGAAGCAGGCTCGGCGAGCTACGCTTGGAGGCTCGTACTCCGGATGAGGATACAGCAATGGCCAAGACGGACCCAGCACTCTTATGATAGATACTCGACTGAGTTGTTGCTGTAGAAAGAGATGCAAAACCCGCGTGGCTTTCAAAAGCGTTCATCAAACGCCGGAAAGATGTCCCACCGGCATGGGGCCACGGGGGCCAGGAAGATCACTGACAACAAACGGCATCACAGCCCAGGAGACCGGTTGCATGCGGATGCTATGGAGCAGTACCGGAGTCGCAAAGGAACCTTGTGAGGTGGAACAGCGTCGACACGTGCCGTGTGGCCACTCGACGGGACGATTGCGAGGCGGTACCCCAGCAGTGGAGCTCCGAACGAAATGGTCGAGGGAAACTGTTTCAGACGGGCGAAGAGGTGACGATCAGCATGTGAAGCTTAAAGCAAAGAGGGAGCACGAGGTAAGGTCAAAAGGAAGCACTTAGCGTGACGGCCGTATGTTCAAATATGCAGCAGCGTCGCTCTTGCCTCGTAAGTTGCCCTTGACGCAATGCCGTATAGAAGTTGACATATATGCTTGAATCCACCTCACTTCGTCGAAATAATACCTTCCATCGACCCCATAACAACTCGAGCAAGAAGGAGATTTTGGTTGGTACATAGTATACACAGTCACAACCTCTACTCTAGCTCGACCGAACTAACACCTCCACTCATCCTCCCAAGACTCCACCATGCTCCCATCCATCTTGTATGCTCAAATCTACGGGTTGGCCTTGGCCCACTCAACACCCTTCGAAATATTGCCCTTCAAGTCCGCAACGCACTTGTCAAGCAGACCCTGCTCGAAGTCCGTGATCTTGCCAACAGGGTGGATCTTCTCCACACCATTTGGTCCCAACTCAACGTTCGACGCGAAGAAGTCGCAGCCCTGGTCCTTGAAGAGATCCGACTCCACGAAGGTTGGCTCGATCACACCCTTCTGGCCCTGCGCAGCCTTAAGCAGCGACTCAGCGAAGCGCGCACCAGCCATAGCCATAGAGAGCGTAGCAGATCCCTTGCCGTCCTTCGCCTGCACGACCTCGTCACCGCCGAACTGCACGCGGTGGATGTAGTCGTCGAGCTGCTTGCCCTCAAGCTTGTCTCCAGACTGACTCAGGAGGGGCACGATGGTCGCGCCGGAGTGGCCTCCCACAACGACGATGTTCTCGTTGGCGGGGTCGGTGCTCTTGATCTGGGAGATGAAGCGGGAGGCGCGGACGACATCGAGGGTGGTGACGCCGAAGAGCTTCTTGGGGTTATAGACACCCTTGCTCTTGAAGACCTCGCGGCAGATGGGGACGGTGCTGTTGACGGGGTTGGAGATGATGAGCATGGCGGCATCGGGGCAGTGCTCGGCGGCGTGTTTGGCGAGGTCGCGGACGATGGATGCGTTGGTGTTGAAGAGGTCTGCAATTCATATCAATACCACATACAAAACATCCTGAATGGGATAGACTTACCATCACGGGTCATGCCAGGCTTCCGCGGCACGCCAGCGGGAATGAGCACGATCTCAGCGCCAGTCAAGCACTCCTTAATGCCAGCGGCATCGGGAGCATAGCCTTTGACCTAGCCTGTTCATCAGCGATTGACCATCATCCTGACTTCCTCATATACTCACATTGCTCTTAGTGTTGATGTGAGAGACATCCGCAGCAACACCCGGTCCGCCGACAATGTCGTACAGGGCGAGCTCGCTGACCCGGGGGTTGAGCTTCAGGAGGAGGGAGAGAGGCTGACCGATACCGCCGGTGGAACCGAGGACGGCGACTTTGGTGGCCTAGAAGGGGTTCTGGTCAGCCATTGGACTTCTTTCAATGGGCTCGTAGAAGGTTAAGGGAGCTCACATTGGAAGCGGTAACGGAGAACGCTCTGCGCTGAGCCGCGCCGAATGCTGCACGGGTGACTTGACGTGTGGCAAACATGATGGCGGTTGTGATGAGAAGATTGAGAAGTAACTGGGTTTGAAGAGAGGAGATGGGTTGAAGTTTTATGTGAAGTTGTTATGTTTCTTGGAGCTCGGGGATCAAGTTCAAGTCAAGCGCTTGGGCCATTCGCCCGACCAGTTTCATGGGACATCTTCAGTTGACTCTATGATGAGACCACGAGATGAGCGGCACAAGCTCCAGTGCAGTATTTTTATGTGAGCAGCTCGGTGGAATGTGGTACAGCAAATTGGAACAAACACAACTCAGCCTACAAAGTCGAGTTCAGCATATATCTACATCTACTACTCAGACAGACACCGTCCCCAATGCTATGTCCCCATCACCACCCCATGCTATGCATATATCCGTATGTTGTACACAGAAGAACCGCTCACACCAGGCCTGAAGACTATGTGATGATCTCGCCGATGTCAATCATCTGCGGCTTCCACTTCTTCCCATGCCCTGTGCCCTCGACTTCACTTGGCCTCATCGCTTTTCCATCTGGTGGAGAGTACAGATACCAGCCTCGCAACGCCGCGGCCGCCGCTCGAACTCGCCCTTCGTTGAGTGATGCGCCGGCTCCTTCGCCAAGCTTGTCCTCGCCACTGAACACTCCGACCACGAAAACTGGTGTCCTGCTGAGTCGTCCCGTCTCGCTTATCAGTCGTGCTACCGGAGGTTCGAATCCTTCTCTAGCACATAATCGGCTGAGATCACGCGTGGGATGGGCGAAGTTGAAAAGGGTGTGGAGAGGTAGATGTCGCGAGACAACGTGCTGTTCGTGGAAGTGTTTCGAGGCTGGTGTGCCGGCGTGGAGGTATAGTGCGCCTGCCAATGCTCGGACGAAAGTCGCTGAAGCTGCCTCGACGGTCGTGGCAGTCGGGTCTTGGTACTGGGTACTTCGTGGTAAATACCAGTCTGATGGTGGAGGGCTTTGCTCGGATGAAGCATCGGGCAGACGGAAGGATGTTGAGTCGTCCGGTCGCGAAATCGGAGCGCTGGGGTAAGGTGGAGTGGAGTCGGATGTAGATGTGGCGAGGGATGTCTGCAGGTCGCCGAATTGATCGTCATACACAATTCGACTGCTCATGCCGCGCCGGTAGTTGTACTCTTCGTTGCGGCGACCAGAGCCGATGCGTTTGGCTTGCGGCATGTGCTTGATGCGCATCTGCTCGCCGTCCGCCAGAGCGTTGCCGGGAGTCTGGCGTTTGAGTTGTAATAACCCTGGATCGACTTCAGGTCCTGGCGCTGCGACAGTTTCGACACCCCATTCTGTGCGCATGGCTGCTAGGGTCTGGTTGCCCACGAAGGCGTACTGAGCAGCGAAGAGGATGGGCATTGGTAGGCGAGGATAGCGGGTCATGAGCCATTCTGCTGTGTAGTAGCCGAGCAGCTCCTGTCCAAGGATGGAAAGAGGTTCGTTGTTGTAGCCCGGTCGGGGGTCGACTGAGGGATCTATCAGGCATCGCGCCAGGGTTTGCAAGGGGAGTTTGGCGGGTAGTTGTAGTCGAGCGTGGAGAGCAGCGAGTTTGGCAGACTTCAATGCTTGCCGATGTGATGGCGCATTGAGCGGTCTTCGTGTTTGATCCTCGAATGGCTGATACGCTGGCCCGACTGCATCTTCCTCCACTACAGGCTCGTCCACCTCCTGCGCCGCCGCGCTCGATGCTTCTCTTCTGCTCGCGATGCATCTCTTCTGGCCCCTCCATTGATGCTGCACATGATCGTCTCGTCCCTGCAGTTGCCGTCTAGCATTTGGGGTGGTGTGGTGCGAATAGGGACATCGTTGCTGCAGACTGGGTATCCGTGGGTTACGTGGCGGCTGTAGCTGGTTTGCCCATCTATCCAGACGTATTCTCTTCATCGACCAGGACTGTAGGAGGTGTGGCACGGTTTCTCCTGATGCTCCCAAGAATTTCAATGACTTCGAGATTCTACACGCGACCACCGAACCGCTAAGCGACAGATCGGACCCCCGAGCTCCGCAATCTGGACCTCACCTCGACCACGACCGCAGCGACAACATCAACCAAGCTGTTCAGCAAACATGAGGTTAACACAGGCGCTGCGGAGTGGTGGTGCGAAGGTCCAGTGAGTCCACAGAGCCAGACAGAAGCCAGACTGAAGCCACAAATGCTGACCTCATGCTACACAGATACCCCAAGCGTAAGAGACATCCAAACACTACTTCCTTGCTTGACGGCTAATGGCAGATACGCGCAGACGTCTGGTCCCCAGCAGGAGGCTGGTACGCACAACCCGCAAACTGGAAGCAGAATACCGCAATCTTCAGCGGGCTCATAGCCGGGATTGTTGCGATGGTGTGGAGTGTGAGCGCGGATAGAGAGCACAGAGATCGGATGCCGCCAGTACGAAGCCTTGTATCCCTGAGCAGATATACATGAAGCTTACGTTGATTACAGCCCGACCGATTCTTCCCATCACGATACTGGAGCCGAGAGATCAGAGAGCACGACAAGGCACAGAGGGCGAAGGCAGCGGAGAGTTCGTCATGATATCTGACACTGGGCCAGCGGTGATCACGACTGTCTGGGAAGGCCAGCGAGTACTGTACATATAAGAGATACCTCATACTGCATTTCTCAATTCCAGAAGAGCGAAGTGCAGCCATGCCCATCTGAAGACCAATGCCCTACAACAGTACGTTGCTCGACGCCGCTCTGTGGCCAACAAACGATTGGCATCTACCTGCCTCACAGCCCGGTGTTTACTATCGTCAGTACTCGCAACTCCAACACAACTATGGAGCTCCTCCTCCTCCACCAGCATCGCAGAATAGTTTCCCCGCCTCCATCTCGACGACCGAGGTCGCCCACCAATGAATACGACGACTAAGAATTTACCTTCCCTACCGACGACCAATTGCCCAACACTTGATCTCTAAATCAATTTCGTACAATGCCTCAACCATACCTCCTCCACGTAAACTCCCGCCCCACAATCATCACCCCCGAGACTTATCAACAATGGTACCTCGAAGAGCACATCCGCGACATGGTATACTTCAACGCCACCAAAACAGGCGCCGTCTACCACAGCTCCAGCTCATGCTCCCACTCCGAAAACCACGCCACGAACGAGACCGATCAAATGGACTTCCTGGCAATATACCAAACAGCTCAACCCGATTGTCTCGACACTCCCGAATTCAAGAACAACGTCCGGCAACGAAGTGAACTCTGGGGCAAGGACCTGAAAGTGCATTTGGATGATGTGTGCGAGTATGCGGCCAAGGAGATGAAGCTGGTGGAGGTGTTGGGGAGTTATGAGTTCAACGAAGGTAATTGTCTCTCCACGAATTCAAGTCGCTGGCTCCAAGTGATTTGCCGTGGGTGAAGCAGGAACTAGAAACCATCGAGCCGACGAAAGACTGCTCGTTTACCCTCCGTTCGTACAGTCTGCTTGGCTGCGAAGGCTTCGAGGGTCCGTCACGGGTTCCTGAGCGGTTGGAACCATAATGATACACGTATTATCACGCACCCCATAAGGCTTCCATCCTGTAGCATCGACACCCCTCGGAGACAGCCAAAAATACAGAACCGACCGGACACCATTACATCTCATTACTTCATACCCCCGGTATCATCCTTCAAACTAACAATCCGATTCAAAACCAACTCCGGGTAGGAACCTGACATCACCAGCTTCTTCTGCATCCTCAAAACCGTTGTGCGACAGCTCACATGTGTGTGGTCGTCGCCGGGAGACCTGGGTGCCAGAATCCACCCAGTCGAATCGCACTGCATTTAGCTCTACAAGAAAAATTACCACAGGCCAAATCGCACAATGCCCAAAGCGCCCGCATGCTCGAGAAACTCCACAGACCAAGCCAAGTAATCCTCCGCTTTCATGTGACCTTTGCGCAATCACCGCACCCCTCCCCCTTACCGGATCTTGCCTCCTTGCCAAAGTCGGCATTGCCACCCTTCGAACACGATGGCAGCCGCGTCTCGTGGGCCTCTCTCACCAAGCAAGATAACGCGCTAGAGCCAAGCAGGGCAGCCGTCGCTTACCCCTTCCGCCTACTCCTCACACTCTTCCTCGCCGTCCCCGAGACCTCTACCGTCGCCCTTCCCTCATCATCCGTGCCCTTTGCCACCCTCGTATTGCCCAGCGTCTCGACGCCACCATTCAATGCGTCCTCCGCCTTCTGCCGCGCAGCTTTCACGCCGCCCTTGCCAGCCGGCGTCTTCGGTTCATCTACAGCGCCATCAGCGGCCAGCATCTCCTTCTCCTTGACCTTGCCAGGCTCGCCGATACCAAGATCGCTGTCTTCGTCTTCGGAGATGACTGGCTGGTACGGCACTTGATCCGGCCCGACACCCTTAGTGCCCCAAGGCGGCTCAAAGCGCGTGCGAATCGTTTGGATCATCTTGCCGAACCAGAAGATGTTGAGGCTGTTCAGGACCAGGTTACTGAGAAGGTAGACGATGGGAATCCACATGGGTGTAAAGTGCTCGTAGTTGAATGCCGTGCTTTGGCCCTCGCGGTCCCGTGCGATGCGTAGCAGTTCGTTGGTAGAGTAGGTTTTTAGTTGCCCGCTCGGCACTCGCAGCACGAAGTCGCTGTGGCCAGTGCGCACGAGGTGGAACATGTCGTGAAAGACCCAGGTGGATGAGTAGATGCCCCAGACGATGCGGCAGGAGAAGAAGGTGAGGACGAGGAAGAGACCGTTGATGGCTTGGTAGATGGAGCCGGTCAGGTTGAGCTTGTCGCAGAACCAGTGGATGTTGAGGAAGGGGGAGGAGAGTTCGTAGAGGAGGAAGATGGGCGCGGAGAAGTAGATGAAGGGTCGCTGCGGAGTAGAGTCGGTAAGCAACTGCGACTTTGGCAGTACCGTGAGACGAGAAGGGTATGGAGATCATGGGAGGAGATGGAGGATGCGGAAGGAAACGTACATAGCCCAACCCAAATACCGAGACAGCACTGACAGCATGCGCCACCATTCCCCACCCGAATATCTCCACGTTGCCTGCGCATATGCACAAGTCCCAGATGAAATATCCCAGGGCGAAACTCTGACACAGTCCACCAAAGCCATAGTATCCCCACAACCGGCCCTCCCATGCGTCATTCCACGCTTGTCCCGTGGCACCTACACCTCTCCATGACTTCCGGTCCTCGTCGAACCAGATGGCGTACAGACTCAGACTGTTGATGACGCACGCCTGGACGAAGGAGACAACGTGGACATCCCAATTGAGCTTGGCTCGGCGCGAGAGTCGGGGGTACGTCTTTGCGGCGAAGCGGACGGAGAGGATGGGCGAGACGGTGGTGCAGACGAAAGTGTAGAAGAAGGTGGCCAGGATGACTTCATGGATGTGGAGAGGGAGCGTGTGCAGGTTGAGCTTGTCGGCTAGAGGTTTGACCAAGTCGATGAGGAAGGCGGGCGGGGGTGGGACGGGGTCGAGCATCGTGGGCGGAAGCTACGACGTACGGCGGAACCGTAGGGAGCGGTGGGAAGCGCGTTATCGGCGAGCTGGCGGATACATCGACGGTGAAGCTAGGAATAGGAATACCAAGAGGTGTATGAGGGGGGTGGGGGTGGGTGAGGTGAAGTCGTCAGAACGCATTCCCCACACAACCCAATCTTGCTGGTGCGAGATCGGCAGGCACGTCCCACGAGTTTCGCACGTGCATATGCCGTTTGCTCCTTCTTCTTTCGTCCTGCATAGATAGTTCCTTCGTGTAGATTCGGTGTAGATTCCGGGTTGATCCTTCCAGACTCCCACACCACCCAAATGATTTCGGCGTTGCCATGCAGACACATGCTCACCTACGTGGCCTATCAGATGGGCGGAGGAGTGGCGGAGCGCTGGTGTGATGAGATCAACGGCTACTAGCAGGTAGTAAAGACATGCTCCAGTCTGCCTTGCTCGACATTCCCTGTGATTTGAAAAGAATATCAAGCCAGCACAGTGGCTCAGGGTGGCACCGTCCGACATCGTGCCTGTGAGAGCTTGACAGAAAGCAACATGGAGTTGTGGGTAAGGCGAAAAATTCGAGATTGATAGCCACCTGCCTCGTCCATCAATCGCTCCTTCCCTATCTGGTGGTTGGCCTGCAGCCTGCAGCTTGGACCACGCTAGCGGCGTCACGCGTGGTCACGCGCTACAATCTCTTCTGATCTCAACACGCACACACAACATCACCATCACACGCTTTTGTGCGCCATTCTTCACCCGTGACAGCAACTTTCAGTCAGCATCACGCACAAGAATGCCACAATGAGCGGCTTCAGACTTCCACGCTATTCCGACTGGAATTACTCCGACTCAGATCCGGATTCAGACATTGAGGAGGTCATCCCGGCAACGCGAGTCTACGCGGAACGACTACCAATCGACGTGCAATTCGTGGAACTACAAGATGATCTCATCGAGAGACTCGAACCACCCCGACCACCTCGCCAGTTCGCACATAGGGACAGATTCCAGGCGTCTCGATCGTACCCGCGAGAGCCTCCACGCCAACCTGCTCAGCCTCGAGAGCCTCAACGAGCCTTGCCAGCGTTCGAAGCCCCGCCTCAGCAGACAAGATACAAACTTCGCTCAAGTCGCACCGAAAACGACCCAGCGCAGCAATCTCCGAGGGCGAGAGCCATCTCGAGGAACTTGACCGCCACTGTAGTGGCCCCGAAGCGGACACGGCCACGGAGACGGTCACCACTGGCGGCCTACAAGGTGCCAGTGGGCGACGTGCTTGAAGATCCGGTCGTCATTTCCGACGACGACGAGGAAGCAGCCGAGCAGCGGCCTCTCCGCCGGGGTGAGAGGGACGCCGCCACTACAGTGGCTGCTATACCTCCCACCCCGGTCGTTCCCAGCCGCGAGAACGATGCACCCTCCCTCGGCCGACGCGGGGAGCCCACCACCGCTCTCCGCCAACGTGAGGAGCGAGCCACCAGTGCAGTCCCCGACGATCCCTCGTCGTCCTCTGTCCCTGCCGGCGAGAAGCGCAAAGCTTCTCCGCCCCCACCAGTGAACTTTGGTGACCCTAAAGCCACCGTCGAAGGCCGCTTGGCCAATCTGGCCATCGAGATCACCACCGAATTGGACAGCAGAGCGCCAGATGAGACCATCCACCTCTGCGGCATGGCTGCCCTGGAGATCCTTGACACTCGTCCGATCGAAGTATTGGAGCTTGCGAGAGACAAATTGCACACCTGGCCGTACAGCGAGGTGCACGTATGCTGGAGACGCCTTTTGGAGGATGCTACCTTAATGAGAGTGGCGGAAATGCTGCGTGTTCGTGCTGGCGTGTCCGAAACGCCGCATCCCAAGCGCCAAAAGACTGATGAGACCAGTACACCAGTTGATCTGAACGCGGCACCAGTGGACTGGCTGGCGGAGATTGTGCGGGAGCTTGACGTTGGTATGTCCATGTCAGGCTCTCCGGGTCGCCGATTAACCTTCTATGCGGTGCTCGAACAGCTTGAAGGCTTCGTTCCAACGCAGGAGAACGCATTGCAAGTACCTTCTCGCTTCGACATTGCGCGTCCGTCGGAGATCGAAATCGACAAGTCATTCACACGGGTGCAAGGACGTTTGACCTTCCAGGCATTTCAGCACCACCTGTACACCAACACCACTCCCATCATCATCCCTGGCGCTATAGCGCAATGGCAGGCTCTCACCAAGTGGCAAGACCCGAATTACTTTTTGAGTCATACGCTCGGTGGTCGACGCGTCGTGCCTATTGAGGTTGGCAAGATGTACACCGACGAAAACTGGAGCCAAAAGCTCCTCACATTCCACGAGTTCCTCACAACCTACCTTTTACCCGCTTCGCCACCCGAGATCGCGTACGTCAAGCTGATGAGTGGAAGCGTTCCTCCAGATAGCATCCAGCACTAGAGGGCGCTATGAGACCTTCCGTCCCTCGCCCCTGCTTCCGAGAAGTCTGCTGACCCTCACTATAGGTATCTCGCACAGCACGACCTCTTCAGCCAGATGCCGAAGCTGCGCGACGACTTTCAGATACCCGACTACTGCTACACCGACCCTCCTACACCACAAGGCGCCGCGTCAAATACCGCCGGTCTTGCAACGACACCTCAACTCGACGAACCTACGCTCAACATCTGGCTCGGCCCGAAGGGCACCAAGACGCCGCTCCACACCGACCCATATCACAACATCCTCTGCCAGGTGGTGGGATACAAGTACGTCCTACTGTTCCCGCCGCAAGCCAGCGACAAGCTGTACCCGCGCGGCGTGGACGAGAAGGGCAACAACATGTCCAATACTTCACAGGTCGATGTCTCTTCGACGGTACCAAGGGAGTTGTTGGAGGGGGAAGAGTACCTCAGGGAGGAGTTGTTGGATGAGCGGCTTAAGGTCTTTGAAGAGTTTCCGGGTTTCAAGGAGGCAAATCACTATGAGGCGGTGCTGGCGCCAGGAGAATGCTTGTATGTGCCGCTGGGGTGGTGGCATTACGTGGAGAGCTTGACCACGAGCGTCAGCGTGAGCTTCTGGTGGAATTGAGGATGGCGCTGCTGAGGATCTCCGCGATCAGGAGGTGCGTTGTGCATAGTGGGCGGGCTGAATCGCGTTCAGCGTGGCGCATGGCGTTCTGGGAGCTGCGACGAAGAAGAAAGAGTCTCAGTGCAAACGAGAGATGCCGTAGATACTGTATCAATGAATGAATGCATGAAACAATTCTGCACTGCAGAGAAACAGCGGTTCGCATGGCACTTTGAACGCACATCGCCCTACTTCGGGCTCCTCACTCGTCGCGACTTTGACGGTCTTTCCGAGAACTCCCATCTCCGGTTTTTCTTATCTCCTTCGCTTCGGCTTGTCCGCATGGCACTCACTTTGACGGATGGGATTCGAGGCGCAACGTTCTCGGAGGTAGCAGGGCGCTCTCTGCACACTGTGGGTGTGTACGACCACACAAGACGTGATCTCCAGCGGAGACGCCATTGCGTGAGCCTCTTGGGCTTTGCTGTCGCTTCACCGGTATCCTTTTTCCTCGTGCGTCTTCACTCGTATCTCTCGCTGTGTCTGGCGGTAGGTTGCGTCCTGCTCTTCTCACTTTCGTCTTGCGAATCTGAAAATCTGGCCGCCTGTGTCCTTCTCGCAGCGATGAACGTCGAGACGCTTTTAGAGGAAGCGAGGGAATTTGGGGGCAGTGGATTGATGACCAAATGCATGAGGAATGAGTTCGATAGCAGAAAAGAGGCGAAATTCGATGTCTACATACCTGTCTCGTTTGAATTTTCTCTTTCTCCTGACGGGCGCGCTCTCGGCGGAACATATGTCATCCGGAATCCTCGAGCACGTATACTCTTCTGATGCTATGGTAGTACGACACGGAATCCTGCAGACCATGGTCCATAGATGTAGGAAGGAGCTCGTAGTTCAGACAAACCGCGATCTCTCTTGGAAGCAACTGTAGTTGTGCTCTGGTGTTGCCCGTCCTTCTGGTTGGTAAGCGGCCTCGGCCGGTCGATAGCCCAGGAAGGAGCAGTACTGAACTTGCAAGCTGACTCCTCTTGATACGTGCTTGCCAGCCAAACGTAAACATACACTCCATACTCGCAGAAGCAGTGATATCGAAGTGCAAAAAAATACGTGATCCTTACGTCGCTGCTGCCGTGTGGAAAATGTACGGTCTGTGGACCATTCAGTGATAACGAGTCTGCGGTCAATCGGAAACGCAGCTCGAACCCTCGGCCTTCGGAGGAGCAAAAGAAACCACGCTTCACCTCCGCTCATGTCTGCCGGACATGGGAAATCAGATTCACGGGAAAGAAATTCCGCCCACTCGTTCTCTTATTACTGCCAACCTCGATGAGGGTAAGGACTCAGGCCATTTTTCCCTGTCCCTGTGTGTTAGCTGGTTAGTTGTAGCATGGATACCATATATTGTATATCTCCACTGTATTTTGGCTGCCGGAGTTCAGCCGGAGGCTTGGCGGGGTCCAGCGATGTCACTGCTGGCGACGCTTGCTGCCAGAATTGCTGGTTTGTGACTTCTTCTCAACCGTGGACATTCTCTGAACATTCCAAAGACAAGCTGCAGGTTTTGTGAGAGGCTGATTGAGCGGTAAGGTGGAATGGTAAGAGGGATCCTCGCATGGCTGTCGTGAGACGAGTCTGCTTGGGAGCCAGGGAGTTTGCGCCAGGCGAGGACTATGGCGAGTGCATCGCCTCTGCTAAGGTATCACTGCAGGCGCATTGAAGTCACCAAGTCGCAGTTGCTGTTCGGATTCTTACGCAGTAGCAACTGCAAACAGGAACCACGTCTAGCGTCTCTTCGGCGACGGGCTGCCAACACCCGAGCTTCCTTCGCGGCAGAAGCCCATCAGCCCTCAGCATGTGGATGTTCTGCTCCTCTTTGCGGACTATGAGAGCACTGGGCCACCGCAATGAAGGTGAAGACCGAGTTCACCATCCGTATCTCTGGAGACACCGGTACACAACGCTGGTCTGGTAGGCTGGCCGGTGGTACCTGCTGCCGCTCATGGCCTAAGTTGCGGCCATCTCCCAGGTGGTCTGCTTCGGTCAACACCTCCTCGGACCCCCGGCCTCGACCGCTTTCCAGCTGATATGCCATCCTAGTGTTCTGGCGCCAGGCAATTGATTCTTGAGTCTCTTCATCAACATTGACCAGAACGACCCAGCAGGACTGGTTTGGGTTGTGCCGGTAAGCCTGGAGTAGGAACCCATTTCCAATCACGCCGCCAAGCCGAAGACGCCTCCCTTGCGAGCGACTTATATTTCTCCGCGCGACGACCCGTCTACGATCCCTGGATCACAGGCGTATGTGTGCAAGCAACCCAGCTGCACACTAGACACCACCACTCTTCGCCATTGTGCCCTCGTCAGCATTGTGGTATGCAAGACTGCTATTTCAAGACTGCTGGTCCCAAGTAGCGTTGGCATGCGGATGCGGCATCTTCGCAAATTGAGGTGCTTTGCTGGTGATCTGCTTCTCGCCAGCTCGCCATGACGCGTCTCTACGATGCGAGACTTCATCACGACGTGGCTGATGCCAAGCTCTTCTTTGGTATCGTGGCGGTTAAGGACGGGAGAGTAGATCTGGTCGACTGTATCGGGGCACTCTCCACCTCCAGAGGCATGTCTGGAATGCTGCGAGGCTTCGAGATAGATGTGTCACCCGGGTTGGAAGGCTGCAGCTACGCCATCTTTCGTTCAAGACACATCATGCTCCGCCGGGAGGACACCGCTGCTGCGGACCACCACGCGGAGAGGTGCTTGGTGCGCAGCTGGGGCACCTATGTAGGGGGAGAGATGATCTAGCTGGATGGTACGAGTGTCTGGGTGCAAAAGCTGATCTTGACGGATTTCGTAGGACATTATGCTCACTGATCGAAGCCTGGAGGTTGAATTTGGGTTGCTCCATGCATTTGCTGTGGGTACATGCCAGCACAGTGCGTATTGCACATACCAATCTTCCAGGCACCCATGTTCTCCTTTGGCGATGTCCAATCTAATTTACACGAACTGAACAGCGCCCATGGCGTCCGACGGTGTTACCATACGAACGTCAGATTCGTCCAGGCAAGCGGGAGGCGGTAAAGTGGCAGGGGCAATCACTGCACCCGAGCCTAGCCTAGCCTAGCGATAAGGATAAACAGCCTGAAATGCGCACATCGCGTCTTTCAAGTCCATCAAGCTCTGAGACTACCCAGCCCCACACATCGAGTCCGAAACCTCACTGCCTGGGTGGAGCCACCCGCTACAACCAACTTCTCTGGGAGTGCGGTTGTCTCACCATCACCGACCCGCCGACAGCAACAGCCACCAACACGCAATCCTTCACCTTAACTGGACCCTTCCTCGTTCAAGCCTCCGGCGGAAATGGGCAGAACCACAGCGGCGGAAATGTCAACGGCAAATACTTCCGCGACGAGCTAGATCCTGGTTTGACATATATTCAGTTCGGCGATCTAGACAAAGCTGAATCGTTCTATCTCGATCAATACGGCCGGTTCTTCGACCACAACGCTCCCAATCAAGCGTTCAACGTGTTACAGTTCGGACCTACACGGCACGCCGACTGGGTTACCCGGAAGGGTGTAGGCAAAGACTTGAACTATGCGCCCATCATATGTTCGATTGATGGTGATTGTGCGCTCAAGTGCTCTGGCAACCCGGGGAATGGGTACAATGTTAGTACGAGTGATACTAACTGGCGGCTGTCTGACGCGAATCAGACTTCGGGCAATGCGATATTTGATCCATATGTTGTGCTGGCATGAAATGTGTATTGATAGACAATATCATAAGGTTTTCTCTGCTGATGATCTTAGAACAAACGTGTTTTGAAATGCGTGCTAGGAGTATTCCCTACTTCTCACCCTGCCGACATACACCACACTGTGTAGTTTCATCCAGTGCATACATCCACGAAAACACCCTTGTCTTCCACTGCAGACTCTAGAGTTTGTGACCTGGAGATGCAATTGTCGACGTGTCCATTGCTGGCTGCGTGCTCCCTTATTCTTTCCTGTCCGATCTCCTAAGCCCATCAACGGCGTACTGTCGGGGAGTGCGAGTCTGCGCACCCAATACCCACGGTGAAGATCACCTCTGTCGATCTTGGTATGTTCTGGTCGATCGTGGCCGCTCTCAGAAGCTTCGCGAAGCGGTCTACTCCCGCACCGATCGGAGACAGTATGATCACCCCGCCCATCGCGCTCTCATAAGTCCACGGGCTCACCAGGGGTCATCACTGTCCCATGTTTAGATCTGGATTGCCATCACCTCGACTCGATCGTGGTCTCGTCGACAGTGTCAGCGTCCTCGATAGTTTTCGTCGCTCGGATTTGGGCCGCTCCGTCACCCAGGAACATGCTGCCGTTGTCCAGACGGCCCTGCCTCACCCTCCCCAACCTGCCTCATCGCGCCACCTCCTACCGCCCCGCCGGCGAGCGCTGGATCATGTATCGTAATCAACCGTCGCGCTTGCATGTCCCTGAGCGCTCCATCAGCTGCCGTCCGCATTGCTCCCACCTTGTCATTATGATTCCTTCGATGCGTGTCCACGCAGGCCCAGACGAAAAGCGTAAAATGCAATATGACACCCAGAAACTGCACTGCGGCGGTCACAATCTGTATCTTCTCACGCTGTTGCTTCTCGTGCCAAAGTCGATTGACGAGCGCATCTTCGTTTGCGCATCCGTTGACGCCACAGTTGCGCTTGATATCGGACGCGTTGTGGCCCGGAATGTAGTTGTAATGGCCTCTCGAACTGTTGTAGTGATAGGTGGGGTCGGTGTATGACGGGGACACATAGTCCAGCTTCCACACCCACGTGCCGTTGCTGAGGAGTTTGTAGTGGCCTGAGTAATTCGAGCTGTAATCGTTGTCATCGATTGTGTCTCCTGCACCGTAGTAGCTGAGCTCGTAGATGCAGACGATTGTGAAGAGCCCGGTGGCGATTAGAGCCAGCCAGAGAAGGAGATCGAAGGCTACGGCGGTGCCGGGGTGGACAGGGCGATGGGTCTTGCGGAGGAGAGGGACGAGGATGCCGACGAGAGACCAGATGAAGGAGAGGGATACCTGTACAATATTGTCAATCATCGGTAACGCTTGAGCGTCGGAGGTCTCGGATAAGGTACTTACGATTGCAAGCACAAAGGGCATTATCGCGGCGTCCATGCCAACAATGTAATAAGACTCCCGCCAGGAGCTGTATGCTGTTGCGACCAGCCACGCACTGGTGCGGATTCCGATCAACATGATGACGCATAACACTATCCGCAAGCCGCTCTTGTAGCTCCAGTACCGTTCGCCATTGCGCAGCTTCTGAACGAATGATAGGGGTGGTTGTCCGCCGTTTGTTGCATCTCGCGGTTGCTCCATAATTAAGAATTACCCGTATCCCCAACCCAAAATTAACAAAACAGTCAAAAGCGATCGAAGCGAGTGGACGCAGCTATAGCAGCTGCTGGTTGTCGACAACAAAATATCTTACTGTGTCGCGTGGTGAAGCAGGCATTTGTACACGAGGTTGGGATCGCCATCGGCGGCAAAAGCCAATATTAAGCTTAAATGGTCTCAAAATAGCTGTGGCGACATCTTGCCTTCTAGCATCCTTTTGAGGGCACGATACACCACTCGGCAAGAACCGACGACGTGGTTCTGTGTCGTTGGCAATACTGTCGAAGGCGAGAAGGGGCAATCAGAATTCAAAGGTAAAGTCCGAGTCGGCCATTCCGTTGTTTGAACAGCCTTTCCGCCTCCTCCACTGCGTCTCCGACCTCATCGAAGGTCGGTATTCATAGCTACTGATGAGTTTGAAAGCTGTCTCAAAGGTAAAGTATAGAAAGTACTTTGATCGCTCTTCGCTTGCCGTAGGACGCTTCCGTCTCCAGCGACGCAGCCTGTCCTCCTTAAAAACATTATTGCATCGTCCCTTCGCCAGCCATGGCGTCTTACAGTCAACACGAACCATTGTCTCTCAAAGTGCTCGGGACAAACCAGGGCACAAGTACGGATGGCATCGACGTCGTACACGTCCACTTCACGCAGGCAACACCAGCCGAGCCGTTGCACATGAAGCTCTTACATTACGGCGAGGTCGACTTCCCAGCCAAGCTGAATCAAGACCAGCGACCATGTCGCCAGAGGAGAAGTACCGCAGCACCCTTGAGAAGGCGGTGGCCGACTTCGATGCCGCCGAGCTCGTTGCGGCAGGTCATCCAGAAGTCGATGAACTCACCTCTGTCACCAAAGCAGTCACTTCTGTGCAAAGTCGCACATTCCGCGACCTTACCTCAATCGAAAAATTCCTCGCAAACCACGACAAGGTCGACGTGATCACCTCTAAGATTATTGCTTTCAACAACAGACCGGTAGTTGACAATCCGGCACGTCTCGATCGCATCGCAGCGATGTATCACCGAGACTACGAGTCTTTCGTCCACAAAGTGCTCTACAGGTCTTCGATACATATCGTTGGTATTCTCACGTCTGGTACGACAATCTTCGAGCTCTATTTTAATTGAACACACTAACCTTGCTCGACAGCATTGGCTCTTCATGACTGCGGTAACCTCGTCGGGTGGAGGAAAGACAGGCTGTCTCGCTCCGCCGAAGCTCTGCTTGGTGCGCTCTCCGACATATCACATGCGGATGGTGAGCTCCTGGCACGGCGCCGGATCACGCCCAAACCCATCGACTTCACGGATCCCATGGTGCGCATGACAATAGCTCCTTGCAAGAAGTCGTCTGCAATTCAGTTGTGTGTCGCTGTGGCTATGCGGAGACTGCTCGAGTCGGAGAGGATTGGCGGACGACTTACCGGAGGTCGCGAGGGCTTGAGCCGCGGAATTGAGAAAGCTGGAGTTTTGGAGCTAGACCGTGTCCTAGCATGTGCAAGCGCTCAATGCAGCTTGTTATCAGTAGGGCAGCCAGAGGGCAATTTGATCGATGAGCGGAATGGGTGGCAAACTCTCAAATATGGCATTAGTAGCGCGGTGCGGGTGGGTAGTACGAGTATTGCGAATACTGTGGAGCCGCAACCACATATGTATTCCCATACACGAATTGCTGCTCTGCCATCTCCACGAACTTCTGAGGCGCGGGCTTCCATCTCCAAGCATCCGGATCCGTGATCCCGGCAGTTGCCGTCTCGGTTGCAAGAGCTCCAGAATGTTGCAAGACCTGAGAAGCCGCCACACCCGTCAAGTACGATGCAGTCTGCTCTGCCCCAGCGGCGCAAGCGGCCTGAGCAGCATGCTCCACCCCAGGCGCGAATCCTATGCCTATCACTGAGCCTGCACCGACAGCAAGAGTAGCAAAAGCAGCATCCTTCCAGACTTCGGCGTGCTTGTCGAGGCCTCGTCGTAGCAGTTCTGCGTGGATCATGTCCAACCGTCGCTTTGCGACCGCTCTGTTGCGGATTGCAATTCCACTTCCGAGAAAAGATATGCCCAACGTGTATGGCGCTTGGGCCGCGCCGACCCAAGCGCCTAGTTTACCGCCCTTCCGCTTGCGGACGTTGTGTTTATCGCCGAAGATGAGTTCAGCGTCGCTGGCGTTCATGAGCGCCGCAGCAAATTTCGCATCGTCTAACCAGAAGAAGTCCGCAATGACCATCGTGGTGTCGTGGATGAATGGATTCCAGAAGCTCCTAGTTGGTGTTATGCAATGCTGATGAAGGTAAAATAAGGTGAGAGATTGAGTTCGCTTGTCAGGTTGGAAGAATAAGTACTTCAAAGCCGTGTTTGTATAGTGAACAAGTTCGATGGATAAACCCCAGATGCTGTTGCTTAGTAGTACTGAAGATGTAAATGGATCGATGATGATAGAATCCAGACGACTTGCCTCGTTCAGAGTATAAGTACTTGAAGCCATCTTTGTACACCAATATGGGTACACGACCTCGACGGCCGTACCTGCGTCAAAACAGCCAAGGCATGCGACTAGCAGGGGTTTCTGTGTTGGTGGGACGCACTCTGCTCTATGCAAGGCTATTTTGACACTCACCTCTGCCCCTCGAAACTGGGGAAGCGTAGAGCAGATTAGAACAGGCAGCTGCTTTTTTGGATAGAGGGTGTAGTATGGAGGGAGGAAGAGGAAAGGAGAGCTATCGCTGGAGCGTGCAGTGCCACACCAAGCGATAGAATAAGAAAGCTAAGGATTCCTGGTACCTATAGCTTGGGTTTTTGTGTACGGCCGGTCGCAGAATGGTGCTACTTCTAATAGTAGTCTTATGGCTGGTGAAGCGGCGCATCGGTGGTGTCGCGTGAGCTGGGACCCAGCCGCGTTCTCGTCCTGGCTGATGAGTTGAGTTGTGTCGAGGGAGCAAGAGGACGGAACGAGACGAGAAAGCGCGAGGTCGTGATTGTGGAGCCCTATTTTTAGGCTGCGGGGCGGAGAAACCTTTGGCCGGTTACATACATCTTTGGACTAGGTACGTCTGCTTCCTATCCTCCTTCACTTCTACAACCCTACGTCGATATCACGAAGCAGGGCTCAGCTTTCTAATCTACGAGGCCATAGTAGTGAGTATCATCTGCCGCGGTACCGCCGTAAGATGAAGACGATCCGCGGTGAACGGCGACAGGTTGAAGCAGCCGCCACCTTCCTGGTATGGCGGCCTTGAAGAAGATCAACCCTCTGCCATTCTACTCCGAGTGGGCCGGCCACCCCATCTCCGACCTCGCAACCGTCCATCGCGCGATTCGGGCCGCGAAGACTTCCAGTGTCGTCTGGCTGGTGGGAGACTCGAGTCTAGACAACAAGGCATGGGTCCCATCGAACGGTCCAGGCGGACAGCCGTTACCAGGACGAGTACCAGAGATATATAAAAGCTTTTTGAGCAGTCCGGACCCTTAGCCAGATGTCGCGTACTTTCTCAACCAAGCTCTTGAGGGCAAGGCTTCAGTCATCAACGCGGCGGTCGAGGCTTCCCTCCTGCGGCAGCGCGACGAGACGCTGCTGCCTCATGACGAATTCGTGCGCGATAATATCCGCGCTGAAGACGTTCTTATTGTCTCGATAGGCGCAAATGATATCGCGCTTTCACCTTCGGCGGCTACGGCGAGACATATGATGCAACTTGCCTGGCTCACACCGAAGAGTTCGATCGAGAAAGGCACCGCGTCCTCGCTGGATTACTTCAGAAACATGTTCGGCTCCCAGATCCAGGCATACATCACTCGTATCCTGGCGAAGCAGAAGCCTCGAGCAGTCATCGCCTGCATGATCTACTACCCACTGGAAGTGAGCTCGCAGCCCAGCTGGGCGGACAGCCAACTGAAGATGTTGGGGTATGGAATGTTTCCTGGTCAGCTCAAAGCGGCGATCAAGCAGATTTACGAGTCTGCGACGATCGAGATTGAAGTTCAGGGGACGACTGTGGTCCCATGCGCTTTGTACGAGACGCTGGACGGTAAGACTGAGGAGGACTATGTGGCTCGCGTCGAGCCGAGCGTGGAGGGTGGGAGGAAGATGGCTGAGTTGCTGAAGCAGAAGCTTGAGACGTTGCTCTTCTGACTCTGCTCACTTTACACAAGTCTTCTATAATCGTCCAGCTCAGCTCTCAACACTTCTCGACGACACAGATTATCAATATGCATGCAATTGGCTCTGTTGAACGGAAGCTAGCGGACGTACATCTTGGCAACACGATAAAGACCAATAGCGAGGTTGCAACAGCTGCCTACATTCCTGCCTTGCCCTTCCCTGAACAACTCTTTCTTTCCTCCGCGAACACAGCTTGCACCCCAGCAGCGCTCAAAGACGTTGCTGATTGACCAAACTATATGAAGCCTGATCAAGCTTTCGCCATGCCTCAAGGCGTCGTTTGAAAGTAAGTAAAAAAGGTAGTTAGACCTCACCCCGCTTGCGACGTCGTCAACATCAGACAAGCGTACCAGGGGGAGCTCCAAGGAAAACCGCAGAGCTATGTATATCAGATATTTCCTTTCTTTTGTCCTACTGTCCTACTGGGGCATCAGTTTCTTCTCTCTCGCAAGCCCTCACAATCCTTCCGAGGACCCACAAGGTCAACTACATCATCACTCCCCAGCCATGGCCGCCGAAGAACAATCGCCCCTCCTCGCCACCGCCATCAGCCTCATCGACGGCTACAACTCCTGGTCCATGGACGCCATCATGGCCCCCCGCGCCCCCAACTGCACACAAAAAGTCTACCCGCTCCGACTCGACCGCCCCGCAATGGGCAACGACGAATATCGCCAGTACTTCGTCGGCGTGATGGACCAATTCAAAGACTACCACCTGGAGATTCTGGAAGCCACGGAGGACACGAAGCAGCATAGAGTGGTGTTCCACTTGCAAGGGACGGCGAAGACTGCGATTGGGGATTACGCGAATGAGTTTTTCGTGTCGACGCAAATGACCGAGGATGATGGGAGGATTGTGGAGATCAAGGAGTTTGTGGATAGTGGGTATAGTATGGAGTTCTTTGCAAAGCTGAGGGCGTACATGGCTGGGCAGAGTTGAGTGGTGGGATGAAGGATGGGATGGATGTGGTTGATGCTAGTTTGACACTGGTGCCAATGGTGCTTTTTAGGGAGAAGCATAGCGATACCAACATCGGGATCTTTCACGCATTCCGGGATCGGTTCTGTTTGTCATATACGTATGTACTCGAAAGTAGCCTGTATGTCGCCTTGGTGGATGTGAGGAGTTCAATCGTGCTCTCCAGCTCCGACATCGGAGCTTATCGTCCTGCCACCTTGATGGAGAGGTACCTGCCTCTTTGGGAAGTGTGCTTGTATACCATCTCGTCTACATCCACGTATACAGCTTGGAACAAACAAGCCTGTCCAATCGACCAGCGGTAGCTTTGAACAAGATGGGCGCCGCACCGTCAACACCACAGCCGCCGATGGCCCCAGTCCCACGATCGCTGCCACAGCGTCGACAAGCCCAGGCAGAAGCGGACACATACACGTCTCTCGATGAGAAGTTCGACGCAGTCCGGATCGAGCACGCCAACTGTTCGACCTCAAGTGATAGCAAGATGCTATCCTCTGACTCCTCTCACGTCTCCCGCGCCAAGACAGAAGAGTATATGCAGCAAGTGCTGAAGGACTCCAAGAACCGACTCGCATACTCAGCCCTCAGCACCAACAACCTCAACTCCGTCCTCGAGCGACCATCCGCCGTGCTCAAAGACACACAATACTACAACGTGACAATTCCACAAGAAGGCAGTCCCGTCACCAACCAGCGCAGCTCCGGCCGCTGCTGGATCTTCGCTGCCTGCAATGTCTTCCGCATCGCCATCCAGCAGAAGTACAACATAAAGAGCTTTGAATTAAGCCAGCAATACCTCTTCTTCTGGGACAAAGTTGAAAAGGCCAACTACTTCCTCGAAAGCATTCTCGATACTGTCAAAGAAGATGTAGACAGCAGGATTGTTAGCGCGTTGATGGCGAGTCCGGTCGGTGACGGCGGACAGTGGGATATGATTGTCAATCTTGTCAGCAAGTACGGCATTGTGCCGCAGGAGTTATATCCGGATACTTTCAATGCGATGAACTCACGTGCTATGGACGGGTTGTTGACGACGAAGTTGAGGGAGCATGGTATTACGCTTCGTAAGGCTGTGGCTATGCGGAAGTCGAAGGACGATTTGACCGCGCAGAAAGAGATCATGATGCAGGATGTTGTTCGTATCCTGACGTTATGTCTGGGACCACCACCATCCGCCGACGAGAAGTTCTCGTGGAACTTCTACGATTCGAGCCACAAGTTGAAGACCGTCTCGTTGACACCGCTGGAGTTTGCGGACTCGACGCACGTCAAGAAGTTCATATCGCTGGTCAACGATCCTCGGAACGAGTACACCCGGCTCCTGACAGTCGATCACTTGGGCAATGTCTGGGATGGAAGACCCATCACATACGTAAACGTCGATAAGATTGTCCTAAAGGAGGCCTGCGTAGCTATGCTAAAAAAGGGCCTCCCAATCTTCTTTGGGAGCGACGTGGGTGCGATGGGAACTGATAGTGCCAAGGGCATCATGGACACTGAACTGGTTGACTACGAGTAAGCGTTCAATCCTCTTCCCATTGCTCAATACTAACGTTGTTGCAGACTTGGCTTCAACATCACCCTCAACATGTCGAAAGCCGAGCGCCTCTTGACTGGGGAATCGCAAATGACACACGCCATGGTGCTGACAGCAGTCCACCTGGACAAAGACAACAAGCCCGTCCGCTGGCGAGTCGAGAACTCTTGGTCTACCGCGGCAGGCGTGGATGGCTACTTCGTGATGAGCGATGCATGGATGGTACCGAACCCATGGGCAAAATCCTACTTTGTCTAAGACATTTGCTAACCCTTTTTCCCTTTGTCTGTAGGACCAGTTTGTCTACCAAGCAGTAATTGACCCTAGTCTCGTGCACAAGGACGTGAGGGATGTGCTCAAACAGGACCCAAAGGTGCTCCCGCTGTGGGATCCAATGGGTGCTTTGGCGTAAGCCTCCAAAACGAAGCTCTGAGCGAAGATGAAGTCACGAATTTGCATAACAAATACCGGCCTCAAGCCTCCGGCCACACTGTCTCCTCAACCCGATACACAAGTTTCACACCCCTAACCTTGCCCTCCTTCATCCTCATCATCCCCTCCACCAACCCTCCCAACCCTCCTAGCTCGATTTGCTGCGGATGCGGCTTCCATTTCCCCTCTGCCCACAATTTCTCCGCGATCGGGTACCACTTCTTCGCAAACTCGTAGTCCTGCGGCGCAGCTGGGAAGGCTTCGCCTTCGAAAATGTACGCCTCGCCGGACACGGAGTAGACGAGGAAGAAAATGGACTTCACGTCTTTCCGAGTAAGCTTGGGTCCGAGGAGGTTGCAATAGATCTTTTCGCCTACGTCGGAGCGGGTGCTGATGGCTGCGGCGCTGATTGCTGCGGTGGGCTCGGTGGAGACGCAGTCGAGGACGTGGGTTAGGGTGTTAGAGGTCGCGGTGTTGAGTTGTTGGCCGACGGAGGGGTCTCGCTGGGTGGGGTGTTAGTGATCGGAGCTGCGATGAGGAAGGGGGTAGAAAGCGCACGTAGTCGTAAACCTCATCTGCACCGAGCTTCTTGAGCCAGTCGAAGTGCTGTGGTGAGGAGGTCGTCATGACTTTCCAGCCTGATCTGCTTTCATATCAGCTCCATTCCCCTCCATTTGGATGTCGGAGACGACATACAGCTTAGCGAGCTGGATAGCCACGCTACCCGTCGCCGTACTACCGCCATAGATCAAAACGGTCTTCCCACTCCCATTAGTCTGGGGCGGCAGCGGCAGTCCCAAGACCTGGTAAAGTGCATATCCTGTGGTCCCAACACCCACACCAATTCCAGCAGCTTCTTCGAAGCTCACATTGTCGGGGATGTGCATCTGCAGGTCCCCCTTGACAGCTATGTGCCGCGCAAAAGCTCCGTTCTCGTAGTTGGCATCATTGGCTAGAGATGCTATTAGCATGCTCTCGAAACGAGTCTGGTGGTGGAGATAGTAGTTACCTCCATGAGCAAAGCCAGCAATTCGGTCACCCTTCTTGAACGCTTTCGTCACAGCACTACCGATCTCCTCAACGATGCCGGCGTAGTCGCAGCCTACGATCGTGCCGTTGTCGCCGGGGCAATCGAGGGTGGTGTAGTCGGTTGGGTTTAAGGCTACGGCTACTGTGCGGACGAGGATGTAGTCGTCTCGGAGGGTTGGAATTTTGGTTGGTTGTAGGCGAGCGATGCCTGTGGATTCACGGAGGAGGGCGTAGTTCTGCTCCATTGCTTGTCGAGATGCCGAGGGTAGTTGAAGAAGTATCGGGAGGCCATTCTGGTGAGCATTCTGGTCTTATACGCTCTGTACTGTCGGTGCATTCACCAATGCTTTCGTAAGCAAAGTTGCTCGAGTTACGACGTATTACGGTAAGATATTACCTGCTTGGAGGAGGTTGCAGAACCAAGGTCTTGGAGGAGTCTTGGTGAACGCCGATACGGAGTTAACCCGGTGTTGGATTAGAAAGACCATTTACCACGGGCCAGGATACTATTTCTATTGCAACTTCTCGCTACTCGCATCGGTCTTGAGCTCTGCAGCAACAATAACAGGTTCCGTAGAGTTCAACGCCGTGGTCGCGGGTCGTTGCGTCTGTCCTTGCAGCTCCTTCAAGAACGCCACCGCTTCGGCTGAGTACTTGCATCGCTTCCGTATCGCTGGGCCGTACTTATACAGCAAAAATGGGAAGGGCGCAAAGGCCAGTCCTAGAAACGCCGGAATACTAGCAGCCCAGTGTATGCCCAACTTGTGGTACATCTGAGATGTAAACAGAGGGAACGCAGCTGCGAAAACAGAACGTAACACAGCTGTGCCGGCGAGGACTGATGCTGCGAAGATGGTGTAAGAGTCCACGAGATAGTTGTTGATGCCTTGAAAGATGACGACGAGGCCAAAGCCGAAGGGTACACCGGCGGCGATGGAGGCCAGCCAGTGAGTCTCGGGACCGTTTGTCCAAGCGAACTGTCTTTGCGTCAGCAACGTCGCAGCCGTACAAAAGGCTTCACTTGCCCAAAACAGACCAATAGGCGCAGTAACAGCACCGGCCATACATAGCGGAAGCCGTGACTCGGGAGGTGCAAATCCGTGGTGCTGGTCACTCAGCTTCGCATACCGCTTATTCGTCCAGATATTGTATGATATCGTTGCGATCATGCCAACGGACACGCCGAGGAACGCCAGACCACCAACACCAGCAGACCAGCCTTTCTTTTCTTGATACACAATTGGAAAGGCAGCAAAGCACATATACAAAGTCGCATATATGATAGCTTGATATACACTCAGGACTGTCACGATCGGCTCCATAAACAGTAGAACCCAGGGCCGGGAGAGGGAAATCTTCATGATCCTCGCAAAGGACTTTCGACCTTGCTTGACTTCGATCTGTGAGCGATACACGGTGCCATTGAGGGCAGAGAGACGTGCAGCTCGGCGGCGCAAGATGACGGGTGCGTATGTTTCAGGGACGGTGAAGAAGTAAACAATGCTGATAACGCCGGTGAAGATGGCCAGAAGGCCTTCGATCCAGCGCCATCCGAGGGTCTCGCCTACGAAACCACCCTGTGTACACATCAGCATGTCGCTAAAGTTGAAATGATGGGTTGCAGACCATGATAGGGCCCAACGTTGGTCCGAGAAAGCTAGGACATGTCAGTTTGCGCTGTTACGAACGTTGTATGACTGAATGACTTACGGTGTAACAGCATAATACGCAAGCGCAAGCCCTCGCTCTCTAGCCTGAAACTGATCCGCAACTACAGCTCCAGCACTGATCAACGAGTTCGAGCCAACCGCACCTCCCAAGAATCGCAGCAGTAGTAGAGCAGCCATACTCTGAGCCCCGGCAGCACCTGCATTGAACGCTGTCAGTGCAACGTATGTAGGCACGAATACTGCCCTCCGTCCGAAGAGCTCAGATAGTGGCGCCCACACGATCGGTCCAATCGCGAAACCCAGCACGAACAGTGAGATACCAAGCGTGTAGACTTCCTCGCTGCAATCGAACTCAGCCATGATCTCCTTCGCGCTGCCGGAGTAGGCGCTCGAGTCAAGGGACACCATAAGAGCGGCCATGGCGACGATCATCATCAAGCTCCATCGCTTGAGTGAGCTGTATCTCATGGGATTTCGCGGGTCTTCATGGATCCAAGTAACGACGCAAGGGTCATCCTGCGTGCCGGAGCCATCGTAGTTCCATGCTCTCACCTCGGGCGTGATACCAGCGCTATCGAAGACCTGACGCCAATGTGGGATTGTTGATGGTGATGCAGCGTCATGCTCCAGGGATGCGTCGTCCATCGGAGTATTGCCTTATTACGTCGGACGATTGATGTGCCGTAAAATGATACAGTACATGTAGAACAACATCTCTTACCTTGGCCAGTGTAGCTGGTAATCAGCTGGTGTGAAAGCTTGAACAGCAAACCAGATCAACTTGTTCGACTATCGTGAACTGATACAAGCGTCTGCACGTTGCTTCCGAGGTTATTTTTCGCATGCCTAGGCAAATCTGTGGTGAGTCACCGTGGTGGGCGTCGAAGATCGAAGTGAGATGCGGAGATGTCGGAATTCGGCACGACTTTCGAGCCTCATGATTTGGCTGCAGGTGTTATTACATCCTGGCTCCTGAAGTTCCGGGTAGGCTCAGTGGTGCTCATGCCGATAGCGAATCTATCGATCCGTAATCAGCAATCTCCGAATATCGAACCTCCCAGATCTGAAAATCAAACCATCGTAACCTCACCCATCCACTCATTTTTCTGAGCCCGTTCCCAAAACTTTTCAAACCCATACAACGCATCCGACATCCCAACTCTCACCCAATGATCACCACCATCGATCGACTGCAGTCCCGATCTCAGCTCTTCACCGGCATCCTTTTCTGGGACCACAAGGATGGCCGTCTTCAGCCCAACCATCAATGCCCAGCACGGGAACACAGGCTTGATATCGAAGAAAACCCGCTCGATATCAACACCCGCCACTGTGCGATACTCCGTGATGTCGACGGTGGCTTTAGAGCCGAAGAAGAAAGTTTTGCTGTCTTCTGGTGGAGACATGAGGGGGAGGAGAGGGCCCTGTGGGTAGGTCAGGATGCCAAGTTTGATTCCAGGCTTCAGTGAAGGCAAGCCACTTACCTTAATGATCAGCGTTCCGCTCTTGACATGACCATACCTGTTGGGTCCAGCAAGCTCAGTCCTGATATCAAGACCTTCGGCCACGACTCCCATTCCAGCATCCTCAGAGTACGAGTATGTGACCGGTGCGTCCACCGAAGCGAACGACCATGTCGGCGCTACATACATCTTTGGTCGCTTCAGCGTCAGACCCGACTTAGTGATCTCCCCGATATCAGCGTTCTGTCGGATCATCCTCACCTCCACATCAGGTGGCAGAGGCGGACAGTCTGGCGTCACCACCTTCCGGCACTTCTCGAGGATCTCTTGCCATGGATGGGACTTTTGCTCACTGGCTAGCGGTATAGGTCCGTGGTACTTCTCCTGGTAAGCTGTAAAGTCCTCGACGTATGTGTAGCCGAAAGGTGCGGACTCGGGTTCGAGATGCACATGCCAGAGCAGATCTTGCCACAGATGCGAGCTCCAGATACCGGCATAGTACTCCGCTGAGGTCGCTTCACCGATGGCCTGTGCGAGACCTGCTAGAGCCGGAAGTTTGTCGGTCATGTAGGTGAGCCTACCTTCGCTGTACGACGTTACGAGCTTCGGCCAACCGTCGCGACGTCGCTCTCGTCCGTTTTGTTCAGTTTCAGTGCGTGAAATCTGCTCGACCAGCGGCGTGATAGGCTTTCCACGCGTTCCATCTTCGCTGAAAAGGCTTTGCTTGCATTCCCAATACTAAGCGCACAAAAGCATGGCAGGGTCAGCAGTGTCGTATCATCTGGCAACGTCGTATGCAGAGACCTACCATTTGATCGTGACCGTACATCAGCTTCCGAGGCCACAGTATCCGCTCCTGGAACGCCCACGCTCGCGAGCTGAGCGGATCTTGGGTGATAGGGTCGAGAGGAAAGGTGAGAGTACCTAGTCCGCCGTCGTTGATTCTTTGCGGGAAGAACGTCAATTGCGAAGTCTGGCCGGAGGACAATTTGACCGCAGCAGTCGCTATGGCAGGTGGTCTTGCATCGCCAAGGCCGGTGTCGTTGTCAGGTGGGTTGTAGATCTCAGAGCGAGTAAGGAAGATCCCTTCTTCGTCCGAGCTCGAGCCAGCTGCAAAGATGGTGATGTTAGAACCAGCGTAGATGGCAGCCATGCACATAGACTGCTCGGCCCAGTCATCTGGGGAGTTTTGAATGATGCATAGACTGTCGATCCAGAGGTAGCAAAATCGAAGCTCGTTTGTGATGCTCACAGCATCTCGAAATGTCCTGGGTAGATCGTCGAATGGTATTTCCCGTCTGAAATCTTCGATGTTCCGCGTCGTCGTGACAAGGGGCCGCCCTTTGCCCCACGAGTGGCTGAGGGCGACATAGTCGCCAGGTTGACCCTCGGTCTCGAGAAGATGTACGCTCATCCTCTCTCTGGTCCCGGTGATAGCCAGTACACTCTTCGGCAAGACCGAGCCTTTCGGTACGCAGTCGTGCTGGTCTTTGCAAACTTTCATCCACGGCCTGGCCAACCCGAAACAAGCGACACTCCGCGAATTCGTCATTCGTACTCGTCCGGGCACAACACTTGCCATTGGATCACCAAACTCGGTGCATATCTTGACAGAAGCATTAGGAATGAAGCTAGTCTTCTCCATCGCGCCATCAGCATCCCTAGGTCGAAGAAGCTCCGAGTCGTTCTTGGCAGCCATCATACATCCCAGACCTACCAACCAATGAGGAGGCATACTCGCACCTGCTGTCTTCCATGCGCCGAACAGCCAAACTCGAGTAGCAGGATAGATTACTGGGACTGGGCCAGTAGTCCATTTCGAAGCCCAGAGGTAAGGCTTCTCGCTTTTGCCAACATTGGAGATGATCTGCTCGCGCTGCCAGTGGGCTGCAACAGTGGGCTGCATAAACAATGACTCGGCAGAGCTGGCAGGACGCGGAGGATGTTACAAGATCGGCATACTTGTGGTGAGGAACAGCGCCTTCCTTCGCGATGCTGGGTAGATTGTCCCATACTATACGAGCGTATTGGTCGCACACATCAGTCTTTGGTGGTCCGAGAGTAAGTCGGTCAAGGCCGAGTGACGGGTGCTGCTGAACGAGCTGTGCACGTGAGATCGTGTTTTGAGATGGGGGTGGGATTGGAAGGAAGGAAAGGGGAAGCTGAGGAGGACTGGGTGATTCTACCGCCAAACATGACTATGGGGGCGAAGGAGAAGAAGGACGAGGAAGGCAGGCTGCTTTCACAAATCTACCTTAGCTTATAGTGCAATGCTTGTCGTTTGATCAGGTGAGCGCCAAGGACAATGCAGGTTCGCATTCGACAACATGGTGCCGGTATTCGATCGCCGTCGTTGGCGGAATTTCGTAATTGTGCGACTTCCAAGGCACGCATGGCGATAGCAACAAGCGTCCATAGCAGCGGCAAAACAACGTTCGGGCGGAGCGTAGCTGAAAATGAAAGTCAAAGATGGAATGTAAGGATTGGGAGGTGTTGGAGGACATGTTCAGCCTACAGGGGAAGGGGCGATGGCCGGAGGACCGGAGCTAGCGGCGGAACATACCGATTGGCTTCTCCGATCGCTGATGTAATTTTGAAGATTTCTGCGAGCTTCAATTTCCTCTTTCGATTGAACTACAGTGAAGCTACCAGCACAATGTCGCGCGGCAGGTACAACAAGAACGGGCCTCGCGGTGGCGGTGGTGGAGGTCGCGGAGGCCGCGGAGGTCGTGGCAGAGGCGGACGAGGCGGGAGAGGTGGGAACTCTGGTGGACAGCGGCAATACCAGGACACCCGAGTCTCCTTCAACGACATGGTCAAGCAGAACGAGAAATTCGAAAGATACTACAACTCCCTCAACATTGTGCCTTCTGGATCGGAGCGCGATGACTTCTGGACAGCTCTGAGACGAGAGCTTCCGAATTCCTGGAGGTTCACTGGAAGCAAGAAGAATGCCATCAGTGTGCGCGACGACATGATCGAACGATTCTTCCCCATAATCGAAAAGGTGAAGCACAATGGCGAGCCAGTCGAGCTGCCCAAGTCAATGCCATGGTATCCGGAAGCGCTGGCGTACACCATGACCACCCCCAAGAATGTCGTGAGGAAGTACGAGCCATTCAAGGAGTTTCAGAAGTTCCTAGTGAGCGAGACAGGCGTTGGTAACATCTCGAGACAAGAGCATGTGAGCATGATTCCACCGCTCTTGCTGGATGTGCGGCCCGGACATACCGTCTTAGATCTCTGTGCAGCTCCTGGCAGCAAGAGTGCGCAGCTAATCGAAGCCATTCATGCTGGCGAAGAAGAACGAGTCGGAAGAGCTATTGGAGCTGCGAAGGGTCTGGCTACAAATGGTGCTAGCGTACAAAATGACACCACGGAAGATAGTGGTCGGACGACTGGACTTCTGGTAGCCAACGACGTTAACTACTCGCGGGCACAGATGTTGGTCCACCAGGTGAAGCGTCTCAACTCGCCCAACCTCATTGTCACCAACCATGATGCTACCATGTTTCCATCGATCGAGCTACCGACTCCACCTCCAGGACCTGGACAGCAAAAGAAAGGTAGATATCTCAAATTCGACCGAATCCTGGCAGATGTACCTTGCAGCGGCGACGGCACGCTTCGCAAGAACCCTAGCATCTGGAAGGAGTGGTCCCCACAGAACGCGCTCGGCCTTTATATCACTCAAGTGCGCATTCTCACTCGTTCTTTGCAGATGCTCAAGGCTGGCGGACGAGTAGTATACAGCACATGCTCCATGAACCCCATCGAGAACGAAGCCGTTGTCTCCTCCGCCATCGAGCGATGTGGCGGTGTGGCAAAGGTCAAGCTACTGGATTGTAGTGGTGAGCTGCCCGGCCTTCATCGAAAGCACGGTCTCGAGGACTGGAGTATCATGGCTCGCGACGGCAGAATGTATGAATCCTTCGCAGAGGCTGAGCAGCACGAACAGGAGGGCAGTAAGATTACCCCTGGGATGTTTGCTCCGGAGTCCGAAGAGCAGATACCACTTAAGAACTGCATGCGAGTCTATCCGCATCAACAGGACACTGGCGCGTTCTTCATTGCCGTGCTGGAGAAGCTGAGCGAAATCCGAGCTAAGCCGGAGAGTGATAGCAAAAGCATGAAGAGAGACTGGACTTTTGCGACTTCGACTCAAGATCAGGTCGAAGATGAAGACGCGCCGAAAACGATGGTTGGACAGTTGATCGAAGAGATTGAGAACCCACAGCCGCCGGTGACCTCTGCAGGAGACGCATCATCTGCAGCTGCGAGGCAGAACAAGATGGAAGGCGACGTCGAGCTGATTGCTGGAACTAAGAGGAAGGCATCAGACGAGGACGATGAGAGCTCTACCAAGCGAACAAAGGTTGATGAAACTGCTGACGGAGGCGAAGCCGTAATGCAAGAATCCGGTGACCGGCAGTTGCCTCCAGTTCTTGCAATGGCAGTTCAAGGCGCCGAAGCAGACTCAGAAGCCAATACCGATGGATCAGCCAGCAATGGCATGCAAGCAGACTCCCGCAGACGAAGAAGAGACGATCAACCCAACAACGAAGAAGCCTTCAAATACCTCGACCCCAACCACGCCGAGCTCGAATCCATCTACACATTCTACGACCTCCACTCCTCCTTTCCTTGCGATCGCTTCCTGGTCCGGAACCCGTCCGGCGACCCAGTCAAGGGCATCTACTATACCTCCCAGCTTGCCAAAGAAATCCTCCAAGCCAACGAAGGCCGCGGCATGAAATTCGTCCACGGCGGCGTGAAGATGTTCATGAAGCAAGACGCCCAAAACCAGCCGGGCGTCTGCCGCTGGCGCATTCAAACAGAGGGTCTCCCTATCATCGAAGGCTGGATCGGCGAAGGCCGCACTGTGCGTCTTTACAAGCGCGCTACGCTGCGCAAGCTACTGGTTGAGATGTTCCCGAAGGTCGGAGCCGAAGACGTTCCGGATGGGACGGGGTGGAAGGCTCTTGATGAGATTGGCGAGCAGTGCTTGCGAATCGGAATGGGCTGCTGCGTGTTGAGAGTGGAGACGAGTGATGACGAGGATGGGTTCAAGGAGCCGATCGTGCTGCCGCTGTGGCGGAGTCTGCATAGTTTGAACTTGATGTTGCCGAAGGAGGATCGGAAGGCGATGTTGTTGAGGTTGTTTAATGAGGATGTGGAGTTGGTTAATCATCATGATCAGGCGCAGAAGCAGGGGAAGGGGGAGGGGGCGGCGAATGGGAGTGTTAAGGCGGAGGGAGATGCGGAGGAGGTGCAGCGGAGGATCAAAGAGGAGCCGGATGAGGAGGGTGGTGCTGTGGTTGGCGCTGAGGAGGACGCTCGTGAGGCAGAGCTTGCGAATATTGCTGCTGATATGGATGATATGAAGGCGGAAGACGATGATCGCAAGTTAAAGATGGAAGTCGTCGAGGACGAGGACTCGAAGATGGCTGCTGCTATACCTGAGAGAGTCGGGGAGGGAGACGAGGCGAAGACGACTGTCTAGGGGCGGTTGGTGCGATTAGCGGCGAGGGTATCTACGATCAACGGTGTCTCGGCAAGAAATGGACGAGATGCCCAATGTGCAGATACGTAGACTAGCTTGCTAACGTCAATGCCATCGTCAAGCATTGGCCAAGAGTGCTTGATCTCAGATATCAGATCTCATGCAATATCAACTGTATATACGACGGCATGTTAAAATCGCAATTCAAGGTCGAGATCTGTACTGTACTTTAGATAAGAATAATCGAGCTTTTGCTTGTAGAAGCTTATGCCGAAGTCATGTCTTGTTCTGTCTACATGCTCCACGTATGCACGCTGATAGCTACTGTGATGTGAGGCTTGTAGCATGATGAGTGATAACGTCGATGTATCGTGAATCAATTGATGGTCGAAGTGCCTGATGGTTTTTTCCAGGATTCATCGGACGCCTTCGGGTCCGAGACTGGCAGGAGATGGGCAGGAGTGGCTGCAACTTGGCACATTCATTCATCGCGTCGGAGCTTAACTCATCCCTTCCTGTGACCTCCGTACACTGTGACTCGGACTCTCGAGCATTGGACCACGACGTATAAAGAAGCTAAGCCCGTCACGATGTCTTCTCCATTTTCGAGAGCATTCAAAGGCCTTAGAGCTTGTTCAGAAACCCCCAAATCGCCACCTTGAACCATTGAAGCCAAACCATATCAAACACAATACCATTAACAATGGCCAAGCCACTCAACATCCTCATCTCAGGCGGCGGCATCGCGGGCGGCGCCTTCGCCTACTGGCTCCTCCGAGCCCAACCAAATGCCTTGATAACCATAGTCGAGCGAGCCCCAGCGCTCCGCTTAACAGGCGCCAGCGTCGACATCCGGAGTACCGCCGTCGACATCATCAAGAAGATGGGCATGGAGCAGACGATCCGGGACCACTCCACCAAGGAAGAAGGGATGTCGTGGGTCGACAGCAACGGCAAGCCTTTTGCAATATTCCGAGCGACTGGACGAACAGACTTCCAGAGCATGACGTCTGAGTACGAGATTCATCGGGGGACGTTGGCGAAGATCTTCTTTGGGCCGACGGAGGAGAGACTGAGCATGATTTTCGACGAGACTGTCGATCACTACGACCAGAGGGATGATGGGAAGGTGGATGTGACGCTGACGAATAGCAAGACTACGAAGACGTATGATTTGCTTGTTGCTGCGGATGGGCTTGGGTCGAGAATAAGGGGACAGATGCTTGGTGCTAAGCCTCGAGAGCAGATTCACGTAAGTTCATTATTATTTCACTGCTCTATGAATAAATGCTGATGGTTGTTTCAGGACGAGGGTGTGCACGCAGCCTACTTCACCATCAAGGAGGACATGCTGCGTGGCTCAAAACTAGCAGCCTGGCACAACGACACTGGTGGCCGCGTAGTCATGCTTCGTCCGGATCCACACCCAGAAGGCCGCACCAGAGGCCACTTCATGTGTGTCACAACCAGGGACGATGTCGAGACGAAGGCGAAACTCAACCAAGCTCTCAAAGAAGGCAACGAGAGCTACATGAAACTCCTGGAAGAACGGTACGCGGATGCCGGCTGGGTCGCGAAGCCCGTCCTAAAAGCCATGCGCGAGAGCGACGACTTCTACTGCTCCATCTTCGCACAAATCCGCTCGCCTCGACTCCAGAACGACGGCGCTGTCGTCCTTCTCGGCGATGCTGGCTACGCGACTCCAGGCTTCGGCACCAGTCTTGCAATCATGGGCGGATACATCCTCGTCGGAGAACTGCTCAACTCCGGTTTCGAGGTCTCGACAGCGCTGAAGCGGTACGAAGGCCTCGTTCAGCCGTTCGTGAAGAAGTCACAGGGCGACGATAATATGATGCAATATCTCAACCCGCAGACATGGTGGGGGGTCTGGATACGGGACACGATATTGTGGCTCGTAGCTGGGTTGAAGCTTGATAAGCTGATGATTATGGTGTCGGCCATGTTAGGGATGCAGGACTCGCAGCTTGCGATGCCGGACTATCCGTGGCCGAAGGAGGAATGAGAGTTTGAGGTGTGTCGCGTTGGGGTTGATTGCTCAACTCCGTTATAGAGGATAGACATAATGTACACTACTTTACTTTCTTCAGTCCTGCGTATCCTGCAGTTCAGCCGGAGAGTACTTGGGTCAAAGCATGAGATACAACTGACAGAACGCACAGCACAACTGCAGCATTATACTTACGGTTTTGATCTGAAGCCTTGGCGGTTCCGAGAAACCCTTGAGACTTGCATGCCTTTGCACAGCCTGAACTCCACGGGGTGCCCATATTAATCCGGGGGCTGTGTCGTTCAGGCCTCCAATGCCGACACGTCAGATGTATATAGATGCAACCATGTCAGATCACATAAATCAACTCCTGGAAAGACGAACAAATCGTGTCGGAATCGGGATGAACTTTATTACGCCGTCCGGACCATCACCCGTCGAGCGCAGACATGTCCATTCCTCTTGGCTACGACATTGTCCTCTTTATTCTGAGAGGCATCCGCAGCGCCTTTCGTGCTGTTGCCCGACCGCTTCGAAACACGAAGTCTGAGGAGGCCAAGCAGCAACAGGCATAACCTCAGCACACCAGAAGAGTGTAAATATGCCGACCGTAGGTTCTCATAGCGTAACAACGACCTTGCTCCCACTAACACCCTTCTGCAGGATGTCTAAGCCCTTCTGCAGTAACTCCAGTCCTTCACCAACGATCATCGGCTCTGGCAGACACTTGTGTTTCCCGCTTTCCAGCGCAGGAGTGAGATAGTCCTTGTAGAAGGCATGGGTGAATTCGCCCATACCAAATATATGGGCGACTCCGATCTTGTTGGACACATTCGGCTTCGCATGGGGATCGAGTACTCCCAGAGTCCCACCACCGAGTTCTTCGAGGATGGGTATGCAGTACTTGAACGAATCTTCGGGCAATGAGATGCAGTCCACAATGCCGACAAAGTCCCCACCTGTCGCCCGAATCGCCTGGACAGTCTCACCCACGATCGAATTCGAATGATAGTCAAGGACTGCCGCTGCACCTAGAGACTTGCAGATGGCAAAGTTGTGCGGGCTGGCGATGGCGACAACTCTCACACCCGCAGCTCTTGCAACCTGAGACGTTGACATGCCTACCGCTGAGCTTGCCCCCCATATCAGAATTGTCTTGCCTGATGGTAGTGGGTCCTCCAGCGAAGGCGGCGGCAGACCCAGGCCTTTCGGAAACGGCGCACAGAGGCCAACAATGGCAGTGTTGAATGCGATAGGTAGCACACTCGCGTGAGCGAAGTCCACACCTTCCGGTAGTTTGGCGACATTCCCAACACGAGCCACGGAGTACAGCTGGAAACCCCCATATTTGGTGTCGGGATCTATAGGCCCATGGACAAATCTACGGCAGAGTTAGTGAGCTGCTGAGCAGGCCATTCCGGAGTACGCACGCCACGACACGGTCTCCTTTGCGGAAGTTATCCACTCCCGCTCCGATCTCATGGATTTCACCCGCAACATCGTCGTCGAGAATCACTGGCCATGTCTTTGCTACGATTCCTTTCGCCTGAATTTTACCTACACAGGTTCTTCTGTCAGTCTTCCATTCTCGAGGGTCGTGCAAATGCACCCTCTTGAGCTTACATGAGACAGGATTAATGGCAATGGCTCGGTTACGGATGACGATCTCTCCTTCTGAAGCATGTGGCATCGGTGCATCCCCTACTTTCAGTCGCTCGCCCTTTGCGTGTAGCCATGCTGCTCGGTTTTCAGATCCCATACTGCGTCCAGGAACGTTTGCTGTGTGGTCCTTTGCTCAGCTGTCGTCCTTGCTCAGCTGTCGGTACCGACTGGAGTCTGGCTGCAGCTGCTATGATGCTTGATATACTTGTCAAATTATCTTGTATCTTCCATCCTTCGAAGGTGGTAGCTTTGGGACTATTTTAGTGGCCTCGAGGGCTTCAGATCCTTCGGGCACTTGCTTACATATCATTTTCAGTTCATATCTTGACAACTCGTTGACCACATCCTTCGAAAGTGGACGCTTCAGCACTAACATAGTGGCATCGAGGGCTCGGGCCTCGGGCACTTGCTTACATCAGGTCGGTGCGGACGACGCGGACGACGGTGCCGTGCCCCGCAGACGTACACTTTGCCTGACGGAGAGCCCACTCATCATCTATCATCAATCCGAAGTAGGATGATGAACCCTCGTGACATCGGCGAGCCCTTCAATGCAGTTCCCGAAAACGTAGCCTCCGAGATCGAGTAAGAGACCAACGTCTCGTGGCCCATCTACCAGACATCACCATGGAATCAGAAATCAAACGCCTGTGCCAGATCATCGTCAAGGTCGTCAACGAGCGAGACTTCGAGTTTATGAGCTCCGAAGCCCGAGAATTGATAGACGAGCACGTCTCGCCGGACTGGTATGCCCAATTCGACAACATAGCGTGGACGGTCAACTTCGCTGAGCAGATCGAGGCCTGGCGACAGCTGCGATCCGAGTTTCCCAGCCTGGTTCTTGAACTCGTTGGCTTTGACTGCGATATGCACAAAGATCACACCAATGCCACGGTCATCATGCAAACGGCGATGACCGGACGGAAGGGTGTGAAACTGCAAGGGATCTGCCAGTCGCGATGGAGGTACCGCAATGGAAGATGGATGTGGTGTTACCACACTCAAATGAGAGGGCTATACGAGGCATGAATACTCTACGGCTTGCCTGCGGGCCCAACCGCTGGTCGGCCAGGCCACTCTGCAAGACTCCTTTTGGAGCCCCAGCAGTCGCATTCGATCAAAATATCGGAGTGCGCTAGTGTCGCTGACGTGCAACGTCCTGGCCCGCCTTTCAGGTGATCAATGCTATTCGGGATCGTGGTGCTGCACGCTCGAGAGCCATGTTGATCAAGGTCGAGTACGTCCGACAAGAAACGGCTCCGATGGACTCTGCACATGGCTTTGCATCTACTTTGGAGAGTAACGCTGAGCTGCTTCTACACTCAACCACTCACCGTGACGACTTCGCTCCGTAAGGTGGGAAGCAATGTCTGTTACCAAAAACGAGGCGACAGAATATGATGCGCTGCAAAGACGTCTCCTAGCAACTTGCTGCTTGAAGTCTCAAGACTACAAGACCACATTCGCTAAATTTATTATAGCAGAAAATCGTGATGGAAGCGCGCGCCAAGATGCAGCACAAAATACGCCACATCCACAAAACGCGGCAGGCCTTGCGAAGTTGCGAAGTTCGATTGGCTGGTATATGGATCTCTGCATGTTCTGCTTCTGATTCTGGAGATCGTTCCGTCTCGTGGCTGCGCCTGCTGCCTGCCTCGTTAGCCCCAAACGATAACCTGTCCGCCCTGTTTCGAGCCTGCCCATGAGCCATCACCGCAACGGCTGTGCCGCTGGTGTATATAAGTAAGTACCGGAATGGCGCTGGCTATGCTGTTGGTTGCAGCCGGATCTTCGCTTTACCTGTTGACAATAACCGTTTTATCTCGGGATTGCCATCCACAACATATTCGAGGCTATCTCTTCTGGACAGTATTGACGGTACCACGGATGCAAGATGCTACGCACGGACAATGAAACCACGTTCACCAGGACACTTCCCGCTGCCATGGCAGCAGCACCATGTCTGGTCATAGTTTTGCTAATGGCACAGATCCAGCATGTATATGGAATCGGCTTTACTCAGTTCGTGGCAAATGAACGAGCGGCCGTTCAGATTATCGTCCAAATTCTATCTCATGGCTTCGGATTGATGCAGACGTATTCCTTGCGTACGTACTACACATTCGGCAGACGAGTGCAGGCTTTTCGTAGGCCTGTTTCGATGGAAGAACTTGGACTCTGGGCGGCTATATCCAGTGGATGCGTCGACTATGCTCACTCCTCAGTATGGACGTTGCTGTCCACGATTATCCTCGTGGCATCCGTCATCCCGGGAGCACTCTGGGCCGGCGCACTCACTCCAGTCATCACTCCCCAGTCCCTCTCGTACGGCGGGACCGTTGAGGTGCCGACATTTTCCACATCCTCCTCGGACTTCTGGGATTCCGAATTCCAGGTGAAAGGATTTTCGCTGTGGAATAGGGTGGGAAATTGTCAAGGAGCGGGTCTCATGACTACATGCCCTGTACCCACTTTACACGGCTCGCTGCTTTCCACATTGAGTTCTGCAACAACTGCAAATAACACCTTTCGCAGCCATGCAAAGATTGACAGCACGGAGTGGAGCTACCTCGGACGGTCATATGGTGTTGGGTCATCACTTGGACTGAGTAGGCCGTCTTACGCTGGCGGTATCGTCGATGCAATATCATACACGGAATATGGCTACGTCTCCAGATCGGAGTGCATATTCAACAGGAGCTCGGCTTACACCCTCACATATCTAGGTCAATACACGGATACCCCAAATTGGTTCACTGTCGAATCTGCGAATGGATTCTTACCCAACAGTTTCGACGACGGTATTGGTGAAGGCGGTGGCGAACAGTACAACGTTGTCTCGAACTTGGGTTTCAACTATTCTCACCTTGCATGGTCGGCTAGGGCAATCGGCAGCCGCAACTTTCTCAGTATTGCCACTGGTCTTTCTTCCAACTATTCCAGGTTCAACCAAGCACAGTGCCAGATCTTCTTCACCCCATCAGCATTCAACATTTCTGCAAACATGACATCGAACCAGATCACTGTTGCGCCTCGCGATTCAGTATCGATCACGAGTGGCCTCTTGCCAAACCTGACGGTCACAACAAATGTGATGAACTCGATAAACCTTGTCTCGCGCCTGGCGAGCTCGTCGTATAGCTCGACTCTAGGAGACGCACTCATGGGAAACCTTGCCAACTTTCTTGCACCAGGCGCTGAGCTATCTACATCACCGGTCAAGGATGAAGTAATCCTGCAGTCACTCGAAAACAGCCTCGACGCCGCACTAGACGCCATCCTCGGGGCATACGGAGCTTCCCAGATCGCCCTTGCCCGCGACACAGCGCAAGTCCCACTTCGCACCTTCGGGCCCGCAACAAATACCGGTGATCGCGCATATATCTATACTGTGCTCGGATTTAGCAGCCTCGTTCTGCTACTCCATCTCGTCGAACTTATCCGCACGCGGGCTTGGTCGGGCCTTTTGGTCTTCAATATCTTTGACGTCCGCTGTATCGCTGTCGCCTTAAGCGTCGGAGGAACCGGCATCGCAGAGGCTTTGCAAAGTCATGCTGAACTTGAGGACAGAAACCACCATACCTCGCGCGGCCAATGGACGTGGCGAGGTAACGCGAATGATGAAGATTTAGCGGCTTTACGCATCAGGTTTCTGTCGCCAGGAGTTGTTCACAACATCCCAGCATTGACCGTAGCTGATGAGGATGATCACGTTCAGCTACAGCCATCCATGAGAATGAGGAACCACGAGATGAGACGCAACGGGTCTTCACAAGAATCCAGTCGGGTGGAACTGATACTGCAGCATCCCAAGTGACCAGCAGAGCCTATGTTCCTGCTCATCGATGTGAGAGCGTATCATATTCGACACCGTACGGAATTCAAACTTTTTGAGAGATTGGAAGGAACAAGGCCGGAACAACCGGAAGGCTGAAGCTAGCTCGATTACGGGGTACTCGACTCACCATCGCTTGTTGACTCAAAAGGAATATCACGAGGCTGAATAAGGCGGCAGCTCAGCATCACCTTCAGCATCACCATCAGCATTTGCGCCAACGAAACCAGATCCACTAGCACCCGCTAGCCGCTCAAACGCTTCAGACCTGATCCTCTGCAGCTCGACTCGGGCATCTTCCAATTGCTGCGAGGCCGTCTTTTCCAGCCGTTGGGCATCCTGCACCCTTTGCTTCTGCTCAACAACGATACTGAGGAGATGCTGGTAAGCCTGCTGCATCTGCAAAGCCGACTGCTGGATGCGTTTGTGCTGCTACAGACAGAAGGGCAAAAGGGTCAGCGAATGTCTTAGACAAAGTAGGGTTTTGCCCATGGGTTTGGTACCTACCTTAAAGTCGCTGAAGACATTGTCAAATAGAATGTCGCCGAGCATGTGACCATGATCTATGGCAACTTCTCGGAGAGGCGGGATAGCAGGTTGATAGCGCGAGGCATCGGCCATGCTTTGGCTCGACCAGTTGTAGTTCATCTGCGCTCTACCCAACGCCTCCCGTTCCATCATGTCAAATAGCGAAACGCCACCGAATCGATCGTAGTTTGAGGCCTGCAGCGACTCTTCCATGTCCATCACAGCTTGGCCAAGGCGTTGTCTGGCGTGCTCCAGGGCTGTTGCGGCCTGCTTGTCACGCCCTGCTTGCTGCTGGCATTGCTGATAGTACTGTCTGTTCCGCTCCAGAGCTTGTTCGATGTCGTCCTCGCCAGGACTTCAGGTGTCGGCCCGCCAAAGATGCTCTGGTACAGCTGGTCCAAATCGCGCAGTGCCTCCTTATGCGTGGTCACCGTCGCCTGTAGACTCCGTCTTTCCTTTTCCGCCTGCTCGAGAGCTCTGCCGAGTTCCTCACGACGTTCTTGTGCTGACTTCTCTTCTTGCCATGCCTCGAGAAACTCGCGCTCCTCCTTGTCTTGTTTTGCGCTCAGCTTCTCTTGTCCTTTGTTCCCTTGAAGCTTGGAGGCATAACGCTTCAGGACACTGTCCCTGATCTTGATGTGCTCCTTTCGCTCTTTCTCCGTAGATGCATGAAGTTTGGTAATTCTGTTGTCGACCAATGCGATCTGTGCCTTCAGGTCCGAGACGTCGGATGCGTTTTGTTCCAAAGCAGGAACAGCATAGTCGGATTCTCGTAGAATTGCAAGGAGCTCGTGGTTTCTGCCGGCGGCTTCGCCTACACGTGAAGACTGTCAGATAATCGACCGCTACGAGACGGGGTTGGATCTTGAAGTGAGCATATGGCGTACCTAGCTTCTGTCGGAGCTGAGACATTGAATATAGCAGATTTGTTAAGAGTGTAAGGAATTGGAAGGACAGCAGGTAAAAAATTGAGGGTTGAGGTGGTGAATGGGCAGCTTTGACTATATACCTACTTCATCAGATCGCAGCAGCCACCGCCAATGGCACTGTTGCAGACTTAGTCTCGTCCTTGCCTCTGCTGAAAATTTGTCAAACGTCAGAGGAAGGCAACACAAGCATCGCCAAGTGGGGCTGAAGCAAGCTGCGGAGACGATCAAGCCGAAGCGCTTCAACCACTTCTTAGAAGTTGCCTTCAGCGCCTTCAAATCCTGACAGGTTGCTATACCTGGTCAGGGTATCGTTTCGAAGCTCTTCCTACGGTACTGCTGCCTCGCTGATGTCGTTTGCAGCGTCACAGCATACTACGAGAACCGATCTAAGTCTTCGTCTGCGACATCGTAGGCTGCTTCAGATGCCAGCATCTCCGGCGAAGGCGGCTCCGATGCCTGGTGAATCACGACCTTATCGTGATTTGCTTCATGGCTGCCCCTAGGGATAGTCGCTGCCGTATCAGGTTTGTACCACGAGAGCTCCACCTTACCCACATGCGGTAGCTCCGATCGTGAGGCAGCCGCCATGAACATCTCACCTTCGTACCGTTCATTGAAGGCTATCAACGCAATATCGTCGCGCTCGGGATGTTCCGAGAGTGCTGCTGAGTCCAGGCTGCTGAACAGCAGATACTGGCGGATCGCTTCGTCGTGGCTGTCGAATGTTCCGTCAGCGAATGTGACTGCGACTGTCTTCGGTCGATTGTCGAGTCGCATGACAGCACCTGCACCGCCTCTGCCGCCTCGACCGCCACCACGCGACCAACCACCTTCATATCCGCGGAAGGAGCCTCTACCTCGTCCGCGGCCTCGGTACCCACCCCGACCACGATACGATGGGTAGCTGTTGAACCCATTCGTGCTTGCAGCGTCCGGATCGATGCCCAAACTTTTTGCCTCCGCCTCGAGCTGTGCCAGGTGGGCCTTGAGGGTCTTCGCTTGTGCATTCTCATAGCCATCGTCTTCCACTTTGATGGACTTGCCTGCCTTCTTCGCTGTAAGCATTGCTTCCACCTTTCTTCGCTCAGCTTCCATCTCTGCTAGCTTCGTACTGACGTCTTGCTTCTGCTTTGCGGTCTCCTCTCTCTGTTTTGTTGCCTCTTCATGCTTCCGCTGCACTTCAGCTTGGTGCTTCGCGAACTCTTCCGTATCCATGTGCTCATTGTCGCCCATTTCCACATCTTGCAATTCCGCATTGCCGCCTGAAGGCCCTGATGTGCCATTAAGAAGGTTCTTGTGCTTCTCGTGCTTGTACCAGTACACTTTGACAAAGCGGTTGCCGAAGATCGCCTCCGGGCTATCGTAAGCGGCCTGGGCTGAATCGTGGCTGTCGAAGCTGATGATGGCGAGTCTGTCGTGTGAGTGCATTTCAAGCGCCTCCACATAACCGAACTGCTCAAAGAACTCTTGCACGGTGTGCTCGTCGCACTTGTCTTCGGGTATCTGCTCCACAACGATCTTCGTATGGGACATATCGTGATCTGGTCCGAGGAAAGAGAACTCGGAGCGTTTGCCACCACCTCTCCAACTGCCGTTCCCGCGTCCACGTCCTCTGCCACGGCCCCTGGATCGCTCCCCTCTGCTGACGTCGACGGAGCCGACTCTGGTTGGTTCGATGTTGAGCAAAGTCGCATATTTCGGGTCGTATTCCTGGTTAGAGGGTACGAATATGCTGTCCTCGCCATGCTCAAACGGGCAGTTCATACCGTACGAGCAAGCGCCCTTATTGTCGTAGTCCCAGCAACGCTGCTTGTGCGAAATTGCTCCTGGCGCGCCACCGTTCGCAGAGAGTCCTCCGTTCTGCATGAAGAAGCTCATAGCTTGCTGCATGAACATCGCGGCCATCGGATCGTTCGGATCGAGCGGTGGCAACCCAGCCTGAAAAGGAGGCGTTTGCAGCATATCCTGTGGCAGACCGTACGGCTGCGGAGGAGGTTGTGCTTGCCTCGCACCACGCTGATCGCGACCTCTGCCACCTCGTTTCGCCTGCTTGAACGGCCTGTCTTCGCCTTCATACGCCTGCGTCCACGCATTGCCGTTTGCTGTGTGATCGTGGTCGCCATCGTGCCGGTAGGATCGCTTGCGTGAATCATTCGAAGTTCGTGGGGTTGCGGCGCTGGAGCGCTTGAGTGGCTGATAGACCGCTGCAGCCGGCTTCAGCTTTGGTCGGTTGGGATCATATGACTTGGTCGATATGGCTTGGAACAGCTCAACAACGAACGGCTCGGTGGCGCCGTGTAGAAAGTCACTGAGGTTCTCTATACAATTCGCTCTGGCCACCGGTTCGGGCTCATCTGTCTTCACCAAGGCCAAGACGTAGTCGGCGAGCACATCGGAGTCGGCGTCGCTGATATTCTCGAGCTTCGTGATGATCCATTTCTTGAGCAGCTCCGTGGCTGCATCGTCCAGCTGCATCTTGAGCTGTCCAGTGTTGCGGTAGGCAGAAGACACGAGACTGTGTTGCTGTAGCGATCGTGGTCATATTCTCACGGCATGCCTTGATTATGAGATTTGTCAGAAGGTGATTGATTGAGGAAGACGATCGCGCCTGGAATCGCGTACTTCAGAGGCTTGGCAGGCAGGCAGGAGGCACCCCCGCGGAGTTCAACGCGCATACCTCGTGGACCTCACGTGTACCACAAGCACATCCAATGCGGTCCCAGAGGCTACAGGGCTCTCGCGACGCTCAAGAGGCAGCGTGGGACGAACAACATGAAGTACAGAAGCTCCCTCAACCTCAAACTCACGGAGAATGAGCGGCAATTCCAACGGGCTGAGCGTGCAGCCCTTGGTGGCAGCCGGGTCCTTTAACTGGACGTTTTTGGTTGAGATACTGGTCTGCGGCATCCTTGCCCTCTTCTTCCTGTTCTACTTTAATCGACTATTCGCCACCCTTATAGCATACTGCATCCGGGCGTGGACATGGCACAAATACCGGGCATACATCGACATATCCGCCCTCCAGATCAGCTTGCTTGGAGGGCGCATCTTCTTCAAGAGCATCCGATACCATGCTCATAATGTTACAGTACTGGTCTATGAAGGTCATATAACGTGGAGGTACTGGTTGAGGGTTGTCCAGGAAGCGGAGGTGTTCGAGATCGAAGATCTTAGCAAGGGACAAACAACACGATCTTCCCACGAGAAGGATGGCGACGCAAGCAGTAATGGCGCGAGAGCGAAGTCGCGGAGTCAAAGTGTCGGCAAAGAAGAAAAGGCGGGTGGCAAACCGAAGAAGGAGCTGCCATGCAGAATATCTGTCAAGGTATCTGGTGTGGAGGCCTTCGTGTACAATCGTAGTCCGGTCTATGATATGATCGTGGAGCAAACACGAAAGCACGCCCGTCAACCACCGAGCTCTTCAGGAAGCAATGAGAAAGACGCTGGCCGAAACGGCTCCTCATCCTCCGACGACAACAAAAAGAAGACTGCGACGTTCGGGTTTGGTCCAGAAAGGACGAACACAAAGGACACAACTGGTATGGCCTCAGTCGCTCAGACCTCTACTCGTATGGAACAAGCAAAGCCAGAACTCCCCGCTTTCTTACGCATGTTCCCGATCAAGCTGGAGTGTAGAAAGGTTGCGGCGGCCGTGGGCAACGAGAGTACTACTAGTATCATCGCTGTCAAACTCGACAAAGCAGCAGGTACCATCGATGCAGGCCGTGCTGGTCCACTGGACCTCTACAAGCTTCTCTTCAACTTCGATCTTGAGAATATCAATGCCACGATGAAGCCGAACCGTGATTTCAAACAGCTTCAGCGTGATGCTGCACGTCGAATCCTGCGCGAACGAGAGTCCGACCCCGCGCCTCAAGAGTCAAGTCATGCTAGATTCATTCGCAAGCTTCGGAAGCGTTGGCAGCCTCTGGCACATATCTTCTCCAGCACTAGAAGCGTTAATGGCTCGTTACGTACAGCGTCTAGGATGCCCAAGCATGATGGTGCAGATACTCTGCAAGATGGTCTCCCAGGACAGACTCAATGGCAAGGCTTGGCTCGCTATATGGATGAAGAAAAGCAAGACGAGCATGATGAGTGGAAGGACGTCGAATATGCGAAAGCTTCCACTTTGGCAGACATCGAGAAGCTCACCTTTCGGTTCTACTTCGACCTACCTGGCGTAGTCCCCAACATCATGTTTGACGATGCCACTTCGGCGTACGCTGAAGACATGAATGGCTCCAAGCCGCCCGACTACGGCATGGACTTTCTGGTACATGGCGGTGTCGTGACATACGGGCCATGGGCAGATCGCCAGAGACTGAACATGCAGCAGATCTTCTTTCCAGCTTCCTACGTTGACGCGACACCAGCTAAGGCATTGAAAGCTGGAGAGACTAGAAACTGGTCGCTCTTCAAGATCTTTGTCTTGGTGGAGAAGGATGTGACGCTACGCATACCCTCGCGCGAAGGCTCGAAAGACGTGAAATGGCAAGGTCGGGCTGCTAAGCACAAGCCTCCTGAGGGGCTCACCGGAGCTGAAGCAAAGCGTAAAGGCAAGCACGGCAGACCTCACCGGCATACCCGACGACGAAAAGGTAAACAAGGAACACCCGGGAGCGACGCTAGACCATATGCTTGGCTCGATGTTACCGTCAAGACCGACTCGACCATCAATTACACGATGGACATGTTCCCACGCACTGCTGGCTACGTCAATAAGCTCGATTGCGACATCAAAGGTACAGAGATCACGTCCAGTGTCAATCATGGCTTGCTATGGCGCACAGGAGTAGTCTCGTTGGGCGCAGATCTGTCTCAGCCTATCTCTTGGAACTCGCTAAGGAAGTGGCCGTTCGATATCACCATCGATGACATGGAGTTGTTCATACTCCGCGACCACATGTTCCTGATCATTGATCTGGTCAACGACTGGTCATCCGGCCCACCCGGTGACTTCTTCACATTCGTGCCTTACATATACAGCCTTCGTATGCTGTTCCGCAACTTTGTCATATACCTCAACGTCAACGACTCGAACATCGTGAACGACTCTGCTGACCTCGAGAAGAACGATCTCTTGACCCTTGAAGGTCACCTGGATGCTACGTTGGACATCGGCATGGACAAATACCGCCCTGTTCGCAACATGATCACGTTTGATGTTCTAGGCACAGAGATGCGCATGAGGATGATCAGCCCAACACGAAGTACCCTCACGGCCTTCCTGAAAGACAGGCTGGTTGCTGAACTGCCAAAACTGACACTAAGTGGCTCGTATAGCGGCCACCTCGAAGAGCGACCAGGGTTAACCGATACATTGCGATTCGACATTGTCGGCTCGGGCCTGACGCTGAAAGCTTATGGATTCCTGGTACGACAGCTAATCAACGTCAAGGAGAATTACTTCGGTGACTACATGCATTTCAAAACTCTTGAGGAGTTCCAAAGTGCAGATGATGACCTCGCCGTTGCCAATATCAAGACGGCAAGCATACCAAAGCCGAAATCGATCAATGAGCTCGACGTTATGCTCTGCATCATCGCCGAAGATGTGACTCTACTGTTCCCAACCAACATCTACTCTTGCGATGAGTTCTTGCGCGCGGAGCTACCAGTGGCCAATCTGGACCTGCGCATCATCAGCTACTATCTGGACATGGGCTTACAGCTTTCGCCATTGACTTTCTTGTCAGGTAGCTCTTCGAAACAGGACGAGTCACCTGTTGAATCTGCGTCTAGTCCGCAGATGTTCGTCAAGCACCTGGATCTGGACGGGCACCGTGCATTTGGTCTGCCGCCGGACGAGCCTGTCTACGCGAACCAATGGAACATCGATGTTGGAGCTATAACAGGCGAGCTGTCAGGCTCATTTGTCCACGACCTGGCCATGGCTGGTCGCGCTTTCGTGTTCGGCTTCGAAGACCGTGAGAACTCGTTACCTCTACCTTCGCCAAGTGTGTTCTTTGATGTTACCTTTGTCCAAGTTCGAACGGACACAGTCCGACTAGGGGTTCACGCTGGCAAGGATGCTTTCCTACTCGCTCTTGATCCTGTCGAAGTCTCGACAAATGACCTAGCGGGTGATACATTCTCCCAGCGAGTAAGCGTTTCGGTGCCGAAGGTCACGCTCGCCTGTGTCGATGCAAAATCTTCCACTCGCCATCGGACTCGTGACGCAACTCGAGACAACGCCAAGATCGCTGTACGAACGTATGCCTTCTTCCAGACCGGCGTCGCAGTCAATGTGGTGATGCGAAAGCTCTACTTTGAAGATGAGAGGCGCAAACAACAGGCTCATATTCGCGAGCAGGATCTTAGGACTGGCAGAGTTCCTTTTCTGCTACGACCCCGGGCTAACGCCACCGAACCGGTTTCTGAATCCGAGTATTTCCCTGCGGCTATGCCGTACCCGTCGCTACCATTACCACTCGACAATGATGGGTTACCACGCAGCAGACCCGCCTCTATACAATCCACATCAAGCCTTCCGGTCAACAAGCGACTTCAGTCAAAGCCGTCATCTTCGTCCCTGTCAGCTTCTGTGAAGTACGCGTCGATAGCGAAGAACCCTAGAGTAAGAGACCTTGAGCAGGAGGGTGTGCTGGCAACGCCGTCTTCGCAAAGTATGCGCAGTAGTCGAGACTCTTCTTCGGACTCTCGTGTGCGCCATACTTCGGCTGCCGGTCGCGGAAGATCACACTTTGGCGGTGCTCCTGTGGCCGTTGCATTTTCCAGCCCTTTCGCGGAGCCGTACTTTCCGCTCGACTCTCTTGAGCCTGACGAGGCAAATGTGCCTGGCTTCGGCGCAACAGCTATAAAGAATGAGTCCACAAGCTCCGAAGCATCTTCTATATCAGACGCCATTGACGATCCCGAATCCACGGAGGATTCTGCACAGACCTCTGTTCTCATCACGGTTATGCCTGGCATAAGAGCATACTTCGAGCCGAGAGTGGTAGGAACTGCGGCAAAACTGTTTCGCAAGGTGCTCCCTAAGCACCCTGACGAGGTCATGGATGCGTTCCAAATGATCGTGCTCGGGGCAGTTGCAGGACACCAAGAGCAACGCCATGGTACCAATTCAACTCTTGAAATCAAAGTCGAATTACCTGCTGCACATCTGCGAGCTGCCAATCCTGGTTCAGAGGGCTCCGAGGATGACCGGCTGGACGTTACCATCAAATCAGCCGATGTGCTCGTCCGAGCGAGACACACGCCTCATGCGAGCGGACCAACCGAAGCTCTTGCTGTCCACTCGACTGTAGGAGGTATCGAAGGCACTCTTGGCACCAGATCGCAGCATGCTGATGAGAAGCCTCCGGCCAAGATAAGCATTACCGATGTGCTCTTCTGGATGGCTGGCCAAGAATCACAGTCCATCAATGTATCGGTGAGCGAGACTGCGGTATCGGTGTCTGGTGAACAAGCGGCGTACTTGACGGATTTCATACTACGCCTACTGCCTGTGATAGAAGAGCTGCAAGGCAAGGTCACCAGTCCAGCAGACATCGAGCGGCAGCGCCTTCTACTACTTATACGCACATTGGTCGAAAATGGCGAAGAGGTTGGGGATCCACCTTTCATGGCCCGCATGACTTATATCCTGCGAGCTTTCCCGGAGCATTTCCGTAACCAAGACTCGTGGAAGATCGTTATGAGATTGAGACACGTCTTGCACAACCTATCGTTCGAGGTGCGAAAGGATATCATTGAGAAGAGTGTTGCTCTAGTACCAAGCCAGGACTTCCATACACCTGTCAAGCAGTTGGAGGAATGGGCCTCTTGGCGGAACTGGGATGTTCCTAATGTTCACCAGACAGCTGCATTCCAGCGCTTGTTGGCGATTGAGGATGCTTCGGCTGTCCAGCCGTCTCATAGCAAGCCTTTGATACTAACTGTCAGGTCGGGCCATCTTCAACTGGCTATGACATCTCAGCAATCGTCCAACCAGATAGTCTTGGAGGACACTACTCTCGGATTGCATCAGGTTCCACCAACTGCGCCGACTGGACTAATGCTGCTCGACGAGAACACACGTACCAAGACCGAGCTCCAGGTTCACACTGAATCTATTGGTCTGTCCGCAAACTGGAGCGCTTTCGCAATCGTTGAACGCGTGCTGCCTCTTGTAGAGAAGCTGCAGGCACTATCAGCACGGTTGGCAAAACCAAAGCCCGCCGAGTCAGATGGACACCTAGGCTATGGCCTTACTCGGCACGTGTTCCATGTTGTCGTCTCGACAAATACTGGTAGTATCGCGCTACAGACCATCAACCTTCGACATCTTTCACGAGCTGAAAATATGAAATTGTCTGTGATCGGCACCACGGAAGCAGAAGAACCGTATGGGCCGTGTGCCAGCGCAATCATCAACGCCGATGCTGCCATAACCGAACTACACGGACCTACCCGACTTTTGTGGCAGACAAATCTGGTGGCACCCAGCATCTATCTCGATCACCTGCAGCCAAGAACGGATACGTCCATTCCACCGTCCGTGACGATCGCCATCAGATACACGGCGCTAGATCTGTCGGTCTTGGAGCCAGTACCAGGGCTATTACACATAGTCAGGTCGGTCATTGTCGATGAGGTCACCCAGATAATGAAGCTGGTTGCTAGCATTCAGCCATCGACTATCCAGCAGAAAGAGCGACCAGTGAAAAACAACTCTGCCGCTCCATCGAGAGTACATTTTGCACTTCTGGCAGGAAAGCTACGCCTCCAGATGTCCCTCTTGCAGGCTTTAAAATACCAACTCGAGGGCACGGCGGCGAGCATTCGCGTTGCCCCTAGCTTGAGTCGAAACAAGGCATGGGCGATAGACTACGACGTTGGTCGGCAAACTCACTGCTTCATCAATTCCAGCTCGAAAGAGGACCATCAGCAGAACATCTTGGATATCCCGCCTATCAACGGGCATGTTGGGTTGGAGATGACCTCACCAGTAACATCACTGTCTGTTGCAACCACCATGGACAGAGTGGAAATTGATGCTTCCGCAATCCAAGGAGTCGTTGCGATTGCGAGTCGACCCGAGGTTCAGAACGTAATCTCCGCCATCAAGCATGGCACCGAAGATGTACAGAAAGAGGTCGAGAGGCTCAAACCGGGTCCTAAAACCGTCGTCGAAACCCCATCGAAACCGAACAGTCCACTGGTTGCATTCGATGTACGATTCGCTCTTCTTGGTGTAAGGGTCGGGACTGCTACATTTGACACTCGCGGACGCTCTTCTGCAGAGATCGAACTCGGCATAGGACCAGTTCACGTCATTGCCTCGAATCGAAGCACGTTCGACCAGAACCGGTCGCTGATGCCCGAAGTCCGTGCACAAGTCCTTGACATCGGTGCGAAGCTTCTGAAATATGAGAACGGCAAGCAGAAGCCATGTGGCAATCTCAACTTCGGCATCAATCTTCAATTCAAGTCTCATATCGATGCCGATGATAAGTTGGCGAGAGAGCTGAAGGTACAAAGCAGAGATTTCGAGGTCAACGTGTATCCGGACACTGCTTCCACTGCGGTTAGTGTGATCAACCATCTTCAAGATAGGATGAAAGACCTCGATCTTTCCAAGGAGATGGAGTACCTGCGACACCTTCGCAACTCCCGACGGCACACTGTGATTCAGAAGATCAGCAGTAAAGACAAACCTACCAGCGATGACGAGGTCGCGTTCTCGGCGGTCGACTTGTTGTCGGTGTCCACCACAATCGAACTCACTGGCATACGCATTGCATGGGTGGTGCCTACATCCTATGCCGCGAAGGGACAGCGACGAGTGTCAGACCTGGTGCTAACCTTCGAGCGCATCGAGTTCACGACCCGTGGCGGTCATGAAGCCAGGCTTGCGATACAAGATATGCAGCTACAGCTGGCCAAGACAGATGCACCATTGATGAAACGATCTTGGAACTCTGCTCTTCTTTCCGAAGTGAGCTTTAGCGTGGCTTACTGGTCAATCGGCAAGAACCGAAGCATAGCCTTCAAGGCTGCTGGGAAACCGCTGGAGATCCGCTTGGAGTCGAAGTTCATCGTCGAAGCCGATGCTGTCCACCGTTCTATTGCGGATGCCATCAAGAACTTCAAGCTAGGCACAGCAACCTGGAAAGGATTACAAGCATCATCAGGAGGTACACGAGCGAAGATGTTCGATACGAAACTGCTTTCTTCTCTCTTGATGGAAGCAGATTTTGCTGGAGCGATCGTTTACGTGCAAGGGGCCGGTCCTCGCGATGTTAGCTTGTCCCTTCTGGCAGCTTCCTCTCAACAGCAAGGCTCTCAGCATGGTCGCTACGGACAGTTTGCAGCAGATGGGACTCAGATGCAGACGACTCTCAAAGCTCCAGGAATTGCTATGAAGCTAGAGTACCACTCGAGCATCGATGGACAGCAGCCTACGGTCAATGGTGAAATACAGATCGAGGCGTCGAGCAATATGCTACTTCCGAATGTTGTGCCGTTAGTTCTTGAGATATCCAACGCAGTGAAAGAAGTCATGCAGAGGCAGAACGAAACGGCGAAGCCCAAGGAGCAGCCGACAGCCGATGTCAAAGCACCACAACGCTTCTTCGAGGACGACTCCATTGTCACTGCCGATCCAGCCGCCATCTTCGGCAAGACGAAGGTGGATATTGGGATGCGAATCTGTCGACAAGAATTTGGCCTGACTTGTCAGCCTATCGCACGCGTCGATGCTAAAGCGCAAATGGAAGACTTCTACGTCACCATGAACACCATCGACTCTGACGAGCACGGTCGCTTTTTCGCCATCTCGGCGGTTATCACGAAGCTGAGCACGCAAGTCAAGCACGTCTACTCACGAGAGCCAACCTTCAGCTTCGACATGGACGCCATCAACTTGTCCGTGTTGAACAGCAAGCATCTCAGCGGTACAAGCGGCATCTCGGCCATTCTCAAGATCAACCCAACCCGCACTTTCATCAATGGCAAGCAATTGCAAGATCTGTTGCTGTTTCGCGAGATTTGGCTCCCTCCTGAGATTCGAGCATCGCAGCCCTCTTCACCACCGCCGCAGCAAGCACAAGGTCGCCAAGAAGAGTTCTTCGCTCAGAAGTACCAGAGTGTTGCAGCAGCGGCGGCTTTTCCATGGAATGCAACTGTGTCTATTGCAGAGCTTGCAGTCAACCTCGACCTTGGGCAAAGCATAGGGAAGCAATCTTTCACCATCACCGACCTGTGGGCTTCGCAAGCCAAGTCGTCCAGCTGGGAGCAGAACCTGTGTATCGGCATGGAAGAAATGGCGATGAGTGGTTCCGGACGAATGAGCGGCTTCATTCGTCTCAACAAGCTAGGCATACGTACGACGATCAAGTGGCCGCAAGACGCAGTGCCGCAGCGCCGCACGCCTCTCATCCAGGCTTCAGCTGGGTTCCAGCGACTCCGAGCAAAGGCTGCGTTCGACTACCAAGCCTTTGCATTCGGCGACATCGAAGGCTTTGACTTCTTGATGTACAACGTTCATCAAACACAGTTTGAAGCGAAAGATCGCCTTGTCGCGGTCGTCGATTGTGAGAAAGCATACGTCTTCTGCACATCTACAAGCCCAGCACAAGCTCTAGGTCTGTATCAAGCCTTCGATCGGCTCATACAGGAGAAGCAACAGGCGTTCGAGCAGTCCTTGAGAGACATCGAGAAGCACTTGCGTCGTGAGAGCACCGTTGTGCCTACTCGATTCGGGCCACGTATACCTGACTGGCCTGTTGCGCAGCGGTCCGGCACCAAGAGCATGATATCCCTCCACACTGACGTTGTTCTTACCATGGGCACAATTAGTTTTGGTGTCTTCCCCAGCACTTTCTTCGATAGCCAAATTCTGAAGCTCGAAGCCAACAACATTCAGGCCAGGTTTGCAGTTGGGGTGGAGAAAGGCAGGATTCAGAGCGCCCTCGGCATGACTCTTGGGCAGCTGCAAGTTGCACTCGCGACTGTCAAACGTGTCACGGCTACACCAAGAGCACTCGATATCTCGGTCGACGATGTTGTCGGAAGCGCAGTCAACGCGAAGGGAGGCACAATCTTGCGAGTGCCGAAGGTCGTTGCATCGATGCAGACGTGGCAAGACACGGATTCAAACAACGTCGACTACATCTTCAAGAGCCTGTTCGAGGGCAAAATCGACGTCGGCTGGAACCTCTCACGCATCGACTTCATCAAGAACATGTGGGTGGCGCACTCTCGCTCACTGGCTGCTCGACTCGGCAAGGCGCTACCGGAATCAGCTGTCAAGATCACCGCTGGTCCAGTCGAGGAGGGTGACAGCGCGAAACTAGGTGACAAAGCTGCGGCTCACGAGAAGATCACGGCCGAAGTCAATCTACCTCTATCGAAGTATGAGTACCATGCGTTGGAACCTGCGATCATCGAGACACCGCAGTTGAGGGATATGGGCGAGGCGACGCCGCCGCTGGAGTGGATAGGACTGCAAAGGGATCGGCTGCCGAATGTGACTCACCAGATTATCATTGTTAGTTTGCTGGAGGTGGCGAAGGAGGTGGAGGATGCTTATGAAAGGATCTTGGGGTCGTCGTGAGAGAGGTCTCGCAGGTTCTAGTTTATGGGATCATGATAGCGTTCGAGCGAGGCGTTCTTGCGGGCTATGTAGATATTTAGAACAGATAATGTGCAGAACTGCTTACTCAATCCAACACAAGCGCTTTTACATCCAAAGATGGCCATGCGAAACCGTCCATTTGGCACAACAGCGTTCCCCAAGCGATGAATGAGTCACACTCCGTTCATAGCATCGACGTGGCGATGACTGATCTCGTGAGTTTCTGCGATTCGGTTCTAGAGTGACCATTGCTCTTAAAGCCGGCATATATGGAGCACGGGCCTCCCGGCTAATTCCGCCTCTGCCCCACCAGCCCACCATCGAGTTTCTTTGAAATCTTCGTGCTCACCTCCTCTACCGCCACATCAACAGCACAAGCCTTTGACAGGTCAGTAACTATCACCAGCAGCTGGCATTCAGCATCACTGATGTATAGGATAGGCAGACAAGCAAACCAGGTCATCGAGTGCCACCGAGCACTTCACGCGGGGTCCACAAGCCTCGAAACAACATCGAAACAGAAAACCTTTCCCAGAAACAAGCAGCAAATACCGACAAGATGGTGCAGTAAGTCGTACCCCGAGAGCAAGAACAGTGTCTGAGGCTGTCATGTTGGGAGGAACAACCGAGTCTGGTACATGTGATGATGATACGGAGACTGACGCGATGCGCTCCACAGGTTCACCGTCGAGGAGCTCCGTGGGCTCATGGACAACCCGGTCAACATCCGGAACATGTCCGTCATCGCCCACGTCGACCACGGCAAATCCACCCTCACCGACTCCCTCGTGCAGCGAGCTGGTATCATCTCCGCCAAGAACGCCGGCACAGCGCGCTTCACAGATACCCGCGCCGACGAACAAGAGCGAGGTGTCACCATCAAGTCAACGGCCATCTCCCTCTACGGCTCCCTCCTCGACCCGGAGGATCTCAAGGACATCCCGGTCAAGACCGAGAAGAACGACTTCCTGGTCAACTTGATCGATTCGCCGGGTCACGTTGATTTCTCATCCGAGGTCACCGCTGCGCTGCGTGTCACCGACGGTGCTCTCGTCGTCGTCGACACCATCGAAGGTGTGTGCGTGCAGACCGAGACTGTGCTTCGTCAGGCTCTTGGTGAGCGTATCAAGCCAGTCGTCATCATCAACAAGGTCGATCGCGCGCTCCTCGAACTGCAACTCTCCAAGGAAGATCTCTTCCAGAACTTCTCCCGTGTCATCGAGTCCGTCAACGTTGTCATCTCGACATACTACGACAAGGCTCTCGGTGATGTTCAGGTGCAGCCAGAGAAGGGCACCATCGCTTTCGGCTCCGGTCTCCATGGCTGGGCTTTCACCATCCGCCAGTTCGCCACCAAGTACTCTAAGAAGTTCGGTGTAGACAAGGTCAAGATGATGGAGAGGCTTTGGGTAAGTTGTAAAGCAGACAGGTTTGGTGACAAATGCTAACTTCTTCAACAGGGCGACAGCTGGTTCAATCCCAAGACCAAGAAGTGGCAGAAGACCGCCGACCACGAGGGTCAGACCCTTGAGCGTGCTTTCAACCAGTTCTGCTTGGATCCCATCTTCAGGATCTTCGACACATGCATGAATGACAAGAAGAAGGAGATCCCAACTCTCCTCGAGAAGCTCGATATCAAGTTGGCCACGGACGAGAAGGAGCTCGAGGGCAAGCCTCTGCTCAAGGTCGTCATGCGCAAGTTCTTGCCGGCCGCCGATGCGCTCATGGAGATGATGATCTTGCATTTGCCATCACCAGCCACCGCCCAGAAGTACCGCATGGAGACTCTCTACGAGGGACCACACGACGACGAGTCGGCCATCGGCATCCGGGACTGTGATCCTAAGGGACCACTCATGCTTTACGTGTCGAAGATGGTGCCAACTTCTGACAAGGGTCGCTTCTTCGCCTTCGGCCGTGTCTTCTCTGGAACCGCCCGCTCCGGCCTCAAGGTCCGTATTCAAGGGCCGAACTACATTCCAGGCAAGAAGGAAGATCTGTTCGTCAAGTCCATCCAGCGTACCATTCTCATGATGGGCAAGTACACCGAGCCTATCGAGGATGTGCCAGCCGGTAACATTCTTGGTCTTGTCGGCATTGACCAGTTCTTGCTCAAGTCTGGTACCCTGACCACTTCAGAGACCTCCCACAACCTCAAGGTCATGAAGTTCTCCGTCTCTCCCGTCGTCCAGCGCTCCGTCGAAGTCAAGAACGCCAATGATCTTCCCAAGCTTGTCGAAGGTCTCAAGCGTCTGTCAAAGTCCGATCCTTGCGTCCTCACCATGATCAACGAGTCTGGCGAGCACATTGTCGCTGGTGCTGGCGAGCTTCATCTTGAGATCTGCTTGAAGGATCTCGAGGAGGACCACGCTGGTGTGCCACTCCGCTTCTCCGATCCGGTTGTGCAGTACCGCGAGACTGTTGGTGGTGATTCGAGGATCATCGCTCTCTCGAAATCACCCAACAAGCACAATCGTCTCTACATCTCTGCGACGCCCCTATCTGAGGAGGTTTCAAAGGACATCGAGGCCGGCAAGATCGCTCCCCGTGACGATCTCAAGGCTCGCGCTCGTGTCCTCGCTGATGACCACGGCTGGGATGTCACTGACGCCCGTAAGATCTGGTGCTTCGGTCCCGACACGAACGGTGCCAACTTGCTCGTCGATCAGTCCAAGGCTGTGCAATACCTCAGCGAAATCAAGGACTCCGTCGTTTCTGGTTTCCAGTGGGCCACTAAGGAGGGGCCAGTCGCCGAGGAGCCAATGCGCAGCTGTCGTTTCAACATCATGGATGTTACCCTCCACGCCGACGCCATTCACCGTGGTGGTGGTCAGATCATCCCAACCGCACGCCGTGTTCTCTACGCCGCCACCCTTCTCGCAGACCCAGGTCTTCTCGAGCCCGTCTTCATGGTCGAGATCCAGGTTCCCGAGCAAGCCATGGGCGGTATCTACGGTGTGCTCACCCGCCGGAGAGGTCACGTTTTCGAGGAATCCCAGCGCCCGGGCACTCCTCTCTTCAACGTCAAGGCGTACCTGCCCGTCAAGGAGTCTTTCGGCTTCAACGCAGATCTCCGTCAAGCCACTTCCGGCCAGGCCTTCCCACAGTCCGTCTTCGACCACTGGCAGATCCTGCCCGGTGGCTCGCCACTCGACAGGACCACCCTGCCCGGCCAGGTCGTCGAGGAGATGCGCAAGAGGAAGGGTATCAAGGTCGAGGTGCCAGGCTACGAGAACTACTACGACAAGTTGTAAGCGTTCTCACGTCTGCACGAGGAGAGGTGTGTTGGTATCCCAAGACGTGTGGAGGGTTCAGCGAGCATTTGCGGTGTCGGCTTAGATCGTCTCACGATAGACCAACAAAAGCTCGGCTATGATTGATACAGCATGATGAGGAAGATGATGGAGGGGAAGGAGAGTCATGAGAGTGTGTTTTCTTTTGTTCAGAATACGTGGTGTTTGCATTGAGATAGTGCTAGTTCTCTGGAATGAATGTTCACCAACGAACTACTTCCTCTCCTTTCAGTTGCCAGGCCTTCAGATGTAATACTCGTGAGGTTTTGGTACTTGAAGAGATATGAACCAGACGAAATTTGAGCATACATCTCTACATCACACATCACACATGCACATTCAATCACCCAAGCGCCAGCGCACCCTGCGAGAAACAAGCTATGCCCTCCACCCTTACATCCTGTATCCACTCCTCAGAGTCTATACAAGATCCCACCCGCAAACATAATCTTATTCCTCTTGTCCAAATCAAACAACGCCGCCCTACCCTCCCGATCCTCAAACCTCGCCTCCCCGGCCCTCAATCGCGAGTTCACCGCCGCGATACACGGCTCTACGTCCGCGACATCGTTTTGGAACAGGGGCCCGTTGATGACTTGACCCAGTGCGGTCTGGAAACTCTGCACGCGCTCAGCGGAGATTTGGCCGAAGGGGTGGGCTTCGTCTTCATCGTCGTCGTCTGCGTCTGCATCTGCATCTTCGTCTTCCTGTGTGTCGTCAAGGAGTTGCGACGCCGGCTGCGAGGAAGCGAGGGAAAGTTGGCTAAGGTCAGGCGGATTGGCGGAAGAAGTGCCGTTACCCTGGCTGCGGCCGTTGGTCTGGCTGCGATTCCCGCGGGCAGGCGTGGAGGTGTAGAGCTCGTCTTCTTCGTCCTCATCTTCTGCATCCGCGCCAGCGCCAGCATTGCCGTTGGCATTGCCATTGGCGCCATTGGAGGGAGCACCTCTTGTGCCGCGGGCGGGTGTACGTTGCGAGCTGCGGGCACCGGCGCCAGGCCTGAACGCTGCGTCGCCGCCGTCTTCGTCGTCGGAGTCGGATTCGTCGTCTGTGGACATGGCTTCAGGATCTGGGACGCGCTTCGCCTTCTTCCGCTTGCGTTCATCTTCGACGACTTCTTTGAAGAGGGCGAAGCGTAGGATGCCTTCTGCAACTTCGGCGTCCTTCTCCTCGACGCGGTTCGACAGTCGTGCTTTCGCATGTGCAGAAGCAAGACGAATCAATGTCTCGAGGGTACGTGCGGTCATTGGGCTGGTCTTGCGTTGGTTGCCTTCCATCTCGTCGTTTCGGAGGGCGCTGTATGTTGCAACGATGTGGTCGGCCGCTCCTTTGGTGAGGATGGGCTTGATACGCGACTTCGCGTACTGGATGTACTTCTTGATGAACGGGATGCTGAGCACTTCCACCCGCTTCGAAGAACCGCGACCGACTGTGATTGTGACGCCGGAGTGAAGCATCTCGTTGTACTTCTCGTAGACTTCGCTCGGCTGGTTGGCATTTGCTTCGTCTTCAAGACCGACACCAAGGGTTTGATTCAGCTGCTCCCGAACTGGTGCGCCCTCTTCTGTGCCTGGCTGACGGTAGCGGTGCATTCGCAGGACGTGCTCGGACACGTGACGGTCCCGTACATCCTCGATGTCATCCGTGACCACGAACAACAGATCAAAACGCGAGAGGAGCGAGTCTGGAAGAGCAATGTTCTTGTGCGGGTCCTTGTGGGTGTCGTATTGACCGTAGATGGGATTTGCTGCAGCAATGACTGAACAGCGCGCATTTAGCGAAGTGTGGATGCCAGCCTTTGCGATCGTGACGGTCTGCTGTTCCATGACTTCGTGAATGGCCACTCGATCGATGTCTGACATCTTGTCAAATTCGTCAATGCACACCACACCTCTGTCAGCCAGAACCATAGCACCAGCTTCTAGCCGTCGCTCGCCAGTCTCCTTGTCAGAGGTCACAGCGGCTGTCAGACCAACGCCAGAAGAGCCACGGCCAGTCGTGGCGATCGCCAGAGGGGCCGTGTTCAGCACGAATCGTAGTAATTGGGACTTCGCTGTAGAAGGATCGCCGACCATCAAGATATTGATGTCACCACGAAGATGCGTGCCGTTCTCCAGATTCTTCTCCACACCACCCAGCAGCATGAGCAGAATCGCTCGCTTGATGCAGTCATGGCCGTAAATACTGGGTGCGAGCGACTGTGACAACAGATCGAAGATCCGCCGTTGTTTCGAGAGCTTGTTGATATTCCTGATATCGGTATCTGTGATCGCCGCTTGAGCGATACCGCCTCCTGACTTGGACGACATGAGTATGACATTGTTGGCCAGAATGAGCGTCTTGAAGTTGGCACTGCCAGTCCCAGCATTGCGGTTACCCAGCGACCTGTAGATACCGACCAGCTGTATCCGATCACCAGGCTTGACTCTGTCCACCATATCATCGTCCATAATCACGTCCACGCCTCTGGGAAGCTGTCCGGCTGGTGCACGCTCCGGCATCTCCTGTATCGAGATGGTCTGATGATCTCTGTACGTGCAGTATCCATACTCGGTGACCAAAGAGTTTCCTTCATCGTCAACGGTGGGATACACACTCGTGCTTGCTGCGCCGTTGGCAGTCATGGTCTGATCTCTGTACTCGCGGAAGTGGAATGTCTGCTTCACCTCATTCCAGTGCACACTCTTGACCACTTTTGGCCGCACGAGCGAGCACTTTGTCACGATACCTTCCAGCGATACCATGTGGTTGAGGAGGTGGGATGAGAGGGTACGCGGATTGCAGGCATACTGCCCGAAGCTGCCGACGAAGGCACAGTAGTATAGTGTCTCTTCTGCTGTCTCGTGCGCAGGGCGACTGCCGAGAGTGTTGACGACGTTCTTGAGCGCGCGGTCGAAGGCTTGCGAGTAGTCGAAGGGGGTGTTGAGCAGGCCGTCTGCGAGTTCTCGGCTGTGTGACCGGATCTCGTCGATACTGACTGTGAGGCGTCGGAAACCGCGATTGAGCATGAGCAGGATATCTGCGCGGTAGCTTCGGGCTCGGGGGTCGTCTGTAGCATGTTAGTTCTTGGTATCTATGGTTGGGTGGTATGCGCGCACTTGGGTCCAAGAACTCCTCTGCCGCCCGAATGCGATCTCGTACTGCTTCATCGCGCAGCTGGCGGTCGTCAAGACCAGACATAATGGGCGATTGGTGGTGGTACACAGGTGAAGTGTTGTAAGTTGGTAAAGTGGGGAGTGGCACGCGTGTGGTCGCGCTCGTGGGGAGACGTGCCACTTCCCCGTTAAGTACCTGCATTGGATCTAACCAGATATGGCAGCTACAAGTGGCCACAGCTCAATATATCCACCGTATCCTGAACTCCCTCGGCGAAACACCTGCTACCTCACATTTTCGTACAACCTTTCCATCCATGATGCCTATGATATAACATAAACCGATGAGACGATGCCTATCGACTCCCAAGGGTAGCGCAGGGGGTCAATACAACACAATTATTGTTGTTGTGGGTCGACACCGGACCTCGCTTTCGATCAAATATGCCGTGCTTTGGCAATCTGAATGGTGTTCGTGTCGTAGTCGACACCCACATACATGGACCCAAGTATCGAAGAGCCGAAGTTGAGCCAGCTCGGTAATCGTGCAGAGCGGTTGTACTGAGGCCTAGGCCACAACGCAAACCGACAATGACATTAGGAATCTCGGAAGTCGAGGCACCGGAGTCAAGCACAGCTGGAAGGAACGTACTCGCTCTCCTCCCGTCGGAGATACTGGTCCAGTTCCAGATGGGATCGGGCTTGTCCGCAAGATAAGCGGACATTGCAGTCAGCGGTACACCCAGTCGTGCTACCTTTGCCGGACTGTGGATGGCGAATCGCACGGGAGGACCAACCATCTTGGTTGTATCGACTCCGCCCAGAATTAGCACACTGGTGGCTTTGGCTCGGCCGGCATCTGTTGCGCAGGGGTCAACTTGTGTCTCGATGAGCGGGTTGAGCGTGAGTGATACCACTGTTACGAATGTACGGCCCGAAGGATCTGCTATCAATGACACTCTCGTTGTATGCAGTGTCTAAGAAGTCCGGATATGAATATCGGAACGTCTTGTTCGGTCCAAACTCAGTGGTGTTGAAGCCCAGGCCTAGGAAACCTCCGCCAGAGGTAAAGTTGCCGTGGTCGACCACAACGAATCTCAAAGACTTTAATGTCACCGATGATAGGCTGACTATATCCTCGGCATAGGAACCATTGACCGTGTCGATACCGTAGATGGCATTGAAGCACGGTGGAGCGGGTATCGGGTGGAAGGTTGAAGACTTGTTCCCCTGGTCTTGCGTATGATATCAGCCTATGTTATGCCAAGCGGTCCGAGCCACGACGACGACAGGAGACCTGCAGCACTGGAATACATCGTTCTTGAAGCTGCTGTTGCAGAATCTCGTGCCATACACCCAGGTATCTGTGCTTCCGGTATCCAGCAGAAGCACCAAAGCTTGCGCTGGACTACCGAAGGAGGCATTCAGGAAACAAAATCGGCCATCGTCAGTATCTCGGCCTTCAAGAGGTACCGTGATGACTTTGCTCAGATCTGTGTTCCAATCGGCTACCAAACTCTGTTGGCCATCTTTGTAAGTTCAAGAGAGACAAGAACTCGTCCTGAGCGAAACAAAAGTCACCACGATAACTGCTATCCGTGTACGGTTCATGATGACAAGAATCGTTGGTACAAAGCCGGATCCGAAGATGGTAGTAAACGCTGTGAGCAGTAGGATAGATGTGGTTCTGCATCAAAGACGTACCATGCTGCATTGCTGACGACCCTGTTGACCTCTCGATGTATCATCGTTGAGTTGCCGCATTATTGCGATCACATGCAAGCAATGCTGTTTCAATCACCAGCTGAGCCGCAGATATAGCAATTCCAGTGTACCTTTCGGCCTTCTGCTGGATGCAAACGAGAACACGCAGGCAGACGAAGCGAGTACCTGGGCATGTAGGGTCCATATACTGTGGCTGGCTGGGTCGAAGCCAGGTGACCATCTTAGGTTGGAGCAGCTCCAAGAGGACGTACGAGAACACAAGCACGCAAGATACTCGGCGGAAAGCTTACAGTATCTCTAGCTTATTCTAGGCTAAAACAACCAAACGAGGGTTGCTATCAACATCTCCTCCTGGTTTCGCATTTGGACTTCTTCGGTGCTTACACGCATACGAGTTTCAAAAGCATTGTTGAACATGACCACCAGAGATTAAGCTGCAGGCTGCGACAAGTAAGAGGATGATGGGCTAGATGTTAGCCACGTACGTCCAGACCGCGATCGTGAGCACGAGCGACTCGTTATGTCATCAGGTAGCGAGCTCGCCAGTTTGTATGGTAGCGAGCTCGTCGATAGCGAAAGTATCTTACGACAGCAGGTACACTCTACCTCTCCGCCCGTCCAACACCCTACGGCCAATCGCTAATGCTTTGTCGTTGTAGGCGAACCACCGATCCGGACCTGAAGCTCCTGCGGCTTCGGATGGAACACTCCGTGGCGATCTTGCACAAGCCGAAGTCATCGTAAGCAAGTATCGAGAGCACGCCTCAGGTAGCCACGTCTGCACCGCCGTCACCATTCTCCATACCTAGATGTGCGGGGACAGGGTGAATTGACATAGCGGCGTTCGTCGAGCTTCGACAACCAAGCCACAATCACCCCGACCCATGTCTTCGCCATGTCACACTCAAGCATGCGAATTTCACCTGGCATGCTCCTGAAGTCCCGCACTCGACTTTCAGAATGATCTGGTCAACAGCGTTGTTCTCAACCAGCCAGTACAGTGCTCAGCCAGCCAGCCAGCAGGATCATCACGATGGCGATGCCGATCAAAAGAAGGAAAGACGCATGAGATGTGCCCGTGGAGTCCTGCTTTCCCACCGACTGGCTCGTACTGACCTGAGTCCAAGCGAAGCTGCGTAGCTACGCAAGCGATGATGCATAGAGACTGCTGTTGCGAGTAGTCAGGTTCTTTCGGTGCTTCCTCTCTTCTAAGTCGGAAGGCCATCGGCAGGGCGTATAAAGTCTACGAATAGTCCCTCCCTTCTCATCACATTTTCTCCCATCAGCTCAAACTTCAAGCTCTTCGTCGATACACTATCTGTCCAAACAGGCACATATACCCAACAGCAGCCATGGAACCCGACTGAAAGAAACAGATGGGCGCCCCCTGGGAGGAACATATGAGGAAGAGGTATCCTTTCAGAGCAGGCGCACCGCTTCCGACTTGGGTATGAGAAAGTTTAGTCTCCCAACAACAGACAGGCTGACTCGACCATAGTGCTTGCCCGAAGAATGCGGTTACGTTGCCGTAACGAATCCTCGCGGCAAGTCTCCGAAAGATAAGGTCAGACTGGCCTTCGAGGATGTACAATACTGGGTCACGATGGCCCTTGTCACCAAGAAAGAAGAGAACAGCAAGTTTCTCAAAGATGCCGACAACAATGATCAGCGTTTATTGACCGCGCTTGAGCTTGTCAAATTCAGCTACGTTATGCAGACTCTCAATGGCTACCTGGAGGATCTGCAAAAGAAGATGCACCCGACACCGCCTCCCCAACCGAAACCATGCCCGCCGCAGCCGAACAAAGGTAAAACCAAAACCGCTTCTGCGGGCGCCGGAGACGACGACGACGAGGACGATGGTGTCCCGGGTGTACCGCCTGGCCCAGTAGGACCTGGAAAAAGCGCCTCTGCTGGCGCGGAGGTCGAGGAGGACGAAGCTGTCTCCGCGCAGGCACTTGAAAAGGTGGCTAGATTCCTGAGTGTCTCGTTTGATGCTGTCGACGATGAAGTCGATACTGCTGCGGTTTAGACCGTTCCTGGTGGACTGAAAATGACGTAGCCGTGGAGGCATGATCACACGTCCCGTCACTGCGCACGCTGATGGATCATTCTTTGGCGGAGTGGTCACACGCTCAACAGATCGATGACGTCCAAAGTCTTCTCTTATGTTGTGCTCCGGCAATCGTTCCGAGAAGCGTTGGCATTCCTATGTCTCTCATATCTGGATATGGACGTTAGCCGCTCACAAACACGAAGCCTCACCTGACTCCCTCTACCGTATCTTGGAATCCCTCGGCGGAACACCTTTTGCCTCACGCTCTCGCACAGCTTCTCCATCCATGATGCCTCTCACATAGCACGGACCGATCAAGCGGTGAGTGTCGCCTTCTTCACGAAGTACGAATGGCCACCGTCCGCCGAAGAGCACCACAACATTGTCACCTTCTCTCATAAACTCTGGCCCAACCCCGACCCGACCGTCGTTGGTGTGGAAGAAGTGCTGCCCCTTGCTTGCAAACCATATGCGCTTGAATATCTCCGAAACCAGTGCAGACTGCTCGCCCGAGGGTTGCTCGCCGCTGTCGAACTTCAGAACATTAACGAACATCTTCAATCTGTCGTCATCTATGTTCATCCTTGACTTGGTCGCGGGAAAGCCAAGCAACTCGCGAACCAGCGTCACAACAAGAAGCTCAATTGACAGAGGTTGCTCGAACGGTGTTTGAACCGCTCGCCATTCGTTGATCGCTTGCGCAAAATCACGAAACTGCGGTAGGCCTTTGAAGCGCCCTCGAGGAAGCGAGAACAAGCTAGCCACAGGCGATATAACGAAACCTTCTAAGCAGAGGATGTCAAGTTCTGTGCTCTGCTCAGCGAGCAGCAGCGGATGCCCGTTCGATGCGTTGTATTTATCTTCGAACATGGCTCTGTCTAGATTGCGTCTGCCATTCCAGTCCGGGACCCACGAAAGCCACGCTGACGTTTTCGTCCATTCTTGAGGTAGATGGGGCGTCAAAGGATTGCCGCCTAGGAGGTCCAAGTTATCATCTTCGCAGAACATGACCCTTGTCGCATCGCGCAGGACGTTGCGTGTCGACTTCTGATAGTCTGGCTGAATGCCAAGCGGCAATTTCTGGGCTCTTGTCGACCACGTCGTAACTCCAAGCAACGCAAATATCCTATCCCGAGGGTCTATCGTCTTGCAGAGTCGTGTGGTTGACAAAAGTGTGCTCAAGGGGAGCCCACAAAACATGATCACCCCCGATGGGAATGCTAAAGTCGCATAAGACGTCATCCTCCGAAGCGTGCTTGTAGATGGGCGCTGCATCGGTAAGGAAAGCGTGAGCCCTCTACTCCAAGCAATTGCAGTCGCCACTACATCCGGCCCATGCAGCCCAAAAAACGGCCAATGTGAAATGTGAATACCGCAGCAAGAATAATTTCTTGCCATACCCACAGTCGGTCAAACCAAGGCCACCCGAATATGGTATCGAGTAAGGAAAGGTCGGCTTGAACCTTGTTTGAAGCCGAATCGCTGGTCTCTCGATCTACAGCAACACGACGGAACTGGTCCTCGGGGTCCGGAACAGTACTCAGATGCTCGGCGATCTTGTGACACAAACCGATAGCACGCTGCGTCTTCTCCTCGTCCACACACGGGCCCAGCCATACCACAGTTCTCGTAGCACGAGAGTAAATATGCCCCATGAAGGTCACCTGGTGAGCACGTTCGCTCAAGTCGGCCTGATTAATGCAGAGCGCGTCTATCCATAAGACTCGTGGTTTGCTTGTGTACCGCATGTATCGAAGCGCTTCAGCAGCACTAGAGGGGGTAAAGAACGGCTTGCCATTGAGTGTCATCGACAACCGATCGGTGGCGGTTCCCCAGCAGTACGAGATTGCTTCGTAAGGTATAGCGGCCTTTATGCTGCTGTCTACTTGCAGCAGCTTGGGTATTGGTAGTACTCGAATGATCGATGTGTATGCTTTCAGGTCATTGTCGAAATCGCCTGGTTCGACAGTACATGCAGTCGAGGGAAAGTCGTGGGATTCGAGTTCTTCCGTGCCGAAGGTCCGAAACCTTATCAAATTTCCTGAAGCTCAGAAAAAGTCCACGAGTTCAACATCACGATATTGTAATGGCGCTATCAACTCGAAACTCGACCGCAGTCGCCACCTCCCTAGATCCTTCACAGACACTCCGCGCCTCCACTGCGCTCCTCCGCAAAATCCAATCCGATCAGGCCACACGGACCGCAACAGCAGAAAAGACGAATCTTCTCGCCGATGCAGACGAAGATGAAGCCGCCGACGATGTACCAGTCTGGCTCGTGCTCACCACCAAAAAGCACATCATCGACAAGAAGCGCCTGAAGCCTGGCAAAATTCTCCTCCCGCACCCACACCTCGATACTTCAGATGCCACCCTCCGAATTTGCCTCATCACCGCCGACCCACAGCGCAAGTACAAGGACTTGATCGCACACCCTTCTTTTCCTCTAGAGCTGTCGGCGAAGATCAAGCGAGTCATGGGGTTGGAGAAGCTCAAGGCCAAGTACAAGTCCTACGAGTCTCGAAGACAGCTACTTGGCGAGTACGACGTCTTCCTGGCAGACGACCGAATCGTCAGCTACCTCCCGACAGTGCTTGGCAAGGTATTCTACAAAAGTAGCAGCAAGCGACCCATCCCGATCAGCATGGAAGGCAAGCGACAGAACTTTGACGAGCAAGGCAACAAGCGACGCAAGCTTGCTGAGGGTGGGACAAAAGTGGTCAAGGAAGAGGTCAGCCCGAAGTCTGTTGCACAGGAGATCGAGAAGACGCTGTCTTCTTCCCTTGTTCATCTGGCACCAAGCACGACTACATCCGTCAAGGTTGGCAAGTCGAGCATGAAACCGGAGCAGATCCAGGAGAATGTGAAGGCGGTGACGGAGGCGCTGGTGGACAAGTATGTGCCGCAGAAGTGGAGCAATGTGCGGGCTGTGCACATCAAGGGGCCTGACACTGCTGCGCTACCTCTATATCTTGCGGATCAGCTTTGGGAGGACGAGAAGGATGTTCTTGAGGAGGCACCGCCGAGCAATATCGGCAAGAAGGGCAGGAAGAGGAAGGCGAGCGCTCTGACGGATGGTGCAAATGGTGCTGAGAATGCGGTCATTGAGGTGCCCGCACCGGACGGGAAGATGAGGCGGCTGGAGAAGCCTGCGCCTAAGCAGATCGCGCCTGCGGTCAAGGCCGTCCAGAAGATCAGGAAGTAACCCCATAGCGGTACAGTGTCGGTCCACACCTGGAATATGGAGCAGATAACATTGTACTCATTAGCAAGCACACATCCCCAGATGATAAAGTAGTTCCACCCCACAGCAACGGCAAAACCCTTATCAACCATCCGGTTCGCGAGCGAGATGAATGCTCCGCCGCCCGGGTATAGCGTGGTCATCTCGCCGAGCGATTGCATGATACTGAAGGCGATGATCCCGATTACGCCGAAGCCTATGAGGAGGGATGCTGGACCGCCATTGCTGAGCGCTCCGCCAGAGCCGACGAGGAGACCTGGGCCTATGATTCCAGCGAGGGCCATCATGGAGAGGTGGCGATTCTTGAGACCTCGTTTGACACCGCTGTCCGGGTCGATGACTTGGGAGTCGCCGATGGCATCGTTGTTGCTGGGAGGTGGAGAGATGGCATCGTCCTCGCTGGTGGACGGGGTTTTGGCCTTGCGGCTTGGAAGGCCGAGCATCTTTTCGGTATGAAGCAAGGAGACGAGTGACAGAAAATAAACCCATCCATCATGCAGACCTCTTAATATGTAGTAGTAGCCGTGACTGCCGTGGTAAAACCATCAACGACCCACTTTTTGCCATGAGGTTTCGTTGGACTTCTTCTCATGGTGAGGTGATCATCGAGCACGTTGTCGGTAGTCCACTTGGCATTACCACACTTATACGGAGCCACTACCCCTCCAATTGGGACGATAGGGTGGCATAGACACCAAGCAAGTGTAAGGCGCTGGGCGAAGAATATTGGCGAGCACGTCAAGTTCTCGACTCGGTGCTTGCCTCGGCGCTTGAGCTACAGCTGGAAAGTGCAGAATGAGAGCGAGCAGTAGTTTACTGGCGAAAGTCTGTCGATACAGACTGCAAAGACACCATTGGCGGTGGTGAGAAGCATCACACTGTGTTTGGGCCACTATGAGTGAGGCAAGCCGGAGGGTCGAAATTTGAAGGAGCACTACTCATCAGTACTCATACATTTCAACTCTGCCATCCTTCACTACCTATCGTCGGAAGTCGTATAATCGGGTATCGTGTATGCAAATGTTCGCTAAACCGGCATATTATCCGTACGCCCTTAAAACAGTTCACGTTCTGCTAGCCAACGTCCAGCCGCGGCGGAGAGTGCATCCCAGATTGAGTAGAGCATGCCGCCCACGACCGTCCATCGCCCATACTATGGGTCGCCGCCGGCATCGTGATCGAACTTCGCCTTCTTGGCTTCGGGTTGTCCAGCCTCCGAGGGCTCCTGAGTTGGCACATCGGGTAGATCTGAGAGCTGCGCGGCAGACGTGGATGCGTTCTCATCTTTCTGTGTTTCGGACACGGCAGCGGCTCCGCTCTCTGCTGGGTCGGCGTTCTCCTGCGAACCCGATGCTGGCGGAAAGTAGATGCTACGCAGGTATTAGTACGTAGGTACCCGCGGAGGTAGAGCCCGGTATAAATTACGGCAAAAACTCCTCATAAGCCCTCTGATCCTTCTCCATGAACGAACAAAACACAACCCTCTCGATCTTACCGGCTTTCTCCTCATCACCCTCCAGCCACCCTTTCACCGCCTGAATTGCTGCTTCCGCCGCCTCCCGACTTGGGTACCCGTAGATGCCCGTGCTTAGCGCGCTGAACGCTAAGCTTTTGCAGCCATTTTCGGCCGCCAGGTCGAGACTAGTCATGTAGCAACCCTGCAGTAACGTCGAGTGCATTCCTTCGCGCTTAGCACGGCCATAGACAGGACCGACGGCATGGATGACCTTCTTGCTGGGAAGACGGTAGGCATTTGTGATCTTGGCGGAGCCGGTGTCGCAGCCGTCTAGGGTGGAGCATTCGTCGAGAAGCTGTGGGCCGGCGGCGCGGTGGATGGCCTGGTCATGTACATTAGTAGGTATGACATGGGGTCCGAGGTTGATCGCTTACGCCATCCACTCCTCCACCGCCCAGCAGGGATTCGTTGGCGGCGTTGACGATGGCATCGGTTTCAAGCTTAGTGATATCGGTACGAATGAGAGAGATGCGAGAGTTGAATCTGCTTGTGGCGTTGGTGTGCGTCTCCGAGGCAGGCTGAAGCTGGTTGTTCTGGTAAAGCTGGCTGAGGGTGGGAATCTGGGAGAGTGGTGTTGTGGCCATGATGGCGGATTTAGTCGAAGTAGCTAATTTCCGAGAAAAGATGCGACTGGGAAGTGGCATGCGACACGTCGTGAAGATGTCAGGCTCGTTTGCGGCTGGAGAAGGCAAGCAAGTGACGGCGTAAGTGTCGATACCAACCTAAGCTTCAAGTTTAAGGTCAAGCAGTGCCAGCAAGGTTCATCGGGCCGCTCGGAAAGCGGGGCTCACGTGGGGGGCTTGAAAGAGGAAGGTGAACCGAAGCCATAGCCATTGTTGTAGTGACTCAACTTACATTGCCTTGACAAAGAAACGCTTGCACGGTGAACACTACCAATTCAGCTTCGCCACGACCTCTGCGCAACCATGGCCGACGCCGAAACTACCAACCCAGACGGCACGCCCAAGATTTCGAAACGCGCAGCAGAGAAAGAAGGCAAGAAAGCCGCTGCAAAGGCAAAGAAGGAAGCCTCAAAGTCGTCCGCCGCCTCGACAACACCAGCTGCTCCCGCCCGTCCTGCCGAACCCGCCGACCCCTTCAAGCAAGGCTGGCTCAAAGGCGTATACGGCGAAAAGCCAGTCCAGCAAGTGCAGACTCGATTTCCACCAGAACCCAATGGCTATCTCCACATTGGCCACGCCAAGGCTATCACGGTCAACTTTGGTTTCGCGAGATCATATGGAGGTCTGTGTAATCTGAGATATGACGACACGAACCCGGCCAAGGAGGAAGAGCAGTTCTTCACGAGCATCAAGGACATGGTTGAGTGGCTTGGCTTCGAGCCCGCGAGGATCACGTATTCGAGCGACGACTTTGACAGATTGTATGAGCTAGCAGAGGAGTTGACGAGGAGAGGGAAAGCGTACGTTTGCCACTGTTCAGCTACGGAGGTAAAGAGGCGGAGAGGTGGAGCAGAACATGGGCCGAGGAGTGTATGCGAGCACTGGAGCAGGAGCGTGGAAGAGAACCTGGAAGACTTTAGAGCGATGAGGGCTGGGAAGTACAAGGCTGGCGAGGCACATCTGCGGATGAAGCAGTATCTCGGCACAATACCAGAAGAGTACGAGATTCGAGAGGAGGATGCTACGGAGGTAAAGAAAGAGAAGGTGAGGATACGATCGCTTGCCGATAACCCAGCGCTATGGGATGTGGCGGCATACAGAGTGAAGAACGAGAATTATCACCACAGGACGGGCGACAAGTGGAGGATATATCCAACTTACGAGTTCACGCATTGCTTGGTTGACTCGTTCGAGGACATCTCGCATTCGTTGTGTACGGTGGAGTTCGAGACATTACGACCGGCGTATAACTGGTTACTGGAGGCGCTGAATATCAAGCTGCCGGCTTCGGACGAGAAGGGGCCGATGCAGAGAGAGTACGGGCGACTGAATGTCGAGGGCACGATCTTATCGAAGCGGAGGATTGCCATGTTGGTCGGTGGCACTACGGTCGGGGCTGCCGATGCGGCACCACCAGATCCAGCAGACGAAGCAGCGGAAGGCATCGGCGAGATCAGGCTCGAAGAAGGCGGCGATGAGGACACCGAAACAGTGTCACAAGCAACTACAGCAGTCACCAACGGCACCTCTTCCGGCAAGCAGATTCCACCCGTCGTCCGCGCATGGGATGATCCGCGGCTCTTCACCCTCGTAGCTCTTCGGCGGCGTGGCGTGCCGCCAGGGGCACTGAAGAAGTTCGTCCTCGACCTCGGCGTCACCAAAGCCAACTCGAACACCGCTATTCACACCCTCGACGCCTGCATCCGCACCTACCTCGAGCGCACCGTGCCACGCCTCATGCTCGTCCTCGATCCCATCAAAGTCACTTTCACCAACCTTCCCGACGACTATCTCGAAGAGCGCGACGTCCCCTTCGATCCTAAAGACCCTTCAAAAGGCACACATACTATCCCATTCACCAAAACCATCTACATCGACCGTACCGACTTCCGCGATAGCGATGACTCCGACTTCTTCCGCCTCTCTCCCGGTCAGAGCGTTGGACTGCTACATGTAGAACACCCGATCTCCTGCACTTCGTTCCAGAAAGACCCTGCTACAGGCAAAGTCACTTCCATTATCGCGGAATACGGCTCTCACATCCTCTCCGGTCGCGCACGAATCCACTGGGTCGCCGACTCGCCCGCCTACAACTCTCCCGTCCGCGCCGAAGCACGGATCTTCAACCCGCTGTTTCGCACCGCCAAACCGAACGAGTTGGACTGGAAGAACGGTGGATACTACGATGATGTCAACCTAGAGAGCGAGGTGGTATATCCAGACACGATGATCGAGAGCGGCTTCGAATACGTGAGCAAGAATGCGCCGTGGCCGAAGGAGGAAGGCGAGGCGCGGAAGGAGGGTGCGGGACATCCGAGTTGTGTCCGCTTCCAGGGCGTACGCACGGCGTTCTTTGCGCTGGATACAGACAGGGATGTTGCGGGTAGGAAGGTGGTGCTAAATCGGATCGTTAGTTTGAAGGAGGATACGGGAAAGAAGTAATAGAATGTAATCGGCTCTAGCCGGTGCTGTATCTGTAGTTTACCGGACGGTATGCGTCACTGTCGGATGGGAGGTGCGTTCATTTAAGGGACAAAGCTCAACCTATCGGCTTGCGGACCTGAAAATCTTGCTCAATCTGTTCGACGGTTTCCTCTAGCGGAGGCTTGCCGGCCTCTCGAGCGGCATTGAACAAAACGCATTCTATGCTTCCAAACTTTTCGATGTCGGCAAGTATGCTGCGTGCTTTCGGGGAATCGGCCAAGTCACATGCCCATGTCATCACCTGGCAACTACAGCCTCTTTCCTGGACAGCTTCAAGCACTCGGTTTTGGTCATTTTCTAGTCGATCTTTATCCCGAGACCTAATACAGAAATAGATGATAGTCAGTCGTGTTCTGTGACATGTACGCCAATCGCAATTTCAAGAAGCTGGGTCAGACAGTAGAGCAAGGCATGCAGTAAGGGTACCTGCATTCATGTTGACCAGATCGGTTCTACCCAACAAAATACATATACCAAAACGATGTGCGTAATCCTCGCACGGAGAAAGCGCACGCAATGGAGACTTCAATGCCTGGTCCTGACTCCAGGACGATCAATGTCTTTCCAGGCATCGTAGAGACTGAGACCAGAAGGGACAAATGGGTTTTTAAGCAAGATGATGTGGCGTCAAAGGTTCTTTACGCTCAGTAACAGCCGAGCGAAAGGTTTCCTCGTTGCCCAGACCTTGACTTCTTGGACACTACAAGGTATGTTCACGTGCATTGGGAAGTGCTGATGTCGAAGAGCACTCAACTACGGACTCCTGAAAAGTGGTCGAAGCATTCAGCCGGATGGACATCGATGCTATCAGCTCCTATCGTTCAACTCATTGTGTGCGGCACATACTGCCATCTACTTTGGGGTATCCTCCAACCAACAATGAGCAATACCGTGCTCATTTGGAAAAGCTCAAACCAATCTTCAGCAACTCTAGCCTCATTGTCAACGACGTCGTGGACGACACGGAACACCGGCGGATCTGCATGTACTTGAGAGCGCGAGCAGATACTCTTGCAGGAGAATACGACAACGACTACATGTGGACACTGGACTTCAACGAGACGGGAACAAAGATCACGAAAGTTCAGGGATTCGTCGATACGGTCATGAATCGTGACTTGTGGCCCAAGCTTTCAGCCGCCATGAAAGAGCGTCAAATGGCTCAAGCGCCAAAAAGCTGACCATACCACACGGCAAAAAGAAACCTGCGACTTGAAACTCCTCACGACAAACGTCATAAACAGTACCACACGATCTATCCTCATCTAGCTTCCAGGACCAGCAACACCTCTCATTCTATGCTTCCTTGCCGATTCATAGCTCACGAGCTTGAAGTCGTACTCTAACTCGAACTGGCCCTTGGAATCACCCTGTTTAGGCAAAAAAATCCACAATCAAGCTGTCCTTCACCGCGAAGGCCACATCGTTATCAATGTATTCACTTTTCCGGTCGAAGATCATTGTAACTAGCGGCTTATAACCCGGCGCGGAGAGTATAAAATGAATGTGCGCCGGCCTCCATGGATGCCTGTCAAGCAATTGGAGAAGCTCGCCTGCAGGGCCATCGTATGGGATAGGATACTTGGTTGGCCTGAGGCAATAGAAGCTGTATTCACCATTCTGGTTCGTATAGATACGGCCGCGCAGGTTCATATCGGGTTGATCTGGATCCTGAGACTCGTATAGACCATTCGGACCAGTATGCCAAACATCAAGCTCCGCATTCTCAATTGGCGCGCCGGTATCAAAATCAAGCACCCTGCCGTGCATCAACGTATGGTCGCTGTCCGGGAAGCCGGACACGATGGATCCGCCGTATTTGCAAACCGGAGCATCCTTTCTCCAAACCGGTCCCAACACTGCGGTTGCAGTGGGCTGATCGTTGGCTTCGCTAGCAAGTGTGTACGTGATATCGTCCACGAGAGATTCCAACCCAAGGACATCGGCCAGAAGTTGGCTTTCATTACGCTTCTCACTCGACATCTGGCCAGCTCTGTTGATCTGGCACTCGACTATTAGCAGTGATACTTGCAATTGGCATTATGATTATACCATGTCTATTCCAGCCATAAATTCGTCAATGGTAATTTCGTTTTCTCTACAAAAGTCATGCATATGCCTTGTCAAGCTCGATAGAACTTTGGCGATTCTCGGATTGGCTTTGGGTCCTGTGGCGTTGACAACGCTGTTTGTGAATCTCTCATCAAGTCAAGTTGCCTTAGTGGTGTTCGAGGCCCGGTTGACTCCATTCATCTCGGGTTCGCCGTGAGATGAGTTCCGTACGAGATTTAGACGCTCCTCAACATTGTTGGACATATTGGCGGCTACATCTGGGAGATTATGCAGCTTGTTTTCAGTTGCGCGCTAAGAGAAGACCATGTCACTGATTAACGAAGTTACCAGGAGCAGTGTGTCCAGCTTATACGTCTGTCCGTTGGCCTTTATCTCAAGTTACAGCGAAGGCATTCGGGATGAAGCCACGACTTGCCATTTCACGTTTTCTCAAAAAATACCTTAACTAGTAAGCGGCCGTTCGCGCCGTCAGCATGCACGCCTTAACGGAAATGCTTGTTTGCTTTCACAGTTGCCTAATAAGGGGCCGTGGAGCTTATTTGCAGTCCCCCATCCTTGGAATACGAGTACGACTGCGGGGCAAAGCACTCCCATTCTGAAAGGCACTCGTAATGCTGAGATCCTGTCGAAGGAATGTCCTGATGCAGTATTCGTAGCGAGATCACCGCGAACCGCCAAGTGGTCCACTTCGACAGGATGGACGTCGTCGTGGTCGCCATTGATAGTTGAAACGCAATTAGCGTCCGCCCGGAGCAAGAATGTCTCACGAAAGTAATCCAGTGGGTCCAACGCTCAACATTGGATATGTAGCAAGGAAGTTTCAGAACGCTTTCACTTGTCTTCTTCTTCTTCTTCTTCTTCTTCTTCTGCTTCTGTATAGCTCGGTCCGTAACTTAAGGTTTTGTCGATGCGATCCTCGCCTCATGTCCAGCTCGTGATCCTGCCGCTTGGTCACTGGGAGCTTCTCGGAATTAACACGATCTTCGAGCTTCTGTTGAAGTCCACGTCTGTCTTTCAACTTTCTTTGCAACTGCAGATAAAGAGAGCAACTACGCAATACAGACTCAACGCGTTCTTCTCGGTCTTAGAGCTCAAAATCTAATAACACTGCCTTCATTGCGAAAGATTGCGCCGCACGCTGTTGACAACCCAACCCGTGCTAGTGTCAGTGCCAGGCATACAATTTTCATGTATCATGCGTTACTTCGCCTCCAAGTCGACTGCCTAGCAATGCTAACCATGGCTCGTGACGTTCAAGATAGAGCGCAGCTCGGATACATTGCCTCCCGTCAGAGGCTATGCATTCGGACCTTTACCGTGCTTTCCTTGATCTTTTCAATCATCTTACGGTTGCCACCGAAGCAAAGCTTGTCGTTATCAAATTACATTGTTATCAACACCTGCTTCACGATGGGAGTTCGCCCGCGCATGCCAAAGCGCTCTCTGGACGCTCGTCAATCCTTACCCACTCCGGCTGATGTTAGCATGTACCGACGCGGCACTGGAGTCAGCGCTGAGCCATCGCTCGAAGCTCTCAGCTATGCGGCGAGCACGAGGCGGTGAAGCGTCGAACAATGCTCCATCCCCGCGAGGGAGAGGAAAACAACGCCAGCGACTTTATGATAACTTGGCTTCCGAAGCCGAGTGTGCAAGTGTAAAGACAGAAGCAGGTACACTGGTTTCGAGGACGAGTTGCGAACTCTCCTCCCACCGGTCGCGTCTCACGATGGTCTGATTGTGAAGGTCGTCCCGCCGCGTGAGCTAGTGGACGAGCGGCTGGACCACGTCCCTGGCGAGATCGTCCTGGTGATCGACGTGTTGGGAAGCATGCACGACTCAGCGTCACCGCCATCTTAAACAGCCGGCGAGCCGGCGGAATAACCTGGATTTTCGGTTCTGGACGCGACGAAACATGCTGCCGACACGATCGTCGAACCCCTTAGTCCCCTCGACAGGCTCAGTATCGTCACCTTTTCTAGTGTATGCAAGGCAAGTAATTTTATCCATCATCCTTACATCATCCTCGAAACGTTTTCACCGCTTGTTTCTAACACTTCAGAGGAGGTGTTCCTACGACTTATTCTAATAAACCCTCGGAACAAGGTAACCACCAAGCGGATGATCGACGGCATGAGGCACGAGTCTCCCACCCATCTTTGGGATGGAATCAAATTAGAGCTCTAGCAGTTCGAAGAGAATTCATCCAACGACACGTATGTGGACAAAGTCCGAGCTATGATGGTACTCACCGATGGCAAGCCCCAAGGCGGCCCAAGAGCGTTTCGTCCAGAGGGTCACGTCGGGAGCTGCACAGGATCAGGAAACTGCCAGCGGCTATTCATCCATTTGGCTTCGGCGGTGTGTTACAAGACGGTCTTCTACATTCGAGTGCCGAGTTTGGTGGAGGCAACTATCGTTTCATCTCAGACTCTGGTATGCTTCCCACGGCATTCATCCATGCCGTTGCCAACCTGCAATCAACGTTCGCCCGGCAGGCTGTTCTGACGTTGGCTTACCCGTCGGTCCTGGAGCTCATAGAGACAGGGATACACGTCAACAAGGCCGAGCGGAAGTCAATCAGAACTTGGACAAGGACATAGGCTCGCGTGGAGCTCAAAATCAACTTGAACGCCATACAATACGGTCAATCGCGAGACATTTTCCTTTATACACGAGACTTAGCACCAGAATATACACCCGTCACCCATCTCTAAAGCATACGGTTCACCTTCAAAGCTTCTCATTTGCGAACATTCGCATCTCCTGAAGGTATCGCCTTTTTCCGTCACCCTTAATGACATGAACGGTAGCCGTTTCCATTGACCCAGCCATAATCCACAGTTTTTCACCTCTTTCGAACTTGATGCTGTTGTCCTTGTTCCACCCACTGATACTCCAGGGTCAGGGCGGTTCGATCGCTAGAAGCCATGCAGTCGAGCTCAGTCACAGGAATATAAGTTGACGTAGCTACTTTACGCGATTTAGATTCATCTTGTACGAGAGTTTGGGCCCGAATTCAATCATTTCGACCAATGGATGTGCAAGCAAAGAAGGTGAAGCCCACGAAATTGCACGCGGCGTGAAAAGTGGCATTCTGCTGTATGAACCAGCTCGCCATATACCTCCTGCTTTAGGAATAGTTTCGCAATTATAACGCTTACGGATCACATCGTGGTTGCTCGCATGACGTGGCTCCGAGCTAAAGCTCCGTAAGACACGCCAATCAATTTCCGGCCCTAAGCGGACGTACCGCATACCTCTTCATACCACTTTCAGCCGTAAGGATCTGACATCTCTTACATCCGGCGTAGGCATTGCTTACCGGCCTAGGTAGACATACCTCCCACAAATACAGATCGAGAATATATATACGGGGGCCCTCCTCGGCCAAACCAACATCTGGCAAATTTTTTCAGCTCAATCGTTCCGCCCAGCAAGGCTCCCGTAACCAATCTACACAATGATCTTTTCTCAAGTTGTTGCCTTTTCGGCCATCTTGAATCTATTTTGCATCGCCACCATAGCATCCTCGTCCTGCCAGCCCAATACATGGCTGAATCTTACCTCCCTTCCTAGCCCTCGTCAGGAGCACACCACAGTCGCCATTAAAGATGAGACAATTGCTGTCATCGGCGGAATCACGTCAAACACTTTCACCACGACGGATCTAATGCAACTCTACGACGTAGCTTCGGACACTTGGCGCACCGGATCGCCGGTGCCTTATAGGGTCAACCATCCCAACGCCGCAGTAGTGGGCGGTGAGATTTACCTGCTGGGTGGACTGATCGACGGACCAGGGACTTCTAACGGATCAATAAACTTCGTTGCTTCTGGGAAATGTTACAAGTACATCCCTACCTCGGATACGTGGGTGCAACTGGAGGCTATGCCGAGTGGCACCGAGAGAGGCAGCGCTGTCATAGGTGTTCGTGGCGAGATGGTCTATCTCGCTGGTGGAATGTCTGTGTTACAGAACACCTATCAGGATTCCCTCACGACGGTCACGGCGTTCAACACCACCTCCGGCAAGTGGCAGAGATTACCGCCGGCAGCTGCTAACATACCTCACGGCCGCCAGCATGCTGTTGGCTCCGTTCTTGGAGACGTTTTCTACGTTCTCGGCGGTCGCTGGTTCGGTCAGATGAATGTTCGTGGTACTGTCTTCGAGCTCAATTTGAAGAACCAGAGCGCTGGCTGGCGGACGAGTCTAGGGCATATGTTGGTTCCTCGTGGGGGCTTATGCGGGGACGTAATAGGAAGCACGTATTACACATTCGGCGGCGAAGGTAACCCGAACAGCCTGAGCGGAGTGTTCAACGAGACGGAAGCGTTTGATGTTTCGACGCAAAGGTGGACCGAGTTGATGCCTATGGCGGTGCCTCGTCACGGAACGCATGCTGCTGCTATAGGCAACAGAGTTTACATTCCTGGAGGTGGTCTTCAGCAGGATGGCAAGCCGGTTGTTACAAACGGAAGTGTGCTTTTCTCGAATCCGTCCGCCCATTTTGACGTTTATTGCGTCGAGATATAGAAGATAGTTATACTCTACTCGCAAAAGTTTCAACGCGTATTACTCGCTATACGCGTAGATCGGTACCTAAATTCTATAGCTAGTCCTAGATAATAATATCAGATCCGCTAGATAAATATCTACGTTATATTCTTCTTTCTAGCTATTCTTATTACCTTAAATAACTAGCCTACTAAGTCTCTAGTAAGCTTTAATAGACTAATAAGCTATACTAAACGAAAGTTAAATTATAAGTCGCTTCTTTCGTTAGAGTCGTTAGCTATAACGTTAGTTATAAATATAAGGAACTCTTAAGTACTAATTTCTTCTAGTCTTTAAGAATATACTAGCTAAGCTAAAATACTATATCCTTATTTTAAACTAGCTTAAGATATAAAGTTTCGCTATTAGACTAAGTATCTAAGATATTAGGCTTTATAATAAGTCTTAAAGTATACTTTTTAGTAGAATCGAGCTTATAAGCTAATTACGAAATCCCTCTTTACTAAGTTAATAACTAGAATAATACTTTATAGCCGTTTTATACTCTATTTAATAACTTCTTTTATAGTAGTATTATCTTCTACTTACTAGTTTCTAAATCCTATATAGAAAAGGCTTAAAAGGTCTATTATAGTAGAATAAAGTTAGCTTAGCCTTAATAGCTTGAAACGGAGTATTTTAATACTAAATTATTTTATCTTAAGTACTCTTATAGCCTCCTTAAATTACTTAATAATAGAACTAATATCTAGATTTATAACGTTAATATTAGCGTAGAAGTTAAATAGATACTTTCTTTCTTTCTCTAATCTCTTTAGCTTTAGAATAATTAATATTTTAACTTAAGCTATAGTATTTTAATAGAGAACTAGTTCTATTACTAAATAGGTATAAAGGTTATCTTTAATAGAAAAAGATATTTTCTAGTATAGTATAAAGAATAGAGTTTCTCTTAGCTAACTAGTTACTAATCTCTAGTAAATTAATATATCTACTTAAGCCTCTTAAGTAAAGCTTATTAATAATATTAAGAAGACCTTAGTAATTAGTAGACTAAAGCTCTACTAAAGATACTAAAGTTATACTTATAAATACCTCTTATAAGTAGATTTAAATAAATAAATATATAAAATAATCTAAATAAAGCTAAGTTAGATAGAATAATAGATATTTTCTAAATACTAATAAATATTATTTACTTATTAAAGATTATTATTACTACTTAGAAACTAAAATAGAATATAGAAATAGAGGTTTAATTACTTTAAGAGTAAGAAAAATAAGACTTCTCTACTAAGACTATATTATCTCTAACTAGTATTTTAAATTAGAATAAAAATAGAACTACCTTAAAACTTACTATATCTACTATCTTAAGTAAGTAGCGTAGATAAAGATACTATACTAACGCTAATAAGCCTAACTTATCTATTAATAGTTTATAGATTATAATAGAGTAGTAGGATTTATAAAGTATAGAATAGCTAGAGGAGTATTACGATCCTATAAGGTAGTATTACGTAAGTACTTCTTTAAAGAGTACGTAGTAATAAGTATTATAGATAAGATAACTTAATAGGTATAAATAGCTATAGACCTTTTAGTAAGATTATAATATAAGTTAAATATAAGTATATTAAAGATATCCTTAGTCCCTATATACCTAAGTAACTATCTTTATCTTAACTATCTTACTATAAGTACGTTAAGTAGTACTCGTTATCTCGTTATTAAGTAGTACTCGTTATCTCGTTATTAAGTAGTCGAGTACTATTACGTAACTCCTATAGTATCTTACTTAAAGGATAGTAAGATACGAGCCCTAAGCTAAATAATTTTTATCTAATTATCCGTAGTTTAGGTAGATACCTATAATAAGGAGTTATATAACGAAATATAGTTAGTAGGAATTAATATATTTATTCCTAATATTATTATTATTATTACTACTACTACTACTACTACTACTACTACTACTATAATTTACTACTATTATTATTACTATTATTATTAATACTATAGTAGCTACTATATTTCCCTTACCTTATTCTATATCTTTAATAGATATAACTACCCGCGCTATAGATATATATTCTAAATATATATTAGCTTAGATATTTAAGTAACGCGTTCTATATCCTATATAAATCTCCTAACGTTAGATAGCTAGCTATAAATCGTAGTTATAAATGAATAAATATTAGTAATTATCTTAAATACTAAAAAAAGAACTCTAATATAATAGATTATATATTAAATAAGTACTAGCTTCCTAGCCTCTTCTATATTAATAATATAATAGACTTAGAATTTAGTTAGAGCTACTTTTAGTATATAAATTATAGTAATTAATTATTAGAAGTATTTCGAGCTTAAGAGGCTTAAGGTACTATACTTTCTAAACTTACTAAAATTTAGGCTACTATAGGTATTTAGATTTCGAAAGGAATAATCTAAAGAGGCTAAAAAAGGTAAAGCTAGTTAAAGTAGAAGTAAAAAGATAAGATTAACTTCTTAGAATAGAAAAAGCTAAATATAATAAGATTATAAGAAGGTAGTAATAAATTAAAAGGAAAGAGTTACCTTAGTAATATTACGATCCTATAAGGTAGTAGTATTACGTAAGTACTTCTTTAAAGAGTAGGTAGTAATAGGTATTTAGGTAAGATAACTCGAATATACTATAAATAGCTATAGACCTTTTAGTAAGATTGTAATATAAGTTAAATATAAGTATATTAAAGATATCCTTAGTTCCTATATACTAAATAAGTATTACTAGCTTACTAGGCTCGTAACTAGGCTCGTAACGAGCTAGTCGAGTAGTACTTACTATCTCGCTATTAAGTAGTCGAGTAGTATTACGTAGCTCCTATATTATCTTACTTACTTAGCGTCGAGATATATACGTACCTATATACCTTCCCTCTAATTACCTATATTCTAGTATCTACCTATAATACTATCCCCCTTCTAGCTTAGCCGTCTTAGCTAAGCTAGATTATAAAAGGTAAGCGTATACCCTTCCTTCCCTACTATCCGTTATATCTCGGTCCTCTATAAATCGTCTTTATCTTATATCTAAAATATAATAACTTAGACGTCCCTTCGAATTCCCCTATAACTACTACTTCCTATTTAGCTACTACTATACTATTATTAATAGTTCTTTAAGAGTAAAGTACTCTAAGTATATACGCGTTAGGAAACCCTACGTAAATCTTTCCTAGAGTTCCCTTAATAAAACTCGGGAAGATTATTAGAAGAAGGTAGATAATAATAAAGATCTACTAGTAGAGGTTATAGCGTAGTTAATATAGAATAAGAAGATTCTTCGCTAGGCTACTAAGCGCGCTAAGAAGAAGGCTTAGTACTTAATATCTATAATAGATACTACTAGAGAGCTAGAGGATCTAGATCTATAGGAGGACTATCCTACTACTAACGCGATAGTCGGCCTCTCGCCTACTATATAGTCTACTCTTAGGTAGCTTAATAATTTTATCGACTTTAGTTCTTCCCTTACTAGTACGGCTTTAGCGGAAGATTCTTAGTAAGTTAACTAGGTATTAGTTTAGTTCTTCGTAACTACTAGCGGAATTTAGTAAGTATTATTAATTCTAGTATTCTCTATTTATACTAACTAGGGTTTCTTTAGTAATAGTCCTTAATTATTCCCTAGTAGGTATCTATATAATACGGTAGTTCCTACGAGTTATCCGCCTCTAGATATCCTTACTACTTTATAAGGTATTAGTTTCTATCCTAATCCCGTATTTCCTCTACTTCGAAGA
>JAABUL010000178.1_pt1 | contig 130456 bp, 114 predicted proteins | sample 5559151 | NCBI WGS metagenome assembly JAABUL01 (sample SAMN10711876, study PRJNA513368) | rock metagenome | isolation source: Antarctica rocks | place: Antarctica: Victoria Land, Pudding Butte sud | reverse complement strand
GATAAAGCTTAAGAAAAAAGCTCAGCTCAAAAACACAGACACTATATTGACACTGTTCATCATCAAAATTGAAAGAATTGCAACACTAGAGTATTTGAAAAATACTTGAATTGCAACGAGAAAATGACTATTAGAAACGAAAGAGTAGAACGCAAAGAGTGCAAAAGAACAAAGAAAAACGAAAGTACAATGACGAGAATTGAGAGAGAGCGCTTGTATGCACAAACTATCGATGTGATTGATCAACGAGAAGATATAAAGCAGCGACTTTGGTCAGATTACATGTAACTTAGCATACATACAGCGTCTAGACAGTGTCATAGTCATAGACTGCATGCACTTAATGAAGAAATAAAAAAATAAAAATCTAGCTCTTTGATGTACTTCTTAATGATTTGATAATCTTTCTTTTGAAGATTGATGATTTTTGTATGTATTTTGTTCATCTTTTTTAAATTTTGATATGTACAGTATATCAAATTGACTTGATGAGCTTCTTTTTCTTTTCATCTTGATTCATGTTGATTCATCATTGAATCTGTCATCAGCATGTTCACTCATGTTGTCATTTGTATGAAAGATTGTTTAAAGAGTATATCTGTAACTGTCAAAGACTAGACTGAACTAAAGATTCTATCAATATAAAGAATTAATTATTATATTACTTGAACTAGGTACAGAACAATACATCAAATAATGTACAAGACGAAAGACAAGAAACGAAAGAAAAGAATGAGAACTCAACTTTTATATACATGAATTGAGTAATGTCAAAACTGAGCAGCAGTTTTATAACTTAAGATTGCAAAGACATGAAACAGATTTTGATGTGACTAGATTAAGATGATGATGACTAGATTAATGACTTAGTTCAATGAATCAAGACTTTCTAAAATATCGATGATACTAAATTAAGTTGACAATATATTCTATGCTTTGAGCTGAGATGATGATCTGACATCATGACAGTAGCTTCTCTCTCAAAGACTGAGCTTCTGCAAGATGATGAAAAGAACAAGACAAGACGAGAATTGAAACTAAATGAGATGAGATGTAAATGAAACAAGATGAGAGCGAGACGAGATGAGAAAGAATTGAAGATGACAACGAGAACTGAAACTAGATGAGACGAGATGAAATAAGATACAGCGAGACGCATTTTATAGTAATAAAGCATTGATGAAGTGAGAATACATCTGAGTCACATCTGAGTCAGATTTGAGCGAGACAGAATGAGATGAAGATGAAACATGATAAAGTGAGACGCATTTTATAGTGATGAAGCATTGACAAGATGAGAATACATCTGAGCAAGATGTCTGAGCTGAATCGATGATGAATATTGAACTTAAAGTTCTTGACATTGACATTGAGACATCATACACGATATTACATGTGATTCTTCAACGACAGAGTTGACAAGGTGAAATTCATTAAGCGCTTGCTCACAGTTATCTAGAAGATTGAAAGATTCTCAAGTAGAAAAGTGATCTTTTCAATTGATGTAATACTTGAGCAAAGATGAATTGTAGCATCTATCACGCTTGAAGTTTAGTATGCTGTTTACATATCAGAATCTTTCGTCATTTTCAATGATGATGAGTTCTTGAGATTTCTGACGTTGACTCGAAAGAGAGTCATTTGCGATGTGACTCAGAAGAGTAGCATGAAAGACTGAGTGAACTTTTATAGATGCTGAGAGATCTAACTCAATGATCAGAGAATTTTGCTCAAAGACACGCTTGATCTTGAAGAATTCAACATTATGATCATCTAACTTAACAACGAGATGAGCGATGCTGAGATTGCAAGCATTCAGTCAGACTTCATCTTCAACGAAGTATTTAAAACAAGAACGACGAAAGAGATTGACATTGAACTCATAAATAACTTGAGCTATGAGCATCTGATCACATAAATGATCAGTCAGTTCTCTCATCTTCTTGATAAACTCTTTGACATTGATTAACTTGTCTTAAGCTTGAGACGTAAGATTTTCTGACAGAGATTCAAAAAGCTTGAAGTTTAAACGTAAGTTTTGATTCATATTGATCAAGAAGAAAGATGCTAAAGTGATTAACAAAGATATGTTATTAATCGCGAATTCAACTTCAAAAAGTTACTTAGCTCAGTCATCTTGCATGTAGTTGACATAAACTTGAAGATAATGCTTTATGACAGCATTGAATTTCTTGATTTGATTATTGATTTCAAAATAATATGCTGTGAATAACTTGACATTTATTTTCAGCATCTTACATATGTGCTTTCAGATATCAAAGATGAATTGTGTGTCTCAATCAGACATGAAGAACTCGAGTAAATCATGATGTTTTCAAACATGAGCATAAAAGCTGTTGATAACTTCTTCAACTTTCATAAAGATAATGAGAACTAAATGTCTCATTTTGCTAAGATGATCGACAAAGACTAGCACATATCTATATGTGATATTCATGAAGATACTGAGCGATAAAGAATTTACATAGTTCATGAAGATATTATGTTAACGACGTTCGAAAACTGAAAGAGAATGTAATCATTCTTGAGTTCATTGTCTAGAGAACTTAAAACGTGTACACACGTGACAGTTTCATACAAAGCGCTGAACATACTTATATATGTTGAGTCAACAATAGATTCAACTGATCAGTTCATAGCTCTTGATTCTTTCTGAATGATCATTAATAACACTGTTGTGAGCGAGCTGAATAATACAAAGACGTAGTTTATTGAAGTTGAGTATATATCTTCTTTCTTGAAAGTACAGATGATTCTTGTGTTCTTCACACTCAACTAAAGAGATCTTGTTATGATGATGTGCTTCACTGCAAAGCACTTCAATTATTTGAGCTGCAAACATGTCATTAACTTCAACTTGTTCTCACAGTGTCTGAGTGAAAGTATCAGCAGAATCTTCATCAAGATTCAAAATGTCTTGATCTAGCTAAGATTCTAGATGAGATTCAACGTTTTCAACGTTGAATTCTTCGACTTCTAGATTCATGAAAGCTAGAATCAGCAAGAAGATTGAAAAGATTGAAGACAGATGTAACTGAACTGAATCTAAGACAATGATTTGTGACTGAAGCATCATGACTTTGATGTCAAGAGCATCGAAGACGAGATTCTTAACAATCTTGAAGTTTAAAATATGAGTTTTCAGAATTGTCTGATGTTGATATTGATGTCAAGAATCAAATGTATTTCTCTTCTTAAAAAGATATTCTGAGCGACGTGTCAAAGCATTCGATTTATCATTGATCTTGTCGAAGCAATATGTGATGTGATAGTTGAATTTAGACAGAAATTCGCTTCAACGAGCTTGATGACGACTCAACTGCTTAGTTGACATGAAATACTCAAGATTTTTGTGATTTGTGATCATCTCAACAGAATAGATAAAGTCTTCAAGCTCTGAGCATCATTCTTTGAATGTGCAAACAATGATCATGAGTTCTTTATTGTAAATCTTGTAGTTACACTTGACTGAGTTATGCTTCTTGAAAAAGTAAGCGACTGAATGAAGAACTTCGTTCTCATTATACTGAAAGAGAATGTTTTTGAACACATAGTTCAAAGCATTGATTTCTATCACAATCTTGTGATCTGAATTGTAGTGACGTAAAATAACATTGAAAGTGAATGCTTTCTTAAAAATGTTGAATGTCTTTTGACATTTCTGAGATCAGACAAAGAGTTCAACCTTTCTGATGAGACGAGTGAGCGAGTTAGTTATTCTGCTATAGTCGTAGATAAATCTTTTATAGAAGTTCGCGAAATCTAGAAAACTCTGAACATCTTTAACGTTGATCAATGTAAGTCAGTTGACAATGATGTCTATCTTGAATGAGTTCATCTTGATCTCTTCAATGATGATTATCAATTCTAGATACAAGACTTGAGTGACATGAAACTTGCATTTGATTATATTCATCTGAAGATCTGCTTCTCGCAGCTTTTGCAGAATGAGTTTGACATGAATCTCGTGCTTGAGTTCATTGTTCGAATAGATCAAGATATCATTCAGATAAGCAATACAGAACTTATCTAGATGTTCATGAAGAGTATTGTTGATATACTTCTGAAATGAGATGAGCTCATTGCATAAATCAAAGAGCATGACTAGATACTTGAATAATTCAAATTGAGTGTGAAAGACAATGAGAACTTTGTCTTCTTCTTTGATTCGAAGATGATTGAATGTGAAGATGATATCAAGCTTGATAAAGATTTTGACTCGACTTAAATGATTCAGCGTTTCTGAGATCAGAGGTAAAGAATATCGATTTTTAATGATGATAGTGTTCAGATCTTGATAGTTCACGCAGAAGCAAAGTTCTTCTTCGAGTTTCTTGATGAAGAGAACAGAGACAATCGTCTGAGAGCGACTGACTTGAATGAACTCTTTGCTCAGATTCTCATCTAGATAACGTCGAAGTTCTAGAATTTCATCACGACTCATGTTGTACAAAGCGAAGACTGAGAATTGAGCATCTTTTTTAAGATGTATGACATGATCATGAGCTTAATGCAAAGACAAGATATCAACGTTCTTCTTGAAGAAGAAATTTAGAAACTTGAAGTATCTGAGCAAAAGAATTGTGACTGAGTCAACGTTCTTGCTTTGTCGATAGATCTCAAGATCTTCTTGAGTCGTGAATGTAGTCAAATGAATTTTCTTTTTTATTTGACAAAGACTTTGACTGTGATCTTTAGCATAGATGCTATTCTTGAAGCGAGACAAAGACTGAGCTGACAAAGTCACGTTGCACGACTTTGACTCATTAGACGAGACTGAATCAAGATTCAGAAAGTCATCGATTTTCTTTAAAGTAATGCTAAATACTTCAATGTCTTTGTCGCAAGTAGCTCGATCAAAGCATTGAGCTCTCAACTCAACTATGTCAAGTTGTGTAGAAGATCAATTGCATTAATCTGCTCAAAAGACATTAGAAGTTCTAGAAGAGAAAGAATTGCAACACTTGATTTTAGAAAAGTATTCTTTTTGAATGACTTGAAGAATACGACTAGAAACTTCTTGTTCTAGACAATGAATGAGACTGAACGAAGTTTGTTTCTTGTGAACAGACGAAAAACTGAATTGCTTCTTCTGAGTAAATTGAGAGCTAGATTGCTCTTTGTGAGTGAGCTGAGTACTGAATGATTCTTCTTGAACAATTCATGAACTGAATTGCTCTTTAAAAGCGAACTGAGAACTGAATTGCTTCTTAAGAGTGAATTGAGAACTGAATGATTTTTCTTGAACAATTCATGAACTGAATTGCTCTTTAAGAGCGAACTAAAGGCTGAATTGCTTCTTACAAGCGAACTGAGTTGAAGTTACTTCTTTAGCTTCAAGCAAGACATTTTCTTCTGATCGATTGAGATTATAGATCTTGACGAGAAATTGACAATAATGACTAAGACAGAAGAGCGAGAACAAGATGAGAGTATTGTGTTCAAAATTGATGTACATGAAGTGATGATGAAGTCATGAAAGACTCATGATGATGAGATACTGATTTAATTCAGTGACATAGAAGAATAGTTTCTTGACATGTTCATCGAGAATCATTGTGAACTCAATGACATGAGTAATGTCATTGATTAAAGCGACTTGATCATCAAATTCTTGAAGTCTGCAAGAATGAATTAACAGATGCAAGAAAAGACGATGTTGTTACGCGAATGATTTATTCATAAAGACATAAGCAGAGACATCACTGTCAATCAGAATGAGGGCAGAAACTTTAGATTGAGCTTGACGAAGAATACAGAATACTATCATGTAACTATCTTTGAATGTCAAATTGAATTCAAAGAGTTTCAAGACAGATTTAGCGAAAAACTTTCTATATGATTAAAGTGAAGGCGAAAAGATTGATGCTAGTAGACAAGATGATATGTATACAGATTTCTGAACGCAACTTAACTCAGAAACTAAACTTTTCTTGAATACAATGAGACTTCTTCATCTATGCTGATGACGTCGTTGTTGTCAACGTCTATGATACGCAAAGTGAAGAGCTTCTTATTTGAGCATTCTTTAGTGATTTTGCTCAAATGTTGCAACTTGCAGTAGTAGCACAACTTTCACTTGTTGCAGATTTTCTTGATCTCAGAAACAGTTAAAGTCTTATCTTGAACAATGACAATGACGAAACTTAGATTCATTGACTCATTAATGAATGAGAAAGAAAGAGACGAGAATACTGTTGAAACAACAGTCACAAAGATGATAATTCTAGAATTCAAAGAATTACTAGTTGATGCAAAGATGTTCTTGACTTTGACGAGCAAGACAGAGAAGAAGACGATGAAGTGAGATTAATGATGCTTAAGCTGTTGAAGCTCTTCGTTGATTTCGAAGAATGCTTGAATTCATTGATGAAAGATGAATGATCGAATTTTATTGAAGTTTTGTCAGAAGAAGATGATGACTTGAATGATATAACTAACATTGCGTTTCATGCAGTCAATCAACAAGAAGTCTTTCATCAAGAAACATTCTTTCTTCTGATAGAAAAGATTGTAGTAGTTGACAAAGCTATCTGTGTCTTGCTTCAAAGTTTCGCGAAGATATAGTCGAGCATCTTTTGACTCAAAAGAATTGTCGCAGTAATGACACAACTTATGTTGTCAATCTGCAAAGATGAAAATGATACAGAGATCATTGACTCAATATTGATTCATTAAATTATGAGTCTTCTTATCTATGATGAGTCGTAACTCAACATAAACAATCTTGACTCGATGAAAGAGATAATGATCATCGTTTATGTTCATGCACTGTATCAGACTCTGCTTTCAGACATTCAAATGATCTTTGTTCTTCTCATACTCAGATATGTCGAGAAGCTTTTTAAATCTAATGAAGATTGAAACAGCGACAGAATTCGCAGAAACTTGAACGATGAAAAGAGATTAATTGTGCAGAGTTTGTGCAATGATCTGAGCTATCATCACGAGAGACTGAGAATTCAATTCTTGATAGACTGAAGAACTAAAAGCGATGAACGAAAATGAGATGATAACATCATGTTGTTGAACTTGATTTTGAAGCTTGCGCATTGCGCGAAAGACTTCAACTGAATTTTCAATCATACTTTGAGCAAACTGTTCAACAGCATGCTCGTTGTTGATCAAGAAATGATGAGATTGCTTCATTTGAGCAAGAAGATAACTAGACGAGATTTCAACGTATAAAAACGTTGCAAGAAGTGTAGATCTTTCATAATATCAGAGACTAAACTGAACTAAAGATTCTATCAATATAAAGAATTGATTATTATATTACTTGAACTAGATACAAAACAATACATCAGATAATGTACAAGATGAAAGATAAGAAATGAAAGAAAAGAATGAAAACTCAACTTTTATATACATGAATTGAGTAATGTCAGAACTGAGCAGCAGTTTTATGACTTAAGATTGCAAAGACATGAAACAGGTTTTGATGTGACTAAATTAAGATGATGATGACTAGATTAATGATTTAGTTCAATGAATCAAGACTTTCTAAGATATTGATGATATTAGATCGAGTTGACGATATATTCTATGCTCTGAGCTGAAATGATGATCTGACATCATGACAGTAACAAATCACTTACAAGATTTTTCATTCATGTTCTTAAATAAATTGATGATTTTAAATGTCTGAATCATCTCTTTATGCATCTCATCTGCAATCAGTTGATTTCATTTTATATCTCAGAACTGTCATATTGACTGTGATTGTTTTGATCTAGAAGTTACTCTTTCAGATTAATATTAATTTTTCATTAATGTTGCAATGCAAGTCTTGTACATGTTTATTATGATTATACATATGAGACTAGAACTAGCTTGCTTTTGTTTTATTAAAAAATCTCTATTTGTTCATATCAATCTGATGACTAGTGCATTCATCTTTGCATCACAATATGCGTGATGAATTTATCAACGTAATAAATCATTGTTCTTATCAAGATGAATTTGAATCTTCTTTAGTAATTGTAATTGTAATTCATACACTCTTGTGACATTGATTTAGACTCGACTCATGAGAGACTCTATGCTACTTATATCGAGTGAACAAAACTCTCTGAAGAAGAAAATCACTCGTCGTCTATACGACTGCTTCACGCAGTCGAAACAATGAGATTGACACTGTGTTACCAAGTAATGAATCTATAGCTTCTATTCAGCGTGTGATGCTCAAGTAAACTTTTGATGAGAGTGTCTGTGCTGTTTAATTATGACGCATCGTCTTTGCTCTGCTTTTCATTGATGATATTCTATACAACGATGTTTTGATTCGATTTTCAATTCAAAGACGAAAGACGTTTTCTTTGCATTCATGATGCTCATGATTGTAACATACGTAGAGCTGTGTTCTCTTACTCAATGATTGTCATTCATTGAGCAGAGAAATATGTGATGAAAGAGAGATGCACACGATGAGAAGATAAAGTGTGATTGTACTGAGTAATTCTTTTCTTCTCTTGATTTGACTTATGTCACGTAAACGTTGAATGAATTGTTAGTATAGACGTGCAATCGCAATCGTTCGATGTTTGACTCTGATCAATGAAAGAGAATGCATTCTGATTGTTCTCTTGAGCTCTCAATTTTCCACGTGAATAAATGAATGACTTGACGTCAAGTAAAGAAGATGAGTTCAAGCTCTTTCAGTATATCAGCGTGATCGACGAGTCACTACTTCTTCGAGCATTGTAATCACGTCTCTCAATACTTGAAACGACTATTCTACCTGATATCTTTTCATCAATTACTTGATGACACTGTCGATGTGATGAAGACGTTTCGATATCAACGCAGTCGACGAGTTGCAAATTCTTCGATCACTTGTAATCACAACTCGCAGACTCTTCATCTGAGTTGTCTTTTTTACTAGTAGTATCTTCTCATCTCTTACTGACATCGACATGTCATTAATCTTCTTCATAGATTGATTGTGACTGTTAGAAGAAATGTTGTTGCATGAGTGAAAACTCTGCATGATGACTTTTCTGATCACGCAACGTTCTAACATCGTTCGAACTGCGTTGAATTGAGATCTCTTGACTCTTTTGACTTCTATTCGAACACAGAATAGAATCAAAAGATTCGTAGTCAACATCATGTACAGATGAATCTCGTTGTCAGTTGAATCTTCTTTAGTTAGTTAATAATTAAGACTGATGAAACAATAACTAGATTAATAAATTTTAATGATATGAGACGTGCAAATGAGTTCATGTTCACACATAAACACTCAATTTCTAACTTGTTATCAAAAGAGCACTTTGCATCTTTAGACTGAAATGTACTGAAAGTGTTTGATTGACAACGAGATTTATCTGTATGAGATGCTGACTACGAATCTTTTGCAAGCTATGCTTGTCAGAAGAGCTGAACAATCTCATCAACATTAACAAAGCAGTAACAGCGCTTTACTTACATGTTGAGCTTATACACAGTTGAAAAGTGAGACAATAACAACATGATCATTGACATGTTGAAGCTTGCATATACACAGAAGAACAGCAACGTCTTTGCATACATGCTGCAACTCATATACAACATACACATACATACTGTGAAGACATGACTCAGCTTTTGCGCATATACAGACAGATGTGATGCAGTAAATCGATTGATTTTTCGCATTTTCAGATTGATTTACACGCAGCGCAATCACACACAGAGCAGTAACAGCGCTTTATTCACATGTTGAGCTCATATATGACATACACACACATATTGCAAAGACATGATTCAGCTTTTGCGCATCTACAGACTTGTGCAATGCAGTAAATCGATCGATTTTTCGCTTTATCAGATTAATTTACATGCATTGCAATCACATACATTGCAAAGACATGACACAGTCTTTGCTCATATATACAAAACAACAGCAACATCTCTGCGCACATGTTGCAACTCATATACATCACATACACATACATTGCAAAGGCACGACTCAGCTTTTGCACATCTACAGACTTGCGTGATGCAGTAAATTGATTGATTTTTCGCTTTATCAGGTCAATTTACATGCATTGCAATCACATACATTGCAAAGACACAACACAGTCTTTGCTCATATATACAGAACAACAGCAACGTCTTTGCGCACACGCTGCAATTCATATACATCACACATATACATACTGCGAAGGCATGACTCAGCTTTTGCGCACATATACATCTGTGCAACGCAGTAAATCAATTGATTTCGATTTTCTGATTAATTTACAGACGTCACAATCACATACATTGCAAAGATACAACACAGTCTTTGCTCATATACACAGAACAACAGCAACGTCTTTGCGCACACGCTGCAACTCATATATGTCACATACATACACATTATGAAGACATGATTCAGCTTTTGCACATATACACATCTGTGCAACGCAGTAAATTGATCAATTTCGATTTTCTGATTGATTTACATGCGTTGTAATCACATACATTGCAAAGACACAGCACAGTCTTTGCTCATATATACAGAACGATAGCAACGTCTTTGCGCACACGTTGCAACTAATATACGACATTTACACAGTCATTGCAAAGACACGACTCAGCTTTTGCATACATACACATTGATGAGATGCAGTAAATCGATTGATTTTTCGATTTTCTGAGCGATTTACATGCGTCGCAAATACATACACTGCAAAGACATGACACAGTCTTTGCTCATATACACAGAATGACAGCAACGTCTTTGCACATGCGCTGCAACTAATATACGACATTCACACAGTCATTGCGAAGGCACAACTCAGCTTTTGCGCACATACACATCTGTGCAATGCAGTAAATTGATAGATTTCGATTTTCTGATCGATTTACACGCATCGCAATCACATACATTGCAAAGACATGACACAGTCTTTGCTCATATACACAGAACAACAGCAACGTCTTTGTGCATATGCTGCAACTAATATACGACATTCACACAGTCATTGTGAAAGCATGACTCAGCTTTTGCGCACATACACATCTGTGCAACGCGATAAATCGATCGGTTTTTCGATTTTCTGATTGATTTACATGCATTGCAAATACAAAGATCAAAACTCATCTAGCTCGCTTAGCTTGATGATCATACAATGAACTTGAAATCTCACGTCGAAGTGATCAGCTTTCATCTACATAAATCAAAGCTCATCTAGCTTGCGTAGCTTAATAATCATACAGACAAGTCGAAAGCTCATGTTGAAGTGATCAACTTTCACAATCTTGAATTGTTTATATGATCACTTGATTATATAGACAGCTCACGCGCTCGTTTGCGCAAACTATCGATGTGATTGATTAATGAGAAGATATACTGCAGCGATTTTGACTAGATTACATGTAATTTAACATACACACAGCGTTTAGATAGTGTCATAGTCATAGACTACATGCACTTAATGAAGAAAAAAAAGAAAGAAAGAAAAAACTGAGAGTGTTTTCTTTTGTTACGAACGTATCAAGGCTGAATAGAACTAGTCAGTGTCTCTAGCTCAGATCTGACTCAGCTTCTATTTTCTTTCACCAACATCATCTTTCTTTCTACATCACATTCTACTCGTGTCACAAACACATTTTCTTCGAACTTAGCGCAGTCTCTGAATATTACTTAAATAGAAGCTCTTGTACTCATCTTCTTCTGTATTCTTAATATTCAGTTATAGCTATCTCTAAAGATCAAGCACTATTCAATTCTGACTTTCGCTGATTGACTCATCTAGACATGATTCTGACATCTTTCAGATGTTCATTGAACTTCTTCTCATAACAAGTATCGTTGATCTTGTCATGTGCTATGTGCAATAAATGATTCAAACAAATTAATTCAAGCATTTTTATTGTCTTATTAATAAATTAGCATGCTTCATAATCTTGCTGACATTCATGTTTATCTTTTCAAGACTCATATCATTGACATTGAATTCTTCTTTCATGAACATTTTTATTTTATACATCACAAAAATCTCAAAAGTCTGATATAAAAAGAGTGACGTGTTTATTCTTTGCAAATGTATGCATGATTAAGATTCAACATGATTAAGATCATGCAGAAATAATTGAGTGTAATTTCGTCATTTGTCTTCTTCATGAAGATGCTTTGTAACAGTCAATGATATTTTCATCATGAGTCTGTTCAATCTTGTTAGTCAAGAAACAAGATCAACTTTGATATTTTAATCATTTCATGTAATGCTTCTTCAAATTTTGCTCACTATCTTTATCATTATTAAGATTCATGTTTGATCGCGCATGATCTGACTTTCTTGCGAAATCTTTTGTAATTGAATGATCAAAGATTATCATGTTCTGTTGAGATTTCATCTGCTGAAATAAAGATGATACAGTTGCTTCATGTTGTTTAATTTAACTTGTTTAATTTTGATATGAGCTGATGATTTTGTTTTTCTTCAATGAAGAATTATCATACTTTGATTCTGAACTTATGTTTATTGACTGATCAACATTTGAAGCTGAAATGTTAAACTTATTTGAAGCTGATGTTAACATGTTGTTTTATTAAGTTTGCATCTTGTCATTTGACTTTCGTCACTTTGAATGCAATGATTCAGAACTTTCATCATTTTCTGTAAAGATCACTTGTCATTAGTCTGTCGTTCATACACATACTTCAATGACTTACTATAGTGCAATGTTTGATCAGTTAATGTGATGTTTATTGTATTTTTCTTTGAATGATTGAATCTTAATTGCTTTCAAGAAAAATATAAAAGCATGTGAGTTTTATTTGTGAAATCTTCACTCTTGTCAGTTTGTTGTGAATGTACACTCTTCACAAATTTATCAAATTTCGCTGCATTGTCTGCTGAGTCAACATTATTCTTCGTTGTACTCAGAACAGCTGTGTCATTTGCATTGTTCTCTTTCATGTTAACGACTGCTGACTGCTTCTGAACATAAGTAAACGTTGCATTGTTTGCTGAATCAACATTATTCTTCGTTGTACTCAGAACAGCTGTGTCATTCGCATCATTCTCTTTCATGTTAACGACTGCTGACTGCTTCTAAACATGAGTAGACGCTGCATTGTCTGCTGAGTCAACGTTATTCTTCGTTGTACTTAGAACAGCTGTGTTATTCACATTGCTCTCTTTCATGTTAATGATTACTGACTGCTTCTGAACATAAGTAGACGCTGCATTATCAGTTAAGTCAACATTATTCTTCGTTGTAAACAGAACAGCTGTGTCATTTGCATTGTTCTCTTTTATGTTAACAACTGCTGACTGCTTCTGAATATGAGTAGAGTTTATTCAATTCTGCTCTATGAAATCTAAACTTCTTGTCAATCTTTATTGATATACATGATTTATCAAATTATCAATTGTCATTTCATGATCAATTGATAATGTGTTGATCTCATTTTTTCAAGTTGTCACTTTGTTAATCTTTTTGCTTTCATTAACATCAATGAATCTTGTGTGCTTTTGATGAGAAGTTGAGATTAATGAAGCATTGTCTGTGAGTTCTGCATTGATCATTAGTTTGCTGTTTACATACATGTGTTTCTGATCTATCAGAATATGATGTAGCGTGAGTCACATTAAAGCGAGCAGCATGATTAAATCAATTTGAGACATCACGTAAAACAGCTCAAAAAGTTCTGTCTGAATTTATTTTCAAGATCTCGTCATTTATGATGTAAATGATAATGTTCATCTCAATGTAACTGATGTCATCTTTGAGAATTTCAATTTACATCTGAAATAAAACATTATAAAATCGATTTTTGTCATCATGTAAATCATGATTAAGTACATCTTCAATTGAAGTCAAGCTCATTTTCGAAATCTCTTTTGAAGTGATCAGATTCAAGTGTGAACTGTTATGAGTTTGCATAGAGCGAATCATATGAATGTATTCTAACTAGAAGTTCAAAGCTAAAGAAGAAAGAAGATGAAACACATCAAGAATCTTATACTCATGAAGACGCGCTAGGTCACTAGCGTGTCAACATCAGCTCTGTACTAGTCTATGATAGTCTGACACAATTTATGTTAAACTAACTCAGAGTAATGAGACACGCTTGCAACATTATTTTCTCTCTTTATTTAGCAATGTTCTCATTACTGCAGTTCAGTCAATCTTTCTTGAGTCAATTTCTATCTTGACTTGTTCAAATAACGTTCATGAAAGTCATTAATGACTTTCAAGCAATCTTCGAATTCACTTTCATTGACGTTGTATCAATGTAGATCAACATTGTATTCTTTTCAATTGACATGATATTGTAGTCATTTGTCTCGTTCATAGTGTCTGAAGTTCAATATGTTCTTCACTTCTCATTCATCTTCATCTTCAATCACTATAGAATCAGACAACTTATTTCATTGTTCTTCTAGAGCATCTTTTGAATCTAGTTGCAGCAGATTTGATGCAAACTTCGAATGAATCTTCATAGTCAACGACAGTTTCAGTTGATATGCATGTTCGATCTTGATCAGAATCTTGAAGAGTTCTAGCATCTTATCATCTAGTTTCTTTGATGATCTTGAGATCATGATGTTTCTTGAGTTCAGAAACATCATGTCATCTATCTTGTAAATCATTTCTTTTTGATGCTTGTCAATCTGTTTCTTCATTGTGACTCTGACTCTTGCTAATGCTTGCTTGATCAATGCTAGTGATCATTTCATGTGTTTGAATATATTCTTCGCTTTGCTTGCTTCGATTCTAGCTCGAGTGATCTCATATTCAGTTGAATTCAAATCGAAGCTCATACAAGAGTGAAAGCTCTTATTCAGAAAGAACGCTGACTGTTCAATTGATGATGAAATAGCATTGTTATTGACAAATTCAGTCATAGATAATCAGGCGAATCAATCGTCTTGCATATACAAGCAATAGCTTCATAGATATTGTTTCACATTCTGATTCGCTCTTTCTGTTTGATCATTTGTCTGCGAATGATAGTTTGTGAATAGTTTCACCTTGATGTCAAGTCTCAGGCATAGAGACTTTCAAACAATCGATATGAATTGTGAATCACGATCAAACACTATTAATCTTGATAGTTCATGAGTTCTGAAGACTTATATCAACAGTAGCTTGACTGTTTGTTCTGCGAAGATTTCTTCGTCATCTGACCAACACGATATATAATGTTGTTTCTTAGACAATCGATTTATGACTGTCAGAATCGCGTTGTTTTTATCACTTTCTGATAGATTGATAATGAAGTCTAATGATATGTTCTGTCATCACTGCTCAAGTATGAGCAATGACTTCAGTAATTCATTGATTTGATCTCTCGATACTTTTGACCTACGACAAACGTAACAGTTTTGAATGTAGCGCTTGATTGTCATTCTCATCTTCGACCAGCAATATGATCATCTCAGCAAGTTCAACGTTCAATTCATGTCAGAGTGATCACTGATTGAAAGATCATGTGCTTCTTTTATCAATTGAATAATCATTGACTGAGAAACTCATAGTCTATCATCTTTTCAGAGTACTTCATCAAGTACTTTGCAATTGTCTAGATCAATATCTTGACAAGTTCTTCTGTTTTGTTTCATGACTATTTGAATATTGAAGCACAGTTGATTCATTCGATTTTCGACTATAATCTGATTCTGAATGAAAATCATCTCTTTGATCGAATTTTGGTTAGCTTTTGATTCAAGTTTCAAATCTGAGTCAAATTTTGAGTCAAATCTGAGCAAGATCTGAGTCAGATCTTGATCAGCTTTCTGATCATCTTCTTGATCAGCTTCTATTGACTGTAATTCAAACTTGCTTTCTGACAATAGCATCTGATGCTGATATAGCTTTTGATCATCATTTGCTTCAATTGACTTGACGTCTGACATTCTGATCAGCGCGTTGACTTTCAGATTCTGTTTTTCTGACTGATATATGATCTTGAAGTTATATTCAAATAACTTCTCAGCTCATTTAATCTGTCGTCTGATCAGTTCTTTGATCATCATGAAGTACTTCAAATTCAGATGATCAATGAAGATCTTGATTGAAATATCTGTACATTTTAATTCAGAATGTCAATGCTTCAAGCAGCAAATAATGATCAGCAGTTTCTTGTCATAGATCTTGTAGTTGCGTTCTGCGAGAATCATGTTCTTGCTGTAGAAGATCACTGAATATAGAATGTCTTCATCGTTATGCTGAGACAATACTTCGTCGTTGACATAGTTCAAGAAGTCAGTTTTCAGAATAGCTTTTTTGATTGAGTCGAAATGCTTCAGAACGAGAACTGTCATCACTTGTTGCTTCAGTTCTTCAAAGATCGTCTGACAAATCTCTGTTCATTCAAAGAAATGATCTTTTCGAATCAGCTTTATCATGAGTCGAATGATCTTTGAGAAGTTCTTTATGAATCGTCGATAGAAATTGCAGAAGTCAATGAAGATCTGCACATAAGTCAATGATCGCGACACTTTTCAGCTTCGAATCACATCTACTTTTCAAGAATTCATTCGCAAATCATTGATGAATATCAGTAGTTTAAGAAACGAGATTTTCTGAATCTTGAATTCACACTTGTCAATGTCTATCTGCAGATCGACTTCACGAAGCTTGTTTAGCACTTCTTTTACATGAATTCTATGTTCTTTCAAGATCTTACTATAAATGAGAATATCATTCAAGTATGTCTGACAAAACTTGTGCAGACAGTCAAACAATACATCGTTGATATAGTGCTGAAAGAACGCGAGTTCATTGATTAATTCAAAGAGCATCACTCTATACTTGTAAACATTGAAGAAAGTAACAAAAGTAGTTAAATTCTCACTTTCTGAACTCATGCGCAGTTTATTGAACGTGACGATAATGTTAAGTTGAATCAAATACTTACTGTCTTGAATTCAAGCGAGTACTTCGTTTATCAAGAGTATTGAATAACGATCTCTTTTGATCAGAGCATTTAGTTTTTGATAATTCACGCAAAAGCGAAGACTATCATCTTTCTTTTCGACAAATAATATTGACGAAGCGAAGAAAGCTTTGCTGAGTGTAATAAACTTCTTCTTCAAGTTCTCTTCTAGATACTTCTTGATCTTCTGCAACTTGTAGCTCAACATGAGATACAATTGACTTCTAGAAGATTAACTCTCATCTTCTAATTCAATCTTGTGATCATATGATCAATGCAAGAACAACTGCGTTGTCTTTTCTCTATTGAAAACATCTAGAAAGTCGTGATAGACTATTGAAAGCTTCTTCTTCAGTTCACTCAGTGACATGACAAAGATCACTTCATTTAGTTTCACGAAATCTTCAACTGAGCTAAGCGCTTTGTTAATTTTACTAATGATTAAGAAGAAGATCTTGATCTTCTTATTCTTGACTAAAGTTCGATATACAGCAACTTTAATCATGATAATATTGACGAGCTCTTCTTTCTTGAATGACTGAATGAATCGAGATTGATCAAGAATAACTTGAGTGCTTGACTTCACTAAGAGTAATGATTCAATGAATTGAACAGATTCAATGAACTGATTCACTAGTTTCTGATTCGTGAATCGCTTCAAGATGATAGTCAACGTAACAATTAAGTTCAAGTTCTTTTGTTTCATTTCGCAGATCTCGCTTGACTCAGATTTGTGAAATGCTGATTGACTGCTTGCTTTTGAAACGACAGATTTTGATGTTTGAATCTTCAATGATGATATTAATCAATCATTTGCAGAATCTATCAAAATTTGATTTCTTTTCAATCAAAGATTTTCAATGATTATTTTGTGCTGTTCTAGACAAGTTATCAATAAAGACATCATTTCATTCTTGTGTTCTTGTATCATGATCAATGTATACAGAGCGTATGTAATCGACTTTCGATCAGAGATTTCATCATACAATCGAATTGACTTTGATTTTGACAGCGATATTGACTGAATATCAAAGCGTTCACATAGTTCTGACATCAAAGATTCGTCAATGAAAGTCATGTCAGTGACTTCAGTATTTATCAGAGCGAGAAATCTGAATATTTTTTCTAAACTATTCAAGATGACGTCAACAATGAACGACTTGAAATCAAATGAATCATCAGATATGCTGATGAAACAGAATATGAGTATGTCGCTCTCAGTCACTACTTTGACGAAAGCAGATCGTTTTTCGAATTTGTAGCGATCTCATGCACTTAAGTCATCTTGAAGCAGTCATATGCTCTATGTTTTGACTTCTTGCATTTGAAGCAAAGTTCTTTCTTAAACAACTCTTTCTGAATAGAATCGAGATTCAATCTTCTGAGTTTCTTTCATGAAGAAACTGATGACGTGAGTTGAGCAGTCGATGTGCTAGAAACAGAGCAAGCAGCTTGAATCATTGAAACTTTGACGACTGATCGAACGTTCAATTCAGTTAACCTAACATCGACTTGCATGCAGATGTCAACAAACTCATTCAAATTCGTGATTCATTCATTGAGCGTTGCTCATTGAAGATCTGAGCTGATCTTATGCTGAAGATCATCTAGTAAAGTCTCGTTATTGTATTCTAGTTCTGCGCTGAATTTTTGAAATTTCATTCAAAATTCATGAAAGAAGATCTTGTTCTGATACAGCTTCAAGTACTGTCGTTGAGTTGTGTGATGATGATTGAGATTGTCGTACATCTTATTAATGATCGATAGTACTTCTTTGACTTCTAGAAACGAGTTCAAGAAAATATCTTGCATGCGAGAAGCTATGTGCTTGATCGCAGCTTCACTGACTCAACTTTCAATGTAGACAATCTTCAACTCTTCGATAGAAAAGTGATTCTTGTTTGCCTTCAGCTTATTTCGCATTCGCGATAGTCAATTGTCTACATTCTGCGACGAATTTTCAAATAGTGAAGAGTTCAATAATTTAATTGATTTCAAGAAACAATCTTCAGAGATCAAAGTGCTTTGTCGACTTGATGCAGTTTCTAGATAATGTATAATCACGTTCTTGTCTCTGTTCTCTTTCTGCAGACGCGTCTGCGCAGCTTTCAACGTGATGTTTGTCTCGTTGACATCTTCTAACATTTGAATCATGTCATTGTGAGTCTTGATTTCAATGTCATGCTGTTGACATATGTACTTGATAAAGACAACAATGTCGTCTGCTTCATGAGTGCTTATTCAAGCATTCAGTTCAGTGCTGATGCCGATCTTGATCATTTTGTGATCAAAAAGCAACACGTTTGTGTTCTCTTCTTCTGTATCTGACGACGCATTCATGTTTTCTTCTTCTGATGCTGTTCAATTCTGTGATAGAAGTGATTCTCTTCTAACATTTTAAAAGTCATAGCGAGCAATGCTCACTGATTCTGATTCTGTGCTTCTAGTCATGATATGAGTAGAAAATTGCTGATTGAAGTTCTGATGTTACTCTATTAAACTTTCTGAGTTCAAGCAATGACTAGTACTTTATCAAACTTTCTGAGTTCAAGCACTGCTGAAATTTCTGATTCCTGATGACGAGCTCAATAAAGAGTTAGTCAAGAGCAACACGTTCATGTTCTTCAATTCTGATTCTATTGAAATTTCTGATTTCAAATCAAGATTCTTCTTTAGAAATTTCTGGTTTCTATCAAGCTTTCTGAGCTTGAGTTCTGATTCTGCTGTCAAAATTTCTGATTTCGACTTCTGATTTGAGTTGTGTAGCTTGTTTTTATATTGTCTACACGTCAATAGCAAGATTAACGAGCTTTAAACTAATGTTATGAGTCTGCATAGAGCGAATCATATGAGTGTATTCTAACTAGAAGTTCAAAGCTAAAGAAGAAAGAAGGTGAAACACATCAAGAGTCTTATACTCACGAAGACGCGCTAAATCACTAGCGTGTCAACATCAGCTCTGTACTAGTCTATGATAGTCTGACATGATTTATGTTAGACTAACTCAGAGTAACGAGGCACGCTCGCAACATGAACTCATCATTGCATGAAGTTCAACGTCTTCAAGTGTTCTGATGAATGACATGACTTTTTGTGACTGTGAAAACTCAGATGCAGATGATGCTTATTGAATCTTTATAATCTTATGTATGATGATGAGTAATTGATCATCTGAATATAATGTAGAACTAGTTTGTGTGTGAGTGAAAGATGTGTCAATCTGTTTAACGTGTTTCTGTTTAAAGCATCTTCTGTTGTAAAGCATTCATTGAATTACAGTAACTAAAATGTTGAAAATTTGATTTGTTTCAAAGTCATTGAACATAAACATGTTAATCTTGTACAAAAACAATGTTAATTACTCATTAATGATAGTTGACTTCTTGTTAGATCTGATGTGCTTGAGTGTAAACATGTGCTTTTCAGTTCATTGCTCAGCTTGATTTGTTAAATTCTTCAACTGATATTTATTAATATTTAAAATTCTAAAAATCTTTGTCATGTTTCTGAAAGTTGAACACTCATCATTAAGTTGAGAATTCTGATATCTGATAGTAATATTCTTTATGAAACGTGAGCTAGTCATTATAATGAGTTGATAAAATCAGTTTAATAAGATAAATGATGATGATAAAATATTAATGCTGCTATTCAACTATGTGAGATTAGTTGACGTGATAAACTAGACGCGTACTTGACTGATGTTAAATATGCAAATTCAATTAACTGAGATTGAGTTCAATGAATATATCTTGATCTTGATGATGATGCTCATTGAAAGAGACATATGATGTTAAATCATGATTTTATATGATTATGAAAGCAAATTAAAAGACTCACATTGAATATAATGAGCAGATGAATGAAAGATTAAGTTGTGTTACATGCAGTGAATGTGATACTGTAAAAGTTGAAACATAATAAATTTACTTTAGCTCATGTTAAAGATCTGCGCTCACATGATGCGCATAACAGCTTAAAGACTAAGCTAGTTTATTGTTGATTGAAGTGTATTGTATTTGCAAGTTGTTATGTCTGTATTTCAATGTATATTACACAGTAATCAATGTTTCAATCTGTTTGACAGACTTAAACTAGCAGCAAACAAAGAATTTAAACATTGAAAAAGAATGTCATCTTCTGTGAAACATGTTTATCAGTCGATGAATATTACTTCTTGATCAGATTTATTCTCTTGCAATGTTTATTCTTCTGTGAGATTTGCTGCAAAAGCTTCGCTTACATCTTAATGATGCTTTTACTTTTCTGCAAAGTTTGTTGCTTGATCTTTGCTTGCATTTTGATGATGCTTTTGCTTTTCTGCAGAATTTATTACTTGATCTTCGCTTGCATTTTGATGATGCTCTTGCTCTTCTGCAAAGTTTATTACTTGATTTTTGCTTGCATCTTAATGATGCTCTTACTTTTCTGCAGAATTTGTTACTTGATCTTTGCTTGCATTCTGATGATGCTTTTGCTCTTCTGAAAGATTTGTTGCTTGATTTTCACTTATGTTTTGATGATGCTTTTGCTCTTTTGAGAAGTTTGTTGTTTAATCTTCGCTTGCATATCAAACTTTGTTCTCGTTTCATTGTGATTCTTGCTCTTGAAATTGACGTTCTGTTTTCATGAAATCGATGAATTCTTATTGACTAAAGTATTTTTCATAAACTTCATTGATTGAGAACAGATTTTGAACATGTCATATCATATATAGATTATGAGCATAATCGTGCTGAACTTCATCATAGTTACATAATACAACAAATAAGTTGCAAGCATGATTACAGACAGTCAGAAGACAATTGAGTTGAGACATGAAGTCAAGTTTTTTGATTCTCATCATACATAAAATGATGACAGAAGCTTCTTTGTCTTGAAAAGAATTAATCATGTACACTTTAACATTTTGAACTTTCAAGTCTGAGACTAAGCTTCTTTTCAATAGCTGAACTTATGCAGTATATTTTGTAAGAATGATGATGTTCTTAACAGATATTTCGACTTCAGCGTAGATCTTGACTAGCTTAATTGCTACAATGACTTCAATCTCATTCTGCTTGAACTGAGATGCATCAATTCTTATGTTGATCTCATTGATGTTAAGAAATGTCAATGATCATTCTATTTTGCAAAAGCTCTTCAATACAATGATTGTAATAATCATATTGAGTTGAAGTAAAGAGTCAACTGAGAACTGCATCTGAGCTTTGTATCAGACAGTGAATATGATGTCATTTATGATGAGAATTGCGTGATACTGTTCAGTAAGAAGCATATGAGAGTATTCAAGCATAATCAGATGTTCAAATAAACTTCTATTTATGTAATGCATGAAACAATTGTTCTTGATGTCTTCTTTCGCTGATCAAAGTTGCTCATCATCATGAAACATATGCATCAAATCATTGCTATAAGTCATAGCAATAAAGATCTTTGTATTCTTGACTCTTGCAACTTTCTGAATGATAGTACGATCTTCTTTGAATTTTTTTAGCATAGTAGTGTCGAAATTGACTAGCGTGCAGACAACAACGCTCACGTCATGCTCAAGAATATTCATACTTAGCTTAATCTTGATGCGCTGAAAGAATTCTTGATCTTTCATGTTGAGAATTTTTCTCATCTTGATTCTTTGAAAGTACAAGCAGAACGTCTTAATAACAGCATCATGCTCAGTTTCATTGTTCATTTTATTGAGCTTGACATTGATAATTCTCTGAAGCATATGACATTTGAATTCGTGATCTCACTTTGAGAATTGATGAGTGACATGAAAGTTAAGATTTTCGTAATTCACATTGAGTGAATTATCATTGCTTTCAAAATTTTCGTAAGTCACATCAACTTCTTCATTATTGATTTATACAATTGAAGAATCTTGTGTCTTATGCTGCTTGTCACTCTGTTCATTCTGTTGACTCTGAGATTGCATCTTATTCATTGAATGATTGCTCAAACTCGTGACTTTTAAAAGCAAAGTATCAAGACTGATCTGATGCAATTTATATTAATAATCTTTAATGTCATGTAAAGTTTTCTTGCTTTGATTGATAATTTGATGTATCAGCTGATCATAAAAGACATCAGATAACTTGTGAAAGACATTTCATCATTGTTGAGTAAAATCATTGTTTATTGAGTGAGATGTATGACTGTCTTGAGCGACTATCTAATGTTCAATGAACTGCAAGTGAAAACGAATGATCTTCTTATTCATCAGAATGATGTTTTTGTTTTTCAATCATTGAAGCTGTTCATTCAGTTTGAGAACAAATGTATTAGCTGTGTTGTTGAATGAACTCAGCATTTTGACTTTCTTGCTCAGCTTTAAGAGTAGCATTGTGATAATGACATTCATCAATGTCTTTTCAATTTCAAAGAGTTTCTTAATAAAATCAAAATTGTTAAAGAGATTCTGAAGATATTGCATGATCAACATCTGAGACTTATTCAGCTTGATATTTCACTCAGCAAGAGTAGTTGAGAAATTCAAGTCTTTGAAGAGAACTGATGTGAATTTGATACGAAGATTCTGACTCAGTATAATATCGTGAAAGCAATCGTTGTATTCATAATATTTCTCGTCAATATGAGCAGAATTAAGAATTTTGATTGTCGCTATTTTGATTCTGTCAAGCTTGTCAGACATGATTAAATGAATTGAGATCACGTTTGATGCGTTGAAAAGATAACATTGAAGTACTTATTTATCATCATTCTGTCGCTCATGCTCACGAAGATTAAACGTTGACTTCAACTTAATTGAACTTCAATCTGTCTTGATGAGAAAGCGATGAAGAGCTATGCTCACATCTGTCGTGTTGAAGAAAATAAATGATTTGACAAGAATGATAGCAGTTCACTTGTCATCATTAATTTGCACTTCAAAATGATTCTTCGAGTCAAATTAATAATCAAAGCAATCGAAAAGATGCAGCAAATCAACATACTTCTTGTTTGTTTTTGCAAATATAATGAGTGCACATAACTTGCAAAACAATGTCTGAGTCTTTGCAATCAGTGCTCGCTGTGTCTTCATTGACTGTAGTTTAAAGAAATCTTTGATAAGTCAGCACTTCTTGTCATTGCAATAAGTGCATTAATATGACAGATAAATAGTCAAATAATTCTTCTTTGAAGTCACTTATTTTATTTAAATGATATGCTTGTGATTTTTAGACTGACTGAATCACATGTTAAATGCTGAAAAGTCTCGCTTTATTTTAATGCTACTGTTGAATTTTTGATATTGATTCAGAAATGTATCTTGTTCAATTGTCAAAATGAAGACTTTCAGCTTAACTGTGTAATTTTTTGACAAATCGAAGATTTTTTTGAGTGTGTTCTTTATATTCTGAACAACTGATGAATCTTCATGATTCTCAAGCAGAATTGACTGAGTATGAGTTGAAATCAATCTGAAGATAAATTCAAGAAGAGTCATTCATTTATCTTGATGCAGATTCTTAATCTTTGAATCATTAATGTTGTGTATGAAAAACATGAATTTAAAATAAGAAGTATATGACAAAGACATGTTTAAATAGTTTGTAATGATAATTTCGCGAATGTTAGAATTTGAATGTAAGCGAAAGACTCAATTATGTAAAATGTCGTGAACAGAAAGACAGCTTTTGAATAACAATGATGTGACTTGATGTAATTTAATGTCAAAGTGAATGCTGAATATTCAGTTTATTAAAATCTTTATCACAATCTTGCAAGTAATGTAAAGACTTTCATTCAAAGAATTGAATGCATCAATTGCTGATTCAACTACTTCATTGATTTCAAAAATAATCTTAGTTCAAAAGATGATAGATTTGATGTTTTGATGCTCAGCTAAATCTGCTTTTTGCATCATCTTCTCATCATTTGAGATGAAGATAGTGAAATTATTATTCTCAAGCTTCATCATTCAAGATGTGTGATACATGACATCAGTTACTACATCTTTATCTGTTGATGTTGCTTTGAACTTTTCTTTGAACATCATGATGAGATGTTTGTTGAAAGACGTAGAGTAATAATGTAAGATGACATTAAGCTGTTAAATGTGAAGAAGCAATAAGAAGCAGTGAGATTGTAGAATGTACAATGATAAAATAAAATGAAATTGCAGAATGTTGAATTCTATACTAATGTGAATCTAAAGTGAATGATTGATTTTAACAGTTGCAGCTTGAATTGAGATTGTTATCTGATTGTGATGAGAGATAAAAAGTGAAATAAAATTGCAAAATATAAAATTCTAAACTGATGTGAATTTAAATTGAATGATTGATCTTGACAGTTGCAGTTTGAATTGAGATTGTTATCTGATTATGATAAAAGATAGAAAGTGAGATAGAATTGCAGAATGTAAAATTCTTGACTAATGTGAGTTGAAGCTGAAAGATTAATCTTGATGATTGCAACTTGAATTGAGATTGTTATCTGATTGTGATAAAAGATAGAAAGTCTTTAAGATGAAAATGATTCTGATTTAAAAGATTGAAGCAATTAACTGTTATAATGTCTTGAAAGTTAAGTTTCTTTAAAAAGTACATACTTAAATAAAATGAGCAAGATCTCATTGACAAATTGTATTCTTCTATTAAATATAACTAAAATGATAGAAGTGTTGATCTCAATTTTGATATGATGATTATCTTTTATTCATAAAACAACAAAGCTGTTATTTATCTTTTATTGAATCATGCTTATTTACACTGTATTCTTCACTATATTTAAGCTAACAATATAGAAGAAATGATACAGTGAATATTGTTTGCATTTTTATCGCTTATTGTGTTTCATTCTGAGACATGAGCAAACAAGCTGCATCATAAACATCTCAGTCACATCTTCATTGATTTGCATATTCTTCATGTTAAGTCTTTCTGCAATGATCATTTATCAACTTTCATGACTATACTAAGAATGTTCTTTGAGACGAATAAATTAATTCATAGTGAAAATACAATATGTATCATGATGAATTGATATATAAAGACTAAATCAAAAATTATTGTTGATCATTGCATAGAATATTAAAAAGAACGAAAACGAATTACTTAAACTATTTAGAGACAGAGCACATCATCAACATGATGCTCACGCTTCATTCTGATCATCAGAAACAGATAAGAAGCATCGTCAACGCGACGTCAATGAGTGAGCGAGAAATGATTATTGCTATCTTGCAGAAGAATTCAATCAAGACGAAGAATATACACGAGAAATTGAACAAGCTGCAAGTACTTTATAAGCTCAATGAACGTAGAAACAACGAGCTGATGCTCTGAAAAAAGATGAGAAGATTGACAGAGATGATAGAAAAGCTGACGCGTCAACGCGTCGCTGCGTCAACTGTTAATCAACGCATGAAGAATCAGCTGAAAAGATTGAAAAAGATAACAAGCAGACTTGAAAAGAAGTTTGTGAAGAAGAAGAAACGCGTTGACAACTGAGCGAAGAGAGCAAATGAGAAGTCAACAACGTCGTTTGAAAGTCATCTTGTTCTCAGTATTGATGTTGCATCGTCAGTGTGAAATCATTGCGAGAAATTCAAGATTAAGATCTTCATTAAAGAAAAAGAGAAGATCAAAAGAATCATGATGACAACAACAAAGAACATAGTGAGATGAGCAAGAGAGATTGATGTTGACGAGATGCTATCGACACGCAAGAACATAAAGACTATGAAGAAATGATTAAATTTATTGATATTTCAAGTCAAGACGAAAGACAGCAAGAGAATATTGAAGAAAAACGATTTTTGAATCAAAGAAATTTCATTGAACATAAGTCTGTGCAAAGTCAGTTTCAAGATAGTGATACATGAAATTAGAATTGAAGAAATGTCTAAAGACATAAAGAAGAAGAGAACGAAAGTGCTCATCAAGATCAACAAAGACATACATTCAAAGATGATGATTGAGAAAGTCAAGTGACTCACAAAGAATAGTGAACAGAAGAAATACATCTTGCTGATGATACATGTAGTTAGCGCTGAGATGATGAACAAGCTAATTGACGAGAAAGTATGTCATAAGATGAACATAAAAATCACACAGTTTTATGATTTGAGTTGTAAAACACATCAGTGTCTAAAGTGTTAAAACTACAATCATAAAACATATGAATGCAGAAACAAGCAAAGATGCGTCTACTGCATGCTAGATCATTGCTTGAAGCACTGTTTTCATAAACAGACTTGAAACATGTGAAAATGTGAAATGTGTTGAAATACATACAGAATCTTTGACTCTCAATGTCATAAACGACAGATCAAAAAAGAGAGAATAAAGAAAGTCATGAAACACAGATCTCTATATCACGTCATACAAAAGCAGAAAGAACTTAAAGTGATGACATCAAAGATGATCACAGAAACATTTATCAGTCTGAGATTGCTGATAAACAATGATCTGAAGAGAAAACAGAAATGCTCAACAAATGAAAGTCATCTGCTTAGCATGATCATCACATTTGAAAACATTATATTGAATCATCTAGTCAAGAAGTCAAAAACAAATGAGTTAAAGTCAACATTAATTACATCAATTTCAGTATCATCTTCTTTTGAAGATCTTACAAAAGAAGCAAGCACATTGCAAACACTCAAGAGAACATTAAACAGTCTTAAATGTGAACTTTAATGTCTCAGCAAAAGAAGCTTTGAATACTACAGTACAACGTTCACAAGTTCAGAGAAAAGATGATAATAGCACTACTACATGAGAAAAAGATAAAGAATTATGACATTTTAATTCTTCAAGAATCTTGATGATTTGATGAGAATTTCAAAGCGTACTGCTCAGCAACTGTCAACTTCACGCTGAAGAATAATGAGAATAAAATCTGTTTCTATATAAACAAGAGAATTGACAGCAACATCTGATACTCAACATGATACTTCAAAGATGTAAACATGATTACATTACAAACATTAACAAACAACACACAGACAACTCAGAAAGCTATACACATTCATGAAGCATACAATTTGTCACTCAGAGATCACGAAGTTATTCATGAAAAAGAAAGTTTTTCAAACATCGAAAAGACGTTACACATGTTGAAAGAATGCGTTCTTGTAAAAGACTTCAATTTACATCATCTCACATAAGAAGAATTGTTCTACTCAAGACAGCATTTATTGTCAAATGATTTAATTGAAATGATCACAAATGTTAATGCATCGCTGATGCTGTCTCAAGACATGATTACAAGAAATTATCAGAGATCTCAAATAACAATAAATCTGATCTTTACGACAGATGACATTATGAATCAATTAATACAATGTGAAATCAACGAAGAAATGAAAAACTTCTCAGATCATCTATTAATACAGACAATTATAGATTTCAGAATCTGCAAAGAGTCAGCGCGAAAATCGCGTTGCAACTGAAAGACAATGAATGAAGAGAAATTCATTAATATTCTGAAAGAACAAATGTTGAAATCATTGTTGAATCATAAGACAAAGCGTTGATGCATAAATGAGTACACTAAGCAACTACTGAATGCACTGAAGAAGATCATCAAGATTTTCACTTTCTGAGCGAGATCACATGAAATGATCAAAGCAGAATGAACAAAGAAGTGTACAAAGATCATCAAGAGCATGCAATGAATAAGAAGAAGTTGTTGAATTATCAATAATTGAACAGAGTACATTCAAGCATGTGATAAGAAGAGCAAGATCATCAGAAAACAGAAACGCAGTGAATATTGAGAAATCATGCAGAATGTTGAACAATTCTTGAGAGAACTGTTCAAAACTGCGAAATGAGCAAGAAATGCAGTTGCAGACACACTGACTCAAACGACAATTTTCTCTCTGATCAAGTCAAAGTGCTTTGACATCGTCACAACAGCGCAGAATAAAGTGAAGATGATGTTTCAAACTCACTTTTTGTCATCTTCAGAGATTCTCATGCTGAACACAATAAACTTCAAGTACTCACTCTTGATTGAAGATGACATTTCGCTGACACATTGTAAGATTAAGAGAGTTGTTTACAAAGTGACATCTGACAAGACATTGAAACACATGAGATACATAAATAGAATAATGCGCAGACTCATCAATGATGCATCAGAATAAATACACTCTTTCTTTGAAAGATGTTTACAGAAGAGAATATAGTCAACTCAGTTCAAGAGCGCAGTCACAATAGTGATGCAAAAGTCAGACAAGAAAGACTACTTCAATGCAAAAATATATAAATCAATTGTGCTACTCAACACACTGAGCAAAGTACTGAAATTCATCATATTCAAACGTCTGTGAAACGTTGTAAAGACGTGCAACTCAATATTGAACATTCAGATGAGAACTTGCAAACACAGATCAACAAATACAACTTTGCAACTGATTATAGAAAAGATACACATTGTATGAAGTGACACAAGAAGAAAAGTAGTTTCACTGCTGAGTCTGAATGAGAAAAGTGTGTTCAACAATGTAACGCACAGCAGACTCTTGCATGACATGAAAAAGAGAAGAGTTCTCAGACTGCTTCTTAAATTTGTGAAGAACTTTCTGAGAAATTGACACATCATGATCACAATCAATGATTACACAACAATGAAATGCAGCGTAAACGTTAAAATATCACAAGACTCTTTGCTATCATCAATATTATATTTATTCTACAACGTGAACTTGCTAAAAGCATGTGATGACATCAAATTGAGAACAAGCTTCACAGATTTTGTAAACGACGTCAATATCTTAACATATAAGAAGTTCATGAAGCATAATTGCAGAGTTCTGAGCGAGATTTATGATAGATGCGAACAGTGATTAAAAACGCATGACATCAAGTTTTCAAAGACAAAGCATAAGCTGATTCACTTTACGAAAATCTTTAAGTGATTCAATATGAACGTTGATGTAAAGCTGATAAGACATCAGATTGACTTGAAATCAGATATCAGAGTCTTGAAAGTTCAACTAAACTTTAAGCTGAAATGAACAACTCACATGCATCATGTTGAAGCAAAACTAGTGATTAAACAAAAGATCATACAGACAATCATCAAGTTTACTTGAGATTCATCAGTGACAACAAATAAATAAATATACTTCGCGATGACACGTTCTCTGCTTAGTCACGAAGTCATCATATGATATACATCACAAAGAATGAAAGATCATTGAAAGAGTTTAAATGTTAAGCTGAAATCAGTGCAAGAAAGAGCATTGCAACAAATCATCAACGTTTATCATGTAACATCAACAAAGACTCTACAGATGAAAATAAACATAACGTTGATAAATATTCACTTACGAAAGCTGATACAAAGATCAATAACAAACATGAACTCTTGAAAATCAGACAAAGTTATTGAGATGACAGTGCATTGAATTCGCAACGACTTGACACTCAAAAGAGATTGAAAATCAAAGCTGTGCAAAACATCTTTACAGCTGAAGTGAAAGTGAATGAAAGAAACACTCAAACAGACAAAGATGAATTGAAATCATCTTTACACAATGATTTTCTGATCAAAATCATTGAAGATAGTTATAGTTGCAAACAAGAAAATGTCAATAAGATAATACAATCTTGACACATTTGCATTGAAGCAAAGAGTTTACTTGAATAATAGCAACAGCAGAAATGATGTTACAGCGATTGCAATGAGAATGAACTGAAAGTTAGATAAGAGACTGAAGAGATTGACTTTAGTCATCACTCATCATGATGAGCTGAAAGAGTTAATCATAAGAATGAAACATTTTGCAGATGTAGCAACAGTGAATCAAGAATGTCATGAAAAGATATACAAGATATACAGTGACAGTCAGATCTTTCTGAAAACAGTGAAAGTCATGACATCAACAAAAGATCAGACACGTCTGTGAAGAATTCAGACTGCACATGAGAACATTTAATTTTAAGAGATCACGCTGAAGTTACATTGAGTGACAGAACATGCAGAAGTACTTGAAAATGAAGCAGCAAATAAGATGACTGATGATGTACATGAGTTGTCTTTATTGCTGATCAAGCATCAGCACACTGAGATGATGATAAGACTGATGCTCATATAGAAACAGATCAGACAAACATGAAGAGTAGTCTGAAAAGAGAGATTCAACGCAGTTCATTTTCAATATCTGACATCAAAGATGACACATTAACATCTGCAACTGCACAAGAATCATGCAAAGTCTTACAACGCATTATTGATGCAGCTACGCATGAGGAAAATTGACTTCAATCAATTTCTACATAAGAGATAAGTACTTGATATTGTTATGATGACATGTGAGTGTGACAAAGATCAAATGTCGATCAAGCATGTTTTATTAACATGTCTCAGATGAAAAGTAGAATGAAAAGCAATGCAATGAGAAGAAAACATCACAAACTTGAGAAAGCTCTTAGAAATCATGAGCGCAGCAACGATGATCATTCAAATGATACTTTCAACGAGCATACTGAATCAATTTCAAGCTGTGACATCATTGAAGAGTTAGATGAAAGAGAGAGAAAATAGAAAAGAAACAGATTCATAAAGTTCTTGCATTGAGAACAGTTATAGTATAAAGTGCAGAAAGAAGCGATTCTTGATGCAAAAAAAACGCTGCGCTAGCGCAGCGCTTGCTACAGTATATAAAATCTTGCATAGACTCATAATGAGTGTTGAATTGAGTAAGAATTAAAAAAAAAAATACAATATGTATCTTCATAATTTGATCAGAATCTGTCAAGATAGTCAGTCATTTATATTGAATTGAGATTTTCTTTGCTTAAAAAGCATAACTGATCATTTCTTAGCATCATGACGTCTGTTAACAAAATCAGTATCACACTGCAAGTCATAATGCTTTCAAGTGAATCTGTTTATCACTCTCACTGTTGCAATTCATGAAAATGTGATAGCAAGCACTTTCATAAAAGTATCACGAATCACAGCAATTCATTTATTGTCAGTGAGCAAATCAATCATGTAGTTCAATCAAAACGTGTTGCATTTACTCATTTGATGATTGCATAATTTTCACATTACTATCAATTGCTTTCTGAATACAGTCATGAAGATAAACACTTTGTTTGAAGTCTTTTATGAGTAGCACAGCTTTAACATTTTGTTGTGAAGATTACATTCAAGCGTTTGATGATGCAAATCATAGTTCACATGATTGAAAGATGAAATGATGATCATTATAAAGTCACTGAAATGTGATGTTGTTGTTGATTTGACAGCAGAGAAAGTTAAGAAATTTTCTTCAAGTCAAGATGTTAAAGAACGACATTCTCAAATTAAAGCAGATTCAAAGAATCATTATTTAAGTTCATTGAATCTCATGCACTTCAATTTTTCAAATGTATTGCATAATTTCACTTTCTTCTCAATCGCTCTTTGCATTACTTGTGACTTAATAAATATTGAATAATACTATCATGAAGATAGTATTGACTGAACGCATATGAAACATCACGACTAGTGCTAGACAAGCTTTCACTACTTAACATGTTAAAAGACGAAGAAATACTACTTTTGAACTTCATTCATCTCTTGAATCTGTCAAAAAAGCAATTGTAGAAAGAATATTAAATGTTTTGAAGCAAACAAATAAAACAAAGTCGTGAAACAAACAGTTTAATTTGAAAGACATCAAGTATCTTTTTAAAGATACTGTCTTATTTACTGATCTGAACTCATGATTCAGACATAATACACAGTATTGATTCAAGCAGATCTTGAGTGTTAATAATAACAGTCAAAAGAACAAAGTTAATTCTGAAATATATGATGAAAAGACAAATGAAAACATGATCGAGAAGTTTATAAACTTTCACGATGATGATTCAGATGTATATGATTTGTCTTACATTGTAAACTGAACAATCATACTTGATGATAGAAAGATTTTACATGACTCAGATACAAAAGTATTTGATCATGCAAACAAGTTTGACTTTGAGCTTTGATGTAGCAATCAATCTCATTTGATCTTCAACTGATGTATCAACTGAAATTACATGCAATTTTCACTTTGCAATCAGACTATTGTTCATTGCTTCGATCAATCAATCAAGATGACAAAAACGTTGAAAAGATGTAACGACTGAAGAAATCTGAAAAATATACTGTTTCATTTGCAGAATAGTGACAAGAGAAAGTTCATCATCAAATTGATCAATTCATGAACTTGCAAAGATTTCAACAATTATATCACAAATGATGAAACTTCTTTCAAGCTCAAAGTATCAAGAAAAGACAGAAAGATATAAATGTTAAGAAATGAAATCTTAATTATCATTTTAAGTTGCTTCTTTTGTGTATCAGCTAACTGATTGCTTTCATTCAGATCAATGATATCACTCATGCAAAGTGTTTAAAGAACAAATGTAAGAAGCATTTGCAGAGAGATGAGTTATACATACTCGATCTTCTTACTCGTTGATGATGTTGTCACAAACAATGTAAAAACTTTACTTGCATTTATTATCATCAAAATATAAATCATTCTCATGAAGCAATAAAATTGAAGATGATACAATATTGAGCAACAACAATTGCAAGAGATGATGAAGAGATTGACTGTAACAATTCTTCATTCAGTCTAGTCATTGAATGACTTCATTTATTCTTAAGAAATAAAGATTCATTGATGAAATTGAAGTCTTCATCAAGCAGTCAGTTCATTGCAGACATTGTTTATAGTGCAACATCATTAAGTACATTCTCATTGAAGTCAACGTATGCAGCAACATTTGATTCGTTAATATGTGCATTGTAATCAAACTCATGATTTAACTATTAACAGTAGTAATAGATGAGTTCAATCAAGATGTATCATTAGATGCATCAAAATTCTTGTTGTCATTCAAACAAACAGTCAACGTCACATGAAGAATCATCAGACGAAAGATTCTTCAAAACAAAACTACATCATCTTCAATGTCATCTCATCATCAACAATTATCTTCGCTCGTTACTGTCACTTATTTGACTAATGAGTTCATCTTTACGTTTGTTGATCAGCTAATTTCTTCGTCTAAGTTCAAGTCTTTAGTCTTTGATACTTGAATTTTCTCAGTCTTCATTGTACATCAGATAGCAATGACTATAAAATTTAAGCAGTCTTGCACTTATGATAAGCTCAGAAGAAGCAACAATGAGTTTAAGCGCAATTGACATGCTATCAGAGAGTTTCAAATAAAGATGAAGAAGATAAATGCATAGTCATATATCTTTCAAGTTGCTCATCAAGTCATGACAAGAGCGAGATAAATGACGACGACAAGATAAAGTTTGTAAATTCTGAAGATTGTTTTAACTTAAGATATATAGCACTTTAGCAATCATTACTTTCATCTCATAAGAGATTTAGATGATTGCATCTTGAGCGACAATAGTTAAATCATAAGAATAGTGATAATATTTATTCAAGTGATTGATTTCATTCTTTTTACAATTTAACTAAATATAGTTTACATATTTTAACTATTGAGTTCAAATTGAAGTTGATAACTTCTGAATAAACGTGATTCATTGACTTTGCGATTGACATTTTTCAATTCATCTCATTATTGACATTTCATGCACAGATAAACAGTTAAGCATAAAGAATCATTACAATTCATCATTGCTTCATACAAGTTATATAAAAACACTAATTGAAGATTTACAAATAATGCAACGCATATGTTCTTCATGTGAAATGAAGATAAACAACATCAGCGAACTTGAACGTCATCTTCATCACTGTCATGTTCGCTTGCATGATTGATCGCGAAAGATTTTCTGACAAAAGTTATCATCATCATCAGAATCATCATCATGCAATTTGATGCAGCTCATCTGACGCGATCATAAAATTGCAGAATGAGATTCAAACTTGAATGATTTTCATGATGAAAGCATTCAGATGAACATTGAAGACGAGAATCAAGAATATATGTTAATAAATGATTTTGCAAAAAAGCATATGAATACTGAGATGAATAGCGCTGATTTGAATCAGAATATGAAACATATATCATCAAGAATTGAAACAATACAACTTCAGACTGAACTTTTCTTCACATCATCAGCATTGCGAGTTGAAATCTTTGTCAAAACAACTGATCGTGATGTTGAAACAACAGTCAACATGTCAAAGAAAGTATCAGAGTTGTTGAGCTTAAATTCTTAAATAATCAAGAACATAAACAACAATCAATATTATTCATTTCAATGCAAAGCAAATTACATGTTTATTCACTGACTTCATTAAATGAAGATTATCAAAAACAGTGTTAATTGATTCTTTCAAGACTTGCGTTTGCGAGTCTTACATCAACATGTCAACTTTCATGATGCAAACAAGTGATTGACACTTCTACATCAGATTTCATATGATGTTGAAAATGACAAGTGACATTCTTGAATGTTCACAGTCAAATTCAGTTACGAAGAAGTTCAAGAAGAGCAGCACTGCATTTTGTATTACAACATTATCAAGACACTTTAATTCTTGTTGAGTTACTCATTATTTCAAGATGAATTGATTTACACATTCATTTAACATTATAATGTTGACAACTTTTGAATCTATGACAAGATGCATACTGCTGATTGATGATGAGAAACACAGAAAAAGCTTTCTGATGATGCTATCATAATATCACTATTAATTTTCATCAATAAGACAGTCTTGACTAAGCATTGAAGCAATCTATCTGCATGATTTATATATTTAATGATAGAAAATCTAAATCGACGCACAAGACATGCTCAAAAACAATTGAAATTGATTCTTCTGAGATTTCTTCTCATAGTTGATAACAATGATGATGATATCAAGTCAAAGATTTGATACATGACATTATCAATCATACTTAAGTGTACATTAAACATGTATCATCATGCATTAATACATGATCTCACATGTAACAATCATTGAAGCTATGTTCAAAAATGACATTTCTGTTCTTTGCATAAACAATAAGATAAGACAATGTTATTTGATAATCATTAAGTTCATGATGAACTACAAGAAACAAGTATTAATCACAGACATCAAGATGAATCAATAATACTTTATCTATCAAGTATCATCTCATGAGCGCAAAAATTTAGACAAGACATGATTAATTTGAACACATGCATTCATTAGAAATCAACAGAGACTATAAAGAAAGAACAATATGATCAAGAATGACTCTGCTTAAATACATTCAGTGAAAAACTTTGCATGATTACATATGTTTATCAATATTCACAAGACAATGATGATAAATATGTTACATCAACTACTTAAAAGAATCATCTTATATCTGATGTTATGATTCAGTTAGATCATCAACGAAAATGTTTGTACAAGTCAAAGAAGAAAAGAAATCAGATTAGCTTTAAATGATGCATCAGAAACAGCTCAGCTGAATTAAAGATTTCGCGTCATTTTGTCATTTAAAAACATGAAGAGATTTATCAAGTACAATACGATTAAACAATGAATTGATGCAGATTGAAAGTTGATTGTATGTTAACTTATATCAGTCATTGCATCGCTTCTGATTATGAGAGCATCTGCAGCGATTCACTTCGCTTGAGCAGTGATAAACTTCGTGATACTTGCTTAGTATCATTTGCATGATGAAGAAACTCTTTGATATCTTGAACATGCGCTTTTTTGATTGAACAAGCTAAAGAATGTTTTTCGTCATTTGCAATCTGAGCATTCAGATACAGACATCAATCATTTCAACATTTCAAAACTACATGCAATGACACATTATGCTATTGATATATGAGAGTCAGAGCGAATATGTGCATGTAGATATATTGACTATCTAGTAGATAGAGCATATGATAGAGCATACAGATGAAGAAAGAAGTGAAAGAATGAATAAATATTTCTAGCGTCAAGTCGCTTCGATCGAAGCGAAAATAACTAATTGTTGAGATATACATATGAGCATACGTATGTTCATATGTATGTGCATACGTATCTCATTTTCAACACTTTCTCTTAGAAATTGAAGCTTCATGTGAAGCTATTCAGACCTTCTATGTATATCATGCTCTTTTACTCGTCGACGTCATGCTTGACGAAATAGTCTCATTTCTTGAAGCTAGTTTCATAACTGATCTAAATCTTAGAAATTTGTCTGAGTTCAGAGATTTGATTAGATCATCGATTATCATTTAATCAATGAGTATGTATTTCAATCTGATTGCTCTCTCTTCTACCTTATTTCGAACATAGTGATACAATGTATCAATGTGCTTAGCTTGAGAATGATTGACGAGATTGCTACTCATTTTTATAGTCGCTTGATTGTCAGCTAAAATGATAGTTGAATTCATATCTGAATCATCATATTTCATCTCTTTCAATGCTTGAATCAGAAAGATCAATTCTTTGACTGAATTACATTCGTTAACGTATTCAGCTTCAGCAGATGACGTGCTAACACATTGCTGATGTTTGAAGCTTCAGCTAATTGATTCATTTCATAGAAAAAACATATAGTTGAAGATGAATCTTTGGAAATTCAAGCAATTTGCATGAACTGAATCAATATATTCAAAGAATTCAGCTTCTTCAACTTTCTGTCAGAATCATGCCTAGATGAGTCAATCAGCGAAAGTCAGAGTTGAATAATGCTTGATCTTTAAAGATAGCTATAACTAAATATTAAGAATACAGAAAAAGATGAGTACAAAAGCTTCTATTTAAGTAATATTCAGAGACTGCGCTAAGCTTGAAGAAAATGTGTTTGTGACACAAGTAGAATGTGATGTAGAAAGAAAAATGATGTTGAACAAAGAGATGTTGAGAAAAGAAAATAGAGATTGAGTCAGATCTGAGTCAGATCTGAGCTAGAAACACTGACTAGCTCTATTCAGTCTTGATATGCTCGTAACATTACTCTCTTCTTTGAAAATTCATGTTTGCATGAATGTTGCTCATTTGCTTGCTTTCTTATTGAGTTATTTCGGTACTAGCGTGACTTTCTTGAGTATAGCATATGAAATTCGTTCAAAACTTTCTCGAAGTCATCGAATTCATCTTTATCAACATAGTATCATTCATCGTCTCTATCTAGATTTTTTCATTTGATCTTGTACTGTATTCAACCTCGATAACGTCTGAAGTTCAGAATGTCATTTATCTTTTAATGTTCATCATCATCATTATCAATAATGATGAGTCTGAGAGATTCTGCATGCTGTTTTGATAGAGAATCTTCTGAATACGATTGCAGTAGCTTCAAGCTGAACATTGAATGCAGATGCTTCATGCTGATTGATAGATGAAGATGATAGAAAACTCTCGCTTTGACAGTGATCTGATACGATTCTAGTTGTTTGTCTTTCAAATCTTTGCATGGTCTCATGATTTTGACGTTTCTGAAGAATAGTCAAACTCAGTCACTTATCTCATAAATGACATCTCGTCTATGTTTATTGATCTGTGCTTCGATGATCAGCTTCGTCTTTTTCAATTGTTGATGATCGAAGCTCAGTAACTCTTTCATTTGAATGACAATATCATTTGCTTTTCTAGCTTTCAATTGTTCATGAGTGATTTCGTAGTCAGTCGTATTTGAATCGAAACTCATTCAAGAGTGAAAACCTTTATTGAAGTAGAAAGAGATCATTGAGATGATCGAGAAGATATTGAAATTGTCGCTGAATTTCACCATAGATATTCATTTGACTCAGTCGTTCTGCATGTAATTGCAGTAGATTCTAAGTTCGCGTTCAACGTCTTGATTGACTCGTTTCGTCTGATTGTCGATCTTCAAATGATAGACTGTGAATAAACTAACTGTGATTCTCAGTCGCTTGCAAAGACTCTTTCACATAGTTGATATGAATTGAGAGTCTCTGTTTAAAACAATAGAACTGAGTAGATCATGCAGTCAATAAACGTTTCATAGCATGATTCAAACCGTTTCTTCAACTGAGATGTCATCATCTCTTCAATGACAGGAAACATAGTGACGTTCTTTAATAAGATAACATATGATTGTGCAAATGACGTTATAGTCTTCTGACAGAGATAGTTCAGTGATGAAGTTCATAGCTATATCTTTTCAGCGTTTCTGTGAAATCGAAAGAGAATGATGAAGTTCATTGATGCTATTTCTAGAGACTTTGCTTCGCTGACAAGCATGACAGTTTCAAATGTATCATCGAATAGTAGCTCGATGATCTGATCAATAGTAGAAACGCTGAACTAGATTGATGATTCATTTATTGTTGAGGTAAGAGATTGAAGATTGATCATGCACTTCTTGTAGTAATTTCGTGTGCATGTTCTCAGAGACTCATAGTAAGTCTTTTCTAAAGAGAATGCTGTCAATGATTTTGCAGTTCTTTAATTTAGTGATATGAAATTTGAGCTTGTTATCGTTTATAGCTTGTCTATATTCATTGCAGAACTCATTTGTTTGATTAATCATACATACTTGCTGATAGAGATTTGCTTTCGATTCAACGAGTAGAACATCGACTCTATCGAGAATCAGAATAGTCTGAAAATGATCTTCAAGTTGTTGAGCTGATTCAGAGACGTCTGCTAGAAACATTCAAGTTAAAGCATTGACTTTAGTATTCATTTTGCCTGATCTAAAGATGATCTGAAAGTTGAACTTCAACAGAATGTTCAGATAGTTGACTTGTCATCAACTCAACTGTTTATTTTTCATGAAGATCTTCAAAGCTTGATGATTGATGAATATCTGAATGAGTAGTTCAATGCACTTCAGCTCAAGTTGTCAGTGTTCAAAACATCGAATAATGACTAGCAATTTCTTGTCATAGATGTGATAATTGATTTCAGCAAGAATCATGCTTTTACTGTAGAAGATCATCGAATGAAGAACTCTCTCGTCATCATACTGAGATAGTATTTCACCTTTTACATAGTTCAAAGCATCGATCTTCAAAATAGCTTGTTGTTTGAGATTGAAGTGACGAAGTACTGAGGTTGAGCTGACTTGTTTCTTTAGATTGTCAAAGACTTGAACACAGATCTTGTTTCAAACAAAAGACGTGTTCTTTCTAGTCAGCTGAGTGAACGGTTTGACTAGCTTCGAGAAGTTCTTAATGAAACGACGATAGAAGTTAATAAATCTCACGAAGCTCTGAATTTCTTTTAGATTAATTGAAGTGATTCAGCTGACTATGACTGTCACTTTGCTTGAATTTATACGAAGATTTAGTTCTGATACAATGACTTCTAGAAAGACAGTCTCTTTTACATTGAATTTGCACTTTCGAATATTCATCTGCAGTTCAGCTTCGCGTAGTTGACTCAATACTAGTTTGACGTGATCTTTATGTTTCTTTCTCATTTTGCTATAGATGAGAATGTCATCTAGATAGACTTGGCAAAAGTCGTTCAGAAAATCTCATAGAACATCATTCATATATTGCTGAAAGAAGATTGATTCATTAGTGAGTTTGAATGATAGCATCTTGTATTTATATGCTTCTAAAGCAGTGATAAAAGTGATGTAATTCTCGCTATCGAGATGCATTTGAAGTTTGTTGAATGCTGATATGATGTTCAATCTAGTCAGATGCTTGCAATTCAGTATTTTACCAATGATTTCATCTATCAGCGATAAAGAATATCTATTTCTTTTGAAAATGACATTTAGCTTTCGATAGTTCACGCAGAATCGAAGATCTTCATTTGCTTTGAGAACAAATAGAACGGGGAAGAAATAGAGAGTCTGACTAGAAGTGATGAATTTCTTTGACAGATTCTCATTTAAGTACTTCTTTATCTTCAGAAGTTTGACAGAGAACATTCAATAAACTCGACAGTGAAAGAACGTTGAATCATTGATGAGCTCAATTTTATGATCGTAGAAGTGATGAGAAAGTAGTTTATTCAATTGAACTCAATCAAAAACATCTAGAAACTCATGATATTTCAATGACAGCTTCGCTTTAATATCTTTCAAATTCTGAGTTATTTCATTGATTGAAGAGACGTTTAGAGCGTTCAAATCGCACTGAGTATTGTACGCGATTTTCCTATTGATGTCTGTTATGAATAGAGCAAAGACTTCAGTCTGATTCTTTTTTGAATGATTCAACAGTGTTTTGAACGAAGCTGTGTTTATGCTTTGAATCAAGAATGACTCTTTCTGAGCAGTGATTGAAACGAGTCGTTTGAGCATCATAGAAATCTTAGTCTGAGTGATTGAAGAAGACGAAGTTGATCACGATCAACTTGAGTGCTTTGAATTGAGAGAAATCGAAAAAATCGAAATAGAAGTATTCAATTGATTCGAAAAAACAATGACGTTGTTTTGCATATTCAGTAATATTTCGTTTTTATTCATTCAAAGCTTACTCAATATGACTTCATGATGATTGATATCAGCTATCAACATTGATACAGTCAATTTCTTATGACTTTTGATGATGAGATTGAGTAGAATTTTATGAGTGATGATCTTCTTAGATATCTTCTCATCATAATCTCTTATTAGCTTCTCTTTTGTCAGAAGTATAGATTAAATTTCTAGTTTCTCGCATACTCTATTGACTAGGTTAGCGTGTATGAGCGTATGAGCGACTGAATCAATGTCTATTAGCGAACAAAGGCTGAAGAATTAATTCTGCAAGATGAGATGAGCATCAATTAAAAAAGACTTTTCAAAGTAATTTTCTTCTGATAGAATTTCGTCTAGTTTGCACAAAGATATAATCTCTATTTCTTTGATGACTTTTGAAGAGATGACTAGTTTTTTGAATCGAAATTCGAATCGAAATTGAATTCAAAACAATCATATTCATTATTCACTGCATTGATTCTGATAGGTCAATCAGAGCACTCTTTAAAGCTATGATCTGATTTATGACATATGAAACAGATTTCAACTAAAACGTCTGCTTTCTTGACGTTAGTTAAAATCGCGTCACGCGACTTTAGATGATCAGGTTTTGAATGATTGACTGACTGAGTAACAACAGCTTTATGAAAGATGATCTTTGACAGATCATCGACACGTTTGATGAGATTGACTTTGTTCTTGATTTCTCGAATGACTTGTTGATCATTATTCAAATAAATCAGGTGGAAATGAATCTCTTTGAGAGAATCAAATTGAACTAATTGATCTATTCAAATGAATCGAAGACGAGAGTTTATTTTATCTTTCAGATCAATGATCAGTTGCTTTTCGTGATACTTCAAATAGAAAGATAATCGTTGAAACTGAGTGTAAAACTCGCTGAACTTCTTTGATTCTTGAATCAAGTTGTAGTATTCTTTACGAAAGTTGACTTTCTTATCTAAATCATTGAACAACTCAGCTAGTTCTTTCAAAAGATCATTGACAATCTTATAGAAATTGACACAGTCACATTCGCATCTAGATTGAGTGACATCAGCTGCGTCATCAAATAATCTGAAATGTACATAGCTCAGTTTGACTCGTTCATTTGAAAAGAGATCGACGTTAATCTCTAGTTTATTCTGAATTTTGCCGTATCAGTTTTTCCAAGTAGAATTCTTTTCGTCAGTAAATCAGAAAGAATCAGGTATTTTCTGAGATCTAGAACGCTCAGAGTAGGTGAAATCAGAAGAAGTGATTTCTTTAGTTTGAAGTTTAGTCTTCAACTCTTTGATTTCGTCATCTCGTTGTTTACTCAGCTCGTTGAGTCAATCTGTTTCTCTGTCGAGAGTCATGCATCGAGTCTTTCAGTTTTTGATAGAAACAGAGAGTATTACTGTTTCAGTGAATGACTTGTCGTCTTCATTGATGAATGATTCAGCACTAGAAAGTTTTGATGAATCAGTCTCAGAGATTTGAGAAAAGCGACTTTGAAATTCTTCGAAACGTTCTTTGACAGATGAACGTTTTGACATGATGAAATTTGAAGAAAGAACGAGATCGAGCGAATGACGATGCTCAACAGTATTAATGAAGACGTATGATCAAGTGTTTAATCTTCAGAGAAGAATGTTGTTGATTAGAAAGATATTTTTGGTTTGTGAGTTTTTGAGTGATTCTCAAGCAATTCACGAAGATTCTTTATCGTCGATTCTCTTAATCGAGTTAAACAGCTTATTTTCACTCGTCTGTTTCATGAGAATGAGTTGATTCTCTTGATCGAGTGAACTTTGCGTACTTAGTGAGCAATAAGTTGTCTAGCGATTCAAACAGTCTTGTCGTTGATTCTATCAAACTCTCTAGTGTTGTTCAGTCTTTCAATTGCATCAATCATCAGATAAATGAATTTCTTTAGACTCGTTCTGTCTGTACGAGTATGTTGAATGAGTAATGAGATCAGTATCATGTGATTAATGAATTCTTAATATAATGTCAGAATCGTGTCTAAATGAGTCAATCAGCGAAAGTCAGAATTGAATAGTGCTTGATCTTTAAAGATAGCTATAACTGAATATTAAGAATACAGAAAAAGATGAGTACAAAAGCTTCTATTTAAGTAATATTCAGAGACTGCGCTAAGCTTGAAGAAAATGTGTTTGTGACATGAGTAGAATGTGATGTAGAAAGAAAGATGATGTTGAACAAAAAGATGTTGAGAAAAGAAAATAGAGACTGAGTCAGATCTGAGTCAGATCTGAGCTAAAGACACTGACTAGTTCTATTCAGTCTTGATACGCTCGTAACACTTTCTTCACTTTGAAAGATTCATATCAAAGTCTCAGCTCAGCAATATTGACTAGATATTGAATGATTTGTTTGACAGCTAAATTATGATCAAGAATAGAATTCATTGAATATCTGCTGCATTTGCTTACTGCATAGACTATGTCTGATCATGTTTGACAGACTACTCACATCAGTGTTTCAATGATTAATTGATAGCTCTCTATTTCTTCAAAGATAGCTTGATATTCAACTCACTTCTTTGACTTTCAATAAACGTTCTTCTTGAGCTGACATCTGTGATGCATAGATGTTTTAGTTGAGCTGCAATTACTCATGCTCAGAAGCTCAATGACTCGCTTGATATAAATGCTTTGATTGATTCAAAGAGTTTATTCAGCTTTATTACAAGTTATGTGCATTTCTAAATATCACTCGATTGAGTCAAAATCTTTCATTTGAAAGCGTTCTGCAAATTGCAGCTTCAGAGCTTGAATATTGAATATATTTGATTCTAGAATAAGCAGATCGTTCACATAAATGACGATAATGATGTCATTATCATGAATGAATACTGAATAATCAAATAATCAATTTCTATTCTTTGATAGTCAATGAAGATGAGGTAAACTTTCAGAGTTGCATATCATTCTCAAGATGCCTGTTTTAATTCATATAGAGTCTTGTTTAAACAACAGATCAAAAAGATTTCATTTGATTCTTTTTGCTTAAACTTTGATGATTACTGCATTCAGACCTTCTCTTTTAGATGTGCTTCTAGAAAAGCAATGACAACGTTCATTTGTTCAACTTCATAATCATATTTGATCATCAATGCTAGAAGCATTTTGATGATTGTGACTCTGATCATTAAAGCAAAGATCTCATCATAGTCAATTCTCTGCTTCTGACAAAATCTCTTACACACTCATTTAGCTTTGTATTTGATCATCTTTTCTTTGAGTTCTCGCTTAATGATAGTTACTCAGCGCGTCGACAGTATTCATCGATTCGACGAAGATATCTTCAAAGTAAAGATATCATTTTTGATGTGAGTGTCAAGCTCACTTCTGAATGCAAGCTTTCATTGTTTTCAATCGAAACTAACTTTAGCTTGTTTCACTGTTTGTGAAGTATTCAATTCAATTTGAACTTGATTTGCTTGATTGACAAAGTCTTGATTATGATTTCTGATTCAAAGATCATTTAATGTTCTGTAGTCAACAGATTCAGCGATAACTCGTTTGAAATATTCACTTAAAGCATCAGATGCATCAAAATCACTTGATTCTAGTTCTAGTGATCTGCTTCTACTAACTTTCTGTGAAGCAACTGATGTTTTTGTTTGATGATCGTTGATAATTTTCGCAATCTTCGCATTTTCAGTGATTTTTATCAAGAAAGATGCATCATTGATTTGATCATCAAAGCTTAGTATCGAAAGATCTTCATCATACTCTTCGACTTCAATGACTATCTCATTTCATTGAACATGACTAGATATTAGTACGTTCTTTTCATTTCACAAGCGAAACTGATTGACTTTCTCGTAGCTCAAAAACTGACATTTTAAGCTCTTGTCATCGAGCTTTTGATGAGCTTTCTTCACATGATGATAAACTATGCATTCAAATGTATGTAGATAGCTAAGATCAAACTTCTTGTCATGTCATGCCTCATAGAAAGTTATTTTGTTCAACGCAGTAATAGAACTTCTGTTCTTCAGGTAGATGACAGTCATTATTGCTTCATTTCATAGTTGTATTGACAATTTGACGCTAGTCAGTATAGCGCGAGTTCGTTCAAAAAGAGTGTGAAAACATCGCTCTGCAACTTCATTTTGACTCAAGTTATATGATGTCATCAGCTCTCATTTGATCTCATGCTCTTTAAGCAATTCAATGATTTGATGATCAGTATACTCATCTTCATTATCTGAACGCAGTCGATGAATTGAAATGTTTTGAGTCTTCATCAATTTCAGATAGTTTCAAAGTTCATCTTTTAGATTGAACTTTCGTTTCAATAGATATGTGATTGTATATTGACTGTACTCATCAATGAAAGTAGCTACATATCTGAATTCTTCATCGATCTGAGATATTTTATCATCATCGACGAGATTTGTATGTACTAGCTCATCTACTTTGATGACTTTGATGTGAGATTTTCGACTTGAGGCTCGATTTTGCTTGTCTATGACATAAGTCTCACATATTGATTCTGAGAATTCTTCGTCTTCTAAACTATTTGCAGAATTCACATTGATGTCAATGCTCATGTTGACTAGACGCTTGACGTCTGTCATATTCAGATGAGTTAATCGTTTATATTATTGACGTCATGACGTCTTGACTGATTCTGAACTGATTTTCAGATTGACTTGAGAATTTGAAAGATTGATTGATGTATTCACGAAATATGCTTTCTCATCGTTTCTCGAGTCGATGAGAACGACGGCATCTCTAGAGTTTATGAAACGAAATTCGTCGTTCTTTATACTACATGTATACTCTTTGACTTTCACCTGATCGACTGACATCAAATTATAGTGTAGTTCTGAACAGTGATAAACATCGATTAGTCGAATTTTGGTTGGTTAATTGTTCAGCAAAATGTCAATCATAATTGAACTCTTCTTGATGATGAGAACTGTCTCATTATTTGCAGTAACAATGCTGTTATCAATAATCTTTTGATATGACTGTTCATTGAACAAGCTTATGTCATAACAGACATGATTCTCAGCTTCGATGTCTATTCATCAGGCATCTGTGTGACTGTTAGCTCGACAGACGATGAAAATCTTCATTGTTCTGACTATTCTGACTTTGAAGCTTTTTTCAAAGTCATCTTCTTTGATCAGATTCTTTCTTTTCTGAAGAGACTTTCATTCATATGAACGAAGCTTCGAATGTATAAGTCAGCAGCTCTGTTTGTTGTGATCTTCTTGCTTGCAATGAGCGCATTTTTTCAATTTTCTTCGAAATTCGCTGTTGTTTTCGAATTTTCGCTTCTTATTAAACTGAGCTACCATACTTTTGAAGCTGAAGTTCTTCTCTGAATTTGATCACTTGTCATGATTGACTAAGATGATAGTCATATCATCAATTAATAGATCGAATTTGTTGATCTTGATGCTTTGTATCAGATTGAAGATGTATAATTCTAGACTTTCGTTAAGATCTAGAAGAAAGAGATTGCTCAGCATTCATGATTGAATTGTTTTTTTGATGTCTGAGCACTTGACGATGACTTACTTGAGTGAGTTCACATAGTTCTGAATGAATTTGAAATTTAATTGCTTTGTTTGAGTCAGTTTCTTGATTGTCAGAAATAGAATGATCAAATTCGACTGCTCATATTGAGTCTTCAGAATAGATCACATTTTGATGATGCTTTCTACTTTGATTATATGTATTCTGAGTTTCTTTTCGCAGCTGAAGTCAATTATATCGCTGACTCTGTTGTTTCTATCTTTTCAGTGTTGAACATCAGTGATATACTTCTTTTTATCTGCTGTCAAGACGTTAAATGACAGTGATGTTGATTTCTTCAGCTTCTCTGAGATGATCATTCAGAGATCTTTGACTTTCAAGACATTGATTATATTCTTCTTTCATGACTTATAGTTCTCGCTTTTCTTTAGCTTCGAGACATGATAGTTCTTCAAACCTTTCATTATGATTGAGGTATGAGAATTATTTTGTGAAATATGATCAATAGAAAAATTTCCGTCGATTTGATGACAGCGAGTTCAATGCTTCAAATTCTGCTCTTAGATTTGTTTGCGATAGCGAAATAGAGCTAACTCAAGCTCATAATCTATTGATATATGAGGGTCAGAGCGAATATGTGCATGTAGATATATTGACTATCTAGTAGGTAAAGCATATGATAAAGAATACAGATGAAGAAAGAAGTGAAAGAACGAATAAATATCTTTAGCATTAAGTCGCTTCGATCGAAGCGAAAATAACTAACCGTTGAAGTATATGTATGAGCATATGTATGTTCATACGTATGTGCATACGTATTTCGTTTTCAACATATGCAAGTCAGATTCAAAGATATGATAGTGCTGATAATTTCAATACAAAGCACAGTGAGATTGCACACAAGCATTTAATAAAGATCTTTTTCGATTGCATCAACAAACAAGAAACGTTTCAAAGACAGTTATTGTTGAAATTTCAGATGTGATTTGATTGATAATCTTCGCATTCATTCAACGTTGCATTTATTCAACGCTAGTGAATTCAGAGAATTCAAAGTATTTGATCTTTCTCTTATTTTTTTCTTTCTTTGAAGTTTCTACCTAGATAGCTTCAATCTCATATATTAAAATGCTTCATATGATCTTGTATTTCAACAGATTATGAGTTCAAGTTAGTGCAAACTGTCTGAATTGTTGCTTCGTATTCAGTGATTATGACAAGCTCACTGTCATCATGACTACTCTCTTCGTACATCATCAAATTCAGCTTCTGATCGAGAAGAACTTTGACGACTGACTTATTAATATTCAAGCTTATCTACGACTCAAAGAGCTATGAGAGTGTACTCAGATCGCTTCTGATGACAAGAAAAGTCAGAAAAAGATTGAATAAACTGCTGATGTCATGACTTTCACTATCAGCGTCAACGTCAAACAAAAGCTCATCAAAGAAGATTTCAATGATGATTACAAAATGCTTAAACATCTAGAAATCTTACTTCAATCTTTTACAGACGCAGAGTTCATGCGTTGAACAAAGAAATATTACACGCTGTCGTTGATTGACTTCAAGAGTATGAAAGATATGCTCACATAAATAAAACTTCTGAAGAAACGCATTGATGCAATCAAAGTCACGCTCGATAGCGACAAACATATGATACTGTGCTTGATGATGTGCTTGCCTAAGCAGTATTGTTTTCTTGTGCAAATCTGATTCATCATTAAAGATATAACTGCAGAAAAGACTTGAATCATGTTGCTTAAAGAAGATCATTGACAGAATCATGTGAATGAGAATTAAGACATCAAGAACTTCAGAGCTCATTTCAACAATAAAAGTAAGAAAAGAAAACAATGCAAGCATTGCAAAAGAGACTTTCATATTGAGATTAAATGCTGAAAGTTACATTCTGAGCAAGCTTCTCAATGAGCAGAAAACAAGCGAAATTAAGAACAAGAGCAGAAGAAGTCAAGAGATTGTTCATTCAATGTCAGAATAGTCAGAACTATGTAAAGAGTGAATTCAAGAATACATCATGAATATGTGTCTTCGACGAAAAGAAGCGATACTAATATATCATGAATATGTGTCTTCAACAAAGAGAAGCGATGAATTCAAATATATCATGAATATGTGTCTTCAACAAAGAAAAATGATACTCTATATATCATGAATATATGTCTTCAACGAAGAAAAACGATGAATCATACGTTGCGAAGCTTTGAATTAGCTTCAAATTTGACTGAGAAAGTCAGTAACTTCAATATACATTACGAAGCTTTGAATAACTTCATATGTTCAACATATATGACTCTGATTGACTATGATTTTTACAAAAAAAGAAGCTTGAAAGCTTTGAAAAAGAGAAGTTTGAAGACTTTAATTTTCAAAGAAGAGTGTTGAAATTTCAGATGTGATTTGATTGATAATCTTCGCATTCATTCAACGTTGCATTTATTCAACGTTAGTGAATTCAGAAGATTCAAAGTATTTGATCTTTCTCTCATCTTTTTCTTTCTTCGAAGTTTCTATCTAGATAGCTTCAATCTCATATATCAAAATGCTTCATATAATCTCATATTTCAACAATTATTGCATCACAATACTTAACATCTGAATCTTCTTGCAATGAAAGATATTCTTCTTTACAAAGGTATAAAACAAAGTAAGATCAATAAGCATGCATTGACTGTTATGATAATACGATTCAGTCATGTCTTTAGTCTTCATAAAATTCAAGATGCACTCATCTGCAAACAATGCAATCAAATACAAGAGACAGAACTCAATTCAAAGTTATGATGTCATGCATCAATCTTAGTTGAAATTCTGAACATAGAAAAGCTTCTTGACATGTTGACAGTCTTCATGCGTAAGTGTTGCAACATAGTTGACAAGAAAGTCATATCAGATAAAGAGTTAAATAAAAAGAAAAAAGATTTGATCTGAATGAAATCATACTACGTAAGCGTTCATGAATCACTTCAATGCTGAAAATGAGACGAAAAAGATGTCAATGATTTAGAGAATCTTGTCAATGATAGAGTATACTGCTCATTGAACTGACAGAAAAAGAAGAAAGTTTGAAGACGTGACTATGTTCTGATTCAGAAGAGATTGAAAGAAGTGATTAAAGTCTCAACTCTGCTAAACGATTGACTGTCTGATCAGCTACAACTTATTCTTTTCATTATAAATTCATTGCATCAAGACAACAAGAGTAATGAGTTATGATACAATGATGTTCTTGTTGAACTACTTAAATCTTGCAATGAGAAAACTTAACATGCTATGCATGAAATGATTGAGATAAAGCACTGATTTAAAGATAACGTCAAAAATTCTCGTTTGCTTGAAGTTAGTTGATTTTTTCATTTGCATACAATTCTGAGAAGTGTGCATGTTGTATCAGCAAATGATATTTCTAGCAAGTCAAACAAAAACAAGTTCTTCTACATTAACAACTTCAACAACTGAGATTCATACAATTCAATATACAAGAAAAATTTCTTGCATAAAGAAACAAAAGTAATAAAATACTACTTCAAATGCAAAAGCTGAAGATATTTGAAACTGACTCAATCTCATTGCAAGCAAAAATCAAACAATGTATATGTATTATATTTATGTCTCAGAGCATATACAGAATCATCAAAGTCAACGATGCTATATGACTAAGCAACTAAGAAACATAATCATCTTTTGACTTTGCTCAATCAAATTTTTCTTGACAAACAGAAGTCTCAGCTATGAATCAATGAGAATTAAAATCAAAGTTTAATCTCACAAGAGCTTTGTTCTTATGAAATATACATAGCAAACAAAGCTTTGCTCATTGCAAGAGTATCATCAGCTACAAATTTAATATCATGAAGTCAATCAGTCAAAGTCAACTGTATCAATGAATTGATCTGAAAGAAAATTGACTTAATAATCATGAGTGATTGTATTATAAAAGAGTGTGAGTGACTCAGTAGTAAACTCTAGATAATTGATATGTATTTCATAGATTTAGTTAAGAGCTTAAGCAGTAAGTAAATCATTAAAAGCTGATGTTAATTATTACATGAACAAGATGCAGCGAGTGTAATATCAATCAAATTCTGAAATTATGAATTGCTGATGCTAAAGTTTTTTGTGATAAGCGCAGTCATTAGTTACAAGCATGAAAATATTCAACAAACATCAAGTCTTTTCTTTAATATAATGAATGCATTGTTGAAAATGTCATGTAAAGAGTAAATGTTAGAGATCTGCCTAGAGCGAGTCAGATAGAGATGTCATTTAACTAGAAGATAAATGCTAAGAAAGAAAGATAGCTACAGAAAAGAAGCTGGCTACATATGTGTGTTTCTCAGCCGACGCTAGGCCCAATAGGAACTAGTCAAGGTGACGAAGCGAGAATAGACCTGACAAGGCTAGAAGGCTGAGCCTGGCAAGGCTAGAATCGTGACATTACTTTCTCTCTTCGACGATTCATGTTTGCATGAATGTATTTTCTGCTCGACTCGATTGATTGCTCAATCATGATTTCACAGACTTAGACCTGTTAAATCGTGATTGATTGAATTGTTGATTAGCGCGATTTGTTCAAGTATTGAATATGAAAATCGTCAACGACCTTCTGAGCGTTCATAAATTCATCGCCATCAGCGTTGTATCAATTGAGATCATTGTCATAGTCATTTCATTTGACTCTATACTGAAGTCGTCTTCGATATCGACGAGAATTCAATATATCATCTATTTCTCACTCGTCTTCGTCGTTTACCACTATTGAACCTGAGGATTCGTTCTTTTGACCAGGCAAGAGGTCGTCGACGACAGAACGAAGCAGGTCAGAATGAAATACATCATGAACACGCATAAACTCTGGTAATTTCAGTTTATATGAAGAGTCAACGAGATCTAGATTGGTGAAAGAATCGAGCATTTTGTCATCTAGCTTCTTGAAAGATCTCGCTGTAACGATGTTTCTTTCATTCAAAAACACTTTTGATTCGACCTTGTAATCAACTTCTTTTCTATGCTTATTGACTTGTTTCATCATTTGTTCCCGTGTTTTGACTAGTGACTCGCGAGCAAACTTCAGTGTTTTGTTCATATGTTCAGATATATTCTCGACTTTAGCCGTCTGCAAGCGTTCACGAAAACTTTCATATTCGATGACATCGAGTTCAAAGCTCATACGAGAATGAAAGTCTTTGTTTAGAAAGAAAGAAGTCGAGAAGATGACTGAGAACAGAGCATTATTGTCGACGAACTCGATCATGAGTAGTAGCTTAGCTCAGTCATTCTGCATGTATGAACAGAAGAATCGAAGGTATCTTTCGACGTTCTGATTGACTCGTTCACTTTGATCGTCGATCTGAGAGTGGTAGACTGTGAAGAGTCGAAGGTTAATGTCTAGTCTTTTGCAAAGCGACTTTCATAGAATGAAGGTAAATTGAGAGTCTCGATTCGAAACAATGAAATCGAGTAAATCGTGTATTCAATATATTCACTGAAGCATTAGCTCAGCTGTTTTTTCTGCTGTGATCTTCTCGTCATCAGTGAAGCAAGAAATATAATGTCGTTTCTTTGTCAGTCTACATATCACTGTTAGTATGACGTTTTTGCCTTTCGAAAGAGATAAGTCAATGATGAAATTCATGACTATGTTCTTTCATCGTTGTTCGAGTATGAATAGAGAATGTAGTAGTTCATTGAATTTATCTCAAGAAGTCTTTGATCGCTGACAAATGTAGCAGTTTCGAATATATCGACCTATTGTCTTTCGCATTGAAGATCAATAGTAGTATCTTCTTATGATCTTCATCATTCTGAGAATTTCGAAATGATCAATAGAAGATTGATCGTGAACTTCTCGAATTAGCATCATTTGAAGATGCTCATCAAAGAAAACTCATAGAAGGTCACCTCGATATAGTATTTCGTTCTGAACTCGACAATTTCTTAATTTAGTACCTTCGTATTGAGCTTCATCTTTTAATACAACTTCACGAAGTAGAATACAATTCTCGTTGATTCTGTTAGCTTCTAGAATCAATCGATAAATTGATTCATCGTTCTCTTTCTCTTCTAGATCAGCGATTTTCATTCGATTCAACGTGAGAATTGTAGTTCGCTGATAGCGACATCATTCATTCTCGAGACTTCTAGAAACTGAATCGACTCGACGAGTCAATGCATCGACTTTGATGTTTTGTTTGTCTGAGCGATACATGATTTTGAAGTTGAAGTCAACGAGCTTTTGTATTCAGCGCATTTGACGTCTACTTAGCTCTTTATCTTTCATTAATGACGTTAAAGCTTGATGATCAGTGAACATCTTGATGAGTAGTTCAGTCAATTTCAGCTCAGGTCGTCAATGCTCGAAGGCACGAATGATTGCTAGTAGTTTCTTGTCATAAATCTTGTAATTGCACTCAGCGAAGCTCAGGTTCTTGCTGTAGTAGATCATCGAATGCAATGTTTCTTCGTCGTCATACTGAGAAAGTATGTCATCGTTGACGTAGTTGAATGAGTTTGTTTCAAGAATAGCCTTTCTATTCTGATCAAAATGACGAAGAATAGAGACTTCAGTCATTCATTTCTTCATATGATCAAAGGTCGTTTGACAAGCTTGATCTCATTCAAATATCACCTCTTTTTGAGTTAGTTGAATCAGAGAATGAACAATCTTCGAAAAGTTCTTTATAAAACGTCGATAGAAATTGCAGAAGTCGACGAAGAACTGCATCTGAGTGAGGTTTGTAGAAGTAGATCATTCAACTACTGCTTGTACTTTTCTGAGATTCATCTTTAGTTCTTCAATGAATAGCAATAGTCTCAGAAAGAAGATCTTCTGAACATGAAACTTGCATTTGTTTATATTCACCTGAAGATCAGTCTCTCGTAGTCTATGTAGAACTAATCGTACGTGTCGCTTATGTTTCTTCAGTGTTTTGCTGTAGATGATAATGTCATCTAGATAGATCTGGCAAAACTGATGAAGATAGTCAAATAGCACGTCGTTCATATAGTGTTGGTAGAAAGTCGAACCGTTGATTAATTCGAAAGACATCACGTGATATTTGTAAAAATCAAAAGAGGTGATAAAGATAGTCAAATCTTCGCTATCTGAATGCATGCGTAGTTTGTTGAACGCGACAATGATGTTCAATCGAGTCAGATACTTACTTTCTTGTATACGAGCGAGAGTCTCGTCTATTAATGACAAAGAGTAGTGATTTCGTTTGGTCAAAGCATTGAGCTTTCTGTAATCGACGCAGAAACGCAAGCTATCGTCTTTCTTTTCGACGAATAGTATGAGCGAAGCATATGAAGCTGAGCTAGAAGATATAAAGTCTTTATTCAGATGCTTGATCAGGTAATTCTTCATCTTTTGAAGCTTGTAGTCAGACATATGATAGAGACGACTTCGAGAAGATGTTTTCTCGTCGATCAACTCAATTTTATGATCGTAGAAACGGTGAGAAGGTAGTTGATCAGTCATCGCTCGGTCAAACACGTCTAGATAGTCATGATATTTCAAAGAAAGCTTAGCTTTGACTTCTTTCAAGATCTCTTCATGTGAAAGCTCTTGTAGATTTACATCTTCGAGTTTATTTCTAGCTGTTTTTAGAAGTCGATCGATTTCCGTGACAATGATCGCGAAAGTAGTCACATTCGACCGTTTGACTAGTGATCTATATGCTGCAGCCTCTATCATTGCTATGTTCATTGAATCGAAAGGCGAAGCGAAGTTGACTGAGCTAGGTGATTTCACGATTTTACTGAATGAAGATGACTTCTCGCTGAGTCAAGTGACGACAGAAGAGGTAGATCTCTTTAGTATTTGAGTAGAAATCGAACTCTTCTGTTCTATCGCGATTTTCTTGCTCGAAAGAACAGTCGAATGAGCTTTGGTAGAAGCTTTGATATGAGCTTCGAAACTAGAAAATTGAAGACGATCGTCTCTCATATCAATAGTCATCTCGATCTTGTTCATTCATGTTTTTTCGAGAATCATCTGATGTTGATCTAATCGAGTGATCAGCATAGAGACGAAACGTTTCATATGATCTTGAACAGTTAGATTCAAATAAATCGCATGAGTAATGAGTTTTTTTGCATAATGATCATCGAATTTCCTTATTGATTTGAGCTTGATTAAAGGTAAAGATTCGATTTGCAAATGATCATAAACATTCTGCGCGATTAATTCATCAATGAACGAATAGTCAGCTGCTTCAATGTCAATCAATGACTTTAATGAGTAACTAATTTCATTGCTAGATAGTACACATTCAGTAGTCAAAGATTTTGAAGCAAAGAGATCATTTGAGCTGCTCATTGTTGAAGAAATTAACACATCTTTCATCGCGTCTTTGATGAAAGTCACTAGTTTTTTGCCTCATTCTTCGATTTCTCTGTAAATAATTTCTTCTCTTCTTTCGGCATGACGATCTCATTGAGACGAGAGGTGAATGCATGAGATGTCGAAGTACTAGTCTTCAGCTGAGAGCAGTTCTTTGAAAGATGACTCGATGCTTTGCAGTTGAAGCAGATGATTGACATTCTTGATTGTTCAGGTTCGAGAGTGAAAAAAGTAGCGAATCGAACATAGCTAGTAGTCGAGGCTGAAGCTGATGTCGACGAAGAAACAAAACGTTTTTTCGAAGCTGCTATCGATTTGACTGTTCATTGCTCGTCACGTAGCTGATAATTGACTCGTTGTTTGTTATTCACATCTTGAAGAAAGGTCTTGAGCTTATCAAGCGAGCTAAACTTTATGAGACAAACTGACAACACGTTCTGAAGACGATTGTTGATTTTATTCTGAATGTCGTTCATCAGAATGATATCATCGTAGTTCAGAAAGCTGAATATTCTAGTGAATTCTGAATAGAAAGAGCTGAAAGACTTGTTGAGCTGCTTCAGAGCAACATATTCGTGATGACACTTTCAAATCAGATTCTGATCTTCGTAAATTTCTTTCAGATGTTTCAGTAGCTCTGATAGTGACTGATAGGGTGAGAAAGCGTCAACACGACGCTTTGCATAGATTTGCTGATCAGCATCGTCTTCTAGTTTGAAAATCACATAGACAATACGAATCTTTTCAGTAGAATAATGATTCGCGTTGACATCGAGCTTGTCAGCTATTTTGATGTTTCATGTCTCTCAGGTAGAGTCATCTGTTTCGATGAAGATGAATGAATTCGAAAGCTTGACGAACTTGTGATGATCATTCTCGTTATCAGATAGAGTAGAAGATTCTCGTTGAGAGCGAGCTTCTTTCTGATTGACTCGTTGCTCAGCTGGCTGAGTATCTTGACGAGGCATAGATCGATCAGCTTGACGTTGTTTCGCTCTGAAGTTCAATTGCTCGTCTTGTAGCTGATTGATCTTTTTCTCTAGCTCATCGTTTTTATCAAAAGCGACTTCTAGTTGTTTCGCTCTCTTTTTGTGATCATCTTGTACAAGAAGTCAGTGTTCATTGAGTTGTAGAGTCAAGTCTCGCTGAGTTTGAAGCTCGTTCAGCATATTGATGACTTCGTTGAGTTGATTGCTGACTCAATGAAACAGTTGTTCTTCGATGTTTATGTTTCATGAGATGACAGCTTTCTCAGCTTCGACTGAAGCATTGATGAGTAGAAGTGAAACTCTTCTACTGACAGTGCTTCTAAGTAGGCGAGTTGTTCAAGACTCAACTGACTTGACGTCGCGTGTCATGATGAAAGAAGGTAGAAGTTGTTGAGGTAAAAGTAGATGAGAGATTGATGTTTTGAATTGATGTTTTTTGATGAGTGAAAATTCAAAGAATTTCTTGTGAATTTCAGGTAATAATTGAGTGCTTTATTCGAAGAATTTCTTGCGAATAGAATGGTGAAAATGAGTGTAGAATCGAAGAATTTCTTGCAATCTAAAATGATGGTGCAAATTTGAAGAATTTCTTGCAAATTTTCCTTACTGAATAGATTGTTTCGTATCATCTATTCGTCGATAGCAGAGTAGATGATGAGCATTTATCTAATGTTAGAGACCTGTCTAGAGCGAGTCAGATAGAGGTGTCATTTAACTAGAAGATAAATGCTAAGAAAGAAAGATAGTTACAGAAAAGAAGCTGACTACATATGTGTGTTTCTCAGCCGACGCTAGGCTCAATAGAGACTAGTCAAGATGACGAAGCGAGAATAGGCTTGACAAGGCTAGAAGGCTGAGTCTGGCAAGGCTAGAATCGTGACAGTATATACATTACAAATGATTGATAAACAGAGTGAAAAAAGAACTCAGCATTAACGAGTCTGAATACATGCAATTGAAGATGTGAATATGAAATCAGATGAAACTTCTTCAACTTATAAAATGAAAGTTAAATATAAATAAGTTAAAAGAGATCATCAGATCAACATTTGAAATCATATATCACAAGTTTCATATTATATTCAACGATGTCACAAGATCAAGAAGTAATTCTATGTTAATGTTCATGATACAGCAATCAAATTACAATGTAAGAAGACAATTCAAAGTCAGAGAAACATGATGAAACAATCTCAAGTAAAATTCTTTATTGTTTTCTTAATTGAAAACACATTCACATCTCTTGAGTTATGTTGTCTGCAATAAACAAGATCTCAAGAGATCTCAATCAGTATCAGTCAGATCAGTCAAAATTCTCATAATACAAATCAGTCGCAATCTCAATTATAGCATATGTTGCAGATCATAAGATCTTCTTAAACATGAATCAGTAAAGAACTTAATTTGCATTAATGACATGAAATACAACAGATTTATAAAGCTGATTGAGAATAAGCTGAATTACAACTGTGTTACAGATACAATGATATATGATTGAGCTGAATTTGCAAGAATATATATCAGTAATGATTTGATTTGATTTGATTTATTTCATACACTCTTGTGACATCGATATTGAATCGACTCATGAAAAACACTATGCTATGTGTATTAAATAAACAAAACTCTCTGAGAAAGAAAATCGCTCATCGACTACACAGCGACTGCACATTGTTGAAACAATAATGCTGAGACTATGTACTCAGTAATGAATCTATAGCTTCTATTCAGCGCGTGACGCTTGAGTAAACTCTTACTGCGTGTCTGTGCTGTTTCTTTGCAATGCATCGTCTTTGCTTTGCTCTTCATTGACGATATTCTATACAATGATGTTTTGATCTTCGATCACGAAGATCATGATTCTTTGCACTTGTGATGCTTGTGATTGTAATGTCAAAACTGTGTTCTTTGCTTGATGATTATCATTCATTAAGCAAGAAAATATGCGTGAAAGAGAGATGTGTACAATGAGAAGATAGAGTATAATTGTATCAAATAATTCTATTCTGCTCTTGTCTTATGTCACGTAAACGTTGATAGTTCGTGATATAGATGTGCAATTGCAGTCGTTCGATGCTTAGCTGATCGATAGTAGAGATGCATTCTGATCATTCTCATGCACTCTCGATTTTTCACATAGATAGATGTATGACTTGACGTCAAGTAAAGAAGATGAGTTCAAGTCTCTTCAGTATATCAGCGTGATCGACAAGTCACTACTTCTTCAAGCACATGTAGTCATAAACTCAAGACTCATCATCTGATTCATCTATTCTATCTGATATCTTTTCATCAATTACTCAACAGCACTGTCGATGTGATGAAGACGTTTCGATATCAACGCAGTCAACGAGTTGCAAATTCTTCAATCACTTGTAATCATGACTCTCAAACTCTTCATCTGAGTCAACTATTCTACTAGTAGTATCTTTTCATCTCTTACTGACATTGACATGTCATTAATTCTCTTTGTAGATTGATTGTGACTGTTAGAAGAGAATGTTGTTGCATGAATGAAAACTCTGCACGACGATTTTTCTGATCACGTAACGTTCTAACATCATTTGAACTGCGTTGAATTGAGATCTCTTGACTCTTCTGACTTCTATTCGAAACAGAATAGAATCAAAAGATTCATAGTTGACATCACGTACAGATGAATCTCATTGTCAATCATATCAGTAATGAGTGTAAATAAAAAACAGCATTGAAAGAAATGCATGCAGAAGAGTTTATTTACTTTCTTTTTACAATTCAGTCTGCTGCAAACAATAATTGTAGATTTCAAACTTCTTGTGATACTCAATTCAAGCAGCTGATCATTGAAGAAATTATGTAGAATGCTCATAAAGAACATGTTCATGCTTAAGATTTTCAGTATAAGATGACATAGTGAGATCATGTCATAATTGAGAAATCTCAAGAATTGATGACAAGACTTATAGTTTGTTCAACATTAATAAAGATTCAATGAATTTTTATCAAGATTAAATAAACTATTCTTAATGTTAAAAATAAGGTAAATTTTCTTCTTATCATGAGAAAAAATCGTTCGCAATCTGACATTTTCTTTTATTCTTCTTTTCAATCGTTTGTTGCATAGATTTTCTTGATGATCATACATTGTTGAGTCACATCAAATGACTTTCGTCTTGAATGCAACATGAAAATACATTAATTTTTATGATGATGAGTTTATCAAGATACTAAGTGACATTACAAAAAAAATGTTATCACATAAGCAACTTCAAGACATTATCATCATCAAAGCGCAGCGCAGTTGAACACACAAAGATTCACAATGACAACGAGATTGCAACAAACTCAAGCAACAGCGATTCTGTGAGAAAAGTTTTCAACAAAGACAGACATGTCACTCTTGAAGTAATAACTTGCTTAAGAATTCAAAAGAATAAATGACTAATTTGAAAAAAGGCAGAATCAAATGCTGTCAAAGCATTCAGTGAAAGTACTTTCATGAAGTCATCATAACATTTCAAAAACTCAATGTATGCAACATTGAACAGCTCAATTCTTTTCAATCAATCAATAATAAACATACTAAAATTGATTTTGATGATGATGATGTTAATGATGTAGACTGAAAATCAATAGCATCATATTTATGAGAAAAGACATTACGTTGAACTAAATGCAACTTCATTGTTGATCATAAGTTGATTATTGAAGTTTGCACTCGTTATCTACTTGCGTGAATATTGAGTGATCATGTCAATAGCAATAGCAGTTCATGATCAGACTTCAAAAAGAGATGACTTAATGAGAAAATGAAAGAAGCATGAAAGAATATTGCAAATTATTTAGATAAAAAGTCAGATTACAAATGTTCTGAAGTAGAGAACATTTCAACGACGAAAGAGACTTGAAAGATAATATGCTCAGATCTTTTGTTGCAAATAAGATTCATAATAGATAAATGTATGACATCTTTGAAACGTGATGATTTAGTGTACTGAGTTAAATACAAATCATAGTCAAGAGTGAATATGATTGACAGAAGCAATTTACAAGAAAAGAGCAAAAGAATTTGACAAAAAGTCTGCTAGATAATGATGATTTTGCATGTGAAAAGATATGTATTAATCAAAGATTGCAACATCGTTTAATGTGAAAAGATTTCTTAAGACAGATTCTGCGCAAAAATCATAGTGAATGTATTGACTCAGAAGATTTACTGCAAGATCAGAAATGAGATAGCATATCAAGAATACTTGAAGATATTCTTTGATTCACTTTCTACTAATGTCATTCTCATTGCAGTAACAATGATTGCTCATTGTATATGAGAATATGAATCAAAAGAACACAGATTAAACAAGTTTGAAAAATTGAATGTAAAGAGTAAGTGAACATTTGCATATATCAATGACTAAAGTGATTGAAGCGAAGCTGAACTTAATAACATGCAGTGACATGAATGCGCGTCAATGTGACATGAAATCAACAAGCTTGCAAGCATCAACAATTAATATTGAAGATTCTGCTATGTTGTATTAAGCAACAGATCAATAATAATAATATCAAAGCAATTATGAACATTCAAACTGTACTTAATGTATACGTTGATTGTCTCAATGATCTTTTATTATACAAGTTAGAAAATGACGTGCAACTTAATTCAAACGCAAGTCATAAGAAAACATTTTTAAGTTCGAAAAGCATTTTCGTCTTTCAATCTTCAAAACTAACATCACTTGTCTTTGATGTAATGTTATTGAATGAAGCTGTAAATATTGCAACTCATAATTAAATCTTCAATCATTGACATTGTGTAGAAGAAATTGATCAAATCAAATACAGAGAACAAATCATTGACTGATAATGCTTGAGTCAGTAAGAAGCAAACTTTTAGCAAGAGATCTCACTCTACATTACAAACTAAAGATCAATCACGTATCATATTGCAAAGCGATGAATATGAGCTTGTGATAGCACAACAGAATGATGTTGAGTTGACAATAATTAAGATCAGCTGAGAATAAAAGTTTGATGACTTGTGAAATGCTTTAAACATGAAGAAGAATAAACATTTGTGATATAAAGCAGACAAGACAGACAAAATTCTAAGCGACGAGAAGAAATATGAAAGCTTCATATGCAAGATAAGAAAGAAAAGCATCGTGAACATAACTTATGAAAAGAAAGAAATTAGAGAAGAATAGAACTTAAGCACAGTAATCACTATAATCAAATAATTCAAACAAAGCGAATATTTTGCTTCATACTGCGAAAGCACTTCTGTCACATGTGCTTACATGAAAAAACATGATACTGATAGTGATGCAAATGCACTGATCAAATACTTTGAACATCTTGCTCAAGAATGCGCAAGCGCTTATGTTACAGATGCTGTCATGAAAGAACATAGTGCTAGAAGTGATGCAAATGCACAATAAAAAAAGAGTGACAATATTGAGAAGAATGATCAAAACATTTATGATGACATTGATTATTAAAGAACAAAAGATACATTGAACACTTTGAGCAGTTTGTGTGACATTAAAGCTATGTTTGCAATGTATGATAATTGCGCAGTTGACAGCTTGATCGTTGATGATGATTTTAACGAAGAAAGATCATGCAGAGATAACAGTGAATTACAAGCTTTAATGATATTATTCAACATTGCAACTTTAATTGCTACAAATGTCAAGATCATATTTGTTGAATCAAATGATAAAGATGCATACTGCGTTTATAAAAGTTCTAAAAATGTTGACGTTTTTATAAATATTGATGCTTTTATGAATATATCTCAGCTAAAAGTGACGCAAATCTGAAACATGAAATTAAACAAATATTTGAAATATTAATTGTTAAAAGCATTAAAATCTGTCACTGTCATTCTTTACAAATTACGAATGTAAACGAACACAACTTTATGTATATTATAATCACAAGCATCATGAATGCAAAGAAAACATCTTTCATCTTTGAATCAAGAATTGAATTAAAACATCATTGTATAAAATATCATCAATGAAGAGCAGAGCAAAGACAATGCATCATAATCAAACAGCACAGACACTTTTATCAAAAGTTTACTCAAGCATCACATGCTGAATAAAAGCTATAAATTCATTACTGATAATATAGTGTCAATTTTACTGTTTCAATGATGTGAAGTCATCATGTAGTCAATGAGTGATTTTCTCTCTCAAAGAGTTTTGTTCATTCAATATACATAGCATAAAGTCTCTCATGAGTTGAGTTTAAATCAATATCACAAGAATGTAAGAATTACAATCACAATCACAATTAATAATGAATTAATTAATGATTAATTTAAGATTAACAACAAGATTCATCTGTATATGATGTCAACTACAATTTTTTTTTTTCTATTCTGCGTTCAAATAAAAGTCAGAAAAGTCAAGAAATTTTAATTTAATGCAATTCAAATGATGTTAAAATGTTATATAATCATAAAAACTATCATGCAGAATTTTCATTTACATGATAACATTTCTTCTAACAGTTACAATTAATTTATGAAGAAAATTAATGACATGTTGATGTCAGTAAAAAATGAAAAGATACTATTAGTAGAATAGTTGACTCAAATGAAGAGTTTGAAAGTCATGATTACAAGTGATTAAAGAATTTATAATTTATTAACTGCATCAATATTGAAATATTTTCATCACATTAACAATGTTTCTTCTCATCATATACATCTTTCTTTCATCACACATTTCTCTGCTTAATAAATGATAATCATTAAGCAAGAGAACACAGTTTCTGTGTTATAATTATAAGCATCACAAGTGCAAAGAAACATTTTTCATCTTTAAATCAAAAATTAAATTGAAACTGTTAGAAATCAATTTAAAGTAAGTCATAAAAGTGTCATTTAACTAATAGATAAATGACTGACAACGAGATTCATCTGTACATGATGTTGACTACGAATCTTTTGATTCTATTCTGTGTTTGAATAGAAGTCAAAAGAGTCAAGAGATCTCAATTCGACGCAGTTCAAACGATGTTAGAACGTTGCGTGATCAGAAAAGTCATCATGCAGAGTTTTCACTCATGCAACAACACTTCTTCTAACAGTCACAATCGATCTACGAAGAAGATTAATGACATGTCGATGTCAGTAAGAGATGAAAAGATACTACTAGTGAAAAAGACAACTCAGATGAAGAGTCTGCGAGTTATGACTACAAGTGATCGAAGAATTTGCGACTCGTTGACTGCGTTGATATCGAAATGTCTTCATCACATCAACAGTGTCATCAAGTAATTGATGAAAAGATATCAGGTAGAATAGTCATCTCAAGTATTGAGAGACGTGATTACAGTGTTCGAAGAAGTAGTGACTTGTCGATCACGCTGATATATTGAGAGAGCTTGAACTCATCTTCTTTACTTGACGTCAAGTCATTCATCTATTCACGTGGAAAATCGAGAGCTCAAGAGAACGATCAGAATGCATTCTCTTTCATTGATCAGAGTCAAACATCAAATGATTGCGATTGCACGTTTATACTAACAGTTCATTCAACGTCTACGTGATACAAGTCAAATCAAGAGAAGAAAAGAGTTACTCAGTACAATCACACTCTATCTTCTCATCGTGTGCATCTTTCTTTCATCACATATTTCTCTGCTCAATGAATGACAATCATTGAGTAAGAGAACACAGCTCTACGTACGTTACAATCATGAGCATCACGAGTGCAAAGAAAACGTCTTTCATCTTTGAATCAAGAATTGAATCGAAACATCGTTGTATAAAATATCATCAATGAAAAGCAGAACAAAGACGATGCGTCATAATCAAACAGCACAGACACTCTCATCAAGAATTTACTTGAGCATCACGCACTGAATAGAAGCTATAGATTCATTACTTGATAACACAGTGTTAATCTCATTGTTTCGACTGCGCAAAGCAGTCGTATAGACGATGAGTGATTTTCTTTCTCAGAGAGTTTTGTTCACTCGATATAAATAGCATAGAGTTTCTCATGAGTTGAGTCTAAATCGATGTTACAAGAATGTATGAATTACAATTACAATTACAATTACAATTATAATTACTAATAGATAAATGCTAAGAAAGAAAAATATTTACAGAAAAGAACTTGATTTTTATATGTATATTTCTCAGCTTTATGCTAAACTTAATTGAATTGATGTTTTACACATATGATGCAAAGTTTCAATGATATCACTTTTAAATCAAATTCTTGCTAGACTCAATTAGAATGAAATCAGACGAAGACTAAATGAAGAATAAATGAAGATTAAAATCATAACATTATTCTCTTTCTTTGACTATTCATGTTTGCATGAATGTTATTTCTTAGTGCGCTTTTCTTGAATATTTGATATGAAAGTCATCAATCATCTCTTGAGTGTTCATAAATTCGTTGTCATCAGCGTTATATCAATTGAGATCATTGTCATAACTCTTTTATTTGACTTAATATTGAAGTCGTCTTTGATATCATCAAAAGTTCAATATATCGTCGATTTTTCATTCATCTTCATCGTTTATCACTATTGACTTTGAGAATTCATTCTTCTGATCAGATAGAAAATCATTGATGACGAGATAAAGAAGCTTTGAATGAAATACATCATGTATATGCATAGTCTTGAATAGTTTCAATTTATAGAATGAATCAATGAGATCAATGATCTGAAAAAAGTTGAGCATCTTGTCATTCAATTTTTTGAAGAGTCTCGCTGTAACAATGTTTCATTCATTCAGAAACATCTTTGATTCAATCTTATAATTGACTTTCTTTCTATGCTTATTAGCTTAATTCATCATTTGTTTTCGTGTTTTGATCAGAGCTTCACAAGCGAAAATCAATATCTTGTTCATTTATTCAGATATATTCTTAACTTGATTGATCTGCAAGCGTTCGCAAGTGCTTTCATATTCAATGATGTTGAGATCAAAGCTCATATGAGAATGAAAGCTCTTGTTCATGAAGAAGAGAATCAAGAAAATGACTGATGACAAGATGTTATTGTCAGCAAACTTGATCATGAGTAGTCACTTAGATCAGTTGTTCTGCATATATGAACAGAAGAATTGAAGATATCACTTGATGTTCTGATTAACTCGTTCGCTTTGATCATCAATCTGAGAATAATAAATGATGAACAATCAAAGAAAAATGCTTAGTCATTTGCAAAGAGACTTTCATAGTATAAAGATGAATTGTGAATCTTGATCAAATACTATGAAGCTTAATAAATCATGAGTTCAATATATCTCTTGAATCAGCATTTCAGCTGTCTTTTCAACTGTGATATCTTCATCATCAATGATGCAAGAAATATAATGTCTTTCTTTCAATAATTTGCAGATGACAGTTAGAATAGTGTTATAGTCGTACGAATCAAATAAATTGATAATGAAGTTTATTGCTATGTCTTGTCATCGCTGTTTAAATATCAATAAAGATTGAAGCAAGTCATTTGATTTATTTCTAGATGTCTTTGAACGTTGACAGATATAGCAGTTTCAAATATATCAATCTATCGTTTTTCGCATGAATGATCAATAGTAGTTTCGCTTTATGACTTTCACAGTTCTAAGAATATCAGAATGATCAACTGATGATTGATCATGCATCTCACGAATCAAATTCATTTGTAGAAGCTCGTTGAATGAGACTCATAACTGACTATCATGATACAAGATTCTCTTCTGAGTTCAACAATTCTTCAATTTGATATCTTCATATTATGTCTTGTCTCTTGCTATTGCTTCGCGAAGTAGCGTACAATTCTCGTCGATTTTATTAGTTTCAAGAATCTGTTTATAGATTGATTCACTGATGTTCTTCTTTAAATCAGCAATTTTCATTCAATTCAAAGTCAGAATAGTGATTCATTGATAGTGAACGCGCTCATCTTCTGAATCTTTGAGCATGACGTTAACTCAACGAGTTAATGCATTGATCTTGATGTTCTGTTTGTCAGATTGATACATTATTCTGAAGTTGAAATCAGCAAGCTTCTGAATTCAGCGCATCTGATGTCTGCTCAGCTCTTTATCTTTCATCAACGAAGTGAGCGCTTGATGATCGATGAACATCTTGATAGAAATGTCAGTTAGTTTCAGTTCAAGTCATCAGTGTTCAAATGCTTGAATGATGATCAGAAGTTCTTTATCATATATTTTGTAGTTGCATTCAGCAGAAAACATGTTCTTGCTATAAAAGACAATTGAATGTAGTACTTCTTCATCATTGTTAGAGATCAGCATAGAGCGAGTCATATGAATGTAATGTAACGAGTATATAAATGCTAAGAAAGAAAAGTATCTAGAAGAAAAGAGTCGACTATCTATATGACTCAGAAGAACATAAGCTAATTCTGAATAGAGTTGACTTTGAAACAAGTCTATGCTTTAGCGACGAGCGATCGACGATAGTTCTCAGAATAGTCATCAACATAGTCATCAACATAGTCATCAACATAGATGATAGCTAGAATCGTAACATTACTTTCTTTCTTCAACAATTCATGTTCACATGAATGTATTTTCTTAGTCTTATGTAGAATCGAAATGCCTATTGTAGCAGACTCACTATGCAAGGTAGAAGTGTCATTGAAGCAGACTCACTAGTTGCATGCGAACGAGTTGACAGATCAATTCACTGATAGGTAGAGTGATGTGAGTAGATAGATCATTGCATTGACGAAAGATGTCATTGAAGCAGACTCACTAGTTGCATGTGAACTGGTAGACGAATCGATTCACTGATAGATAGAGCGATGAGAGAGTCATTGCATTGACGATGTCATTGAAGCAGGCTCACTAGTTGAACAGAAACTCAAGGTAGATTGATTCATTGATAGATAGAGCGATGTGAGTAGATAGATCATCGCATTGATCATGTCATTGAAGCAGACTCACTTCTGATTCAGATCTACTACATAGTAGAGCTTGTTTCGTTCGTTGATCAACTCAATCAAGAGATCAATCATTGTCTGTCTTTGTAGCAGACTCACTTCAAGTGTCGTTCAAGCAGACTAACTATTGAGTGACTGACTTTGTCAACAAGATCAATCGTTATCTGTTCTTGTAGCAGACTCACTATCGAACGTGTCATTGAAGCAGACTCACTAGTTGCACGTGAACTGATAGGCGAATCGATTCACTGATAGGTAGAGCGATGAGAAGATCATCGCATTGACAATGTCATTGAAGCAGACTCACTGAGAGTTTGCTTCTTGAGATAGAGACTTCACGCAGTTCTATGACTGATCTCGTTTGATTGTTCAACAAATTCAAAGAATCTCTTACGAATCTGAATGAACGGTTAATTCGCTGATCTTTGACCTAGTTGAATGATTTCAATCGTTTGTTTATACTCGCTGATCAGCGCACAAGTGAAGAAAGATGAGTGCTGCTACACGAACGCAAGTCGCTAGATCAAAGTCGATAGAGGGTTGAAGAACTACTAGCAGAAGCACTTGAAGAAATTGATGCAGATTATTTCACTTCGCCTGTAACGAAGAAGCATTTATATAATGTTAGAAGTCAGCATAGAGCGAGTCATATGAGTGTAATGTAACGAGTATATAAATGCTAAGAAAGAAAAGTATCTAGAAGAGAAGAGTCGACTATCTATATGACTCAGAAGAACATAAGCTAACTCTGAATAGAGTTGACTTCGAAACAAGTTTATGCTCTAGCAATGAGCGATCGACGATAGTTCTCAGAATAGTCATCAACATAGTTATCAACATAGTCATCAACATAGATGGTAGCTAGAATCGTAACAATCATCATATTGAGAGAAAACTTCATCATTGACGTAGTTGAATGAGTTGATTTCAAGAATAGTCTCATAAGTTTGATCAAAGTGACGTAGTATAAAAGTCTCAATCATACGTTTCTTCATATGATTGAAGACAATCTGACAGACTTCATTTCATTTAAATATAATCTTCTTTTAAGTGAATTGAATCATTGAATGAACAATTTTCGAAAAGTTCTTGATGAAGCATCAATAGAAATTGCAGAAGTCAATGAAAAACTGCATCTGAATGAGATTATTGAGTGTAGATCAATCAACGACTGCTTGCATCTTTCACAAGTTTATCTTCAATTCTTTGATTGATATCAAGAGTTTTAGAAAGATAGTTTTCTGAACATAAAACTTGCACTTGTTGATGTCTATCTGTAAATTAGCTTCTCATAGTTTATTCAAGATTAATTGTACATGTTGCTTGTGTTTCTTCAAGATCTTGCTGTAGATGATAATGTCATTTAGATAAATCTGACAAAACTGATGTAGATATTTAAACAACACATTGTTCATATAATGTTGATAAAACGTTGATTCGTTGATTAATTTAAAGAGCATTACATGATATTTGTATAAGTTGAAAAAGATAATAAAGATAGTCAAATCTTCGTTATCTGAATGCATGCATAATTTGTTGAACATGACAATGATGTTCAATTGAGTCAGATACTTGCTTTTTTATATATGAGCAAAAGTCTTGTCTATCAATAACAAAAAATAGTGATCTTGTTTGATCAAAGCATTGAGCTTTCTGTAATTGACGCAGAAACGCAAACTATCATCTTTCTTTTCAACAAACAAGATGAGTGAGACGTATGATGCAAAGCTGAAGAAAATGAACTCTTTGTTTAAATGATCAGTCAGATACTTCTTTATCTTCTGAAGCTTGTGATTGAACATCTGATATAGTCTGCTTCAAAAGAATGTTTCTTCATTGATCAACTCAATTTTATGATCATAGAAACGATGCAATGATAGCTGATTGATCATTGCTCGATTGAAAACATCTAAATAGTCGTGATATTCAGAGAGAAGCTTGATCTTGACTTGCTTGAGAGTTTTAGCGTGGAAAAGCTCATGCAGATTCACTTCTTCAGACTTGTTTTCAACTGTAATTATGAGTCAATTGATTTTCAAGATGATAACAGCAAAGATCTTGACATCTGATTGTTTGACTAACATTCTATATGTCACTGTCTCTATCATTGCTATGTTCATTGAACTGAAAGAGAATGATTTCAGACTGAACGTTGATTTAAAATTTTTGACGCTAGTTAAAGTCGCGTCACGCGATTTTAACTGTTCAATTAGTTTAACTGACTTCTCATTGAACTGACTGAAAGAGAGTGATTTCAGACTGAATTGAAATGTAGTGAAAGATCTCTTCAATATATGAGTAGAAGTTAAACTCTTCTGCTTCGTGATTATTTTGTTGCTTGAGAATAAAACAATTGATTTCTGACTAGAAATGAAAATCGAAAATCGAAGAAAATCGATTTGCATATCAATTACTAGATTGATTTTATTCATTCATGTTTTTTCAAGAATCATTTGATGTTGATTTAATTAAATGATTAACATAAAAATGATGTCAATTATATGATCTTGAACAGTCAGATTCGAATAAATGACATGAGTAATAAGTTTCTTAGCATAATGATCATCGAATTCTCGAATTGACTTCGCTTTGATTAAAGTCAGAGACTCGATCTGCAACTGATCATAAACAATCTGCATGATCACTTCATTAATGAATGAATAGTCAGCAGCTTCGATGTTAATCAATGACTTCAATGAGTAACTAATTTCATTGCTAGAAAGTACACATTCAGTAGTCAAAGATTCAGAAGCAAAAGAATCATTTGACATGTTTATCATTGAAGAAATTAACACATCTTTCATCGCGTCTTTGATGAAAGTCTCTAGTTTTTTGCCTCATTATTCTCAAAAGACATTTTCTCATTCTCTTTATTCTTTGAAATGATGATCTCATGTAGACGAGAAATGAATGCATAAAATGCAGAAGTGTTGATCTTGTTCAGCTGAAAGCAATTCTTGAACAAATGATCGAGAATCTTGCAAATGTAGCAAATAATTGATGATTTTACTGATTCAGAAATAGAAGAGATAGTTGACTTAACATAATCGATTATCAAAGTTGTTACTGACAGAGAAGTAACGCGTTTATCAGATATGACAGTGACTTTGATGATGACAGTGTGACGTTCGCTGTGAAGCTGATAATTGACTCATTGTTTACTATTCACATCTTGAAGAAAGATTCTTAAGTGAGTGAGCGAAGTAAAGTTCTTTGAACAGATTGATAGAGTGTTTTGCAAGCGATTATTGATTTTATTCTGAAAATCATTCATCAAAGTGCAATCATTATATTTGAGATAGCTGAATAACTTCATAAAATTAAAGTAGAAGACATTCAAAGACTTGTCTGCTTATCTCAGAGCGTTGTACTCGCGATGACACTTTCGATTCTTATTCAGTTCATCATATATTTCTTTCAAATGCTCAAATGACTCGTTGATCGAGATGTATGAATGCGAAGCATCATGTTGACATTGAGCGAAGATGTGCTCAGCAGCATCATCTTCTAGTCTAGATATCACATAAACAATACAGATATTCTTATTATTGAAGTGATTGACATTTGTCTGAAGCTTGTTGTTTATCTTGATTCTTCAGCTGTTTCATGTTAATTCATCTTCATCAGTAAATATAAATGAGTTTGAAATCTTGAAGAACTTGTGATGATCATTGTTAAATAAAGTAAACAACTCTTGTCAAGTATAGTTCTTGATAAAAGCTTGAGACTTCGTAGACTGTTGAGATTGAGACTGATTTGCTGAACGCTGACTCTTTTTTAGATTCAATACTTTCTCTTGTAATTTGATGATAGTCTCTTCTTGAGTGTTTATTGTTGTTTGATTGATCTTTAACTCATTAAGTCTCTTGATGTGATTGACTTGTAGATTGATTTATTGCTTGTTGAATTTCAAAGTCATGTCTCATTGATCTCTTAGCTCAATCAGCATCTTGATAATCTCATCTGACTGATCAATAGCTCATTGACAAAGTTGTTGACTTATGTTAATGTTTCATAAGATAGCAACATTCTGAGATCTCGCTGAAGCATTGAAAGAAATAAGAAAAACTCATTTACTAACAGTGCTTCTAAGCAAACAAGCTGTTTGTGACTCAACTAATTCAGAGTCGCGTGTCATTGTGAGAAATTGAAAATAAAGATAAATAGATAAATTTGAATGTGATAAGATTAAATGATTGATTTGATAAATTTGAGTAAATTTGAATGTGTATTTTGATGAAAGTAATTCAAAGAATCTCTTGCGAATTTTCTGAATAAACAAAGTAGGTTATTTCGTATCATCTACATGTCAATAGCAGAGTAGTTAATTAGCATTTATCTACTGTTAGAGATTGATTTAAAGCGAGTCATAGAGATGTCATTTAACTAATAAATAAATGCTAAGAAAGAAAAGTATCTACAGAAAAAAACTCAATTCTTATATGTGTGTTTCTCAGTTTTGTGCTAGACTCAATTGAATTGACGTCTTACACATATGATGCAGAATTTCAATGACATTATTTTTAAATCAGATTCTCGCTAAACTTGATTAGAATGAAATCAGACAAAGACTAGACGAAGAATAGACGAAGACTAAAATCGTAACAGAAACATTGTTGTATAAAATATCATCAATGAAAAGCAGAGCAAAGATGATGTGTTATAATAAACAGCATAAACATTCTTAAAAGTTTACTTAAGCATCACATGCTGAATAAAAGCTATAAATTCATTATTAATAACATAGTGTTAATTTTATTGTTTCAATGACGTGAAGTTGTTATATAGTTGATGAGCAATTTTCTTTCTCAGAAAGTTTTGTTCATTTGATATATATAAAAGAAAACAATCACAACGCATGCATCACAAATTTTGAAAAAAAGCATTACAAACAAGACAGAGTGAATCTAAAAGATGAAAAAATGATAATGAATTGCATGAATTGCAGCAATGCTGATTCAAAGATAATTGCAAGCAACGTTGATTTGTCACAAAGAAACAGAAACATGAGATTGAAATGCTTACATAATGATGAAGAGAACATTATTAACATTATTAATTTACTAATAAAGATATCAACGTTAAAGAAAGAAAAGAGTCAAGATCATTCATGAAAAGAGATAGCATTAAAGCTGATTTAATGTTTTTGACTCAACTTAGAAGAAAAACATCATGTGAATCAGAATGCATTCATCGCGAAGAATGTACAGAAATTGAAGACATCAGTTCAACTGCTTAACAAGCAGTTACATATACAGAGAAGTACGCATCTTTCAACAAAAATCACGTCATGAATGAATGTGACAAGAGAAGAAATAACGATAAGAAAGTAACGTTTCAGAGACAATTCATCATCGCTTTGTAAGAAATGAGAAATCATGATTAAAATAATGAACAGAAAAGAAATAAAAAAGATACAGAAAAAGTCAATTAAACAGATTCTACAGAGAATTGCAGACATGTTGACAGATCAAAGAGATTTAATCATGTCACTTTGCAAGCTGAGTAGCAATGATATTTTTCTTCACGCAGTCAGCTCAGATGTTCAAGCAAATCTGAAAAAAACTCAAACATAAGCAAAAGAAATCATGAGTTCAACATGCATAGCACGTTGAATCTTTGTAATGCTGACATATGAAGTACACACTACAATAAACATAAGTAATCAGAAAAAAATCATTGAAAGATTGATAAAAAATAACGCAAGACTTCATGAAAATCTGAAAGTTCTAAGAATAGTCTGACTTAAGAAGATAGCAGAGAGCGAGAAGATTCATTCATTGCTCATCATAAAGATCATGATCAAAGCGATGATGAATTGATTAATGAATGTAAGCATGCTGAACTTGTATCAAGAATGTACATGCAAACTATTTGAAAAGAACTGTTGCATTATACAATGCTTCAAATGTCACAAATTTAATCATATGACTAAGTTTTGCAGAAAAAATCAGCGCTGTGAAAAGTGTGTAAACAAGCATCACATCAAGAAGTATGTAATGTCTTTGAACAGAAGATGTTGCATCAACTGCAATGAAAATCATGAACTCTGAAGATGCATCTGTCTTAAGTGATAACAGCAGATGAAACAAGCGTTTGAAATTTATAAAAATAAATCATTCAGATATTCTGAAATATTTAAATATAATTATGCATTCTTCTCACTGTCTCTGAACTTTTTAGATTCAACAAACTCTTTAGATTCAATGAACTCTTCAAGTTTAATAAACTTTCTTGATTCAATAAATTTCTTGAACTCAGTAACAGTCATGTTGAAAACATGCAGTTAAATCATTAATGAATCAGCTTAACAAATAGTAGAAATCAAGAAGAAATGAGTTGATCTTTTCTTTTACATAAGTAATGACTCAAACAAGACAACATCTAAACAGATTCAGAAACATTCAATTAGAAAGTGAGAAAGACTCTTGATGATTGAAAGCATACAAAGAGTCTTCTCATTGCAAAGTCAACAACAGCTACAAATAATTTTATAATGAAACAATCTTTTCTACAAATTCTACAGTACAACATTAGAAAGTCATTAAGAATTCAAGAATCATTTCTAATTAACAAAGAAATTCGTGAATTCAACATAGTAATTATACAGAAGCAAGATTGCAACAATAATGACTTACAGTCATTTAGCTCAGCATACAACTTCTTTCATCTAGTGAAAAACTCATCATCTCAATCAAAAACATGCATATATGTTAACAAATATTTAAGACTTGATCAATGAATAGTAAAAACAGTTGAGTCAAACATTTGCTTAATCAGAATATTAACTTGCAATGCAGACAATGAAATGCTGATGCTAAGACTTTTAAACGTTTACAATTCATGCTCATTGTTTACTATATTCACAGAGAAATCTTCAATCATTTCTCATTTGAATGAACTACTTAAGAATGATTGCAAACAACTGATTGTAGAAGATTTCAATCTACATCATTTTCATTGAGAAGAGCAAAGATGTTTCACTCATCATATGATGATTGATACTCTGCTAAACATCATTACAAATGCAAGACTGAAATTATTGTTGAAATCAGACATTATTACTTACGAAGCTCACAATCAATTTACGATGATTGATTTAGTCTTTAGCAGCGAGAAAATACAGTTTATGATATGCAAGTGCAAGATACGAATTGATTTGCATCAGAGATTGAATCATCTTTTAATCATCATAAAGCTATGTTTACAAACAATCTCAGTGCAGCTCTTGATTCAATGACTTTGAAAAAAATGAATATAAAAGCATTGAATACTTATCTGTGAATACATTTATCTTTGAAATGCTCTCTAGACGACAAGATTATGATGAATGACAGAGTGTGTAAGATTATCAAAGTATTATAAAAAATCATTAAGAAATTTACTTTTTTGACAAAATCATCAAATTAAGTAAGAGACTTTTGAAATCAAAGCTGCTTTGAAGTAGTAATGAAATTAAGACGACTGCAAATCATATAAAAAACGCAAGATACATAAACTGATCATCAAGTTGAGTTTTGAGTTGACATTTTGAATCTGAATTAAGATTGAGTCAAGTTGCTCACATTTTCAACTCGATTCAAGTCGAGTTACTCATATTTTCAACTTGACGCGACTCGACTCGACTGAAAATTGAGTCAACTCAATTTGATTCATCAAGAACTTGAGCTTGACATCAAGAGAACTAAATATAGAAATTTTTCCGATTTTTGACTTTTGCATTATCTTTTTGCATTATCTTTTAATAGAAAGTCATGAAGAGAAACATGAAGATCATTTGATAGAAAGTCATGATGAGAAACATGATGAGAAACATGAAGAGAAACATGAAGAAAAATATGAAGAAAAACATGAAGAAGAACATGAAGAAAGTCATGACAAGAAACATGAAGAAAAACATGAAGAGAAACATGAAGAAAGTCATGACGAAAAACATGAAGAAAAACATGAAGAGAGTCATGACGAGAAACATGAAGATCGTTTGACTTTGATAGAGAGTCATGACGAGAAAACATGATAGAAAGTCACGAAGAGAATCATGAAGACTGTTCAATCAAGCTATTTACATTTATCTAATATCTTGTCAAGTTGAGTCGAGTTTTCAAATCGAATTGTCAAATCAAGCTTTTCAATTCAACTCAATCTTTCGAATTCAACTTCTCAATTCAACTCAACACTTTTTCAAAAAAATTTCAACTTAACTCAACACTTTTTGAGTCGAGTACTTGACTTGACGTGATCAGTCTAAAGATACATTAAAAGCATGAAATGAATATCTGAAGTACAATAATCATAAAAACAAGATCATTCAACAAACAAAATGTGCACACTTCAGATCACAAATGCATGAGCTGAGTGAAGCACTCAAATTGATATGATGCTTTGCAAAATGAGTTAAAATCGAAAGTCAATTATCTAAAAAGCTTTCTCAGTTTTTATCATTGAAGCGAAGCGACATTAATTATATGATAACGACGTTCAAGAAAAAAATCAAGATACTGCAAGAAAAGTTTTTTCTCTCATCTTTTTAAGTGAATGTTAATAACATTGCAAAATCATTCATATTTCTGACAGTCTCATTCAATTCACGCATTACAGAAAATGAAGTGAAGCAGACAATTAAATGAGTAAAAGCAGACAAAGCATCAAATGCTTCAGATATTTCAAACAGAGTGCTTTAAGTGAATCTTGCAAAACTGATCTCAGTACTGACAAGTTTATTCAATGCATGCATAATACACAAATATCATTCAAAGCAGTTCAAAAAGACTTAAACAATAATATTATGCAAATCAAAGAAAAGCAACTATATTGATTTGAAAACGTATTGACTCATTGCTTTGCTTAATATCATGAGCAAAGCTCTGAAGTCAATCATGATCAAAAGACTGAGTGATATAATTGAGATTCATTGCATGCTATCTAATGCTTAAATGAGAACAAGACGCAAGTGATTCGTGATCTTGACATTAAATTTACTGATAAATCAAGTTCACACAGTATAAGATTGCAAAATCAAATACGTAATGTTCATGCTAAGTTTAAACATCATCAAAGCATTTAATCAAGTTTCACACATCAGACTTCTGCATATGCTGAAAATGAAAAGAATGTTGAGCTACATAATTGAATGAACACGCAGCTTTCTAAAAGATTGAGAGACATCACTAATATTCAATGAACAAACAAGCAACATGCATGAGATAAATGCAGACATATCATAGAGATTTTTCATTTCATCGATTTTTTTTTATTCTTCAACGCAAGTTTAATCAAAAAATGCAAAGCGCTGAAAATTAAAATTGAAGTACTTAACTTCATAAATGATATTAACATTCTAGTCTACAAAAGATTCATTGAAGAAATCTGCAGAACATTGAGCAAAGCATACAATGTTTGCGTGAAATGAGTTTGCATTCATGACGCAACGTTTGCATCAAAAAAGTATGAGCTTACGCATTTCACTAGAAAATTGAAAAGATTTGACATAATAATTAACATATAAATAGAAAGTTCAGTTATTAAATTGAAATTAAATGTATGAGTTTTAAAGATGCAACTGAACATGAAGCTGCAATGAGATGTGCATCTTTGATAAATAAAGATGAATCACATCATAAGAATGCTGATATTTAATTATCTTGAAGTCTTTACATGAGAAGCTATCTTCACAAAAGCGAGACAAGTATACTCAGCAGTAGTGAAATCAGAAATTGCATTCAAAGCATCAGTTTGATATCAACATGACAAGAAAGATGAACTGTTGAACAAAGAATACAAACTAGAAACACTTCAGAATCAAACTCTGTGTCACGTAGCAAAAGTGTTCAAAAGAGTAAACATTGAAACTCTAAAGACAGAAACATACATAAGCTCATTACATGTTCATTTGAACATGTTACAGAACAAGATCATGCTACACAGTTGAATTAATAATTGAACACAAGAAATCAAATAAGCATGCAAATTAATACATGTTCATTTGATGAGAGTTAATTGCATCACTTTTCACTTACTCATCATTAAGAAAATAATACTTCTGAATGTTTTCATTCAAGAAGATGCAAAGATACAGTTGAGATGCAGATGATACATTCTCTTCTTTGTAATGATTTCAACAAGCAATAACATTGCAATAACGCAGTATCACAAAGATCAATGAAATCAACGATGAAAAAAGTACAGAGAACACGTTGCAGATGTTAATGCAATTTCAGCACAAAGATTATATCTGAGCAATAAGATGATAAAGATGCATGATGATTTTCAGAAAGCAAAAAGCATTCTCATAATACACATCAGAATTGAACGCATAGATTTGAATGTTTATCTGCATTCTAGAAACATCTCAGACATGAATAGCTTACAATGTGACTGCAAATAAAGTCATTAAATGATGAAGCATGTACTCATGCATTGCTTGAACTGATTGCATTTGCGATCAAGAATGTTACAAAATGCTGACTTTTTAAACTATTAAATAATCATCATCATCACAAAGAATCTCAGAGCAAGAGCGAAGATGATGATGAAAACAAAGCTCTTGAAGCAATTTAAAGTAACTAGAATACTCATTCTTTAATATGCAATCAACATGAACAAATTTAATACATAGTCTTAAAACTCACTGTCTCAACTGCGTGAAGCAGTTGTATAGACTGCAAGTGATTTTCTACCTCAGAGAATTTTGTTCACTTGATACAAATAGCATAAAGTTTCTCATGAGTTGATTTAATCAATGTTATAAGAATGTATGAATTTATTATTATTATTATTGATATATATAACATAGTTTCTCTCATAAGTCAAGTTTAAATCAATGTCATAAAAATGTATAAATTTAAATCAAATCAAATCAAATGATTAATTTAACTAATAATAATAATAATAATAATAATAATAATAAATTCATACACTCTTGTGACATCGATTAGATCGACTCATGAGAAACTCTATGCTATCTGTATCGAGTGAACAAAACTCTTTGAGGTAGAAAATCACTCACAGTCTACACAACTGCTTCACGCAGTTGAAACAGTGAGTTTTGAGACTATGTATCAAATTTGTTCACGTTGATTGCACGTTAAAGAACGAGTGTTCTAGTCACTTTAAATTGCTTCAAGAGCTTCGTTTTCATCATCATTTTCGCTACTGCTCTGAGACTCTTCGTGATGATGATGATTATTTAATAGTTCAAGAAGTCAGCATCTTGTAGCATTCTTGATTGCAGATGCGATCAGTTCAAGCAGTGCATGAGTACATGCTTCGTCGTCTGATGACTTCATTTGCAGTCGCATCATGAGCTATTTATGCCTGAAACGTTTCTAGAGTGCAGATAAACATTCAGATTTATGCGTTCGATTCTGATGTGCATTGTCTATCGAAAATATGTTGTATACGTTGCATGCAACATACATAGAGCACGATCTCTATGCTGATTTCTCTCTTAGACTCAAGAAATTACTCAGAGAGTTTTCTTATGACAGATTCATAGTTCAAGATGAATGAGATCTCTCACTGCTCAGATTTCGGCAGTTTACTTCTTAAGCATGAGTCGCAGACGTATCGCAGTCGATTTCTTCTTTAATCACATCGACACACGCTACTGTTCTCTTGAGCTATACAAACGATGTCTTCGACTAGAGATTGACTTTATCATCAAAACATTCAAGAGTCAAAGCTCAGTGAAGAGATGAGATTCTTGAGATCGACAGTCGTCGTCATTGTATATCACGTCTTGCAGACGCTTGCTTCGCTTGTAAGACGTGCAACTCATTTGTTTCGTGTTATCTGTAGAGATTTTTCTCATGCAGATCGATTGTGTCTTGCAGAGATGTTCATATGCTACACTTCTAATCAGACAGCGTAGTTTGATCATTCTCTACTAACTCGCTTGTGTTTCTCTTCTTTTAACAAAGTCTTCTCATCAGCGTATTGCTTACATATAGAATGTTTATGTCTGAACATCTGTTAAATGATATTAACGAGACTCTTGAGTTTGCTCATGTCAAACTTAACGAGTCTCGTGAGTTGCTCATGTCGTAGTAACAGACACGCAGTCTTAACAAGATTTATACGTAGTTAGCATGTAGATCTAAAAAATGTTCATGATTCGAGTTTTTTCTGCTAATCACTCTCAACAGATCAAACACGAGAGTGTTCTGTTTCAGTTCTCGTCATTGCGATGACAAGATACTGAATCGAATGATTTTCATAAGCGATTTTTCTCGTAGTTCTGCGTTCTATTTGACTTTCTCATCTGCGTGCAGATTGCTTGTAGCATGCGCATTGAGATTATCAAAGTCTGCGCGATCGCGAAAACTCTGCACGCGATCAACGCACAGCGCTTCATCATCACGCAGCGCTTCAATGTCATTCAAACTTTTGATAATCTCTAGACTCTACTGTAGCTAGACAGTAGATTCGTAGTCAGCATTGCATATAGATGAGTTTCATCGCTGATCTAATTTAACTAACTAAATAATAGTTATTTACACAGTTTAATATATGCGTTGAAAAAGTCAATGAGAAAGTTAATGAGTAAACTAATTGTCATGATGAATTGATACATAGAGATTAAATCAGAGACTAAAGTCAAAGACTGAGTTGAAGATCAGATTTGAGTTAACTTTGAAACTTTATGACTTTGTTAAAATATCATTTGTACTACATCATATCTTTGACTTAATATGTCATGAGTTATGTTGTGCTTAACTTAACAATGCTTGACAAACTTTCTATAGTCAATTGATCTTCTCAAGTTATCAAGAGCTTCTTAATAATTAACTTTATCATAAAATATATTCATTTTGTATCTGCTTAAAATATCACATTGTCATATCACTTTTATAAATCTCATTTATTCATTTAGTAAACTTAATCATCACAGTTCTAATTATTTCAAACTCTTTTTAAAAATGATGATTCAATATTCAAGCATGATAACAGTAATGCAATTGCAACAAAGTTGAAATGATGATGTTTTAATTTTGCAAAACATCATATCAGAAAATGAACATTGCATAATGAAATCAGAATGTAAAAAAGCAGAAGATGAATTCTCTCTTGATATTAATGAACAGCTGACTTGCATAATGCTTCAATGTGATAAACTGCAAAAGAAACAAAAGTTAGCAGCTATTCAATCAAAGATTAAGATTCTGCAAGTCATCAAAATGACGAAGAAAAGTTGTTCAGCTTTCATTCAAGCTTTCATTGAAAACTTGAATGAATTACGCATCATTATCTTCATAGTGTCAACAATAACAAAACAAAGTCATCATGAAATCATTTTGCAAAAGCGAAAACTCTCAATGTTCTTGAAGAAGTATCATGACAAAATCATAAAAAAGCATAAAGAGTGAATTTGCAACATTGAAATCTCATTTTGAAATACTTTTTGACATTTTGAAAGTAATGAGAAAAAGATTTTATACTGCATGATTTATCTCAAAAGTGAATCAAAGAAGCTTTGATTCAATCATGAAGAAACTATGTTTGCAGCTCAGCAGACGTGATTCAATTTTATTGACTTTCTTCTTAATTTAATCAAAAACTCAATGAATTAAAGCATAAACATGACTCAGCAGTATGTAAATGCATTGCAACATTCAGATCAAATGATATAAATGTTTGCAGTTTATTTAAGCATTTTGAAACATTAACTTTCATTGTATAATGATGAGCATAAGTGAACTCATTTATTCATCAAGTTAAGATCTGAGCTGCATGTGATCATTACTAATGTGCAGTCAATTCTCATCACATGAGATGTATTAATTAATCTTGTTGCTTGATTGAAAATCAACTTGCAAAAAAAGTGCATCTTGTCGTTAAAACAATCTTAAGACAAAGACTTGCATGATTGAGATAAAATCAACAAGAAAACTCATTCAAAGTGAAAGAAATCTCATTGATTAATCAGACTCAACTCTTCATCAAAGACAAGCTTGCACACTTTATCACATTATAGCAAGAATTTGTTCAATATAACATGTTATACATGCAATTGAAAAAGTCATTACTTTACTGATTGTAAAGATGAAAAGATCAAGAACAGATCAAAAGAATCTGATGTAAATTGAGTATTCATTGATTTGATATTACATATGAATTATTTCAAGATTTCAAGAAAAAACAAGCTCTCAATGAATGCTTCAAATCATCAAGGAAAAAATAAGAAATTCTCTTTGTAAAGATTTTTATATATAAAGAGCATGTAATTCAGAAAGATCAGAAGATAGAAATGAAGATTTATATGAATATTGATGTTGAGATGAACGTAATTAGTCAATGTTTTATTGTTGAGTAAAATATGTTATTGCTGAACGTTGATCTCTCAAGATTTATCTGAATGAATGATCAGAGTGTTTATTGTTATGACATCTATAAGATGTGTTATTGACTGAGAGACAGCTGAGACATAGAGAAAAAAGATATAAATATCTTCTATGCTATCAATAAGAAGAAATCTTTTCTGATTCTGAGTATGTCAAGTATGCAATTCAAGCATATTTGAATAAACATGATTGCAAGAACATGACATTTCAACGTGAATGAGCACGCATTTGAGTTGTTCTTTGCACAAGCATTTGCGAAAGCTTTACAAGATGAGTTTATTATATATGCTCTTGTCATGATCAACATCATCAAAGAATCAATCATTGAATATCAAGTGAAAGCAATGAATAATACAACAAGTTGTATCACAAACGTGTTTAAAATGCAGACTTTACTCATCAAATTAAAAAAGTATGAAGATGTATTCTTGATAGAAAGTGCAAATAAACTGTCTTTGCATGAAGATCATGATCATGCAATTGAAATCATTGCAAAGTTATTGTATGAATCATTGTATAATTTGTTGAACATAAAGTTAGTGACTCTGAAACAGTATTTAAATGATGTTTTAGCGAAAGAATGAATAAAGTACTTTGTCAGCTCAATTGATGTGTTTATTCTATTTATTCTCAAAAAGAACAATAGTTTTAATTTATGCATGAACTATTGAGATCTGAATAAAATCATTGTCAAAAATCATCATTCACTATCTTTAATTAGTGAAACTTTAGACAGACTCAGTAAAATCAAGCAGTTCACTAAGTTAAATCTGAAGAACATTTATCATTGTTTCAAAATTCAACATGAAGACGAGTGAAAAATAATGTTTCATACTTATTATAATCACTTCAAATATATGATCATGTCATTTAATTTAATTAACACGTCTGTTATCTTTCAAACTTATATTAATAAGATCTTAACAAAGCTTTTAAATGACTTTTGTATTGTTTATTTGAATGACATTCTAATCTTCTTCATAAAAAAGACTGATCATGTAGATCACATAAAGCAGATTCTTGAGAGATTAAGAAAGTTTAAGCTATATGCTAGCTTAAAGAAGTGTGAATTCTTTATCATCAAAGTGAACTTTCTAAAGTTTATCATATTCATCAAGAACATTTTGATGAACTCAAGTAAAATAAACATCATCAAAACATGACTCAGATTGAAGATGTATCAAGAAATATAAGTTTTTCTGAGATTTGTCAATTTCTATCAATGTTTTATACATCACTACTTTCAGATAGCAAAGTCTTTAACAGAACTGCTGAGAGATAGTGTAAAAGATGTAAAAATGAGCTCATTCATATAATCAAATGAAGCGAAATAAGCTTTTAATCAGCTTTGCAACGTCTTTGTGAGAACATTTATACTAAAACACTTTGACTCAGAGCAACATATACACATTGAGATCAATGCATTCAATTATGCAGTTATAAGTATTTTGTTTCAGTCAGATGATAAAGATCAGTGACATTTAATTGCATTTTGATTCAGAATGATGATAAACGTTGAAAGAAATTATAAGATACATGATCAGAAACTTCTAGTCATAGTAATGATGTTTAAACATTGATGACACTATGTGAAAGACAATTATCATACTGTTGAAGTTTTGACTGATCATAATAATCTGAAGAGTTTTATGAATGTTTGAAAGTTAAATGAAAGACAAGTCAGATAAATCATGAAATTGTTGATTTATAACTTTGAAATAATGCATAAATCAGAAAAGACAAACTCAATTAATGCATTGTCAAGACAATTTGATTATAAGAATGAAAACATTTCTGCAAATTGTTTGCTGCTCATTCTGCAGCAAAAGCTGACTAGAATAGAAAGCTTAAATATCTTTATATTTATAGTGATCAGAGAACTATACTGTATATGAGTGATTAATGATGTTGAGAAGACGTTCATTCACAGTATAAGTATGAATAAATATTCAGCAAAACATGTCAAGAGCAAACTGCAAGATGAAACTCATTGATGAACATAAATGATTAATGATGTTGAGAAGATGTTCGTTCACAATGTCAGTGAAAGAAAATATTCAGTTGATCATGTTAAAAGTATGTTGTCAGATGAAATTTACTATACATGAGTGATTAATGAAGTCGAGAAAATGTCTGTTCATAGTATCAATGAAAACACAAGTACATGTTCAGCAATGCATGTCAGAAGTATGCTGCTGAGAATCATGATTTTAATAATGCAAAAGATGCATTTAAATGAAGTACATTTCTTGAGAAATAAAATTTCTCAATCTGAGTTTGAAAACTTAAGAAAACATGATGATGAAATGTTGATTCATAAAAATTGCAACATAACTGAGAAACAGCTTAATTCTGTTGCTGAAACTATTGATTGCAAACAACTTATTTTACATGCAATTGTCAAAGTATTGATAATTCATGAAACAACATACAACTTTAGTAGTAAATTTATAATTGAGTTCATTAAGATTTTATAGCAAGAAGATGAATTTGTTGTGAAGTTAAAAGCAGACAAAACAATGAGTATATGAAAGAATGACATTGAAGCTTAAACATTAAATAGTCAAGAAATGATAGAATATAACAAATCATTATATGTTTTAGAAGATCTTTCTGTCAGAGAAGAGTTATTGAAATGTCATCATGATGACTTGTTAGCAAGACACTTTGATGCTGACAAGATCAGTGAGCTATTAGATTGCAAATATTACTGAAAAAGTATGATCAAAAATGTCAAAAAGTATATAAATACTTGTGACATTTGTCAGAAAGTAAAGATGAAACGTCATTTATCATATGATGAGTTGAGATCATTATTTCAATCTACAGATTCATGAAAGAAAATCACTATAAATTTCATAACAGATCTGTTGTTTAGTAAATGAAAAAAAGTTATGTATGACTTAATTCTTGTGAAAACAATCACAATGCACACATCACAAATTTTGAAAAAGAGCACTACAAACAAGACAGAGTGAATCTAGAAGATGATTGAATGATGATGAATTGCATGAATTGCAGCAGTGTTGATTCGAAGACGATTGCAAGCAACGTTGATTCATTGCAAGAAAACAGAGATGTAAGATCAAAACACTCACGTGACGATGAAGAGAACGTTGTTAATATTATTGATCTACTAATAAAGATATCAACGTTAGAGAAAGAAAAGAGTAAAGATCATTTGTGAAAAGAGGTAGCATTGAAGCTGATTCAACGTCTTCGACTCAACTCAGAAGAAAAACATCACGTGAATCAGAATGCATTCATCGCGAAGAATGTACAGAAACTGAAGACATCAGTTCAACTGCTTAACAAGCAGTTGCATACACAGAAAAACACGCGTCTTTCAATGAAAATCACGTTATGAGCGAACGTGACAAGAGAAGAAATAGCGACAAGAAAGCAACGTTCTAGAAACGACTCGTCATCGCTTCGCAAGAAATGAGAAGTCATGATTAAAATAATGAACAGAAGAGAAATAAAAGAGATACAGAAGAAGTCAATTAAACAGATTTTACAAAGAATTGCAGACGTGTTGACAGATCAAAGAAATCTAATCATGTCACTTTGCAAGCTGAGCAGCAATGACATTTTTCTTCACGCAGTTAGCTCAGATGCTCAAGCAAACCTGAAAAAGACTCAGACGTGAGCAAAAGAAATCGCGAGTTCAACACATGTAGCACGTCAAACCTTTGCAATGCTGATACATGAAGTACGCACTACAATAAACATGAGCAATCAAGAAAAGATCATTGAAAGATTGATAAAAGATAACGCGAGACTTCATGAAGATCTGAAAGTTCTAAGAATAGTCTGACTTAAGAAGATAACAGATAGTGAAAAGACTCATTCGTTGCTCATCATAAAGATCATGATCGAAGCAATGACAAATCGACTAATGAACGTGAGCATGCTGAACTTGTATCAAGAATGTGCATGTGAGCTATTTGAAAAGAACTGTCACATCACACAGTGCTTCAGATGTCACGAATTTGATCATATGACTAAGATCTGCAGAAAAAATCAGCGCTGCGAAAAATGCGCAGACAAGCATCACATAGAGAAGTGTATGATGTCTTTGAATAGAAGACGTTGCGTCAACTGCAACGAAAATCACAAACTCTGAAGATGCATCTGTCTCAAGTGACAACAGCAAATGAAACAAGCGTTCGAAATCTATAGAAACAGATCGTTCAGATACTCTGAGACGTCTAAATATAATTGCACACTCTTCTCGCTGTTTCTGAACTCTTTAGATTCAACGAACTCTTCAGATTCAACGAATTCTTTCGATTCAACGAACTTCTCAAGCTCAGCAACAGTCATGCTGAAAACACGCAGTTGAATCGCTGATGAATCAGCTTGACAGATAGTAAAGATCAAGAAGAGACGAGTTGATCTTTTCTCTTACGTAAGTAGTGACTCAGACGAGACAACATCTGAGCAGATTCAGAAACGTTCAATCAGAAAGTGAGAAAGATTATCGATGATCAAAAGCATACAAAGAGTCTTCTCATTGCAGAGTCAACAACAGTTACAAATAACTCTATGACAAAACAGTCTTTTCTACAAATTCTACAGTACAACATCAGAAAATCATTAAGAATTCAAGAATCATTTCTAATTGACAGAGAAGTTCACGAATTCAACATAGTAATTATACAGAAGCAAGATCACAACAACAACGACTTGCAGTCATTTAGCTCAGCACACAACTTCTTTCACCTAGTGAAAAACTCGTCATCTCAATCAAGAACATGCATATACATTAACAAACATTTAAGACTTGATCAATGAATAGTAGAAACAGCTGAGTCAGACATTTGCTCAATCAGAATATTAACTCGCAACACAAATGACGAAATGCAGACGCTAAGACTTCTAAACGTCTACAACTTATGCTCACTGTCTACTACATTCATAGAGAAATCTTCAACCATTTCTCGTTTGAACGAACTACTCAAGAATGACTGCGAACAACTGATCATAAAAGATTTCAATCTACATCATTCTCACTGAGAAGAACGAAGATGCTTCACTTGTCATACAACAACTGATACTCTACTAAACATCATTACAAACGCAAGACTGAAATTATTACTGAAATCAGACACTATTACTCGCGAAGCTCACAATCAATTTACGACGATTGATTTAGTCTTTAGCAGCGAGAAAATACAGTTCATGACACGCAAGTGCAAGATACAAATCGATCTGCATCAGAGGTTGAATCATCTTTCGATCATCACAGAGCTATGTCTACAAACAATCTCAGTGCAATTCTCGACTCAATGACTTTGAAAGAAAATGAATACAGAAGCATTGAGTGCTTATCTGCAAATACATCTACCTTTGAAATGCTCTCTAGACAACAAGACTATGATGAATGTCAGAGTATACAAGATTATCAAAGTGTTACAGAAAATCATCGAGAAATTTATCTTCTTGACAAAGTCATCAAATTGAGCAAGAGACTTTTGAAATCAAAGCTGCTTCGAAGTAGTAATGAAATCAAGACGACTGCGAATCATATGAAAAACGCAAGACACATTAAAAGCGTGAAATGAATATCTGAAGCACAATGATCATAAAAACAAAATCATTCGACAAACGAAATGCGCACACTTCAGAACACAAATGCATGAGCTGAGCGAAGCACTTAAATTGATATGATGCTTTGCAAAATGAGCTAGAATCGAAAGTCAGCTATTTAAAAAGCTTTCTCAGTTTTCGTCACTGAAGCAAAGTGACATCGATCATATGACAACGACGTTTGAGAAAAAAATCAAGATACTGCAAAGAAAGTTCTTTTTCTCATCTTCTCAAGCGAATGTCAGCGACATCGCAGAATCATTCATATCTCTGACAGTCTCATTCAATTCACGCATCACAGAAGATGAAGTGAAGCAGATAATCAGACGAGTAAAAGCAGACAAAGCATTGAGCACTTCAGATATTTCAAACAGAGCGCTTCAAGCGAGTCTTGCAGAACTGATCTCAGTACTGACGAGTTTATTCAACGCATGCATAATACACAAGTATCATTTGAAGCAGTTCAAAAAGACTCAGACAATAGTACTACATAAATCAAAGAAAAGCGACTATATTGATTCAAAGACGTATCGATTCATTGCTTTACTTGATATCATGAGCAAAGCGCTGAAGTCGATCATGATCAAAAGACTGAGTGACATAGTTGAGACTCATTGCATGCTATCAAATGCTCAAATGAGAGCGAGACGCAAGTGATTCGTGATCTCGATGTTAGATTTACTAATAGATCAAGTTCACACAGTGTAAGACTGTGAAATCAAATATGTGATCTTCATGCTAAGCTTAAACATCATCAAAGCATTTGATCAAGTCTCACACGTCAGACTTCTGCATACGCTGAAAATGAAAAGAACATCAAGCTACATAATTGAATGAACACGCAGCTTTTTAAAGAATCGAAAGACGTCGCTAATATTCAATGAACAAACGAGCGACATACGCGAGGTAAACGCAGACATATCGCAGAGATCTTTCATTTCATCGATTCTCTTTCTATTCTTCAACGCAAGTTTAATCAAAAAATGCAAAGCACTGAGAATTAAAATTGAAGTGCTTGACTTCATAAACAATATTAACATTCTAGTCTACGACAGATTCATTGAAGAAATCTGCAGAACATTGAGCAAAGCACACAACGTCTGCGTGAGATGAGCTTGCACTCATGACGCAACGTTCACATCAGAAAAGTATGAGCTTACGCATTTCACTAGAAAATCGAAGAGATTCAACATGATGATTAGCATACAAATAGAAAGCTCAGTTATTAAATTGAAATCAGATGTACAAGTTCTAAAGATGCAATTGAACATGAAACTGCAATGAGATGTGCATCTTTGACAAATAAAGACGAATCACGTCATAAGAATGCTGACACTTAGTCATCTTGAAGTCTTCATATGAGAAGCTATCTTCACAAAAGCGAGACAAGTATACTCAGCAGTAGTGAGATCAGAAATCGCATTTGAAGCATCAGTCTGACATCAGCGCGACAAGAAAGATGAACTGTTAAGCAAAGAATGCAGACTAGAAACACTTCAGAATCAGACTCTGCGTCACGTAGCAAAAGCATTCAAAAGAGTAAACATCGAAACTTTAAAGACAGAAACATACATGAGTTCGTTACATGTTCATCTGAACATGTTACAGAACAAGATCACGCTACACAGTTGAGTCAACGATCAAATGCAAGAGATCAGACAAGCATGCAAACTAATACGCGCTCGTTTGACGAGAGTTAATCGCGTCATTTCTCGCTTACTCGTCATCAAGAAAATAGTACTTCTGAATGTTTTCATTCAAGAAGATGCGAAGATACAGTTGAGACACAGATGATGCATTCTTTTCTTCACAATGATTTCAACAAGCGATAGCATCGCAATAACGCAGTATCACAAAGATCAATGAAATCAACGATGGAAAAAGTACAGAGAACGCGTTGCAGACATCAATGCAATTTCAGCACAAAGATTGCATCTGAGCAATAAAACAATAAAGATGCATGATGATCTTCAGAAAGCAGAAAGCATTCTTGCAATGTACATCAGAATTGAACGCATAGATCTGAATGCTTATCTGCACTTTAGAAACGTTTCAGACATGAATAACTTGCGATGCAACTGCAAATAAAGTCATCAAACGACGAAGCATGTACTCATGCATTGCTTGAACTGATCGCATTTGCGATTAAAAATGCTACAAGATGCTGACTTCTTGAACTATTGAATAATCATCATCATCACGAAAAGTCTCAGAGCAGTAATGAAGATGATGATGAAAACGAAGCTCTTGAAGCAATTTAAAGTGACTAAAACACTCATTCTTTAATATGCAATCAACGCGAACAAATTTGATACATAGTCTCAAAACTCACTGTTTCGACTGCGTGAAGCAGTTGTGTAGACTGCAAGTGATTTTCTACCTCAGAGAGTTTTGTTCACTCGATACAAATAGCATAGAATCTCTCATGAGTCAATCTAATTGATGTCACAAGAATGTATGAATTTATTATTACTTAATTCTTGTGATAGTTGATTATTACATGAAGATGACGCGTTATTTATTTATAAAGAAAACTCTGACTGTTGTAAAGTTAACAGAGTTGTTTTTTAAGAAAATTGCTTTAAGATATGAAATATCAAATGATATAATTATCAATAAAAATAGTTTATTTATTAATGCATTCTGATCAAAGATTTGCTATCATGTCAAAGTGAAATGATGACTAAGCATTATTTTTCATTCGCAAACAAATAATCTGACAGAATGACAGAATCAAACGCTGAAACATTATCTACAAATATATTGTTCAGAAAAGCAAGATGACTGAACTACACTTCTACTTGTAGTTGAGTTCATGTATCATCAGATAAAGCACTTTTTATTGAGCTGTAGTCTTTTTAAAGTCATGTATGATTATGAGTCAATCTTTGACATACACATTGAGAATGATGCTATGAAAGAAGAAGTGTCAGCAGCAAAAAAATGAGTTGAAATGCTGCAAGACATGCAAAACACGTTGACACAATGATGATAAAATGCAATTGATGCTTAAACAAAGTACTATAATCAAAAACATAAGTTTAAATTCTTTAATGTTGATGATTTAATCATGTTATCAGCAAAAAATCTGAAGCAGAAGAAGTTGAGCAAGAAGCTAGCAAACAAAATGATAGAACTTTTTCATATATAAGAACTCATAAACAAGCAGACATATCATCTTGATCTTTTAATCATTTATAAAGTTCATTCTGTCTTTCATGTATTTCTTTTAGAATTGTATAATCGTAGACTAAATAATAACTTTATACTTAATTATCTTGTACTTAAGCTTATTGATGATGAGTAAGAATGAAAGATAGAAAAGATTTTACAAAAGTAAAAAAGAAAGAAAATCTTATATTATAAAATACAATGAAAAGAATATTTCATTGAATATAATCAATGAATATTGAGCGAAGATATGAAAGATGTCTTAAAGCTTATAAAAGCTTTCAAAATGAGACTGAAACATGAGCGAAAATCATAATCACTCACTTTCAAGCATAAATTCATTATTAGAAAAGAAGAATTACTGTATTATAATAGTTTCGCTCTTTAATGAAATGATCACATATGCATTGACAAAATGTTCAACAGTTAACTTTTTGCTCGATGACAGAATCTGAAAAAGTCGGCTCAATTCAGCTAATAATCAGCTAACAACTGATTAATCAGCTAAATTTCAGCTAAATTCAACTAACTCAGCTAATTCAGCTAATTCAGCTAAAATATTTATCTACATGCTCATCACTCTACTCGCTCATCTACTCGCTCATCTACTCACTCATTTACTCACTCATTTACTCGCTCATTTACTCGCTCATCTACTCGCTCACTTACTCATCATTCTACATGCTCATCACTCTACTTGTCACTCTACATGCTCATCACTCTACTCATCATTCTACATACTCATCATTCTACTCGTCACTCTACATGCTCATCATTCTACTCGCTCATCTACTTGCTTCATCTACTCGCTCATTTACTCGCTCATCTACTCGCTCATTTACTCACTCATTTACTCGCTCATCTACTCGCTTATCTACTCGCTTATCTACTCGCTCACCTACTCATCACTCTACATGCTCATCATTCTACTCGTCACTCTACATACTCATCATTCTACTCATCACTTTATATACTCATCATTCTACTCATCACTCTACATGCTCATCATTCTACTCGCTCATCTACTCGCTCATTTACTCGCTCACCTACTCGCTCATCTACTCGCTTCACCTACTCGCTCATCTACTCGCTCATCTACTCGCTCATCTACTTGCTCATCTACTCACTCATCTACTCGCTCATCTACTCGCTCATTTACTCGCTAATCTACTTGCTCACTCAAATTTCCTATCGAATTCTCTATTGAATTTTCTACCAAATTTTCTATCAAACACTCTATCAAACGCTCTACATGCTTCAAATTATGAAAGCATAACATGAGTCAAACAGTGCTTCAAACAATGCTTTCTACATGACTTGAGAACAGTACTGTTACTTTCGTGATTAGTAATCTTCGCTCTCAGTCGAAGATTGACGCTAGAAAATTCAGAGAATTCAGAGTTTTTACTTCTTCTCACTTCTTTCTTTCGTAGTTTCTACTTTCTATTTCGTACGAAATAATGCTAATTAGCTCAATAGAATGCACTCTTTATGACTTGATATCAAACTTTCGATCAAACGCTTTATCAAATTTTCTACATGCTTCAAAATACGCGTTAAATGAACGTATAACACACGTCAAACAGTGCTTCAAACAATACTTTCTACTGAGCTTTCTACTGAGTTATTGACTGAGCTTTCTATTAAACACTCTATTTAACACTTTACATGCTTCAAAATACGCGTCGATTGAGTGCATAACACGAATTAAACAGTGCTTCAAACAATGCTTTCTACATGACTTTCTACATGACTCTCTATCAAGCTTCAAATTGCTTCGCAATCAAGAATCAAATTTAATCTTTATTGAGCATCAAATATGACTTTATCGTACACTCTACATGACTCTCTATCAAACATTCTACATGACTTTCTATCAAACATTCTACATGACTTTCTATTGAACATTCTACATGACTTTCTATTGAACGTTCTACATGACTTTCTATTGAACATTCTACATGACTTTCTATCAAACAATCTTCATGATTTCTTTCATGACTCTCTTCATGACTCTCTACCTCATTAGTTTACTCATTAACTTTCTCATTGACTTTCTCATTGACTTTCTCAGCGCATATATTAAACTGTGTAAATAGCTATTATTTAGTTAGTCAAATTAATCATTAATTAATCTATTATACAAGCGCAATAATTATTCAATCATTAATTCAATATTTGATTGCTAATAAACAAAATGCACAAATGTTAAAGAAGTTGACAAAAGAGATAAAATCGATATTAGCTGAGTGCACAGCTAAGTCAGCTAAGTGACAGCTAAGTGACAGCTAATAGTCAGTTAATAACTGAGAGAGTCAGCTAATTTCAATCGTTAGCTGACACATGAGATTAACAGCTAACTCAGAAAAAGTTAATAAAAATCAGCTAATATCGACTTTTTTTGCCTCATAATTTTGTCAATGTGTAAATCAACAGACAGAAGAAAAAAGTACAAAGATGCTCAAATGTGCTTGACAAGAAAGCGTAATCATCACGATATAATAAATATCACTTCATTAAACATCTTTCATATGAAATAAGATTGCAAACTTCTTCTTTTCTTTCATTGTCAAATTTACATTGAGACGTGAAGACAAAGATTTAAAAGATAACAGATTATGCTAAAATATTGTAATTGTAATTATAATTCATACATTCTTGTGACATCGATTTAGACTCATCTCATGAGAAACTCTATGCTATTTATATTGAGTGAACAAAACTCTCTGAGAAAGAAAATCACTCGTCGTTTATATGACTGCTTCACGCAGTTGAAACAATGAGATTGACACTGTGTTATCAAGTAATGAATTTATAGCTTTTATTCAGCGCATGATGCTTGAGTAAACTCTTAATGAAAGTGTCTGTGCTGTTTGATTATGATGTATCGTCTTTGCTCTGCTCTTCATTGACAATATTCTATACAACGATGTTTCGATTCAATTCTCAATTCAAAGACGAAAGATGTTTTCTTTGCACTCATGATGCTCATGATTGTAACATATGTAAAGCTGTGTTCTCTTACTCAATGATTGTCATTCATTGAGCAGAGAAATATGTGATGAAAGAGAGATGCACATGATGAGAAGATAGAGTATGATTATACTGAGTAACTCTTTTCTTCTTTTGATTTGACTTATGTCACGTAGACGTTGAATGAATTGTTAGTATAAACATGCAATCGCAATCATTTGATGTTTGACTCTGATCAATGAAAGAGAATGTGTTCTGATCATTCTCTTGAGCTCTCGATTTTTCATGTGAATAGATAAATGACTTAACGTCAAGTAAAGAAGATGAGTTCAAGTCTTCTTAATATATCAGCGTGATCGATGAGTCACTACTTCTTCAAGCATTGTAATCACGTCTCTCAATACTTGAAACGACTATTCTACCTGATATCTTTTCATCAATTACTTAACAACACTGTCAATGTGATGAAGATGTTTCAATATCAACGCAGTTGATGAGTTGCAAATTCTTCAATCACTTGTAGTCACAACTTGCAAACTCTTCATCTGAATTGTCTTTTTCACTAGTAGTATCTTCTCATCTCTTACTGACATTGACATGTCATTAATCTTCTTCGTAAATTGATTGTGACTGTTAGAAAAGATGTTGTTGCATGAGTGAAAACTCTGCATGACAACTTTTCTGATCATGCAACGTTCTAACATCGTTCAAACTGCATTGAATTGAGATCTCTTGACTCTTTTGACTTCTATTCAAACACAGAATAGAATCAAAAGATTTGTAGTCAACATCATGTACAGATGAATCTTGTTATCAATCATGCTAAAATATATCAGAACAATTAAAAATGTTGATAAAATGATATATAATTGAGATTGAATATATCACAAAGCACTTTACATTCAGAATTTCTTTAACAATGTTATTTGTTACGACTCTAGCTACGCATCTACGTTGATAGCTATGTTGATGACTATCGTCGATCGCTCGTCGCTAGACTATAGAGTTGTTTCAAGATCAACTCTATTCAGAGTTAGCTTATGTTTTTCTGAGTCATATAGATAGTCGATTCTGCTCTTCTAGATACTTTTCTTCCTTAGCATTTATATACTCGTTACATTACACTCATATGACTCGCTCTATGCTGATTTCTAACATTATATAAATGCTTCTTCATTACAGGCGAAGTGAAATAATCTGCATCGATTTCTTCAAGTGCTTCTGCTAGTAGTTCTTCAACTCTCTATCGACTTTGATCTAGCGACTTGCGTTCATGCAGCAGCACTCATCTTTCTTCACTCGTGCGCTGATCAGCGAGTATAAACAAACGATTGAAACCATTCAACTAGGTCAAAGATCAGCGAATTAACCGTTCATTCAGATTCGCAAGAGATTCTTCGAATTTGTTGAACAATCAAAGAGATCAGTCTAGAACTGCGTGAAGTCTCTATCTCAAGAAGCAAACCTCAGTGAGTCTGCTTCAACAACACTCTCAATGCAATGATCTACTCACTCTCATCATTCTACTCATCAGTGAATCGATTCTGCTACTCGTTCACATGCAACTAGTGAGTCTGCTACAATGACATTTACCCTCAATGCAATGATCTACTCGCTCACATCGTTCTACCTATCAGTGAATCTGGTCAAATGTTCACATGCAACTAGTGAGTCTGCTTCAATGACATGATCATCTTCGATAACAAGCAAATCTATGAGCTTGTTCGTGTATTGAATCTCAACAAACTCATGAGCTTGTTTCTATATTGAAATCTCTCAGTGAGTCTGCTACAATGACAAGTCGATGATCAATCTCTTCAATGAGCAAGTCGACTAGTGAGTCTGCTTCAATGACATCTTTCGTCAATGCAATGATTCATCTACTCACATCGCTCTACCTATCAGTGAATCGATCTGTCGACTCGTTCACGTGCAACTAGTGAGTCTGCTACAATGAAATTCTCAATGCAATGATCTACTCGCTCTCATCACTCTATCTACCAGTGAATCAATTCATCAACTCGATCATGTGCAAATAGTGAGTCTGCTACAAAGACGTCTTTCGTCAACGCGATGATCTACCTACTCACATCGTTCTACTCATCAATGAACCTGGTCAAACGTTCATGTGCAACTAGTGAGTCTGTTACAATGACATCATTCTACCTCGCATAGTGAGTCTGCTACAATAGGCATTTCAATTCTACATAAAGCTAAGAAACACATTCATGCAAACATGAATCATTGAAGAAGAAAGATAATGTTACGACTCTAGCTACGCATCTACGTTGATAGCTATGTTGATGACTATCGTCGATTGCTCGTCGCTAGACTATAGAGTTGTTTCGAGATCAACTCTATTCAGAGTTAGCTTATGTTTCTCTGAATCATATAGATAGTCGATTCTGCTCTTCTAGATACTTTTCTTTCTTAGCATTTATATACTCGTTACATTACACTCATATGACTCGCTCTATGCTGATTTCTAACATTATTGACAATCATTATTTTTTTGAGAATGAGCTTTTGAATCTTTAAAGACTTAAGTTTGTGAACTTTTCTGAAATGATTCTTTATACAAGTTGTTATCATCAATTTCTTGTAAAGAATTTTCTGATGAACAGTGAATATTTTCAAAGTAACATTCTTTTCTTCATTCTTAATTGCACTATCATGAATATTCTGCAGATAAAAGAATTCATTAACAGTTAAAATGCAAATGTTGAAAATTTAAACATTGAATCATGAACATTTAGCAAATGTATCATATAAGTATATTCATTACAACACAAAAATTCTTATTGCTTGCATAATGAGCACACTTTTTGTAAATTGTCTTTTTCTGAAAGATGATATCACACAGCAATGCTTTATTCTTGATGTGTAAAATTTGAGCACACTTTATATAAATCATTCTATTTAGAATTTTGAAATCAGCAACATTTCTTTTGCTTATTTCAACAATTGACAGCTGAAAAGCATCAGTAATGACATCAAGAAGTTGAATAAGTGAATCTCATCATTGTTTTTCAATTTCGCGAAGTCTGTGAATTTAACAAGATCATTAATGAAGCATTAATGATCATTTCTTTTCTTATTGTCTTTTGAATTTTCTCTTCAATAACAAAAATGTACTCAAAAGTTTGAATAGTAAAAGTAATGAATTCTCAATCAGAATTTGATGATATTTGCATCATCATAAGCAATTCAACATTAGCAGTATGATGATCATTACATCTGATTGATGTTTTTTGAACAGATTTATAATACTGTTAGTTACAATAATAGTTGTAAAATCTCAAGTTGTAACATCACTTACTTTTATAATGATCTTGACTTAAGCATCAATTAACTTCATCATCTTATGACTCTTTTTAAGCGTCATTGCATATTCATGATTCATGATTTAAATTTTTTACTTTTATGATACAAATATACTCAAAGTTTGTTAAAAGTAATTATACAATAATTGTAATTGTAATTCATACATTCTTGTGACATTGATTTAGACTCGACTCATGAGAGACTCTATGCTATTTATATCGAGTGAACAAAACTCTCTGAGAGAGAAAACCACTCGTCATCTATACAACTGCTTCACGCAGTCGAAACAATGAGATTGACACTGTGTTATCAAGTAATGAATCTATAGCTTTTATTCAGCGCGTGACACTCAAGTAAACTCTTGATGAGAGTGTCTGTGCTGTTTGATTATGACGCATCGTCTTTGCTCTGCTCTTCATTGACGATATTCTATACAATGATGTTTCGATTCAATTCTTGATTCGAAGACGAAAGACGTTTTCTTTGCACTCGTGATGCTCATGATTGTAACGTACGTAGAGCTGTGTTTTCTTACTCAATGATTGTCATTCATTGAGCAGAGAAATATGTGATGAAAGAGAGATGCACACGATGAGAAGATAGAGTGTGATTGTACTGAGTAATTCTTTTCTTCTCTTGATTTGACTTGTGTCACGTAGACGTTGAATGAATTGTTAGTATAGACATGCGGTCGCAATCGTTCGATGTTTGACTCTGATCAATGAAAGAGAATGCGTTCTGATTGTTCTCTTGAGCTCTCAATTTTCCATGTGAATAGATGAATGACTTGACGTCAAGTAAAGAAGATGAGCTCAAGTTTCTTCAATATATCAGCGTGATCGACGAGTCACTACTTCTTCGAACACTGTAATCACGTCTTTCAATACTTGAAACGACTATTCTATCTGATATCTTTTCATCAATTACTCGACGACACTGTCGATGTGATGAAGACGTTTCAATATCGACGCAGTCAACGAGTCGCAAATTCTTCGATCACTTGTAGTCACAACTCGCAGACTCTTCATCTGAATTGTCTTTTTCACTAGTAGTATCTTTTCATCTTTTACTGACATCGACATGTCATTAATCTTCTTCGTAGATCGATTGTGACTGTTAGAAAGAATGTTGTCGTGTGAATGAAAACTTTGCACGATGACTTTTCTGATCACGCAACGTTCTAACATCGTTCAAACTGCGTCGAATTGAGATCTCTTGACTCTTTTGACTTCTATTCAAACACAGAATAGAATCAAAAGATTCGTAGTCGACATCACATACAGATGAATCTCGTTGTCAGTCTAATTATACAATAATAAAAATACAATCATGATTGAAAAAAATAAAGTTGAAGAAAATGAGAAGTTGAAAGAAACTAAAAGAACAATAAATAAAATAACAATTGTTATTCACTCTTGTTTACATTCTATCATCTCAATCACATTATTTACTCAAAATGTAAACAATGTTTATGTATTATTTACATGTCATCATTGCTGTCATTTACATCAACTACACATCACATATACTATTTACAATGTCATTTATACACATTATAATTGAAGATGAATTATCATTTAATTGAAAGTTTCTCTTTTTCTTATTTTTTCACAAAGATTTGAAGATTTTTATCAAGAGCTTTTAAAGTAAATCAATGAGTATACATCATTGTTTATCAAACTAAACAAAGACATTAATTATTGAGATCAAGAATGAACTCACTTAAAAAAGAAAATAATTATCATGATGAATTGACACATAAAAATTAAATCAGAGACTAAAGTCAGAGACTGAATCAAAGATCAGATCTGAGTTAACTTTGAAGCTTTATGACTTTGTCAAGACATCATTTAGACTACGTCATATTTTCAACTTAATATGTCATGAATTATGTCATGCTTAACTTGACAATGCTTGACAAACTCTTTATAGTTGATTAATTCTTTTGAGTTATCGAAAACTTCTTAATAATTAACTCTATCATAAAATATATTCATTCTGTGTCTGCTTAGAATTGTTGCGATCATGCACTTTGAATTAGTCTAACATAAATTGTGTCAAGTTATCATAAACTAGTATAGAACTGATGTTGACACGCTAGCAATCTAGCGTGTCTTCGTGAGTAAAACTCATGACGTGTTGCATCTTTTTTCTTCTTTAGCTTTGAACTTCTAGTTAAAATACACTCATATGATTCGCTTTATGCAAATTCATAACATTAGTTCAAAGCTCATCAATCTTGCTATTGACATGTAGATAATATAAAAACAAGCTACATTATTTAAACTTAAATCAAAATTTGTTACGAATGTGTCAAAATTGAATAAGATCAAAGCTCTAATTTTAATCAATTCACAGTGAACGTTAGTGAGTTCACTGTGTATTGATTAAAGCTAGTCAACGATCTAGTTGAAATCTGACCTAAATCTGACTCAGATTTGACTCAGATATGACTCAGCATCTTTTTCTTTTCTAGCATCTTCTAATCAGCTTCTATTGTCTTCTAGGCAAACACACTTCTTTGTGTTATGAATGATCAACAGATTTCTATAACAAACACATTTCTTTGTGTCACAAACATCTTTCAAATCAACATCTTTCTTGTGTTTCAACACGTCTTCTTTGAGACTAGCGTCAATCTGAGTAACTACTATATAGAGCATGTTCTTCTTGCCTTTTGTATCTTCTTTCTTCTGTATTCTTAAAGTCTTAGTTATAACTATCTTTATAGATTAAACATTCTAGTCACGCATGCACTCTGATTAGTTTCTAAACATGATCTTAACATTACTTTAAGAATTTGTTAATCACATGATACTGATTTCATTACTCATTCAAATTCACTTGACTGACAACGAGACAAGTATAAAGAAATTTGTGTATTTGATGATTAATGACATTGAAAGACAAAACAACATCAAGAAATCAATAGAATCAAGAAATTAAGATCTTGCATTGCTAGAGAATCTACAGCTCATTCAGTACGCGCTCGTTCAAACCGATTAATAGAATCAAGAAATTAAGATCTTGATTGCTTGAGAATTATCAAAAAATTCTCTTAAATCAGCAACACTCTTTTCTGAAGACTAAACATTAGAACAGCAATCTCATCACATACTGTCAAGCATCGCTCTTCGCTCGATCGTCAATTCTTCGCTATGACTTGATCATTTGTGAAAAATTCCTTCGAGAATTATCAAAGTCTTTATTTTTCTGTCACTTCAGATTCAGTCATCTATTTTGAGCTATCACCTCGCATATTGAAATATCTTAGAATTGACTTCGTATGAAAACATCATCAATCTTTGCCTCATTCTCAAACTCTCAATGAATTTCTGAAAGCTTCTATCTTCTGAAATATCAAAAATGTAAAGCAGTTACAACACTGAGTTGAACAAGATTCAGAGGTTTTTCTAGAAGACTTGAACAGTCTTTGAACTCAACGAGATCTAGATGTGAAAGCTTGTGAGTTATTTGACAAGATATCAAACGAACAAATATGAAAGACTCGCTTTGAAGAAATTAATCGAGCAAAGAAACGATTGAATCAATTGAATCAGATGCTTCAGAACAGATTGACTGAAGCACAACATCAACTGCGAGTGACTAAAGAGATCACTTCATCGACTTCTATTCTTTTCACATTCAGCAAGCAATCTCAAAAGCTTTCGAATTCATCTCTGTTTACTGATGAAAAAGAATCTATCTGAGATGACTGACAGAGAAAGATTTGTGACAAGTTAGAAATCAACGTCAATCATTTTGACAACGACAGAGCTATACTAGTCTACATTCATTCTTGAATCAGCAAGAACGCAGTCAAAGCTATTTTAGCTTGACGTTAACAAGGTTCATTGAATTTCTATAAGACAATCAACGATCTACTAAATGAACTTGCTCAGCTATACAATGATCTTGACAAAGAGACAAACTTTCGAAGAAAGTATGCTAATCTCTCTCAAGAAAAGAGCAAATTCAGCGACTTTTATTTGATGTTTCAACGTTTGTTCTTCTATCTAAAGTATCACGAAAAGCAATTGATCGTTGATCTACGAGATAAGATAGTCTATCGTCTTCATGCAGCTTGAAGTAGTCAATTGATTCAGTCAGAATCTCTGAACGAAATTCGTGACTATTTGATTCATTTGAACAATGAGCATCAAGTCATGAATGACATCAAAGAAAAGAAATCTCTGAACAAAGTCAGAAAGCAATTCATCTTTGCTGATGAAGTTTCAAGAACTTTCTATAGAAAGATTGAAGTTATTACACTTGTCGATCATTCAAAATCGCGTGACGCGACTTTAACTAGCGTCAAAAAGATAAATCTACAAACTGAAAGCTGTTTCATTTATCATAAGTCAGATCATTTTTCTAAAGAGTGTTCTGATTGAACTTCGAAAGTCAATGCATTAAAGAATAACGAGTTTAATTGATTTACATTAAACTTTGAGTCAGATTCTGATTCAAAAAACTAGCTATCTCTTTCAGAATCATTGAAGAGATAAAGATCATATCTTTGTGCAGTCAAATCGAAGTTCTATTGAAAGAAAACTATTTCGAAAAGTCATTTCTGATCAATGCTTCTTTTATCTCTCAGAGCAATTCTTTCAGTCTTCGCTCTTTGATAGATAGTGATTTCATTGTTTACATGCTGATACATGATCAGCTAGTTAATAAAGTATGTCAGAAACTTGAAATACAATTTATATCACTAGCAAAAGAGAAGTTAATACGAGACTATGATGAAAAGCTAGCTAGAAAGACTATTACTCATAAGATTCTATTCAATCTCACGATTGAAAGTCATAAGAAATTGACTATGTCAATGCTGATAGCTGATATCAAACATCATGAAGTTATATTGAGCAAACTCTGAATGAACAAAAATGAAATATTATTAAACATGAGACATGATACTATTGTATTTTCTGATCAATTAGATATTTCGATTTCGATTTTTTCGATCTTGTCAAATACGAAGCACTCAAGTTGATCGCAATTAACTTCGATCTCTTCAGCAGCTCACAGCAAGATCTCAAGAGTTCTCAAGCACTCAGTTTCAATCATTCAGAAAGAGTCATTCTCAATTCAAAACATAGACATCGTCTCTTTTCAAGCACTAGTAAAACGAAAAAAAAAGAATCAGACAGAGATTTTTGCTATGTTCATCGAAGACATCAATAGAGAAATTATTTACAATACTCAATGCAAACTAGATGTCATAGACATCTTCTCAGTCAATGAAACAACTTAGAATCTAGAAGATATTAAAGTCAAGCTATCATTAAAATATCAGAATTTTCTAGACATCTTTGATCAAGCTCAAGTAGACAAGCTATCGTCTCATAATTCATATGATCATAAGATAGAGCTTACTAGTGACGCAACATCATCTCATTGTCGAGCATATTGAATGTCTCTTTACAAACTTCAGAAAGTAAAGAAATATCTGAACGAGAATCTTTTTAAGAAATTTATAATCTTTAGCAAAGCTTCATATTTCTCACTCATTCTGTTCGCTCTAAAAGCAAATGAAGATCTATGATTCTGCGTTGACTATCAAAAGCTCAATGCTATTATCAAAAGAAATCGCTATTCTCTATCTCTGATAAATGAGATGATTGACAAAATAGTTGATTGCAAGCATCTGACTCGATTGAATATCATTTCGATTTTCAACAAACTGCGAATGCATTCTGATAGTGAGAACTACACTATCTTTATCATCATGTTAGAAACATACAAATCAAAGATGTTATTTTTTGAACTTATCAATGATTCTGCCTCGTTTCAGCAGTATATGAATGACATTCTTTGAGACTTTCTAAATGACTTTTGTCAAGTCTATCTAGACGACATTCTGATCTACAGCAAAACTCAATGAGAACATAAACAACATGTCAAAATGATATTGAGTCGTTTACAAGAAGCTGACTTACAGACGAATATTTGAAAGTGCGAATTCAATATAGAAGAAACAGTCTTCTTAGAAGTCATAGTGTCAGAACAAGATCTTTGCATGAACTTTATCAAAGTGAAAGTCATAGTCAACTGAACTACGTTGATCAATCTAAAAGAAGTTCAGAGCTTCGTGAAATTTGTTAACTTCTATCGTTGTTTCATTAAGAACTTCTCGAAGCTAGTCAAACCGTTCACTCAGCTGACTAGAAAAAACACGTCTTTTGTTTGAAACGAAGTCTGTGTTCAAGCTTTTGATGATCTAAAGAAACAAGTCAGCTCGATCTCAGTTCTACGACATTTTGATTCAAAACGACAAACTATTCTAGAAATTAATGCATCTGACTACGTCAAAGGTGAAATTCTATCACAGTACGATGATGAGAAAGTTCTTCACTCAGTAACTTTCTATAGCAAGAGCATGATTCTCGCTGAATGCAATTATCATATCTATGACAAGAAATTGCTAGTCATTATTCGATGTTTCAAACATTAAAGACTCAAGCTTGAATGCATTGAACTATTCATTCAGATATTCATCGATCATCAGACTCTGAAAATCTTCATGAAAAATAAACAGTTAACTCAACGTCAAGTCAATTATTTAGACATTCTATTTAAGTTCAACTTTCAGATTATATTTTGATCAGGTAAAATAAACATTAAAGTCAATGCTTTAATCAGAATGTCTTTGATCAACGTCTCTGAATCAACTCAGCGTACTGAAGATCACTATCAGATCATTCTGACACTTGATAGAATAAATATTCTAGCTATCGAATCTGAAGTTGATCTTTATCAGCGAGTAAAAGATGTCAACAAGACAGATAAGCTTTGCAATGAGTATAAACAAGCTATAAGCGAAAACAAGCTCAAGCTACATAGCATTGAATTGAAGCACTGCGAGATCGTTGACGACGTTCTGTTCAGAAAAGATCTACTGTGAGTTTCTGAGAATATGCATATGAAATTGCTAAAGAAAATTCATGATCAGTCTTTCATCTTTCACTCTGACAATCGAAGAACTATTGATCTAGTTCAACGTTTCTACTATTGATCAGATCATTGAGCAACGATTAAACGTTACATTCGAAACTGTCATGCCTGTCAACAAAGTAAGACATCTAGAAATAGTATTAATGAACTTCATCATTCTCTTTTGATTTCACAGAAATGCTGAAAAGATATTGCTATAAACTTCATCACTGAACTATCTCTATCAGAAGATTATAATGCTATTTGCACAATCATATGTCGTCTCATCAAGAAACATCACTATGTTTTCTGTCATTGAAAAGACAATGACATCTCAGTTGAAGAAATGATTTGAATCATGCTATGAAACGTTTATCGACTTCATGATTTATCTAGTTCTATTGTTTCAAACAGAGACTCTCAATTCATATCAACAATGTGATAAAGTCTTTGTAAGTGACTAAGAATCACAGCTAATTTATTAACAGTTTATCATTCTGAAATCAATGATCAATCGAAACGAGCTAATCAAAATGTTGAACGCGAATTAAGAATTTACTGTAACTACATGCAGAATGATTGAGCGAAATGACTTTTCATGATGAAATTCAGCGAGAATTTCAATATCTTCTTGATCATCTCAATGACTTCATTCTACTTCAATAAGAGTTTTCACTTACAAATGAGTTTCAATTCAGATACAACTGATTACAAAACAATTCGTGAACGTTTTGAAGCTAGAAAAGCAGATGATATTATCATTCAAATGAAAGAGCTTCTTATCTTTGATCATCAATAATTGAAAAAGATGAAGCAGATCATTGAAACTTAGATCAATAAACATAAACGAGACGTCATTTATAAAGTAGATGACTGAGTTTGATTATTCTTCAGAAACATCAAAACAACTAGATTGTGCAAGAATTTGAAAGATAAACAGCTAAAACTCTTTCAAATCACTGTCAAAGTTGAAATCTTCTATCATCTTCGTCTATTAATAAGCATGAAGCAGCTGCATTTGATGTTCAGCTTGAAGCTATTATGTTCTTATTCTCAAGACTCATTATCAGAACAACATTTGAAATCTTCTAGATCATTGACAATCAAGAACAATGATCATTGAGAGATAGATGACATTTTGAACTCTAGATGCTATCAAGATCGAATACAATACAAGATCAAATAAACAGAACTAGATTGAAACAATGAATGATACTATGTTGATAAGAAAGAATTCAAGAATTTGAAAGAAGTTCTAGTTGAATTTCATAAGCTTTATTCAGACAAGTCACACTAAATTGAAAAACAGTGAAAATTTTTGCGTTTCATTTGTTTTATTCATGCAAACATGAATTTTCAAAGAAGAAAATAATGTTACAAATGTGTCAGAATTGAATAAGATCAAAGCTTTAACTTTAATCAATTTACAGTGAACACTAGCAAGTTTACTGTGTATTGATTAAAGCTAGTCAACGATCTAGTCGAGATCTGACCTAGATCTGACTCAGATTTGACTCAGATATGACTCAGCATCTTTTTTCTTTTCTAGCATCTTCTAATCAGCTTCTATTGTCTTCTAGACAAACATACTTCTTTGTGTTACAAATGATCAACAGATTTCTATGATAAACACATTTCTTTGTGTTACAAACATCTTTCAAATCAACATCTTTCTTGTGTTTCAACACGTCTTCTTTAAGTCTAGCGTCAATCTGAATAACTACTATATAGAGCATGTTTTTCTTGTCTTTTGTATCTTCTTTCTTCTGTATTTTTAAAGTCTTAGTTATAGCTATCTTTATAGATCAAACATTCTAGTCACGCATGCACTCTGATTAGTTTCTAGACATGATCTCAACAGAATTGAAACTTGAAAATTGAGTTCAGAAGATTCATTAAAAATCAAGAAATTTCTAAAACAGAACAGAAGAACATGAACATGTTGCTTTAAACTAACTTTTTACTGAGCTTGTTGTCAGAAGAACAGAAAAACAGAAAAACATGAACTCATTGTTTTAAAACTGAAATCAGAAATTTCAGTTGAATCTTGATCAGCAATTTTCTACTCACATAATGACTAGAAGCACAGAATTAGAATCAGTGAGCATTGCTCATTATGAACTTTAAAATGCTGAAAAAGAATCACTTCTATCACAAAATTGAACAGCATCAGAAGAAGAAGACATGAATGTATCATTGAATACAGAAGAAGAGAACACGAACGCGTTACTTTTTGATCACAAAATGATCAAGATCAGCATCAGCATTGAACTGAATGCTTGAATAAGCACTCATGAAGCAGACGATCTTGTTGCGTTTATCAAGTACATATGTCAACAGCATCGACAAAATCATGAGGCGAAAAAAGTCGGTATTAGCTGATTTTTGTCAACTTTTCCTGAGTTAGCTGTTAATCTCATGTGTCAGCTAACGGTTGAAATTAGCTGACTCTCTCAGTTATTAGCTGACTATTAGCTGTCACTTAGCTGACTTAGCTGTGCGCTCAACTAATATCAATTTTATCTCTTTTGTCAACTTCTTCAACATTTGCGCATTTTGTTTATTAGCAATCAAATATTGAATTAATGATTGAATAATTATTGCGCTCATATAATTGATTAATTAATGATTAATTTGACTAACTAAATAATAGCTATTTACACAGTTTAATATATGCGCTGGGAAAGTCAATGAGAAAGTCAATGAGAAAGTTAATGAGAAAGTTAATGAATAAACTAATGAGGTAGAAAGTCATGTAGAATGTTCGATAGAAAGTCATGTAGAATGATCGATAGAGAGTCATGTAGAATGTTCAATAGAGTTATATTTGATGCTCGATAGGAAACAAATTTGATTCTTGATTGCGAAGCAATTCGAAGCTTGGTGAAAAGTCATGTAGAAAGTCATGAAGAGAGTCATGAAGAGTGTACGATAGAATCATGTTTGATGCTCGATAGAAAACAAATTTGATTCTTGAATGATGAGTAGAGTGATGAGTAGAGTGATCAGTAGAGTGATCAGTAGAATGATCAGTAGAATGATCAGTAGAATGATCAGTAGAGTGATCAGTAGATAGCTCAGTAGAAAGGTCAGTAGAAAGGTCGATAGAGAGATCGATAGAGAGATCAGTAGAAAGCTCGATCGAAAGATCAATAGAAAGCTCGATCGATAGCTCGATAGATAGCTCAGTAGATGACTCGATAAATAGCTCAGTAGATAGCTCAGTAGAAAGATCGATAGAAAGATCGGTCGAAAGCTCAGTAGAAAGCATTGTTTGAAGCACTGTTTGACTTATGTTATGCGCTCGATCGACGCGTTTTATAGAGCGTTTGATAGAGCGTTTGATAGAGAATTTGATAAAGCGTTTGATAGAAAGATTGATAGAGCGAGTAGGTGAAGCGAGTAGGTGAGCGAGTAGGTGAGCGAGTAGGTGAGTGAGTAGGTGAGCGAGTAGATGAGCGAGTAGGTGAGCGAGTAGATGAGCGAGTAGATGAGCGAGTAAATGAGCGAGTAGATGAGCGAGTAGATGAGTGAGTAGATGAGCGAGTAGAATGATGAGCATGTAGAATGACGAGTAGAGTGATGAGCATGTAGAATGACGAGTAGAGTGATGAGTATGTAGAATGATGAGTAGATGAGCGAGTAGATGAGCGAGTAGGTGAGCGAGTAGAGTGAGCGAGTAGATGAGCGAGTAGAGTGAGCAAGTAAATGAGCGAGTAGGTGAGTGAGTAGAATGATGAGCATGTAGAGTGATGAGTAGAGTGATGAGCATGTAGAGTGACGAGTAGAATGATGAGCATGTAGAATGACGAGTAGAGTGATGAGTATGTAGAATGATGAGTAGGTGAGCGAGTAGATGAGTGAGTAGATGAACGAGTAAATGAGCAAGTAGATGAGCAAGTAGATGAACGAGTAAATGAACGAGTAGATGAGCGAGTAGATGAGCAAGTAGATGAGCGAGTAGATGAGCGAGTAGGTGAGCGAGTAGATGAGCGAGTAGATGAGCGAGTAGGTGAAGCGAGTAGATGAGCGAGTAGAATGATGAGCATGTAGAATGACGAGTAGAGTGATGAGTATGTAGAATAGTGAGTAGAGTGACGAGTAGATGAGCGAGTAGGTGAGCGAGTAGATGAGCGAGTAGATGAACGAGTAGATGAGCGAGTAGATGAGCGAGTAGATGAGCAAGTAGATGAGCGAGTAGATGAGCGAGTAAATGAGCGAGTAGATGAGCGAGTAAATGAACGAGTAGATGAGCGAGTAGATGAAGCGAGTAGGTGAGCGAGTAGAATGATGAGCATGTAGAGTGACAAGTAGAATGATGAGTATGTAGAGTGATGAGTAAAGTGATGAGTATGTAGAGTGATGAGTAGAGTGATGAGCATGTAGAGTGACGAGTAGAATGATGAGCATGTAGAGTGATGAGTAGATGAGCGAGTAGATGAGTGAGTAGATGAGCGAGTAGATGAGCAAGTAGAGTGATGAGCATGTAGATAAATATTTTAGCTGAATTAGCTGAATTAGCTGAGTTAGTCGAATTTAGCTGAAATTTAGCTGATTAGTCAGTTGTTAGCTGATTATTAGCTGAATTGAGCCGACTTTTCCAGATTCTGTCATCGAGCAAAAAGTTAGCTGTCGAACATTTTGTTAATGAGCATGACATCAAAATCAAGATTCACAATGACATGATTCAGATGTTAAATAATATCAACAAGATCAACATTAAATTGAAAGCTATCAACATTAAGTTGAAAGTTATGCAAATAACATTGAATGCTGTTTGAATGCATCTACAGAAAGAGATGAAGAAAAAGAACATGATTATACATCATTTAAAAGCAACATCAAGTTAATTAAGCACTTCAATTTCAGAAGATTGATTCTTAAAGTTGATCAAGTTATTTGACTCATCTCTGTTCAAAGATTTGAAGCAGAATGTGAATAATTGATTGTTTTGAATGCAAAACAAGCTGAAGACAAACAAGAATTATTTTTCTATTGAAGAAATGAAGATTGCATATGTGAAAAGTTAAGTCAGTGAAATGATGATCAAACACATAACATTCAGAATGAGAAATACAATCATGAACTCATTTCTTGAAGCAAAAGAGATACTGTTGATCATAAATAAGATGTACGACAATTTCAATTGATATCACATGACTCAACAACAGTTTTTGTGTTGCGAGCATGCATCTCTGATACCTCTGATTAACCTGATTAGTCTAACATAGACTAGTATAGAGCTGTATGTAGAACTGTTGTTGACACGCTAGCGATCTAGCGTGTCTTCGAAGGTAAAACTCACGTCGTGTTGCATCTTCTTTCTACTTCAGCTTTGAACTTCTAGTTAGAATACACTCATATGATCAGCTCTATGCAGACTCATAACATTAGTTCAAAGCTCATCAATCTTGCTATCGACGTGTAGATGATATAAAAACAAGCTACATCATCAAACTTGAACTAGAATTGAAACTTGAAAATCGAGCTTGAAAAGCTCGTTAGAAACCAAGAAATTTCTAGAACAGAAGAACAGAAGAACATAAACGTGTTGCTCTAGACTAACTCTTTACTGAGCTCGTCATCAGAACAGAAGAACACGAACGCGTTGTTCTAGAATTGAAACCTGAAGTTTCACTTGAATCTCGACCAGCAATTTTTCTACTCACTCAATGACTAGAAGCACAGAATCAGAATCGATGAGCATTGCTCACTATGAACTTCGAAATGCTAGAAGAGAATCACTTCTACCACATAATCAAGTAGCATCAGAAGAAGAAGAGAACACGAACGCGTTGCTTTTTGACTACGAAATGATCAAGATCAGCATCAATGAAGAGCTGAATGCTTGAATAATTGATAAGAAAACAGACGACATCGTTGTCTTTATCAAGTACATGACTCATCAGCATGACATCGAAATCGAAACTCACAATGACATGATTCAAATGTTGAAAGATGTCAACAAGGCAAACATCAAGTTGAAGACTACTCAGATGACGTTAAATACTATAAGAACGCGTCTGCAGAAAGAGATGAAAGACAAGAATGTGATTATACGTCATTTAAAGACTGCATTGAGTTGACAAAGCACTTTGATTTCAAAAGATTGATTCTCAAAGTCGATCAAGCTATCTGACTCGTTTCTGTTTGAAGATTCGAGATAGAATGTGAATAATTGGTTGTTTTGAATGCAAAACAAGCTGAAGATGAACAAGAATCATTTTTCTATCGAAGAATTGAAGATTGCATATGTGAAAAGTCGAGTCGATAAAACAACGATCAAACACATAGCACTTCGAATGAGAGACGCGATCATGAACTCATTTCTAGAAGCAGAAGAAATGTTGTTGATCATAAACAAGATGTACAACGATTTCAATCGACGTCACATGACTCAACAACAGTTCTTAAAGCTGTATCAAAATAAGATCTTCTTTCATGACTTTTGAATGAAATTTCAACGATTCAGTGCAGAATTAGAGTACAATAATGAGACTTTACTAGATGATCTGCAGCATAAGATCAGTTCAGATCTTCAACAAGCAACGCTCAATGAATGAATCATTGATTTGAATGAATTCGTCGACATCTGCATGCGAGCTGACGTTCGATTGACGAAACTGAATGCTCGATCAGCTCTCAAGACATTGATGATTCAAGTCGCTCGTTCTATCGCTAGCATCTCAATGATGATGATGATCGCGACCTCAGTCTCATTCTCTGCATGAAAGAAACTCAGAATATCGAACGTTGATTCTGCTAGAAAAAAGTTGTTTAAAAAAGAACTCTGCTTTAAATGCAAGAAGTCAGAACATAGAGCACATGATTGTCTTGAGTCAGCTTAGGTACATGAAATCGCAGCGAATTCGAAAAACGATCTGTCTTTGTCAAAGTAGTGACTGAGAGCGACATGCTCATATCTTGCTTCATCAGTATGCTTGATGACTCATTTGATTTCAAGTCGTTTATTATGAACGTCATCTTAAGTAGTTCAGAAAAGATATTTCGATTTCTCGCTCTGATAAACATCAAAGTCACTGACATGACGTTCATAAATGATTCATTGATTTCAGAGCTATGTGAACGCTTTGATATTCAGTCAATTTCACTGTTCAAATCGAAGTCGATTCATTCATATGATAAAACTTTCGATCGAAGATCTATTACACATGCTCTGTATATCTCAGTCACTATACAAGAACATAAGAATGAAATGATGTCTCTATTAATAACTCATCTAGATCAGCACAAGGTAATCATTGACAATCTCTGATTAAAAAGAAATCAAATTTTGGTAAATTCTGCAAATGATTGATTGATATCTTCATCAAATATTCGAATCTTGAAACTTATTGTTTCAAAAGCAAGCAGTCAATCAGCATTTCATCGACTTGAATCAAGCGAGATCTGCGAAATGAAATGAAAGAACTTAAAGTCTATGTTAATGATCATCTTAAAGCGAACTACAAATTTGAAACCAGTGAATCAATTCATTGAATCAGCTCTCATATGAAAGCAAAGCACTCAAGTTGACTTCAATCAACATGAACTCATTCAGTCATTGAAGAAGAAAGAGCTCGTCAATATTGTCATGATCAAAGTCATGACTTATCAAACTCTAGCTAAGAAGAAGAATGTCAAGATCTTTACATTGATCATTAGTGAAATCAACAAGATGCTTAGCTCGATCAAAGATTCAGCGAAACTGAATGAAATGATCTCTGTCATGTCACTAAAGAAACTGAAGAAGAAGCTTTTAATAGTTTATCATGACTTTCTGAACGTTTTTGACAGAGAAAAGGCAACTTAGTTGCTCTCACATCAATCATATGATCATAAGATTGAATTAGAAGGTGAGAATTAATCTTCTAGAAGTTGATTGTACTTTATGTCGAGTCACAAGTTGCAGAAGATCAAGAAGTATCTAGAAGAGAACTTAAAGAAGAAGTTTATTACACTCAGCAAAGCTTCATTCGCTTCGTCAATACTATTCATTGAAAAGAAAGACGATAGTCTTTGCTTTTGCATGAATTATCAAAAACTGAATGCTCTGATCAAAAGAGATCGTTATTCAATACTCTTGATAAACGAAGTACTCGCTTGAATTCAAGGCAGTAAATATCTGACTTGACTTAACATTATCGTTGCGTTCAATAAGCTTTGCATGAGCACTGAAAGTGAGAATCTAATCACATTTGTCACTTTCTTTGATGTTTACAAATATAGAGTAATGCTCTTTGAATTAATCAATGAATTGACATTCTTTCAGCACTATATCAACGACGTGTTGTTCGACTGTCTGCATAAATTCTGTCAGATTTATCTGAATGACATTCTCATTTACAGTAAGATCTTGAAGAAACATAAAACTCAGGTGAAAGAGATGCTAGACAAGCTTCGTGAAGTCGATCTGCAGATAAACATTGACAAGTGCGAATTCAAGATTCAGAAGATCTTGTTTCTAGAACTATTGATATTCATCAATGATTTACGAATGAACTCTTGAAAAGTAGATGTGATTCGAAGCTGAGAAGTGTCTCGATCGTTGACTCATGTACAGATCTTCATTGACTTCTGCAATTTCTATCGACGATTCATAAAGAACTTCTCGAAGATTGCTCGATCTATGATAAAGCTGACTTGAAAAGATCATTCATTTGAATGAACAGAGATCTGTCAGACGATCTTTGAGAAACTGAAGCAACAGATGATGACAGTTCTTGTTCTGAAGCATTTCGATTCAATCAGAGAAGCTATTCTGAAAACGAACTTCTTGAACTATGTCAACGACGAAGTATTGTCTCAGTATGACGATGAAGATATTCTACATTCAGTAATCTTCTATAGCAAGAACATGATTTCTGCAGAATGCAACTACAAGATCTACGACAAAGAGCTTTTGACTATTATTTGATGCTTGAAGCATTGATGTCTTGAATTGAAATGTACTGATATTTTGATCAAGATCTTCATCGATCATCTGAATTTGAAGTACTTCATGATCATCAAGAAACTGATCAGACGGCAGACTAGATGAGCTGAGAAGTTATTTGAATATAACTTCAAGATCATATATCAGTCAGAAAAGCAGAATCTGAAAGCAGACGTGCTGATCAGAATGTCAAACGTCAAGTCAGTTGAATCAAATGATGATCGAAAGCTATATCAGCATCAGATGCTATTGTCAGCAAGCACATTTGAACTGCAATCAATAGAAGATGATCAAGATCTGACTCAGACCTTGCTCATATTTGACTCAGATTCGAAACAGAAATCGAAAGCTAACAAAGAGTTGATCGAAGAGATGATTTCTATTCAGAATCGAATTATAGTCGAAAATCAAACGAATCAACAATGTATCAATATTCAAACAGTCATAGAACAGAACAGAAGAACTTGTCAAGATATGAGTCTAGACAATTGCAGAGTACTGAACGAAGTACTCTGAAAGAATGATAGACTGTGAATCTCTCAGTCAATGATCACTCAATTGATAAGAAAAGCACATGATCTTTCGATCAGTGATCACTCTGATATGAATTGAACGTTAGACTTGTTAAGACGATCATATTGCTGATCGAAGATGAGAACGACAATCAAACGCTACATTTGAAACTGTTACGTTTGCCGTAGATCAAAAGCATCAAGAGATCGAATCAATGAACTACTGAAGTCATTGTCTATATCTGAACAATGATGACAAGACATATCATTGAATTTCATTATTGATTTATTGAAAAGTGATGAAAGCAACGCGATTCTGACAGTGATAGATCGATTGTCTAAAGAACGTCACTATATACTCTGTTGATCAGATGACGAAGAGACTTTCGCTGAACAAACAGTCAAGCTGCTGCTGATATGAGTCTTCAGAACTCATGAGCTATCAAGATCAATAGTGTTCAATAGAGATTCACAATTCATATCAATTGTCTGAAAGTCTCTATGTCTGAGACTCAACATTAAGATGAAACTATTCATCAACTATCACTCACAGATCAACGATTAAACGAAAAGAGCGAATCAGAATGTAGAATGATATTTACGAAGCTACTGCTTGTACATGCAAGATGACTGATTTGTCTGATTATCTATGACTGAATTCATCGATAACAATGCTATTTCGTCGTCAATTGAACAATCAGCGTTCTTTTTGAATAAGAACTTTCACTCTCATATGAGCTTCGATTCGAATTCAACTAAATATGAGATCATTCAAGCTAGAATTCAAGCGAGCAAAGCAGAGAATATATTCAAACACATGAAATGATCATTAGCGTTGATCAAGCAGACATTAGCAAGAGTCAGAGTCACAATAAAGAAACAAATTAACAAGCATCGAAAGAAAATGATCTACAAGGTAGATGACATGATGTTTCTGAATTCTAGAAACATTACGATTGCAAGATCATCAAAGAAACTGAACGATAAGATGCTAGAATCTTTCAAGATTCTGACTGAGATTGAACATGCATATCAACTGAAACTGTCATCAACAATGAAGATTCATTCAGAGTTCGCCTTGAACCTGCTACGACTGAATTCAAAAGACTCTCTGAAAGAACAATGAAATGAGTCGTCTGATTCTATAGTGATAGATGACGAAGACGAATGAAAAGTGAAGAACATACTGAACTTCAGGCACTACAGAAGACGACTGCAATATCATGTCAATTGAAAAGACTATGACGTTAACTTACATTGATACAATGTTAATGAAAATGAGTTCAAAGACTGCTTGAAGATCGTAAATGACTTTCATCAGAAGTATTCAAACAAGTCAAGTTAGAAATCGACTTAACAAGAATCGATTGATCAAACTGCAGCAATGAGAACATTGCTAAATGAAGAAGAAAGATAATGTTGTGAGCATGCATCTCTGATACTTCTGATTAGCCTGATTAGTCTAACATAGACTAGTATAGAGCTGTATGTAGAGCTGTTGTTGACACGTTAGCGATCTAGCGTGCCTTCAAGAGTAAAACTCACGTCATGTTGCATCTTCTTTCTACTTCAGCTTTGAACTTCTAGTTAGAATACACTCATATGATCAGCTCTATGCAGACTCATAACATCTTGAAGCTGTATCAAAACAAAATCTTCTTTCATGAATTTTGAATGAAATTTCAGAAACTTAGTGCAAAACTAGAATACAATAACGAAACTTTACTAAATGATTTTCAGCATAAGATTAGCTCAAATCTTCAGCGAATCATGATCAATGAATGAACTATGAATTTGAACGAATTTGTTGACATCTGCATGCATGTCAACGTTCAATTGATGAAATTGAATGCTCAATCAACTTTCAAGACATCAACAACTTAAGTCGCTCGCTTTATTGCTAGCATCTTGATGATGATCACTACTGCGATCTCAGTCTCAATCTTTGCATGAAAGAAACTCAGAATATTGAACGTTAATTTTGCTAGAAAGAAGTTGTTTAAGAAAGAACTTTGCTTCAAATGCAAGAAGTCAAAACATAAAGCATGCAACTGTCTTGAATCAGCTCAGATGCATGAAATTGCAGCGAATTTGAAAAATGATCTGCTTTCGTCAAAGTAATGACTGAAAGCAATATACTCATATTTTGTTTCATCAACATGTCTGATGATTCATTTGATTTCGAGTCATTCACTGTTGACATCATCTTAAGTAATTTAGAAAAGATATTTAGATTTCTTGCTCTGATAAATACTGAAGTCATTGACATGACTTTCATTAATGAATCTTTGATGTCAGAGCTATGTGAATGCTTTGATATTTAATTAATATTGCTGTCAAAATCAAAGTTGATTTGATCATATGATGAAATTTCTGATCAAAAGTCAATTACATACACTCTGTATACATTGATCATAATATAAGAACATAAGAATGAAATGATGTTTCTATTAATAACTCATCTAGATCAGCATAAGATAATCATTGAAAATTTTTGATTAAAAAAAATCAAATTTTAATAAATTCTACAAATGATTGATTAATATCATCATTAAAGATTTGAACATTGAAATCTGTTGTTTCAAAAGTAGACTGATCACGTCAAGTTGAGTACTCAACTCGAAAGATGTCGAGTTGAGTTGAAATTTTTTTGAAAAAGTGTTGAGTTGAATTGAGAAGCTTGATTTGACAACTCGATCTGAAAATTCAATTCAACTTGACAAGATATTAGATAGATGTAAATAGCTTGATTGAACAGTCTTCATGATTCTCTTCGTGACTTTCTACCATGTTTTTTCGTCATGACTCTCTATCAAAGTCAAACGACCTTCATGTTTTTCCTTCATGTTTTTCTTCATGTTTCTCATCATGACTCTCTTCATGTTTTTCTTCATGTTTCTCGTCATGACTTTCTTCATGTTTTTCTTCATGTTTCTCTTCATGTTTCTCATCATGACTTTCTTCATGTTTCTCTTCATGTTTTTCTTCATGTTTTTCTTCATGTTTCTCTTCATATTTCTCTTCATGTTTCTCATCATGTTTCTCATCATGACTTTCTATCAAATGATCTTCATGTTTTTCTTCATGACTTTCTATTAAAAGATAATGCAAAAAGATAATGCAAAAGTCAAAAATCGGAAAAATTTCTATATTTAGCTTTCTTGACATCAAGCTCAAATTCTTGATGAATTGAGTCAAATTGATTCAATTTTCAGTCAAGTTGAGTCGCGTTGAATTGAAAATATGAGCAACTCGACTTGAATTGAGTTGAAAATGTGAGCAATTCAACTCAATCTTGATTCGAGTTCAAAATATCAACTCGAAACTCAACTTGATGATCAGTCTATTCAAAAGCAAGCAGTCAATCAGCATTTTACAGATCTGAATCAAATAAGATTTGCAAAATGAAATAAAAGAACTTGAACTTAATTGTTACATCAATGATCATCTTGAAGAGATTCATGAATCAGAAATCAGTGAATAGATTCATTGAATCTGCTCTCATAATAAAGCAAAGCACTTAAGTTGATCTCGATCAACTTTGCTTCTTTCAATCAACTGAGAAAAAAAGACTCATCAATATTGTCATGATTGAAGTCGTTGTATATTGAACTTTAGTCAAGAATAAGAAGATCAAGATCTTTTTTTTGATTATTAGTGAAATTAACAAAGCGCTTAGCTCAGTTAAAGATTTCGCGAAACTGAATGAAATAATCTTTGTCATGTCATTAAATGAACTGAAGAAGAAGCTTTTAATAGTTTATCACGACTTTCTGAATGTTTTTGATAAAGAAAAGATAACGCAGTTGCTTTTGCATTGATCATATGATCATAAGATTAAATTAGAAGAAGAGAGTCAATCTTCTAGAAGTTGATTATATTTCATGTTAAGTTACAAGTTGCAGAAGATCAAAGAGTATTTAGAAGAGAATTTGAAGAAGAAGTTCATCACACTCAGCAAAGCTTCTTTTGCTTCATTAATACTGTTTGTTGAAAAGAAAGATGATAGTCTTCACTTTTGCATGAACTATTGAAAACTGAATGCTCTGATCAAAAGAGATCATTATTCAATACTCTTGATAAACGAAGTACTAACTCAAATTCAAGACAGTAAGTGTCAGAATCATGTCTAAATGAGTCAATCAACGAAAGTCAGAGTTGAATAGTGCTTGATCTTTAGAGATAGCTATAACTGAATATTAAGAATACAGAAGAAGATGAGTACAAAAGCTTCTATTTAAGTAATATTCAGAGACTGCGCTAAGCTCAAAGAAAATGTGTTTGTGACACGAGTAGAATGTGATGTAGAAAGAAAGATGATGTTGAACAAAGAGATGTTGATGAAAGAAAATAGAGGCTGAGTCAGATCTGAGCTAGAGACACTGACTAGTTCTATTCAGTCTTGATACGCTTGTAACATTACCTCTCTCTTCGAAAATTCATGTTTGCATGAATGTTGCTCATTTGCTTGCTTTCTTATTGAGTTATTTCGGTACTAGCGTGACTTTCTTGAATATAGCGCATGAAATTCGTTCAAAACTTTCTCGAAGTCATTGAATTCACCTTTATCAACATAGTATCATTCATTGTCTCTATCTAGGTCTTTTCATTTGACCTTGTACTGTATTCAATCTTGATAGCGTCTGAAATTCAGAATGTCATCTATCTCTTAGTGTTCATCATCATCATCATCAATAATGATGAGTCTGAGAGATTCTGCATGCTGTTCTGATAGAAGATCTTCTGAATATGATCGCAGTAGCTTCAAGCTGAACATCGAATGCAGATGCTTCATGCTGACTGATAGACGAAGATGATAGAAGATTCTCGCTTTGACAGTGATCTGATACAATTCTAGTTGTTTGTCTTTCAAATCTTTGCAGAGTCTCGTTGTCTTGACGTTTCTGAAAGATAGTCAAATTCAGTCATCTACTTCATAAATGACGTTTCGTTTATGTTTATTGATCTGAACTTCGATGATCAGCTTCGTCTTTTTCAATTGTTGACGATCGAAGCTCAGTAGCTCTTTCATTTGAATGACAATATCATTTGCTTTTCTAGCTTCAAGTCGTTCACGAGTTGTTTCGTAGTCAGTTGTATCTGAATCGAAACTCATTCAAGGGTGAAATTCTTTATTGAAGTAGAAAGAAATCATTGAGATGGTCGAGAAGATATTGAAATTGTCGCTGAATTTCATCATAGATATTCATTTGACTCAGTCGTTCTGCATGTAATTGCAATAGATTCTAAGTTCGCGTTCAACGTCTTGATTGACTCGTTTCGTCTGATCGTCAATCTTCGAATGATAGGCTGTGAATAGACTAGCTGTGATTCTCAGTCGCTTGCAAAGACTCTTTCACATAGTCGATATGAATTGAAAGTCTCTGTTCGAAACAATAGAACTGAGTAGATCATGCAGTCGATAGACGTTTCATAGCATGATTCAAACCGTTTCTTCGACTGAGATGTCATCGTCTTCTCAATGACAGAGAACATAGTGACGTTCTTTGATGAGACAACATATGATTGTGCAAATGACGTTATAGTCTTCTGACAGAGATATTTCAGTGATAAAGTTCATAGCTATATCTTTTCAGCGTTTCTGTGAAATCGAAAGAAAATGATGAAGTTCATTGATGCTATCTCTAGAGACTTTGCTTCGCTGACAAGCATGACAGTTTCGAATGTATCGTCGAATAGTAGCTCAATGACCTGATCAATAGTAGAAACGCTGAACTAGGTCGATGATTTGTTTATTGTCGAAATGAGAGGTTGAAGATTGATCATGCACTTCTTGTAGCAGTTTCGTATGCATATTCTCGAGAACTCACAGTAAGTCTTTTCTAAAGAGAATGCTGTCAATGATTTCGCAGTTCTTCAATTTAGTGATATGAAATTTGAGCTTGTTCTCGTTCATAGCTTGTCTATATTCGTCGCAGAGCTCATTCATTTGATTGATCATATGCACTCACTGATAGAGATTTGCTTTCGGTTCAACGAGTAGAACATCGACTCTATCAAGAGTCAGAATAGTCTGAAAATGATCTTCAAGTTGTTGAGCTGATTCAGAGACGTTCGCTAGAGACATTCGAGTTAAAGCATCGACTTTAGTATTCATTTTGCCTGACCTAAAGATGATCTGAAAGTTGAACTTCGACAGAATGTTCAGATAGTTGACTTGTCATCGACTCAACTGTTTATTTTTCATGAAGATCTTCAAAGCTTGATGATCAATGAATATCTGAATGAGTAGTTCAGTGCACTTCAGCTCGAGTTGTCAGTGTTCGAAGCATTGAATAATGACTAGCAATTTCTTGTCATAAATGTGATAATTGATTTCAGCGAGAATCATGCTTTTACTGTAGAAGATCATCGAATGAAGAACTTTCTCGTCATCATACTGAGATAGTATTTCACCTTTTACATAGTTTGAAGCATCAATCTTCAGAATAGCTTGTCATTTGAGATTGAAGTGACGAAGTACTGAAGTCGAGCTGACTTGTTTCTTTAGATTGTCAAAGACTTGAACACAGATCTCATTTCAAACAAAAGACGTGTTCTTTCTTGTCAGTTAAGTGAACGGTTTGACTAGCTTCGAGAAGTTCTTAATGAAACAACGATAGAAGTTAACAAATTTCACGAAGCTCTGAATTTCTTTTAGATTGGTCGAAGTGATTCAGCTGACTATGACTGTCACTTTGCTGAAATTCATACGAAGACTTAGTTCTGATACAATGACTTCTAGAAAGACAGTCTCTTCTACATTGAATTTGCACTTTCGAATATTCATCTGCAGTTCAGCTTCACGTAGTTGACTCAATACTAGTTTGACGTGATCTCTATGTTTCTTTCTCGTTTTGCTATAGATGAGAATGTCATCTAGATAGACTTGACAAAAGTCGTTCAGAAAGTTTCATAGAACATCATTCATATATTGCTGAAAGAAGATCGATTCATTAGTCAGTTCAAATGATAGCATCTTGTATTTATATGCTTCTAAAGCAGTGATAAAAGTGATGTAATTCTCGTTATTGAAATGCATTTGAAGTTTGTTGAACGCTGATATGATGTTCAATCTAATCAGATGCTTGCAACTCACTATTTTATCAATGATCTTGTCTATCAACGATAGAGAATATCTATTTCTTTTGAAAATGACATTTAGCTTTCGATAGTTCACGCAGAATCGAAGATCTTCATTTGCTTTGAGAGCGAATAGAACGGGGAAGAAATAGAGAGTCTGACTAGAAGTGATGAATTTCTTCGACAGATTCTTGTTTAAATACTTCTTTACTTTCAGAAGTTTGACAGAAAACATTTGATAAACAAATCAGGTAGAAACAAATTTCTTTTAAAGAATCAGGTTGAACTAGTTGATCTACTCAAATGAATCAAAGACGAGAGTGTATTTTATCTTTCAGATCAGCGATCAGTTGCTTCTCGTGATAGTTTAGATAAAAAGATAGACGTTGAAACTGAGTATAAAATTCATTGAATTTCTTGAATTCTTGAATCAAGTTGTAGTATTTTCTACGAAAGTTGACTTTCTTATTTGAGTCATTGAACAACTGAGCTAGCTCTTTCAAAAAATCGTCGACGATCTTATAAAGATTGACACAGTCACGTTCGCATCTAGCTTGAGTGATCTCAGCTACATCATTGAATAATCTAGAATGTATATAGCTCAATTTGACTCGTTCATTAGAAAAAAGATCGACGTTGATCTCTAGTTTATTCTGAATTTTTCCGTATCAGTTCTTTCAAGTAGAGTTCTTTTCATCAGTAAACAGCGAAGAATCAGGTATTTTTTGAGATCTAGAACGCTCAGAGTATGTGAAATCAGAAGAAGTGTTTTCTTTAGCTTGAAGTTTAGTCTTCAACTCTTTGATTTCGTCTTCTTGTTGTTTATCTAACTCGTAGAGTCGATCTGTTTCTTCATCAAGAACTAGACTTCGAGCCTTTCAGATTTCGTAGAACACGAGAAGTATTATTGTTTCAGCAAATGATTCGTCATCTTCATGAATGAATGATGCAGCACTTGATGATTTCGTTCGTGATTTCGATGAATCAGCATCAAAGATTTGAGAGAAACGATTTCGAAATTCTTCGAAACGCTCTTCAGTGAACGAATGACTAGACATGATGAGGTTTGTTTTGAAAGAAAGTCGAACGAATGATGATGCTCAGCGATTGAAGAAGAAAGACGTATAGAATGATGTTTAATCTTCAACAAAGAAGATGAGATTTGTTTGTTGATTGATTTGATTGATTCTCTAGCAAACAACGAAGGTTCTTTATCGTTGAATCTATCGATCGATTTGATTCTTGAGCAATTCACGAAGATTCTTTATCGTGATTCTCATAATCGAGTGAACTTTGCGTACTTAATGAGCAATAAGTAGTTTAGCAATTCAAACAGTCTTGTCGTTGATTCTATTCAACTCTTTAGTGTTGTTCTATCTTTCGATTATCGTCGATCATCAGGTAAATGAATTTCTTTAGACTCGTTCTGTCTAGATGAGTATGTTGAATGAGTAATGAGATCAGTATCATGTGATTAACAAATTCTTAATATAATGTCAGAATCGTGCCTAGATAAGTCAATCAGCGAAAGTCAGGATTGAATAGTGCTTGATCTTTAGAAATAGCTATAACTGAATATTAAGAATACAGAAGAAGATGAGTACAAAAGCTTCTATTTAAGTAATATTCAGAGACTGCGCTAAGCTTGAAGAAAATGTGTTTGTGACATGAATAGAATGTGATGTAGAAAGAAAGATGATGTTGAACAAAGAGATGTTGATGAAAGAAAATAGAGGCTGAGTCAGATCTGAGCTAGAGACACTGACTAGCTTTATTCAGTCTTGGTACGCTCGTAACAGTAAGTATTTGACTCAACTTAACATTATCATCACGTTCAATAAACTGCACATGAGTTCAGAAAGCGAAGATTTAACTACTTTTATTACTTTCTTCAATGTTTATAAGTATAAAGTAATGCTCTTTGAATTAATTAATGAATCTGCTTTCTTTTAGCACTATATCAATGATGTGTTGTTCAACTGTCTGCATAAATTCTGTCAGACATACTTGAATGATATTCTCATCTACAGTAAAACATTGAAAAAACATAGAACTCATGTGAAAGAAATGCTAAAAAAGCTTCGTGAAGTCGATTTACAAGTAAACATTGACAAGTATGAATTCAAGATTCAGAAAATCTCGTTTCTTGAACTATTGATATTCATCAATAAACTACGAATGAATTCTTGAAAAATAAATGTGATTTGAAGCTGAAAAGTGTCTTGATCATTGACTCATGTGCAAATCTTCATTGACTTCTGCAATTTCTATCAACAATTCATAAAGAACTTTTCAAAAATCACTTAACTCATGATAAAGCTGACTTGAAAAAATCATCTTTTTGAATGAATGAAGATTTATCAGACAATCTTTGAAGAATTGAAGCAACAAGTGATAACAGCTTTCGTTCTGAAGCATTTCAACTTAATCAGAGAAGCTATTCTAAAAACTGATTTCTTGAACTATGTTAACGACGAAGTATTGTTTCAATATGATGATGAAGACATTCTACATTCAATGATCTTCTATAGCAAGAACATGATTCTTGCAAAATGCAACTACGAGATTTATGACAAAGAACTGCTAATCATTATTCGCTGCTTGAAGCACTGATGTTCTGAATTGAAATGTACAGATATTTCAATCAAGATCTTCATCAATCATCTGAATTTGAAGTACTTCATGATCATCAAAGAACTGACTTGATGACAGATTAAATGAGCTGAGAAGTTATCTGAATATAACTTCAAGATCATATATCAGTCGAGAAAACAGAATCTGAAAGTCGACGTGCTGATCAGAATGTCAAACGTCAAGTCAGTTAAAGCAAATGATGATCAAAAGCTATATCAGCATCAGATGCTATTGTCAAAAGACAAATTTGAACTGCAGTCAATAGAAGTTAATCAAGAAGATGATCAGAAAGCTGATTAAGATTTGATTTAAATCTTGCTTAAATCTGACTCAGAATTTAACTCAGATTCAAAACTTAAATTGAAAGCTAATCAAAATTCAATTGAAGAAATGATTTCTATTCAGAATCAGATTATAGCAGAAAATTAAATAAATCAACTGTGTTTTGATATTCAAATAGTCATGAAACAGAATAGAAGAACTTGTCAAGATATTAGTCTAGACAATTGCAAAGTACTTAATGAAGTACTTTGAAAAGATGATAAACTATGAATTTCTCAGTCAATGATCACTTAATTGATAAGAGAAGCATATGATCTTTCAATCAATGATTACTCTGACATGAATCAAACGTTGAACTTGCTGAGATGATCATATTGCTGATCGAAGATGAGAATGATGATCAAGCATTACATTTGAAACTATTACATTTGTCGTAGATCAAAAGCATTGAAAGATCAAATTAATAAACTGCTAAAGTCATTGCTCATACTTAAGCAGTAATGATAAAACATATCATTAAACTTCATTATTGATTTATCAAAAAGTGATGAAAACAACGCAATTCTGACAGTCATAGATCAATTGTTTAAGAAACGACACTATATATTGTATTGATTAGATGACGAAGAAATCTTTGCAGAATAAACAGTTAAGCTGTTATTAATATAAATCTTCAGAATTCATGAACTATCAAGAACAATAGTATTCAATCGCGATTCTTAATTCGTATCAATTGTCTGAAAGTCTTTATGTTTAAAACTCAACATCAAGATGAAACTATTTATTGATTATCATTCGCAAATTAATGATTAAATGAAAAGAATAAATCAGAATGTGAAACAATATTTACGAAGTTACTGCTCATATATGCAAGATGATTGATTCATCTGATTATTTATAACTGAATTCATTAATAACAACGTTATTTTGTCATCAATTGAACAGTTAACATTCTTTCTGAATAAGAACTTTCACTTTCATATGAACTTTGATTCAAACTCAATTGAATATAAGATCATTCAAGCTAGAATTGAAGCAAACAAAGCAGAAAATATATTTGAACACATGAAATGATCACTAGCATTAATCAAGCAAGTCTTAACAAAAGTTAAAGTCACAATGAAGAAACAGATTAACAAGCATTGAAAGAAAATGATTTATCAGATAAATGACATGATGTTTCTGAATTCTAGAAACATAATGATCTTATGATCATTAAAGAAGTTAAACGATAAAATGTTAAAATTCTTCAAGATTCTGATTGAGATCAAACATGTTTATTGATTGAAACTATCATTGACTATGAAGATACATTTGAAGTTTGCATCAAATCTGCTGCAATTAGATTCAAAGAATTCTTTGAATGAACAATGAAATAAATTGTCTGACTTTATAGTGATCAATGATGAAGATGAATAAAAGATGAAGAACATACTGAACTTCAGACATTACAAACAAGATAAATGATTACAATATCATGTCAATTAAAGAGAATATAATGTTAATTTACATTGATACAACGTTGATAAAAGTGAATTTAAAGAATGCTTAAAGATTGTAAATGACTTTCATGAACGATATTCAAACAAGTCAAGATAGAAATTGACTTAAGAAAGATCAATCAAACTGCAGCAATGAGAACATTACTAGATGAAGAGAAGAAATAATGTTGCAATCGTGCACTTCAAGTTAGTCTAACATAAATCATGTCAAACTATCATAGACTAGTATAAAGCTGATGTTAACACGCTAGCAATCTAGCGTGTCTTTATGAGTAAAACTCACGACGTGTTGCATCTTCTTTCTTCTTCAGCTTTAAACTTCTAGTTAGAATACACTCATATGATTCGCTCTATGCAGACTCATAACAAGAATATTACATTGTCATATCACTTTTATAAATCTCGTTTATTTATTGAGTAGACTCGATCATCATACTAATGAGGTAGAGAGTCATGAAGAAAGTCATGAAAGAAATCATGAAGACTGTTTGATAAAGAGTCATGTAGAATGTTCAATAAAGAGTCATGTAGAATGTTTGATAGAAAATTATGTAAAATGTTCAATAGAAAGTCATGTAGAATGTTCAATAAAGAGTCATGTAGAATGTTTGATAGAAAGTCATGTAAAATGTTTAATAGAGAGTCATGTAGAATGTTTAAACTGATTGCGTCAAGTTGAGTACTTAAGTTCAAATTAAGTTGAATTTTTTTTGAAAAAGTGTCAGATCGAGTTGAGAAGTTGAATCTGAGAACTCAGATCGAGTTGAGAAGTTGAATCTGAGAACTCAGATCGAGTTGAGAAGCTTGACTCGACAACTCAACTCGAAAACTCGACTCGATTCAACAAGATATTAGATAGATGTAAATAGCTTGATCGAACAGTCTACATGATTTTCCTTCATGACTTTCTACCATGTTTTCCCGTCATGACTCTCTATCAAAGTCAAACAATCTTCATGTTTTCTCGTCATGATTCTTTATCAAACGATCTTCATGTTTCCCTTTATGTTTCTCGTCATGACTCTCTATCAAACAATCTTCATGTTTTCTCTTTATGTTTCTCGTCATGATCTTCTATCAAATGATCTTCATGTTTTTCTTTATGTTTTCTCGTCATGATTCTCTATCAAACGATCTTCATGTTTCCCTTTATGTTTCTCGTCATGACTCTCTATCAAACGATCTTTATGTTTCTCTTTATGTTTCTCGTCATGATCTTCTATCAAACGACTTTCATGTTTCTCTTTATGTTTCTCGTCATGATTCTCTATCAAACAATCTTCATGTTTTTCTTTATGTTTCTCGTCATGACTCTCTATCAAACGATCTTCATGTTTTTCCTTCATGACTTTCTATCAAAAAGGTAATGCAAAAAGATAATGCAAAAGCCGGAAAAATTTCTATATTTAGCTCTCTTGACGTCAAGCTCGAGTTCTTGACGAGTCGAGTTGAGTTGACTCGATTTCTAGTCGAGTCGAGTCGAGTTGAAAATATGCTCAACTCGATTCGACGATCAGTCTAAGAATGTTTGATAGAGAGTCATGTAGAATGTTCAATAGAGAGTCATGTAAAGTGTATGATAAAGTCATATTTGATGCTCGATAGAGATCAAATTTGATTTTTGATTGCGAAGCAATTCGAAGCTTGATAGAGAGTCATGTAGAAAGTCATGTAGAAAGCATTGTTTAAAGCACTGTTTGATTCGTGTTATGCGCTCGATCGACGCGTATTTTGAATCATGTAAAGTGTTTGATAGAGTGTTTGATAGAAAGCTCAGTAGAAAGCTCAGTCAATAGCTCAGTAGAAAGCTCGATCGAAAGCTCAGTAGAAAGTTCGATCGAAAGATCAGTAGAAAGATCAGTAGAAAGATCAGTAGAAAGCTTGATCGAAAGCTCAGTAGAAAGATCAGTAGAAAGCTCGATTGAAAGCTCAGTAGAAAGCATTGTTTGAAGCACTGTTTGACATGTGTTATGCGTTCATTCAACGCGTATTTTGAAGCATGTAGAAAATTTGATATTGAGTCATGAAGAATGCGTTCTATTGAGCTAATTAGCATTATTTCGTACGAAATAAAAAGTAGAAACTATGAAAGAAAGAAGTGAGAAGAAGTAAAAACTCTGAATCTTCTGAATTTCCTAGCGTTGATCTTCGACTGAGAGCGAAGATTACTAATCACGAGAGTAACAGTACTGTTTTCAAGCTATGTAGAAAGCATTGTTTGAAGCACTGTTTAACTCGTGTTATGCGTTCATAATTTGAAGCATGTAGAAAGTTTGGTAGAGTGTTTGATAGAGCGTTTGATAGGAAATTTGGTAGAAAATTCAATAGAGCGTTTGATGAGAAGTTTGGTAGCTGAACATGTAGGTAAACGAGTATGTAGAATGATGAGTAGAGTGATGAGCATGTAGAATGACGAGTAGAATAACGAGCATGTAGAATGACAAGTAGAGTGATGAGCATGTAGAATGACGAGTAGAGTGATGAGCATGTAGAATGACAAGTAGAGTAGTGAGTAGAGTGATGATCATGTAGATAGATGAGCATGTACTTTGTAGATAAATATTTTAGCTGAATTAGCTGAGTTAGCTGACTTCGAGATTTTTAGTTGATGAGAATCTTTGCTTGACTTTTCGCGAAGTTGAGACTATGATTTTTCGAGTTAGTCTGATTATAACTCTGTCATCTTTTCAGTTCTTGCTAAAAAACTGTCAAGCTGTCAGAAGAATGTACTGTCAGAATCATGTCTAGATGATACAATCAATAAAGATCAGAGTTGATAGTGCTTGATCTTTAGAAATAGCTATAACTGAATATTAAGAATACAGAAGAAGATTGATACAAAAGCTTCTATTTATGTAATGTTCAGAGACTGCGCTAGGCTCGAAAGAAATGTGTTTGTGACATGAAAAGAATGTGATGTAGATGAACAAGATGTTGATGAAAGAAAAGAGTGTTGAGAAAGAAAAAGAGTGTTGAGACATATCTGAGTCATATCTGAGTCAAACCTGACTAGCTCGCTGATTAGTTCTAATCATTACGCAGAGAACTCGCTAGCGTTCACTGCAAATTGATTAAAGCTTCAGTCTTGTTCAGTCTTGATATGCTCGTAACATTACTTCTCTCTTCGAAAATTCATGTTTGCATGAATGTAGTTCATTTGCTCGCTTTTGTTAATAGTTATTCCGATATTTTAGCGCGGTTTGTTTGAATATAGCTTATGAAATTCGTTCAAAACTTTCTCTGAGTCATCGAATTTCCCTTTATCGACATAGTATCATTTGTCGTTTCTATCTAGATCTGTTCATTTGACTTTGTACTGTATTCGACCTTGATAGCGTCTGAAGTTCAATATATCGTTTATCTTTCAATGTTCATCATCTTCAATAGTGATGAGTCTGAGTGATTTTGAATGCTGTTCTGATAGAGAGTCTTCTGAATATGATTGCAGTAGCTTCGAGCTGAATATTGAATGCAGATGCTTCATGCTGACTGATAGACGAAGGTGATAGAAGATACTCACTTTGACAGTGATTTGATAAAGATCTAGCTGTTTATCTTTCAAATCTTTGCAGAGTCTCGTTGTCTTGACGTTTCTGAAAGATAGTCAAAATCAGTCATTTACTTCATAAATGACGTTTCGTTTATGTTTATTGATCTGAACTTCGATGATCAGCTTCGTCTTTTTCAATTGTTGATGATCGAAGTTCAGTAACTCTTTCATTTGAATGACAATATCATCTGCTTTTCTAGCTTCAAGTCATTCACAAGTTGTTTCATAGTCAGTCGTATCTGAATCGAAACTCATTCAAGAGTGAAATTCTTTATTAAAGTAGAAGAGAATCATTGAAGTGATCGAGAAGATATTGAAATTGTCACTGAATTTCATCATAGATATTCATTTGACTCAGTCGTTCTGCATGTAATTGCAGTAGATTCTAAGTTCTCGTTCAACGTCTTGATTGACTCGTTTCGATTGATCGTTGATCTCGAGATGATAGACTGTGAATAGACTAGCTGTGATTCTCAGTCGCTTGCAAAGACTTTTTCACATAGTCAATATGAATTGAGAGTTTCTGTTCGAAACAATAGAACTGAATAGATCATGCAGTTGATAAACGTTTCATAGCATGATTCAAACCGTTTCTTCAACTGAGATGTCATCGTCTTTTCAATGACAGAAAACATAGTGACGTTCTTTGATGAGACGACATATGATTGTGCAAATGACGTTATAGTCTTCTGACAGAGATAGTTCAGTGATGAAGTTCATAGCTATATCTTTTCAGCGTTTCTGTGAAATCGAAAGAGAATGATGAAGTTCATTGATGCTATCTTTAAAGACTTTGCTTCGCTGACAAGCATGACAGTTTCAAATGTATCGTTGAATAGTAACTCGATGATCTGATCAATAGTAGAAACGCTGAACTAGATTAATGATTCATTTATTGTCGAGATGAAAGGTTGAAGATTGATCATGCACTTCTTGTAGTAATTTCGTGTGCATGTTCTCAGAGATTCACAGTAGATCTTTTCTAAATAGAACGTCATCAATGATTTCGCAGTTCTTTAGTTTAGTGATATGAAATTTGAGCTTGTTTTCATTCATAGCTTGTCTATATTCGCTGCAGAACTCATCTGTTTGATTAATCATTCATACTCATTGATAGAGATTTGCTTTCGATTCAATAGATAGAACATTGACTCTATCAAGAGTCAAAATAGTCTGAAAATAATCTTCAAGACGCTGAGCTGATTCAGAGACGTTCGCTAAAAGCATTCTGGTTAAAGCATCAACTTTAGTGTTCATTTTGCCTGATCTAAAGATGATTTAAAAGTTGAACTTCGATAGAATGTTCAGATAGTTGACTTGTCATCGACTCAACTGTTTGTTTTTCATGAAGATCTTCAAAGTCTGATGATCGATGAACATCTGAATGAGTAGTTCAGTGCATTTCAGCTCAAGTCATCAGTGTTCAAAGCATTGAATAATGACTAGCAATTTCTTGTCATAGATGTGATAATTGATTTCAGCGAGAATCATGCTTTTACTGTAGAAGATCATTGAATGAAGAACTTTCTCATCATTGTACTGAGATAGTATTTCACCTTTTACATAGTTTGAAGCATCAATCTTCAGAATAGCTTGTTGTTTAAGATCAAAGTGACGAAGTATTGAGATCAAGCTGACTTGTTTCTTTAGATTGTCAAAGACTTGAACACAGATCTCATTTCAAACAAAAGACGTGTTTTTTCTAGTCAGCTGAGTGAATGATTTGACTAGCTTCAAGAAGTTCTTAATGAAACAATGATAGAAGTTAACAAATCTCACGAAGCTCTGAATTTCTTTTAGGTTGGTCGAAGTGAATCAGCTGACTATGACTGTCACTTTGCTGAAATTCATACGAAGATCTAGTTCTGATACAATGACTTCTAGAAAGACAGTCTCTTCTACATTGAATTCGCACTTTCAAATATCTATCTGCAGTTCAGCTTCGCGTAGTCGACTCAATACTAGTTTGACGTGATCTCTATGTTTCTTTCTCGTTTTGCTATAGATGAGAATGTCATCAAGATAAGCTTGGCAAAAGTCGTTCAAAAAGTCTCATAGAATGTCATTCATATATTGCTGAAAGAAGATTGATTCATTAGTTAGTTCAAATGATAGCATCTTGTATTTATATGCTTCTAAAGCAGTAATAAAAGTGATGTAATTCTCACTATTGAGATGCATTCAAAGTTTGTTGAACGCTGATATGATGTTCAATCTAGTCAGATGCTTGCAACTCACTATTTTATCAATGATCTCGTCTATCAATGATAAAGAATATCTATTTCTTTTGAAAATGACATTTAGCTTTTGATAGTTCAGACAGAATCGAAGATCTTCATTTGTCTTGAGAGCAAATAGAACGAGAAAGAAATAGAAGATCTGACTAGAAGTGATGAATTTCTTCAACAGATTCTCATTTAAGTACTTCTTTACTTTCAGAAGTTTGACAGAAAACATTCAATAGATTCGACAGTGAAAGAGCATTGAATCACTGATGAGCTCGATTTTATGATCATAGAAGCGATGAGAGAGTAGTTTATTCGATTGAGCTCGATCAAAAACATCTAGAAACTCATGATATTTTGATGACAGCTTTGCTTTAATATCTTTCAAATTCTGAGTCGTTTCATTGATTGAAGAGACGTTTAGAGCGTTCAAATCGTTCTGAGT